>Ga0326758_100017_pt1 | contig 180879 bp, 199 predicted proteins | sample GCRJH_S_FD_207221 | JGI IMG/M metagenome (GOLD analysis project Ga0326758, IMG submission 207221) | Hot spring sediment microbial communities from Geyser Creek Basin, Yellowstone National Park, WY, United States - GCR.JH_S | ecosystem: Environmental > Aquatic > Thermal springs > Near-boiling... | reverse complement strand
CTCCGCTCGAGTAATTCACGTAGCTGAACTCCTCGAGCGAGGCTATCTCGTGCTCAACGTTGAAAGACTGGTCGGCCTCTGTACTTCCCCAAGAGGTGTAACTCGCGATTACGTAACCTTTGGGGAATTTGAGGAGGGTCTGGTACTCTATGAGGTACTTGGCCCCTTCCGAATAACTGTAGCCCGACCCTAAGGAGCCTATCACGGGCCCGCTGTCGTAGTAGTACGAATAGGCCTTGAGGAACGTGGCGTTGATCAAGCCACTGCTCATGTTCCAGACAAGGATGTAGCCTGAGACGTCCCAGCTCAGGTCTTGGCTCTGAAGGATATTCGAGGACTCAACCAGATTGGATACAACGACCGTGAGATTGCCCTCGTTACCTAAAGCCAGTAGGGGCGTCAGGGGGATCAGCTGAGGGGTGTGGAACGCCAGTGCGTTGATGGAGGTCACGGGCTTCCACCAGAACGGGTTTATCCCTCCTGTATAGACGACCGGATAAGGCTGAATTACCCCCGCGAGGAAGCCGTTGTAGTACACCAGGAAGTTCCTTATCGCCGGTAACGAGGCGTACCAGAACTCGTCGTACCCGCCTCCCTTGACGTAAAGCACCAACATCGCGTTGTAAGTGCCCTTGGGGAAGCTCACCGCCTGAGTCACGTTGGGTTGTGAGGGGTTCAGGACGGCCATCGGGTACGTGAGGCTCTTGTTGTAGAACAACGGTATAACGTAGGTGGGGAGGTTGGAGGGAGCCTTGCCCGGGTAAAGCAAGAGCTTAACGGTCACCTCGTAGACGCCGGTTACGTTGAGCTGCTTATCGTAGTAGTTTGGAAGGACAATCTTGAAGGTCACGTTCCCCTTCAGGAAGTTCTCCAACAGCGTCAAGTCGACCTCAGCGGTCGAGTTCAGGATCTCCTGCGTCGACCCCCAGAAGACCGTTATGTTGTTAGCGTAGATGTAAATCGTCCTGTCGAACTGACTACCTCCTGTCTCGTTCACGCTCACGTTCAGCAGGATCAGACTATAGTTCCCCGGAGGCACGTAGACGGTCGCGTTGTATGGAGTGAGGCCGGTGTTGTTGAAAACGACATCACTGGCTACAGTTATCGTAATGGGAGTTACGTTAGGATGGGGGTACTGTAGGGCCTGGAAGGAGTAGAACCCCTTGAAGCCGGGGTCGCCGAAGCCCGCGAACTTCAGGATCATCGGCCGCTGAGAGGCGATCTCTCCCAAGTCTGAGGTTTGCGACGAGCTGGTGGGTACCAGAATCAGGGTGGGCACTAAGGCGAAGGTTAGAAGCGCGATCGAAACTAAAACTAGGAGCTCTCTCCTCATTGTCCCTCACCTCCTCCTCAAGGCTACGATTAAAGCGACTATTCCCAATATCAGGGCGACGACCGCCAACGCCGTATTGTCCGTCGTTTTGCCGGAGAGCGAGGATAGCTGGTCCTGCGGGTACATAGTTATATGGCTGTTCACGGACTGAACGGCCTGGCTGACGTTGACGAACTGGGGGTTGACCGCGACCACCTTAGAGCCCTTAGCGATTACGCCGACTGGGCTGTTAGAGAAGACGGAGTTCACGACCGTCACGTCAGAGTTGACGGCTTCCAGCGTGCTCAGTTTGGCATTGATTATGGTCACGCTGGAGTTGACGAGCTTCAGATAGGCTATATCCGACGATTCTATCGTTAGGTTACTCACGTTAATTACCGTCAGCTCCGGGCTTGCGACTCCGAAGAGCACACCGTTAGTGGTGAGAACGGATAAATTAGCGGGGGTAATCACGTCAGCGTAAAGGAACGTGTAGGGCTCCACCGTCACAGGAACGTAAGAATCCGCCACTCCGGACGGGGAAACTCCGATTACTTCGACGTACCATTGACCGCTCAGGGATAGCGTGTTACCCCCGATTCCCGTTAGGCTCTCGTTCAACTGCGAGGGGAAAGTCACCGCCGTCGTCCAGATCTTGCTTGTGGAGTTATAGGCCAAAGGTAAGTCGTTGTATTCTTCGTATATCAAGGCAGAGGAATACAGGTTCGACGGTACTACGTTGACGACGAAGTTGCCTGAACTCACAGGGGTCCCGTTAGGATAAGTAATGCTCACGCTGACCGGAACGGTTTCGCCAGCGTAAACCTCGCCCAATGGCTTGACGTTCACGTTGAGGACCTGAGGCGTATAATAGAACCATGTCGTGTAATTACCCACCTCCACCCCCGCCGTAGAGTTATAGGTCGCTATTACCTCCACCCTGTACCAGCCGCTCTGGTTGAGGTCAACGGACAAGTTACCCTCCTGGAGGCCGAAGGCGTAAATCACGCCGAACTGGGTCGTCGCCGGTGCAGGGGAGAGCTTCACAACCTTCACGAGCTTCCCTGAAGGACTGTAAACGTAAGCCGTGACGTTGGAGGAGAAGAGCCCCAACCCCGTGTCGGTGGAGAAAGTCAACGTGAACAGCGTGATGTTAGCGCTCTTGGACACGACGGTTTCTGGGCCAATCACCTGAGGCCACGCGACAGCGAGTAGGTTCAAGCCGACGGTGACGTAAGTGAACACGTTGAAGCCCGACCCGTTAATCCAGAGCGTGTAAACCCCTTGGGGCATCCCCGTTATTATCGAGAAGTACGCCACGTATAACCCAGAGGGAGACGAAGAAAGCCCGAAAAGAGCTCCAGACGGCGATATGAAGGTTAAGTTAACGACCGGCTTGCCGTTGTACACTAAGCTCGACTTGATCTGCGAGGCGTTCAGGGGAGTGCCGTTAATGTTGCTGGCTAAAATTACGACGGCCTGAGGGAAGTAGGGCGGTAGGTAATTATTATAGGGGAACGGGACGGGTTCGAGTATCGCGACGGATGGGCCTACGTCCACTAGGGCGGCCCCGTAACCCGTCGAGTTGTCCGCGCTGCCATTGACGTAAATAAGCCACTCACCGCCAGGCGCAACAGGGAGAATGGTGAAGCGTCCCACCCAATAGGTGCCGTTGAAGTGAAGCGGCACTTCCGTCAAGTAGCCTTCGGAAGTGTAAATATACGCATTGAAGTCTCCCGACCTGACTATCTCGCCACTAGGTCCGGTCACGTAGGCCGCTATCGTGAAGGTCTGGTTTACGCCATACCAAGGCAAAGAGGCCCCCCTAGCGAAGGTGCTGACCGAGATCTCTAGCCTCGGAGCGCTGAGGGTCTCGTTGACCGCCTTAAGAAGGTAATAATAGTCCGGACTCCCCAAACCCGTTACCAGGTTGTAACCCTCATGGGCGTAGAAGGCCCCGTTGAAGCCGAAGGTTATCTGATGGAAGGCCTTGGAGTAGAGATTCGGATCCGTGTAAATCTCGTAAAGCGTTGGAAGGAACCAGCCCAACTCCCTGTGGGTTTGTGATATTATGTCAGCCGCGATTCCAGCCCAAGTAGGAGCGGACATGCTTGTACCACCTATCACGAGTTCAACCCCGTTGACGACGATGACCCCTCCAGTATACGGGTTGGCGTCGGCCGAGACGTCTGGTGTCGCCCTGGAGCTTACGTTAACTGGCTGGAACGGGAGCTTAGGCTCGTTGCCGGAAACCCCACCTCCGCCACCGGCAATTGGGAAATAGAATGGCATGACGGACCAGGCAGTTTCGTAAGAGTACGCGACGTTAGATTGCGGGTGCCCGTAGGATCCGTTCACCAGTTGGGGATAAAGCGAGGTTCCGCCCACCGAGACAACGAAGGGGGAGCTGGAGGGCCAGCTAGTCCCTCCGAAGGGGGTCATCGTGTAAGAGAAGGCCCCGCCGTCGCCCGAGGACGCGAAGAACGTCATCCCTAAAGCCGTTCCCAGGGCGAACCAGTAGTCGAAGTACGGGATGTTGGGGAATTCCATGCCCATGAAGTAAATGTACATACCGTTCGCCGCGATCAGGTTATTTGGAATACCCCAGCTCATTGAGACCACGCTGACGTTGAGGGCGGAGACGACGTAAGGAATCGAAGCCAAAAGGGCGTCACCGCTCGATGCTACCACTAAGTAGATGTGGGCGTAAGGCGACATGGCGTGTACGGTCTCAACGTCAAGGGCGGTCTCCGTCGCCCAGCCCGAACTGACTCCTAACTCCGGCTCGTAGGGACCCAGCGGGACGACCGTTACGTTCGCTGGAGGAAGCCCGTATTCCCTATCGAAAGCCTGCAGGTCTTGGAAAATGGTTGGGTCCCCGTAAAGGTCTAGGACGGCCACGTTCACTCCTTTGCCCCCAGGGGTTACGTTGTACACTTGTGCAATTTGAGGCAAGGAAAGGGGCTGGAAAGCTATGTGGAAGTTCGTTCCGTTAAGGGTCGGAACGAACTTGCCGCCATCGAAGTACCCCAGAGTCAAGTGGTAGTACATAGGCGTTACCCTCGTGAAGTTCGTTAGGCCGAATATCGCTACGCCGTCTAACTGCGGGATGAACGGAGGGGTCTCGGCCGGGGCGTAGTATATCTCTCCAGAAAAGTTGTAAAGGTATAGGTCGACGTCGAAAGCCCTCCCCACGCTTTGTGCTGTTCCGTAAGCTATCACCATCACTGGGGTCACGTATTGAACCGTCAGACCGTAGGACTTGAGGTAGTTGGCCACCTCCTCAGCCTTCTCGGTGTCACCGAACCTCTGGAACAGTTGGTACTTGCTGAGGTTTAACTGGCCGTTGCCTATCATCTGTGCCTCAAGGTAGAGCCGCTGATAGTCCTTTGGAGGGATGAAGGCGACCACGGTGATGGGGGTCAGGGGGTTGAGGGGGCCGATCTTTTGGCCCTGGAGCTGAGGTCCGACGTAGTAAACGTGAGGCTGAAGCTGTGTTACTAAGGGAGATAAGGTAGAGAGGAGGACGAGAAGCGCCAAAGCTTTGGGAATCATGAGGAGACCTAGCCCTGCTTGACGTCTCCCGAATTAATTAGCTTAATCAAGATAGCTAACCACTTCACTCAGGGGTTAGCTTATATTCAGCTACGACGGCTCCGAGGGCCAAGAAGAAAGCGGCGAAGCCCATAAGGGCTATGAAAGAGGTCCAGTCGAAGGCCCCTTGAATTAAGGCCAGCCTGCCCAACTCGGCCAGGTAAGTCAGGGGATTAACGTCGCTAATCAACTTCAACCACCAAGGGAAGAACTCCTTGGGGAACAGGGCCGTGCTGGAGAACATTAACGGCATTGTTATGAGGTTCATGATCAGCCCGGGCCTCTGCCAATCGGCCGAAGTGGTGTTGAACATAAAGTATATGGAGCTGAAACCCATGCTTACCAGGAACACCGCTGTTACCCAGAGGAACAAATACGCTGAGAACGCGATCTGGGCCCCCATGAGGTAGCCTGCCACTAGGAGGATCGGCACCTGTATTAGCCCCCTGGTCGCTCCTCCCAGCACTTTCGCTAAGAATATCACGTAGTTCCTGGTGGGGCTCACCATGACTCTCTTGAGGTAGCCCAACCTCTTGTCCTGGACCAGGGACATAGACGCCATCATTCCCATGGATATGCTTGACACGGATAGCTCACCAGGGAGCAGGAAGGACAGATAGTTATTGGTGTGGAAATAGCTCTCCAGGAAGAACGACGGAAGGCCACTCAAGGAGCTTCCGAAGAAGACTATCCATATGAGGGGCTGAACGATGGTCACTACTAGAGTGAAAATAGAAAGGTAAACCTTCGTGACTTCCCTGTAGTACAGGGCCAGCAGCTGATCCATAGACCTGAGGCTCATCTCCTCGCCCTCCTTAGGATCATCTGGAGCTTCCTCTCGTCTATCCCTCCTGCCTCCTCTAAGCTGAGTCCGGTAAGGGATATGAAGACGGAGTCAAGGGAGGCCCTCTTCACGCTGACTTTCCTGAGGTTCTGGGGCCCCACTTCCATGATCAGGCTCGGAAGCACCGAGGCGGCGTCCTTCACCTTAATCCTATATTTGTTACCGTCGCTGTAGATCACGTCCCACCCGTGCAGCTTCAGGGGGACGGCGGACTCGAGCTCTATGACGTCGTAAGCGTATCTGCTCTTCAGCTCCTCTGGAGTCCCCTCGACCACCTTCTTACCCCTGTTGATGATCACTATCCTGTTACAAAGGCTGTCCGCTTCCTCGAGGTAGTGAGTCGTGAGGAGGATCGTGACCTTAAGCTCCTTGTTCACCCTAGTGATCACCTCCCAAACGGCCTTCCTGGAGACCACATCGAGGCCCACGGTGGGCTCGTCCATGAGTATTATCTCGGGCGAGTGGAGCAGCGCCATGGCTATCTCGAGCTTCTTCCTCATGCCCGTGGAGAACCCCTTAACTTTAGAGTTCTTGAAACCCTCGAGGCCGAAGAACCTGAGGAGGTTCTCAGCCCTCTCCCTCCAGTTCTTGACCCCGTAGAGCTTGGCCTGTATCCAGAGGTTCTGCATGGCGGTGAGGTCGTCGTCTAGGATGACCTCTGAGCTCACCCAGCCGAGCCTCTCCTTAACCCTCATCGTCTCCTTAGTCACGTCAATCCCTAGAACCTCGATCCTTCCGCTTGTCGGCCTGAGGAGGCCCGTTATCATCTTGATGGTCGTAGTCTTCCCCGCGCCGTTCGGCCCGAGGAGGCCGAAGATCTCGCCCTCGTCCACGTGAAAGCTCAGACCGTCAACGGCCGTGAAGTCGCCGAACTTCTTGGTCACGTTCTCGAGCAGTATCGCTCGCATGGGCTGACCTATGATCGGAACGTATTAAGGTTTGCTTATAGATATATCGAAATGAGCGTTTGGGACGAAAGCTGGTTATGAGAGAAATTAAAGTATAAAAATTTTTTAGTAAAAATTTTCAGAGGATCACTTCACAACGAGTACCGGCACGGGGCTCTTCGCCATGAGCTCAGACGAAACGCTTCCCAAGATCGCCTTCTTGATCCTAGATAATCCTCTACTTCCCGTCACTATCATGTCACAACCTATTTGTCTACAGTAATCTATTATGGCGTCAGCTACCGAGTTGGAGACCAGGTATTCTGTCACCACTTGCTTAGCCTTTACCGTATCCTTGGCCTCCTGAAGGAGCTTCTTCGCTTTCTCCTCTGACTCGATTATTTCGCTCTCTGGCTCCCTGGGGACTTCCCTCACTACAGTAACTATGTGAATTTCCGCGTTCTCCCCTAGTAACCCTGAGCCGAATATGAGGGCCTTCTTCGCGTGGTCCGAGCCATCATAGGCGAAAACTACCTTCATATAAATTTAATTTCCAGAGATGGATATTTAAGCCTTGAATTATTCTGATTAATTACACAGGTCGTTTTCGGCGTTTCTGGAGTCAGAGGATCTTGCTTTCCTCCTTCCTCTTCCTCCCGCTAAGAACGTCGATTATCACGAAACCCACCAACAGGGCCAGCAGCGCTCCGCCCACGACCTCCATGATCTCGTTACCCAGGGCGATTCCGGCGGTGAAGGCCGCGAAGGCCAGCTGGGCCGGGCCGTACTTGGCGTATTTAAATACCGACACTTTACAAACTTTCTCTTTTACTAAATAAATTTTCTCTTTAAATATCAGTCGAATGGTCGGGGTTATCTCGCCATAGAGAGGGTCCTCGTCAAGGCCTCAGGAGTGTAAAGAGGGGTACTGCATGACTTACCCGTGCATACGAACGCCTTCGATTTCCTTTCTGCGTACCTGGCCATCTCCCTCACGCTCCTGGGCACCTCTTCGGCCTGTCCAACGGGCTCTATCAACTTGAAGGGGTGATAGGTGAGGAAGGCCGACCTAAGCAGGGCCTCGAAGGCACCGTCGCCCTCGTCTATGACGACCACGTGGGCCCACGCCCTCTTGGCTACCAAAGCTCCTAACCCTATCAGCCCCGCCTGAAAGGTCGGTTCGAAGGGCATGAGCTTGAACCAGCTCTGATCTGGCTCCAGACCCTGGTATATCCTAGAGGTAGTTAGGGCTTTAGTCACTAGGCTTCTGGGGGACTCGTTGGGGTTGTCCGAGCTGTTGGTCGACTCTACTAGGCCTTCCAGCTCCTGGGCCAACCTTATCCCGGCTTCGAGCAACCTCCTGTCTCCTCTCGCGGAAAACGCCTTGAAGAGCAGGAGGGAACAGGAGGCTAAATCCTCCGGTAAAGGCTCTTTCCCCGAGGTCAGAGTCCTTCCGGGCCTCCCGTTCATGACCTTATTCACTACTGGTTCGTAGTAACCTCTCAGACCGCCGAAGAGGAAGTCGGCGTCGATAAGGGAATAGGCCATTAGACACTGGGCGTTGGAGTACTCGTTCTCGTCCCTGAAGGGTAACTTCCTGTTGTCGTCCCTTACCTCTCTAAGCTTCTCGATCCTCTTCCTCAGCTCGTCTATCGCTACCTCTTCAGGCACGCCCGTCGCCTTCGCGATCTCCTGCCTCCACCCTATCCTCCTCAGCACCACCCTGCCCTCCACCCTCTTCGCCCTGTGCACGAACACCTTGGCCCAATTCTCTCCCAGGAGCCTGAGGAGTTCGTCGTAGTCCCAGGTGTAGAAGCCCCCTTCCACTCCCTCGGAGTCCGCGTCGATGCTGTTGTAGTAGCTTTCCCCCTTCCAGAAATACGTCTTTACGGAACCCACGGTCATCTCGGCCAGGAAGAGGAGCTCCTCCTCGTGGGTGAGGCTATAGGCCTCTATCAAGTCCCTCAGGAGCTCCGCGTTGTCTATCAGGAGCTTCTCGAAGTGCGGCGTCCCCCAGTCCCTATCGATGGCGTACCTGTGGAATCCCCCACCGACCTGGTCGAACACCCCACCCCTCCCCATCATCTTGAGTGTGTGAACGGCGTACTTCCTCCCGAGGTCGTCGTTGGTCAGGAAGGAGTGTTCAAGCAACGCCTCGTCCACGGTGGGGTGGGGGAACTTCATGCTGTTCCCTAGCCCCCCGTACTCCAAGTCGTAGCTCGAGGCGACCTGGTTCATCAGGGCCTCGAGGGAGTCGTAGTCAGCGAGCCCTATGCTCTGGCACTTCCACTCCTCTATCGCCCTCTTTAAGCCCTCTGAGATCTCGTTCACCCTGTCCCTTTGCTCCTTCCAGAGCTTCAGGACGTAGAACAGCACCTTCTTCATCCCAGGTCTGCCCATGACGTCCTTGGGAGGGAAGTAAGTCCCGCCGAAGAAGACCTTCCTGTCCGGGGTCATGAAGACCGTCAGGGGCCAGCCAGACTCGTTAGAGATGGCCTGCACCGCCATCTGTAGCTCCCTGTCCAAGTCGGGCATTTCGTCTCGGTCCACCTTAATGGCGACGAACTCCTTGTTTATGACCTCCGCTATCTCGGGGTCGCTGTAGGTGGTCTCGTCCATGACGTGACACCAGTGGCACCAGGAAGCTCCGACGTCCACCAACACTGGCTTGTCCTCCCTTCTGGCCTTCTCGAAGGCCTCCTCGCTCCAGGGCCACCAGTCAATCGGCGAGTTAGCGGCCTGCCTCAGGAAGGCGCTACTGCTCTTTTCCAAGCCGGGCATTTCGTGGCTTAACGCCCTCTGGGAAATTAAACGAGAGAATAATCTTTCCTGAGGTTTAACTCCTCGAAGACGTTCCTGGGCGCCGGGGTGAGATAAACGCTTTTAGAGTCTAAACACGTATAACAACCTCGCGGGGGTGCCCGAGCGGTTAAAGGGGGCGGACTCAAGACCTCGTAGGGGGATATCCGCTGGCGTAGGCCTGCGTGGGTTCGAATCCCACCCCCCGCACTTCAAAGCTTATTTAAGCGGAAAGCCCCGTGAGGCCTCGCGAACAGGCTTTTCAACCGCCAGTATTACCTTTGTCACAGTATGAGCTCGAGGGCAATTACCGTAACCCTCCTGACCGTAATCGCCTTGGTTTCCCTCATGCCAGTGATAGCGAAAGCCTCGTTCACCCAGAACGGCGTGACCGTCTATAGCCCGCCCTACCAGGGCTACACGTACCAAACAAATCAGACGGTGACGCTTAACATAAGCGCACCGAGCTATCCGAACGCGCTGGTAACCGTTAACGTCTATAATCCGGGGGACAAGCTGATATTTACCAACGTTTACCAAACGGATTCCAGCGGTAAACTGGTAGCACAACTGTTCACGGTTCCCGAGGCCACTCCACAGTACGTGAGCGCGGGCTGGATCAACGGGACTTACACGATCGTCGTCCTGGTGGGCACGTCGACAGGCGTCAACATACAGGTCAACCTCGTCGTCCTGCCGCCCCCACAACTCAAGGTCACCTCCATAACGCTCACCGTCAACTCGCAGATCCCCTACGCGATAAACGGCACTACTTACACCGGTTCCCGTACCTTCTCCTTCAACGCTCCCGTCACGGTGAGCTTCGAGAACCCGTACGTCTACCAGCCCGGTGAGGTTAGGTACTTGGTCACCGCTGTGAACGTCAACGGTCAGACGGTTCAAGGGAACTCCGTGACGATATCCGCTTCAGGGACTTACACCGTCTCGCCGGTATACGTCGTTCAGTATAACGTCAGCTTCCCGTTCCCCCTCAAGGTCAACATAAACGACACCAACCTCACCGGCTCATGGTTCTGGGTGAACCAGGGGCAGAAGATAACGGTTTACCAGCAGACCGTTTACCTAGGTCAGGGAGTCGCCTATACAGTAGCGCCAGAGACCATAGTGGTCTCCTCCCCAGGGAGAGTGAACATAAGCTACGAGAAAGCTTACCAGCTCAACTTCTCCGAACCGGTTAACGTAACCATAAACGGCGCGACCGAGGTGGGCAAGAGCTTCTGGGTCCCCGCGGGGGCAACGGTGAACGTTAACAACTACCTCTACCTCAACTCCACCGTTAGAATACCCGTCAACGTCTCACCGTCCTCCTTCCAGGTGAACGGCCCTGCTTCGGTCCCAGTCTCATACGGGAAGCCTGAGTACTTGGTAGCGGTGCCCTTCAACGGCGTCGTCTACGAGGCCTGGGTCAGCGAGGGGTCCCAGCCGCCGTCCGTGATACAGGTCTCCGACTACGAGAGGCTCGCCCTGAAGAGTCCCATAGAGGTCACGTCTCCCATCCAGGACGCGTCCGGTTACTACGTGATACAGTACCGAGTGGACCTCAACAACAACGTCACTTGGATGGACAGAGGATCCACGCTCTACCTGAGCGCGGGGAGCGATCCGATACTAGCCTTCTTCACGCCTACTTATTGGCAGGGCAACTACACGGGGCCCGGAGGGGTCGAGCTACTGGTTTACGGACCGATAAGCGAGAGCTCTTACACGGGTCTGAACGTTTTCAACGTCCTACTGGTCATACTCGCTATTCTGGTTGTAATACTGGCAATCCTACTAGTGCGTAAGCCGAGGACACAAGGCGTTGTGACCCAAGGCTCTTCTGAGGCTCCCCCGCAGCCTCCGACCCAGGTTCAAGCGTACCCACGCTCAACCCAAGAACAGCCCACGACTCAGCCCCCCGCTCAGGCAGCCCAACAGCCCACCGCGCAACCCCAAACCCAGGTTCAGGCACCCCCGCCACCTCAACCTCAGGCTCCTCAGTCTGCACCCCTAACGATTAAGGAGGAGAAACCCGGCACCCTGAACCATCAGGGTTTGGCAACGCTTTACTTGAGCGTAAATAAGCCAGTGATAATCACGAGAGCGATCCTGAAGTCGACCAACGCTCAGGAGGCTTTCAACGTGCCGATTCAGCTGAACCCAGGCAATAATCAAGTGATCCTGCAGTTCGGGGCCGTACAGAACTTCCTGAAGTTCGTGAGGTACGACATCGAGGTAACATTGGTGGACCCGCAGACTAACGCGGCTCAGACAGTCGTCGTATCGGCCTACGGCGTCTAGGACTTTTTCCCTCTCGTGAGTTCTCAATCCTTTCCACGAGGTCCCGGCGTTTAGGACTCGCTATCTAATTGCGAGCTACGCTTCGCTGTGCTTTATCCCTAAGGCTCTCTTACCCGCGGGCCCCAAGTGGCTAAACCCTCGTTTCAGGCTTTCTGAACCCTCAGGAAGGCGTTTTCGCCATACTTAACTTTGTGAATGGGGAGGTCACACGTCCTTTAAAGGGCTTAAAAAGACTCAATGAACTTCTAGTTATCTAAAATATGTGCAGACTTCTGGGCTTCGCCGGCAGTAACGAGGAGGAGTTCAGGAGGCTTTTCTCCTGCCTGAGGGGAGTGGCGGAGAACGACCCCCTGAACAGGAAGGAGCCCTCTCATAAAGACGGTTGGGGTTACGTGGCGGTAAGTTCGGAAAGATTACAACTCTACAAGACCGCCAAGCCGATCTTCAAGGACGACGAAGTCCCGAAGGTGAGAGGGTACTCCTTGGTAGTGGTCCACGCGAGGCAGACGTCCTTCGAGGCCCTCGTTTCAGCGAGGCACTCTCACCCATACCATTACACCACCGTAAAGGGGGACTTCTTCTTCGCGCACAACGGCTCCGTCGACAGGGAGGCTTTAGCTAAGGTACTAAGGGTAAGGGATCCGGAAGCTTACGTAGACTCAGAGCTGGCGGGTCTTCTCATAGCCCAGAAGGGTCTAAGGAGGGGTTACGAGATCCTGGCCAAGCACATGAGGTCCTCCCTCGACTCCCTGGTCGTCCACCTGAGCCCGAAGAAGGTCGCGACGCTCTACTACTACGGGTCGTTCGACGTTGAAAGGGTGAAGTCCAAGGGCCTTCCTGAGGATTACTACCAGTTATATTACGTTAAAGGCAGGGGGTTCGAGGCTGTGTTATCCAGTTCGTTGTTATTTCACCCAGAATGTAGAGGGATGAAAGCTGAGAAAATCGATAACGGCGTCCTAAAACGGTTAGGGCGTAGAGTAGCCCTTAGTTCTGAACAAGTATAGATAGAAAATGCTATTCCGAAGTAATCCTTAAAAACGAGTCGCGTGTTTCCATTATACAATGTTAAGCCGTAAGTCGAGATTTTTGGTAGCGGTTCTCCCCATCCTTATCGTTCTCGGCCTCTTAGGAGCCCTGCTGGCGGTCACAGCCCCGACCTCAGCACAAACCTCCACGAACTCGCCGACCAAATACCCAGTGACTCAGGAGATCTACGTGATTTCTTACAGCGGTAACGATCAGGCGGGGATCCAGGCTTTAATACATCAGGACATCGCCTTTTATGCTTACCAAGTGCCGCTGAGCGAAATTTCCTCGATCCCGAGTAACTTCCAGTTCTATTACACTCCAGCCGTGCTGTACGACGTCCTATTGAACCCGACTAACGTGAGTTACGGCTTCAACCCGTTCATGTTCCAACAGGTCAGATACGCGATGAACTTCATAGTCAACAGGACCTATTTCGTCGATTCCATCCTCGGTGGTCACGGAATCCCGAGCGTCACGATGTACACGGGCGAGCCCGACACGCAGTACATGTTGCCCTTAGTAGAGTCGATGAACATTCACTACAACTTCACCTATGCCAACATAACGATCTACAAGACCTTGACGGCAGCGGGGGCGCAGTACGTCAACGGAAAATGGTACTACAAGGGCAAACCGATAACGGTTTACGTTTTCGTGAGGACGGACACGAATGTAAGGCAGGCTTACGCTAAGTACTTGATAGCCCAGCTCGAGAAGCTCGGCTTCACGGTTCAGGAGGTTCCGGGCAACCTGCAAAAGGAAATCAGCCTCATATACGGAAGCGATCCTGTTAACGCGACTTGGGAGGTCGCGATAGAGGCTTGGGGCGGGGTTTACGGTTATTACGACGAGGGCCTCGCTGAGTCCTTCGTGGCCCCGGTGTTCGGCAACGTGCCTGCCTCGTCGAACATCAGCCTAGCTTTCGGATCTTTTAACACCACCAATTACCAGCTCCCGAGCTTGACTAAGGAGCTGTCGATAGCGGACCAAATAGCGCTCAGGCTGGCCAACACGAATTACACTAACTTCGCGCAGCGGACCGAGCTCCTCCAGCAGCTCGTCGAGATAGGCCTCAACACCTCTATAAGGGTCTACCTGGGGATGGGATTACTGCCCTATGTAGCTATTCCCAACATGACGGGATTAGTCAATAACTACATCCAGGGGCCGCTGAACACCATGTCCTACCTGACGATGAGTGACGGTCAGCCGGTGCTGAAGATAGGAGTTAGACACCTCAGCCAGGGAGCCTGGAACCCGGTGGCCGGGTTCACGGACGCTTACACCGTGGAATTGGCAGCGGCTACAGTGTATCCGTGGGTGTGGTCTTACAACGGCAACGGTTATCCGTCCCCAGACGGGGCGATCACCTGGAAGGTCGTAGCTGACTCCCCAGTGGCTAACGTTAGCGTTCCTCCCGACGCAATTACCTTCAACTCCTCTAAGGGCGAGTTCCAGTACGTAGGTCAGGGGAAGTTCGCGAAGTCGGCGGTCATAGTGAACTTCGCCCCTATGATGCAGTACCTGAAGTTCGCTGACGGGCAGAACATAACCATGGCCGACCTCCTATACCAGATATACATTGCCTATATGGTCGCCGTCTACCCCAATAGCTCCATCTTCGACCCGTACGCCCAGTCAGTTTATTCCACTGCCTTATCCCAGGTGGTCGGCTTCAAGGTGTTGAACTCTACTGCGATTGAGATCTGGACGAGCGCCTGGTACCCAGATCCCAACGAGATCGCCGTCACCGATATTGGTGACCTATTCCCGCTCGGATTTGCGCTGCCAGGAGGGAACATGTTCCCGTGGACTATCTATAAGGCCATGGCAGTCATAGTCTCCGAGAAGAAGGCAGCCTGGTCCAGTAGCCAAGCACAGTCGTTAGGCGTAGATTGGCTAAGCGTGGTCAACCCCAATGACGTGAACATGATCCTGAGCGTGCTCCAGCAGCTTCAGGCCAACAAGACCATCCCAGAAGGTATAATTGAGATGGAGAAGCTGACTAACATGACCTTACTAACCCCTGACGAGGCGGTTCAGGACTACCAGATGGCGATAAACTTCATTAAGACCTACGGCAACGCAATGATAGGCGACGGTCCCTACATATTAACGACGTACAGTACCACCACTTCACCTCATTACGCAGTGCTAAGTGCCAACCCGTACTTCAACCTGCCTCCATCCGCGATACCGCCCCAGGTGTTGCAGAACCCCATAGCTGTGACTCTGTCCTTCACCCCGCCCGTATCTGCGACCAACGCTACTCCTCTTATGATAACCGGAACAGTGCTGGGGACACCTGCCGGGTCCTCTGAGGCCGTGGGGGTACAGGGCGCCAACGTAACTGCGCTTATGTTCGTGAACGGAAAGCTTGTGGCCCAAAACAGTACCCTATCCGGGCCAAACGGCACGTTCACTCTGTACCTACCCACAGCTAACCTGCAGAACCAGGTGGCGAAGGTAGTAATGTACGTGAAAACGAACTCGAGCGTCCTGATCAACCCGCAGACGTTCAGCGTCTACATAGCCCCATCGACGGTCACTACTACATCGACGACTACACCGACGTCCACCACGTCTGTTTCGGCGCCGTTCAACAGCACGCTTGTAATAGTTGCGGTCGTCGTGGTGATAATCGTCGTAGCCGCGGTCGCCGTAGCGTTAAGGAGGTAAATGAAGTGACTCAATATGGGGTACTTGTCTTTCGCAATAAAGAAAGTGGTTTCTTATTTTTTGGCCCTCTTCGGCACTATGGCTATCCTATTCGTCGGGACTTACCCGATATACACTACCGTGATAGTTAACTCCGCCAACTTCGTGGCGGCCCAAGCGCTCAGGGCGCTCGAGCAACGCTCTCACACCCCGCTAACTCCGGAGCAGATTCAACAGATACACGACCAGATAGTGAACCAAATAATAGCGTCGTACGGACTGAACAAGCCCTTCGAGGTTCAGTTCTTTTACTTCCTGAAGAACCTCCTCACGTTCAACTTAGGGTACGGTTACACCAATGCCCCCATCACTAGCAACACCGGGTCTTACGCCGTTGCGGACATCATAGCCTCTTATTTACCCAACACTATTCTCCTCTTCACTACCGGCACAATCATCGTCATAATCCTGGGTTTGGTCATCGGCCTTTTGGCCGCGAGGTATGCTGGAAGCGTTTGGGACAGGTTAGTACCGGTAGTGGCGGTAGTTCACTCGAGTTTCCCCACGTGGTGGATAGGCTTCCTATTGATAGCGGCTCTGGCGTACGGGGTTCACCTCTTCCCGCCCGGAGGTATTGTCAGCGTTCCTCCGCCGAAGAATCCCGTGCTTTATGCCCTTGACGTGCTTTACCACATGGCCCTACCCCTCATCGCGATCATAATTGTGGGAGTCGGGGGGTTCGCCTACGTCGTGAGGAGCCTGGTTCTGAGCACCTTAAGTGAGGACTTCGTTATAGCCCTTAGGGCAAGGGCGATACCGGAGAGAATAGTGCTCTTCAAGCACGTAATGAGGGCCTCCTCGCCCTCGATAGTCACGCAGGTACTCCTCGCTTTAACCACATCCATAACTGGATCCTTGACAACAGAGGTAGTCTTCCAATGGCCCGGCATGGGCCTCCTGACCTGGAATGCCATTATTGAGAACGATGTCCCGGTGATGCTGGGCGTCCTCTACGTGACGACGCTTGTGCTGCTCGCGGGGCTGCTCTTGGGAGAACTTATCTACGGGGTGTTAGACCCGAGAATAAGGGTGGGCGAGGATTAGCGAGGAGTTCGGTATCAAGGCTACAGTCAAAGCTCTACTCAGGTCCAAGACCTTCGTCGTGGGCTTAGCCTGGATCTTAGTGCTCGTGGGCTTCGCGGTTTACGCTCAGTTCTTCATCCCGACCAGCCTCTACAAAGCCTGGAACAACCCGGCGGCCTGGTTGAATTACCCTCCCCACGTCCCCCCTTACTGGGTGAACTACTTCAACGGGTTCAAGAACCCCCCGAGCTTCTCTCTTAACCTCCCCCTCTCGCTTTCCACTAAGAGCGGGAACCTTTACGTTTACACAGCCTCCGCTAGCTTTCAGTACGCCTACAACGGCTTCCCCTCAGGCTTAACTATACAGGTCTCGAACGCTGCCTCCATCGTTACTTCTTATTTGGAGATAATCAAGCCTGACGGAGTCCAGGTAGCAGTTTCGACGGGCAATTCGTTCCCCGTCATCACCACCTCTCCTCCTCTCACAAGCGTCGCCTCGAACCTGATTTACAAGTACACGGGCACTTACCCCGCGACCGTAACGTCTCAGCAGGTCATGGCGGCCCTCTTTGGCGTGGACGGCAAGGGCATGTTCAACGAGACCCTGAAGGGACCGTATAAGGTGAGCGTGGTGATCTACTCTAACGCCCCCTTAAACGGAGCTTCCGTCATAATAAACGTTCAAGGCTCTTCTTACGGCCTTATGGGCACGGACTATGACGGAAGGCCGATAGACCTGGGCATACTCATGGGCCTTCCGAGCACCTTGTTACTGGCGGTGTTGACGAGCGTGGTCTCAGTCGGGGTCGGGGTGATTTACGGAGGGCTAGCGGGGTTCCTGGGAGGGAGGAAGGACGACGTGTTGCAGTGGTTCATGCTGGTGGTCCTCGCATTGCCTGCCCTCCCCTTCCTGGTGACGATGGAATACGTCTTCCCCTCGGGTCTTTCCATAATCGATGAGATGCTCTTAATAGCCTTCTTGTCGTGGCCGGCTTACGCAATAATCGCCAGGGCCGCAGCGATCTCGGTAAGGTCCTTAACCTACGTGGAGGCGGATTACATACTCGGGGTTCCCAAGTACAGGTCTTTCTTCACTCACGTCGTGCCCAGGCTCCTCCCCTTCGCTGTGGCCTACACAGTGTTAGGGATACCCGGCGCGGTGATACTGATCGAGACCCTGGCCTTCTTAGGGGTCTACCCTCCCGGCCTCGTGAGCTGGGGTGAAATGCTGAACTCGGCGGAGGCGAACCAGGCCGCCCTCAACGGCTGGTGGTGGTGGATACTCTTCCCGGGCATTATGATAGTGATAGTATCTGCCCCCTTCGTCATGGTCGGTTACGCTATAGACAAGATCGTGTCCCCGAGGGTGGGGGTGAAGTGACTTGATGAGAATTGAGGGCCTGAAAGTTTACTTCAGCACCCCTAAGGGGGACGTCAGGGCCGTTGATGACGTTGACCTGGAGGTGGAGAAGGGGGAGATAATAGGGCTCGTGGGGGAGAGCGGTTCCGGCAAGTCGACCTTGGCCCTGGCCGTGATGAGGCTCATCTATCCTCCAGGGAGGATTGCGGGAGGCAAAATAATCTTCGAGGGAACCGACATCTTATCCATACCAATAAACGAGTACGTGAGGCGGTTCAGGTGGAAGAAGATAGCGATGGTCTTTCAGGCCTCCATGAACTCCTTCTCTCCCACGTTCAAGATCAAGGACCAGTTCTTCGAGACCCTCAAGGTTCACGGTTACGAGGGAGACTACTGGGAGAGAACCAAAGAGCTGCTAAGCACGGTTAACCTAGATCCGAGCATCGCTGATAAGTACCCCCATGAGCTTTCAGGGGGGCAGAAACAGAGGGCCTTCATTGCCCTTGCCATAGCTATGAAACCTAAGCTCCTTATTGCCGATGAGCCCACGACGGCCTTGGACGTCGTGACTCAGATCCAAATTTTAAGGCTCTTCAAGAGGCTGAGGGACGAGGAGGGGATCTCCGTTCTCTTCATAACTCACGACATAGCCCTTCTCTCCATGATAACTGATAGAATTTACGTGATGTACTCCGGGAAGGTCGTGGAGGGCGGGACCGTTGAGGACGTGATCAAGACCCCGGCTCATCCCTATACAGCTGCCTTGATAAACTCCATCCCGACCCTCGACAAGACGAGCGTTAAGGGGATCCCGGGCTCCCTGCCTAGCTTGATTAATCCGCCGAAAGGGTGCAGGTTCGAGCCCAGGTGCCCCGTGAAGTTACCCGTTTGTTCTGAAAAAGAGCCGGAAATGTTCGGGGTAGGTGAGAAGCACCATGCGGCCTGCTGGAGGCTCGCCCCTAATAGAGCTTAAGGACGTCAAGGTCTACTTCAAGAAGGGCTCCATCTTCGGGAAGAGGAAACTGATAAAGGCTCTGGACGGCGTCAGCATGAAGGTCGACTTCAAGGAGAAGGTGGCAATTGTCGGCGAGACGGGAAGCGGGAAGACCACTCTGGGAAGGGTAGTCGTAGGGCTTCAGAGGCCCACCTCGGGGGAAGTCATAGCTTACTTCAACGGACACCCGGTTAACCCTTACTCGCTGAGGGGAAGGGCAAGGAAGGAGTACTTCAAGAACGCGGGAATGGTCTATCAGGACCCCTATTCGGCTATCGATCCCTTAATGAGGGTTAGGGACGTCCTGAGGATACCGCTACTCTATGCCGGGATAAAGGGGGAGGAGGCCGAGAAGAGGATAAAGGAAGTCATGTCGAGGGTCTCACTCTCTGAGGAATACCTAAGCTATTACGTCTTTCAGCTCTCCGGAGGGCAAAGGCAGAGGCTGGTGATAGCGAGGGCGCTTCTCTTCAACCCCAAGCTCCTCGTTGCCGACGAGCCGGTCTCCATGCTCGACGCGTCCTTGAAAGGGGATATACTGGATCTGCTCAACTCGGTGAACTCGGACATGGGGGTTAGCGTACTGATGGTGACTCACGAGCTGGCTGTAGCCAAGGTCTTCGCCCAGAGGATTCACGTGCTTTACTTAGGCAAGATAATGGAGTCAGCCAGCTCCGAGGAGTTCTTCTCGAACCCCCTCCATCCCTATGCTCAGTTGCTTCTCGCGGCGTCCCCGGACCTCAAGCACCTGAAAACCATCCCCGAAATACCGCTGAAGAAGGTCTCGGAAATACCAAGCTCCGCTAACATCCCTCCGGGCTGCAGGTTCCACACCAGATGTCCCTTCGCTTTCGATAAGTGTATTAAGGAGGAGCCACCTCTAAAGGAGGTCAAGGAAGGTCATGAGGTTGCCTGCTGGCTCAGGTAAGTTCATAGTTCAGGCCATTGTCGGGGTAGGCCTGCTGCTGGCCTCCTTCTGGCTGACCCTTTACGGGGAGGTGATGAGCTACGGACTAGGCTACTTCTTCGCTACCGCGGTGTTGGCGATCGCCGGTGCGGTGGTGGGGCTCAGGGGAGCCCTGGAGTTCGTCAAGCTCGTGATTGAGGAGCTTGAGCTCAGGAAAATGAGGGAGTAAACGGGAGCGTTGAGGCTCAGGGTTTGTCTAAGATCACGAAAAACGAGGACGAACTCGCCGGTACGGGCTCTTCCTCTAGTCCCTTGGTATACCGTTGCCTTCTGACTCCTCGAAGAGCTCGTCAATTACGTTAAGCGTCTGAGGGGACTAGTGGGCCGGGACGACAGGCCTCTCTCTCAGCTTGTAGTTTCTAGCGAACGCCGTGAAAGCTAGGGCTACCAGGGTTATTAAGATGCCCGTAGAGAAGAGCGCGTTGAAAGAGGCATCTCCGGGGAGTATTTCGACCACATAATTGCCGTTGAGGGGCATCACAAAGGAGGACTCGTAGGAAGTCATTATGCTCGAGGCCAGCACGGGCCCTATTGAGGCGCCCATCTGCCTTATCAGAGTGTTGATCCCCATACCAACTCCCCTGGCCTCAGGGGGGAGGGAAACGGCGACCATGTTGACCAACGGGATCATCATCATAACTATACCTACGGTGGTGAAGAAGCCGTTAATCGTCAGGTCGATGAGGCTCGACCTGTGGACCAGGTTCAAGTAGAAGCCTGAGATGAGGATCATTCCTCCCGTAATGAGTATCGGTTTCGGGCCTACCCTGTTTATTAGCCTCCCAACCAACGGGCCCACTATCAGCATACCCAACGTGCCAGGAGCTAAGGCCATGCCCGCGCTTATCTGATCCTTACCTAGGCCGAAGGGCCAAGGGAGCTGGGCGTAGTATATCACTCCGAAGAAAAGCAAGAACATCGCTATACCTGTAACCACGCCGACCACGTTGGCGACCGCGAAGTTCCTTATCTTGAACAAATCCAGCTTGAGCATGGGTTCCCTAGCTAAGGACTCCCAGATCACGAAGGCGTAAGTCAGGATCAGGCCCGAAGTCAACAACAGGATCTCCTCACCGGAGAACCAGCCCCAGTCCGGTCCCTCGCTCATGTAAACCAGGATCAGCCCTGGGCCGAGGGCTATCAGGGCCATACCCACGTAGTCTATGGACTCCTTCACCCTGTTAGGGGACTCGGGGATGACCTTCGCCGATATGGCCAGGAGGACTATTGACCCCACGAAGGCGATGTGGAAGGCCATCTGCCAGCCGAAGTCCTGGTCTATGATGGCCCCAACCGATAGACCGGCCGCGGTGCCGATGCCGAAGGTGGCGCTCAGAATCCCCTGAGCTGTCGCGACCCTCTGGGGGGGAAGCATGTCGGTTATTATCGCCACCGAAATGGGGAAGGCAGAGAACCCTATGCCTTGAATGAGCCTGGCCAGTATGAGCACGTAGATGTTGGGCGATATACCCGCGATGAAGACAGCTATGGTGTAGGCAGAAAGGATAGCGAGGAGAGTCTTCTTCTTGCCGTGAACGTCAGCGAACTTCCCCATTATCGGCGCCGCGACAGCGGCCGATATGGTGAAGGCTGTGGTGACCCAGGAGACCAGGTTCTCGGAGACCCCGAAGTCGTTCTGTATCGTGGGCAAGGCGGGAGTCACCATGGTCTCAACGTAGTTTATGAGCAACAATATCAACAGCAGGACGAGGAGGACCTCCATCTCCTTGCGCAACGCCGATCTAATCGATATATCTAAATCTCGTATTTATGATCTGTCTTTGAGAACTCTCGGGAACCCCTTTATGAATTCGGCTTCCTCGACCTAATGGCTTTCCAACTAGTCCGAGTCAATGGAAGGTCGAACGAATTATCGGTTCAACGAGTTGTTCGACGAGATCTGGAACGCGTCGCGAACTAACAAGTACGGAGCCCTCTGTCCTATGGGGCTCCCGATAGGAGTTTTAAAGCGTGGCTTAACCTTGAAATCAGGCCGAGATGCTCAGTTTCCTGAGCTACTCGCCGAACTACCTCGATCTCTTCCTCCTGATGGCCCTCGAGGGTCTCGGGGGCCCTATTCCGAGCGAGGCCCTAATGCCCCTGGTGGGGGTCTGGGCCTACGAGGGGAAAATCGATTTCCTGTTGGGGGTCCTGGTGGGCACATTCGGGAGCCTGACCGGCTCTCTGATAGCCTACTTCCTGGGCTACTACCTCGGCTACGAGGCCCTGAAGAGGTACGGCAAATGGGTCGGAATATCGGAGAGGGAGATACAAGCGGTTCACGGATGGTTCTCCAGGTGGGGTGCCCTAGCGGTTTTCGCGTTGAGGTTCGTACCAGCCATGAGGGCCCTTATCTCCTATCCCGCGGGCGTCGGCAGGATGAACCTGGTACTGTTCGTTATCCTCACCTTTGCGGGACACGCGATATGGGACTTGGCCTTGGCCCAGTTGGGTTACGTTTACGGGACTCAAGTACTAACGTGGCTGGAGTCCGACACGAGATACCTTTACGTAATAACTGCGGCGTTGTTAGCTTACTTCGTCTACAAGGTCGTGAAGGTGATGAGGAGTGTTAGAAAGGGTGGTGAAACTCGTAGCCTTGACTAGCGGCCTGGTTATAATATACATACTGCTCGGTCCTCTCGCTCCTGTCAACGAGGCCCTAGTTGGTTACTCGCCAAAAGGTTTCGTGAGCCTCGCCACTCCCGTTTTCCTCTCCTTCTCCGCCTTCCTAGCCCTCATGACGTTCATCGTTCTTTCCGTCCTGTTCTGGGGCACTAAGAGGGAGTGGTTGAACCTCCTCATAGAGGCGTCAGGCTTCTCGTTCGTGTGGCTGAACTACCTGAACTTCTACGTGGTCTACGAGATGTGGAGGCCGGAGATGGCGGTGCTCCCGTTCTTCATCGAGATAACCTACCACAACGCGGGGACCACGGTCTCCTCGCTCAACTTCGACTTCGGGCAATTGGTTCTTCTGATCCTCGCCATCAAGTACCTGAACGAGATGAGGTCGAAAAGGAGAGGCGTTGGGACAGTCGATCCTCAACAGATCAGGGGAGAGGGCTAACGTACTGAGGGTTTAATTCCTTGAACTTCCCCCCTTCATAGCCGTGCGTAAGTCTGTTTTCGTCGCGGTCGGCCTGAGCTTCATGCTCTACAACTCCTTGTACCAGTACAGTTGGAACGCCGTTTACCCGCTCCTTTTGCACCGTTTCGACACGCAAGAACTCAGCCTCATATTCTCCACCTTCGTAGTCGTCTCCAGCATGGCCCAAGTCGTCATGGGGCTGGTAGCGGATTACCTGAGCGTTAGGTTGACGGCCCTGTTCTCCGCCATCGCGGCGAGCCTCGGCTGGCTCCTCTCCTCGTTCGTAACCGACTTCTACACCTTCATGGGAGTTTGGGCTTTGGGGAGCTTCGGCGAGGGCTCGCTTTACGGCGTAGCGATCAACCTCGTGGGCAAGTGGTTCCCCGAGAGGAGGGGGTTCTATATCGGATTAGTCTCACTGGGCTTCGGCCTCGGGGGCTTCATCGCCAACCCCTGGATATTATCTCAACGCAGCTACGCCTTCGTCGCCCTAGTCCTTGGGCTCGTCGGGCTCCTGACCGTTGTCCCCCTATCGACCCTCGTGAGGTACCCCACCGGCTTAACGGGTAGGACGCCTCTGAAGACCGTATCGGACCTCGGCTTCTGGCTGATCTACTCCGCCTTCGTCATATCCACGCTCCCGTTACTACTCCTCTCCTCCTCTCTCTACCTATTCGTTAAGGGGACTTACGTGGAATCCCTGGCGATCACGCTTTTCCCCTTGGCCAGCGGTCTGGCGAGGCCGCTGTTCGGTAGGATATCGGACAGTTTGGGGAGGCCGAAGTCCCTAATCATAGCGATGCTGATGGAGGCGCTCGGGGTCCTGACCTTCCTAGAGGGGCCCGAGTTGAAGCTCCTCGGGACGATCATCATAGGGGTCTCAGGAGGAGCCCTTCTCACGCTCTTCCTAACGCTGGTCACGGACTTCTTCGGGGCTAGGTACTCTACCTCCAACACGGCGATGCTCTACACGGGCAAGGCCTTAACCGGAGTGGTTTTGGCATCCCTGCAGGCCCTGGAGACCCCCCTGCTGGCTTACTTCGCCTTCCCTCTGCTCGGGATTTCACTCATTAAAGGGGCCCAGAGGGTCGAAAGGCAGGTCAGCTAAGATTTCTCCTTAATCCCCACGAAGGCGTAAAAGAGCCTCAGGGCCCTCTCCTCCACCTTCACGAGCTTTAGGTATTTCTCAGCTATCGAAATGTAATAGTCGTTCGTTTTGTCCTTCCTTGCGTAAATCTCGTAAATCATGCGGTAGTCGCTCGGCTTCGCCCCGGCTAGGCAGGCTATCTTCGGCATGAGGCTCCTGAGGTAGAAGGAAAGGTATGCCTGAAGCGCTCTGTTCTTGGGCTTTCCCATGGCTATCACTCCAACGACCTTCCTGGCGACCCTCGCCATCTCCTTAATTACCGACTCGTAATCGTCCGCCGCGTGGAGAGCGAAGGTGCTTATCACCACGTCGAAGCTATCGTCCCTGAAGGGCAGATGATCGAAGGAAGCCAGAACCCTATCGTCCTCCACCAGGGCGTTCAAGAGCATGTTCTTCGAGTAGTCGGTTAGGACGTAGAAGGCTCTCAGGCCGAGCCTCTGGAAGACGTAGGTGGTCTCGCCCTTGCCGGAAGCCACGTCCAGGACCGATCTGGGGTTTTTCTCCAGGTCGAGCACGCTCTTGACCAGCTCCGCCCTCCATTTAACGTCCATACCGAAGCTTATGAACCGGTTCGCCCTATCGTAATTCTTCGGGATGCTTTCGTATACCTTCCTGAGCTCCTCGTCGGTTACTCCCGACAGCTTCTCGTAGTCCTGGCCCAACGCAGGACATATTACATTAAATCAAGATTAAAGAAACCGTGTCCGGTTTACGTTACGAATTCGGTCATACAAGTTCAAAACGATCAAATCGGATGTGGGATTTGAGAAAAGATATTTGAATTATGAGAAACTGTAATAGCCCAATCAGGGATGGATAGGATATCCATTTATTAACCCCGGGCATCAATACCACTTCGGGGTCGGAATTGGTGAAAGCCCTGAGGAAACTCTTCCCCATTTTGGTCTTCTACGCGGCCAACGCAACCGTTACGGCGATCCTCTTCTTATGGCTCTTCGCCCTGAGCGCGAAGGTGGGCGATATAGAATACCGGGGCGAGACCGTGGCGTTCCTGACCCTCGGAATTCTGGCCTACACATTCGGCCTGAGACACGCCCTCGACGCCGACCACCTCGCGGCCATCGACAACTCCTCGAGGAAGCTGACTCAGGAGGGCAAGGACGCCAAGTTCGCGGGACTGTTCTTCTCCCTGGGCCACTCTACCGTGGTAATACTGCTGAGCGTCGCCTTGGTGGTGAGCGTGAGGGCGGTCGAGACTTCCATCCCGCAGCTGGAGAACGTGGGAAACATAATAGGAACCCTGATCAGCGCTGGCTTCCTCTACATTATAGGCCTCTTGAATTTCCTGGTCTTCTTCGAGATCTACCAGATTTACAAGGCCATGAGGAGGGAAGGGCTGGACGAGGGGAGGCTCAACGAGGCGTTGTTGAAGAGGGGTTTCATGGCCAAGTACTTCGGGAAGCTGTTCAAGATAGTGGACAAGCAGTACTACCTCTACCCGATAGGGTTCCTCTTCGGGTTGGGCTTCGACACGGCGAGCGAGACCGCTCTTTTAGCTATTTCAGCGGCCAGCGCCGCAGTAACGAGCGTTCCCGTGTGGGAACTCCTGGTCTTCCCGTTCCTGTTCACGGCAGGAATGACCCTAATAGACACCACAGACGGCTTCTTCATGACCTCAGCCTACAGGTGGGCTTTCGACAACCCGTTCAGGAAGATCTGGTACAACCTGACGATGACCATAATCTCAGTGATGGTCGCTTGGGTTATCGGCACGTTAGAGACGTTGGGCCTCGTTCAGAGCGAGTTCAACCTAAGCGGAGGGCTGTGGGACTGGATAGCTGACGTCACGGGAGACGTGTGGTGGGGGAACATAGGGGTCATTATAGTGGGTCTATTCGCAGTGACTTGGACGGCTTCCATAGTGGTCTACAAGGTGAAGATCCAGCGGTTGGAGAAAGAGTATAGAGCGACGAAGTGAACGACTTTCTCGTCTTGAGGTTAAAGCCTTTATCCTTCCTCAACTTCGGCGTCTCCTTCGTTACGCTTTGACGTTTTGTCCATGATCGTGACAATTAGTATCTAAGGAGTAAGCGCTTTCCCTAGCTTCGGAAGGGACTTCACCTAACTCCGATTCTATCGTGCAAGCACAGCTTTTAGTTATCGAAACCCAGTAAGAGATGACGGTTTTCCCATGAAGGGGAAGCTGATACTGCTGTCCAGGGCCGTTTACGCCATGGCCTGGTTCTTGATCGCTCCCGCCGTTCCGGGTATGCTAGTACGTTTCGGACTTCCTTCCTCCTTCGCCGCTGAGGCAGTATCTTCCTTCTTCGTAGCCACTGGCCTGTTTCAGATCCCCTCGGCGGCCGTAGCGTCGAAGGTCGGAGCTAAGGTCGCTTACTCCTTAGGCTTGGTAATAATTGGAATGAGTGAGATCGCCCTCGGGGTCTCGAGCAACCCACTCCAGGTTATGGTGTTCTACTTCCTCACCGGAGCGGGGGCGAGCCTCTTCTTCTCGTCAGCCGGAGGCACCCTGAGCAGGTTGAACCCTGGGGAAGAGCAGAGGGCCATGGGGGCCTACAACGCCCTGTTCTCCTTCGGCGGTACCGCAGGTCTAGCCCTGGGTTACCTCGAGGCGGAGTTGGGTTTCTCGCCTGTGGCGATAGCCCTGGGCGTTATGACCGCCCTCCTGGGCGTATTGAACTTTGCGTCGCACTACCCCAACTTAGAGGTGGAGTTCAGCGGTAAGGGAGTGAAAGACGTTCTCCCCCTTTCGGTGATGACGAGCGGGGTGTGGGGGATCTACTACCTCGTGAGCGAGCTGTTCCCGACCTACGTCTTCGTGAGCTACGGCGTAAGTCCTAAAGAATCGTCTCTGATCGCGTCACTGATGACTCTGGCCTCGGGTATCGGAGGGGCGGCGGCCATAGCCTTAAGGATGAACTTGGCCTCGTTGGACAAGGTCGTCTCGCTTTCCGTTATTGGCACACTTCCGGCCCTAATGATATACTCCAGCTCGCTCTGGAGTTTCGGTTTATTCGTGTTGGGGTTCTTCAACGAGCTCGCAATAACCGCCATTTACGCCTACGTTCTTAACGTTTCAGGATCTAAGTCGGGCACTTTAGGCCTGGCTGCCGTTAACTCGGGCGAAATACTGGGGGGCGTAGCCCTGTTCGCCCTCGCTGGAGCGGACATGAGTCAGTCCTTCGCCCTCGCTGTCCTGGTCTCGCTCGTAGAGCTGTTCCTCCTCGTGCCTTACGCGAGGGTAAGGTCCTTAAGGAGTTGAGGAACCGCTGATGTACTGTAAGGTAGGAACTACGAGAATTGAAGAGGAGAGCAGAGGAGTTGGAGAAGAAGGCAAAACGGAGAGACCCTCTAGTACGTTGAATCTTCTAACGCAATCAATGTGCCTGTATCCGAGAATAGCGCTAGCTCTCCTTTCATTGCAGTTTTTCGAAATTCAATGAGAAGAAACCCTATTAGCATATCGTTTTAACAACCTCTGTGAGAAGTTTGTACATGTGAGAATTGTTGAAGATAAGGATAGAGAAAGGTTTCTAGTGATCGAGTCATATGACGACTTTGAGAAGTTTAAAGAAGATTTGTTAAATATTGCTAGAGAAAAAGCTAAGGATCGCGCCCTTAAACCTCCTTATGAGACCCGATCTCCCAAATGAAAAACACACAGTTTTTTGTATCTGTTCAGGAATATCTCCCTGGCCCTTTCCTTGATCTTAGCCAACCTCTCGTCCACGTTCTTCTTAGGCTTAACGACTGCGTAAACCAGAACGTTAGAGTCCAAGAACCTTGCGCTTGAGCTCATGCCAGTCACTCGGGAGCTCCTCCACCTCGACGCTGTCTACTAGCCTTGAGAGGCTTGAGACCTTAGGGTAGATCTCTATTTTGTCCTCCTTCAACACTAGGACGAACTCGTCGGTGTTGAACCTCTCCCTCCACTCCTTAGGTAGGACTATCCTGCCCTGACTGTCAGCCCTTTTTATCACCACTCTCTCCATCTCCTCAACCAATTAAGTACTCATCTTACCATTTATTTTACCTTTCTGCAACTGCGCCTTTTCAAACGTAAACCACGATGTCGTAGCTCGACGATACAACCGAGAGCTGGACCTGAATCGTCACGTTACCGTTCGGGGGGATCACTAATGGCGTTTGAGGCAAGGTGGCTTCCTTCAACCCGTTCACCTCGACGTAGTACACCACCACCGGGTAGCCCTCGGAATTATGGAGAGTGATCTGAGCGAAAGCCCCCGGGTAGACTATGGGAGGGAAATAGGCGTTCGTTAAGGTCACGTTCACCTGCTCGGAGTAGGACTCTATAGTGACGCTGTACTGGCTAACTAAGGCCGCCGGCTTGAAGAGCAGTACCGGCGACAACAGAAAGACTGTAAGGACGACGATCATCGGTATCGATAGCCTCATCCCTTCGATCTATGCTCCTCACGCAATTTAACTCTGCACGCTTCTCGTCTGCTCCCTCAAGTAGACCTCGCTCATCCCGTACTTCAGGGCGTTCAGGGTTAGGTTGTGCCTCATTGCATAGACGAACAGGAGCAGGGCCGCTCCAGTAAGGACGAAAGAAACGACCTTGAAGAAGGGCCAGGCCAGGGACGAGGCCAGGATAAGTAACACTGAGAGGAAGTGAGGAACGCCGTTGAAGGCGTACCTGGAGGTGGAGTAGACTATGCAGTTTATGAACGAGGCCAGCATGAAGCCCAGGCTGAAGGCGTGGACGAAGTCGTTGAGGAAGAGGGTCTCGAGCCCCGAGACGAGGAACGATACGAGCGCGACCGTCGAGGTGGACCTCAGGTTAGTGGCTGTAAGCAAAACGAGGGCGGAATACAGGATTACAGCCGCGCTGAAGGCAGGGGAGAGGAAGGAAAGGGAGGCCAAGGCCAAATAGGGGGCCTGCCTCAAGCCGAAGAGGGGCTTACTGCCTAGGGTAGCCCTGAATATTCCGATGTTGATGCCCAGGATGTAACTCACCAGCGGGGGGAGGAGGAGGGTTGGGTCCTTGAGGAACACGAAGGCCGTCCAGGACATCGAGGAAAGGACCGGGGAGGCCAGGACTAGGGCGTTGACCGGGAACCTGCTCCCGTAACTCTTCACGTCCCTTAACGCTCTGAGCTCCAAAAAAGTCAGTGCGTAAGAGGATAGAGCTTGGGCCTCCGGCAAGGGAACCGCGAGGGATATCAGCGCTAGGGCCTGGAGCTTGAAGTACTTAGTCGCGGGGAAGAAGAGCCTCGTTATCATGCCTTCATAAAGGGCGTAGGCCCCCACTATCATCAGGTAGCCGTGGTCCTGAGGGTTCTTCCAGAGGCTGAGACCTCCTACCAGGAAGTAGGCTAACCCCAATACGATGAACGGTACGTTAACGCCCCAAGGCCTGAGCTCCTCTACTCTCTTCTCGACCAACGTTTCGAGCTAACGCTCTTGGAATTTAAAACGAACAACTAAACCCTTCGGGAAGAGGAAGCGGAAGTGTCAGCGTTCATTTGACCCATCGAGGGCTTCTCCGACTCCTCGAAACGACCGAGGGCTTTTCGTGTAGCCTCCAAGTAATACTACGGTAATCACCTCCGATTCGAGGCCCCTACAGGTACTTTTAGAGCACGAACGTCAGCGGGACAGCATCCTTATCAGGATCAGGAGACCGGAGAGCTTGACGGCGTCCCCAATCATAGCTAGGTAGCCGAAGTCGAAGAAGTAAAGGGGTAACCCCAAGGTGTAGGCGAAGGCGCCCACGATGAACATGTAGCTCTCGGGGCTGAACTCCCTCAAAGTCAGGAATATACTGATCCCCGCTATCGGTTCGAAGAGGTAGCCCAGGACTATGAGCTCGAGACCCAGGAGCCCGCCAGTTAGGGCGGTGTACAGAAGTCCTACAGCGGTTACCGCTATCGCCAGAGGGGCTGCGACCTTCAGAATCAGGGCCTTATCTAGGTTGGACTTGAAGTAAAAGTAAGTTGCTGGCAGGCTTAGGAGCCATATGGCGAACATCTGGATTATGCCGGGCAGAGAATAGGCGTATCTCACTCCGAACAGCTGGAGCTGAACCAAAAGGGCCAGTATCAGGACGGCCGCGACCACGCTTACCTTCAGACCCGAGATGACGGATTGAGTACTGACGGAGGGGTTCATCGCGATTGATACCTCGCCAATACTATTAAGCTTAATTTATTAAAACTGACTTTGTAAATTACTTCTGAGTTAATTAGATAATTTCAGAGAGGCTAGTGACGCGATCGAAACTCAGCGGGGAGTCACGCACCTCGATTGGTTGGAGCGAGTTACTACCTGATCAGAGAGCGTCTTGGTAGAAGGTGGCGAAGTATACCTGCCCGCTGGAGATGCCCCCGTCCCCAGGAGGTAATTTCCTGGGAGTCAGAACTTCAATCCCCTCGGAGTTCTCTAAGATGCCCTTCATGATGTACTCGTTGACCGCCGCCCCGCCAGACACGATCACTCTCTCAGGGTTGAGCTTCAGCGCGGCCTTGATGAGCGCCTCCCCCAGCCTGTACTGTACTGTGTAGGCCGCGTCCCTGACGTTGTAGCTGTTCGAGACCAGCCACTCGAAGATCTTGACCGTGTCGATGACCTCCCCTACTATAGGGACCTCCAGGTCCAGTAGTCTTCCTCCCCTGGCGCTCGCCTCCAGCTTTATGGCGGGCTCCCCCTCGTAAGTCCTGAGCTTAGAAATCCCCAAGTAGGCGGAGACCGCGTCGAGTACCCTGCCGGTGCTGGAGGTAAATACGTTTGGCCTTTTAGTCATCCTCTCCAAGGCGTTGAGCTCCTGATCGCTCAAGCTGACGTACTTCCTCACCTCGTCCCAGCCCATGAAGTTCGAGAGGAAGATGGCCAGCATCCTTTCGGGCCTCAAAGCGTTGACGTCCCCTCCCACGTAGGGCACGTACCTCAGGTGGAAGGCCCTAACGTGCTTGTCCCCCTCGAACTTCATAACCTCGCCTCCCCACGCGTTCCCGTCGTCCCCGTAGCCTACCCCGTCTATCGCTATGCCCACGCCTTCCTCCAGGTCGTACTCGGCCGCGACCGAGAGGATATGAGCGAAATGGTGTTGAACCTTCACCAGCTCAGCCGAGTACTTTTCGGCGAGCTTCCGCGCTAGGAAGGAGCTCTGGTAGCTCGGGTTCTTGTCAGATAAGACCACTTTGGGTTTCAAGCCGTAAGTCCTCACGAAGAACTCGATGTACTTCTCCAACTCGCTCAGCGTCTCCAACTCGTCGGTGTCGCCTACGTACTGCGTGGGCAACACTTTATCCTGAAAGCCCACCGCCCCGGCGTTCTGAAGCTCCGCCCCCACGGCAACCACGTCGTGCCTCAAGTACCTCTTCACCTTGATCCACAGGGGCGCGTACCCCCTGCTCCTCCTGAGGAATAACACCCTACCGCTCGAGACCCTCAGGACGCTGTCGTCTACCCTGTTCACTATCTTCCTGTTATGGTAGAGGACGAAGTCGACAACGTCCTTCAGCTTCTCCCTCACGCACCTCTCGTCCGTGCACATGGGGAAGCCGTGCTTGTTACCGCTGGTCATGACCAGCACGTGCCTCCTGAACTCCCTGAGCAGTAGGAAGTGCAGAGGCGTGTAGTATAGGAAGAAGCCTTCCCTGTCGAGACCTGGGGAGACGTGTTTGGACACGTCGCTGTCCTCCCTCTTTCTGAGCAGGACTATCGGTCTTTCCGGGGATTTCAGCAGTTCCTCCTCCTCGTCATCTACGTAAGCGTACCCCCTCACGGTCTCGACGTTTAACGCCATTAGGGCAAAGGGCTGTTGGGGCCTCCTCTTCCTCTCCCTGAGCTTTAACACCGCATCGTCGTTGAAGGGGTCAACGGCTATGTGGAAGCCCCCTATGCCCTTCACCGCAACAATGTAGCCCTCCGACAGGAGCTTCGCGGTAACGCTTATCGGGTCGCCCTCGACCCTCTCGCCGTCTGTAGTCTCGAGGAAGAGCCTGGGACCGCAGACCGGACAGCTTATCCCCTGAGCGTCGAACCTCCTCTCGTTGTTCGGGTCCTTATACTCGATAGCACATTCATCGCAGAGCGGGAAGTCGTTCATGGCCGTGTTCTCCCTGTCGTAAGGAACCCTGTACATCATGGAGAACCTGGGGCCGCAGTAGGCGCAGCTGTTGAAGGCGTACCTGTACCTCCTGTTGTTAGGGTCTAGCACCTCGCGTATGCAATCGTCGCAGACCCCAATGTCCGGGGGTATTTGGCTGGGCGCCCTAAGTGTAGTACCGCTCTTAGCGATCTCGAAGGACGTGAAGCCGACGCGCTCAACCTCCTCCACCTCGATCTTCTCTATTTTCGCAGGCCTAGGCAGCTTGGCGAAGAGCAGGTAGAAGAACTTGGCGACGCTCTCGTTGTCTCCCTCCACCCTCACCTCGACCTCGCTCCCGCCCAAGTTCTTCACGTAGCCCTTGACGTTGGACTGTAAGGCTATCCTGTAAACGAAAGGCCTGAAGCCGACGCCCTGCACTAGGCCACTAATCGTTATTCTGTACTGCATATCTCGAATTTTTATTAAGAATTTAAAAGGCACAATGAAGGCGAAGGCAAGCCTTTAGGGTTTCACACAGAACTTCAAAAGGGGATCTTGGACTTCGGGATCTGGGACGACCTGGCCCCGTTAATGAAGGACAAATACTTGGGACCCCTGGAGCCAGAGGGGGATGTCGTCTATCAGGACGAAAGTTGCAAAGTTCTAACCGGAAGGAGGGGAACCTTCGTTGTCATGGGCGAGAGCGTCCTTTGGATACTACAGTTGAGCGGGGTGGAGCTGAACTCCGTGATATACGCGATGAGCAGGGCCAAGGACAAAAGGAAAGCCTTCGCTGACCTGGCTGTGGAGTACGCCCTGATAAAAAACGTCGCCTTCCTTGGGGACCTCAAACGTTGAGCTTGTAAGCCAAGACCCCCGCCAGGGCACCGTTGAGGACATTGGAGGCTATTAATAGCCCGTAAAAAGCTTGCGGGTACTCACTCACCGCCCCAGGAAATGCGTAAGGCAACAGCGAGAAGAAGAGGTAGCCTACCGTAGTATAGAGCGCCACAGACCTGGCGTTCTTCAGCTCGTTCCTGACTGCAGTTATAGGCCAGGTGAAGCCTAGCATCAGGCCCAGGATAATCAACTGGACTATCCCAACCGCAGGGGACGTGAACAGGTCTAACAGAGGTGCGACTCCAATGGTCGACGGAGGGTAAAACGCCTTGACTATGACGGAAACTATGAAGGTTACGATGGTCAAAACGAATGAATAGCCTACCGCCGAAGTCACGTCCCAGCTCAGGACCCTGACGTTACTGCTGTTGCTCACCCTGTTTTCCCTCTCCTTCTTTGTGCTGTTGCTCCTTAGCTTGTTCCTTAGGCCTCCTCAGGGCTGCGAAGGCCGAGAGGATACCGAGCTGGTCCCCTATTTCGACGATAGTGGAAAGCTGGGGGTAGTAGGGCACACCTAAGGCCATGTTCACAGCTGCCGGGTCGCTCCTCTCGGCCATTATCCTGGCTAAGCCCATTCTGACGGACTCGTGAATCCCCAGGCCCAGATCCCTCAGCTGGATGATCCTCCTGAGCTCTGGGTCCTGCGGTACCAGCCTCGTTACCCTGACGGATATCAAGTCTACGCCTATCTCCATTAGGAACTGCTTCAGCGCCGCTGTCACCGCGGTGGAGATATCCGCGAACTTCTTGAAGACCTCAGCGAGCTTCACGTGGTTCAGTATCGAAGAGACCTCCTGGTCTACAATTGGAGTTATGTAGGCCGCTAGGTCGGAGTCAGTGAAGGTGAGGTTTCCGAACTGCACGTTGGTCACGAAAAGCTCTGGCTTGGCCACTCTGTAGTAGGCGGCAACCTCGTACTCAAGGGGAACTAGGTCGTCCGTCTGTGAGATGCCGCTAATCCTCACTTCGTGCCTCGTCATTGAGACGAAGTAGACGTTAGTGTCGTAAGGTAGTGCGTTATACCTGAGCTGGGACAGTATAGATGAGAGGGGGTTCTGAGGCGTCTGTATGTTGTGGCTCCCTGGGGGCAGTACAGCCCTCACCTGCCCCTGAATCACCACGACCGCCATCTCCGTGGGCTGGACTATTATCAGGGACTTACTCGTTATGTTTTCCCTCGGGTACCTGAAGATCAGGACGTTAGGCGCCATAAAAGAAGTTCCGTCCTCGCGGTCCGTCGAAATTACCTGAGCTCTAAGAGATACCGACATACATTTATCCCGACAATTTATCGACCCTGGAAACTAAAAACCTATTCCAAAGAGTTTTCGGTAAAACGAGAGGCTTGAGGTGAGTTCAGTCATTGAGCGAGCTCAGGCGGGTAGAAGAGCTTAGCCCTGTCCCGCCACAGCCTCCTGAGCTCCTCCAAAGCCTGGTTCGCCGCGTCCAAGTTCCTCTCAATGGAAGCCTTCTCGACCTGCGACGCTAAGCCCACGAGCTTCAGGTCGTACTCGTATATTTGTTCCAGTTGCTCGGCGTGTATCTTCCACCTTGCGTAAACGTCCACTCCTCCGCTCTGGGCCGAGTTTATGTCGCTGACCAGCTCCCTGATTCGGCTCGTTAAGTCGTCCAGTACCCTGAGCCTCTCGTCGAATGGACTCCTCCTCGCTATCTCTCCCATCATCTTGGAGAAGTTTGAGTTGGCGTTCTCCAGTCTGTCAATCATGTACCTCCTAACGAGCATGTCGTCCTGCCATATTAGGTCCTTAACCTTGTAGCCCCTGTAGCCGGGGATCATCAGCTGTAGCTGCTCCAGAGGGGTTAGCTCTCTTGGCATGCCGATTCACATCTACTTGACGTTAATAATAACCTTAATCCTAAGGAACGGCCTTTAGTCACTTAAGATGGCGGGAAAGGAAGTCTTTGGTCACCTTAAGGGCAAGGTCCTCCTGGGCCTCCCTGATTCTCTGATAGAGGGAGAGGCCCAAGCCCAACTTGTCTAACGCTCGATCCAGCTCCTCAGGGCTCAGGGGCCTCCCGATCTTCACGACTATGATCGAGTACCCGTCCTCGTCCCTCCTTAACTCAAGGCCCGTGGGTCTGAGCAACGAGTTAACCAGATCCTGCCCTGGGAACCATTCCAGTTGTAAGGAAGGGAGGGTTGTGAGTTCGTCGTCCCTTACTATCACGGAGAGGCTTTCCGAGAAGAAGCCCGGCTTCATGAGGTAGTACCTAATTTTGTCCACGGACCTGAGGAAGGACGAGAAGGAGTCCACCACGTCGGGGTCGCTGGAGTAGTCCAAGAGGACGCCGTAGCTGTCGAACTCCTTGACGTAGTACCTGCTGAACTCCTCGACCACCGTCCATCCCCTGGAATAGTCCACGACCCTGAACCTGTTCAGGACGTTTTTGAGCGCCAATGGGTTGAGGAAGATCTCGGCCTCGTTCTTCACCTTACCCTTTTTACCGAAGTCAGGCCTTTTTTAAGTAGTGAGCCTCAGAGACTTCGTAAAGAAGGGGAAGTTCGACGCGATCTCTGTGGAGGAGTTCGGAGCGGTACTCCAGATGTTATCGGACCCCGAGCTCGGGGACAGGGCGATGGAAGCGGCGAGGAGACTGATCGAGAGGTCCTCCGGTAAGGACTCCGTCGCCCTGGCCAACACCCTGATAACCTTCATTTCAGCTAAGTCCGAGGGCACCGACAGGGCCTTCAAGCTTTTGCCGATCGCTATAAGGAGGGCCAGGGAGTCGTCCGCTTACGCTGTCAGCGTGATTACTTCACTGCTGGACGACGAGAGGCTCAGGGGACCCGCCGTCGAGGCCCTTAAGGAAATAGCCAAGGACGACTCTCAGGCAGCTAGGCTGGCGCTCTACAAGTTGAGAACATTGGGGATCTCTCAACCGGAGCTAGAGAGTCTGGGAGAGAGCAAGATACTTACTAAGGGCTTCTCGGCTAAACACCCCTACATCGACATGACAGACGAGTTCACCACGAGGGAAGGGTTGAGGAAGGTCCTCCATTTCCTGGAAATAGGCCCCAGCTACCCACTGGCTGACGCTGTTGTCGCCGTGGCGACCGTAAGGCCGGAAGCGCTCGTGGACTTCCTGGCGGAGCTAGTGAAGCTAATCGATAAGTACTCCACGACCCTCCCTGACGTCTCGCTAAGGCTCATGGACGCCCTGGAGCTGGTGAAGGTTCCCGATATAGAGTACTACTTGGCCCCGCTGGCGGAGACGGCCAAGAAGACGAAGGATCTCGAGCTCAAGAAGAGAATAGAGGCCTACCTCAAAAGGGTGGCCAAGGGTTAGGGACGAAAAGCTCAAACAGATTAACTTTAGGGCGTTTCTTCCAAACACGTGATTGAAAGAATTTTTAATTAGATGCCTAACAATTGTTAAAACAGGCCACCATAGATGGGTCTCCTTTGAACGGCGTTAAAGGGAACTTTCGAAAGCCTTGGCGAGTTGTATCAACCTGTTCGGAAAAAGTTTATAATTGATTGAATTCAAATTATTACATAAGGTGGTAACATGAGGAGGGCAGAAATAGAGAAGACCCTCCCTAAGGTCTACGAAGACGAGGACGTGGAAGTTGTAATAGCGCCCAGCGAGGACGAGGTCAGGGAGTACATATTGGAGATGCTGAAGGAGGGACCTAAGGACATCAAGGAGATACACAGCGTCCTCTATAACCTGGCGAGCGACGAGAGGATAAGGAGGATACTGTACGACCTGAAGTATAAGGGCATAGTCGAGGAGGACAAGAAAACTAAGAAGTTCTACCTCAAGAAGAACTGATCAGACTCTCCTCGTTTTTAGCAACTTGTCTATCAAGGTAGTCGATTTTCCGTCTTTCTCTATTTCCTGAACTGCCGGAGGGTAGTCGAAGTAGTTCTCTATGTACTTGGCTATCCTGTCCTCGTAGGTCTCCTCTAACGGGTTCTGGTAGAACAGGCCGATCGGGATCCTCTCGCCCCACTCGAAGGACTTCATTATCGCCTTCAAGGCCTTCTCCTGAACTTCCTCGGGTTTCCTCACCACCGGGTCCCAGTCCTTCTGTTCCTCCAACTTGTAGACCCTCTTGTCGTAGAACTCCTTGGTGTTCACGTCGTTGTAGGTCGGGCAGGGCTGGAGCACGTCAATCAAGGCCATCCCCCTGTGGTTCAGGGCCCGCTTTATGAGCTCCTTGAGGTGATTGACGTCGTACGCATAACCTCTGGCCACGAAGGTGTAGCCCGAGGCTATCGCTACAGCTAATGGGTTCACCGCCTCGTTGACGTTCGGCTTCGGCAGTGACTTGGTCTTAATTCCCTTCCTAAGGGTCGGGGAGGCCTGGCCCTTGGTCAACGCGTAGACCCCGTTGTCGTGCACAATGAGCACCATGTCTATGTTCCTTCTGCCCGCGTGGACGAAGTGGCCCATTCCGATCCCTAAGGCGTCGCCGTCACCGGCGTTCACTATTACCTTGAGCTTCGGGTTGGCTAGCTTAATTCCTGTAGCGAAGGCCAGAGCCCTCCCGTGTAGGGTGTGGACTCCGTTTATGGGGACGTTCATGAAGTGAGGCAACTTACCGGAACAGCCTATCCCGCTGACCACCACCACGCTCTTCGGGTCTATGCCTAATTCCCTGATGGCCAGCTCCTCAGCCCTCAGGATCCCGAAGTTGCCACAGCCGGGACACCAGTCGGACCAAACCGGTTTATGCGTCTTGACCTCACTGGCCTGCACTCAGCACCACCCTCCTCTCGCCCTTAAGGGCCCTCTTAACGCCCTCCACCACCTCGTCCGAAGTAATCAGCCTGCCGTTGTATTTAAGGACGTAATGCGTCGGGAACACCCCGGTCTGCTCCGTCATGACTTCCGCCCCCTGTGCCTGGTAGTTGCCCTCCAGGGCGATGATGGCCTTCTTCCCCTGTAAGAGCTTCCTCATGAGGTTCCTCGGGTACGGGCTGAACATCCTGACTTGGATAGCCATAACGCCCATGGCCTGAAGCTCGTCCAGGACGTCCAATATCGCGCCTTTAGTGAAGCCCCACGTCACCACGGCGTAGTCCCCCTCGCCGAACACGCTGACCCTCCTCTCCTCGGGTATCTCCCGGTCGGCGGTCTCGAGTTTCCTCATCCTCTTCTTGTACATGGTCCTCCGGTTAGTGCTGGCCTCGGTTATGTGGCCCCACTCGTTGTGCTCGTCGCCGGTGTAAAACACCCCCGCCTCCCCCAGCCTCACTCTCGGGGAGATGCCGTCCTCCGTCACCTGGAACCTCGGGAAGTAGTCCGTCTCCGGCCTCACTAGCTTGCCCCTGTCTATCACGTACTCGCCCCTGAAGTTAGACTCCTCAGTCACCACGTAGCTGTTTGCTATCGCCTTCTCCAGCAGGTGGATCACGGGGGTCTGATACCTCTCCGCCAAGTTCAGGGCCCATATGGCGTCCCAGAAGGCCTCGACGTGGTCTCCCGAAGCTATAACGATCCTCGGGAACTCGCCGTGGCTCACGTTCAGGGCGAACTTCAGGTCGGCTTGGCCAGTCCTAGTAGGCTGTCCCGTTGAAGGGGCTCCCCTCATGTAGTAGGTAATGACAACCGGGACCTCGTTCATCCCAGCCCAACCGATCCCTTCGGCCATTAACGAGAAGCCCGGCCCGGAGGTGGAGGTGGCCGCCCTGGCGCCAGTCAGAGCGGCCCCGGAGGCCATATTTATCGCCGCGAGCTCGTCCTCCGTCTGAACCACTACCACTCCCCCCTTCTTGAGGGCATCCACCTCCATCTCGACCGTCTCGACGGCCTCCAGGTAAACCGACTCGTCCGCCGCAGGGGTTATCGGGTAATAAGACTGGAACCTGAGGCCACCCGCAAGCTTGCCCAGGGCCACCGCGGTGTTCCCGTCTATCCAGACCCTCGGCTCCTTCCTTTCGAGGGGTTTCAGATCGTAAACGTTGGGCACCTGGTCGTAAGCGAGCTCGGCCGCGAGCGAGTTCATCCTAATGAAGAGCTCGTTCTTGAACGCGTTCCTTACGGCCTCCAGGAGGCCGTCTATAGGCAACCCCAAGACCTTAAGTGAGGCACCTACAGCCGCGACGTTCTTCACCCTTTCCGCCACCGACCTCGGGACGTTGACTTCCTCGGCGACCTTCGTGACTATGGAGTCGAAGTCCAGGCCTATCGCCTTGGCCCCTCTCTTCACCGCGTAGGTTATCGCGTCGTTTACAGTGGGCCTTAGCCCCTCGCTCTCCAAAAGTTTGGACTTCTCCTCAGCTATCTCCGGCTCCATCGACCTGACGAAGGGAACGCTGACGCTCGCCTGGGAAGGATCGTAAATCACTACCTTCCTAACCTCGTCGAAGTGCTGAAAAACCGTCTCGGGTTCGAAAGCTACTAGGATGTCGGCGTAGGAGACTACGCTGTGCACGGGCTTATCGCTCAAGACCGTTTGGAAGTAGCTGTGCCTGCCCTTGATGTTTGAGTAGTACTCCCTGTTACCGAAGATGTAATAGCCCGCCTTGGCTACGGCCTGCCCGAAGAGGTTGGCAGAGGTGTCGACTCCCTGTCCCTGAGGCCCTCCTATCAACCAGCTAATCCTCAACGTGAACACTCACAGTGTTTTGGGACACCGAGATAATAAGGTGACTTCCCCATTCACCTCCTCAGGGCCCTGACAGCTAGAAGTACCAGAATTATCGAAAGCACGATGGCCACCACCGTTAGCCCCGTCAATAGGCTACTCCCTCCGCCCGCGGGAGGCTGATACGAGTAAACGGTTATGTGGGCGGGCCCGTAGACCAAGAGGGTCAGGTAATGGTTGGAGTAGTTCTCGTACAGTACGCTACCCTGTGGGGTCGAGCTTGAGTTGACGTAAACGCCCAGAAGGGGTATATTGAGTATTACTGGTCCTTCCGTCGTAACGTTCGTGGCGATCACCGTGTAAATCCCCCTGGGCGTGGGTACTGAGTACGAGCTTACGCTCGGCGTCTCCTCGATAAGGCGGTATACGTTATTGGAGAAAACTAGGTACTTCGTGCCGTTGACGTCCAAAAGGAGCCCGGACGAGACCCTGCTCAGCACTTTGTAAGGGAGGTTACTGAGCACTGACCCGTTGGAGAGCACCGAGAGCACGACGTCCCCGAACTGAGCGGCGCGTTGCGTTGAGGGAAGGCTCGGCACGGAGACGTAAACGATTGACGTCGGGTACGAGATGTTCTCCACGATGAGCCCGATCACGGAGCCGTTAACTCCGTAGAGGTAAGCGTACCCCTTCCCTATTAGGGCAGGAACTAGGGACCCGTTGACGTTGAGCAGACCGTAGGACCCCACCCTGTTGGGGGGTTGAAGTGCTACTTCCCCTACTTTCTTGTAGACCACTGGGCCCACAGAGACCACCCTGTAAACGTAGCCCGACACGGGGACGGTCTGAGTAACGCCTTCCAATACGGGGACCTTAACCACGAAGAAGCCCGAACCGTTAAGGAAGTAAAGGTAGGCAATGCCGCTCCCGTTCACGTAAGCGGGGACGGAAACGCTCGCCGGGGTTAAGTAAAGGCCGCTCCAAACTACCGCGCTGAAATCGCCTGAACTCACCAGGACCGCGAAGAGCTGGGGGACGGTGGTGTTAATCGTCAACGTGAAGTTACGATAGTAAACTGAGGCCACCCCGCTGACGTACGTCGGGGTGGTCTCGAAGTTGTAAGGGTAGTAGGTCGCCATGATGCTACTTCCGTTCACGCCGTGATAAACGACCAAAGTGTTGCTTGACAACGAGAAGCCGAAGAGACTCAGGAGGACTACTAGGACGATCATCAGCCCGTGAGACAAAAGGGACGGTTTACGTAATTAAGCGTTATCAGCACAGCGCCGAGGGGTCTAACGGCAGTTCGTTCAGCCTCCTCCCTAAGGCCCTCTCGACCGCCAGAGCGCCCGCGGCCAAGCCCGCGCTCGTGCCGGCCTCGCCTATACCCCTGGCGCCCCCGAGCAAGCTAGTAGGATAGACCTCCATAGGGTGAACGTACGTTCGCCAAGTGACGTCCGCTGAAGAAGGGACGCCCTCGTCGCTAATCGAGGAATACTTGGGATTGCCGTACTCGTCGAAGTCGGCCTTCTCGTACATCACCTGCGCCAGACCCTGCGCCGCTCCTCCCATCACTTGGCCCTCCACTTCGCTCCTAATGAGGATCCTTCCCACGTCCAGGAAAACGTGTAGCTCTCTAACGTAGGCCTTGCAGAGCTCCCCATCGGCCTCCGCGTAGGCTACGGCTGCCCCAGGGGTCACAACCGAGTCCGCCTTGGCGAAGGTCTCGTAGGAGTACTCCTCATCGGAGTTCAGGGCCTGCCCCAGGGTCACCCCCTTTTCCTTCAGGATGTCGAGCAGCCCCTCGACGGCCGAAAGGACAGCGTTAACCCCCGCGCTCGAGGTCCTGCTTCCGAAGGAGCCGACACCTTCCTTAATCGCTTCGGTGCTGTTTAAGGTTACGTCGATTATGCCCTCATCGACCCCCAACCTCTGAGCCACGACCCTGGCGAAGGTCGACCAGTGGGCCTGGCCGTGGGGGCCGCTGCCCGCGTACACCTTCACCCTTCCCTTCCCGACAACGACCTTAGCTCCCTCACCGGGCGGGTTGCTCACGTAGTTGAAGAAGGCTATTATGACGGGCCTCTTCCCCTCCCTTTTCAACCTCTCGTAGACCTCCCTAGCCTTAGCGAACACCTCCCTGTAACCCGCGGGGTCGAGCTTAAGGCCGGTGGGGAGGGTGTGGGACTTCCCGGACTCGACGAGGTTCCTCTCCCTCAACTCGGCGGGGTCGAGCTTCAGTTCCTCCGCCAGGGCCTCCATTAGCGACTCGTGAAGGAGGGCCGCCTCCGGCCTCCCTGCGCCCCTGTAAGCCCCGTAAGGAGGTTTGTTCGTGTACACCATCATTCCCCTGACGTCGATGAACCTCATCCTGTAGGGGCCGGGGAGCATGTTGATTATGAAGCTAGGGAACACCGGACCGATCCCCATCATGTAGGCCCCACCGTCTATCACTATCTCCCCCGAGATCCCGAGGACTGTGCCGTCCCTCCTTGCGTGGAGCTTGAGCGTCGCCCTCATCGACCTACCCTGGACGGGGCTCAGCAGGTGCTCCTGCCTGGTCTCTATCCATTTGACCGGCCTCCCCAACTTCCTCGAAGCTATCGCCGCGAGCACGTACTCCGGATAGGCGGAGATCTTGTTACCGAACCCTCCCCCCACGTTGGGGGCGGAGACGACGGTAATTTTCTCGGGGGACAGCCCTAATGTCTCCTGGAGGTCAGCCCTGACCCTGAAGGCCGATTGGAATGAACCTATGACGAAGAGCCTATCGCCCTCCCACCTCACGATTACCCCCTTTGGCTCGATGGGGTTGGCCACCACCCTGTGGAGCGTTATGCTCCTCTCTACCTCGACCTCCGAGTTCACCCTCTGTTCCAGGTCGCCTCCCTTGACCCTGACGTCGACGGCCACGTTGCTCTTGCCGTGTATGGGCTCACCGTTAAGGGCCTCCTCGACGGTGATGATCGGCCTCAAAGGCTCTATGTCCGCCCCCGCCTCATCCAGGGCGTCCTCCACCTCGTACCTATCCTTAACCACGAAAGCGAAGACGGGCTGGCCTACGAAGTTCACCCTACCGTCGGCCAGAACGGGCATCCTAACTACGTTGCCCCCCTCGTAGGCCCTCACGGGTAGATACGCCCTCACGTCGTCCCAAGTTATGGTCAGTAACGCGGACTTCGGAGGGGTTACGGACTTAACTACGCCCCTGGCTACCGGTGACCTGTAAACGCCGAGGTAGAGAGCATCAGGGGAATCGATGTCGTCGGTATAGGTCGCTTCGCCCTTTACGACCTTCAGGTGTTCCCTGAGCATACTTCAAAGTGAACTCCCCCTCTAATTAATTCGACTTCGAACGAAGCCTGCGATCACGCTTATATTCACGCGCGTCGGGGAAAGGGACTGACGGGATTAAATGATAGAAATCGTTGAGCTCACCAAAGTTTACAGGACAGGTGGAGGTATTCGTGACGTAACCTTCGAGGTGAAGAACGGCGAAATAGTGGGTTTCGTTGGCGTGAACGGGGCCGGGAAGACGACCACTATAGAGACGGCTGTGGGCGTCAAAATCCCTCAGAAGGGCGAGGTGAGGATAGACGGTAAGAGCATACTGAAGGAGAAAGTGGAGGCCTCCAAGCTGACGGGCTGGGTTCCTGAAATCCCTTCCTTCGACCCTGACATGAGGGCCGAGGACTACTTCCTCTACGTGTGTGGCCTCAGGGGGATTTCCGGTCACGAGGCGAAGGAGTTGGCAAAGAAGCTCTTCGAGGAGGTTGGGCTGAGCGGTCATGAGAGGAAGAGGATCAGGCAATACTCGCAGGGCATGAGGAAGAGGTTGGCGTTGGCCATATCGATGATAAGCAACCCCTCCAACTTCCTGTTCGACGAAGTGCTGAACGGCTTAGACCCCGAGGGGATTAGGTTCTTCAGGGAGTTCGCTACGAGAATGAGGAAGGAGAACGCGGCAGTCCTCTTCTCTTCCCACATCCTCTCGGAAGTTCAGAACCTCGCCGACAGGGTAGTCTTCATTCACAAGGGCAGGGTAGTCAAGGTGGCAACGATGGCGGAAATCGAGTCGATGAGCAAAACCAAAACGTTCAGGGTGAGGTTCGCCACTCCCGAGAGCGCTCAGAAGTCATTGGAGCTATTGAGGGGCTTCGGTAAGGACGTTAAGGTGGAGAGGGGAGTCGTCGTAATAGATGAGTTCAACGGGGACATAGAGGGGATAGCGAGGACCGTTAAGTCCTTTCCTGACTTCCTCGAGATGGGATGGGCGACCAAGACCCTAGAGGACGTTTTCTTCGAAACGGTAGGTGAGGCCAGGTGAACCCCCTACTTTACGACTTCTTGAGGCAGTTCAGGTCTTGGTACAACCTGCTCGTCCTGGCACTTTTCATCCTCGCGTTACTAGGCATGGGCGGTCTGGCCTCTCTTGCCATCAAAACTACGATATCCAATTCCCCTCTTTCGGGGGCTGGGGTCTTCGCGGTATATAACGCGACGACGCATAAACTGTTCGGCTACGTCTTCGGGGCTAACGGCGAGCTCCTCGAATACCGAGGGACGATCTCGCTATCCAACGGAAGCACGGTAGCCGTCTCTGGAAAAGGAACGCTCAACCTAACCTTGCCCCCTAACGTGAATACGTATCCCCTCGCGATCGACCTCAACACCTCGAGCGGAAAGGTGACCGCTACATCTCCTCAAGGTTTCGGTGAGGAAACCGAATACTTCATCTCGACGCCCACGTTGATTAACGGCGGATCAGACCTCCAGATTCCACTGAGAAGCCAATTCGTCTATACAGCCGTCATCCTATCACATGGGTTCAACTACGGCCAACCGCAGAAGGTAATAGTTATGGCCATAAAAGGTAGCGCCGAACCGGCGACGGTCGTCGTGAGCGTTCAGAAACTCAACGTAACGGTGAGCGGTTTCAAGGTCTTCGAAGTGGAGGCACAGCCCGGCTTAAGGTTCGTGATTTCCCCTGTCGGACAGAGCGCGACTAATGCTAGATCAGCTGCGTATCCTCTGTACATTCCTGACTTGGTACCCAACCAAATTGTAGTCCTCGTTTACAGCTTGGTCATACTGAGCGGGGGGTTTCTAATAGTGAACGGCCTCTACCCGTTGGCCACGTTCTATTCGACTCTGAACTCGATAGTCAGGCAAACGGAATCCGGCGTGCTGAAGTTCCTGATCGCACAGCCGATAACCAGGACTCAGATCCTGTTGGTCAGGTACCTCTCAACCGCCCTAACCGTGGCCGTGGTCGCTATAATAGCGGACTCCGTCAGCTACGCGATACTTTACTTCACCCTGAGTCCCTTCGGCTTCCCGATACCGAGAGAACTACTCTTCGCCCTCTTCGCTTCGACGATCCTGATACAACTGTCATACGTCTCGCTGCTTTACCTAATCGCGGCGTTCGTTAACAGGGGTTGGCAGTTCTCGCTCATCAGCATAACCACGTACGCGATCTTCTTCCTGGTCTTGCCCACCGCCATCAGCGTTATTCAGAACCTAGGACATGTGTCCCTAACGCCTGAACCGTCCCAGCTCAGTAACCTACCCTTAGAGGCCCTGTACTACCTGGACTTCCCGTCGCTAGGCGAGCAGATATTAATTAACAGCGTGAGCTTCCTCGAGGCCAATATTGGATTGCCAGAGGCCGTTGCTGGATCGCTGGCCTGGTTGGTAATCCCCCTGGCCTTGGCCATTATTGGGTTCAGAAGGAAAGACTTCTGATTTTTCTGATGAAATTATCCGGTTTTACTCCGTTCCTCCTTCAGCTTCCTCACGTATTCCTTAAGCCAGACCAACTCCTCCTCCGACCTCTCCAAGGACTCCACTAGCGAAACGAAATCGCTCCCGCTCTTAGCTTCCGCGATCAGCTCGTAAATCCTGGCGATCACGTTAGGGTCTCTCGTAATCTTCAGGTCGGCGTCTCCCCTCCTTATCACGACCTTGTCATCCCTAAGTATTACTGAAATTCCGTCCGCGAACTTTTTGATTTCACCGGACAAATCGTCTATCACCGTAACGCCTAAGGCCTCAAGCTCTTCGGCTACCAATTGCGCTTCCCTATCCATGTCACAATCGGGATAGCCGGATCTAATGACCCTTAAGTAGCTCCTGATTTGACTAGTCCTTATCTCGTTGCCCAAATAGAGAGTCAAAGCCTTAGCCATCGCCAGCGGCTGAGGGCAGGTCAACTCCTTTCTCCTTGTTACGTACTTTAAGTTACGATCGTTTATTTATACTTCCAACCCTAATTCGCATCAATGATAATCAAAGATGAAGGGAATAAACAATGAAAAGATGGATAAGCGGGGAGGATTAACTACAATCTTCGTAACTAAAACCCTAACGTTAGCTCTTACACTGGCCTTTCTGGTCGCGACTTTGACACCAGCCCTAGCTCAGACGGCCTCTCCTATCACGCAGCCGCCAACGACCAAGCTACCGCCAATGACCTTAGCGATGAACTTCTACTATACCTCACCGCTGTCCTCGTACCAAGGGGTTTTCGGCCTGGTCTACCTTACCGGGAACGCGGCTATGAATAACACATCCTTCGTAGGGAACTTCTCCTCAATAGCCTTGCTGGTCAACGGCACGTCAACCAAGACGCTCAGGATGAACTTCATGCCGATTAACGTGATGCCGACCGGCTCGGGCGTTTACATACAGGCCTACAACGTCACACAGCTGGAGGTTAACGTTACCAATTCGAGCGGAAGCGTTATTCATAAGGTAACGCCAGTCGAGGAAGTACTGGTGCTATATGCCAACGGTTCGACGCAAGTCCTACTGAAGGGCAACATATCCTGGGCGTTGCCTTATAACGACGGCGTCTTCGTTTCGATGTTCATAGGTAACAGAAGCTACCTCATAGCCTTCCAGGGAGCTAAAATGATGTTCAATTACAGCGTGCCGTTGCTGGCGTCTCCGGTGTATTACTCGGGCCAATACGTGCTGCTGGCGTCTCCCCCCTTCGCCCTACCTTCGTACTTGTTATCGTCGACCCCTCAGAACCTGACATCCACCTTAGCTCAATTCGTGGGGAAAGTGAGGTTCTACGAGCTCTTCGCCAACGGCACCCTTAAAGAGGTCACCTTCCCGGTGAGCGTGCCCAACGCGACTTACTTAGTCCTACCGGAGCGTCATTTGGGAGCGGCAGTCGTATTGATATCCGCGGATCATACGGGACAGAGCACAGGCGTTACAAACTCCTCCCTGGCACCGGTAATGGTGCAGATTTACGCGTTTAACGGTTCCAAGGCCTTATTGGTTCAAAACGCTTCGATCAGCCTTGAGGCTACGCCCGGATTAGCGAGCTCATCAATACCCTTCTGGCCCCTGTTCTTAGAGAACGCCGTAATAACGACGACGCTCACACCGTCACTAAGCGTCTCGCCGGTCTCAATCTCGAGCGCGACCTTAACGGTTAGCTCGACGGTCCAAGTCCTCGCCTTCAAGAACGGTACGCCGGTGGAGTACTACAAGACTGACGTTAACGGCCTCCCTCTGGCCGCTTCGATCAACGGATCTTCCGTGATCCTCGCATACATCAAGCCCTTGGTGTCGATGAGTGTAACGGGCTTATCTCAGAGCCCACAAGTGAGCGCCACAGTTTCATCCACCTACTCCACGATTGAAGTGCCGCTTCCCTCGGCCGTAGCGTTGCCCACCAACGTTTCCGTGACCACGGAGGTCTTGAGCGGGCAGAAATACGTATTGGTAGAATGGAGCGCTCAGAAGGGAATAATCGCGAACGCGACCATATACGTGAGCGTCAACGGAGGGCCTTTCAAGGCCGTAAAGACCTTACCGGCCTCCGTCGGCGTGTACTACTTCCAGGTGCCTACGAACGCTACTAACGTATCGGTTTACGTGTCGTTCGTTACCCCGTTTGTTTCCTCCACGACTACGCCAGTTACGCTGAGTCTAACGCCCGCCACCACGACGACCACAACCACCACAACCGCTTCGACTTCAACGAGTACTACCACACCGCCTGCAACAACTTCAACTAGCTCCGCCAGCGCTTCCAGTTCCAGCCCCTCGGGAACATCATCGCCCTTGAACCTCTCCTACGTAGCGATCGGCGTGGTCGTCGTCGTAGTGATAATCGCGGCTGCGGCGTTGCTGTTAAGGAAGAAGTGACTTTTTCCCTTCTCTTCTTTTCCGTTACAGCGAGAACAAATACAGAACGCTTATTGAGATAAAGTACATCATTACTAGGACTAAACTCTCCTTGAGCCCCAACGTCCTATCGTACAACACGTAAATCGCCACGGCGTTGGAGAGCACGAAGAAAGCTAAGTCCAAGAGGTAGCCTTGGAGGCTTAGAGGGCTCAGGAGTCCCACGACGCCCAACAGGATAGTGGCGTTCTCTATCTTGCTACCAACCACCCCGATCACGGCTAAGGAACCTCCCTCCTTCCTCTTCCTAACTAGTATAACGGAGGTGAGTAAGGCGTCCACGTCGGTCGCCAATGGCGCAACAACCAACGATAATAGCAGAGGGGGAACGCCGAGTTGCGTGGATATGTCGTTGATTGCGACTGCGAACGGCTCGGAGGAAACGATAGCCAACAGGAAACCGGCTGAAAGTAAGAGAACCGGGTAAGGCCTGGCGGGCCGCCCCTCGGAGGAAGACGGCTGCCTCGTCCTTTCGATGACGTAAGCCAAGTATATCGCGATGAGTGCCGCCCCGCTGTAGAGGTCGAGCTTACCGTAGATTAGTAACGCGACGAGCGCTGCCGTGGAGAAGAGCAGGTACCTGTTCTCTACCCTATACTCCGCAGAGATGTTCATTACCCCACCGTAACGAGTTACGTAAGTTAGGCCAACGGAGGCTATCCCTAAGGTGAAGAGGAACACGTTTCCTCCCAAGGCGGTTCCTAAGGCCACGCCCACGTCTCCGTAGCTCGCTGAGAAAGCGACTACCGCCGTTTCGGGGAGGGTCTCTATGAGGCCTAGGATCATGCCCCCCACTATTCCCTGACCGAACGATCTCTCGAGCTCGTGCGCCCCCTCGCTTATGAGGGCCGCCGAGGCCACTAGGCCGAAGAATGAGGTAAGCGCGACTGCTAGGCTCGCTAGATCGATCAACCTCGGCTTTTTTCCTCACCTTTTCCCTATAAGCGGTGAGGTGGGCCTGGAGAAGGTTCTGGCCTTCATAGCGAAGCTCTGCCTCAGGGGAGAGCCTCTGGCCCTCGCTTTCGATAAGGGGAGAGAGCTGGGAATGCTGAGGGGCTTGAACGGCGATCTGGTCTACAGCAAGGCCAGGGAGTTTTTAATATATTACCACTCCCTCTCTGGAAGCCCGAGGGAGAGAGCGGAGAAGTTCCTGAGGGGAATGGGTAGGCCAGCTTTCCCGGAGTGGGCCGAACAGAGGATCCCGAGGCTGAGGTTGGAGGCCGAGGCGTCAATAAGGAGGAACTACTGGTTCTGGGTAAACCCTTTCAAGGGGGACCAGGATAAGACGCTCAGGGAGATCGGGGAGAAGATCGAATTCGAAAGGGACAACGACTTCCCAGAGCTCTACAGGGTAACTAAAGGCGATCCCAGCAAGGTCAAGGCGTTTAAGGAGGGAAAGGCCGTCATTCAGGACAAGGCCAGCTTCGCCGTGGTCAAGGCCTTGGACCCGAAGCCTGGCGAACTGATTTACGACATGGCCTCCGCCCCAGGTGTTAAGACGGCCCTGATCATGGCGCTAAGTGAAGGGAGGGCCGAGGTCGTCGCCTCGGAGCTCTATAGGACGAGGCTAGAAAAGGAATTGAGCTTCCTGAAGTCGCTGAACGTGGACTTGAGGAAGGTGCATCTGATCCAGGCGGACTCGAGGAACCCCCTGATCAGGAGGGCGGATAAGGTCCTGCTGGACGCCCCGTGCTCCTCCTCCGGCATGGTCCCAAACGATCCCTGCGTTCTCTTGACCCTGACCCCTGAGAAGGTAAAGAGCTTCTCAGAGCTTCAGAGGGAGATGTTGAGGACGGCCGTGGAGATCTCGAATTACGTGACTTACTCCTCGTGCTCCGTCTTCCCCGAGGAGGGCGAGGAGCTCGTCGAGGGGTTTAAGACCCTCAGGCTGAGCTTCGGCGAGCCCTCCGGCAACGGGGTCAGGTTCTGGCCCAGCCAAGGAACCCAAGGGTTCTTCATCTCCGTCATTACAGGCCGAAAGGGTTAGGGGGCCTTCCCTTAAAAAGGGGGCGAGTTAAGCTTATTGTTTGTGGGAAAGGAGCCCTTCTACTTCAAGTCTTACGAGAAGGTGGTCGGGGTAGCGCACGCTGTCAGGGAGCTGTTGAGGGAAACGAGGAGATTGTGCGTTGAGGACAGGGCTTGCGTCGAGTACCACCTGAGGGAGGGCCACATTACCCAATGGCTGGAATACTTGGAGAAAGGGAGTTAGCGAAGGAGTTGAATAACGTGAAGGACGTGGATTCGGCCATACGTATTCTAGAAGCTCACTTACAAGTCACCAACCTGCCCCCGGCTACCTCTTATATATCGAGGAGGAGGAGAAGTAGGGGAGAATGAAGGAGGAATTCAGGGATAAGCTTGAGAAGGCTTACGAGCTTTCGGACGAAATTAGGGACGTGCTGAAGGACCTAATGAGCGAGTTCGACGAGGGGGAGCTCGATAAGGCCATTGACCTAACGGAGGACCTACTGAGCCTCCTGAACCAGCTCAAGGACGAGCTGAGTTAACTCCGCCTTTTTTCACCAAATACTGCCTGGCCGCTTCCCAGATCGCCTCGAGGTATGAAGGATGAGGGATTTGCTCCAACAGTATTTCCTCCGCCCTCTTACCCCTCATCAACGAGGCTAAAGTGACCACCCCCTCGGCCTCGGGCGAGAACGCGACGGTTCCCGCTAACCTCCCTTCATTAAAGCATACCTTAACGAACCCCTCGCTCTCCCCCTCGGCGACAGCCCTGGGCAACGACGCCACCTGGACTTTGACGCAGTCACCGTTCGAGACGTCGCCGAAATAGGCTATTTGCGGGTGAATGTAGATAACCTTGGGAACCGAGGTTCCGTCGTAGGCCGTCCTCTGTCCCAACAGGTTTAACGCGGCCACTATCCCCTTCCTCATGGCCTCGTGGGCAGTGAAGGACCCCGTGACGTCGCCCGCAGCGTAAACGTTGCTGATTCCCGTGAACATGTACCGATCCACCCTCACGAAGCCCCTCTCGTCGGTCGGCACATCTATCCCCTCCAAGTTCGGTTTCCTCCCGAAGCTGAAGAGAACCACGTCGAACTCCTGGGCCCCCTCTTCGGTTATCACCTTATTACCCTCCACCCTGGCCCTGGCCTTGAGGTGGAGCCTGACGCCCAGCTTCTGGAAATGGGACGTCACAGCTCTCCTCAGATCCGGGTCGTGCTTGGGCAGGAGCAGGTCCTCGGCCTCGTAGACGTGCACTTCCTTGCCGAGCTTCCTCAGTAACCACGCGTACTCGACTCCCCCTACCCCTCCTCCAATTATGGCGATCCTATGAAAGTCGTTGAGGGAGGGCAAGTCGTCGCTCGCCTTTCCCTCCGGTCTCTTCGTTCCCGTAGCCACTATCACTCCGTCGACCCGTAAGGTCTCGTTGTTCACCCTTAGAGTCCCTCCACTCAAGGTCGCCCTGCCGTGAACCACCTCAACCCCTGCGTCGCTGAGCAAGTACTCCTCGCCCTTCGATACGAGCTCCGACGCCCTCCTCGCCAGGGCCTGGGCCTCGTTGAAGGCGAACTCCAGTCTCTTTCCTAACCTCTCGGCTTGAGCGGATAGTGAGGCGGCCTTAAGCATCGCCTTACCTGGAATACAGCCGTAAAGCACGCAGGTGCCCCCTAGTTTCTCGTTCTGTTCTATAAGCGTCACCTTCGCCCGTTGAGCTAACGTCAAGGCCGCGTAAAGGCCCGCCGGCCCAGAGCCTATTACCGCGAACCTTATCCCCATTCGGTCCTTCCTTCCCCTATAATGTAGTAAGGTTTTATTCCTCTCGTGCTTAGTCGTGAGGCGAAGCTAATCGCATGTCCTCAACCCACGAAAAGGAGGAGTCGTCAACTGGAACGAGGGGCCCTGCAAGGGAGCTAGGACTTCTGGACATAGTGTTCCTATCCTTCGGCGGTCAGTCGCCCTTCCTGAGCGTTCTGAGCTATGGAACATACGCGTTCCTGCTGGCTAAGGGCTTCGCCCCCTTAGCGATCATTATAGGGACCCTGATCGTCCTCGTCAACGGTCTTAACATCTACAAGCTCTCGTCTAAGATAGCTCAACCGGGCGGTTACGCGGCTTACGCGTACTTCTCCCTCACGAAGAGGTTGGGATTCCAAACGGGATGGATTTACATGCTTTACGCCGTCTTTTACGGCGCCGCTTACGTCGTTGCGACGACGTTAGTGGTGAAGGAGGTTTTCAACTTCAATCCCCTAATTTTCCTAACGTTGGTGTTTGGCGTCTCTTCCGTCCTTCTGCTTCTCGGGGTAAGGCCGACTACGAAATACGCCCTTTTCGCCAGCACTTTCGAAGCGTTGGCTATGGCAGTACTAGCCGTGATGTTCCTCGCTGCCACCGGCTGGCACTTCTATAACCCCTTTCAAACGGAAATCCCCACGAGTAACCTGGCGACCGCGATAATATTCGGGGCGGGGATCCCCACTGGCTACGGCTCCATAGCTCCCGTCTCCAGGGAAGCCAAGAACCCCAAGAGGACTATCCCCCTGGCGATAATCATCGTCATATTATTGGGCGGGGGCCTGGCGGCCTTCGACACGTACGGCATCGCCGACTACCTTTACTACAAGCAGATGAACTTGTCCAGCGACTACGCTGTCATAAACCTGGTTGGCCACGAGTACGGTATCCTAACCATGGCGTTCGCCCTGTTCGCCGCTATCAACGACGGTATCCTGGCGACCATGAGCTACATGATTGCATCGAGCAGGACCCTCTACGGCTTGAGCTATTACGGCTTCGTGCACCATGCGTTCAAGGCTTTCAAGCCTAAGGTCGGACCTGTAAACGCCCTCATTGCCACCCTGGCGGCTTACGCGATAATACTCTACTCGACCGTCCACGCCCTAGGCCTCCTTGACGCTTTCGTGGTCCTCGGTTACATCTCCATGCTCAGCGGCCTTGTGGCCCACATTATAACGGACTTGGCGCTCCTCAAGATCTCCCTCAAGAGGCTGAGGAAGAGGTTGTTCGAGCTGAGCATAGCGCTGACCGGAACGATCCTGACCGTTTACATCATCCTGACTTCGGCGTCCTCGGTGCCCGCCTACTACATTAACGTCTTCCTCCTCTGGGTCCTGGCGGGGTTCATATACGTAGAGGCCCTCGACATGGCGAGGCAGGCCAAGGAGGAGGAGTGAGGGATCCCAGGCCCTAAAAACGATTTAATGCGGGTTCCGGAATTCAGGGCGTGAGCGTCGGTAAGGAAATCAGGACGCGGAGACTCCTCGAGAGGGGTAAGGCCTTCGTGGTGGCCCTGGACCACGGCCTAGTCATGGGACCGCTTAAAGGAATTGAAAGGGCAGCCGAGGTGGTCAGGAAGTTAGTCGGCAACGGGCCAGACGCCCTTCAGATGACCCCGGCCATGTTGAGGCTAGTGAAGGAGAACTTCTTCAGCAGGAGCTCGCCAATGATAATCGCGAGGCTAGACACAGCGAACGTCTGGAGGGGTAACTACAAGCCCTACGGCTCCGGCTACTACTCGGTTCTTTACGAGCTGAAAGACGCGATTAACCACGGTGCCGACGCGGTGGTCACCTACTACGTGGTTGGCTACGGCGAGGACGGGGTGGAGGGTTATAACCTAGAGGCCCTAGCTAGCTTAAGGAAGGAGGCCGAGGACTACGGCATCCCCTTCATCGTCGAGCCCCTGTTCGTCAGGCCAGATAACCCAGACAGCGTCAAGGAGAAGGAGCTTGTGAAGTACGTGACAAGGATGGCCTCGGAGCTAGGGGCGGACTTGCTGAAGGTCGATTACACGGGCGATAAGGAGAGCTTCAGGGAAGTGGTTGAGGTGGCCTTCGCGCCCATATTGATAAGGGGAGGCCCTAAGACGAAGACCGACCTGGAGTTCCTGAAGATGCTGAGGGACGCGATAGATGCCGGCGCCTCCGGAGTGACCGTCGGCAGGAACGTCTGGGGAGCGAAGAACGTTGAGAGTATGGCCAGGGCGGTCTCAGCGGTAGTCCACGAGGGAAAGAGTCCCGAGGAGGCCGTGAAGCTTTTGGAATAACCTGAAATAGAACGCCGTTACCCCCACAGTGAGCACGCTTGAGGAAGTTAGACGCCGTTTTTTGGGCTTCCCTCGCAGTCCTCGTCGCCCTCTACACCTACTTCACCGTGATTACCTTCGCTCCCATTAACAGCTACATTAGCGATGAGGTGTACTACCCTGCCTCGGCTTATAACATCCTCAGCTACGTCTTTCACGTTAAGCCTGAACTCGTCTCTCCTTGGACCCCAGCTAACGTTACGGGCTACGTTAACCCAGAGCACCCTCCCCTGGGCAAGTACATAATGGGGATCTTCGAGCTGGCCTTCGGCTACCAGTTCGTGGCCTTCAGGGCCCCCAGCTGGATCCTGGGCGACCTGATCCTGGTCTTTGTCTCCCTGACCGTAAGGAGACTGATCTGCCTTGAGCCTTGGGCGACGGTCTTCGGGATCGCCGGAGGAGTAGTAACGGCACTAGACCCTATCCTCTGGGTAATGCACGGAGTAGCGATGCTCGACATTTACGTCGCTTTCTTCTCCATAGCCGCCTTCTACTTCCTCATTTCCAGGAGGCCGAAGCTGGCGTCCGTCCTCCTGGGCCTAGCCTTCAGCTCCAAGGAGTCGTCCTACTTCCTCCTGCTCCCCTTCCTCTTCTACCTGACCTACCTCTACAGCGATAGGTTAAGGAGATTAATCTGGGGCGTACTGACTCCGATTCTCGTTTACGTCCTTTTGGCCATCCCAATTATGGTTTATTTCGGAGGTCCGGTCGGATGGTTGCGTCAGTCCTTCCTCCATGAGATTAGCTGGGACCTGACCTCGGGACACATAAGCCCGAGCGCCACGAGTCAGATCAGCACCCCCTGGGACTGGTTCCTCAACGTCCATCCCTTCTACATGGGGACCTTCGGACACCTCAGCCTCTTCGCTTCGACCTCCCCGCCGATTATGATAGCGTGGGTGATCGTCAGCGTCTTAGCGTTGACGCTGGTCAGGAAGCTCGAGCTCAGCGTAATAACGTTAGCCGGCTGGATCGAGTGGCTGTCTTTCGTGCTCGTCTACTTCGGGGGCAACAACACCCTCTTCAGCTTCTACGTCGCCGACTTCGAGCCCTTCGTCGACGTGACGATCGTTGCTGGAGCCTTCTTCATCTCCAAAAGAGCTTTAGACATCATATAATCCAGAAAGGCGAGGACTTCCCATGAAGGTAAGGAAGGCGGTGATAACGGCAGCTGGCAAGGGCAGCAGGATGAAGTTCATAACCTCAGTACTACCTAAGGCCCTAATCCCGCTCTTCAGGACGGAGGACGGCAAGAAGGTCATGAGGCCCGTGATAGACCTGATCACTGAGAACTTGTCTTCCGCTGGAGTGGAGAAGTTCTGCCTGGTGGTGGGAAAACACGGGAAGTTGCTCATGGACTACCTCTTCGAGCGGGGCGTCACGTTCGTCTTCCAGGAGGAGCCCAAGGGTTTCGGTGACGCGGTCCTCAGGGCCGAGGACTTCGCGGGGACGGAACCCTTCTTCGTCCACGCGGATGACGGCGTCCTCACCGGAGGTTACGTGGAGGCCGCTAGCCTGTTCGAGCAGAGCGAGCCGGACGGAATCCTGCTGCTGAGGAAGGTATCCAACCCCAAAAGGTACGGGATAGTGACCTACGTCGAGCTGGGCGAGTTCATGGGCCACAAGCTGTTCAGGATAACTGGAGCGGAGGAGAAGCCCCCAGAGCCGAAAAGCGACATAGCCATCTCCGCTGTTTACGTCTTCAAGCCCAAGATCTTCAAGGCCCTGAGAGAAGTGAAGGTGGACTCCGGGGAGCTGGAGCTCACTTATGGTATCCAGAGGCTCATAGAGCAGGGAGGGGAGGTTTACGGCATACTCCTGGAGAAGGAGAGATGGCTGAACGTGGGCGACCCGGACAGCTATTACAACGCATTAAATTACACCTACAATCATTACTGACTGTGCTTATAGCCGGTATTGACGCCGGGAGCACGAAAACCAAAGCGGTAGTCTACGACTGCGACGGCCGCTTGATAGGTGAGGGAGTCTCAGGCCCGGGGAACCCCCACGATTTGGGCCTCTCCCTGGCGAAGAAGAACGTTACCGATGCCTTGCTCCAGGCCTCTAAGGGGGGCAGGGTGGACTTCGCGGTCATCGGCTTCGCCGGGATGGACACGGCAGAGGACGAGGTTACGTTCTCGAGGTTCTTCTCCGACGTAGCCGTGAGGACGGAGAGCGTTCACGACTCGGTTATAGCCCTGTTCTCCGAGACCTTCGGCGAACCCGGGATAGTGGTGATCGCCGGCACCGGGAGCGTGGTCGTGGGCTACGACGGCAAGACCTTCAGAAGGATCGGAGGTAGGGGATGGCTCCTCTCTGACGAGGGCTCCAGCTACTGGATATCGGTGAACCTGCTCAGGTGGATGCAACAGGTGTTCGACGGACTCGAGGAGGGAGGGGAGCTCTTCTATTTCATGAGGGTCAAGATGAACGTCTCAGTCCACGACGACCTGGTGAGGTGGGCCTACGATAACCAGTGCAGGAAGGACAGGATCGCCTCGCTCGCAGCCTACCTCGACGAGGCCGCCGAGAGGGGAATAGAGAAGGCCAAGGACTTCCTCAGGCTCGGGGCGACGATCCTGGCGGAGAGGGCAAAAGTCATGATGAGACGGACCAACGTTAGGACGGTGGTGCCGAAGGGAAGCCTCTTCAAGTCGAGGACTTACTACGGGGCTTTCAAGGAAGAAATAGAAAGAGCGGGAGGGACTATCCTGGACAGGGGTAACCCTCCCGAGCTAGGGGCTCTTTATCTCGCTGCCAAGAGGGCAGGCTGCCAGAAGGTCATAGAGGCTATAAGGAAAGCTGGAACGCGTTGAGTTCAAGTCTTGATGAGCGTAACGCCATAGAAGTCCTGTAGAGCTTTCAGCAGCCCCCTGAGCTTGGTCACCTTACTTTCGAGCTCCTCTCGAGACGCTTCGGTAATGTGTACGTTTACCACGGTCATCCCCTCTTGGCTTTGGATTATCTCCAGCTTCCTCGCTTCAGAGACCATTAGAGCCACGCTTACGTTGGGAGCTAGGAACTCCAGGACGTCCAAGGCGAAGCCGAGCGAACCTGGAAGGGTTGGGACGCTCACTCCCTTCGTTTCCGTTAAATCTGAGATCGCCATTTGCTCGTTGCTTATCACTACCGTGCGCGATTTGTTGATATACGTGAGGAGAGGAAAGAGGTTAGCCACTTCCTCCCCCACTTCGATTACGAAAGCGTCTCTATCTTCGTCGTAGTAGGCCGATATTTGGGCGTCCTTAATGGCCCTCATGTATATCGCGCTTACTCCCAACTTCTTGGTCGTCTCGATCAGCCACCTGTAATCTATGGCCTCGAACACCTTACACAGGTCGGGCAGGACCGCCTCCCTGAACACCAACACTCCGTCTACCAGCTCGCTCCTGCCGCAGGCAATCATTCCCCTAACCTCGGCCTCTTAACGGTCTTTTACAGACCTCGTCTCCTAAATGTAGTATAAGATTGCTGACATGATTAATATACCATCCTAAACAAGTCTGAGCTCGGCATAACACGAATGCAGATCCCGGAGGACTTCAAGTCGACCGTGAAGGAAGGACAGTGCGGCGTGTGCTGCGAGCGGTACGTGGTGTGCGTGACAGAGGACTACCCGAAGGTGGACAGACCTCCAGTGGACCTCGAAATAGATAGGGAGTCCGGGATGCTAGTGGTGAGGAACATCATTAAGGATGACCCGGACAACCCGCTAGTTTTAGAGTACTTCGTCGATAAGAAGTTCGTCGACGAGATCACCAAAGCGGGACAGATAGAGGTGATCTTCGTCAGCCCGTCCTACGCGGAGGAGAAGAGGCTGAGTATCAAGCTCGAAAAGGAGGACGTCAGGCTCCTCAGGAGGGAGGCCGGTTTACCTTATTACTGACATGAGCCCTCAAACCACGTGGAGCTCAGGGAGCTTCAGGAGAGGATGAAGGAGCTCTACTTCGAGAACGACTCAAGAAGGGGCCTCTACGCCACATTCACTTGGCTTATCGAGGAGGTCGGCGAGCTAGCGGAGGCCCTGCTTTCGGGGAACAAGGAGGCCTGTGCCGAAGAGATAGCCGACGTCGTGGCATGGACGCTTTCGGTGGCCAACTTATTAGGAGTCGACGTGGAAGACGCCATTAAGAGGAAGTACAACCTTTGAAGTGCTCGGGGATGAGGGCTTTCCAGCAGGCCCTTGAGGACGGCAGGCAGAGGTTCTACAGGAACTTGGTCTACATAGAGGAGCCGAACTACTCGGAGCTCCTTTTGGATTACCTGAGGGTTTTCCAGCAGGTCAACCCTAACGCGTCTATGGCTTACGCTTATCACCCTTGGAGCGAGAGGAGCAGGGCCGTATTAGAGGAGGTCCAGAAGCTCTTCCCCAACCTCACACTCATCGATTACCTGGAGAGCGAGAGGTTCCTGGGCTACACGTTCGACGGGATAGTGATCGATTGTCTCGAGAACTTCGAGCCGAACTTCGTGGGTAGGCTAGTTGACTTAGTAAGAGGAGGAGGGCTTGTGGCCATCTTCACCGACGACCTGACCTCTCCCGAGAAGAGGTTCAGGAAGTCGATCGTTAGGAACGGCGTGATCGAGTCCCATTACGAGAACAGGTTCAGGAGGACTTTCAGGAGCCATCAGGCGGTGTTCGCTCACATTAAGGGAGAGAAAGAGATCAGACCTTTCACGGGAGAGTTGCCTCCTCCCCCAGAGCCGAAGATACCGGAGAAGAGGTTCATGCCGCTCAAGCTCCACGAGCTGAGCAGGACCCCCGACCAGAACTCCGCCCTCGAGGCCTTCAGGTTCCTGGTCGGGTCGGGTAAAAGAGTCCTGGCGGTCACCGCGCCCAGGGGCAGGGGGAAATCGGCCGTAACTGGTCTGGCGTTAGCGGGCCTCATCAGGGACAGGCTTGAGGAGGGTAAGAGCTTCAGCGTCGCCGTCACCTCTCCCTCAGCGGTAGGGGCCTCACAGATTTTCGAGTTCCTTACCCTCGGGCTTAAGGCCTTAGGAATAGGGTTCAGGGCGAGGAGGAACGCGAGCAACGTAACAGTTGAGATAAGGGGTGAAGGGTTCAGGGCCTACTGGGAGCCCCCGGAGACCACCCTGGAGGACGAGGCCGACCTCCTCGTTGTCGACGAGGCGGCAGCGATAGGCATGAACTACGTGGAGAACGCGGTCAACTCATGGAGGAAGGTGGTCCTAGTCACTACGGTTCACGGCTACGAGGGGTCAGGGAAGACGTTCCTGAGGTACCTCAAGAAGAACCTGGAGGAAAGGAGAATCCCCACCAAGTGGATATCCATGACGACGCCGCTGAGGTACTCTATGGGGGACCCCATAGAGAGGTGGCTTTACGACGCCCTTCTCCTCGACGCTGAGCCCTCCGAAACGCCCAAGGACCTGAGGTTGCTGATCTACGACAAGTTAGACAAGGAGGAGCTCTTCGGGAACGAGAGGTTACTGAGGGAAGTCTACGGCATAATGGTCACGGCACACTACAGGAACAACCCCAACGACCTCATGATAATGGGAGACGGCGTTCACCACAGCATCAGGGCGTTGATGGCGGGCGACGTACCTGTGGGAGTGATACAGACCAGCGACGAGGGGGGACTGCCCAAGGAGATGATAGACCTAGCCCTGAACGGGGGGACCTTCGACGGCGACCTGATACCTGACAGGCTGATCAAGCACGTTAGGCTGAGGGAGTTCGGCGAGATGAGGGGCTGGAGGGTGGTGAGGATAGCGGTGGTTCAGGAGCTTCAGGACATGGGGCTCGGGAGCATAATGCTTAACATGCTGGTCAAGGAGGCCGAAGAGAACGGCCTCGACTGGGTGGGCTCGGCCTTCATGGCTGACCCCAGGGTGCTGAAGTTCTGGATAAAGAACGGTTTCGTCCCGGTCCACGTGGCTCCCAGAAGGAACGAGAAGCTGGGCAGCTATCCCATAGTCGTAATGAGGCCGATAAGCGAAAGGGGGAAGAGGGCTGTGCAGGTGGCCGCTGAGGTCTTGAAGGAGAAGATGCTCAGCGTCCTCCACGACGTCTACTTCAGCATGCCTCCGGAGATAGCGAGGCTCATCCTGATAGGAACTAAGGTTCACAGGGACGTCAATGTCTCCAAGGTTTTCCTGGACAAGGCTGTGGCCTTCCTCAAGGGCGTCTCGCCCTACGAGTCCAGCGCCGACGCGATCCACGCCCTGGTCTTGAAGTACTTCTGGGACGCCAAGAGGGACTGGAGCCTTTCCGAAGAGGAGGAGATAGCTCTAATCGCTAAGGTCCTCCAGGGCAGGCCGTGGAGGTTCTCGACGGTCTCGCTGGGTAGCTCGAGGCTTGAGCTGACGCAGCTCATCTACGACGCCGTGGAAAAGATACTCGAGAAGTACTACGGCTTGACCAGGGAATCGCAGATGGGTCTGACTCTTGAAGAGCTTTGAACTGACGGCTTTTAACCCCTGACTCCCTTGTGAAGCCGTGAGTCTTAAGGAAAACTCCCCCGACGTTTGGGCGTTGCTCGACAACGATCTGCCGCTGCTGGAGGACGACTTCAAGTATTACAGAGTGGACAAGCTACTCGACGATAACGACCTGGCGGAGGGCGAGAACGCCATTAGACGAATCAGAAGAGCCCTAGAGTCAGGAAGACCTAACTTAAACGAGCTCTCCGAGGCCTACGTATCCCTGTTCTCCCTTTACTTCAGGAAGCCCCTGCCCCCCGAGATGAGGATAAGGTACGAGGAGGTGAGAAGGAGGTTGAGTAACGTCTTGGCCAAGCTGGGGGCGGACTTGAAGCAACTGGACGAGAAGGCGAAGCAGAGGCTCTCCGAGAAGGCAAAGGCCGCTCAACAGGCTCAGGCGGCTCAGGCAGGGCAGGCGGCTCAACAGCCCAAACCTCAAGGAACCTCCCCACCACCTCAACAGGAGCCGAAGTGAGCCCTCAGGAACGCTGAAACGTTGTTACGTTTTAGGGGTTAAAATTGAAATTCGATTCGACTTTCCCTTATTTTCCCTTTAAGCCTTTGAAATCCGTTCAGTTATACACGTGACGTTATGGAAAGGTTTCGTTCAATCGCTCCGTCATATTTGCCGTTTGTTAGAACAAGTTTAAAAACATAAACGGCAAATTTCTCACATCTGGCGATAAAAATGAAGGACTTACCGAAGCTGAGGAAGGGCGTGCTAACGCTTAAGGAGGCCTACGGCCAGGCCATGGCGGTCACAGCCCCCTTGGGCAGCGTCGTCTCAACCTCTACGGCAGCGGTGGCTTACGCGGGTAACGGGGTGGTCTTCGCGACCCTTCTCGGACTCGCGGGAAGTATCCTTTGGGTCGCCACCCTGAGCTCGTACGCCAGGAGGGTCGCGAGCGCCGGAGGGTATTACACTTACAGCTCGTTCGCCACCAGGAACAAGTTCATCGCCTTCATGGAATCCCTGATCGAAGTCCTTGCCTACTCCATCCTTAACGCTGTGAACGCGCTGGCTGCCTACCTCCTTGTCCAAGTGCTCGCCCAGCTTTCAGGCGTTAACCTTCCGGGCTGGTTGCCTTGGGCCTTGGTCGCTTTGACGTTAGTTTACCCGACTTTGGCCAGCTTTATCGAAATAAAGGCGCTAATGGGCAAGATAGTCGCCGTTTCGGCCAGCCTCGAGGTCGCCCTCCTGATCGCCCTCTTCGCTTACTCCGTCATAATGAAGGGCTTCCAGCCGCAGCTCTTCCAGGTCCCCAAGAGCGTTCCCCTCTCTAACCTGGGCGACGCGATGATCTTAACTATAGTGAGCATCTCGGGGGCGGGGGCCACCACCTATTTGGGAGAGGAGACGAAGAGGCCCTTCAAGACCCTCTTCGCCGGTATGTGGCTGGCCTTAGGCCTCGGAGGGCTATCGATACTCCTGGGCACTTACGCTATGGTCTCCCTGTGGCAGGGAACCCTGAGCGACTTCGTGAACTCCCCTCAGCCCCTGCTCCAGGAAGCCCTGGGGTTGAGCTTCGCGTTAGGCCTGATCGTTACTATCCTCTCGATCAACAGCCTCCTCGCGTCTAACATCGGGACGACTGTGAGTGCGGCTAGGATACTCTTCAACCTATCAAGGGAAAACGCGGCCATAAAGGCCTTCAGCAGGGTGAATAAGAGCGGTCAACCTGTAATAGCGACCCTCACCGTTGGCCTACTTTCCACGGCGTTCCTGCTCATAGCCCTAGGTTACGCCGGTGACGTCCAGCGAGCCTTCGACGAGATCAGCGTCGTCGTCAGCGTGTTCTGGCTGGCGGGAAGGATCGTGGACGCCTTCGGCGTTCCCATAATGCTCTGGAGGGTGGGCCAGATGAACGTTTACGAACCGATTATCGCTATCAGCTCTGGGATCCTGAACGGCGTAGGCCTGTTCCTGAGCTTCACCTCCCCGGACTTCTTCCAGGTAACCTTCACTCTAGCAGCTGTGGCCTTCGGAACGGCGTGGTACCTCCTGAAGGCGAGGTATGGACAAGTGGGCAAGCTGGTCGTTGACGAGGAGAACAACCTGATGACGATAGAGGAATACTTACAAAAGCTGAAGTCCAAAGCCTCAGGCCAGACTTAAGGCCACCCCTTCGCTCCTGGGGTCGGCGACAGCGATGTAACCGTTGTCGGTCTTCTTCAACGCCTGGATTATCCCCACCTCAGGAGTCATGTAATCGCCCGCCGTGAATATCCCGCCCAGCCTCCTCTCCACCACGAAGGTCGCCCCCCTCAGGACGAACCTGGGGGCGTACACCGCCTCGTCTATTTCCAGCATGTAATCAGCGTAATACTCGAAGACCTGGGTCTGAACCTGTGGCCTCAGCTCCCCCGCTGAACAACCTATTATCACGGTCTCGCCCTTCCTCTCGGCCATCAGTACGGAGAGCGTGTGAGAGGGCCTCTTCCTCGGCTCCGGCCTGTTCTTACCCCAGCCGAACCCCAGACCCCTGTTGTTGAACGGGATTTGCTTGACCACTATCCCCGACCCGAAGTTGTGGAACAGGGACTGGATCAAAGCCACCTCGTTCTCTCCGTCCCCGGCCACCATGAATGTCGTGTCCTTAGTCCCCAGCTCCCTCGGGACTATGCCGTTCTGCGTCAACCTCTCCCTTACGTAATCCTTATCGAGAAGGATCTCGAAACCGTCAGCATACCTGGGGTCGGCCACGTAGGCGTCCCTGTCCTCGTAAGCCAGGGCGTAGATCTTCAGGTGCTCGTTGATCCTCTCCAGGCTGTTGTAGGGCTTGCTGTTCACGTTGGACTCCTCGACCATCTCGAGTACCTCGAGGGTTATCACCCCCTGGCTGTTGGGCGGAAGCTCGTAAAGGGTGAAGTCCTTGTAGGTCGTTGATATCGGCTTAACCTCGAAGCCCCTGAACTCCATGAAGTCGGAGAGCTCCACAGGAACCCCCTGTTCCGCCAACCCGTTCACGATGTCTACAGCCAGGTCGCCCTTGTAGAACTCCCTGGGGTCCTTGGATATCACCTTCAACGCCTCCGCCATTTCCTTCAGCTTCAATTGCTCCCCGAACCTCAACTTCCCGTAAACCTCCTGCCAGCTCCTGGGCATGTCCTTGGCCTCGCTCACCGCCTTAGCCAGGCTTTTTCCTACAAGGAAGCCCTCGCTTGCCAGCCTTATCGCGGGCTTGAGCACCTCCTCTAAGCCCTTCCTCATGAACCTCCTCTCGACCCACGCCCACAGGTCTACTAAGCCTGGGACCATCACGGTCTTCGGATCCCTCGGGTTCCTCAGCTCCCTGACGAAGAAGTTCTTGGGGGAATAGCCTGAAGCGTTGTAGGCTACTAAGCCTTCGGGAGTCTTAGCTAAGAGGAAAGCGTCACCTCCCAGGCCGCTGGTGTGGGGCATCACTACGGAGAGCATGGCGCTCATCGCTATTACGGCGTCGAAGGCGTTGCCCCCTTCCTCGAGCACCTTGGCACCGAAGTAGCTGGCCAAGTAGTTCTGTGAGGCAACCGCCTTCCTTCCTAAGGCTGAAGGCATTACGTTATGTCATTAGAACGGGCGGTATTAAGCGAAAGCCTCAGAGGTTATACACGTCGCCCTCTACGTCCTCGAAGAGCAGTTTCCCGTCCTCGGTTATTATTACGTAGCCCACCAGACCCCTGCACTTGTACGGGAAAGCCAGGAGCCCCTTCGTCTTAAGGGCGGAAACGGCGTAGACGGGGAGGAGGCTGTCCTCGAAGTGGAGGGCCTGACAGTCCGGGATCAGGTTGAAGAGCTCGTTGAGTATGGCGTTGTAGACCTCCTCGTATTGGCTCCCTAACTCCCTCGCCTTTTTAGCGAGCTCGACCAGGCTCAAGACCTATCGCTCTGAGCGATCTCCCTTATCCTAATAGGCCCTTTTATCTCTTCGATTATCCTAACCACAGGGGGTGGGACTAGCTCCCTCCAGTCATCCTCCCCCTTAAGCATCTTCCTCCTAACGTTGGTGGAGTTCCACACATCCCTCCTGAATGGGGGAGGGGCCTCCACCTGTATCCCCCACGTCTTACTTACCTCCCTCACCAGGGGGTTACCCGCTATTATCGCGTCGAAGCTAGGCGTTATCTCCCTCACCAGCGAGATCCAAGTCAGGCTCTCCAGGTTCTCGAGCAACGGGACTATGGTGTACTTCCTGGCGTCTATCCCGGCCCACTTGAGGGACTCGTGGATCATCTCCACCCTCTCACCCGCGGTGAAGGGGTTGACAAGGGTGTGGCTCTCCGAGGCGCTACCCACTAAGATCACTACCTCATCCCACCTGGACAGGATCCATTTGACCACCTCCAAATGGCCGTAGTGGAACGGCTGGAACCTCCCTGGGAAGACGGCCCTCAACTTATATCCACGGATATCTTCGAGGATAATGTGTCTTCTTGTACCGTCTTCCCCCTACTGAGCTCGCTGATAGCCAACGGTAAGACCGCCGTAGTGGTGATCGAGAGGAGGGGCGACATGGAGGTAAGGAGTCTGATTGCGGACGGTGTCCTAATCGTCGGGGACTTCAGGCACTTGGCTTATTATAAGGAGGCGCTTCAGGCGGGGAGGCTGAGGAAGGACTTCGAGGACGGCTACGTAATAGCCACCAGGTACGACCCGGCGATCCCTCTGGTCGTAGTCGGTAGCGGGCTAATATCTAGAAAGATAGTTGAAACCGCTCAGGCCTCAGGCTTCGCCGTGGTTTACGTCACCGACTCCCCACTGCCTCCGAAGGACGTGTTGACAGCCAAGCTTGAAGAGCTAGGCAACGTCGTGAACGAGAGGACCGCGGTGGTTATAGCGAATGAGGGGGGAAGGGAGTACGACGTTGACGCCGTTGACACAGCGTTAAGGAAGGGGGCCTGGTACGTAGCCTTGATGGCGAGCAGGAGGAGGGCTCAGGACTCGATCAGGGAGCTCCTCAGGAGGGGCCACAAGTTAGACGATTTAAGAAAAAGATTGAGGACCCCCGCTGGCCTCGACATCGGTACCGCTTCCCCTGGGGAGATAGCCGTATCGATCCTTGCCGAAATAATCGGGCTCAAGAACGGAGCGAGCTTCAGGCCCATGGTGGAAGTGAAGTCGCCCTTCGAAGGGCTCTGAGGGTGGAATCATCACAAAGGAACTCAAGGTCGAGGCTCACGTAAGCTATAGCTCTTTCGGCTCGGAACTGCCTTTACAGGACTAGAAGATCGCTCAGGGCTTCCTTAACTCTACCAGGGTCGAGTTTATCGGAGGGGTTCCCGTCCTCCCCTTCAACGGAGGGACGATCTTATTGAGCCCCAGCTTCAGCGAGGGTTTGTAAGCCACTATCACCCCCTTGGGCACGAGCTCGCTCCTCCTGACTTCCGCGGTCACCTTGCCGAAATCCGTCATGAGGGTGATCGATCCCTCGTAGTCGTTCGTCAACAACTCCTTAGGGTAACCGTAAACTTCTGTGAACTGGGTATTGGTCGAGGTGGGATGGGAGCTGAACACCAGGTAAACGCCGTCTCTAGGCCTCTTAGGCATTGAAACGCTTTTGGCGGTTGGCCTGCTCGACGGCACCTTTCGCTTCACCTTGACTACCTTCTTCTCCCTGAGTTCCTCAAGCGTCACTCCCGTCCCCCTCAAGGCTACGTTGACGGCTTCCCAGGGGTCCTCCTCGACCAGGGGGTGAGTGAGGCCGTACTCCTTAGCCAAAGCCCTCATCAGCTCCGGTTCAGCGATCCCTTTCTTCGGCCTAATCGGCTCGTTGTAGACCAGGTAATCGTGCCAGTAGCCGTAGACCACGTCGTGCTTCTCGAGGTAAGTGGGGGCGGGGATCGCGACGCTCGCCGCCTTAACGGTTTCAGTCACGAAAGGGTCGTGGACCGCCAGGAAGAGCTTGCCCTCCTGAGCGGCCTCAGCTATCCTATTCCCTAAAGGGAGGGTGAGGACGGGGTTGGAGTTCCACACGAAGAGGGCCTTTATTTTGCCCTTCTCCACTTCCTCGCCCACCTCGGCCATGCCCACTACCCTTGACGGCCTCGCCAAGTGCAAGCCCCGAAGGTAGTCGAAGTCGATGCCTAAGGAGTAGGTGTTGGAGTAGTAGAACCACCTCCCCAGTCCCAACACCGCGGGGATAAGGGAGATAAGCATAACGGAGTTGAAGCCGTCGAAGGTCCTCCCTATAGCGAAGCCTATCACGGTCAGAGGCTCATAGTAGTGATAGAGCTCCGCCAGCTCGACTATATCCTCCTCGCTCAGCCCGGTGACCTCGGCCACTTCAGTTACAGTGACCCTGTCGAGCAGTTCCTTCAGCCTCTCGGGTTCCTCGATGTTGCTCAGGTCACCGTAGCCCCTTGAGACGAGGACCTTAATCACCCCTAGAGCCAGCCAGCCGTCGGTGGAGGGCTTAATTATGTAGCTCTTCTCTGCCTTCCTCGCGGTCTCGCTCTTCCAAACGTCCACAACTATCTTGTACTTATCTTTCATGAGGTGCCAGCCGTGGATGAAGGAGACGCTCGCGTTGGAACCCCATAAGGCGAAGGCCCTAGCCCTCTTGAATTCCTCCACCCCAGCCCCGCAGCTGCACCCCCAGACTTCCTTGAGGGCGGCGTGTCCCTCGGAGCTACATATGGAGTAGTCCGTGGAGGCGGAACCTAAGGCGTTCCAGAACCTGGCGGGGTAATACCAGCTTAGTAGCCCCTGGTTACCGTCGTACTCCACGTGGAGGATCTCTTCTGGCCTCAACGATTTTACCGTCCTCACTATTTCCCTTACGGCCTCCTCTAGGCTCGCCTCGCGGCCGTAAACGATTGGGCTCAAGAGCCTGTTAGACTCGTTCCTCCTCAGGTCCGCGTTCCCTCTGGAGCAGGTGAAGCCGAAGGTCGGCTCGCTCTTTATCGGCCTGAAGTTGTCGTCGAAGATACAGGTATCGTAACAGTCCCTCGTGCAGGCTATCATTTGTATATAGAGTTCCCACTACCCTTATAGGCTTCACTTAAGCGAAGGGTTGGAATAACGATTTTAAGGGAACGTCTCGAATCCCGAAGCCGATTAATGACGGCCATCTCTCTCAAAGACGTCAGGAAGAGCTTCGGCAAGTTTCAAGCGCTCAAGGGGGTCAGCTTCAACGTCCAGGAGGGCAGCGTGACGGGCTTCGTCGGCCCCAACGGAGCGGGGAAGACGACTACGATCAAGGTAATGGCGGGCCTCGTGAGGCCTGATTCCGGTGAAGTGAGGCTACTGGGGAGGGACCCCTTCGAGGACGTGGAGGTGATGAACGAGGTGTCGTTCGTCTTCACGAGGCTGATGTACCCTCCGAACGACACCGTCCTCGAGTACTTGGAGGATCAGGCCTCGGTCTTCGGGGGAGACGTTAAGAAAGCGATCGAGGAGTTCGACCTCAAGGATCACCTCAAGAGGAGGCTTTCAGAGCTGTCCACCGGGTTGGCCCAAAGGGTTCAGCTCGCCGCGGCGTTGCTCAAGTCCCCTAAGCTGATAATCGCTGATGAACCTGCAACCAACTTAGACCCACCTGCCAGGAACGAGCTTTACGAGAGGATAAAGGAGTTGAACAGGAAGGGGGTCACGTTCCTGATCTCCTCTCACGTGCTCTCCGAGCTCGAGAGGGTGATAGATAGGGTGGTGTTCATAAGCGACGGGAGAGTAACTTTCGAGGGACCCCTGGGGGAGGCCCTTGAAAGGGGAGAGGAGATTTACCTCCTGGTTGATAACGTCGAGAAGGCCCTTTCTGTGCTTTCAGGCAGGGACGTGAGGAAGGACGGGGCCTACTTGGTCGTTAGGGGCGACATGGCTGAGGCGATCAGCTCCCTAGAGAAGGCCGGGGTTAGAGTGCTGATAGCCAGGAGGTCGAGCCTCGACGAGGCCTTCAAGAAGTACACGAACCTAGGGGGGTAACCGTGTCCTCCACCCTTAAGGTCTTCAGGGTAGTGCTGAAGGAGAGGTACAAGAGCCCCACCCTCGAGCTGATAGTTCCCGCAATGATAGCGGGCAACGTCATGATACCCGCCTTCCTGATAAGGGGAGGGTTCCAGCCTTACGGGCTGGTCCTGTCGTTCATACCCAAGATAAACGTGAGCGAGACCGCCGCGATCGCTTTAGCGCTTAGGAACGTGATCTTCGTGACGGGCGAGCACATCTATCAAGGTTTCGTGTCCTCATACCTGACCATGCCCGTCTCGAGGACTTCCTTCTTCCTCATGGCCCTGGCCTCTGATGTCGTTATACCTTTGTTTACTTTCTTGGCGATAGAGACGGTTTATCTCGGTTTGGCAGGAATCCTGAACCCCTATTCTTCCTCGATGCTGATCGTCTTCTCCGCAGGCTACCTCTTCAGCACGGGTGTCATTTACCTGACCACGTTCCTGCTGAAGTCGCCAGGAGCGAGCGTGCTTACCTCGATATTCCTCCTCTCCGCCATCCTCGTCGGGGGAGGAGTCGGTGAGTTCGGGCTCCTCATATCGAAGAACCTAAACTTCCTCCCCCTCGTCTCGTGGACTAACCCTTACGTGATAGCCGTGGCCGAAACGCTGTTACCCTCAATGTACTTCGGCGCTCTGGCTAGCGCCCTAACCCTCGGCGTCCTGATAGACCTAATCCTCGGGGCCCTTCTCTACGTTATAACCCTACTGTACTTCAGGGGGATGGATCTATGAGGTGGCTAGGCTCGCTCCTCTTAGCGATAGGTGTGGCCTTCCTCGGCATCTCGCTTGTAACCTTCAGCGTGCCCTACTCTTACACGTATTCTTTCAGCAACACGCTCACCGTTGACGTTCCGAGCTTCGTACAGCTCTCGGAGTTGAAAGTCTACATTAACTCGACCAACGTCACGGGCTACGTTGAGGAGATCGAGCCGGACGGCCTGAGCCACGTCAGTGAACTTCCGGTCGTGCTTTACCTCTATCCAGGCAATTGGACGTTGAAGCTGCTTTACAAGAGGTGCGTTACGGAGAGGCTTGAGGTCATTAATTACACGGTTTCCACCAACTGTACTAACGTAACTACGCAGAAGGTGATCAAGGTGCCCGAAGTGGTGAACTCGACTAAGGCAGTGATCAACGCCACCGCGGAGCTCAGGGTGCTCCAGGCCTACGCGGTCGGTAACCCTGAAGCCTTTAAGACCTTAGGATTCGCGTTAACTCTCCTAGGCGTGCTGACTTACGCCGCGGGCTACCTGAAAGGCAAACGCTAAAGCTCCCAGGGCGAAGAGGAAGGCGAAGTTTAAGGCTAGGAAGAAAAGCAGAACTATCACGCTTCCCACGATCGGCCTGAGGTAGAGGAGGAAGGTCAAGAGCTTCAGAAGGAACTTCAACAGGTCCATTTCTATCCTCATAGACCCCTTCTCTATCCTCGTGTTTAATATTGCTTACCTACATAAGGTCGACGTGATTTACAAATAACTTACGGCTAATTATTAACGGCCGCTAGAGGGCTGTTGAGACTCAGGGGAGGCCCTTAGTACCTCCCTAACCATCGAGCCTATTCCGATCACGCCCACGACGCTGAGAACTAGAATGGTTCCGACGTTTATCTGATCCAGGTTAGGCACCGGATTTCCCGTGCTGATGCCCCACTGGTCTACGATCGGGAGGGCCAATATCAATAAGCCTGCGACCACGAACAGCCAACCGCCGTAGAAGAGGGTGGTACCCGCGACCTTCCTGGCTATTTTAGTGATCTGTTGCTCCGTGAGCCTTTTCAACCTCATCAGGCTTCCGAAGATCGCACCGAAGACTATCTGCATCAGCATAGTTCCGAGACCGAACATAACTCCGGGAAGGGGAGCCAACCAAAGGCTACCTACCTGGGGGGCCAGGACGAACGTTATTATCGAGGCGTAGGCCCCGAAGCCGAACCCCGCTATGAGGCCGTGAACCACCGTCATCCCCAGGGGTACGTCGTGTAGCTCCGTCTCGTGGAACTTCGTGGATCCGACCTCGGAGGTATGATGCTCTTTCCCTCTCAGGAGAACGTCAAAGGGTAGGTGCAAGTACCTCCCCTTGAGAACGTAAGCCCCAGCGACAGCCATCACTACGCCCACAACGACGTAAACTGGCCCGTCGAGGTCGTACTGCTGGTAAAAGCTGGCCAAACCCAAATAACCTAAGGTAGTCAGGAAGGCCCTCTGAATCGCGAAGCCCAGCGAGAAGAGGAACCCAGCCTTCATACCTCCCCTAGTGCTGTACTTCCCGACTGCGTAACTGAACGTTATGGGCCACGTGTGCTCGTCCGGAGTGGCGCCGTGAAGAAGCCCGAGAATGAAGGACACGGTTAGTATCGTAGAGAGGGGTAGGCCAGAGGACGGGTTCAGGATCTCGCTGAGGTTCAGCATAACATCACCTGAGTAGTATTAGGGCTACCCTAAACTATTTAAAACTGACTTGTTCCGCATTCGCTGAAGTTTCAGATCGCTGAACTACGAAAGTTTACAAAAAATTGGTTAAGGAAATAAAGGCCTCAGTCCTCGAGGGCGAAAAGGAAATCAGTATCCTTGAGTAGTACTTGTGAGTATACATTTTTCAAGCTTAAACATCAAGACTTCATTCATATTTACCGCGTAAAGTGTTACGCTGACTGAAGTGAGTAAACTCACCAGTTCGAGCATAGCGTCCTGTCCCTGTAATGTTTGGCCCTTGTGTTTCACCTCTATTCTCGCAATTTTTCCATTTTTAATCCACATTTTCCCGCTTACGTTTTCTCCTTTTATAACCGCGACTCCGTATTCCACGTCTCCGCTCACTTTCGTTATCTTCGGTAATATTTGGCTGAATAGGCCTTGTTCGTCCAGTAGTTTCGTCGGCGTTATACCCTCCAATCCGATTCCGCTATCGGTCTTAAGGTAGTATTTGACGTACGGTATCATGTGCTCTTCTACTATGTGTTGAGCTAAGGCGAAAGGCGTCCTCCCTAGTAGTTTACCTAGACCTGAAACTTTGCAGTCAGCGGTCGCGAAGATCCCTACGGACGTCTCCATAGGCTTAAACGCCCTAGCATCGGATCCAATTTCCCATTTGAACTTTTGCTCTTTCGTCCAACCTCTGTATACTACCCTACCCGCCTCAAATATCGGTCCTTCCATTACACCTTCAAAGAGGGTCATCTTCATGTCCGGGGTGCCGAAGACGTAAGCTACCAAGAACCTGTTAGAGAAGCTTGAAAGGGAAGAGAAATTCACGTATTTTCCTTGTTTCTGATCATACCCTCTTAGTATACTGATGTGACCGAAGACGCCGGACATAAGGAAGGGATCTGTTATTAAGCTTACTAATCTGGCCTTAGGGGCTTGGATCGTAACTTCGCGTGAAAAACGGGCATAACTATTACACCGAGCTAATCGTATTTAACGTTTATTTGTTTAAATTTTATGATATTGGCCATTTTGAGATCAACTGAGTTTTCATGGAGATACCCGTGTATGTAGTAAGATGTCCTCACTAGAATTCGGGAGATTAAAAGGCTCGTGTAACATTTCCAACCAGGCTGGTCCAGGAAATAGAGTTGACCTCTTCAGGAAGGATATTGGAGTACCGCCGTAACGCGACTGACCTGTTGAGCAAACCTAAATAGAGAGCATTCGCCCTTTGAACTAAACGGCCTTGAGACGAGGCATCCTATTACTGGGGATAACTCTTCTTCTCGCCACCCTAGCTGTGTTGGGTCCCGAGGGCCACGCGCAATCCTCGAGCGGCGTCCCGCAGTATTACGTTTCCATAAACTACCCTATGTGGGGCGAGGTTAACGGCACCCCGACTCTCGTAAAGTCCGGCTTTTACCCGGCTGGGACCGTAATAACTTTGCCTAAGGAGAACTATACTTACTTGTCGCCCGGCTATAGGCTGCTCCTGATCCCCAACGTCACCTTCGTTTACCTGAAGTCCAACGTGTCGATCTTCGTTAAGGTTCAGCCCCAATACCTCCTAAACGTCTCAACGGCCTACCCGTTGACGGTCCTAATTAACGGGAGTAACGCCAGTATGAGTGGTCCCCTGTGGATTAACGCTTCCACACAGGTGGTCATACCTCCCCAAGTCTCTCTTCTGGGTAACGGGGAGAGGGCTGTGCTGTTAAATCCAGGCTCCTTCGTCGTGAATGCCCCAAGGACGTACAAGGCGGACTGGCAGTTGCAGTACTACGTTAACGTCTCCTCACCCTACCCCGTTTTGGTTTACGTAAACGGCATTTTGCAGACCTTGACTTCGGGCTGGCTCCCGGGAGGGACGAAGATCGTCCAGATCAGCCCCTACTACTACCTGACGCCCTTCGAAAGGGTAGCGCTTTCACCTGTGCTCAACCTGACGCTTAACTCCCCATTGAATTACGCCCCTGAAATCACGTATCAGTTCCTAGTTGAGCTCTCGCAGAACGTCACAGTGCCCGCGTTAGTTAACGGAAAGGCCTCGTACTTGTCGACGGGTTGGTTCGACCAGGGAACCCAGATAGAGATAACGGCTGGTCCGACCAACGTATCGAAGGGGGTCCAGTTCTACATCACTAACGCCAACCCTGCCTCTTTCACGGTCGACTCTTACGTCTACGTGAGGATCTCAGGCTACTACATGTACTTCGTCAACCTGACCTCTCCCTTAAACGGGACGGTGAACGGCGTGCCGGGAACCGTTTACTCGGGCTGGTACAAGAGGGGCACCGTGATAGTGCTCAACGAGACGGTAGCCGTCTACCCCAACGGCACGGAAATCGTCTTGGAACCGAGCTTGAGCGTAATATACGTCGACTCGCCCAAGTCCGTCGAGGTGACGAAACTATTTTACTACTACCTGAACGTGAGCACGGGCTTCCCGCTTAAGGCCTTCATAAACGGTTACGAGGTTACCCTGAAGTCCCAATGGGTGAGGGCTGGCACGAACGTCACCGTACCGCCTCAGTACTACTACGTCAATTCAACCTACAGGCTGGAGCTCCTGAACCCAGAGGCCATAAGAGTTACGGGACCGACTAGTTACGTGGCGAAGTGGTCGCCCGAGTACCTCATTACTTTCAACGCTAGCTTCCCCGTTAACGTAACGGTGAACAACTTGACCTGTTTGGCTCAGTCCCTGTGGGTTCCAGTAGGTGCGACAGTGAAGGTCAACCCTTACGTTCAAGTCTCGCAAGGGGTCAGGTATCAGGTCGAGCCCTTTGAGCTAACGGTGGAGCACTACGTTCCCCCCATACCGATAGAGGGCGAGAAACAGTTCGCGGTGACGCTCAACGGTAACGTTCAGTGGGTGGACCAGGGAGCCCAGATAACGCTCTACCAGCCGATTCCCTTCTACGAGACCGGACTCTGGGTGGGAACCCTCAGCGCTCAGAACGGCCAAATCGTCACGGACAACTCGCCGTTGAACGAGACCCTCGTGACGCAGGTCAACTACCAGTACGCGCTGACTGGGTTCACCTTCATAGCATCGCTGGTCCTGAGCGGGTTAACCCTGGCCTTGAGGAGAAGGTGAGAACAATTAAGAGTGATAACGTGCGGTTTAGATCGTCTCCTGCTGAAGCGAGAGGATAGCGTGTTGCCTTGTCAACGAATCCGGGCAGCTTGGGATTTCCTCAGCGGTCTCGTGATGTCTGGCGAGTCCTGAGCCCCCTTAATTCCCGTCTGCGATCTCACGTACAACGCTTCGGGGGCTCGGAAAGTTTTTTCTCCGATCGTTTCAACTTTAATTCAATTATCGGTCAGCTCTGGAAAAATAACGGCTTTCACGTTGAGCGCCCTCAACCGAGGCCGTAAGAACCGTTGGAAATCTGTAACTACAGTTTTTGCCAGCATCAGTAATTTTTTATTTAAAAAGGTTTAAACAAATTTTATTAAAATTAATATACGCGTCGGGTTAGCTTAGCCTGTGAACCTCTTCGAGGAAATAAAGAGGCTCAAAAAGGAGAGGAACGCGGTTATATTGGGCCACAACTACATGGATTATTCGGTTCAGTTGGTCTCCGACTTCACGGGTGATTCTTACGACCTCTCTCTGAAAGCCCAGAAAACCAACGCGGACGTCATAGTTTTCGCGGGAGTTTACTTCATGGCCGAGCAGGCTAAGGCGCTGAACATGGACAAGGTCGTGCTCAGCCCTGACCCCAACGCGGGCTGTAGCCTCTCCGACGCCCTGCCGGCTGACCTCCTGAGGAAGGTGAAAGAGGAACACCCTGACGCCCCCGTTGTCCTCTACGTGAACACGAGCATCGATGCGAAGGCGTTGGCGGACTACATAGTCACCTCCTCCACCGCCGTTAAGGTCGTGAGCGCCCTGAACGCCAAGGAGATCATCTTCGGGCCTGACGTCAATCTGGCGAGGTACGTCGAGAGCAAGACCGGGAAGAAGCTCATCAAGGTCCCGGAGAACGGGAGGTGTATCGTTCACGCTAGCTACACTAAGCAGATGATAGCCCTGGCGAGGAAGGCCCACCCCAACGCGGTGCTGATGGCTCACCCCGAGGCCCCCCTGGAGATCCTCGAGGAGGCCGACTTCGTGGGTTCCACCAACCAAATGATAGAGTTCGCCAGCAAGAGCGGGGCGAAGGAGTTCGTGGTGGCCACCGAGCTGGGGATGCTGAACGCCTTGGAGCTCAAAGTCCCGGGTAAGAAGTTCTACCCGCTGGTCAGCCTGGATAGCTGTGCCTGCGCCAGGTGCCCCTACATGGCGATGATAACCCTGGAGAAGATCTACAACTCCCTGAAGAACATGGTCTATGAGGTCAAGGTCGACCCCAAAGTCGCTGAGAGGGCCAGGCAGGCGTTCGAGAACACCGTGAAGCTGTTGGAGTCACTGAACGTGAAGCCCGTCTTCTCCGACAGGTGAGGGGTTCAGTTTTCGTGTCTTTACGAAGGATCAAACGCTCCCTTTCCTCACGAGGACGAGCCTCTTCCTGAAGCTATCGTCCTGCCGCGGGTAATCGCTCCTGTAGTGGGACCCCCTGCTCTCCCTCCTCATGAGGGCCGAGTACGTGGCCAAATACGAGACCAGGCTCCAAGCGTTCCCGTGTCTGTCCTTAAGGACGTTGAGCCACTCCTCCAGGCTCTTCCCCTCCCTTATGACGCCTAGGTGCCTCCAGTTGCCCTCCTTCACGGAGTCCAAGTCCAGGCCCTCCGCCTGTCTGACTTCAATGTCTATCAGGTCGTTACCCTTGAGCGTGGGCCCCGTCCAGTCGTCTTCGATGAAGTCGCTAATATTCAGCCCCATTACCAACCCCTCAAGGAGGGAGTTGCTCGCTAACCTATTCGCACCGTGAAGGCCGGTGTCGGCCGCCTCGCCTATCGCGAAGAGGTTCTCCAGCGTGGTCTGACCCTTGGCGTTCGTCAAAACTCCCCCAATCGTGAAGTGGGCCGCCGTGACTATCTTCACCCTAGTGCCTAACCCCCTTTTCCTGAGGTAATCCGAAACGACGGGGAACCTCTTGTCCAACTCCCTCACGTCGCTTAGGTCGAGGAACACCTCGTTGCCCTTGAGGTACTCCGTGTAAACCGCCCTAGCTAACACGTCCCTCGGGGCTAGCTCGCCCCTCTGGTCGTAAGCGAAGGCGAACCTCTCGCCCTTATCGTTAATCAACTTAGCCCCTTCCCCCCTGAGCGTTTCGGTCATGAGGAAGCCGTCCTCAGTGACCGTGGGGTGGAACTGCACGAACTCCATGTCAGCCACTGCCGCCCCGGCCAGGAAGGCAGACGCTATCCCCTCTCCTAGGTTGCCCTTCGAGGTTGCGAACTTGAAGGTGGAATTGTAACCCCCTGTGGCTAACACCACCTTCTCGGCCTCTATTTCCCCCTTGTCGGTGATAACTCCCTTGACCCTGCCGTTGGAGGCTTTTAGCGAGATCAGCTGGGCCTCCGCTATCTTAACGTCCATCTCGACGGCCCTGTGGTACAGGAACCTGTGCAGTTGCGCCCCTGTCTCGTCGGTCCTGTGGGCTATCCTCCTTCTGGAGTGCCCTCCTTCCAGCCAGAGCTCCGGGTCGAACTTGAAGCCTATCTCCTGGAGCTGGTAGTAGACCTTAACGGCCTGGTGGGTGAAGTACCTCACTGCGCCCTCGTCGCATAAACCCGCCCCAGCCTTTAGGGTGTCCTGAGCGTGGATCTCCGGGCTGTCGTCCCTCCCAACGGGCACGGCTATCCCTCCCTTAGCTATCGGAGTCGACCCGCCGGTCACGCTCTTGGTTATTACCTTCACGTCGTACCTCGCCCTGGCCAAGGAAAGGGCGGCCGAGAGGCCGGCAACTCCTGAACCGATAACGACTATCAAGGCCCCTTCCGTGAAAATTTAATATAAAAAGAAAAATCTTTTTTCAAAAACTCGGCGTTCATCTAAAAGCCTGGGAGTTATAGTTACGGAACGATGCTGGACGTGGAGTTCGCCGTCCAGAAGCTCTGGGAGTTCCTCAGGGAGGACGCTTACCCTGAGGATCTGACGAGCAGGATAGTCAGGGGCGTAAAGGCAGAAGGGGTCGTGTTGGCCAAAAGCGAGGGGGTTTTAGCCGGTTTGAGGTTCGTCGTGCCTTTCCTTACCAGGCTGGGCTTCACGGTTCAGGCCAACTTGAACGACGGCGAGAGGTTCTCGAAGGGACAGGAGATAGCTGTGATAAGGGGTGACGGCGAGCTCCTGCTCGGCGTCGAGAGGACCGTCCTGAACCTCCTGATGAGGCTCAGCGGCATAGCGTCAGCCACGAGGGAAATGGTGGAGAGAGCGAAGGCGGTGAACCCGAAAGTGAGGATAGCGGGCACCAGGAAGACCACTCCGGGCCTGAGGGCGTTCGAGAAGTACGCCATCGAGGTCGGAGGGGGAGACCCCCACAGGTTCGGGCTCTACGACGCCGTCCTGATTAAAGACAACCACATAGCCCTCCTGGGAAGCGTGAGAGAAGCGGTGATGAGGGCGAGGAAGGTCGCGAGCTTCACTAAGATCATCGAGGTGGAGGTCTCCGACCTCAAGTCCGCCCTTGAGGCCGTTGAGGCCGGCGCCCACGCCATACTCCTCGATAACGTGGGTCCCAAGGAAGCTAAGGAGGTCATAGAAGAGGTCAGGAGGGTTAACGGCAGAGTGATAGTAGAGGTCTCCGGGGGCATTACGCCTGATAACGTGGTTGAGTACGCACTGGCCGGCCCCGACGTGATATCCTCAGGCTACCTGACTCACAGCGTTAGGGCCAAGGACATGAGCCTCGAGGTTAAGCCGATAAACGTCTGCTGAACCGCTTGTAACATTATTATAATTCCCTGAAGTAAATCTCACTGATCCCTTTTGTACGTCGGGCAAAGGGTGAGGAGGAAAGAGGATTACAGGATACTCACCGGCAACGCCAGGTACGTCGATGACATAGACCTCCCGAACCAACTCTTCCTCGCGATCAAGAGGAGCGAGGTGCCCCACGCCAGGATAAAGAGGATAGATTACTCCGACGCCCTGAAGCTGAAGGGCGTCAAGGGAGTGATAGTGGGCCTCAACATACCCCTCGAGGGGAGGCCGAGGAACTTCCCGATGGCCAAGGACGAGATCCTCTACGTAGGGCAACCCATAGCCGCCGTGCTGGCTGAGGACAGGTATCTGGCTTACGACGCTTTGGACTACATAACCGTTGACTACGAGGAGCTCCCCGCCGTAGTCGACCTGGAGGAGGCCCTCAAGGACGAAGTGAAGGCGGTAGAGGGGAGGTCGAACGTTGCGTACGCCCAGTCCTATAAGGGCGGCGACCCTGAGGAAGCGCTGAGGAGGAGCGAGAGAACGGTTGAGGTTAAGCTCGAGATCTCCAGGGTCGCCCCCTCCGCGATGGAGCCGAGGGGAGGGGTCGTCGAGTATAACGGGAACAGGCTGACCGTTTACGCCTCGACCCAGTCCCCGCATTACATGAGGTCCTTCCTCCTCAAGGCGTTCGGGGACAGAGTGAGCGACATCAGGGTAGTGACGGCTGACGTGGGAGGGGCCTTCGGATCGAAGCTCTTCCCCTACCCTGAGGAGTTCATTGCCGTCCACGCCGCCCTGACCTACAGGACCTCAGTCAAGTGGGCCAACACCAGGAGGGAGGACTTCCTATCTACCTATCACGCCAGGGGGCAAACTCACAACGTCAAGGTCGGCTTCAACGAGGACGGCAGAGTGAACGCTGTGATCGACGACTTGATCATTGACCTCGGGGCCGGCTGGCACGGAACGTATCTGGCTGACATAGCGGCGACTCTAATCACAGGCCCCTACGACATACCCAACGCGTTGGTCAACGTCAAGGGAGTACTGACCAACAAGACTCCCCTAGACCAGTACAGGGGGGCAGGGAGGCCTGAAGCGGCTTTCGTTTACGAGAGGTACATGGATGTAGTAGCGGACGAGCTCAAGATGGACCCGATAGAGGTCAGGAAGAGGAACCTGATAAGGAACCTGCCGTACAAGAACCCCTTAGGGATTAAGTACGACTCCGGGAACTACCTGGCCCTCCTAGAGAAGGCGGAGAAGGTCTATAGGGATTTCGAGAGGAGGGCAGAGGAACTGAGGAAGCAAGGAAGGAGGGTGGGAGCGGGCCTATCGTTCTACGTAGAACAAAACAATTTCGGTCCTTGGGAGTCCGCCATAGTCAGGCTCTTGAGCAACGGCAGGGTTCAGGTCATAATAGGCGCCTCACCCACCGGCCAAGGGACGGCTACGGGAATAGCTCAGGTAGTGGCTGACGAGCTGGGAATAAGCTTGGACGACGTCGACGTGGTTTGGGGAGATACTGCCCTGATTTCTAACGCCTTCGGGACTTACGGCTCCAGGTCGCTGACCCTCGCCGGGAACGCCACTATCCTGGCGGCTAGGAGACTCAAGGAGAACATAATGAAGCTAGCCTCGGGCTTCATGAAGAGCGACGTTCAGGAGCTTATGTACAAGGACGGCAAGGTGATAAACCCCAAGACGAACCAGGTCATGACCCTCAGGGAAATAGCCGAGAAGGCCACGAGGAACCTGGGAGGGGTCTGGAGGTACAGAGCCGAGCCGCTACTGGAGGCCTCGGCGTCCTTCGGATTCGACAACTACACCTTCCCTTACGGGTCTCACGTGGCGCTGATCGAGGTTACGGAGGAGGGAAAGGTGAAGGTCCTCGACTACTACGCCATAGACGACATCGGGGTAGTGGTCAACCCCATGTTGGCGGAGGGTCAGGTGCACGGTGGAACCATTCAGAGCTTCGGGGAGGCGGTGCTGGAGGAAGTAATCTACGACAGGAACGGCATTCCTCTGACCCAAGGGTTCGCCGAGTACGCGATACCGACTGCGGTCGAGTCCTTCAACATGAAGTGGGAGTACATGGAGGAAGGCAAGAGCGACGCCCCGCTGCCGGCTAAAGGGATAGGAGAGGGAGCGACCATAGGGGGGCCTCCCGCGATAATCAGGGCCTTGGAGAAGGCAGCGGGCAAGAGGTTGACTAGGCTCCCCGTGAGGATGGAAGACCTGGCTTGAGTTTCAGGACCATAAAGGAAGCCCTCTCGTGGCTTTTTTGGGCCAAGCGTTCCGAACTGTCGAACTACACGGTCGTTATACTCGATCGTTTATCCCCGACCGGAACGGCCGAGATCAGCGCCAACGAGATAGAGAGCTTCGACGCTAACTACATTTACCTGAAGGACGAGGCTGTAATCCCCCTGCATAGGGTAGTGGGCATAAAGAAGGGGGACAGTTACGTTTGGAAAAGGTGGAAGGAAAGTTCCCCCATTTGAAAAAGAGGTTTGAAGTTAAAGAGAGAAAAAGGTTTTGAATAGAAAGAAACTCATTCGGGAGGAATGTACTTGTAGGCTAGGCTTATGTCTATTCCCTGTCTCTTCCTGTAGAAGTACATCGCTAAGACCAGCCCCACCGAGAATATCAGCGACCCGATCACGAAATCCAGGGTCAGCTGGTTGGGCGTGCCGTTAGGCTGCATGAAGCCGAAGTCGGGGTTAGTGGCCGATACGTAAGTCAGGTAGGCGAAGTAGCCGACCATAATAATACTGGCTATCAGCAGGATCGGGTTCTTCTCTGACTTGACTGAGTGAACTGTTCCCGCTATCCCCACCAGGGCGAAATACAGCGCTGCCAGCAAGGTCATGCCGTACAGGGCCAGGGCGTTATCCGCGCCTATGAAGGTGATGTAGCCCAACAGCAATACGGTCAGGATTAAGTCGAGTAGGTGAGTGTACACTGGGCTTCCCGTCCTCGGGTTAACCTCAGCCAGCTTGTCGGGCAGAACCCTGTCGAACGCCAAGGCGAAGACGTACCTGCTGAACACCACTACGCCGTAAGCCAATATGAAGAACTCCCAAGATATGAGGCCCAGGCCTATTATCAGGGAGAGCAACTCGTTTTTAGCTAACAGCATGGCTACCGTCCAGAAGGTGAAGGGTATAAAGTACGGCGGATTGCCGAAGCCGGCGTTCATGTAGAGCTGAGTGATCAGGCTGTAACCGCCGAGGGCGTACATTACGGCGTAGCCTCCTGTGACCACGACAAGCGTGATTAACAGGGCAATTATCACGTTGTATTTGACGGCGTTCTTGCCCCTGATTTCGGCCGCTATAGCGGGCCCCGCCTGCATCCACGGGTAAGTGAAGAGGGCTAGGAAGGGTATCATGAAGAGCGTGTCCGAGAGGTTGGGGGAGTACTGTTGATCCGTGACGGTTACGTTCATTAAGTTCTCTATGGAGGGGAGGCTGGCCGAGAAGTTGCTCAGATTAGCCAAGAGCACTACGAAGGCCAATAGGGTGCCGATCGCGCTCAGCGCGCCGAAGGCAGTGATGAGCTTGAACCCCCATTTGGCCCTCAGTATGTTTAGGGCTATTATGATCCCGAAGACGAGCGCGCCTATCGCGAAGGCGATCAAGGGATCCGTGTACGGGTTCACTTGATTCGCCAGGTTCACCATGGCCTGGTTGTTATATAGCACTCCCATCTCCGTCAGGACGTTGTTGATCGCGGTAGAAGCGAAGAAGGCGGTGAGGGCGAAGTAAGCGGTGGACTCCACCATGAGGAGAATGGCCATGATGGAACCGACGTAACCGTTAAGGAACCTGCTGAGCCAGACGTAGTCCCCGCCCGTCCTCGGAACCTTCGTTATGAAGTGTGTATACACGTACGCCTGGGGCAGTGACGCGAGGAAGGCGATGATGGACGCCAAGACCAGGTCCGAGCCCGGCATAACGTACGGCGTTATACCTGTATACAGTGCGACGCCCGCGGACATGTTGCCTAAGTTTATCATTACCGCGTCCGTCATCGATACCTGCTTCACTAGACCGGAGGACTCTCTCACGAAGGGACCTTTAGCTGAGCTCGTCACGGCTTACAGAGGTCTTTTACAGTATTTAATGTTTTCCTTGACTAATGCAATGTTACCACCTTAAGTTCATTCGTATTTTACTTGACCAAGTAAATTCAGCTTTTAGTTTACATTTTTTAATACTTATTTAACTTATTATATATAATTGAAGAATAAAAATCTATTAGAGTTTTCAAATTAGAGTTTTTAACCTCTAATGTTACCATACCCCCCGATGGCTAGGCCTAAAGTCCTCGTGTTGGGGGCTAGGTTCGGTGGTCTTACTGCGGCTTATACGTTGAAGAGAATCGTCGGGAGCGCAGCGGACATCAAGGTAATAAACAAGAGCAGGTACACCTACTTCAGACCCGCACTCCCCCACGTCAGCGTAGGAGTTATGGACGTGGAGAAGCTGAAGATCGACTTGGCTGAAGCCCTACCCGCGAAGGGAATTAAGTTCGAAGAGGGTACAGTCACGAGAATAGAGGCCGAAAGCAACAAGGTTTACTACAGGCTCCCCAACGGCAACGAGGTCTCGGAGGAATACGACTACCTGATAATCGCGTTAGGAGCTCACCTGGCTACAGAGCTGGTCAAGGGCTGGGACCAGTACGGGTACTCGGTTTGCGAGCCCGAGTTCGCGACTAAGTTGAGAGAAAGGCTACTGAACTTCAAGAAGGGCAACATAGCCATAGGTGCCGGGTTCTTCTTCCAGGGCTCCAACCCCAAGCCTAAGGTGCCTGAGAACTACGTGCCCAAGGCAGACGCGGCGTGTGAGGGTCCGGTCTTCGAGATGAGCCTGATGATCCACGGCCTCTTCACCAAGAAGGGGATATGGAAGGACACCAAGGTTACCGTCTTCTCGCCGGGCGAATACCTGAGCGACCTCAGTAGGCAGTCGAGGGAAGCGGTGAGGCAGATCTACCAGTCTCTGGGAATAGAGCTCGTCGAGAACTTCAAGATAAAGGAAATAACGGATAAGGAGGTTATAGCCGAGGACGGGAGGAAGATACCAGCCGACCTGACGATCCTCATACCGCCCTACGCTGGGCACCCGGTGCTTAAGGTCAGCACTCCAGACCTGGTTGACGACGGAGGGTTCGTCCCGACCGACATCAACATGGTGTCTATCAAGTACGACAACGTTTACGCCGTGGGCGACAGCAGTGCCGTAACTGTCCCTAAGCTCGGCTACTTGGCGGTGAAGACTGCTAGGACCGCCGCCACGCATCTGGCGAACAGGCTAGGCTTCCCTGTGGAAGTCGAGAAGTACTACCCGACGATTGTATGCGTCGCCGACAACCCGTACGAGGGGTTCGGCGTCGCTGTAAAGGACGACACCTGGTACGGCGGGAACGTGAGCGAGGCCGTTCCCTCGCCGCTGAACCACCTTAAGAAGGAGCTGTTCACCAAGTACTTCATGTGGACTAAGGGAGACATGGCTCTAGAGAAGTACATGGCCTCCTGGTGAAAGCCTTATGGCAGTAGTTAGCGAGACGCTGGACCTAGAAAGGGTGCTGACCGAGGACAATTTGCTCACGCTATCAAGAGTTTTGGACATCCTAAGGGTCGCCAATAACAAGTACGGTCTTCTCGATGTGGTTAACGGTATCCTGGAGGACGAGGAGACCGTTGCCAAGTTAGTTAACACGCTGACGAGCGATAAGGTTCTCGGACTGAGCGATAGGCTGGACAACGTGATTGACCTCGTTGATTACCTCACCAGGGAGGACACCGTCCTCGCGCTTAAGGACGTCCTTGACTTGGTGAAGACCCTGAGGAACACCGGCCTACTGGACCCCATCAAGGGCGTGCTTTCGGATGACGACTTCATGAGCGCTATCGGCAACCTGGTCTCCAGCGATTTCGTGATGAACTTCCTCGCGAACTTCAAGCAGATCGTTGATGACTTAGGAAAGCTGGATTGGACGAACTTCAAGTACTACACGTTGCTCGTTAACGAGACCGGTGAGGCCATAAAGACGAGAGAGATCAAGCCGATCAAGAGCGTATTCGAGATGCTCAAGCTCTTCAAGGACCCCGAAGTTCAGGTAGGGCTGGGCGTAGTTGCTGCGGTGTTGAGACACATAGGCAAGTACCACATGAAGCACGTCAGCGGAAACTCCCAAGCTGGCCAAAAGTGAAAACAACGATTTTTATTTATTCTAATCGGTAAACTATATAGACACTATAGGTTTTCATTAAAGTGACCTACTTTTATATAACTACGTGATGAACGCTTACGTCGAGTACTTGAAGTACCTTTGCGAGAAGAAAGGCGAGTGCTGGGAGCTCGAGGAGTTCTTGACCTACGAGGAGCTTGCGGAACTCACGTTAACCTCCTCCAAATCCTTACCCCTCATCTCGGGGAGCAAGTAGATCGTCACTAACGCTGAGGCCAAGGCTACGGCTGAGTAAACCCCCAGCATAGCGGCTAATCCCAGCGTGGAAACGAGACTCGGGAAGCCGTTTACCACTAAGCCCGTGAACAGCCTATCAACAGCCACGGAAATGGCCTGGGAGGTCCCCCTCACTTTTGTCGGTACTATTTCGGGCGTCACCATGGCGGAGCCTATTATCGAGGCGGGCCCTAAGGCGGAGAAGAGGTAATTCAGCATATAGAAAGCGAAGGCCAGCTCCGCGGCACCTCCGTGAAGCGATTGGGCAGCGGTTAGGACGCTTTTCACCTGGAAGTTGAAACCGAAAATCTCCGGGTGCGTTAAGAGGAGGCCGTACATCGCTAGCCAAAAGGCCACTCCTATGTAACCGACGACTATCAACTTCTTCCTGCCAACCCTGTCCACCAAGTACATGCTCGCGATCTGTCCGGGGATCCCCGCCCCCAACTGAGCGACGTAGGTGAAGGTTATGGCGGTCATGCCCAAGTTGTAGGCTATCGTGATCGGGCCGTAAATGGCGAAGGTGGACGAGTACATGTCGTAAAGCATCCAGAGAACGGTGCCCACCACTATCATCAGGGCGCTAGTCCTTAACTTCTTCATGAAAGGCGACCTGTCGACGGAGGGCTTCAGGTTAAGCCCGAACTCCTTCCTAAGCGTCTCTAACTCCTTCTCCACAGGCTTGACCCTGGCCAAGAAGAAGACGGTCTCCGCTATCTTCCTCCTGAAGTAGAACACCGAAGCCGCCGGGATAGCCCCCGCTCCCAGCACCACCCTCCAGGCCACGTCAGGGCTCAAGTTCAGTATTTGCGTCAGCTGATCCACGAAGGCAGCGACTATAGCCCCCCAGCCCCAAAGGAACGCGAAGGTCAGTATCATGGCCATCCCCCTCCTCCTCGCCTCGACGTTCTCCGCGACTATTATCGGGGAGAGCACGTAGTCCGCCCCTATGCCCATGCCTAGAATGAACCTCGAGGCCACCAGCATGGGGAAGCTAGTCGCGAGGGCCTGGGCTATTGCACCAATCGTCATTAGTAGGACGTCGAAGCCGTACATCCTCTTCCTGCCCTCTATGTCTGAGAGTAGGCCGAACAGGAGGGCTGATAAGGCGGCGCCGTAAAGCGATGAGGCGACGAGAAGCCCTTCCTCCAGTTGGTTGAGTTTGAGTATTTCGACCAAGGAGTAGGTGACGAGGGCTATCGAGTACAGGTTATAGCCGTCGGAGAAGACTCCTAGGCCTGAGACCAAGACCGACCTGAGGCTTAGCTTGCCGTTCATGATAAGTAAGTACTTACTCACACCTTATTTAGGATTTTCGTTGAATTAGTACATACTTATAAAAACTTACTGTATCCTTTTCCGACTTTTTAGCCCTTCCCTGTCTCCCGCTTTCTTCACCTAAAGCTTCGCCTTATCCTCTTCCCATAAGTGAATGCCCTGAGAGGAACGTCAATATCAAGAGTTGCCCACACAACTAGAACTACTGGCGTTTTCAAAGCCCTCCGCTCAGACAGCGCTGAAGGCCGTAAACAACAGCACCATCCCGCCCAGTACTGCCAGGCCGTTGGCGAGGGGATCGTTGTACCTGAAGTGGGCCAGGGCGTATCTCACCCACCTACCGTTCCTCTTAACGTAAATCCCCCTCTCCGTGAAGACGTCCAGGAGCATGTGGGTCGGGCCGACCAGGACTCCGTAGATTACGGCCAACGTGAACAGCTCTCTCAGTTGGAAATAGCTGTAGTGATAGCTATAGTGATAATAGGAGCTGTGCAAGGCGAAGTAAGCTAGCAGCGTTACGGCCGCGGTGACCAGAGACCCCCACAGGATTGACCTGAACCACGTGTGAGTTAGCGGTGTCCTTCTAGGCAAGTACTTGCCCTCGACCCAAACCATTTCGTGTCCCAACCGATCTATCAACGAGTTCGCCAGAACCGAAACGATCCCGGCGAAAATCAGAGCGTCGAAGGGATCCCGAGTGATCAGACTGCCCAGAAACGTTAGTACGCCCGTTGAGAAGACGTAATGGGTCCGTAAGAGCATCCGTCTCTTTTATGTGTTACGCCAATCAGTTCAAAAGCTTTATCAATCTATACCATTCGCTAGTTCAGGTAACCGTTCTTGGAAGAAGTTCAATTAACTCCTGCTGGTGCCGAAAGGACAGCTCAGCTTTAATTCGGCGAACGCCGTCCTGATCTCCAGGTCTTGGCGAGAAGCTCGGGCATCCTGACGAGGATCAAGTCCGTTTACTTCCTCGAGTCCGTGGCCGGCGGGTTAGTTCAGCCTTACTACTCCTTCTTGAGCGTGATTAACGGCGTAACCGGCCCGTTGCTCGGAGTCGTCAGCTCCGCATCCGTTGTGATTATGGACGTCGTGCCTTACGCGTTGAGGAACCTGAAGTCCTTGTATCCGTCCATCGGGTTCATCGTCGCAGGCATCGCGTGGCTCGGCATAGCGCTCGTTTCCGTGAACGGCGTCTCCTTGAACCTCTACCTGGCTTCCTTGGCGGGTTTAGGGATGGCGAGCTACGCCATCCAAGTGCTGCTAGAACCCCTGAGCAGGGGTAGGAGAGGTGACGTTCTGGGAGGGGTCACGCAGTACTCCAGGCTGGGGAGCCTCACGGCCACTATGGTTACCGGGTTCATCGTTGGAAGCGATTACGACCTCAACAGGATTTTCGCTACCCTAACCGGGCTGCTTTACTTGGCTTCCGGAGTTCAGACGCTAAACATCAAGGTAAGCGGGGCCGTGACGAGGACGGAGAGGGTAGATTTCAGGTTGGTTTTGGTCAACTCCGTTTTCTTTTACGTCTGGTCGTTGGCGTGGCCCCTCTTCCCTCTCCTTGAGGTCTACAAGTTCCACATGAACGAGACGAACCTGGCGATAATCTCCACCATAGGAGGGCTCTCGGGGATAGTCGGACAACGTTGGGTGAACAAGCTCATCAACACGAGACCGGTACTAGCGCTCTTCTTGGGCAGGTCAGCCCTAGCGATCTATCCCTTGGCTTACGCCCTGTCCACGAACGTCTACGAGGTTTACTTGGCCTACCTGGCTATGGCCCTAACCTCAACGACACAACCCGCGTTGTTGGCGGTGGTTTACAATAGGTCCCGAGACGTTAAGCGCTCTTTGGCCCAAGTGTACTTCTGGCAGGGGATCGCCTCTCTGTTGGGCAGCGTGACGTCCTCGACCGTGGTGTGGGCGTTAACGAAGAGATTGGACGCTCAAGCCATGGTGTCATACGTGGATATCGCGATGATCGTAATCGCTACCCTGAGGTTCGTGAGCTCCACGCTTTACGTTCTGTTAATTAAAGAAACGCGTTCAGGTCCTTCTCTTAGCCCTTAGAAGCCCTATAGCTGATATAATGAGATAAGCTACGATCAGAACGGCCGCTATCTCCATCCCCAGCTGGACCACACCGGGGTTTCCTCCCCCTATTATGATCGGGATCGGTCCGATCATGATCACGGCGACCGCCCCTCCCTGAACGCCTCCCTGACTGACCTGGCCTGAGGCCTGTTGGCCTTGAACGTAAGGGGTTCCTGCTTGTTGTGAGGAAATTGGAGCGATCAAGGAGGCCATGACTAGGGCTAACCCGATGAGCAGTAGGGCCAAACCGAGGTAAAAGGCCTTGTTCATCCCCGATAGACCCTCGAAAGCGGAGGATTTTAACTTAGCTCAGTGCTGAAGAGCCTCCTCACCACTCGGAAGCCTAGGTTGTCATCACAGCTTCCTCTTTAGAAACATAGCTCGGCGCGGAATTAACAATCATCATTGTTGACCAAGTTACGAGCACTGCTTAGTCGCTACTGGGATCTTAGGCTATGCATTATACGCATCCATATGGCCTCCAGTATTCCCCGAAGCGCCTGCTGCAATATCGTCTATAGTACACTCAGTCTTCGCAGTAGGATATTCATCGTATTTGAGATTCATAAACCGCACGTACTTACGCAAGCCGGAAAGAAAGTGAACTTATGGGCGTAGGAGGGAGAGACGAGCGCTAGGGAACAAAGGTGAAATTTTCAGTTCTTGAAAAAACTCCATGTATCTCTTTTTTAATTAATCCGTTTTTTCCTTACACGAACTTTAGACCGCTCTTACTATCGCTTTTGATCACCCTGTCGATCGTGAAGAAACTCACAACCATAACTGGTAAAGCTGCAATCAGCGCGGAAGAAGCTAGAGCTGCCCAATTTACCGTTTCGTCTCCTATAGCTTGCAGTGCGAAGATGGTAATCGTTTCGGCACCTTTAGGTGGAAACCCCATGTTATACGGTGTGTCGCTCAGCAACAGCGGATAGAACAGCAAGTGCCAATTAAATATGAAAGAAAGTAAAAACGTTGAAAGAATAGTAGTTCTAGAGAGCGGTGCGATTATCTTAATAATTTTTCTCTTAATTCCGAAAACTTCAGCAGCCTCGTCATAAGCTCTAGGGAAAGAAGTAAAGAAATTAAACATTATCCACACAGCAAACGTTGCTGTAAAAACTGGAGTTGATAATATGAGAGCCCACCACGTGTTCAACAATTCTACCTTAGAGAAAAATAGGTAAAGAGGTATTATGTATGAAGTTGAAGGTAAAGAATATAGAAAGATTGAAATTAAGAGAAGCCACAACACCCTTTTTCTCTCGATTTCGTATGAGGATGGTAAGGCTAGAAATATTGTCAGTAACGATGCAAATAAGGCTACTACTACACTACTTATTAAATACGGTACAGATGAAGAGAAGCACGTAGAAAGGTATTTCAGGTCTAATGAAGTGGGTAAAAGCACCGGTGGAGATCTAAAGTCATATACGTTAGGTCTTAATGCTACAAGGAACATCCAATATACTGGAAAATCTAAAAGGAAAATTATAAAAATTGACATAGCATACACTACAATTTTAAAGATATTGTTGGGAATCTTAAAGTTGGGTGAAGGAAACGGTGTACTTTTGCTCTTTATGAGTAGTAGGATAAGGAGTGCAGGTATCACTGAGATAGCACCCAAGAGTGCAGCGGCTAATTCGCCTCCTGAAAAATTGACAAAAAGGAAGATCTCATCGTATACTAAAAGAGGTAAAGTAGTTGAGGCAAAGCCCGGACCTCCTTGAGTAAGAACGTAAGGAGTATCAAAATTACCAAGTGCTAGAATGAATTGCAACAGAAAGGATAATAGAAAGGCTTTGCTTGTCATTGGTAGGGCTATTCTAAAGTAGAATTGCGATAAGGTTAATCCATCTACTTCCGACGCCTCTCTAACTTCTTGAGGTATGGTTCTAAATGCCGAAAGCATAATTAGGAAGGACATAGGGATCATAGACCATATGTTCACTCCAGTTACAGCCCATATTGCTGTAGACGCTAAGTAAAGCGGATCGAAAGGGATATGAAACAAGTAGGAAAACCATCCGTAATGGCCGTACAGACTTATACTCCATATCAAGGCGGAAGACGTGAAAGGAATAGAATAGGGTAGCATTACGAGGATTGACAATAACCTCTTTCCTTTTTTCACCATATCTACAAATATAGCTAACAACGTTCCCACTACGGTAGTTACAATTGCTGAAGTTAAAGAAAATACCAGTGTATTATAGAGTATTGTATCTAAAGGAACTAGTTGGAACATCTTTTCAGCTTCTTTAAAATTTATTCCTACTAAGACGAACGTGAATATAAAGGGTATTACACCGAAAGCAGTGATGTAAGCTAAATAGGGTAAATAGTATCTCATAAGAACCTCTTGTAACGTCTAAATTTTAGCTTTACCTCAGAACCCACTTTAGGCTTATCACTAACAAAAACTGGAATCGTGTCACCGTCCAAGTTTACGTACGCTAAGTATCTGTCTCCCCAGAATTCAACGTCTGTAACTTTTCCTACTAAGTCTCCTTCTCCCATCTCTACGTCTTCAGCCCTTACGCCTATCTTTCCCTCAAGCCCTAGAATCTTCCCCGATACGATCTTCATGGGTGGGTTACCGAAGAACGTGGCTACAAATTCATCAACGGGATCATTATAAACTTCTTCTGGTGTTCCTACCTGAATTACTCTTCCGTTATTCATAATTGCAACTCTATCAGCGATTGCCATTGCCTCTACGTGGTCGTGAGTGACATAAATAGTAGTTATCCCGTTTTCCCTTTGGACGTCTTTTATCAATTTTCTTGCTGAAACTCTCAAAGGTGCGTCTAAGTTTGATAAAGGTTCGTCCAAAAGGAATAGTTTAGGTTTCCTTAGGATCGCCCTGGCTAATGCTACTCTTTGTTGTTGTCCCCCTGATAACTCTGTAGGAAACCTGCTAAGAAGCTCATGAATACCGAGTTTCTTACTTATTTCTTCGGCCCATGTAATAGCTTCCCTCTTAGACATTAGGCCTTCTAAAGGTAATATGAGGTTTTCCAAGACTGTCTTATGGGGGTATAATGCGTAGTTCTGAAATACCATTCCCACATTTCTCTTAGAAGGAGGTAGTTCGTTTACCTCTTGTCCGTCTATGATAACTTTCCCGTCGTCCGGTTTTTCCAAACCAGAAATGATCCTAAGGAGAGTTGTCTTTCCAGACCCAGATGGACCAAGAATAACAAAAAACTCTCCCTTTTCAACCTTTAGGCTTACGTTATCTACCGCCGGTGTCTTACTCCCCCTAAACACTTTTCTCACGTTTCTGAGCTCTAGGGACAAACTCTAACCACCGAAGTAGGACTCTACGGCACTCATCCACTCACTTGCTGCCGTCTGTAGAGCTGTATTAGGATCGGTTACCTGACCAGTTAAGTACGCGTATACCTCATTATTAAAGTCCGGGATAAGCGACGAATAGGTAGGTGGGATGTTAGGAGGATTAGCCCACGCCTCTAAAGCCGCCTGATACGTTGCGTTCAGCCATTCCCTCTCGAAAGAAGGTATAGAAGAATTCATCATTAGTTGTGTGAACGCCTCTTTCGATATCGGGAACTTACCGAACTTTAGGAATTCGAGCATTTGCACCTTGGGAGAAACTAAGAATTGTAAGAACTCTAGGGCCAATTGCTTGTGAAGGGAATACTTGCTTATTCCCAAGAAGTCTGTTCCGGTCTCGGCGTATCCTCCGGGAAGTGGAGCTAGTAGTGTTTCGTTTACTTGTGTAGGCGGTAATTCAGAAATCTGTGACGTAAATAAGAAGGCTCCTGAGGCGTTAGCGTATAATTCTCCTATATTTCCATAGCATACTTGCAGTGAAGAGGGATTAGGCTCATAACTTACTAGCTGTTTATAGGTCTCTAACGCTTCTATACCTGCTGTGGAATTGAAAGAAGGTAAGGGATAATTGAAACCTGGAAGTATATAGTTCTCGAACATTATGTTGAAACCCGGAATACCGTATCCATTACGAGACAGGTTATAGTCCCTTATGTAATACCAACCGTATACTGCCGGATACGCGTCAATAATACCATGGGAAACGTGATCGTCTATCAGGAATCCGTATTCGGTTATATGGTGAGAAGTCAGGAATTGATCTGCATCTATAACATCAGTCCAGTTATCCCACATTACTGGATTAAAGGGAACATGGTACTCTTCGTAGAACTCGTTTGCTAAGGTCTGGTTTTCAAATATACTACTCTTGTAAGCCATTAGGTAAACTGCGGTTTCGTAAGCTATACCTATCATAACGTTCTGGTGAGACGTAACATTGTAAATAATTCCTCCGAAGTCCTCCTGGGGCATTATTATGTCGCTCATGTTGAAGTCAGAGGAGTTAAGAGGGACTAAGTATGGCGCTACTTTCTGAGCTGACGTCGAAGTATAGCCTATTATATCGTATTGTGAAGAACCTGCCTCCAGCACAGTTAACTCTTTAGAAATATACTCGCTGAACGGATAAGTATATACCTTCACCGTTACACCAGGATGTTCTTGTGAGAAGAGCTCTCCGGCGTACTGTATGAAGTCAGCTGATTGTCCGCTGAAAGTGACTACGGTCAACGTAATGTTAGATGTTGATGTTACTGGTGTTGTAGTTGAAGGAGTAACCGTTGACGCAGAGTGGTTCATAACTAAATATAGTCCTAATATAACTACTAGTATTAGTACGATAACTGTTAGTCCTATTATTTTACCGCTTAGACCTTTCACACGTCTTGGTAGAAGTCGGTTATTGATAAATTTTATCTATATGTAATATATATATGTGATATAGATTAATATTTTTCGAGGTAGAGTGGGAATCCAAAACGAGTCTTAGGAGTGAAATCTGTGTTTACCCGCGGTGCAGCTTTTTCTTACATTTAATTACTTTTAATTCCGCCCCGGGCATCCTCTCAAAAAGAATCTTCCGCCACCGGAATGATTTCGGAACCGGAACTTTTAAGCCTTATAAATCTAAAGCTACCCTCAGCGAATAGCAACTTGAGTCAGTCGTCGTTCGCTAACCCGTCTACATGCTGACGCCTTAAGGTTCCTAGGTGTTCTGGTGGCTGCGTGGAGAGGCGAGGAGTACGCTGTAATATCCCCTTATCCGCTTCCCATAGTCGGCCTTCTCAACAACGTTTCCACTTTAACTAAAGCGGATTTCAAGCGAAGGCCGCAGAACTCGTTCGTCCCATCGACTACGCCATAGAAGCCAATGATAAGTGACGTCGAGAACTCACATACAACAGTCTAATATGTTACTTATTTCATAAAGAATGTTAATGTTAGAGGTTCTAGTTCTTGAGTGATGAACCTCCGCCTACACTACCTATACCGCCTGGACCGCTTATATACCTATATACCCATAAAAGTATAAAGATGGAGGACTTCGAGGACTTCTCCTATACCCTGAAAAAAGTAAAGAGATGAAGAGGATTATTCGTCGGGCCCTTAAAGACCTTAACCCCGAGATAAGAGGCCTCGGGAACCTAACATACGGTATGTGGTCTATAACCTTTTTCATCGCTGCTGTAGGCTTTTTCGCCTTCATACTCAGTTTAGCTGTGGCTTTGTCGCACTCGAAGTCTTTACCGGCGGAACCTCGCTTAATCCCGACGGCCTCGTCTATACAGACGCTCTTATCCGCATACATACAGGCTTCCGCTTACTTACTGAAAAACTACATGGCGCTCGTGATAATGAGTCTCATTTTATTAACCGGAGTCCTCAACCTATTATACGGAGTCTACAGGACGTATAAGGGATTCTCCTACCTTAGCAGGTACGTGCCTCACACGGGGTTAGGTAAGGCTGGGGCAGTCCTCTACTTGATCCCACCCTTGATTCCAGTTGGGAACATACTGTTGGGGGTCTCGCTCTTCTTCGTCGGGTCCAAGTATAAGAACAACAGGCTGAAGGTCGGAGGGATTATGACTGCCATCTCGTTCCCGCTCCTGGGGCTCGTCATCGAAATGCCGATTGGACTCCTGCCCTTGATAATATTTATCTTGCTCTTGGTGACTATCACAGGGCCAAATATAGCGTACCACGAGGGGTATTCAATCCTTAAGAAGTACTATTCTTATGTTTCTTACGAAAAATTAGGCCATACAGAGCCGGAAGCTCACTCAGAAGGGTCGGTCGACTTCGGCCGGCACGATACTGGCTCGGGCCATGCTCATCATTAACTCCTCATCGTTCATGAAGTGTACTCCTACTTGACCTAAAAGTAAAGTGTTTTGCTGTAATAAAACAGACTGAGGACAACTTTTCGTTAACGACAAACACCCAGGCGATAAGAACCTAGGTTATCGTCGCTGCTCCTCTCTAAGAAGACAGATCGAGCATGGAATCAACAGTAGTTCTCAGGTCGAACCGCTGGGCTTCACGAGCTGAAAAGCCTTATATCGTTATGAGAGACTTTATGAGGGCTAAGTAGTCGCTCGTCACTACCGAGCACTCCTTCACCTTCCTATGGAAGGTCTCCGGATCCACGACGCCGTTGACGTAATACTCCCTCCTTACGTCCTCCAGGACTTTGACCGTCAAAGGCTCGCTCTCGCCGACCAGAGCGAGACTGACCGTCATCCTCCTGGCCGAAACCAGACCGGGAACGTCCTTCCTGAACTCCCTGTTCACGTCTATTGAGACCTGGGACACCTTGATGTCGAGGAAGGCCCTTGGATCTACCTTCACGTTCGCGGCTATCGCGCTATACGCCCTCCTTACCAGACTGAGGTCCACCGAGAAGAAGGTCTGGGCCTCGGTTATGCCCTCGTTCACGAGGCTCTCTGCGGAGCTCAATACCTCCTTCGTCTCCTTCAGGGCTTCGTCGCCCTTTACGACCCTCAACCGCCTCATGTCCATGAGCTTGTCGTTGTGTATCGAAAGCCTCCTTTCCCCGTCGAAGTACTGGGCGTAAACGCGCCTCGTGTCGCAGACGTACTTCAGGGCGAGAATCCCGTAATTGAAGTCGAGGCTTAGTTCGGACTCCTTAACGCTCATTCTGAACGAGGCTTCTGGCAACGGCTCCTCTCTGAGCTGAGATTTCACGATTTTATAAACATGGTTATCTAAATTTCATAACGTATCTTCGAAACCCTACCTGATCAACTCCTCGAGCTCGGCGATCACTTTCGCCCTGTCGCCAAGCGTTACTTCAGCTATGATTACCTCGTCCAGCTGGACGAAGTACCCCATGGAGTTCCTCAGGGATCCCTGCCTCTCGCCTCTACACCCCTCGCAGTAAGCTATGATCAGAAACGTCCTTTCCGTCCCTAAAGCCCTCCCAAGGAGCCTCTCGCCTCTGATTTCCTCGCCCGTGGGGAAAGCCCTCTCGACCCTCCTGGAGACCTCGAACATGGCGAGCTTGACCAAGTCGACCTCGTCGAGGCCGTACTTTCGAATGGCAACAGGTAACGCGTGGGGCTCCTTGATAGAGGCCTTCGCCCGAGTCAGCCTCTCCTTGAGTTCCGTCACTTCCTCCCTCAGGAAGCTACGGCAGTCCTTGATTTCCTCGAGGCCATCCTCGGAGCCGGCCATCGCTTTCATCAGGGAGTACGCGAAGTCCTCGCAGGGCATTCGCGTCACCTCACGTAGACCAGCCCTATCGAGCCCCTCGTCACGAAGCTCACCATCCCGAAGGCCCTCGGGTACCTAACAGCCTCAAGGGTCCTGAAGGCCTTCTCCGCCTTTTCGTACATCCCTCTCCCCGTTGCGGAACCCCTTATCTCTACGAAGAGGGCCCTCCTGCCCTCGAAGACCCGCTCTAGCTCGCCCAACGACTCAGGGGGAACGTAGAGATCCGTGAAAGCCCCGACGAACTTGGCCGTCCTCCCGGGCACCAATTTCCTCAGGTCGACCTTAAACACGTCCTTAAGGAGGGCTATGGTGAGTGACTCGCTCACCACCGACGTCACGTCCCCGCTGGAGTACCTGTGTCTGGGCTGGAAAGGGAAGAGGCTAACGTTCTCCAGAACGCCGAAGACGTTCTTCGAGGCAAGGACGCTCCCCAGAAGGATCGACCCTTCGGTCACTTCCACCTCCCTGGGCTGAGACGTGAAGAGCTCGTCGAGCACCAGCGCAGAAAGCTCGTAAAATTGGTCCTCCTCGCTCTCTGAGTGCGGGAACATATCCCCGCTGATAGTGAGCTCGTGGAGCTTGATCTTCAAAGTCGAAGGTCTGATTCTCTCAGCGGTTTAATTTGAATAAGGGGGTCTCGGAGGATAATACTGTGAGGCGAAAAACGCGGATATTACGGCTTGACGAGTACTTTCCCTACCTTGTTGCCGCTCTTCAGGAGCTCGTACCCCTCGTTTATGCGATCTAAACTAACTGTTGCTGCTATCACCGGCTCTATTTTGGTGCTCAGCTTCAACGTCTCCAACGCGTCCCTTTTAGTGGCTGAGGCGTGTGCCACTATCTTGATGTCCTTAAGGATCACGTAACCCAACCTGAGCTGATACGCCTGGCTCGGATCCACGTTACCGATCTGCAAGAGCCTACCTCCCATCCAGAGCGACTTCAGGCTCTCCTCTATCGTTGGGGTGCCCACGGTATCTATGACCAGCGTCACGTCGCCTATCTTCTTGGCCTCCTCGGAGAACTTCCTTCCTACTATGACGTAGTCCGCGTACTTCTTCACTATTGGGGCCTTGGACTCTGAAGTCGTTACCCCTATCACCTTAGCTCCCAGAGCCTTGGCGACTTGGATGGCGTGGATTCCCACGCCTCCGCTGGCTCCGGTGACGAGAACTAATTCGCCGGGCCTTATCCCTCCGGACCTCCTAATCCCCCTATAAATCATCCCCGTAACGCACGGAACCAGAACCGCCGCCTCGTCGCTTACCTCCTTGGGCACCTTCACTAGGCTCGTGACCTTCACCCTGGCCTTCTCGGCGAAGAAGCCGTCCAACTCCTCAGAGTAGCCCTGCCTCGAATGGCAATAGGCCTCCTCGCCCGAAAGGCAGTAGTCGCAGGTGCCGTCTGGAGCGTATAACAGTGAGATCACCCTCTCCCCTGGCTCGAAGCCCGTGACCCCCTCTCCTACCTCCTCGATCGTTCCGACGACCTCGTGGCCCAGGATAACTGGATACTTCATCCTTGGGTAGTATCCCTGTAACTGGAGTAGATCCCTGTAACAGAGCGCTGCCCTGTTGACGCGTATCACAACCTCGCCTTTCCCGGGTTTAGGATCTGGGACTTCGGTAACGACTAGGCCCTGCTTAGGGCCAGGGACGACAGCCGCCTTCACGGGGTTTAAAGCTGTTAAAAGATTTTAAACAATGTGCAACTCCTCGCGAAGCCTCCGAGGATTAAGGTGCTGGAGGCCTTAGGGGCCATAGCCGATGGAAGGGTTAGGAGGGTCTCGGATAAGGAGTTCGAGGTGGTCTCTTCAGAGGGTGATAGGGTCTACAAGGTCGTCATAGAGGGGGCAAAGGTGAACAGCACCGACAACGGGACGGTTTACAAAGGGTACGTGGGATATCCCATCATCGCGGCCCTAATGGTGCTGGGACAGTTGCCTTACGACGAGAGGATCGCCGAAGCCCTGAAGGGGATAGACTGGAGGAAGCTGAACGAAGAGATGAAGGCCTACTGGAAGGTCGAGAGGCTGGTCCTCTCCTTGGCGGAGAGGAGGGGAGTTAAAAGGGAGGAGATAGAGAAGCTGGTGAATGAAGTCCTCGACAGGCTTGAGGAGCTACATCTGTACAGGTGACGACGCTCCCCTGTTCTGCGTGAACGAGGATGAGCTTGGAAAGCTTGAACGAGAGGTACAGGGCCTTCATAACGCTGAAGGAAGTCAGGGGGAAACCTGAGGGGAGACTGAAGGGATTAAGGTTCGCCGTTAAGGACGTGATTTTCGTTAAGGGAGTTAGGACCACAGCAGGGAGCAGAATACTAGCCGACTTCGTGCCTGAGAGGAACGCCACGGTGGTCGAAAGGATCTTGGATGAGGGAGGAATCATCGTCGGGAAGGCCAACACCCACGAGTTCGCCATAGGGGCTACCGGGACTTCCTCAGCTTACGGGATCCCCAAGAACCCGGTAGATAATGAGAGGATAACCGGAGGGAGTAGCTCCGGCTCAGCCCTCGCGGTCGCTCTGGGAATGGCGGACGTGGGCATTGGTACCGATACGGGAGGGAGCGTGAGGATCCCCGCCTCACTTTGTGGCGTTATAGGCTTCAAGCCGACCCTCGGGCTGATCCCCACGGACGGCGTTATCCCGTTCAGTTGGTCGCTCGACACGATAGGAATCTCGGCTAGGGACTTGAGCCTCGTTAGGTTGACATTCAAGGTCATCTCGAACAAGCGGCTAGAGAACAGGACGACGAGCGTTTCTAAGAGGTTAGTCCTAGGAGTGTTCAGACTAGGAGACGACGAGGGATCGAAGGGCGTAAGGAAGGTCGTGGATAAACTCTCCAGCCATTTCGACGTCACCGAGGTGAAGCTGCCTGTACTCGACGAGAGGGGGAACTGGGCCAGGAGGGTGATAGCCTCGGTCGAGGGGGCCGCCTTTCATAAGCCCTTATACGAGGCCTACAAGCACCTCTACTTCCCAGACGTGAGGAGGGCGATAGAGTTCGGGATGAGCCTGAGCGGCGTGGACTACGTAAATGCGTTCAGGGTTAGAAAGGACGCGATTAGGGAGTTCGTTAAGGTGATGAAGAGCGTGAACTTCCTGCTGACTCCGACGACCAAGATAGTAGCTCCGAGGATCAGCGACGTCGTGGGAAGGGAACAGGAGTATAGGGAGACCCTTATTAGTAATACGGAGCTCTTCAACCTGCTCGGAGCCCCCAGCGTTTCGCTCCCGTTGGGTAGCTATAACGGCTTACCTGTAGGTTTGATGGTGACGGGAGCGCTATACGACGACCTGAGGCTGTTGTCGGTCAGCGAAGAAATAATAAGGATAGTCGGAAGGTAGTTGACGGCATGTCCTCTAAATTCGTTGAGGACCTGAAGCTCAAGACTGGAACCACAACGGTTGGGATCGTCGCTAAAGACGCTATAGTTCTAGCCGCTGACAGAAGGGCAAGCGCCGGGTTCTACGTGGCACATAAGTTCGTGAGGAAGGTCGTTTACATCACGGACACCATAGCGATGACGACCGCAGGTAGCGTGGCCGACCTTCAGTTCCTATACAACTTAGCGAAGGAGATTTTCCATTACAACAAGCTGACTAACAGGCCTATTACCGTGAAGGCCCTGGCCAATTACCTGGGGCTGCTACTTTCGACTAACAAGTACTTCCCGTACGAGGTTCAGCTCATCATCGGAGGTTACGACTCCAACGGTCCCAGCCTTTATTACTTGGACCTCTACGGCTCGGTCACGGAGGAGAAAAGGTACATTGCAACAGGATCCGGTTCGCCCAACGCTATAGGAGTACTGGCGGACGAGTATAGGGAGGACATGACAGGAGATGAGGCGGTTGAGGTGGCAAAAAGGGCGATATTCTCGGCCATAAAGTGGGACTCGTTCACCGGTACTAGCGTTATAGTGTCGAAGATCACCCCTGAGGGTCACGTGGAGTACGAGTTCGTTCCTCAGAGGAAGAGCTACTAAAACTATTATTTCGGTTCTCCTTAACTTCCATTATGAAGGTCAGCTCTCCCGCCTTCAAGAACGAGGACTTCATCCCCGAGAAGTACACATGCGACGGGATGGACGTTTCGCCTCCCTTAGAGTGGGATCCTGTACCCAACGCCAAGTCATACGCGCTGATCGTTGAGGACCCCGACGCGCCGGGAGGGACGTTCATCCACTGGGTCATGTACAACATCACCACCACCCATTTACCTGAGGGTGTGAAGAAGTCGGTCAAGACGGAGTACGGCATCCAGGGCACGAACGACTTCGGCAGGACAGGTTACGGCGGCCCCTGCCCTCCGAAGACTCACCCTGCCCATAGGTACTACTTCAGGATTTACGCCCTCGATACCCTGCTCCCTGAGAGGACCAATATAGATGCCGACGAGCTCAGGAGGCTTATGGAGGGTCACGTGATCGACGAGGGCTTCGTGATGGGGAAGTACAAGAGGAGGTAATTCCTTATTAATTACGCGTAATGAAAAGTGAGTTAACCGTGGCCGTAGCTCAAGAGGAAGTTCTTTGGGTAGAGAAGTACAGGCCGAGAAGCCTCGACGATATAGTGAACCAGAAGGAGATAGTTGAGAGGCTGAAAAAGTTCGTTACCGAGAAGAACATGCCTCACTTACTATTCGCCGGCCCTCCTGGTACAGGGAAGACGACGGCCGCTTTGGCCCTAGTTCACGACCTTTACGGCGATAATTACAGGCAGTACTTCCTTGAACTGAACGCGAGCGACGAAAGGGGGATCGACGTGATAAGGAACAAGGTCAAGGAGTTCGCGAGAACCGTACCTCCTGGAGACGTTCCGTTTAAAGTGGTGCTCCTGGACGAGGCAGATAACATGACCGCGGACGCCCAGCAGGCCCTGAGGAGGACGATGGAACTCTATACTCAGACGACTAGGTTCGTTTTAGCTTGTAACTACCTCAGCAAGATAATCGAACCCATTCAATCTAGAACGGCCTTGTTCAGGTTCTACCCGCTGAAGAAGGAGGATGTAGTGAACAGGCTGGCCTACATAGCCAAGAACGAGGGTGTGGAGTACGACGAGAAGGCCCTCGAGACCATTTACGACATAACCCAGGGGGACATGAGGAAGTCCATAAACATCCTACAGGCCGCCTCCGCCTACGGGAAAGTGACGGTCGAAGCGGTTTACAAGGTGCTAGGGCTTGCCCAGCCGAAGGAGGTGAGGGAGATGATGAACTTAGCGTTGAGCGGGAAGTTCAACGAGGCTAGGGCGAAGCTCAGGGAGCTACTGGTCAACTACGGTTTGTCAGGGGAAGACGTAGTGAAGCAAGTTCACAGGGAGATAACCGGAGGGGAACTTCAGATACCTGAAGAGCTAAGGGTCCTGTTGGCGGATTACATCGGGGAGGTTGAATTCAGAATAATGGAGGGAGCGGACGACGAGATTCAGCTCTCGGCGATGCTGGCGAGGCTCGCCATGTACGGTGAGAAGTACTTGAAGAAAGGGGAATAACGTTGCCCCTACAATGGTTCCTGAAGTACAGGCCGAAAAGCCTCGAGGAGGTCGAGGATCAGGAGGACGTAAAGAAGGAGCTAAGGGCTTGGATAGAGAGCTGGCTTAGCGGTAGGCCTCAATATAAGGCTGTTCTCCTTTACGGTCCCCCAGGGACGGGGAAGACAACGTTAGCTGAAGCGCTAGCTAGAGATTATAAGCTAGAACTTTTAGAAATAAATGCTAGTGATTCGAGAAAACTAAGCGATATAAAGAACATCGCGGAGAAGGCCTCTCTTTACGGTAGCCTCTTTAGCGTGAGGGGAAAGTTGATCCTGCTCGACGAAATGGACGGGATAAACACGAAGGCTGACACAGGCATAATAGAGGCGGTGCTTGAGCTCATAGATAAGACCAGACAGCCCATAATACTGACCGCCAACGACCCCTGGGACCCTCAGCTTAGGCCAATAAGGGAAAAGGTCAAAATGATAGAAGTCCCTCGGCTCACGAAGTACCCACTAAAGAGGATCCTTAAGAGGATCTGTGAAGGGGAAAAGATTCAGTGTGAGGACGAGGCCTTGGACGAGATAATAGAGCTGAGCGAGGGTGACGCCAGGTACGCAATAAACACGCTCCAGGGGATAGCCGAGGGTTACGGAAAGGTAACGACTTCGATGGTTAAGACGCTGGGCAGAAGGAAGGACAGGGAGCTCGACCCCTTCGAGGCCTTAAGGAACATGTTCTGGGCTAGATACTTCTGGCAGGCGAAGAACGCGGTGACAAACACTCAGATCGACTACGAGCTCCTTATGAGGTGGATCGACGAAAACATTCCCAACCAATACGAGAACATTGAGGACATTTATAGGGCATACGACGCCCTAAGCAGGGCCTCTCTGTTTTTAGCGAGGGCCAAACTCGTCGGGTGGGACTTGCTTAACTACGTTTTCGAACTGATGGGTCCGGGGGTTTCGTTCGCAGAGAGAGCTAAGTGGACTGGTGCCTACAAGCCGAAGTGGAAGAAGTTCCAGTTCCCCTCCTACATCCAGATGCTCGCCAGATCCAAAGACACGAGGGATAGACTGAAGACCGTTCTGGATAAGATAGGGGACCAAATTCATGCCTCGAGGGAGAAAACGCTCAACGACGTACTCCCGTTCTTCGTTATTATCTATGGATCGTCCAAGTACAGGCAGGCCCTCAAGAAAGCCCTTGAAATAACGGAAAGTGAGGAGGAAGTGATACGAGCCCTGGCTGACCTCTATGGAGGTAAGGAGGTCGGGACGCCTGAGAAGAAGCTTGAAGAAAGGGCTGAGGAAAGTAAGGGCGAGAGAGTTAGTAGTAGGAGAGCGTACAGGTCCTTCGGTCGTAAAAGGTGATCATTGTCTCGTCTTCCTCTTCTCAACGACCCTGACGTACTCTATCCTAGTCTCAGGGTATTGACCCCTCTCGTCCTTCTCGTACTTCTTCACCATGTCCCAAACGGTTAGCAACGCGGTGGTTGTAGCCACCAACGCCTCCATCTCTACGCCAGTTTTGTAGTGTGCCTTCACGTAGGACCTCACCCTCACGCCGCTGTCCTCGACCTCCACGTTAACCTCTACAGCTTCCAGAGGGATCTGGTGGCACAGGGGGATTATTTGATAAGTGTTCTTGGCCGCCATTATCCCAGCCACCTTAGCGACGGAAATCACGTCTCCCTTCTCCACTTTACCCTCCTTGATCAATCTTATCGTTCCCTCTCTCAGCCTCAGGAAGCCCTCCGCCTCGGCCTCCCTGAGAACTACGTCTTTTTCGGAGATGTCTACCTGCCTGACGCTCATTCCCTAACCCTCAAAACTTTCTGAGCAGTTATATTTTAGCTACTCTTAGGTTAGCTGTCGTTAACTCCTGAAGATGATCTCGAGAAGTTGGGCGAGGCAGGAGATCACCGGAGAGGCGTAGTCGGGTTCGAAAACGTCGTTTGAGACCCTCACGAGTAGGCCCCTCCTGAACAGGTCCTCCAAAACGGACGCAGCGACGTCGGGCTTTACCTTAGCCCTGTAAGACAGGTCCGTGACGGATATCTTTCCCTCCTTTAACGCCAAAATTAGGGCTTCTAACTTCCGCTCGTCAAACCTTTCCAGAGAGCCTCGCATTCAGGACATCCTCGACGGCGGCCTCGAGCTCCATGGAGGCGGGGAGGGCCAGCGATATTAACGTCGTCCTTCCCCTCATTCCCTTGCCGCTGGCCCTAGTGTTGAGGATACCTAGATGCCTCAGCTTCTTCACGTACTCGAAGACCTGGGTGTGCCTGCGGGGCTGTTGGTTGTAGATCTGGCAGACCCTCTGGTACTCCTCCTCTACCCTTCCCATGGAGAAGAAGTCCTCCTTGCCCCCCTTCGTTAAGTTTATGATGGCCTTGAGCAGCAAGATCTGGTGTAAGTCTAGGGCCTGAATGTCGTCCCTTATTTGAGCGACGTAGGGGTTCAGCCTGGCGTTAGCTAACTTCGCGTGCTCCCTCGTGACGACCAGGGAGCCCTCCTTTTCCGCTATTATCCCGGCCTGGGCCAACGTCTCTATCGCGAGTCTCGCGTTGCCCAAGCCTCCCTTGTCAGCTCCGTAGGCGTCAGCTATGAAGTCTATCGCCTCGTCCAACACGCTCCCTGGTACGAACGCCTCCTCCGCCCTGTCCTTCAGGATGTCCCTTAACTGCGCTGATGTGTACGGTTCGAACTCTACGGTATTCATTAGCACGTGATCCCTAATGCTCTTGTCCAGCCCTGCCAATGACGAGAAGTCCCTGGCTATGAAAATGTAGTGTATCCTCTTCTCTAGGAAGTTCAGCTCGTCATAGACCCTAGCCAGGAAGTACACGTCGTCCTGGGACGCCGTATTCACGAAATAGTCGAACTCGTCCAGGGCCAATATGAGGTACATGTTACGCTTCTCCAAGTACTCGTGGATTATCTTGAACATCTCCTGTGACGAGAGGCCCCTGGACGAGACGGGCAACATCATCTTCTCTATCAAGTAGTTCAGTATCAGGAAGAGAGTCCTGTGTTTGTGACAGTTCACGTGAATGTACTTTATCCTCATGCCCCTGGTCTCCATCGCCTTCTGTTCAAGCTTCTTCCCGAAGGTCATCGTCGTCACGGTCTTCCCTGTGCCCGTCCTGCCGAACACCACCGCCCTAATCGAGAACTTGCCCGGCATGGTTAAAGCGTCCCTGAAGATCATCGTTAGGTCGGCTATCTTCTGCTCCCTATGCGGGAGATTCTTCGGTATGTATTCTGGATCCAGCACCTCAGGCCTCTGGATCAGTCTGTTTTTCCCAGCCAGTATGTCTTCCATGATCTTGTCGATGGCTCGCTCGCTCAAAACTTTCACCTGCACGTGTAATCCCGTAGTATTACTATTTATTCAAACCGAGAGACCTTTCCGAAAGTTTTTGTCAACCTCTTTCAGGATCGAGATCAGGGCTAAGTCCTTGAAGACGTTAATTAGGATCACGAAGTCGGGCGACTTGAAATCTACAATAGCTAGGCCCCTTAAGGCGGTCCCTATGGCTATTTCAACAGCCCTACACTCGAACTCCCCGCTTCTCACTCTACAATCAGCGTAAAACCTCTTACCTCTCAGCCTTTCGTCCGTCTCAACGAGGTTCTTGACGACGTTGGATATTTCGATTATGTCGCTCCTGGCCGAGGCGTGCACGGGGAAAACGTGTGCCGCACAGCTGGGAGGGGTCCTCTTAATGAACGAGACTATGGTATCGGCACCGAGCTTGCTCGACGAAATGAGGAACGAAGCCTTAGTCAGCTGCCTGACATCCACCGCTTGGTCATAAGGTAACAACGCGTTAAGTATGTCCTCGACACACCTGTGTTCCTTTCCCGTCCACGCCGTGAGCAAGGCCTGACCCAAGACCCTCATTTTTTATCCGTTGAAACGAAAAAACGTTTAGTTAGTGATTATGAAAGTTGATGAGATAAGTAAGGCTCTATCCTACGCCGGCAAGGTCAGAGTGATGGTCCTAGAGAGCTGGGGACCCTTCGACAGCGGGTTCGAGACCATCACTCTTATGAAGGGCTCGGAGGACGAAATACCCTTCTGGTTGGCTATCGAGCTGGAGAAAAAGGGGATAGTTAAGACCCTGAACTTAGCCGGGATAGAGGACCTGAGCAGAGTAGTTTTCCAAGAGAGAGAGAAATCGAACGTTCCGGGATCCCTCATTAAATTGTCCAGAGACTTTTACGTCAAATCAAAATACAATGCAGAAAAGTTAAGCCTAAGCAACCGTTTTGAGGACATGGAAACGAAGAAAAAATCCGAACTTTTACTCTCAGAGATAAAGAAGCTCAGATTGAGGAAGATACTTAACCTGGCATTACTAGGCGTCGAGGACCCCAAGATCTTGGACAACTTGACGTATGAAGAGTTATTAGGTTTCTTCAAGATTAGGGAACTCCTTGAAACCCTGGGGTAGAATAAATGGCACAACAGGCCGTCTCGCTCAACGAGAAGTTCGAGGATTTCATCCTCAGCTTTAAGGACGAGAGCGGCAAGAAGGTCTACGAGGCTCAAATCAACGAGATCATCGCGTATAGAAAGAGGAGCTTCGTGATAGACTTCGCTCACCTCTCGGTTTTCGAACAAACCCTGGCTTCGGAACTACTCAACAACCCGAGGCTACTCATCCCGCAACTCGAAAAGGTTCTGTACGACCTTATCGTCCAGCGTGATCCTTCCTTCAGGGATGACGTAGAGAAGGTCAACCTTAGGTTAGTGAACATCCCCAGAGTGGTCGAGCTCAGGAAGATCCGCCATACTGACGTGGAGAAGCTGATCGCTGTAGAGGGGATCCTAGTCAAGCAGACCCCTATTAAACAGAGGATCAAGAAGGCGGTATTCAAGCACACATTGTTCGACAAGGAGTCAGGGGAATTGATAGAACACGAGATAGAATGGCCTCCAGGAGATGAGGAGATGGGCGAAGTCCTCGACGCTCCCACCGAGTGTCCCGAGCACGGGAAAGGGGGACAGTTCAAGTTCCTGCCGGAAAAGTCCAAGATCGTTGATTGGCAAAAGGCGGTACTTCAGGAGAGGCCAGAGGAGATCCCCGCCGGCCAATTACCACGTCAAATTGAAGTCATTCTTGAGGACGACCTGGTCGACTCAGCGAGGCCAGGGGACAGGGTGAAGATTGTGGGTATCTTAGAGCTGAAACAAGAGTCGACACCCAAGAAGGGCTCGAGGGCGGTTTTCGACCTCTACCTGAGGGCCAACAGCGTGGAGGTCTCCCAAAAGATATTGGATGAGGTGAAAATTACCGAAGAGGATAGGAGAAAGATACTCGAAACCGCCAAAGACCAATGGATTAAGGAGAAGATAATAACCTCAATAGCTCCATCCATTTACGGTCATTGGGAGATAAAGGAAGCGCTTGCCCTGGCCCTCTTCGGCGGAGTGCCCAAAATCTCGCCTGACGGAACTAGGATAAGGGGAGACATCCACGTCCTGATAGTTGGAGATCCAGGAACCGCTAAGTCTCAGCTGTTGCAGTTCGTTGCGAGGATAGCCCCGAGGGCGGTCTATACTACTGGCAAAGGTTCCACAGCTGCTGGTTTAACCGCCACAGTGACTAGGGACAAACAGACCGGCGACTTCTACCTGGAAGCGGGAGCCCTAGTTCTCGCTGACGGTGGAGTGGCCGTGATAGATGAGATCGACAAGATGAGGGAGGAAGATAGGGTAGCAATTCACGAGGCCATGGAGCAACAAACCGTATCCATTGCTAAGGCGGGAATAGTCGCGAAGCTCAACGCCAGGGCCACAGTGATAGCTGCGGGCAACCCCAAGCTCGGGAGATACATAAGGGAGAGAAGCCTAAGCGATAACATCAATCTGCCCCCAACCATCCTCTCGAGGTTCGACCTCATCTTCATAGTCTTGGACACTCCGGGAGAAGAGGATCAAAGGCTTGCCTCTCACATCCTATCGGTGCATCAGTCCCAACGAAGACTAGGCGCACTAGATCCCGAGTTCCTGAAGAAGTACGTAGCTTACGCCAGAAAATACGTTCAGCCAAAGCTCACTGATGAGGCTAAGAGGATACTCTTGGACTTCTTCGTCCAGCTGAGGAAGAGGTCGGCCGAAACCCCGGACAGTCCGATCCTTATAACGCCGAGGCAGCTGGAGGCCCTCATAAGAATCTCTGAAGCCTACGCTAGAATGGCACTTAAGGAGACTGTGGACGCAGATGAGGCCCAGAGGGCGATAAACATCATGAGGATCTTCTTGGAGAGCGTAGGCCTCGATGTGGAGTCCGGCAAGATAGATATAGACACCATAATGGTCGGAAGACCGAAGAGCGCGACCGCCAAGCTTTCGAAGATCCTGGACATAATATCCGAGTTGACTTCCTCGGGTGGGTGCGCGAAGATTAAGGAAATCGTCAAGGAGGCCAAGGGTCAGGGGATCGATGACGTAACGACGAACAAGTACATAGCCGAGCTCAAGAGGAACGGCTTAATCTACGAGGTTCAGCCTGAGTGTTTCAAAAAGGCCTAATCATTTTCACGCTAAATGCTTCTGCATCACGTAGGGAATCCACATCACGTAACTGGGCACCTTGAGCATGAGCTCATACGCCTCTTCCCAACCCGCGAGGCCCAGTTCCTTGGCCAGTTCCTCTAAGGTCATTTGGGTCCTCACGTACTTGTTCAATACCCTAATCGCGTGTTCGTCAAGCACGACCTCCCTGCCCGTACTCAGGACTATCTTCTGGACGTCCATAGGAGCCCTAAAACTTCATGACCCTAATAAAGCTTTCAGGGAGGTAGCTCCGTAGTAGATCCAAACCATTATGACGGCCAGGACGAGTCCCAAGATTATGACTGTCGAACCTAATTCAGTATTTCTCTCCTCCAGTAGATAGACTCCCATCAGGAACACTATCACTAGAATTAGGTTAAGGATGGCGTAGGGCAGCTGATTCGCGGCGCCGGAAGAGGTTATGGGCGAGACGTAATAGGGAAACGCCATAACTCCCAGAATAACCATTAACATCATGACAAGCAGGACCACTTGAAGCACGGAGTAGTTAACGCTGCCGTAAGCCGCGCCGGACTTGCCCTTCCTGGCCACAACTCACCAAGGTACCGACTTCAATTTAAGTCTATACGCTACCCTGTTGGTAAGGACGTGCATAACGAAAGCCATAACCGCGACGAAGAGGAAACCGGGCAAGTTAACGTGGTACCCAACTAGGTAGAGCCCTAGGGTCGCGCAAACCACGAAGTCGAGCTGATCTAGTACGGGAGCCCTCGCCCCTCTCTCCAGTCCTAACCTCCTCTTTATGAAAGCCCCGCACATGTCGCCCAACATACCGAAGAGTGAGCCCACGAGACCATAAAGAATCAGCTTCGGTCCCAAGAAACTGGCTAAGATCACGCCCACCGTTGTGCCTAACGTAATCGATACGAGAAGCCCCTCGAAGGTCTTCCCGTCTCCCAACACCCTCCTCCCATCCCACGCCCTCCTGTTGAAATCGACCGGAGTCCCCTTCCTAACGAAAACCGCGGAACCGTTAGCAGCGAAGGCTGGAAAGTAGACCAGGAAAGTCAGAAACAAGTCCCACACGCTCAAAGGCAACCCAGCACTTCCTCCTTCGTAACCTTGTATTTACAATACTCGTTCTTCCCCAGCAAAAAGCTTCCTGTCGCCCTTAAGACTCTATCGCAATAGGCCCTCATTACCTTCTCCCCTGCGACCCTATTGTTAGCCGACATCTCCCACACGGTAAGTACCTTTACGCCGTGGTACGAGAGGTCTGCCAAGAACGCCATATTCCAGGCTAAGTCCTTCAGGTTCCACGTCTGCCTGTAAATGGCGTTGGCGGAGTCGAGGATCACCAAGTCGGGCCTTCTGGGAAGCTTAGCCAGTCCGGCTAAGGCGACTAGGAGCGCCTCCCTGGTTGGGGTCGTTACGTAAACCAACCTCTCTCCCATGCCGAGGGAGGTTATCCGAGGTTCCATCTGACCCTCAGTGGCTATGTAAACCGCCAGGTCGAAGTCCTTGGCGACCTGAAGCGCTATCGCGCTCTTCCCCTTACCTTCCAGGCCGTAGAGTGATACGCACCTAGCACCCCCTTTGAAGACGAACTCGCTCAGCCTCAACTGTACTTAAAAGCCCAAGCTTGAGGTTTTATTCGTTGGGAAGGACGCCCCTAAGGCTATTGATTACTAACCCCAAGAAGTACTCTGAGCTGATAAGGGAGCTGAGGAAAAGGGGCGTTCCCTTATCGGACAAGCACGGAATTGTGGTTAGGGACCAGGACTTGGGGGAGGACCTGCTCTCCGCTATAGGGGGACTAGTAGCCCTTAGCCTAGGCAAACGTTACTTCGAGGAGATTTCCGTGGGCATCGATACCAATACCTCCAATAAGCTAACCGCCGTTATAGTGGGCGACGGTGAGATACTCGAGTGGGCAAGGACGGACTTGGAAAGCGTGTGCAACTACGTGAGAACGGCGCTTAGGATTTACCCCCATAAAAAGCACGTGGTGGGGGTAGGGGCCGGTAACGTACTGGGCCTTGCGGTATTCGAGAGGCTTCACCCGTGTTTGAAGGAGGTGAAACTAGTTAACGAATCGAGGACCAGCAGAAGAAACGTCTTCTTGAACGGGAACTACCCGGAGGACGTTATAGCTGGTTACAACATAGCCATGAGGGCACTCTGATGCGAGGCTTACTCGTAAAGGGCCCTTGCACCGTGAAGTCGGAAGGCAAGGCCTCCGTCATGGGCGTGGAGTTCGAGGAGATAACGTTACCGGAAGGTACATACACGATCTGCTATGAGGGCAACCTCAGCCACAACTGCGAGGTAATACCCAGTGAGCCACAGTGTTGGGACGAAATAGCTAGGGAGATAGCGAGCACTTCCGGGAAGTACCTCATTGTAGGCCCTGGGGACACGGGAAAGTCCTACTTCTCCAGAACGCTGGTCAACCTTAAGGCGGCCGAGACTTTAGTGGACGCTGATGTAGGCCAGAACTCCCTTTTCCTCCCCGGCTTCATCGCGTCAGCATCGATTAAGAAACTGAGACCTTTCAGGTTTCACCAAATAGCTTTCGATAAGCTGAAGTTCTTCGGGTCCATAACCCCCTCCTCCAACCCTAAGCTTCATATAGAGCAGGTCGCTTCCCTGGTCGTTAAGAACTCGATAGTCGACCTTGACGGGTGGACCCACGGTTTCATGGCGTTCAGGCACAAAATCGAGCTGATAGAGCTAGTAGACCCGGACTACATAATAACGACTACGCGGGAAATAGCGAGGAGCCTCCAGGCCCTAGGTAAGAGGGTCGTAGAGCTGAGGCAACCGGAGGGAATTACCAGGAGGGATAGGGAAAGGAGGAGGGCCTTTAGGGCCTCCGCCTACAGGGCCTACTTCATGGAATCTAGGCAGGTGGCTGTGAGCCCCGAGGTAATAATGGGGACACGAGTGGCTGAGTCGCTTTTCGAGGCCTTGGGAGAAACGGTCGAGACCTCGGACGAGTGCCTTGCGAACTTCTCGTTCGTTCCCGATAGGGTCTACGTGGGCCTAACCTTGAAGGGCGAGGTGATAGGGTCGGGACTCCTGAGCCTTAGAGGGGAAGAGCTGTCAGTGGAGACCCCGGTGGAGAAATTCGACGGGATAATATTGGGCTCCTTTAGGCTCAACGAATTTTATGAGGAGCAACCCGTCACTTTGAGGAGATGCAAAGGATAATAGCGATAGAGGGTATAGACGGGAGCGGGAAGAGCACCGTATCCAGGGCGCTGGCGACCTACCTCATCAAAAAAGGCCATAGAGTGGTCTTGACTCATGAACCCTACAACGAGGGCTTGATAGAGCTCCTGGAGCTAACGCGCTGGAAGGATCCTGTGGCCCTTTCGTTACTGTTCTCAGCCGACAGGGCTCTACACCTCAGGGAGGTCCTTTCCAAGGAGGCGGACTTCTACGTCTTCGATAGGTATTACTGCTCCACCGTGGCCTATCAAGGGGCCTTAGGTCTAGACCTGGCCTGGCTCTTCTCGATATCCTCCAAGTTCCCCAGACCCTGGCTCACCGTTATACTCGACCTGAACGTCGATACAGCGCTCAAGCGGTTGAAGAACGACACCCTGGCCTTCTCGCGAAAGTACGAATCCCTGCGGAAAGTCAGGGAAGTCTACCTTAAGATCAAGGACGAGTGTAACGGCGTGGTAGTTAACGCTGAGAGACCACTCGAGGACGTGATCGCTGACGTCATTTCTCTTGTTGAGTCACGCCTCTCAACTTCCTGATCCTCTCGAGGACGTCAAGGAGCCTGATGAGCTGAACCGCAGCGTCACTGTCCGAAGGATCCTCCTTGAGCTTGTCCGTCATGACGCCTATGCTTTTAACCACGACCTCCTCGGCCCTCTCGAGCGTTGACTGCGTTTGGATCTGTTTCATTTGGCTCTCGTTCTCAATCACGTAAACCCTGCCGTGAATGGGACATACGATTTCCCCGCTCCTCAATCTGAACAGGGGCAACCCGTCCATTGGACAGGACATATCGAGCATGGTGGCGCCCTGCTTGAGCAGCTCAGCCGCCCGCTTGATCCCTTCGTCCTTGTTGATGCTCATTTTTATTCCACACCCACTATAAATCAGTCGTCGTCTCTCCTTAAGTTTTGAGGAGGTGAGCCGAATGAGCCTCTACGATAATGAGGCCAAAATTAAACAAGCCATTATTATGCTCCAGAAGATCGTGAACGACGCTGCCGTGCCCAGGAACATAAGGAGGGCCGCCACGGACGCGATAAGGCAGCTCCAGGTGCAGAGCCTAAGCCCTGGGGTGAGGGCGGCGAACGCGATAGGCATACTCGAGGAGATCAGTCAGGATCCCAACATGCCCTCACACACCAGGACGGCCATTTGGAACATCGTGTCCATACTCGAGACCGTCAGGGACTAACGTTTTTTAGAGCCACAAAATTAAGATGAAACCTGCGGGGGTGCCCGAGCATGGTCAAAGGGGACGGGCTTAGGACCCTCCAGGGGTAAGAGCCCCGTTGGCGTAGGCCTGCGTGGGTTCAAGTCCCACCCCCCGCACTACCCTGATAATTCTCGACTTCCTCAGGCTCCCTGTACCACTTCATCTTCCTTCCTATTTTGGCCCTGGCCTTCCACTTCAGCGACTTCGGGGACTCCTCAATCGCCTTAAGCAGGCTCTCGAGTTTCTCCCTGATCGCCCCTTCTCCATGCTCGATTAACGCCTTCAGGTTGTCCGTGACCGTAGTGTAGAAACCCCAGTCGTCGCTAAGGATGGATACTATCCTACCAACGTCTATGGTGGTCTCCGAGTCCCTATCCCCCAGGTTTAGGTCCGTCAGAAGGGCCTTCACGTCTAGGATGTCGTTAGGCGTCATCTTGCATATCTGGAGCTTCGTGAGCAGGAGATCTGAAGGAGGTATAGTATACGGCAAGAGCTCTAACCTGCCCCTTAGGTCTATGGCGTGACACATCTCGAACTTGTCCAAGAGGACATCTATCGGCGCGTTGAGGACTGGGTCGTAGAGCATCAGTCTCATGTGACCATACAGCGCGTTAAACCTCTTGTTGGGCTCTAGCCCCATCTCCTGAGCCAAGTCCTCAATTCCCTTTCGGTCTTTAGAGTACCCTACTAGGTCGAGATCCTTGTACTGCCTGTAGAAGATCGAGGAGCCCCTCGGCGCCAGGACAGCTACTGCCGCACCTCCAATCAGCCTAAGGTGAAGCCCCCTTTTCCTGGCGTTATCGACTATATCTTTAGCCCTAGACAGCGCCTTCTCCTTGTCGATCACGTTAATCAACTAGGATTGAGAAAATGTGGGAAAAAGAAAAATGATGAGGTCAGAGCTCAAGACCTTCGTCACCGGTCGGGCCTCTAGCATCATCATCATCCCTTGACCTTCTCAGGCCTCCAACCTAATGCGTAGGCTACAGCGGTGCCTATCGCTACAATTGCTAAGTTAATCCCTAACGCTAGAAGAGCGATGAAGATCAAGTAGCCGCCTACATGGAATAAGGTAGTCTTGATAAGCCCGAAGTTGTTGGCTGCCAACACCATGTAGATTCCGCTGGCAAGCCCAGCGACTAGGCCGGCGAGAGTAGCGTGGGGGTTGAGCTTCCTGGTGAACAGGGCGATGAAGACGGCAGGCAGCGTTTGCGCTATGAGTATTCCTCCAAGGAGCTGTAACGATATGGCGTATGTCGGTTGCACGGCGAAGACGAAGGCAAGCGCTACGAACTTTATCCAGAAGGACACCCATTTTGCGACCTTCAGTTCACCCGCCGGAGAGAGGGGCCTCAGCTCTCCTACTACGTTCCTTGCAACGAGGTTGCCCACGGCTATCGCCATCACCGCGGCCGGCACTAGTCCGCCTATGAAGATGGCGGCGAAGGCGAGGCCCACGAACCAGTCGGGCATAGCAGCCCCAATCAAGGCAGGAACGGTTAAGGCTCCGCTCTTGGCGTGCTCTATCAGGGCGACGGCCTGTGGGTAGTCATAGATCAGCACCGCGAAAAGCGCGATCAGGGCGAGACCTATACCGTAAATGGGCATCAAGGCGGTGCTCACCTTGAGGTTCCTCGAGGAGTCGGAGCTGAGGGAGGCGTTGATCGCGTGCGGGTAGAGGTAAAGGGCGAAGGCACTGCCCAAAGCCAAGGAGAAGTATGCCGCTACCAGCGCCTCGTTAGGAGGCAGGTAGCCATATATTGCTGCTGTCCCGCCAACCGCCTTGACGACCGCCTTAGAGGTGTTGGTTAGGCTGGTTGTACCTGCCACCTCGAAGGCGTGCGAGAATCCTCCGGCAGTCAGCACTACGTATCCGATTGTGCCTAACACCGTGATCCATATGAGGACGTCCTTGAAAACTCCCGTGAGTGTTGCTCCCCTCAGCCCGCTAGTCCAGGTGAAGGCCGCCAGGATTATGAAAGAAATCACTAGCGCTACTTCGGAGACCGTTGTGTTCACCTTACCTGTCAATCCTATCAGAAGCATGGCGAGGACAGCTTGCATCCCTACTATCTGTAACGCTATGTATGGTAGCTCCGCTACCGCCCCGACCAGAGCCACCAGAACGCTGAGGCTCTTGCTCCCGAACCTGTCCTTGACGAAGTCCGCCGCTGTGACGTAACCCTTTTCCTTGCTGTACTCCCATAGCTTTGGCATGGTAATTAGGGCGACCGCGAAGCCCCAGGCGACGTAGGGAACCGCGAAGAAGTACAGTGACCCAGTCGCTAACATTCCAGAGGGGACGGCAATGAACGTGTAGGCCGTAAAGAGGTCCGCCCCAAGCAGGAACCAGACCACGAACCAGCCAAGCCTTCTTCCGGCCAGGGCCCATTCATGGAGTAGCCTGAGGTCGCCTTTCCTCCATTTCATGCCGTAGAAGCCAAGGAAGGTGAATACGGCCAGGAGAGCTATGAACACCGCCAAAGTTGCGCTATCGATGTTGAAGCCCTCTATCGTGGCCCTTCACCTCTTTTCCTTAGACAGCAATGCGGGTATGAGGAAGAGTAGGGAGCTAACGATCAGCAATATTATTTGATAGGCGTAGAACGTGGTCAGGCCTAAAAAAGACGGGTTGGCGTTGTTGTATAAGGGTAAGATAGCGTATAAGATTATGTCCACCACGAAGACGGCCAGCGCAAGGAGGTAGTAGTTCATTAATCCAGCCACCCGATAGGGTTATTTATAAAAACGATTTTTAATTTTGCTAGCCTTCAGATTAAAACATCGATAAATTGATATCAACAATTTCCTTCGAGGATCAGATACAAGCGATTCATCTGAACAATATTTTGAGTAATGACAAAGGCGTAAGTGTAATATTGGCGCTCAATTACTTTACGTTTGGACGTGTTATCCCTAAGCCAAGATAGTGTTTAATAAGCCAGGGATAGTTTTACGATCGATGAGTCTTTAGCAATAAATACGAGCTGACGAAGCAGGAGCTGAAGGTTCTCTTAAGGGAACTAAAGAAGTGGTCGGCCCCCGCGACCGTCCTACTATCGTTGTATATACCTCCAGGTAGGCCGGTGAGCGATGTAGTCAACCTGCTGAGACAGGAGGCGTCAATAGCTCAAAACATTAAGCTGAAGAGAACTAGGGATGCCGTAACCGCGGCGATATCTGGAGCGATAGACAGACTGATCCAAGTGCCTAAGATCCCTGACAAAGGGCTAGTGCTGTTCTGTGGCGAGAACTTCGAGACGAACGACTTCAAGTGTTACATGTTCTCCCCTCCTGAAAAGGTAACGCTGTTCTTCTACAGGACTGACAAGTACTTCCACACCGAGTTCCTCGAGGACATGGTGGAGGAGAGCGACGTTTACGGCCTGATAATAGTGGAGAGAGATCAGGCGACGGTAGGCATCCTCAGGGGATCCAGAATAGAGGTGTTGGAGGAATTGGAAGGCTTCGTTCCTGGCAAGCACATGATGGGAGGACAGAGCCAGAGACGTATTGACAGGATCATAGAGGAAATGTACGAGAACTTCCTGAAGGAGGTAGGCGAAGCGGCCAACGCCCTCCTGCTCCCCTACGTGGAAACTGGAAAGCTGAAGGGCGTCCTTGTGGGAGGCCCAGGCTACGCCAAGAAGGACTTCGTCGACGGGGAATACATGGATTACAGGCTAAAGAAGCTTGTGTTGACGCCTCTAATAGACGTGGCTTATCAAGGTGAGGCGGGGCTCAGGGAGATGGTGCTTAAGGCTGAAGACATATTAAAGAACCATAAGTACATAGAGGTAAGCAAGCTCATCGAGGAGATCAAGTTCCACTTGGCCAAGGACGACGGTCTGGTAGTTTATGGCCTGGAGGAAATCAAGAGGGCCATTGAAATGGGAGCCGTGGACTCCCTAATAGTTTACGACGACGGGGACCCGAAGCTGGAGAGTTTAGCCCAGGAAGCTGAGAAGTTCGGAACCAAGGTGTTCCTTGTGGGGGACGAAGTCCCCGAGGCAGAGTGGGTGAAGAAGACCTTCGGAGGTGCGATAGGGAAGTTAAGGTTTAGGATAAGTTAGAACTCCCCTCTCCTTTTCATCTCATCAATTATGATATTCAGGTCGATCGGAGGGTGAGAGCCGTAGCTGTCCACGTAAGCCCTTTTCAGCTCTTCCACGTTCTTGATGTCGACTCCGCTCTCCTTCAACTTCTTCACTAGGTTTATCACGTCCTCCCAGTAGTTCCACGGATACATGAACCAGGCCCAATCTTTCACCTCCAAATAATAGTAGTCGGGCACGTACTTCGTTGTCTGAGTGATCACTTGGAGGGTGGCCGTCCTGATCTCCTTGGGGTTGAAGTTCCTTTTAGCGTAGTCCTTCGCCAGGATCAGGCTGTCACCGGTGTCAGCGATATCGTCAACTATTAAGACGTTCTTCCCCGATAGGTCGACCGAGTAAGGATACTTTATCCTGGCTTCCGGGTTCTTGGAGGCCGTCTGTACCCAGTGCTCTACCTTTAGGGATATCACGTCGACCACACCGAGCCTGTCGGCCAGTATCCTCGAGGGGACGAGGCCTCCCCTGGCTATGGCGATTATCACGTCGACCCTGTAACCGCTATCGATGATCCTTTCCGCCAGACCGTAGCTCCAGTCGACTATTTCCTGCCAACTCACGACCTTAACTGGGATTTTCGGCATTTCGAGGGCCCCCGTTAGATCGGTAAGACTCGAATTATCAATTTTTTGATCCCCTTAGAGCCCTCTTCAGGGCAATAAGCCGATTTAAACGGGTATTCGTGGATTCTCGTGAGCCCTCTTGATATCCCCCAAAGTAAAGGCGGAGATCGGTATCATAGGCGGCTCCGGCCTCTACGATCCAGGAATAATAAAGGACGCGCGGGAAGTTAAGGTCTACACCCCCTACGGGGAGCCGAGCGATTACATAATAGTGGGAAAGGTCGAAGGTAGGAGCGTCGCCTTCCTCCCGAGGCATGGTAGGGGGCACAGAATACCGCCACATAAGATAAACTACAGGGCCAACGTATGGGCCATGAAGGAGCTTGGCGTGAAGTTCCTGATAAGTGTTAGCGCCGTGGGAAGCTTAAGGCTAGATTACAAACCGGGGGACTTCGTAGTTCCGGACCAGTTCATCGACATGACGAAAAAGAGAGATTACACGTTCTTCGACGGTCCTGTAGTCGCCCACGTCTCCATGGCTGAGCCCTTCTGTGAGAGCTTAAGGAGGGTAATCATAAGCGCCTCGAAGGATTTGAACATAACCACCCACGATAGGGGGACTTACATATGCATAGAGGGCCCCAGGTTCTCCACGAGGGCTGAGAGCAGAGTCTGGAAGGAGGTGTTCAAAGCCGACATCATAGGGATGACCCTAGTGCCTGAAGTGAATTTGGCCTGCGAGGCTCAGTTGTGTTACGCGACTATAGCCATGGTCACAGACTACGACGTGTTCGCGGAAATTCCGGTCACCGCGGAGGAAGTCACTAGGGTAATGGCGGAGAACACGGAGAAGGTCAAGAGGCTACTCTATGAAGTGATTAAACGACTCCCCGAGAAGCCTGAGGAAGGACTATGCTCCTGCTGCAGAAGCCTAGAAACGGCCTTAGTCTGAAGGCCCTTCTTTCCATCGGGCCGATCCAGCCCTTAGGAGAGCTGCCCCAGGCTCTCATTTACTCCAGGAACTCCAAGCTTCAGGCCACCGTTCTATCGAGGGTCCTAACGTCATTAACGAACTCCTACGTGTTCCCGATAAGCCTAAACGAGTTCAGCCTCTTCGTTGCTCCCTACGTCGAAATCAGGAGGGTATGGGCCTTCGTGGATAATAACGACGACCTGATAAGGCTGAGCCACCTCGTTACAGCGCTAGGCCTCGAGGCGGAGACCTTTGGCCCTAAGGGCGTTAGCGCTGATCACCAGTTCGATGACGCATACCAGCTGACCAGCCTGATATCCTCCCTGAAAGCGATCGTGGAGAGGTTTAAGGACAACAAAAGGGTTGAGGCTATCAAACAGTCCTTAGACACGGAGGGAATAGAGGAGTACTTAACGAAAAAGAAGGAGGAAATAGGGGACAGGGAGCCGGTCGTGAGCCAGGTCTTCTACCCTGCTAACGAGTACCTGGGGATAAAGACCGCCTTCGAGGAGCCCAACTCGAGGAGCGTTGCTCTCCTGACCAACGAGGCCGACGTGATTACGGTAAGGAAAAGAGCCCTCGAGCTGAGGAGGTCGGGATACGACGTTAAGGAGGTCATGATCAACGTAGACCCCGCAATATCGCCAATTTATTTACTTTTTCTGTACCTGTAAGAAACGGAAGCCTTGGACTTACTGTCTTACTGGCTGGAGGCTAAGGCGGAGATAGATAGCCTGGTCAGCAAGTTCCTCGAGTCCATCAGGGAGTGGGAAGTGCTTCAAGTGAGCAAGTACATCCTGGAGGGAGGGAAGCGGTTCAGGGGAACGCTGGCCATGTTCTTCACTGAGGCCTTAGGAGGGACGAGGAGGAACGCTTACGACGGGGCTCTGGCGGTGGAGATCCTCCACTCCTCATCGTTGGCCCTAGATGACATAGTAGATTACGACCTGGAGAGGAGAGGGAGGGACTCAGCCTGGAAGGTCTTCGGTAACAGGAGGGTGATTTACGTCTCCAACTTCCTCGTCCCCTACGCCTTGCAGATAATAGCTAACGCCTACGGCGACGGGGCCCTGAAGGTCAGCGTGGAGCTATGGAAGAAGACGAGCATAGGGGCTCTTCTCGACAGCTTCGGTAAGCCGACCGATTACATCAAGACCGTAGAGTACAAGACCGGGAGCCTCTTCATGGTGTCCACGGCGCTCTCAGCCTTCGCGGCGGGGAAGCCAGAGCTTAAGGACGTGATGCTCGAGTTGGGCAAACACTTGGGCACGATATATCAGGTGGTTGACGATTACATAGACATAGTTCTCTATAGGGCGGGAAAGAAGGGTGAGCCTGAGGGTAGCGCGAAACAGCTGAAGGAATTGGCAGGAGAAAAGGTCAGGGAGTACGTGATTTCCGTGACCGAAGAGAGCACCCACGCGTACCTTGAGGCCGTTAAGTCGCTGAAGATCCGCGAGGAATTCGTGGACGGGATTATCACATTGCCCTCATTCCTCATGTCAGGCCTACTGGCTGAGGCGGGTCTGGACTCCCTTTGAGGGAACAGCCTTCCCGCCTAAGGGCGTTCAGAACGGTAGAAATCATAAATAACTAAGCACGAGCCCTCATTTCGGATAAATGCGGATCGCCGTAATACACGAGACCCCCAGGGTCACCGAGCATTCCAAGGAGATACTGATGCATATCAAGAACGCTGGTCACGAGGCCCTTTACATCAGGATATCGAGCCTAAACGTGGACATCTCGACGGGAGAAATTCGCGTCTCATCAAGGAAGGGTAAAGTCTATTTGGACGGGGCCTTCCCTAGGGGCCTGGGGAGCTACGTTTCGGCCGAGCTCTTCAGCAAGAGGATATCCACCTTCAGGGCTCTAGAATATCAAGGGGTAAGGTTGGTCAACAACTCCTATGCGATAGAGAAGTCGAAGGACAAACTGGTGAGCCTAATGCTTCTCTCCCAGGCTGGAGTGCCTGTACCGGAAACCGTAGTCACGGAGGACCCGATAGAGGTCATGAGGATCGTTGAGAGAAGGGGAGAGGTCGTTATAAAACCGATCATGGGCAGTCTTGGTTTGGGCTCGGTAAAGGTAAGCGATCCGGACATAGGCTACAGGATAGCCAAAACGATAGTCTCTTTCGGGAGCCCGGTGTACGTACAGGAGTACGTAAAGAAGCCCGACAGGGACATAAGAGTGGTGTTGGTGGGCGACGAGATTCTCGGTGGGGTTTATAGGATCAATAAGACCTCGTGGAAGACCAACGTGGCCCAAGGAGCCGTTACGCAGGTGGCCCAACTCGATAGTCAAATAAAGGAGATAGCGTTCAAGGCCAAGGAGGTTTTGGAGTTAGATTACGCCGGGATAGACCTGGTTGAGAGCGATAGGGGATATCTCCTACTAGAGGTCAACGCCTCCCCTTTGTGGAAAGGATTTAAGGCCGCCACGGGAATAGACGTGGCGGAAAGGCTGGTAAAGTACATGCTAAACGCGTTGAAGAGATGAGGAGAAGCGAACCGCCTGAATGATGACGAGGAGCTCTCAGACTGAACTGGAACTTACACCAAGTCCAGGTTGACCTTCTTACCTTCCTTAATTACCCTCAGCACAATCATGGTGTAAGTGTCCGTCACTCCATCCAGCTTGCCTATATCATCGAGCACCTTGGCCAAGTCCTCGTTAGAGGGAACCACTACTTTGACTAGAGCGTAGTACTCGCCCGTGACGTCGTAGATCTCAGCCACCTCTTTCATTTCCTTAAGGACGTTGAGGACCTGTTCGTACTTCTTGGGGTCGGCCTTCAGCTGAACGAAAGCGAGCACCTTGAGTCCTATCTTCTCCATGTCGATGTCTGCGTAGAACCCCCTGAGTATCCCTAGCTCCCTGAGCCTCTTAATCCTCATGTGTATAGTTGACTCACTCATGTTGAGCATTTGGGCGATTTTAGAGTACGAAATCCTTCCGTCCTCCTGTAGGATCTCAAGTATTTCCTTATCCAGCCTATCTAAAGAGTACGTCATACAGAGCCCTTCCTACGAGCTTTAGCATGTCGAGTTTGCCGAATTCACCGATAGCTATCTTAAAAACTAAATCGGGGTCCGAGGACGTCAGAACCCTCGAGAGGCCTCCGGTCGATATCTTGCCCTCCTTTACCCCCTTGATTATCTTAGCTTGGTATTGTATTGCTGAATAGATCTTCATGGATTTGAAGACCTTCTCGAAGGTCTTGCCTTCCTTTATGGCCTCCGCCATGGCCCACGCGGATAGGATGGATGGCCTTATGCCCTCGCCAGTAAGCGGGAGCACCGTTCCTAAAGCCTCGCCTATGTAGTTCCCCTGCTTTAGCCTCTCCTCGATTATACCGACGTCGGCAACCCTCGCCCCATGGAACGATAAAACCCTCCCCTTCAAAACTCCCTTGACTAACTCCTTTAGAGTATCTACAGTAGTCCAGCCCCCTATACCGATCTTGGCCCCATTGCGGTCAGGGAATACCCAGGCGTAGCCGAGCAGCCCGGAGTAGAAGTAGAATTCCACGATCTCGGGATCCTGCTGGTAATCAGTTATGTACTGGATCGCGGGAATCGCGTGCTCCTTACCAAGGCTGTAATGACCCGTGGCCTCAATTACCCTATCGTAGCCCTTCAAGGGGGTGCCGTCCTGAAGTCTGTATTCGCCACCTCTCTTGATGACGTGGGAGTTGTACCTGACCTCCACCTCGGAGGCGATGTCCTCCAGGAACCTGGGCTTGTCTATGATATAACCCAGCTTCTTGTCTCCCCTAACGTCGAACACTAGCTTCCCATTGAGGTAGATCCTGAAGCCCTTGATTTCTGAGATTATCGACTCTCTCCTTAACGGTACTAGGTCCTCGATTCCCGTTATTAAGCCCCAAGCGCAGGGTTTCAGTCCTGGCCTGTTCAGGCTCTCGAAGACTTCGGCCTCTATCCCGCCTCTCTTTAGGAAGTAGGCCAGGCTCAGCCCCGCGGGTCCCGCGCCGATTATCGCGACCCTCATGCTATTTCTCCCTGAAGTACAACATGGCCAGAACGCCCAGAACTATGAAGCCGGTGTAAAGGATCAACAGCTCGTAGAAGTTGCTGAGCGCCCTACCTATCAGACTCCCTATAAGCACGGTTAGTAAAAAGGCGGCCATACCGTTGCCCAAGGACAGGAACTCCTTGACCTTAACGTTCCTTAGGATGGGAGGTAACACCCTCACTAGATGAGCCAGCAAAGGCAGAATCGCGACGACTCCTATTACCGAGTAGAGCTTCTCCCTATATGGTAAGGCCATTAATATTCCTAAGCCGGCAGAAAGGGCTAACACACCGCTGAAGTACAGGCCGACGACGTTGGCCTTCAGGTCCCTAGACAGGGTTTTCTGATCGTATATTATGTACGCCGTTATTACAAGCCCTATACCTATTCCCACCGCGAAGCCCACTATACTGTTAACGTACGCTGGCACTACGCCTAATAGCAACATCACTATTGTGAGGCCTACAGTCGCGTTCCTTCCGAGGTTCACCAAGCCTTTTGTCAAGTCTTAATTTTTCGTTAAAAATCTAAGCGAGACGGGTCACGCTTGAGGACGAATCCACCCGTTCTAGCGGTTCACGGAGGGGCAGGTAACTGGAGCGAGGAGATGTTAGAGAAGGCCAAGCTGGAGCTGGCCAAGGCCCTGGAGAGAGGGTACGAGGAGTTCAAGAGGGGTTCCTCGCTAGAAGCGGTGGTTGAGGCCATCGCTTACATGGAGGATTCGGGCGTCTTCAACGCGGGGGTGGGGGCGGTTCCTACGGAAAGGGGCACCAGGAGGACGGACGCTGGCGTTATGCTAGGACCTGGATTAAAGGTGGGAGCCGTTGGTAACACCAGGTTAAAGAATCCCATTAGGGCAGCGTTGAGGGTGTTGCAGGAGGGGAGGCACGTGTTGATAGTCTCAGAAGGCGCCGAAGAGGTCTCAGGTAGCCCGAGTCAGGGCGTCTTCGACACGGTCGGGGCCGTTGCACTAGACAAGGACGGCACGCTCGCCGCGGCTACCAGCACCGGGGGGATCGCAGGTAAAAGGGAGGGGAGGATAGGCGACTCCCCTATCCCAGGTGCCGGGTTCTACGCCACTTACGAGAGCGCCTCCTCTTGTACCGGCATAGGGGAGTACATACTGAGGGTGCTTCCAGCTAAGGAGGTCGACATACTCATCTCCATGGGCTTCGACGCGGAGACAGCTTCTTTGGCCGTCACGCGAAAAATGACGAGGCTATTCGGTGACAACACCTTCGGAATTATAGTATTAGATAAATACGGTAACTTCGGATATGCGTTTAACACCAGAGCGATGCCGAGGGGCTTAAAGGACTCCGTTAGGACGCTGGTGGAGGGACCTTGACTAAGACGCTTATATTGAGCAACGTCCGCTTCCCAGAACCTCACGTGGAGAGTTACCTGTCAATCATCATCAAAAAGGAGGAGCCTGAAGTGATAGTTCTTAACGGCGATACTACCCAGTGCTTCTGGGACTACGAGTGCCCAAGGGTAATAGACGTGCTGTACGTCATTAGGAGCCTAGCACCCTGGGCTCACATAGTTTACGTTCAGGGAGACCTCGATCCTCACGCCCCTAAGTGTATAACATCTGAGCCGAGGTACAGGGAGGAAATAACAGCTACATCCGTTTACGTAATGGAAGTCTCGTCGACGAAATACTTCGTTCTTCACGGTCATCAGTACGAGCTCGACAACGTAAGGAAGAGCCTGAACGCCGGCCCGTGGGACTGGATAGTTCTCGGTCAGTATAAGAAACTCGAGGTCGACAGGCTTGCCAGGATAATCTACTCGGGAGGAATAACGAGGGACTTCCCACCAGAGGCGAGGGGTTACGTAGTCATTGATGAGACATCTTTTTACATTAGATCCTTAAGGTAAGTCCCGTGATTTGCGCCCTCCTGTACCTCAGCGATGAGTCCTTATTCGAACGAGGCGAAGGGGGCTCTCTCGCCTCTGAATTGCTCAGGGAGGCCCTCCATTACGCCAGGAGGTTAGGCGACAAGAGGCTCAGCGTTTTCGTCATAAAACCTTTGGACTCCGCCAAGGTCTTCGAGGCGTTCAGGTCCGCCATCCAAGACAACTTGGACATATCGCTCACCATATACTCCTGGAAGGGAGGAGGCTTTCCGAAGCTCGAGAACTGTAAAGTCCTAGTGATCTGCGATGAGACCTATAGGCAGGATAAGGTCACGAACGAGTTACCTAACGAGATAAAGGTGAAGGTCGAGAAGTACTTATGTAAGGGAGAACGCTAGCGTTTAAATTAAGTCAAAAGGAGTAGAGTCGCATGAGTTCAGTCGAAAGTTTCGACGTCCTCATCATCGGTGGAGGCTTCGCGGGCGCTTCAACCGCGTACAACTTAGCGAAGAAGGGCCTTAAGGTTCTTTTGATCGACAGCAAGCCTTGGGAGAGGATAGGAGACAAGCCCTGCGGGGACGCCGTGAGCAAGGAGCACTTCGACAGGCTCGGGATGCCTTATCCCGAGGGAAAGGAGTTGGAACAGAAGATCGAGGGGATCAAGATCTACAGCCCCGATATGAAGACCGTTTGGACCGTAAAGGGCGAGGGATTCGAACTCAACGCGCCTGCATACAACCAGAGGATCCTTAGGGAGGCCGAGAAGGGAGGGGTGGAGATTAGGGACATGACCACGGCCGCTAGGCCCGTATTTTCAGACGGATTCGTCAGGGGGGCGGTCCTCGTGGATAGAAGGACTAACAGGGAGTACGAGGTCAGGGCGAAGGTCGTGGTTGAGGCCACGGGCTATAGCATGAGCGTCAGATCTAAGCTGCCCCCCGGTCACGTCCTAGCCGAGCCCCTGGACGATAAGGACACGGACATCGCCTATAGGGAGGTCGGGTACACTTCGGCCAACGTAGAGGAGCCCGAATACCTGAGAATTTTCATTACCCAGCAGGCCAGCCCTGGAGGGTATTGGTGGTACTTCCCGAAAGGTAAGGACAAGGTGAACGTGGGGCTAGGCATTCAGGGAGGTATGAACTATGGTAGCGTCCACGAGTACTACAGGAAGTACTTGAGCGTTTACGCTCCAGACCTCAAGGAGGTCAAGATCAGGGGAGGCGCGTTAGTCCCGACCAGGAGACCCATAACGACGCTGGTGTGGAACGGGATGATAGTGGTAGGCGATTCAGCCTTCACCGTGAACCCGGTTCACGGCGGAGGTAAAGGTTCCGCTATGATTTCGGGCTACTGTGCTGCGAAGGCCATCCTTAACGCCTTCGAGGTAGGGTCTTTCGACGCGAGGACCCTTTGGGACGCGAACAGGTGCTACTTGGAGATGTACGGGGCTAAGCAGGCCAGCCTCGAGATTTTCAGGAGGTTCCTTCAGAAGCTGAGTGACGCCGACATAAACTACGGAATGGAGAAGAGGGTCATAAGAGAGGAAGACCTGTTGGACGCGAGCGTTTCCGGGGATCTTCATCTATCCGTCGCTGATAAGGCGATGAGGATCCTGGCTGGCTTGGGTAGGCCCAGCCTCCTGTTCAAGTTGAAGACTGTGGCTGACTTCATGGGCCAGATGAAATCCTTATACAAGAGATATCCCGCAACTCCCGAAGGTCTGGAGAGGTGGAAAGCCGAAGTTAAGGAACTAATCGAAAGGTTTGAAACAGCACTAAGGTAATTAACGCCAAGTAAGGTACTACCAAGGGGATCCAGTAGGTTTTTTTCACGAATGAACCCACGAACTCTAGGGAACTCATCATTTGCGATACGAAATCGCCTAAGACCTTTACGTCACCCACCCTAACTATTCCTGAGTAAGCCTTTACTGGCCTTAGTTCGGCGAGAGCTTCCTTCAGTAACCTCCTAGACTCTTCTATCAGGACCCTACAGCTCCTAGCCGGCTCATAGAGCGAACCTAGAAAAGTCCCCGTGCACGTGTGGTCGTCTGGAGTCACCAGGATCACCCTATCGTAACCCTCCACCTGGCTTATCGCCTCGGCGAGACATTCGTGGGAGTTGTTGGCGTACACGTAAACGATTCCTACCCTCTTCTCCCCATCGGAAACGGCGAACACCTTAACCTTTCTGTTGCAAAGCCCGGGACAGTCCTCAGAATCGGGTAAGGCCGCCTCCTTATAGGCGAAGTACAGGGGCCTCTCGTTCTCTCGTTTCAAGGAGCTTAGCGCCTCCTTCACGTCCTCTACGTCTTTCCGGTCAATATCGACCTTCAGCACCTCACTGTGCGTATCTATGAGATAGTTCCCCGTGCCGTAACTGTAGTTCCAAAGGCTTTCAGGGAGGTCATCTATTCCGAACCCGGGTCTCGCAAGGAAGGTAAGCGACTTGCCCTGAAAGAGTAGGGTGATCCCGCTCATCCTCCCCTTCTGCCAGAACTTCACACCGTAGAACTTTTCCTCCTTCCACTCGCCTCCCCTTATGAAGTCAACTACGCTGTTGACGACCTTGAGGGACTCGCTCCTGCTCACCGCGTCTAGCTCATGGCTTCCTGGGCCGTGAAAAGCTGTGCATTCGTTACACCTCTCCTCTAGATCGTAGAGGAACCTGCTGCTCCCCGCTTCCCCGAACAGTCCGAAGTGGAGCTTAGGCACCACTAGGACCTTATCGCCGAGCTTGAAGAGCGCCACTATCACGTCGGTCTTAACGCCAGAAAGGCTAAGGAAGGAGTCCACCAGGCGATAGTCCTTACGGATCGAGCCGGTTAAGAACGGCCTCAACACCTCCAAACTCTTGAAGCCATGGAAACTCAGGGCCTTCAAGTTAACGAGATGAATATAAGCCGCAAAAGACGCTGTTATCAACACGATATAGGCAATGTATTCAGGCATGAAACCGTAGAAGATAGACGGTAAACCACCTTGAACTAGCATGACGAAGTATGTATACCACTCCTTATAGTAAGCGACCATAACGTAGCCGATGAGAGGGAGCAGGATTCCTAACGCGTAGATCGGCTGTAGAGGAGTTAACGACATGATCAGATAGAAAAACATTGAGGCGTCGTAAGCGAAGACGGCGAACTTTGCCTGCTTGAAATAAAGCGCGATACCCAGAGCTAAGTAGAGTAATGCGGCCTCCAGGAACTCCGTTCCTAAGGCTATACTCCTTATCCACACCATCAAGGTCTCTGCGACACCTAAGCCGGCTATCAGCCGGAAGGCCGGAAGCTTCTTCAGCTTCGAGTAATACTCCCTCACCAACTCCTCCTTGCTCCTCACAATTATTTACCTCCAACGAGACTTCTCTAATCGGCTTGCTGAGCAAGGAGGATTTGGGAGCTGATAAATTAATCCGCAGGGACTTAGGGGACTGTGAGTTCTACGTAGCTGAAATAGGTAATAACGACTTCCTCATAGCGATATACAGGGGAAGGAGGGGCTATTACGCGAAGATCTCGTTACCCTATTCTGGTGAGTGGGACTGTGAGTGGATCCTATATCAGCCCGAGGGTCTATTCGCCTTCGCGGAGGATTACGAGAAGCTTAAAGGCGAGATAAGGTCAAAGCTTATGGAGCTTTATGACCTCGCCACTGGAAAATTACGACCTTATTATCAGTGACATTGACGGCGTCGTATTAAGAGAGGACGTCCCCATTAGGGATAACCTAGAGGCGCTAAGGGAACTGAAGCGAAAAGGCAAGAGAATTATCTTCATCACGAACAATTCCGGCTTCAGTAGGCTCCTCCTTTCGCGTCAACTCAGGTACTTGGGCCTGGACGTGAACCCCGACGATATAGTGACCAGCGGGGTCGCCGCGGTCCAATACCTCAAGGAAAGAACAAACGTAAGGAGAGTGTTCGTAGTGGGCGAAGAGGGGCTTATGGAGGAGCTAAGGATGAACGGGTTTCAGGTCGTCACCCAGTGGGAAGCGGAGAAGGAAACCCCCGACGCGGTGGTTTTAGGCCTGGACAGGCTAGCGACTTACGATAAATTATCGACAGCGATGAGGTGTATCCACAGAGGAGCCCTGTTCGTGGTCACGAACATGGACAGACTATGGCCGTCAAACGACGGCCTGAGACTAGGGGCGGGAGCGCTCGCCTCCGCGATAATGTACGCGTTGAGAAGGGAGCCGGACTTCGTTGCGGGAAAACCTAACGGGTGGATACTCGAGGTAGCGAAGAGGGTCGCCCAGATCCCCGAGACTAAGAGGGCTGTGGTGATAGGGGATCAACTCGAGACTGACATAAGGATGGGCAACGAGAACGGCTATGATACCGTTCTGGTCCTGACGGGGATCTCGAAGAAGGAGGACGTTGAGAGGTTGGGCATAAAGCCCACTTACGCCGTCAACACGCTGAAAGAGCTTTTATGATTACCAAATCTAAGAATTTCCTTGACGGCGGCCATGCCCAGCTGACGCCCACGTTGTTGGGAGGATGAGGCTGGGGCCTCCTTATGCCTCTATTACTCTAAGCAAGTCGGCTTGGTCGAGCTTATATACGGCCAGATATACGTCGGAAACACGCTTCAGGTCGGCGTTCTCCCCCCTTATCATCACGCTTATCAAGGTTGAATTAGCCTCCTTCAAAGATCTCCTCACCGTAGTCTCAGCTATCTTGTCCTCACCGTCGGTCAGAATTATTACCTCACTGACACCCTTAACGTGACCTTCCTTGATGTCCTCACACGCGGCTATTATTGCCCTGCTGATATCTGTTCCGCCTCCTCCCCTAACCTTGCTCAGGTACTCGACCATCTTCATCGCGTCCCTGGATTTGGCGTTCTTGGGAACCTTAACCAGAGGGTAGGGGATGTTATCGAAGAACCTGAGGTAGAAGTCCCTATTCTCCTTTCTGGCCCTGTTATAAAGCGCTAAGGCGACGGCCTTGGCCCACAGGATTTTCTCCCCGTCCATGCTCCCTGACTTGTCCAACAGGAGGTATATGGGTCCCATGGCCTCCTTGACTTCCTTCTGATAAAGCAACAGCTCCCCTTCGGCGAACTTCACGTAGAACAGCTCCTCAGGGAGCGCCAACTCGCTAGGGACTATCCTCTCTAAATCTATTCCCCTCTCGTACCCGTAAAGCTCCCCTCTGACGTATCTAGTGCGCCTTTTCTTAGTCGTCATCCCGATCTTCGGTATCCCGCTCAGGAACTCCAGGATCTTCCTCATGTCGCTGTTCCTGGCCAGCTTGAGAACCTCGTAAACGTCCGAGTCAGCAGCGAAGATCGACCCAGTTCCCGCCGATTGGCCCCCGAGGATCCTCTCCAAGTTCTTGACCGCGCTAGCGTCCTCAACGGCCTTGGCCATGGCCTTCTCGTGAGCCTGCTTTAGGACCCTCTTCACGGTCTCCGAGGACCTTTGGGACTGCTTCTCGGAGTTCCCTGACGTCGTGCCTTCCCCTTCCTTCAGTTCCCTTAGGATTTGCTCCGCCGCCTCCCTCTCCTCCCTCGACTGAGAGGTTTTAGAGACCCTTTCCAGCTCCTCTATTAAGTTCTGAACGTAGCTGACGGTGAAGGCTAAACTTACCGTGGAGTTTGCGATGGTGAAGTTCCTGCTTCTTTCTACGGTTTCGCTCGTTATCATCGACTCGATTAAAGAGTACTCCATCCCTTCGTCTGGAGATATATCGTCCTTCAGCTTCAGGATCGGAAAGGGTAAGTAGTGAACGTAATAGGTGTCGGTGAGGAGGGTAGTCTTTACCTTTACTTCTCTCCCCATAACGCGGGAAAGAATGGATCTTATTCTTTCCCCTCTATAAACAACGATGGGGTCAAAGTAGTCGACTCCTCTTAAAGAGCCGGTCATGTGTAAATCCCTAGTTTCTTCGCTATCTTCTCCAACAACGCGTCTATTTCCGCCACCACTTCCCTGGCGTACTTCTCCACCTTCTCATCGCCTGACTCCCTGCCTAAAGAGATGACCCTGTCCCTCGCCATCTTGAAGCTCCTAATCAGCTCTATCAGCCTCGGGTCGTTCTCTGGGGCCGTCTCCACGAACTTCTGGGTCTCCTTGACGTTGGTCAGGATCTCGTTCAGCTCCTTCATGTACCTCAATGGGGTCTTCAGCTCCTCGGATAGCAGAGCCGAAACCTTCTCGTAGTCGTCCTGTTCCCTCGGAGCTATGTACTTAAGGACTATGAGGTCCTCCTCCTCGGTCTTCAGTCTGCCGTTCAACAGGGCGTGGGCCGCTGCTAACTTTGTGACCTTACCTTTCCTCCTGTCGCTGAGATGTATTCCCTTCTCCTCTAGCATCATGAAGAGCCTAAGAAGCTTGCTCCTTATGGGAGAGTAATCGACCTTCGGAAGGTAGGAGTAAATCAGATCCAAGTCTTCTATGGTCATTAGGGGTTCCTTGACCACCCATTTGCTCGTGAACTCCAGCTCCCACGCGGCCTGAACCAATTCGCCCCACTTGTCCTCCCCTACGGGTTTTGTGAAGTGCCTGAGGAGTATCCTATCGTAAAGGGCTTCCAGCTCCGGCTCGTCGGGTACCCTGTTGCTGGCTGCTATGAGGGTCCTTAATGGGGTTTTAATCACGTTATAACCGTCGTATATGACCCTCTCGTTTAACAGTGACAGTAACGCGTTGAGGATCGCGGAGTTAGCGTTGAATATCTCATCCAAGAAGGCTATCTCGCTTTCGGGAAGTTTATCTTTCGTTATCCTCTTGTAAATCCCTTGCTTCAACGCGTTTATATCCAGGGCTCCGAAGAGCTCAGCCGGCTCGGTGTATTTCGTCAGCAGGTACATGAAGAATTTGGCATTGAGCAGGTCGGCTGCTCTCCTTACTATCGCGGACTTAGCGGTTCCAGGCTCTCCTATGAGGATAGCGTGCTCCTTCGTCATGAGGGCTAGCGTCACGATTTTGGCCTCCTCCTCTCTCCCCACGAAAGGATTCGATAGGGCCTCCACGAAACTCTTAGTAAGGGAGAGAATTCTACTCTCCTCGATCAACGCCGTCCTGATAAGAAGTCTCGAGTCAACTTAATAAACACACGTTAATTCGAAACCCCCTAGGAAATTAGCGCGATCCGCCCTTAGAAAGTGCCTAGTTACGTCATTTCATCTTAATTTAAATATTACGGGTTCGAGCTAACGTGGACAAACGAATCGAGTCGAATCGAAATGTCGGAAGAGAAGGTAGGTAATCTAAAACCAAACCAAGAAAACGTGAACGTAACCGTAAGGGTTTTAGAAACCTCCGAGCCCAGGACGATCCAAACCAAGAACGGCCCGAGGACTATAAGTGAGGCGGTCGTCGGCGACGAAACGGGTAGAGTGAAGCTGACCCTGTGGGGTAACTTGGCGGGCAAGGTCAAAGATGGGATGGTTGTGAAGATCGAAAACGCTTGGACTTCGGTGTACAAGGGGAAAGTCCAGCTCAACGCGGGCAGCAGGTCTAAGATCAACGAAGCGGACGACGGAGAAGTCCCTCCAGCCGACCAAATACCGACAAACGAGCCGGAAGCTCCCTATGTGCCTCAAAGAAGGAGTTACGGTAGGAGGAACTACTCTAAGGGGTTTGGAGGTCGTAGACGAGAGTTCGAGGAGGAAGAGGAATGAACTACGAGGAGATCAAGGGCGCCAAGCCCCAAAAGAGGGGCAAGGTCGTAGACGTGCTGGAAGACCAGGACAGTTACGTGATACAGCTGGACGAGAATAAGATCTTCCAGGTAGCCTCGATAGCATATTACGTATGGGAGATGTGCGACGGAACGAGGACGGTTCAAGACATTGTGGACGAGATAAGCAAGGCGGCGAACCTCAGCGAGGCGGAAGTGAGCGGGCCCGTAACTCAGATCTTAGAGGAGTTAAGCAAGGCCGAACTGATCGTAATATAAAGGGAAAAGCCGCAGGAAAACAAGACTAAGGGATAGGTAAATTTTTACTTGAACTCTCCTACCCCCACGCCTGTAAATGAGAGTTAAGGCTCCCTCGAGTTCCGCTAACCTCGGCTCGGGCTATGACGTCTTAGCGGTCGCTCACGACGCGTTTTACGATACTGTTGAGCTTCAGGCGACGCCGTCCACCGAGGCTAAGGTCGAAATAGTGGCCGAAGGAACGCCTTCGGACCCCCAAAAGAACAGCGCTTCCTACGCCGTCATGAGAACGCTCGACGAGATGAACCTCAAGTACAGGGTAAGGATTAAACTCGTAAAGGGTGTTCCTCCAGGCTTAGGCCTTGGGTCCAGCGGAGCGTCGGCTGCCGCCGCAGTTGTGGCGCTGAACGAGGCCCTGAAGCTCGGTCTGAGTCCCGACGATTTAGTGAGGTTCAGCTCTTACGGCGAGGAGGCAGCTGCAGGCTCTGCCCATCCCGATAACGTGGCGGCAAGCGTGGTGGGAGGCTTCGTGGCCGTCGTCAGCCAAAACCCGCTGAAGGTGGTTAGAATCCCACATAATTACGATTTCAGCTTCATGCTCTTCATCCCAGAGGTCACCATAACCGAGAAAACTAAGAAGGCCAGAGAGCTCGTGCCCAAGGAAATAGCCACGTCAAAGTACGTCAGTAACCTAAGGTTCGTCACCGCCCTGCTACTCGGCTTACAGAAAGGAGATAGGGACCTGTTAAGGCTAGGGTTGAACGACGAGATAGTGGAGAAATCTAGGGAGCCCATGTTCCCATATTATCCCAAGCTCAAGGAGGTGGCGTTGAAGTACAACGCGATTGGGGCCTGTGTGAGCGGCGCGGGCCCTAGTGTGCTCGTCTTCGTGGACGAGAGGACCGACGTGGAGTCCCTGAAGAGGGAGGGTTCGAGCGTTTGTGAAGCGTACGGCTTAAGGTGCAAAATTAAAATGTCGAAAGTCTCTGAAGGTGCGAGAGTTGAGGGAAGCGACTAAGTACGTTAGGGAAACGGTCGACGAGAAGACCGGTGCGATAACTACACCGATCTATCAGACCGCGGCCTTCGACTTCCCTCAGGGCGAGAAATACAGGTATTCCAGAGAGCTAAACCCCACGGTAGAGGAGCTCAACAGGAAAATAGCCGAGGCCGAACGCACCGAGATGGGCGTATCGTTCTCCTCGGGGATGGGTTCCATATCTTCTACTGCCTTCGCGTTGCTGAGGCCAGGAAGCAGGGTCCTGATACACGTCGACGTCTTCGCCCGCACCTTGAGGTTCTTCAAGGACCTGATGGGCAGGTTCGGGGTCGAGACGGTCGTCACGCCGCCAGGAAACGAGAAGTTCGTGGAGGCCCTGAGCTCGGGAAAATTCGACCTCGCTTTCGTAGAGTCCATTTCGAATCCCGTGCTTAACGTCATGGACGTCGAGACAATAGGGAAAACAGCGAGGGAATCTAACGTCATTTTAGTCGTCGATAATACGTTCGCCACACCAACGAACCTGAACCCCACCGTCTATGGGGCCCACGTGGTGATCCACAGCGCTTCAAAGTTCATCTCCGGTCATAACGACGTGATAGCGGGCTTAGCCGCAGGTAAGAGGGAACTCATGGAGAGGATAGACCAGACAAGGAGAACTTTGGGTACGTCTCTAGACCCACACGCGGCGTTCCTGGTGATTAGGGGATTCAAGACTTTGAAGGTAAGGATGGAGGCGATAGAGAGGAACGCCATGGCGTTGGCAGAGTTCCTGACAGAGCATCCGAAGGTCAAGAAGGTCTACTATCCTGGCCTGCCCTCCCACGAGACTCACGATGTGGCGAAGAGACTCCTCAAGGGGTACGGAGGTGTCCTGAGCTTCGAGATAAAAGGAGGAAAGGAGGAGGCATACAGGCTAATGAATAACCTGAAGGTTATCCTGAGGGCTCAGACCATAGGTGGGGTGAACTCTACCATATCCCACCCCTTAACCATGTCCCACAGGACTTTGACCAAGGATGAGGCACATATGGCGATGATAAGCGAGTCCCTGATCAGGCTTTCCGTAGGTATAGAGGACCAGAACGACCTAATAGAGGACCTTGACAACGCCCTCAGGTCGATTTGAGCCCCTTCAGCCTCGCCCTAAGTTCTTCCTCTAAAAGCGCCTTAACCTCGTCCCTGTGAACCCTTGTTATGTGAAGGAACATTCCCTTCTTGGTAAAAGGGCCCTTACTGCACAAATTACAGTAAATGAGCCCGTTGGCTTCACGCGATATGTGCGTTGCCACCGCCGTGGCGGTAGCCTTAGCGATTTCCAGCATTCCTAAACTCACAACCTTCTCGAACTCCTCGTCCTCGACGTGCATCCTGGAAGCGAGCTTCGCCGTCATCTCTACCAATTTCTCCGCGGTTACGGAAACGGAGGACAGCAGCTTCATCCCCTCGAGAGGGCTATGGCGAGAGTTATCGCGGTCAAGGCGGTGAGGTTCGATAGGGCGGTCCTAGGATCTGAGAGATCGACGAACTCCGAGAGCTCCGCTATGTCAACTCCCAAGGAGTTCAGGAGCTTCGCCGTCCAGAAGAAGACTTCCTTCACGTCGTTAAGACTAACGTTACCTGACTCCTTAAGCTCAATGAGTCTATCCAAGAACTCCGCGAACTCCTCCTCGGTCATCTCATTGAATATGGCCTCAAAACCGTTCTTGATCTTGTCTCCTAAGACTTCGGCCAGACCAGGGGAGTATATTACTGGCGATATAGCGTCTAACCACTGGTCGAACCGCCTTAGCATGACCCATTTAATGTCGTCGTCCAGTTCGCCGAGACCTTTCAGGACGGATGACATAGAAACGATCTCGGCCAAGGCAGTGCCGTAAGATATACTCTCTTGAATTTCCTCCTGAGTCTTAATGTTCTCAGCGAACTCCTCTATCCAATCCATCAGCAATTAGGCTATTGAGTGATTTTCTTAAACTAGCCAGGTATGTAATACTACGCGAGTGAACCGTAACACCCTAGCCTGAATGCAAACCTAAGACCCTAGAACATTAGGAGTAAGAACGGTTAAGAACCTTATGAGAAGGGCATTGGTGATCGGAATAGGAGGCGGAGGCGACGCCGTCTCCGCTCTGGTTATCAAGAGCTACTACGAGAAGTTGAGCTACGAGACGGTCCTAGGGGCAGTACTGTGGGAGAGGTTCGTTGTGGACCCTGTTCCTGGACCGATATGCGCCGAGGACCTGATAAACTTCGTTCCTTTCGCTAGCTCCATTTACTGGGTGAACGAGAGGACCGAAGCCCTGAGGGGAGAGAAGCCCTTCATCGTTAGGCCCCAGCTCTCCAACGTGTTGAGCGCGATTAAGGAAAGAGGCGTGGGCATTTGCATAAGGGACGCCCCCGAAAAGCTGGCCAAGGAACTGAGGGACTTCGTTAACGACTTGAAGGTTGACGTAGTGATCGGAGTCGACGCGGGCGGCGACGTTCTGGCCAAGGGTTGTGAGCCCGGCCTTTCCAGTCCCTTAATAGACTTCACGATGCTCTCTACTCTCACGAAGCTGGAGAAGGAAGTCAACACGCTGTTGGCGGTAATGGGCCTTGGGAGCGACGGGGAACTTGAGGTTGGCTATCTATTGAGAAGGGTTGCCGAAATTGCCTCCAGAGACGGCTTGGTGGACATCAAGGGATACGACCTGGAGAGCTACAACACGGTTTCTAAGGCGCTGGAGTACGTAGAAACGGAGGCGTCACGCATACCGTGGATGGCGTTCAAGGGTCTGTTTGGCGATTACCAGCTGAGAGGAGGCCTCAGGAAAGTTGAGGTTAGTCCCTTGACTTCTATCGCCTTCCTGATGAGACCGGGAGCGGTGGCTCAGACGTCGCCCCTCTATCATGCGATAGAGGGCGCTAGGACACTCGAGGAGATAAGGGCCAAAATGAACGAGGTCGGCGTGTTCACGGAATACGACTTGGAGATGGAGCTGTACAAGTTGACTAATCACGGGAAGAAGAGGGCGAGCTACGCCGACGCCGACACAGTCAGAAAGAAGGCCAGGAAGAGGCTGGGAGCGGTAAGGCTCCCGTGTTAATACCCTAATCCATAAAACAATTTCTTTAAACTCGTTTGGCCTAGTAAAGCTAGGTTTGGGAATCCTTGAAGAACTTATGAAAGAGTACATGCTTACGCAGGAGGACATAGACTTCGCCCTAGAGAGAGCCAAGGGAATTCTCCTAGGCTACGCCATGGAGCATAAGGCCTTCAGGGTGCTCATGAGTCTGGACTTCAAGGACGTTAAGTTCGTGGACAAGCCCACCCACGACTTCGAAGCGGTGAAAGACGACGAGAAATACTACATTGAGGTGAAAGCCACTAGGAAGTCGCCGACCAAGGAGTACAGCGCGTTCAAGCTGGCCATGATCGCGTCCCTCGATGGCATCCACGCCACCCTGGTGATGAAGCCCGAACCGAAGCTTCTCATCACTGAGGAGATCCTGAGCGAGCCGAAGAGGATACTCTTCAGGTTCTTCAAGGAACTCTACAAGAAGGACTACGACGGATTAAGGGCGTTACTGTCCGACGAGAAGGCTGTGGAGGTCCTCTCTCAGTACAGAAGGGTTTTGCAGCAGTATAAGATTAGCTTGGACGAGGTCATGAACTACCAAGAACGGCTTTTATAATTTAACTCCGCCTTGTTGAGGTAGTTATAGACCGTCTTGTGCTCCTTTCCTTCCAGGAGCATCTCCACGGCGTTTTTGGCTATGTCCGCCTGATCTGCCCTCCCAAGAATCGCTATGTACCAGTCGCCCACCAGAACGTTGACGCCCGTGTACTCCTGGATAATCCTCTTCGTCTTGCCTTTCTCACCTATGACCCTACCTTTCAACCTCTTCGCGTCCTCGGGTGATTTAACGTAATCCTTCAGCTCGATCACGTGTAGGGCGTAGTCCTCGGATATCAGCTTCAGAGCGTCGTGCTCGGAGAAGCCCACGGCTATGGCCTTAAACACGTTCACCGCCTTGAAGGCGATATAAGAGTCCGCCTCGCCCGGCATGATCCTTATTGCCTTGTTGGCCTCGTCGATCACGACCTTGATCCCTAACCTCTTCTCTAAAACCTCAGCCACGCGTTTGGCAAGCTCGAGCTTATCGTCGGGAACTGAAACGTAAAACAAAGCCTAAGTCCCTGGCTTCACCACTTCCCATAGTTCGTAAAAAACTCTTTCAGGATCCCTTACCTCGATTCCGTGGGACTCGAAGAACTTGGAAACGTTCTTTAGATCCCTCATTAGGAGCTCCTCAGCGTTCTCGTGAGTGATTGGCACGGCTTGCCCCACATCTATTACGTAACATTTACCCTGATAGACCATGACGTTGTACTCGCTCAGATCGCCGTGAATTAACTTAGCTCTAGTTACCATGCTCTCTATTTGTGACATCACGTCGGCGTATAGATCGGCCGTTATCTCGTCCTCCGGAAGCTCGTAAAGCATCGGCGCCCTCGCCCCTTCCTCACCGATGAACTCCATGGCCAGGATGTTCTCCAAGACCGCGATAGGCCTTGGAACCCTAACTCCGTTGTTGTACATTCGCTCTAGGTTGCCGTATTCCTTCTTCGCCCATAGCGTGAGGAGCTTCCTAGAGTTGGTTACCTTTACTCCCTCGAACCTTGGGTCGCTGAGCATGTACTTCTCTATCGCTCTCTTGCTCTGGGCCGTGCTCACGTAATATATCTTCAGCGCGATCCAGCTACCGTCGTAAGTCACGGCAGGATAAACCTTAGCTTCCTTACCAGAAGAAATCGCTCCAAAAATTTTCTTCAAATTAAGTCTTCTCGAGATCTTTATGATATTTAGATAAGTCCTCGTATCTATCGTGCTGTCAACTACCTTAAAAAGGTCCTCGTCCTTTCTTCTTTTCTCTTCTTTTTCTACCTTCTTCAAAACCTTATCCTCTTAATTGCTCAAGTAGATCCTTATCCACGATGCCCTCTTCAACCAGCTTCCTTAGCTCGGAGTCCTCGTATCTGTAAACGACGTCGCACTTGTTAGGCTGGAAGTCCCAAGGCTGGACAACGACCACGTCGCCCTCCTTGATCCACATCCTCTTCTTGTACTTACCCGGTATTCTTCCCATCCTCTCCTTGCCGTCCAAGCAAAGGACTTGGACGTGCTCCGCCCCTAAAAGCTTCTTGACTACGCAGATCACCTCGTAAGGCTCAGGCTTCCTCAGCTCCTTAACTTGGCTTTGCTCCGCTCTTTTCTTTGTCACCTAATCCATCACCGTGTCGCTTTCTTCTTCAGTTGTTCAGCTAAAAAAGCTAGAGAGGTCTGAGTAGCTCCACTGCGACAGCTGTAGCCCCGCCGGTACCGTGACACAAGCTGGCTATTCCGATCCTACCTTTCATCGTCGACAGCACGTTGAGCAGGGTGACGATTATCCTTGCCCCGGTGGCGCCTATCGGGTGACCAAGAGCTATCGCTCCACCGAACACGTTCAACTTATCATAGGGAATGCCGAGATACCTGTTCACCAGAACGCTGTTCACCGCGAACGCTTCGTTGTTCTCGAAGAAATCCACCTTCTCGACCGTCAGGTTAAGCCTCTCCAAGAGTTTCTTTATGGCAGGAATAGGAGCCTCAGTGAATCTCCAGCTCTCTATCCCAGCCCAGCTGTAGCCCATGATCCTCGCTATAGGCTCGACCCCGTATTCTTTAACGGCTTTCTCACTCATCAGGACTAGCGCAGCCGCGCCGTCGGAAATCTGGGAGGAGTTCCCCGGAGTATGGAAGCCGTCGGGTGAGAAGGCGGGCTTGAGGGCGGCCAGCTTCTCGGGTGACGTGTCCCTCCTTATACCCTCATCGGCGCTGAAAACCTTGCCGTCGGGCAGGGGAACGGGCACTATTTCCTTCGCGAAATACCCTTTGTCCGTCGCCTCCGCGGCCCTCTTGTGACTCATGTAAGCCACCTCGTCCAGCTCCTTCCTGGTTATGCCGTGGGCCTTGGCTACCATATCGGCCTCCAAGCCCATGAGCTTCAAGTTGAACGGGTCCGTGAGTCCGTCCATGAGCATCGTGTCGATGAAGTTCAGGCTTTTACCGAACAACATCTTCACTCCCCATCTCACGTCGGGGTCGACCGCCAACCTGGCCCTGCTCATGCTCTCCATTCCTCCGGCAACAATCACGTCTGCGTCCCCGCTCTTGATCATCTGAGTAGCGTTAATCACGCTCATCATACCGCTAGAACACACCATATCCACGCAGTAGCCGTCCACATCCATCGGGATTCCAGCCTTCACAGCTGCCTGCTTAGCTAAGTCTTGGCCGTAGCCCGCCCTGAGGATGTTCCCCATAATCGTTATGTCGATCTTCTCAGGGGGTGCGTTAGCCCTCTTCAAGGCCTCCCTTATCACCAAAGCCCCTAAATCCGCGGGGTTGACGTCCTTGAGGGACCCCCCGAACTTACCGATGGGGGTCCTAACTGCCGAGACTATATAAACGTCCACGGGGCGACATGGGAGAGGATTCAAAATAAGCTTTTCTGAACGCGTTTAATGACGTTTAATTCAGCTTATACCCTCTTAAATCGTAGAAGGACGCCTCCTCTATCACGACTTTCACCCAATTGCCCAAAGAGCTCTCGTTCTTAACGACGACGGGAATGTAATTCCTTAACCTGCCTATGACCGAGCCCTTCCTACCCAGCTCAGTCGTTAGGACCTCTACGGTCTTGCCCACGTACTCGCTGTGGATATCATAGGCTATCGACTCGTAGAGGTCCATAGCGGTTTTCATCCTCTCCTTCTTAACGCTGTCCAGAACCTGTGGGAGCCCAGCGCTCACGGTGTTCGGTCTTATTGAGTACATGGCTAAGTGGATCCTCTCGAACCTCAGCTCCTTCATGAGATCCAAGGTCTGTTGGAAGTCCTCCTCGTCCTCCCCTGGGTGGCCCACGATTATGTCGGTGGCCACGCTCAGACCTGGGACTTTCGACCTTAGCTCCTTTACTAATCGCTTGTACTCGTCGATCGTGTATTTCCTGTTCATGAGCTTCAACACCTTATCGCTTCCCGACTGCACGGGTAGATGAACGAACTTGTACACCTTCTCCGTGTTTAGCGCTTCAACCAGGCCGTCCACTATACTCATGGCCTGTTCTGGAGTCATCATGCCCACCCTAACCATGAAGTTCCCCTCAATCTCCGCGACTTTTTCCACCAGGTCGGGTAGCCTCACCTTCCCGCCTAAGTCCAGGCCATAAGCTGCCGTGTCCTGAGCTGTGAGCTCTACCTCTACGGCCCCCTTAGCGACGGCCTCCTTCACGGCCTCCACGATCTCTCTCATTGGATAACTCCTTAGTTTCCTCCTGGCGAGTTTAGTTATGCAGAACGAGCACTCGCCCGCGCAACCGTCGGCAATCGGGACGATGAAGATCTTACCCTCTAACATTCTGGGCACTTTAACCGCTTTAGTCCCCTCGAGGATCACCTGCCTTTCCGGCGACTCGACGACCTCCGTTATCCTTTCGACGGCCTGAGGGCCCAGTATGGAGGCCTCAGGCGCTAGGGCCGAAACGGTAGCCGGCAGGGCTCCGGCGAGACAACCGGCGACGACTAGCCTCTTACCCGTCCTCCTCAGCTCCCTTATCCTCTGCTTCATCCTCTCCTCGGTCTCAAGCCTCACAGCACACGTGTTGATGATCACTACCTCGGCTTCGTTCAGGTTCTCTGTTATCTCGTGCCCCCGTTCCGAAAGCACGGTCGCCATTATCGCGCTGTCTCCCCTGTTAAGGGCACAGCCGTAGGTCTCGATGTAGACCCTCATTTCGACGGAAGCAAATATTAGCGGAATCTAAAAAGACGTAGACGTGGCACAAACGGAAGAGGAGTACCTGAAGCTCCTGGACAGGGCGTTCGAGGAAATTCCCCAAAAAGCTAAGGTTGTCGGTAACCAGGTCATACCTAACTTAGTGATCTTCAACGTGGGGCCTAACACGGTCATCAAGAACTTCAGGGAGTACTGTGACAGGATAAGGAGGGAGGAAAGGCTCGTCATGAAGTACTTACTGAAGGAGTTGGGAGCCCCTGGATCAGTCAATGAGAGCGGCCAACTGGTGATTCAGGGCAAGTTCTCCTCGTCCTCCATTAACACGCTCATGGACAGGTTCCTGAAGATTTACGTCAGGTGTAGCACCTGTGGCTCTTACGACACCGTGCTTAAGAAAGAAGGCAAGGTGTGGTACGTCTCCTGCCTAGCTTGCGGAGCGCAAACTCCGGTGAAGCCGATATGATAGTCCTCCTGAGCGTCAGGAGGATCGAGAACGTCAAGATGGTTGGGGTAGTTGAGCCAGCCCTGTTAGGGAAGGTTTACAGGAGCGGGAACAAGGTACTGGACATAAGCGAGGATTTCTACTCAGGCGAGCAGGTCGACCTCAACGTGGCTCTGGACGAGGCGCGAACGGCCACCGTAGTGACGCTTATTGGTAACACCGTTGTGGAGGAAGCTCTCAAACAGGGGTTAATAGCCGCTTACGATGAGGTAGAAGGAGTGAAGTTCGCTCAAATGTTCAACATGTGATGGAGATGGCGAGCAAGTTCTGCGTGCGTTGTGGCAAAACTGACGTCCCCCTCGTTGACGGGAGACTTTGCGCGGAGTGCTACGTAAAGCATAGGCTTGCCGTGGAAATCCCCAGTGAAGTTAAGGGCAAGATATGTAAGCTCTGCGGGTCTATGTGGTTATCCGGCAAGTGGATCAAGCCCGAGACCGAGAACCCGCTGATGGAGTACATATGGAAGCTCGTCGTACCCAGAACAACTGTAGATAGGCTTGTTAAGACCTACGAGATCTCCGTGGAGAGGCTCTGGAGGGACGCGGGCAACAGGACGCACGCAGTAATATTGCTTACGGGAGATCTCGAGGGTCACAGGTTCGAGGTGAGGAAAGACGTCCTCCTGGATATATCAAAAACGTTGTGCAACGATTGCATGAACAAGAAGACAGGTTACTACGAGGCCAAAGTCCAGCTGAGGTTCAAGGAGAAGAGGCTTGACGAGGACAAGAGGGCGTTCTTCGAGTCCTTCATTACAGGCCAATACATGGGGGCCTTGACCAACGTTATAGAGGGCAAGGAAGGTGTGGACTACTACTTCGCCTCGAAGAGCGCTGCGAAAAACCTCATAGCGAGCTTCCTGGCACACTACGGCGGGGCTGAGGTAAAGGAGACGTTCGAGTCGGAAAAGGTCAAGGACGGGAAGAGAGTGGCGAAACTGGTGATTTCGGTCAGGCTATGATCGTGGGCTGCGACGAGGCAGGTAGGGGCCCACTAATTGGCCCTCTCGTGATAGCCTGCGTCGGCTTCAGGATAGACGTTTTGAAAACGCTTGAGGAGCTAGGCGTCAAGGACAGCAAACAGCTCACCCCTAACAAGAGGGCGGAGCTCTTCCCCCAGATCTTGGAGTTGGCCGAGGCCTCGGCGGTGAGTTTCATCCCACCTGAAGTCCTCGATCGCTACAACCTGAACTCCCTTACTTACCAGGCTTTAGAGAGCATGATCTCCGGACTGGCCAGGCTTAACGCGGTGGAGTCGGTCTTCATAGACAAGGTGGGGGACTCCTCTCCCCTAGTCACGTACTTCAGGTATTGGTTAGGCATAAAGGAGGTAGTGATCGAAGAGAAGGCTGACTCGAAGTACGTCTCCGTCGGCGCGGCCAGCATAGTGGCCAAGGTTCTGAGGGACTCGATCGTAGAGGGGTTAAAGGCCTCTTACGGCGACTTCGGCTCCGGCTACCCTTCTGACGAAAGGACCAGGAGTTGGGTTGTTGAATATTATAGGCTTAACGGTTATTTGCCCCCCATAGTAAGGAAATCCTGGAAATCCCTGAAGGACCTGGCCCCTTCCGAGTTCAGGAAGAAAAGGTGAAACTACTTGGTTACTAACCTTCCTGCGGAGGCCAAGGCCAAGTGGCTGAAATACATGGAGGCCAAGACGACTGAGGAGAAGATTAAGGCCCTGGAGGAGTTCCTGAGCGCCGTACCTAAGCACAAGGGCACCGAGAACTTGGTTTACTGGGCCAAGAGAAGGCTGGCCGAGCTGAAGGAGGAGGCGGAACTACAAAAGAGGAAGTCGAGGGCTAGTGGAAGGGGCCCGCAGTTCATAATAGAGAAGGAGGGTGCGGGGCAAGTCCTACTAGTGGGGGATTACGAGCTTAGACGGGAGCTCATGGTGAAGCTCACCGAGGTCACCCAGGAGCCTGAAACCGCACCGGTGCCAGGGATGATGTATTACGAGGACGTCCCGATACAGCTCGTTAACCCTCCGCCCTTCAGCCTCGAGTCAAGGACTTGGAGTACGAGGCTAATAGCGTTAGCCAGGAACGCCGACGCCATACTGTTCACTGTCAGAACTAAGGAGGAGTTCCAGAAATTGGTAGAGTTGTTCGAGGGTAATAACGTCCTCCTCAGGAAGCCTAAAGGTCGGGTCGTGATCGAGAAGAACAGGTACGGTTCGACTTTAAACCTGGTGGTAATGGGGAAACTAACGGGAAGCGACGAGAGAGAGCTCAGGGAGTTCCTGAAGAGCTACGGGATTAAGTCGGGGACTGTTAAGATCTACGGCGAGGTCACTTTGGACGACGTCGAGAAAGCGATATTCGAGTCAGTAGTCTACAGGACGCCGATAATAGTTAGCCTGGAGGATTTCGAGTTCAACGGAGTCCCTTCCATTAAGCCTGAGCAACTGGAGAGAATAAAGGAAGAATGCTTCAGGGCGCTGGACGTGATAAGAGTCTACACGAAGGAGCCGGGGGAGAAGCCCTCCAGCGAGCCCCTCATACTGAAACGAGGATCCACCGTTCTAGATGTGGCTAGGAAATTGCACAACGAGCTAGCTGAGAACTTCAAGTACGCCAGAGTCTGGGGAAAGAGCGTCAATTATCCTGGGGAGAAAGTCGGCATGGATCACGTCCTGGAGGATAAGGACGTCGTTGAAATCAGAGTTAAGTAGAGTGATTGTCGAATTCACAAAAATTTTGGTTAGCTATGCGAAATAGTTCAGTGCACCGTAACTCATTTAAGTCTCAACGGGTTCAAGGAACCCATCTTAAAACGTAAAAGTGAGATAAAATTACGAGAGTCTTGAGATAGTCCAATCCCCTTGAGGCGCTCTTCTTGAGGTCATGAGCTTGTGTTGAGGTTCGTATTGCTTGCGAACCCGATTGCAGACGGATTTTTTCCTAATTGCGATAGGATCGCTGGAACGTACAGGATAGAGGTATTGCCGCTGGCTCCCCCTTCGTGATAAGGAAGTTCGCAGAGAGCCTGATCCCATCCTGGACCTGAATAAAAGCGGAGTACTATGCCTAAGAGTGACAAGGGGTGGGAAAGCCTACGTCCTGCCCCGACCATATCCGCAGGTCACGGATCCGCGCGACGTCCTTCCACGCCCACGATAGCTAAAGCGCGATAAGGAGGCTGATGAACGAGCCCCTAAACATCCCAAGCGTATATATCCCCATGATGAATCTTATTACTACCGTAACGAGGTTGCCGGTTTAGATGGATGATAAACTCGTCTTGGGGAGAAGGATAGTCATGATAGATAAGGTAGCAAGCTACGACGATTTGAGAAGGACTGTAAGATGGTCACTGGCCCACGAAAATCACGTCTTCGATCTCGACGCTGCTAAGGTTCTCAAGTAGGTGGTGGAAGAGGCAGGCGAAAATCCCGGCGAGGTCAGGGCAGAGTTAGAGGGAAGGGCTATTTACATAAAGCTGATGGCCTCTTCGAAGAGCATCGTCATGAGCCCAGAGAGCTACAAGCTCCTTAAGAATTACTTAATCAAGTACGCCATAAGCCCGAGGATGCGATAAAAGAGATGGAGTACCTTAACTGGTACGACCGTAGTATGGCCTTATATTAAAATTCGGTATTGTCCAAATTCAAATTCATTTTCCATGAAATCGTTCAAACATCAAAACCGAAATTCCTATATATTGAACTTTATTTAAATTACTGTTTGCCGCTTTTGGCTCTTTCGATGGCTTTGCTTATCCTCTCCTTAGCCTGATTCGCGTTGCCCCAGCCTGAAACCTTCACCCACTTGCCCGGCTCCAGCTCCTTGTAATGCTCGAAGAAGTGCGTTATCTTGTTCTTAATTGCATCAGGAACGTCGTTAATGTCCTTAATGTTAGAGAACGTCGGATCTATTTTGTCTATTGGCACAGCTATAATCTTAGCGTCCTCGCCTTCCTCATCCCTCATGAAGAGCATTCCCACAGGCCTCACTTCTATAACGCTACCAGGCATTAGCGGATAGTTCGAGATCACTAGGACGTCCAGGGGGTCGCCGTCCTCCTCAAGGGTTCCAGGAATGAATCCGTAGTTGAAAGGATAGAACATGGCTGTGTATAGGATCCTGTCGACCTTGATTACCTTTTCCTCCTTGTCCAATTCGTACTTCACGTTAGATCCCTGCGGAATCTCTATGAGCACGTTCACTTGGTCTGGGGCCTTCTTACCGGGTCCTAAAGTCATATCGGGTCAACCTGAATATCAGTTGAGGAGTCATAAGCTTTTCATTAGCCTATCCACGTCCTCTCGTAGTTCTGGAAGCTCGTTCAGAAGGACCTCTATCTCCCTCATGTACCCATGGATTATCTCACGAACGTCGAACCCCATCCTCTCGTACCTTAACCCCTGAAGCACCGTGGAAAGCCGATCGCTGAGCCTCGCGACCTTAGCCTCTACGGTGTTCTGGGCCTTATACTCCACGAATAATCCGCCCGTGCCCAGCTCCTGGTTGGCCTTAAGCTCGGCGTTTCGCTTGTTCTCGCCGAGGTTGTCGGTCGCCCACTTGGGGAGATCCCCGAGTATCGCCTCTCCCGCGTCGTGAAACAGGGCGAGTACGGCAGCCCTGTTGGGGTCGACCTTACGCCCTTTGCTGGCCAACCTGCTGGCCAGGTAGTACGCGAGTACCGCCGACTCGAAGAGGTGAGCCGCCACCGTCTCTCCCATTGAAGGAGGGATTCCCCTTTGCATCCATCCCGTTCTAACTAGGGCCTTAAGGGCGGTGGTTATTCGGACTACTTCCATACCGTTTAGACCTAGCCTTTACCTTTAACTCTTCCTAACAAATGCTCGAAGACAGAAAGAAGTTCGTCAACGTTCTCAGTAAGGAGCCTCACCATGGGTTCCTTACCTACTGCACCCTTATCGTATATAACGTGCGGCACTCTCGAGAACTCGCTCTTGGCCTTCCTTATCACCCACTCCATCGACCTACCTTCAGTCTCACTGATCTCCTTCGGCTCTTCAAGCCTGTTTATCTCAACTACGTCGTTGTAGTAAGCCCTGAGAGCCCTCACAATTAACTCTGAGTACCTTATGTTAACGACGAACGTATAGTCGGAACCCTCCTTAATCGTGGCTAGAAGTAGCCTGGCTGTGTGAGTGGGTTTCCCAAACACTATGGGATAGCCTACCTTAACCTCGTTGTTCCAGGTCTTCGTTATCCTGTCCCTGAAGGTCGCGATCTCGCCCAGTCCATCGACCATTTCCGGGTTCACTGAGTGTGCGACGTTCATCTGAACCTCGGGAATCAGGTGGTGAAATCCGTCTGCCTTGGAGATGAAGTCTCCGACCCTCGTCATCTCTTGAACCACCCTGTACTTCTCGGCATCAACGTGAAGTTTCGCAAGGACGTTAACTGGGCCTATCCCTTTGCCCACTTCAAGCGACCACCTTATCGAGTCCTTGACGAGCTTAACGGCCGCCTCGAAAGCCCTAATCGGGTCCATACCTAAGGCGATTAGGGCGGTGAAGTAGCTGGCAAAAGCGCTCCCAGTCCCATGAGTGCTTCTCCTCTCTATTCTTTCCCCCTTGACTATCACGACCTCTCCAGAGAAGCACCCAACGTCGTAACCTCCTAGGTGACCCCCTTTGACTATCACGTTCTCGACTTCGTATTTTGACGATAACTCCTTGCATGCGTCGACCTGATCCTTCAGGCTCTCTATCCTTCTACCGATTAGCACCTCCGCTTCTGGGACGTTGGGCGTTACGGCGTAAGATAGTCCAACCAGGGACTTCAAGCCCTCGAGGTCCGGTATGAGTACCGTACTGTCCTTCGCCCTCATTACGGGATCTACTATCAGCCTAACGTCATGGCTCCTCACGAATTCCGCTACGATCTCCGCTTGACCCTCCCATATCATCCCGGACTTTATGAGGTTGAAATGGAAGTCCTCGTAAAGCTCCGCAATAGTTTCCCTAAGGATCGATGGTTCCACCGGAACTACCTTCCTTATTCCGGAGGTAGTTTGAATCGTCAACGCAGTGGGGGCGAGAACGGCGTGAATCCCCAGGGACGCCATCGCCCTGGCGTCGCTCTCCACCCCAGCCCCGTTTCCTGTGTCTAGCCCGCCTATGGCAAGCACAACGGGTGGCTTCACTCCCTTTTCACCCTAGTGTCGCCGGCGACGACCCAGTACTCACCGTCGTCCCTGACCTCCAGCTTCCAAATCCCCGAGGTATGCTTAACTAATTCCACCGCTTCCTTTACGGCTTCAATTCCGTCCTTCCTCCCTTTGCTTAAGGCTAAAACGGCTAAAACGGTCTGTCCCGGCCTGAACGAAGATATCCCATGATATATTTCAATGTCCACGAGGCCGGGATATTTCTTCTTTAGATACTCCTTAATTTCCGAAAACCTCCTCAACGTGTACTCCTTGTATGCCTCGTACTTCAGTTCGTAGACTTTATGACCTTTAACTTCGCCCTTAACGATGCCAGCATAGAGAACGAACGAGCCGACCTCGTTAGTCCTCCTAGAGAGGAACTCCTGAATTATCCTGATCAGGTCCAACTCGTCTTCGACTATTTCGCCTCCGGCGGGAGGCGGGAAAATAGCCACCTCCGATCCGTCCTTAAGGTGCTTCGACTCAGTGGAGCCGTCGACTAGAATTACGACCCTCACTCCTCCCTTTCCATTAACGATCAACTCGTGAAAACGCTTGCCGTATTTCTGAGTAAGCTGCTCGATGAGGCAATTCACGTCCGCGCAGTCCGTCTGAACCCATTCCTCAGGCACGCCGGTCACGTCCTTAACGAACGCGAAGTACCTGACCCTAACTTTCAAGCCTCTGTCCCTCCTTGATCAATGGAGTGTGTTATGTGACCGATCTGCTCGAAGAGTTATTTAAAGACCGAAACGTAAAGTCGGAGTACCGCCATGACCAGGTATTGAACGAGCTTCGTAACATTAAATCCTTGCTTACAGAACTGCTCAGCGAAGTAAAAAAGGGCGAAAGTGGAAGGCAGGACGCTCTTTGTAACGAGTTGTTGAACAAGGCGTATGTCATAGCGAGGGGAGACGTCAGTAAAACAAGGCCTATGTTGGTTTCTATACCTCTGTCGGACACCCGTTACTTGGTATTGCACAAGGACACACTAGGTTTGTTGAAGATGCACTTCGAACTTAGCAGGGATGAAGAGAAGCTGATGAGGGCATTACCGAATCATCTGAAGAGTATTTTCCTCCTTATGAAAAGGGAAGGCATCGTATATTATGATGCTAACACTAAAAAATTTGAACTAATTTAAATTACTTCGGAAGAAATTTGTCTCAATATTGCTTCTGATAATTTTTCTGTTATTATATTTTTAATTACATTTTTTAAGGTGACGAGCATCTTATCGCTTTCGACGTAACTCTTGTAGTTGTAGTCGAGCCTGGGCGAATTGAGTAGAGAAGACCTGAGCGAGTTCGCAAGGGCGTCGATGTTTATCGAGTTCAAGGACGATTTGATGAGAGATACCAAGCTCGTGAATGTCGCGAAGTCCTTCAAGGCGTTCTTTACGAACGAGACGATCTCGCCGTAATCGGGTCTTTTCGCTAGAGCCTTCGGTACCTCCTTCGTGATGTTGCTGGTCAATAAAGGCGTGATTATTGCCACGAAGAACTCATATCCGCCTGAGGCGATGGACGGAACCGAAGACGCTATAACGTTTCCTAAGCTCAGTATCGTGGTCTGAAAAGCCTCCGCAATCGCCGTAGCAGTCCTGCTCATGAGCTCGCCGGTGGCTACCTGAGGCCGCTCGACCTCCTCGAACTCTAGCGCCTGCCCACTGGTTTTCAGCAAGGAATACACCGAGTCCGTTAGGAACCTCCAAGTGGCAAAGGGACAGACGGTGATTAAGTCCCTGTGTTCGCTCGGAACCAACGCTTGAGCGTAGCTTGGCGTGGCTAACCCCGCGCACTCCTGCACGTTTCCTTCGATTCCCAACTTCTTGGACCAACAACCCACGTGCAGTTTGTCATTCTCAACTTTAACGAAGTCCTTTACCGCTTTGAATAGAAGAACTCCGTCCTTTCCTCCGAACCTTCTATAAACGTACAGGCCTTCTGGACAGAAGAAGTAAACCCCTACCGCCCCGTTGATTTCTTTCTGTCTCATTATTTCTTGTACACTCCTCTTGGCGGCGTCGAAATCCCCTCTGATGAAATCCCTGAAGCCGCAACACATTCCGTCCAATATTTTAACCCTAGGTGAGTACCCCGGAAGGCTCTCACCATCTTCCAAGAAGAACCTAATTAGGTTTTCTACACCCCTCGGGTCGTATTTGAACGCGCACCCCACGAAGAGGATGTACCGCGGTAAATTCTTGTACTTCTCGTCGAGCCTTTTCTCTATTGCCTTTATCGCAGGAGGTAGAGGAGCCACTTCAACACTGGCTAAATCCTGTTTCGATATTGGGTTCACCATCTCAATCATTGACGTCGCTAATTTTCACTCCCAACGGACAGGCCTCTTGATCGGGCACACAGGCAAAGCAGGCCTCCTGCTGATCCAGCGTTAATATCCTTGAGAACTTTCCTGGAGGACTATAAATAATTTTCTAGTTGTAGAAGGTGACATCTCTCTCAGGGATAAGAACGGTTTGATTTCAGGATTCTTTCTCAACAATTCGAAGTAATTATCCAGATCATCTCTTTTTATCGAGCCTATCAAGGCTACTTGTTTTGTGGTCGAGTTGAAGTTGATCAAATAGGCATAATAATTTTCAATGAATTTCACCTGGTTAATTATCGTAGTGAAACGGTCAAACGGAATCCTCAGGGGGGCGATGAAGTGATCAGGACTCAGCAAAGAGGAGACCTTTCTGTGGATCTCGCCTATAAGATCGTACGCGTTTACTTTCCTTATTGCCTCTTTGCTTACCAGATCCTCGTAAATCTCCGGGACGTAATAAGTCCATGAGCCGTCCTTAAGCTCGCCATGCCAAGAGAGCGGGATTTCTGTAGCTATTTCGATCAAACGCTCCCCCTTCACGGTCTTTAAGAGGACTTCCGTGTTACCGTACATGAGGTGAACGGTCTTCAGGTTCCTCACGAAACCGAACTCATAACTCCCTATTCCGGACCCGTTAGACGCGACGAAGCCTCCTACCGTGCCCTTCAGGTAGGTCGGCATGAGTGCCGGGTACACTCCTTCCCCCTTAAGGAGCTCCAAGAGCCTTTCGAAAGTTATTCCAGGGGCGACCCTGTATGTCGCGTAAAGCTTCCTCGACTCGACTAACTCGACTTCCTTGTTATCAGGCAGTTTAGAAGGGCTTTGGACCACCTTATGTGCGCTAACCTCAACTAGATAACCGTCCAAATTTGTTGCCCTGCCTACCACGATCTGCGGCCTGTCCTCCGTGAGCTTGGACAGGGGTGCGAGATCCATATACCATAAGGCCCTAGAGAACGGTGACGCGTCCAGTATCCGCATGGATATACCCTTACAGATTATCCTTTACAGATTATCCTTTTGGGTTTAATCAACGACGCTTGTCTTTTAAAAAATTTCATTAGGATCACGTGTTTAGCTGACTTTGAACAGTTGGTAGTTATTCGCTTTAATATTCTAAAATATGAACGAAGATAACATCACTGAGAACAAGCCGTCCTCGCTTTGGTTCAACTCTCTAACATTAATGTCTGTAATGTTCCGATTATCGTGGGTTGACCTGCGTAGAAGTTGTTGTCCCTCTCAACGTCTCAGGAGTGTGGTACCCCGTGATCACTGATGACCCGATTAGATCAGGATCCATAGGCCTTAGCGTAACCTTAAACCCTCCTGTAATCGCTGAAGCTTGTTCCTCCGCGGAACCTTCAATCGAGCTTAACGGAAGAGGTTACGCGTTGCCGCACATAATAACGCTGAAGAGGTTAGGTCACCTCAAACTGAGCGTTAGAGCCGCAGTGGGCTTAGGTTACGGCTACGGGATGAGCGGGGCGATTTCGCTTGCCTACGCCTTGGGTTCCGTTGCGATTCACGGAACCCCAGTGAACGAAGCGATCAACACCGCCCACGTGGCTGAGGTCGTGAACAGCACCGGTCTCGGGGACGTGGCCTCTGAGTACATGGGTGGAGGGATCGTGTACCGCGAGACACCGGGATCGCCCACTGTAGCTAGGATCAGGACTTTTCCAGTTGAGGGTGCAGTGTGTTCTAAGCCCCTTGAGACCATGCCCACCTCCAGGATTATAGTCGCTCATGACATCGCTTTACAACTAATAGAGAAGTTCTTGGAGAATCCTACGCTAGCCAACTTCTTCTCAGTCTCGAAAGAGTTCTCAACTACGTTCGGGTTCGAGAGATTCGAGGGCCTAAGGTTCAGGAAGAAAGGCTTAATTCTATCCTTGGACAACTGCGAGGACGGATGGATAAGGCACGAAATAGCGAAGTTTGGAGCTTACGTTCGTTGATCCCAGAGAATCATCCCAGAAGGCAGAGCCTTCTGGTTAGAGAACGGCTAGTCGAGTTAATGGAGCGAGGGGCTGTAGTACCTCAAGGTCTGATAGCTCACGGGAGGGGAGAGTGCTTCGACTACCTGATAGGTGAGGCCACTCAAGGGTTTGCCGAGAGGGCCATGAGGGCGGCGGTCGCGAGGATCCTTACATCCGAGTACCCAGTGATCTCGGTTAACGGCAACATGGCGGCCCTGGCGGCTAAGGAAATAGTAGCCTTCGCGGAGAAAGTGGGGGCCAAGATCGAGGTGAACCTGTTCTACAGGAGCTACGAGAGGGAAAAGGCGGTCGCGGAGCTCTTATACGAAGCCGGGGCGAAGGAGGTCCTGGGCGTAGGGGATGACGCGGGCGCCACCATTCCAGAGCTCTTCAGCGAGAGACGAAGGGTCAGCCCGAAGGGTATACTTAAGGCGGACACCGTACTTCTGGGGCTAGAGGACGGGGACCGCACGGAAGCCCTAGTCAGGCTCGGGAAGTTCGTCATAGCGATAGACCTAAACCCTCTCTCCAGAACGGCCCAGAAGGCCAACATCACTATTGTAGACAACTTAACGAGGGTGTTCCCAACGATGTTAAGTTTGGCGGATGAGCTCTCGAAGTTAAACAGACAGGAGCTGGAGAACGTTTGGAAGAGTTTTGACAATAGGAAGAACTTGGGTGAGGCTCTTAGGTTCATATCGGATAGGTTGGTTCAGCTCTCCAAGGACTTGTAGTGCTCCTTACTGGGGAAGGCACCGCTTAACACTTCCCTTGCGTACTGCCTGACCGCGTCGCCGACGACCCTTTTTAAGTCGACGTAACTTTTCGCGAAGTAAGGCTTGAAGTCCCCTAGGCCTAAAACGTCGTGAATCACCAGAACCTGACCATCGCAGTGTGGTCCTGAACCGATACAGATCACCGGTACCGAGACCTTCTCGGTTATCTCCTTAGCTATCTCCGAATAGGCGTTTTCTATGACTATGGAGAAGACCCCAGCGTCCTCAAGGGCCTCAGCGTCCTTAAGGAGTTGCTCTCTCTCCCCCTCCCTCTTACCCACCGTCCTGAAACCCCCTAATCTAAGGAACCTCTGAGGCGTCATACCTATGTGACCCATCACCGGAATACCGGCCCTCACAATTGCCTTGACTACGTCGCTCATCTCCTCGCCCCCCTCCAGCTTAACCGCGTCGGCCCCAGCCCTCACCAGCTCTCCAGCGTTGATTACTGCGTCTCTAATCCCAGGTTCGTAACTCATGAAAGGCATGTCGCTCACTATCAGCTGCCTAGGGTTAGCCCTAGCCACGGCCTGGGTGTGTCGCACCATCATCTCCATGGTAACTCCTAAAGTATTAGGAAGGCCGTAAACGACCATCCCTAAGGAGTCGCCGACAAGAATCGCGTCGACTTCTTCCACTTCAGACACTATCTTCGCCATCGGGTAGTCGTAGGACGTTATCATGACTATTTTCTTCATGCCCTTTAGCTTCGTGAAGTCCCTTATTGTTAGCTTTCCTGGCAATTCGCTTCCCCACTTCATAAGCCAAGCTAATTATGCCTTTCAACTCGTTGGCAACGTCTAAAGTCTCCTCATATTGAGAGGCCTCCTCCAAGAGCGTCACGATGTCGTTCAACTCGTTGAACGAGAACCTCCTGAACTCCCTTTTGTCGAGTTCCGTGAGGACAGGCTTCCTTAGGAGGTACTCGAGCTTCCTCCTTATGGCCCCTAACTCGAGGGAGGCAGCTTTTATCTTGATAGCCGCCACCCTGGGATCCTGGAGGTCATCCGCACCTTCATCCCCCGAGAGGATCTCCTTAGCCTTCACCCTCCACCAGTGTTGGGAGGACGTCCTGAAAGAGGTCTCTATGAGACCGTAGTCCTTCTCAAGTATCCTGAGTAAGTTTTTTGGGTCGAAGGCGTAGCCCTTAGAGTCCAAGATTTCCGTTATCTGTTTATAACTAAAGTCGCCGGCGTCAGGGTTGTCGTTCCTCAAGAAGGCCTCCCTAATCGCCTCTATAAGGGCCCTGGCCTTCTCGCCGTACTTGAGCAGGAACTCGGCAAGCCTCGCTTTAGCGATATCCACATAAATTGGAAAACGGTAGGCTGATTTATCGGGAATGAAAGACAGCAAGGGTAACACCACGGACGGCTTAGCGGTCAGTGTTAGGAACCTCAGGAAATCGTTCAAGGATAAGATGATCCTTCGTGAGGTCACGTTCGACGTAAGGGAGGGTGAAGTCTTCGGTATTATAGGCCCTAACGGAGCAGGTAAGACGACCACCCTCAGGATACTCTCGGGGATAATCACGGAGTACGAGGGAGACGTCAAGATCTTCGGGCTCACACCTTCGGAGGCCAAGCTCAAGGGACTTATGTCGTACATGCCGGAGGACTCCTTCCCATACGAGAGGCTAACCGGCGTAGAGAACCTCTGGTTCTTCGCTATGATCTACGCTAGGGGCGATAAGAAGCTCGCTGAGGAGTACCTGGAACGCGGTATTAAGATAGCGGATCTTGGCGATAAAATCAACGAAAAGGCCTCGAGCTACAGTAGGGGTATGAAGAGGAGACTCGTGATCGCCAGAACCTTAATGGTCAAGCCGAGGCTCGCGATCCTCGATGAGCCGACCTCCGCCCTGGACGTCATTTCGGCCGTGAAGATAAGGGAGACGATTAAGACGTTCGCTAAGAAGGAAAACACTACCATCCTGCTCTCGTCCCACAACATGCTGGAGGTCGACTTCCTGTGCGATAAGGTGGCCCTCATCAACTCAGGGCAGACGGTGATGCAGGGCACCCCCAAGGAGATAGTTGAGGCGACACAGACCAGGAACTTGGAGGAGGCTTTCATTAAGGTGACTAACCTTGTTTAAGACGTTCCTCTGGAAGGAGTTCATGGAGCTGAAAAGGGATAAAAAAGTCCTCATTGGAAGCGTTATTTTACCGTTGATCATATTCCCGATTCTAGGCGTCGTCGTTTTCGCCAGTCAACTCAGCACCCCCGTCTTCTCCGTCGTAGTGTTGGATCCCCACGCTGAACCCTACGCCAAAATGTTGGAGAGCGTCATTCAACGGGAGGGCGGAGAGGTAGTCACAAACAACGCCACAGCAGCTCAGGTTTTGATCATCTTTCCACGCGGATTCGCGACCAACGTCTCGAACCTGAGCTCGCCGGTGACGCTTAGGGTGGAGACTTCCGTTTCAGCCAACGCCAAGGCGAACCAGATACTCGATGACGCCCTTTACAACCTGACCTTGACGATCGCTTACCAAAGGATTAACGAACTGGCCGCTAAAGCCAACGTGACCGTGAACCCTAGCTTGATATGGTGCCCCTTGAAAGTAGAGAGAGGTTACTTAACGATACAGTCCAAACCGGCCCAGGTGTACTCCGCGTTATTAGTTGACGTGGCCAGGTTGGTCGCTTTTCTCCTCTTCCCCGGGTCGACCCCGGTCGTGTTTTATGTCGTGGAAGGACTCATCGGCGAGAGGGAGAGGAGGACCCTGGAGGCCTTGTTATCGACGCCTACTAAGGTCTCAGCCATAATCTACTCGAAGCTATTGGTCTCCCTTTTATTAGGCTTCCTGTCCTCACTCGGAGACCTTGTTGGCGTATCGCTATTGCTGTTAAGCCTCGGCCTCTACTCGAGCGTCCCCCTCGCTCAGGCAGTGACGCTGGTGGCTTTCATAATTGGAATAACTATAGGGAACTTACTCGTGGCGTCTCTTCTAACTCTCATCTTCATGTACGCGCTAGGGGGGTCGTCTAAGTCGTTTCAGCTCATCAGCTTAGTTGTGACTACCTTCGGCCTGTTAGCGTCCTTCTACGCACTCGCCTTCTCCCCCAGCTTCCTGAGCTTCCCCGAAACCTTGAGCCTCTTGATACCCTTCGTCCAGTTCTCGGCCTCCCTGATGGTTTACGTGGCTGGGAATCCCCTGGAAGGCGTGACCATATTCGGTGCTAGCGTTCTGGTTACGCTACTACTAATAGTACTCATAGCATCGAGGTTCTCGTCCGAAAGGCTTCTCCTCAAATGAACGCGAATAGTTTTTATTCTACAATTTCTATACACTTTATCAATGCCCGTGAAAGCCTACGTCTTACTCGTAACCGTGGTCGGGAAGGAACAGGATGTAGCCCAATCCCTTAAGACGATAAAAGGCGTGATAGAAGCGAGCCCCGTGTACGGAGAGTACGATGTCGTGGCGGAAATAGTCACAGATAACCTAGAGCAAACGAACAAGGTGATAAGTGAGATAAGAAGGAATCCGAACATTCTCAGGACGGTCACGCTGATCTCCATGCAGACGTAAAACTATATCCAATGTTCTTTTTTCTTTAAAATTTAATATTTTAGATAGTTGTCATCATCACGAAGAACTCTAAGATTCCACATTCAGTACGTCCCTGCGACATCACACGTCAGACAGGTTGATTCAGTAGACCTCTAGAACCATTTTAAACGTAACCGGGGGACCCACCTGCATTCATCAACCCTAGGGACGCTAGGGATTCGTGCAGGCCTTTATCTGCTAATTCTCATTCGGAAATTTCAATCTTTTCGATCTCGGGCTCCTTCAACTTCTTGAACATCTCGGAAACGAGAGCGCTCAACTGATTATACATAGCCATGAGGAAAAGGATGTTCTCCTCAACGACCTCTATCCTCCTTTCCATGTCTTTGTTTCCGGAAGACTGTACAGAACCTTGAAGCCCCTGCCTAATGTAAATCTTGATCAAGTCGGTTACTTGAATCCCCATACTTTCGGCTATCTCCTTCAGTTGCTCGTAAAGCGACTCAGGCAGGGAGAGATGCACTGTCGGCATCTGTATTCCCTTTCGACAAGAAATACAGGGAAGAGGGGCTATATTTAGGTTTCTCTCGGATTTCTCCTTCAATACTACTCTTTCAGTAGGAATACTGAAATACCGCTCCCGATTATATTTAAGCGTTCCCGAGGGAAGAATATTATCCGAATGAGCATGAGGGTGGTTACGTTTAAGGTAGAGGAGGACTTGCTCGAGTTACTGGACAGATACGCCATAAAACACAACTTGAACAGGAGCGAGGCTATAAGGAAGGCGATCGAAAACCTCGTGAAGGACGAACTGGATAAGGAAGTGGTTCCAGTAGCTAAAATCGAGAAAATCAAACTATGAAGACGGTGTTACTGAAGGTTTTTTCGTCAACAGGCTCGTTTCTAAGGTAAACGGTTTTCCATCCTCCTAGAGTATTCACGAAACCGTCCAACGGATCCAGGGGCATGTAATGCCCCTTAATCCAGTAATGTATCGGTAGTACGTTGTTCGGTTTTGCCCTATTTATCAGCTCTATCGCCTCCCTGTAGTTAATAGTTATCACGCCGCCCACGGGCACCGCGAGAAGATCCGCTCCCTCTATCCTATCAATCTGTTCCTCGCTCAGTGTGTGACCTAAGTCGCCCAGATGAACTATCTTCCTGCCGTCAGGTGTCGTCACGATATAGATCGTGTTTCTACCTCTTTCCTTTCCCCTCCTCTTGTCGTGGTATGTACGAATCCCTACCACGTTATAGCCTTTGTAGTCTAATGAAAGAACCTCCTTATAGCACGTCGCGTCGAATAGTTCGCAGGCGTTATGGTCGTAGTGATCGTGAGTAACGAGGACGACTTCCGGTTTGGCGTTGATCGGTGGAAGCCCGACACTCACACCATCATGCGGATCGATTAAAACCTTCTCATCTATGAGGAGGGTAGAGTGCAAGAAATACCTTATCATGAACTCTTCAGGCCGTGTGCTTGGCCATTACTTTTAACGCTACTTCCTTGGCGTCCTCAGGAGTGATCTTCTTACCGCTATCGGCCAACCTCTTCAACTGGTTAAGGACTTCCCTCAGCTCAGCTTCGCTCAGGAATATCCCCTGATCCTCTAGAATTCTCTTGAGCCCGTGAATCCCGCTGTGCTTACCTAGGGCGATCCTCCTGAAGTTGCCTACCTCCTCGGGACTCATTGGCTCATAAGTGAACGGGTTTTCCAGCACGCCGTGCACGTGTATTCCTGACTCGTGGCCGAACGCGTTGTCGCCCACAATGGGCTTGAAGTACGGCACCGGGACTCCGGTGAGCTCAGAGACCAGCCTGCTCGTTTCGTAAAGCAAGTAGGTCTTCACGTTCACTTCGTATCCCATGAGTTTCTTCAACGCCATAACCACCTCCTCGAGCGACGCGTTACCCGCCCTCTCGCCTATACCGTTAACCGTGACGTGGACTTGCCTTGCCCCGGCGTAAACTCCTGCGATGCTGTTGGCCGTGGCCAAGCCGAAGTCGTTGTGACAGTGAACGCTGACTATCCTGCTACCGGCAACCGAAACGACCTTCGACACCAAGTCGTAGAACTTGAACGGATGCATTACTCCAACCGTGTCCGGGATGTTAATCCTATCTGCCCCCGCCTCTATTGCCGTCCTCACAGCGGTTAGAAGGAAGTCCTCCTCGGTCCTTGTGGCGTCCTCTGGGGAGAACTCGACAATCATGCCGTGGTCCTTCGCGTACCTCACGGATTCGTATATCCTATCCAGCACTTGCTCCCTCGTCATCTTCAGCTTGTACTTAAGGTGTATGTCGGAGGTCGCTATGAAGAGGTGAATGCTTGATAGGCCCGAGTCGATTGTTTTGTCTACGTCCTGCTTAACCGACCTCGACAACCCGATTACTTCCACCTGGTCACCGACTTCAGCTAGTATTTTCTTGGTCGCCTCGAACTCGCCTTCGGAAGAGGCCGGGAAACCCGCCTCGATTACGTCGACGCCCAACTTCGCTAACTGTCTAGCTATCTTAAGCTTCTGCTCAACGGTTAAGTCTATGCCTGGAGCCTGCTCTCCGTCCCTTAACGTCGTGTCGAATATCCTTATCTTAGCTCCAGGGTTTTTCTGCTCAACGAAGAAAACGCATCCCAAGATAGTTGTCCCAACTAGGATTTATTAAATATTTTCGGTATCGCTCTTATCTTGCGAGAGAACGTCAGTAGGCCATCATTTCAAGCATCCTCTGGGCCCATTTCAGCTTCCTCATCTTCGTTGTGGACAACAAGGGGTAACTCTTAGGCTTCGAGTACTTCCCTATCCCTTCTGCATCGAAGTTCATCAACCGAACCGACCTGGCCCCTAGACGGTAAGCTAACGCCACAGCTCTGTCCCCATCCGTAAAGCCTCCTGTGAACAACAGATCCCCAGACGGGAAGACCTGAGTGCTGAAGACCACTTTATCCATGCTGTAGACTTTGTATAGTTTATTCAGGTTATCGCCATGTAGGAGGACCACGTATATCGGTTCCTTCGGGAAGACTTCCAAGCCGTCCAAGTCGGTGACCACCACGTCGGGTACAAGCCCGTTCTCGTAAAACCAATTGGCAGATCCGTCAACTGCTATAAGAGTGCCGTCCTTCAGATCGCTAGTGTTGGGCATTCTGCTCGCGGGGAACACGACCTTAACGTCCTTTCCCCTAATTCTCTCAGTCAATTCGTCCAGGTAGCTCGCCCTAGTTCTCGCCATCATGAGGGCTAGCTCGGCCGCCTTCCAGTCCCTCTTGGGGTCGTACCTTAAGTCCTCCCTAACGAGCTCAATTAGGTGTAATAGGGCTAGAGTTTCACGAAGTAAAGCACATCCCCCTCATCCTTAAGGAGTCTGACGTCTCTCCTGGCCCTAAGCAACTCTAAGAAGGGGTTGTCCTTACTGACCTTGAATATAGTGCCTGTCTCGGAGAAGCCGATGGCCTCTTCGGGTTCAGACGAACAGGTCACAGAGTCGAGGTCAATTATGATATTCGTCGTAAATCTGGTACGCCTCCTCGACAAGTGACCTCAGCTCCTCCTTTAACTGCTTCGCTTCGGTACCCCTTATGTTAACCGAGCCTATTAACGATGACTCCTCGACTTTGTAGGCCAGGTAAAGCTTTCTATACAGGTTGACCAGCTTCCTGGCGAAGGCCTCGGTCTTCTGCCAGCCCTTGACCAAAACGAGATAATTAGGCAGGTCGTTAGCCTCAACGTAATGCCCGGTCAAGTAAAGCAGGAACTGAGATAACGTCTCGATAATCCTATAGGCCCTTATGACGACCCCGAAGTTGTCCCCCTCCTCATAGGCTCTAGAGGCTTCCTCGACCAACCTCATAGCCTGAAGCAGCTTCTCCGAAGCCATGTGGCTGTTGTTCAGACCTCCTTCACCTCCCCTTTCCCGCTTATGCCCATGCTGAAACCGTAGGGCGTGATTGTCAGGTGCTTAGCTAAGAACTCCATGGCCTTCTTCAGATAACCCTTAGGGTCGTAAAGGATCCTCGCCCTTAGGAGGAGGTTAGCCACGAAAGGTATGCCGTATCGAGTTTCCTTCACGTCCAAGGGTACTAAGTGAAGGGACGGCTCCTTGCCATATCGGCTTACGTAAAGGGAGTAGAGCCCGGTCATGGTCAGCCTGCTTAGGAAGTAGGAGTTAAGCTCCCCCCTTGAGAAAAAGGAAACCTTCTCGAAGTTCTCAAAGACCGGAATCAGGTAAACGCTGCCCAAGTCGTTGCTCAAATCGCCGGAGACGGCCAAGCCCTTCAGTCTAGGCCCATAATGTTTAAGCAATATAAAGGAGAGCTCACCGGCCAAACGAAGGATCAGCGTCAAGCCGTTTATTACTCGGGCTGTTCGGATTATAATGTGAACCATTTAATTGAGAAGTACTTGATCGACCCTCCCAAGGAGAGGATAACGTTCCTACGCCTTGAAGTACCCTGTGACGCTGAATGCCTCCAAGCTACCGAATTCGCTGACGTCCTGAAAGTTGCCGGCGTTCAAGAGAGCCTTGAGGCCATAACATACCTTAAGATGTTAATCGAAGAGAAGGCGAACGAGCTATTGAGGGAAGTGAAGGCGAAACTCAACGACGAGAGCGTTGAATTAGAGAAAGTGGCCTACTCGATTTATTGGTCGAGGAGGGAGGGCAACAGGTTCGTCCTAGGTAACGCCCTGACTTACGGCGACTTGGTGCTTAGCTCCGGTCCCTTCGAGAGGAATTACGAGCTACTTAAGAAGATAGAGGTCATCCAAAAGGATGAGAACGTGAGGTCGTTATGCGATGAGATCGACGTTTTAACCGAGTCCCTTTGGACGCATTTCGACAAGAACGTCAGGAGGGTGTTGAATGAGGCTGAGGATAGGAATCGAGAACTTCACGGTTGACTCTGCCCACTACACCCTTTCCTCGGAACCTAACAGCCAAATACACGGCCATACGTACAGGATCAACGTTGAGATAGAGGGCGAGGTGAATCCCGCCACTGGGTTCGTCATGGACTTCGACGAGTTGAGGAGGGTCGTTAAGGAGATACTCAAGAGATGGGATCACAAGCTCATTGTTCCGGTCTCTGACAAGGACAAGGTTAGGCTCGCGGGGCCCTTTAGATCGGAAATAATGTACATAAACGCCCCTTACCCGACGGTGGAATACATAGGGCTAGAGGTGGCTAAAGAGATATATGAGAGCCTCAACAGAAAATTCAAGATAACCGTCAAAATCTACGAGGGCCTTGACTCGTACGCCGTAATAGAGTACCCATGAGGGTTATAATGGGCTCGTTTTGAAGGCCCAGGCTCAGTAAACTAGAACCCTAATGCCGATATTATCGACCCACCTGTAGCCTTCCTTTTTCATCTTAGAGAAACTTAGCCTAACTTCTCCCAACTTAACGCACCACTCGGGGAGACCCCTATCTATGAAGCTAATCAACTCGATGACGCTCGAACCTTGACACCCTGTCTCCCGTGAGAGACCGATATAGCCCTCAACCTCTCTCCTGACAACTTCCCTCCCGCGTGAAACAACTAGACCGCCGTAAAGGTAAGCGTAGCATTTCGCGAAATCGCACTCCTCGAGTCCCGTGACTTTCGTTAGTAGCGCCGGAACGGGCAAGAGTTCCCTCAGTTCCACTACCCTGAGGGGCTTAGAAAGGCTCACTAAGACCCTATGAGTGTCGTTTCGTATCTCTATTAACTCCGGTATCGACACGCGAACGTACATCCTCGAATAAAGGTGAGTCCTGAGTATAATTTTTGTCCAGGATTAACGCTATTTCGGCCTTAGCCAGCTCGTAGCCGATGTAAGCCGCGTGCTCCGGCTCGGGGTTTACGGTCCTACACAGCTCTCTCGCCAAATACAGTCCGTTACGTCCCCTCATTGCGACCCTCTTTTGACCCTCTATCCATTCTACAGCTATCTCCGTCCTCCCCTTGTATATCCTAACGTAACCCCTATCCATCTTAGGCTTAGACTCGTCGATCTGAACAGCGTAGTTCGGGATCTCATCGTACTTCCTCGTCTTGTCCTTCAGAACCAACAGGTCCACTCCGACGTCCTTCATGTAGGACCTCCTGCCAGACCTCCTCGCCATCTCCGTAGCTACCCTTAGCTCTGCCGAGGACCATTTGGTCTTGTTCCCTTCCCTCGTCAGGAGGATGGAAACACCGAGCTCTAACGCCAGAGCAGTGAGGGCCGCGTTTATGCCGTGACTGTCAGCGTCTATCAGCTCCGTAACGTTCAGGACCCCCATCATGAACGGCTTGTCGGGGATCTCCTCGGTTAGATGGACGTAATTCACGATGCTCCTTGCCATGCCAAAAGGCGGAGGGGATAGGATGGGGTCAACTATTAGCTTGGAGAAACCTTCCGATTCGAGACGCTTGACTAGGAGTGGCAAGGACGAAGCGTTGGCTGGGTCTTCGGGAGCGACGACGAAGGCGCCTTCCTTTCTGACCTCCAACAACTCTTTCCAGTTGTACTCCGTGACGTTCATGATCAAGTTAGCCCCCGACCTGATCGCCTCTATTAGGAGCCTGGGATTATCCGCATCAACCCCAACCGCGGGGAACTCATCAGCGAGACGCCTCACGTCGGCCCTAACCTTCTCCGCCTGGCTGAACCCGGCGGGATAGCCGAGTATAGGAACGTCTATGTATCGTTTGACCTCGTCAAGGACTTCCGAGTAGTCCTTAGTTGCGTCTAGCTCTAGGAATATCAAGAAAGGGGGAGATCTGAGTGGCACCTTAACGCCGTTTATCTCGAACGCTATCTCATAATTCGTGAACCTCGAATCGTAGTCGCGTTCATGTTTAAGGAATGCATCTGCCGGTTCAGTCTTGCTTAACTTCCCCCCTTTCATGAAGACCTCAATTGCCTGGGGTAAGTCGAGCAGGTCCTTGGTACCCTTATACGTTGCTACTCCGGTGACCCTCTCTATTTCCTCCGCGTTACCCCAAGCGAGACCTGGGACCAGTATTACGTCGTACTTCGAGAGCTCCTCCTTGGGGAGTTTTTCCAGCTCGGCTGAAATGTAACGGGTCGACATGAGTGCGGCCACCGGATAGTTAAGCCTCAACACGTCCACAACGACGTTGAACTTCTTCTCGACCTCTTTGGCCACGTCTTTCGCCAGTTCGTAAGCCAGCTTTCCGGTTATCAGTAGAATCCTCAACCTCTTCGAGTGCACCCATATAGTGTTAAGCTAAAATTATGTGGTTCTATAACAAACCCTCATGAGCCTTCTGCCCAAGTCGCCGCCCGTGAAGCCAGGGGATAAGTACGATGTGATAATAATAGGTCTGGGTCCCGCAGGTTACAGCGCCGCTCTATACTCTGCTAGGTACGTGCTAAAGACTCTAGTAATAGGGGAGACCCCCGGCGGTCAGTTAACTGAGGCTGGAGAGCTCGACGACTATTTGGGTCTGATTAGCACTCAAGCTATGGATGCGATAAAGCTGTTCAACAGACATATAGAAAAATATGGAGTTCACGTACTTATAGATTATGTTGAACATTTCAAAAAAGAGGGAGACCAATTCGTAGTTAAAACCAAGAGGAAAGGGGAGTATTTCGCCGACGCGATAATAGTCACGATAGGCGTTAAGAGAAGGAAGCTGGGCGTTCCAGGTGAGGCCGAGTTCACCGGAAGAGGGGTGAGTTACTGCGCAATTTGTGACGCCGCACTCTTCAAGAACAAGAGGGTGATTGTTGTAGGCGGAGGCGACTCAGCCGTGGAGGGAGCTGAGATCCTCTCCAGGTACGCCACCCACGTTTACCTTGTCCACAGGAGGGACGAGTTCAGGGCACAGCCGTACAACGTTATGAGCGTAAAAGGGAAGCCCAACGTTGAGTTCCTCCTCAGCCACGTCGTCAAAGAGATTAAGGGAGACAAGGTGGTCAGACAGGTAGTAGTCCAGAACCTAAAGACCGGAGAGCTGAGGACGCTGGACGTAGACGGGGTATTCGTTGAAATAGGTCACGAACCCGCTAAGGAATGGGTCCAGAACGTAGGTTTAGCATCGGATCCTGAAGGTTATATTCTGGTGGACGAATGGATGAGAACTAGCATTCCGGGCGTTTTCGCGGCTGGGGACTGCATCGCTCAGCTCAAGGGGTTCAGGCAAGTGATAACTGCCGCCGCGCAGGGAGCCGTAGCGGCGTACTCAGCTTATAAGTACGTCGTGGAGAAGAGGACAAAGAAGGTCTGATGAGGCCTTGAAGGAACTGGTCGAAAGGATTTCCTTAAAGGCCGCTAAGACGTTGAGGGAGAACTTCGGGAAGGAAGGTATAGACGAAGTTATAGGCTATCATGGGAGCGACTCGACGAGAATCATAGACAAGATCTCTGAAGACTTCATTATCAAGGAGTTCCTCGAAAACGGGATCAAGGCTACTTTCGTCTCCGAAGAATCAGGGGTAATAGAGAAAGGAAAAGATTACGTGATCTTGATCGACCCATTGGACGGAAGCACGAACTTCATTAGCGGAGTTCCCTGGAGCTCCGTTTCGATTGCCGTTTACGAGCGGGGCAATGGCTTTTTGGAAAGCGTAACCGGAGCCGTTGTTAACGTGTTCACCGGGGAGATCTACAGTTACGACGCCCAGTTGGCCTACATTAACGGAAGGCCAGTCAAGAGGCCGGATAGGTTTCGGAACGTGATACTCCTCTACTTCAACAGGGGTGTGATCGATTACGTTTCGAAATTCGTTAAGTCTTTGGACAGGGAGTACAAGTTTAGAAGCTACGGATCGGCGTCACTAGACATGATCCAGGTCTGTACTGGCAGGGCTGCCCTTTATGCGGACGTTCGGGGAAAGCTCAGGAACATAGACATCGCGGCGAGCTCCAACTTCTGTAAAAGGCTGGGAATCGTGCCCATAGACGTCAACGGAAGACCGCTAGATCACATCGGGATAAACGACGTTTATGAGGTAAAGGAAGTGATTATATCGCCTCATTACGAGCTTCTTTCGACTTTCCTTCAATCTGTACCGAAGGCTTCACCATAGCTATAGCGTCCAACAGATCCTCGTAAGTCAGTTCTCTGTTCACGTTCCCTCTGATCATTTCCTTTAGGACCTTCAGCTTGGCCTCGCGCGTTACGGAGGCCAAGTCGGCGCCGCTGTAACCTTCAGTAAGGGCGGCCAGAGCGTCGCAGTTCACCTTGGAGCACGTCTCTTTACCCAGATACTTCTCGAATATGTCTCTCCTCTCGTCCCTATTAGGCAACGGCATAAACACGACCTTATCGAACCTTCCGGGCCTAAGCAACGCCGGGTCCACGTCCTCTATCCTGTTAGTGGTGGCGATAACGACCACGTCCCTAAGCGTCCTTATTCCGTCCATTTCTGTCAGGAGCTGGTTGACGACCTTGTTGCCCTCGGACTTGTACGCTTCCCTTCTCGGGGCTATCGCGTCTATCTCGTCGAGCAAAATTATGGCGGGCTTGTTCTCCCTCGCCCTGTTGAAAACCTCCTTAACAGCGGCGACTGCCCCTTCGTAGCCCTTGTACAGGATCTCAGCGCCGCTGAGCATGATCAGCTTAACTCCTAGAGTGTTAGCTAAGGCCTTGGCCATCATCGTCTTACCTACGCCTGGAGGACCATACAACAGAATCCCCCTAACAGGCGGTATCTTCATCTGGGCCATCAGGTTAGAGTACTTGAATTGTATTTCTAGAATTTCAAACAGCTCCTTTTTCATTTGATCGTATCCGCCTACATCGTTGAGCGTCACCTTTTCGATTAGTTCCGTCACAGGAATATCAATACCTGTCTTTCTTTCATAATCCATCTTAAACTTCTCATATTGTTCGAGCGTTTCGAGAGAAACACTCGGTTTATATTTCTTTATAACTTCGATAAAGTCCTCCATCTTTATTTCCCTGATTACCCCAGTATTCAGGGACTCGGCCGCAACCCTCCTCGCCACCTCTTGGCACACGTTGGCTATATCAGCCCCCGTGTAGCGTTCCGTCATTTTGGCCAAAGCCTCGAAATCTACGTCGCCCGCCAGAGGTTTGCTCTTACAGTGTATCTTGAAGATTTCGATCCTTGACCTGAGGTCGGGAAGGCCAACGTAAATGAGCTTATCGAACCTACCGGGCCTCAACAGCGCCTTGTCGAGCAAATGAGGGACGTTTGTGGATCCCACGACAATAACCCCGTCCTCACTCGCCAGGCCGTCCATCTCCGAGAGCATTAGGGAAAGTAGCCTGGGGGTTACCGAATCTCCTACATGATGCTCCCTCCTGACCCCTATCGTGTCGATCTCATCGAAGAACAATATAACTGGAGCCATCTTCCTCGCGTTGTTGAAGAGCTCTCTGAGCCTCTGCTCGCTCTCACCGTACCACTTGCTCATGATCTCCGGTACGCTGACGTAGATGAAGTTTATCTTCGCCTCGTTTGCCAGGGCCTTCATCATCATGGTTTTACCGCAACCAGGAGGGCCGAAGAGCAGAATCCCCTTGGGCGGTTTCAAGCCGTACTTTTCCGCTAAGTCCTTTCGCCTTAACGGGAGTTCGATGTACTCCCTTATCTCGCGCTTTATTTCTTCGTAACCTCCTATCATGTCCCACGTAATTTTGTCAGAGCCCTCCTTGGGCTGTTTCTCTAAGGCCTTCTTTATCGCGGCCTGTCTGACGACCTCCACCGGTTTATCTGTTTTGAGAACGGAATCGGCCAGCTTCCTAGTAACGAGGTAAAGGAGTATGACGCCTCCCGCCAGAGCGACTATGAGTATGATTACCGTATAGCTAAATAGCGGGAACGTCATCGTTCACTCTCACGTAATACTTGGTCAAAGGTTTAATATAAACGATGACTATTTATCTAGTCACTCGTCCATACTCCCTTGATATAATTTATGTGCATATCAAACTTTTCTTCTCTTTCTTAGAATCAATAGGACAGTTAGGCCGACCGCGACCGCCGACATAACGACGGAAGCTATAGCAAACGCCGTCATTAAGTCGCCGAAGGGAGGTACAGCAGTTGTGTTGGTCATCGATGTAGTGGTTGTGGCGTTAGTTACGTTACCCGCCTGCGAGGCCTTAGCAATTATGGTCGAGACGTCGAGCATGCATGAACAGAGCCTTAAAGGCTGAAAAATCTTCCTCCCAGCGTGACACAAGTATCGCCTAATTATTACGGAAAGAGCGTCTACAGTCTAGCCTGCGGAATCGCAGACTTCCTCGGCGTCAGAAGGGACTGCCTAAGCAAGATAGACATAAACGGTAAAAGAATCGTGCTTGTAGTTCTGGACGGAGCTGGATGCAACATCCTCAAGTACGCAGGGATTTTAGATAAGTTTCAGGCGGAGTGCGTTACGACGGTCTTTCCTTCTTCGACCTCCACCGTAATAACTACGTTGTTCACCGCCATGACTCCAGGTGAGCACGGAATTTTAGGCTATAACAACTACGTGAAGGTCCTCGGGTCCGTAGTGAATCCCCTGAGGTTCTCGACCCCATATTCCCCCGGAAGGGACACTTTGAAGGACTATGTGGAATTTTCTAGAGTTTTTTCTAATGTAAAAAGTTATCTAACCGAGGTAAGCAAAGATAAGAAGACTGCAGAAGTCGTGCCCTTAGGCATCGAGCAGACGGAGTTCACGCTGGCCACGCACGGTAGGACTTCCGTCACGAGGACTTACCTCAACGTTTGGGACGCATATCAGGAGGCGTCTCGAGTACTGAGCGAGGATTACGACTTCGTCTACTTGTACGTTCCTGACGTAGACACCATAGCTCATAAGACGGGGCCGTATTCTGAAGCGACCGCCCTCACCGCTAGGGAGGTCTGGGAGGCTGTGACGAGGTTGGCCAACAAGTTCAAGAACTACACATTTTATGTCACAGCCGATCACGGTCTGGTGAACGTGAGTAAGGATCAAACAATATCTCCCGACGACGAGCTGATAAGGCTTCTCGAGGTCCCACCTTACGGCGACTCGAGGGCTATTCTGCTGAGAACCAGGAGGAACATCAGGGACTACCTGGCCTCGAGGTTCTCCTCGTCGTCTATATTCAGCACTCAGGACGAAATGCTGAAACTGTTCGGAAGGCTCAACAGCTCCGTTGAACTACCTGATTACGTGGTGGTGCCTAACGACGACTCGGCTTACGTTTACGCATACAGGGAGAAACAGCAGAGGGAGGCGGGCAAACTGAAGGGTCATCACGGCGGCCTCTCGGAGGAGGAGATGTTGGTACCGCTGCTAGTCCTCAACTCCTAAGCGCTTTAACGCCCTTAATCCTGAGAGCAATTTCAATATTAATGAACGAGATCTACGATTTGTAATAAGCGAAGAGGGGAACCGTCTTGGAATATTACGTCCCCAACTGGGAGGAGATCGAGGACGGTCTGCTCGAGATCGCACGCAGGCTAGTTAAAGACAACTTCCTGCCCGACGTTATAGCCGTCATCCTGACCGGAGGCATGATACCTGCTAAGCTCCTCTCTGACATACTCAACGTCAAGGAGTTCTCGTTCCTCGACATAAGGTCATACAGGGCCACTGAAAAGTCCGAACCTATACTTTACGGCATGAACTCCCGCGACCTGATAGGGAGGAGGGTTCTGATTCTGGACGACGTCTCGGATACGGGCGAGACCTTAATCCTCGCCGATTCAGTGTTAAGGACGTTCAAGCCCAAGGAGATCAGGTCGGCCACCATTTACGTTAAGCCCTGGACTAAGAGGGTTCCAGAGTACTACTACAAGAGCGTCGACAAATGGATCGTGTTTCCTTGGGACAAGTGGGAGGTTTTCAGAGAGAGGAAGGACCTCGTCTTAAGAAACGTTGAAAAATATAAAGAAATCGAGAACTCGATTAGAAGATGATCGGTTCCTTGTACTCTCCCCAGACCTCCCTCAGCACTCCGCTGATCTCGCCGACCGTGGCTCCAGCCTTCACCGCCTCGAGTACGTACGGGAACAGGTTCTCCTTCTCGTTTTCGGCAGCCTTCCTAAGGGCGTTGAGCGAGTCCCTCCACTTCATCTCGTCCCTCTCAGACCTATACTTCTTCAACCTCTGGAGTACCCTCTCCCTCACAGCAGGGTTCACCCTGAATATCTCGGTCGTGCCTATCCAATCGGGCTCGTAGAACATATTGACTCCAACCTTAGCTAAATCCCCTTCTTCGATCCTCTTCTGTATCCTGTACGAGGACTCCGCTATCTGAGCCTGAGGATACCCGGCCTCGATCGCCTTCATCATCCCGCCCATGGACTCTATCCTCTCTATGACCTTCCACGCCCTCTCCTCTATCTCGTCGGTCAGCCACTCGATGTAATAGGAGCCTCCCAACGGGTCCACGACGTCCGCTGCGCCGCTCTCATAAGCTATGATTTGCTGCACCCTAACGGCTATTTTCGCTGCCTTCTCACTGGGCAGGGCTAGGGCCTCGTCGTAACTGTTGACGTGCAGGCTCTGCGTACCTCCAAGGACCGCCGCCAGAGCCTGAAGCGTCGTCCTGATTATGTTGATCTCGGGCTGTTGGGCCGTAAGCTCCGCTCCTCCGGTCTGGGTGTGGAACCTCAGCATCATTGACTCAGGCTTCTTGGCCCCGAACCAGTCCCTCATTATCTTGGCCCACATCCTCCTGGCCGCCCTGAACTTGGCCACTTCCTCGAAGATGTTAGTATAACCTGCGAAGAAGAAGGAGAGCTTGGGGGCGAACTCGTCGACGGGTATCCCTCTCTCTATGGTCTTCCTCACGTACTCTATGCCGTCTGCCAGAGTGAAAGCGACCTCGAGCACCGCGTCTGCCCCAGCTTCCCTAATGTGGTAACCGCTTATGCTTATGGAGTACCACTTCGGGATGTTCTTCGCGGCGTACTCGATTATATCGATCGTGTACCTCATGGAAGGTTCAGGGGGATAGATGAAGTTCTTCCTGGCTATGTACTCCTTCAGTATATCGTTCTGCACCGTGCCGTCCAGGACGTTCATCGGTATCCCCCTGCTTAATGCGGTCACAACATAGGAGCTCAGCACTTCCATAGCGGTGGCGTTTATCGTCATCGAAGTGGTCACCTTGTCCATCGGGATACTGTTCATGATTATGTCCATCTCCCTCCAGTGGAACATCGAGACTCCGACAACGCCCACTTCAGTGTAAGCGAGCGGGTGATCGGGGTCTAAGCCGAGCTGGGTGGGCAGGTCGAAGGCTATGCTCAGCCCCGTCTGGCCCGCGGCCAGCAGCTTCTTGAACCTCTCGTTAGTGTCCTCAGCTGAGCCGTAGCCAGCGTATTGCCTTATGGTCCAGATTCTCCCTCTGTACATATTCGGATAGATTCCCCTCGTGAACGGGTACTGACCTGGGAACCCTAACTTCTCATCATATCTACCTTTGACGTCGAGCGGAGTGTACAGGGCTTTTGACTCTATGCCCGAATAAGTTAAGAACCTCTGCTTCCTTTCGGGCCTCTTGGAGACCCAGGCCTTGTAAACTTTCTCCTCCCACTGCTGAACCTGCTCCTTTATCCTCTCGTCAACATCCATGGCTGTCCGCGTTTAACTCTCAATCAGTTTATAAATATGTTTCGTCTAGCATAAACCTTATTAAACCTATTTGAACAGAGTGTTTAGGATCGTCAATGTATACGGAGGATATTGACCACATAGGCGTGGTGGTTGAAAATATTGATCAAGCTATAAAATTTTATCAGGAAAACTTCAACATGAAGTTAGTTCATTACGAGGTCTTACAGGATAGGGGACTTAAAGTAGCGTTCCTAACCGGTCAGGACGGCACCGCGGCGGTTGAGCTCCTTGAGCCCCTAAACCACGAGGACATGAACAACACCGTAGCGAAGTTCTTGAAGAACAGGGGCCCAGGGCTTCACCATCTGGCCATCAGGGTAAAGGACATTAAAGGGGCGTTGGATGAGCTTAAGGTCAAAGGCCTCCAGCTCGTGGATCAGTCCCCTAGGCCCGGTGCCAGGGGGCACTTAGTAGCTTTCGTTCACCCGAAGAGCGTTATGGGCGTCTTACTGGAGCTTGTGCAGGAGGCCCACCATTAAGCCAGCCAACCTCATTTTTTGACTTTATTAGTTGAGCTAAGCTATAGTTAATTTGGATCTCTATGAGCCGCAAGTATAGAGACATATTCGACGTATTTGAAGACATGTTCAGGCAGATCCAGGACATTATGGACAGGGAGTTCAGGGAAATCGAGAGGGAGTTCGACGAGCTCGCGAAGTCGGGTAAAGTGAAGACCTACGGTCCCTACGTCTACGGCTTCAGGGTGACGGTAGGTCCTGACGGTAAACCCATCGTGGAGGAGTTCGGCAACGTGAAGACGGTGAAAGGGAAGCCCATGATCTCTGAAGAGAGGGAGCCACTCGTTGACGTAGTGGATAAGGGCGACGAGATCAGGGTCGTCGCCGAGGTGCCAGGCGTTAACAAGGACAGCATAAAGGTCAAGGTAGTCAACGGCGAGAAGTTAATCGTACAAGCCACGGGCGAAGACAGGAAGTACTACAAGGAGGTGGAGCTACCTGCCAAGGTAGATGAGAAGTCCGCTAAGGCTTCCTACAAGAACGGCGTCCTTGAGGTAGTTCTCAAGAAGGTGAAGGCCGAGGAGGAAGGTACCGAAATTAAAGTGGAGTAACAGCGACCTTCCTGTTAAGCACATAACTAAGTCCCGTAGTGTCCTTGATTATCAACGTGAACTTTTTCTTACCCTCCATGGCCTCCTTTATTTCGTCGCATTTCTGACCGCAATTAGACCCCAGCTCGGTTAGGAAGGTCTCCAAGAGCCCCCTCACTGTCGTGATGACCCCTTGATAAAGGGCTCCCGCCATGACCTCAACCCCCAGCTCCGGCAACTCTACGTCAGCGCTTGAGGACCTGAAGACGAAGGTCTCCAGGTCCTCCTCCGTTTCCACCTTGAGCTCAATCCTCACGGGACTCTTGTATTCGGCGGGAAAGACGTCTCTATGCCTGTAACCGCAAGAGGAACATTCACCTACCATTATGAGTATCTTCCCTTCGGCTGGAATTTCGTAAAGGTAAAGCTGTACCTTGTACGTCTCGTTGCCGCAAACAGGGCACTTGAGCGTCTCCTCATGAAGGAGAAGGGGTTCGTTCAACGGCTCACCTTCGGATCAGGAATGGATCTAAAATGCTTATCTACGAGAAAGACTAATACTTAGCACAAAAGGTTGGCGATGCTCCAATTACCTAATGAACCTCAGTACGGACCAGTGGAGTACAAGACCGAGATTACCGCGACGAACCCGGAGAGACTCCAAGAGCTAGCTACCCAGCTGAAGTTCAGGCTGGAAGAGGGGAACGGTGAGGCGTTTTATTTCATCGGGGTCGCTGATAACGGGACAGTATTGGGCCTATCGAAGGAGAAACTAGAGAAGAGTATAGCCAACCTGAAAGTGGTGACGGAGCTCGTCGGCGCCACCATCGTGGACATGAGGATCGAGCAAGTCTCCGAGGGGAAGTACGTAGGTGAAGTGCTGATAAGGGAGGAAAAGAAGGTCGTCCCCATCGAGGTTAAAGTCGCAGTCCTCGGCCACGTTAACGCTGGAAAAAGCACCCTTACGGGAGCTATTTTAACGGGGAAGCTAGACAACGGAGACGGCCTTCTGAGGAACTTGGTCGCCAGGTACCTTCACGAAGTAGTGACCGGTAGGACCAGCTCGGTCACCATGAGGGTCTTGGGGTTCTCCAAGTCAAACATTCCCGTGAACTGGTCGCTCAGGGATCCGCTCAGTGAGGCCGATGTGATGAGGAACAGCTCGAAGATAATCAGGCTGATAGACTTAGGAGGTCACGAGAGGTACCTTAGGACGACCCTAAAGGGATTAATGGGTTACGAGGTCGACTACGCTATGCTAGTCGTCGCCAGTGACGACGGTCTGTTGACCATGGGAAAAGAACATCTAGCGTTGGCCTCGACCCTGAAGATACCCATGTTCGTAGTCGTCACTAAGGTCGATAAACCCACCGCTAGGACGGAGGAGGTCATAAACGAAATAAAGAGGATCCTGAGGCTTCCCGGCATCAATAAGCTCGCCTTCGAGGTAAAGGATGAGAGGGACGTGGTGTCCGCCATATTAGCTATGAGGACCGAAAGGGTCGTGCCGATATTCAGGGTCTCCAACGTCACAGGCGAGGGCTTGAACACGCTCATCAAGTTCCTCGCTTCCCTACCGCCGAAGAAGAAGAACGTTGAAGGGGACCCCTTGGGATACATCGACGAGATTTACAGCGTTCCTGGAGCTGGAACCGTGGTGCTGGTGACCGTGACGAGAGGTCAGCTCGTCCAAGGCGATGACGTGTACATAGGGCCATTTGAGGACGGCGGATTTCGTCCGATAAAGATCAAGAGCATTCAGATCAACAGGGTGTTCGTCGAGAGAGCCGTTGCTGGGAACGTCGCCACGTTGGCTATTCAGGGTGTGACCAAGGAGAGGCTGAGGAAAGGGATGGTCGTCGTGAGGACGCCCAAGAGGAGCGCCAGGACGTTTAAGGCGAGAATTTTCGTCCTTCACCACCCGACCACAATTAGGAAGGGTTACGTCGCAACCATCCATCTGAAGACTATAAGGCAAGCCGCCAGATTCGTCGAGCTGGAAAGGGCTTATTTGAGGACTGGCGACATTTCGGCGGTAACGCTCGAGTTCCTTTACAGACCCGAGTATTTGGAGCCCGGCGACGTGTTCGTCTTCAGGGAAGGCAGAACTAGAGGCGTAGGGGTAGTGCAGGAAATAATTGATACTAGCTAGTAACTTTTCTCCTCGTACATTCAATAATTTCGTTACTTACTCTTTCCACCTCTCTCCTCGCTATCTTCTCGAGCACCTGACTCACGTCGCCTCTGTATTCAACGTCGTAAACCAAGCTTCCGTCATGGACTTTCAGACTCGAAAACACGGTCGCATTTATGCCGGGTCCCCTCACTGTAATCTCGCTTAAGACCTGCCTGCCTTCGACCTTGAAGTTCGTGAGGACCCCAGTTAACGTAACGACTATCATTGCGACCTTAGCTTGAACCCTGAACTCCTTCTCGTTGATCCTCGTTGCTCCCGGTATGCAGTTTATCAGCGTGTCCGGGTTTGAGACTACCTGTAGCGCCTTTTCCTCGTCGGAAACCGGAAAAGAGCCCGAGACCTTGCCCTGAATCATTCGCTCGGAAATGAGATCCAGGAACTAATTAATTGATATCGTCAAACGGAAATACGATCTTTTAGCTCGTCGACGTTACGACTGATTAGGAGGCTCTTGAGGATCGGAGCCGTGTTGCTGGCCGCAGGCGAGGGGAGAAGGTTCGGCGGCAATAAGCTGATCAAACGCTTTATGGGCGACCCGATCATCGTCAAGTCCTTGAGGGCTTTGGACGGTCTCGAGAGGGTGGTCGTAGTAGGGGCTTACGCCAAGGAGTTGTTGGATTACTTGCCAGACGAAATCGTGATCTACAACCCTTGGTGGAGGGAGGGTATGAGCACTTCCGTGAGGTTGGGCCTCAGGTTCTTCGCTGACTACGACGCCGTGCTTTTCCATCTCGCTGACATGCCCCTCGTCACTAAAGAGACCGTGAGCGTGATCTTATCGGGAATGAAGGAAGGGTGTGACGCTGTGGTTCCCGTCCACGAGGGAAGGAGGGGCAACCCTGTGGTAGTGACTAAAAAGCTCTTCACGTTGGTCAACGAACTAAAGGGGGACGTCGGGTTCAGGGAGGTTCTTTACAGGGCAAACACCTGCGAGGTCCCAGCGGGTCCTGAGGTGTTGATAGACGTCGATACCGAAGAGGACCTAGCTAGGCTCTCATCTTCTGAGCGGCGGCCTTTATAGCGGTCACGATGTTCTGGTAGCCGGTACACCTGCATAAGTTGCCGGATATCCCTTCCCTAATCTCCTCCTCGCTGGGATTGGCGTTCTCGTTGAGGAGCCAGTACGCCTGCATTATCATCCCTGACGTACAGTAACCGCACTGGAGGGCGTGATGCTCTGTGAACGCCTCCTGGATAGGGTGGAGCTTCCCGTCCTTAGTCAGACCCTCGAGGGTGAGGATCTCCGCGCCGTCGGCCTCGACCGCCAGAACCGTACAGGACTTCACCGATCTACCGTTGAGTATCACCGTGCAGGCCCCGCAGTGACTCGTGTCGCACCCAACCCTCACGCTCTTGTACCCTAAATCCCTAAGCACATGGACTAGCAACCTCCTCGGCTCTACCTCCACCTCATGAACGTTTCCGTTGACCTTCAAGGTTATCTTGACCTTCTCCTCGGGTCCCACGACTTTCATCCTCATCACCTCAACAGCTCCGTGAGAGCCCTCCTAGTTAACACCTTAGCGGCCCTCTTCCTGTACTCGGAGCTTGCCCTTAAATCGCTTGGGGGCTCTATGGACTTCATGACGGTCTCCGCTGCCCTCTCGATTGAGTCCTCGGTCGGCGTCTTATCGATTAACACCTTCTCCGCTTCCACCGCCCTAACCCCCTTGTTCGAGACGGCAGTTAGGCCGATCCTTAAGTCGGTCACCTTATCCCCGTCCTTTTTAGCTAACACAGCCACGCCGACGATCGCGAAGTCCCCCGCCTTCCTCTCCAGCTTCTTGTAAGCCCACCTATAACCGCTGAAGTCCCTCACCCTGATCTCCGTGATCAGTTCGCCTTGCTTCAGATCAGGAGTGAAGACGTCCTTAACGAAATCGGCGAAGTTTACTGTCCTGCTCCCTTTAGGTCCGTAAACGGCGACGGACGAGTCCATCACGATGAGGGCGGCCTGATAGTCCGCCGCAGGGTCTGAGTTCGCCACGCTACCCCCTATTGTTCCTACGTTCCTAACTTGAGGGTCCGCTATTCTCGCCGCGGTATCGCTCAGTAAAGGTATGCCTGCCTTCACTACGTCGTAATGAGTGGTCAGTGCCCCTATCCGGTAATATCCTCTCTCTTTTCTGACGTACTGAAGCTCCCTCAACCGTCTGATCTCGACCAAATATGACGGCCTTATGATCCTGAGCTTCAGCATAGGTATGAGGCTGTGACCCCCTGCCAACGGCTTAGCGTCCTCGTGCTCCTTCAGGAAGGAGACGGCTTCATCGATGGTGTCAGGGATAACGTAACCGAACTTGGGCGGGTACACAAGCCGTTTTCCGATTCCGGATATTATTACTTATGCTTAGGCTCAGCGTTTCACTTCACCTTCCATAGCTTGTCCCGTAGGTCGACCGCCTTGCCGATCACTATAAGTGCGGGAGGCTTCACGGACTCCAGGTTACGGAGTTGGGCTAGGGTAGTGACCACGACCTCCATGTCGGGGAGGGAGGCGTTCCTGATTATCGCGACCCTCTCGTCGGGGCTCCTTCTCGCCAGTAAGATATCAGACAGTTCCTTTAACTTAGAGGCCCCCATCACTACGACGACGTTGCCCCTGCTGGGGACGTATTCCGGTTCAATTAGTCCCCCTCCCGCCCTCGTCGCAGTGAACGCCGTAAACGCGGGTTCGGAGAGCCGACCTGCCAGAGGGATTCCGGCCAGCAAAGGGCCTGAGGTCACGCTAGAAACCCCTGGGATTACCTCGCAGTCGATCCCCATCTCCATTACGTAAATGCACTCCTCTTCCCCACGCCCGAAAACGTACGGATCCCCACCCTTCAGCCTGACTACCGTTTTACCTTCCCAGGCTTTTCTCACTAGTAACTCGTTGATCTCCTCCTGAATCTCGGCCTCCCCGTAACCCTTGCCCACGTATATCCTCTCGCATCCCGGCTTGCACTCGTTCAGTAGGCTCGGAGAAACGAGCCTGTCGTAAACCACCACGTCAGCCTGCCTGAGGGCTTTGAGGCCTTTGACCGTTATTAGCTCGGGGTCGCCGGGCCCTGCCCCAACTAAAATTACCTTCCCTTTCATATCATGTTTACCCTTTTCGCTATGTATAAGGCTAAGGCGACTCCCTCAGGGAACTTGACCAGGAAGACTATCGCTAGTGCGTAGTTCAAGACTTCGGACGAGGACAAGTGAAAGATTGCGGCGGATAAGTACACTAAATAAACGTAGAAAAGATCCATGCCTATTCCTAAAGAGTATAATATCACTTTTTCTATAAACTTTAGGCTAGGTATAGCAACACCAACTAGGAAGCCCCCGAAAAGCTCGGCAAGGAAGGAGACGACGAAATACATGGGATCCTTGATTTCGAGAACGTAGTATTGAGGCAAGAGCCAGACCGACATGATGACAGAGCCCACGGCTATAATGAACGGAGCGTACTTCCTGAGGATCAAGCCCATGATGGGGAGAAGCTCTTCCGTTACCGAAGGCGCGTAGACTCTATCTTTATTTGACCTCATTATGGCCATCCATCCCAACATGCCGCCCGCCACGATAGGACCCTGGTAGGACATTATATGGAGTATCTCGTCACCCGTCAGGTAAGTCCACAAGGAGAACGCGAGGAACAGCGGAACTAGGACGGAATAAACGGTGTATATCGTGACCATTTTCAAATAAAATCACCTTCCGTGAAATGAGAATCGGGTTCGGGATATATATTCTTGAAAAACGTCCTTGCGAGTCGGTAATGTTAATTAAGCGCCGCGATCTAGGCGAGGGTTACCGTTTAGGTAAGTAGATGACGTACTCGACCACGTCCTGGGTCTCCTTTTTGGAAAGCACTTTTACCCCTCTGTCGGAAAAGGCCATCACGAAGAGATCGACGTTCTCCTGCTGAAACCCTTTGGACGCCTTAACCTTGACTTCAGCCTCCTCGTCCAGGCTGTACCAGACGTTACTGAGGATGGTGAAGGCAGTAGTGCCTCCGGCACCGCACTGCGACTTCATACTGAGCAAGTCTAGCTCGAGACTCTTCATTCCGTTAATCGATACCTAATATGACTGTTACCTAAAAAACGCTTCAAACAAGGGCGAAAGCCTCATGCCAGATCGTCTTTTGGCGTTTGACGCCCATGATCTCGTGAACTTAGCCGCCATCGATTTCAGGACGCGAAGTCCTCTCCTTGGCTTGTATTTCTTAAACCTCACGGTGTCGTTCAGTCCGACTTTCCGTCAGAAACGAAACAAACGTTACAGAATACTCGTTTAAGTTCCCTGCGATAAGGCAAAGGATCTACCGCCATCGTATGCTGAGCCCTAAGCCCTTAACTATTAACGAAGCCGCGCTAGCTGAGGTCAGCACGGCTGTGGACTTATAGCCAGGAACCCCGAACATGCTTCCCAAAACCGGAAACCATGACGTCTCTCAGAGGATTGGGCCAGATCCATCGAGCATATTACTGGAGCCTAGAACTAAGGCTTAATGAGACTGACAATAGCCGCTGACGCTCTTGTAAGCGTCCGAGGAGTAATCAGGGACTCGAAGCTCGTAATCGATTCCGGGAAACTGAAAGGGGTCGTAAGAAGGAATGAGGAAGTCGAGGACGTGGAGCTGGAGTTGGGCGGATCTGGAAGGGTAGCGACTCCTTCCTTCGTATCGGTCCACACCTTCCTGACCCTTTACCCCTTCAGGTTCTCGGTGTTCAACGGCCTGAAGAACGCCACCGAGCTCTACTCCGTAATCACGAGCAACGACGCCTACTACTTCGCGTTGCTCGCTTCCTACCATCTGGCGAGGACCGGGGTGAGCTCGGTGGTCTTCAGCGATCCCTATCCGGATACCGTCGCTAGGGCGGTTCAGGAGGTGGGCCTCAGGCCGTACATCGCCGTGGGGGTCGGTTGTCCCGAGTCCAGATCCGACTGGAAGAACGAGTTCAACGTCCTCTTCCAGAGGTGGTCAGCGAAGGGGAGAAGGGACGTCATGCTGAAGCTCTGCACTGACGAGGAGCTCGACGAGGTCTTCGCTGTAGCGAGGGAGGCCAAGACGTTATTGGTAGTGGACAGAACCGTGCCCCTTCACGAGCTCAAGACTAAAGGCTTCATCAGGGAGGCGCCTATACTGGCCCTCGGGGGAGGGACTAGGAGCGACGCCTCTTTAATCAAGAAGTACGGGATTCACGTGGCCTTCACGCCGTCCTTCGAGGTCTCCAAGTTCCCGTTGAGCCAATACGACCCGGCCATCAGCCTGGACTTGACGCCGAAATATGACATTAGACACGAGATGAGCGTAGCCGTCCTGAGGCTAATGCTGAAACCCGACGAGGCCTTCAAGGCGTCGACCGTAAACGGTTGTGAAGTGCTCCAGCTCGACTGCGGGACTTTCGAGAACGGGGCTGAGGCGGACGTCGCCGTCTTCGAGTTCAGGGAACCTCCTAGCTACCCCTTCGAGCCCGCGTCCCCTTACGAGTCCCTGGTGTTCTCCGGGTATAGTTTGGAAACCCTCGTAGTTAAGGGAGAGCCGGTCGTCGACGGAGGGGTACCGCTTAACGTGGGGTTAGCCCAAGTGGAGGAGGCGACAGGGAGGGTGCAGGAAGTTGATAAGAGAGCTGGCCAGAAAGTACGGAACGTGGCAACGAATAGAGATCTTGAGTGACGTTGCTATAATCGGGATCCCTTTCGATAGGACTCCAGAGGAGCTCAGGTCGTTCGCTGAGGACTTGCTTAGAACCCTTAGGCTACGTTCCGTTTGGGGAAGGTACAGAGGGGTCGACGAGGTGTCCAGAGTCGGGAAGTACGTTCATTTAGCTGGGGAACGGGTGAGCGAGGTGATCTATAAGGAGCACGGGTTCAAGTTCGTCTTGGACTTCACCAAGGTCTTCTTCTCCCAGAAGCTGATGTTCGAACACGACAGGCTCTCGAGGCTCGTGAGAGAGGGAGAAGTCGTGATAAACATGTTCGCGGGCTTCGGCCCGCTCTCGATAATGAGTTGTAAGCGAGGGAACCCGAGGGTAGTTTACTCAATTGACATAAACCCTTTCGCATATTATTACAATTTAGTTAATGTTGATCTCAACAGAGCCTATTGCGTTATCCCGATGTGGAGGGACGCGTTCGAGGTCATTAACGAGCTACCTGAGGCCGACAGGATCTTCGCCCCTTTGCCGGAGCTCGCCGATAAGGCTTACGAGGTAGCAATAAGGAGGCTAAAGCCCGGAGGGACTCTGCACCTCTTCGCTCAGGTGGAGGTCAAGGAAGGGGAGGATCCCGTGAAGGTGGCGATGAGTAAGTACAGAGGAGCCTTTTTCGCGAGGGTAGTTAGGAGTTATAAGCCTGGCGTTTACCACGTGATAGTGGATATAAAAGCGGATTGAGCTCAAAAGAGATCGTGTCACGCGAGGACATCTTCGAGACTCTGAAAACCGGAAAAGTCGATTACGTGAGAGTGGAGTTCGTTGACTTACTGGGTAACACTAGAGGGAAATCGTTGAGGAGAGCGGAGTTCGAAGAAGTCCTCAACGGGAAGGGCGTGGAGTTCGCGGAGGGGTTAGTGGTTCTAGACTACGCGGAGGTGCCGTTGTTCTCCTCTTATTATGACGTGATAGCCGTGCCCGATTTGTCAACCTTCAAGATAATCCCTTACCTCGAAAGGACGGCGAGAGTGTTAAGCTATTTAACCACGCTGGAGGGCGCGAGGCACGAGCTTTGCGTTAGGTCGGCCCTGTACAATGTTTTAAAGAAGCTTGAGGAGCATAACTTGAGCCTCTATTCGGCCTTCGAACCAACGTTCTATTTAGTCAAACAGGCGGGCGACGGCACGATAAGGCCTGCTGATGACGCGAAGGCGTTCTCACCTGAAGGCCTTTGGGATCAACAGGAGTTCCTCAAGAATTTGATCAAGTATCTAGAGTTGTTGGACGTTAAGGTTTCCAGCATTAACAAGCATTACGGTCAAGGTCAGTATGAGCTTAAGTTCTCCTTGTCTTCCCCGATCGAGTCGGCTGACCAGCTCATCTCTTCAAGGGAAGTGATCAGAGATCTGGCCCGCTCCTACGGAATGTTGGCCACTTTCATGCCCAAGCCCTTCTCGGAGCAGGTCAGCTCGTCCATGGATGTCTATCTAAGCTTCCATAGGGGAAAGGACTCAGTCATGCTAGACCCAACGGATCCTAAGGGGCACTCACTGTCCCAGATAGGTTATAACATACTAGCCGGGATAGTTCACCACCTCCATGCCATAATGGCGTTCGCTGCACCGACGGTCAATTCATACAGGAGGTTCAAGGAGAAGGTAGTCCCCAACCGGGGAGGAGTTGGTCACGAAAGGCATTTCGTAATAAGGCTTACGTCGACCTTTAAGGAAAGCGGTCTGTTCGAGTTTAGGCTCGCGGATCCTTTGGCCAATCCTTATCTCTTCCTGGCGTCAGTTGTGGCGTCGGCTATAGACGGGATTGAGAACAACATGGACGTAGAAATAGAGAAGGACGTGACTTATCTACCCGAGACCCTTGAGGAGGCGATAAACGCTTTGAAGCAGGATTCCGTGATAGTCAGGAGCTTAGGCAACGCGCTCGTTGACGCATATATTAAACTCAAAAAGAGGGAACTCGACGCCTACACTAATTACGTGAGCGAGTGGGAAGTAAGGACTTACCTTAAGGCCGGCTGGTGATTAGGACGAATGATAGTAGAAATCGACGGTTCTTTCGGTGAAGGAGGGGGTCAAATACTCAGGACGTCATTGACGCTTTCTGCGTTGACCGGTACTCCGTTTAGGATGTTCAACATCAGGAAGAACAGGCCTAAGCCGGGCCTGCAACACCAACACTTGACTGCCGTGAAGATTGTCAAAGCCCTGACCAATGCCGTCACCAAAGGGGATTTCCTGGGCTCCGAGGAACTTTACTTCGAGCCTAAGGGAATTGTGGATCGTCTTGATTATAAGTTCGATGTGGGAACCGCTGGGAGCGTCACCCTAATTCTGCAGACCGTTCTACCCCTGATGATTAACCGGAACATTTCCCTGACATTAATCGGAGGCACTGACGTCCCCAAAGCGCCGACTATCGACTACGTCAGGCTCGTCTTCCTTCCATTGCTAGAGAGGTTAGGCCTGAAGGCCAAGGTAGAATTGATAAGGAGAGGTCATTATCCGGAAGGGGGCGGCGAGATCAGGATCTCCG
>Ga0326758_100016_pt1 | contig 194587 bp, 186 predicted proteins | sample GCRJH_S_FD_207221 | JGI IMG/M metagenome (GOLD analysis project Ga0326758, IMG submission 207221) | Hot spring sediment microbial communities from Geyser Creek Basin, Yellowstone National Park, WY, United States - GCR.JH_S | ecosystem: Environmental > Aquatic > Thermal springs > Near-boiling... | reverse complement strand
ACTGTGAAGGCCGGCATCAACTACCACTTCAACTGGGGTGGCCCGGTTGTTGCCCGCTACTAAGACTTGCTGATCGCTCACGCGATCCGACGAAAAGGCCGGCGAAAGCCGGCCTTTTTTGTTGCCTGGAGAATAAAGGAATTCGCCTGCTGCAATCGCAGGCTGCTCGTCAGAAGCGCTGTCACCCGCCGTCGAGCGCTGCAAGCCGCGTCGCTTCCGCGAGGTCATCCGCTTGATTGGCATTAAAGAACGGGTCGAGCGGTTCGGTTGGCCATGACGCCTGCGCCAGCCGGAATCGGCGCACGAAGGCATGAGCCTTGCGGAAGTCCTCGACCGTCAGGGCATGCCGGATGGCATGACGAATCTCGACATTCCAGATCGCGATAATCGGATGCATCTGACCGCCGGATTCAGCGACCGTAATTTCGGCGTCGTTGTCACGTCGGGCCTGATGCAGGCGGAACACGAGGTCGCGCGGCAGGAAGGGACAGTCGCCTGCGGCGGTGAGGACATATTGGACGCCAGGAAGGTTCACCACCGCCCATTCCAGGCCCGCCAGCACCCCAGCAAGCGGACCGGGGAAGTCCGCGACGTCATCGGACACAACTGGCAGGCCGAACGCCTTAAAGCGTGCGGGATCGCCATTGGCGTTGAGCACCAGCCCATCGCATTGCGGTGCGAGACGGTCGATCACGCGCTCCAGAATAGGACGCCCGGCAATGAGACGCATCGGCTTGTCGCCGCCACCCATGCGGCGGGCGAGGCCGCCCGCCAGAATTACGCCGGTCGTGGGCGGATAGCCATTTTCTATCATGCGATCCGTCACCATGATCCCTGCGGCCTGCATCGATTCGACGCCTTGCGGCTTGTGCCGGGCGACAGTCACGCTATAGCACGCTAAGAATAGAGTGGAGAATGCGATGCGGGTGATCGGGCTGGCCGGATGGAGCGGGGCGGGAAAGACCACGCTGCTGTCGCGCCTCGTGCCGCATCTGATCGGCGAAGGCGCGCGTGTCTCCGTCATCAAGCACGCACATCACGAGTTCGATATGGACAAGCCGGGCAAGGATTCCTGGGTCCATCGCCAGGCCGGTGCGACGCAGGTGCTGATCTCCTCGGCGAAACGGTGGGCATTGCTGAACGAGCTACGCGGTGATCCCGAACCATCGCTTTTCGAGTTGCTATCGAAAATGGCGCCCGTTGATTACGTCATCATCGAGGGGTTCAAGGCGCAGGAGCATCGCAAGATCGAGATCTATCGCGCCGAGAATGCCAAGCCGTTGATGTTTCCGAACGATCCAAACATCATCGCGGTCGCGACCGATGTGCGCGTGGAGAGCGAATTGCCGGTGCTGGGTCTTAACGACATTCCTGCGATTGCAGATTTCGTGAAAGCACATGCCGAGAATCGCGACGAGCTGCTCGCGCGTGCCACGATGGGTTGAAGCATGGCGCAACTCTCGGATGATTGTTTCGCATTCGGTGGCCCGATGATGAAGGTCGATGAGGCATTGGCCATCATCACCTCGCGCCTGACGCCGGTCGAAGACATCGAGAGCGTCGAGGTGTCTTCTGCCGATGGCCGAACCCTTGCGGCCGATGTGATTGCGCCGATCAACATTCCATCCTTCATGAATTCCGCCGTGGATGGTTATGCGGTGCGCGGCGAGGATGTACCGGTCGGTGGCGAACGTGAATTCAAGGTGCAGAACCGTGTTACGGCGGGCGCCATAGCGAATGAAGTCACCCGGCCCGGCCATGCGATCCGCATTTTCACGGGCGCGCCGATGCCGCCGGGCGCCGACACGGTCTACATGCAGGAAGACGTCGAGGTCGGCGATGGCACCGTCCTGCTGCCGCCCGGCCTCGAATCGGGGGCGAACGTTCGTCTGGCCGGCGAGGATATTTTGCAAGGCTCCATTGCCCTGTCGAAAGGCAAGCGGATGCGCCCGCAGGATGTTGCGTTGGCGGCGGCGCTCGGGTTGACCGAGCTTGCGGTACGCCGGCGTCCGCGCGTTGCCGTCTTCTCGACGGGAAACGAAGTGGTGGCGCCGGGTGAGGAGCGAGCCGCGGCGCAACTGTTCGATTCCAATCGCACCATGCTGAGCGCGATGCTGCTCCGCCTCGGCTGCGAGGTCATGGACCTCGGCATCCTTCGCGATGATCGGGCGATGCTCGCAGCGGCGCTGAAACAGGCTGCGCAAAGGTGTGACCTGATCCTGACTACGGGCGGCGTTTCGACAGGTGAGGAGGATCATGTCAGAGCAGTGATCGAGATCATCGGCTCGCTGGTGCTCTGGCGCATGGCGATCAAGCCGGGCCGTCCGGTGGCGATGGGGGTAATTGACGGCACGCCGTTTATCGGTTTGCCAGGCAATCCGGTGGCGGGCTTCGTCACCTTTACCTATGTGGTGCGGCCTGCGATTCTCGCTCTTGCGGGAACGTCTCCGACACCACTCGTTCCGCTGCGGGTGCGCGCGGCATTCGATTATCGCAAGAAGGCCGGGCGCCGGGAATATATCCGGGTGACGCTGAAACAAGGCGATGCCGGGTTTTTCGACGCTGTGAAGTTTCCGCGCGAAGGCGCGGGCCTGCTGTCATCGCTGGTACAGACCGACGGCCTCGTTGAACTGGAAGAGACTGTCTCCAGCATCAAGCCGGGCGATCTGCTCAACTTCCTTCCGTATTCGAGCCTGCTGTAACGACAATGTCATCCCACAGGCTCGATCTCAGCGGATTGAAGTGTCCCTTACCGGTTTTGCGAACCCGCAAGGCGCTGAAGTCCATGCAACCCGGCGACAGCATCGAAGTCGTTTGCACCGATCCGCTCGCAGCGATCGATCTCCCTCATCTGATCGGGGAAACGGGCGACCGTATCGAGGTCGTGAAGCGCGATATGGGCGGGATCATCTTCCTGATCGAGAAGCTCGGCTAGGCATAGCTCTCCAACAGTATTTCCATCGTGGTCCGATAATATGAAGTCGGATTCCGTTCGCAGGAGCAGCATAGCCCTGCCGAATGAATGTCGTTCTACCTTTGGCTGATCGACATTAACTCCACGTTCTGTCCCAATCCGATGGATTCCATCTATCATTCCGATGGATGGGAATATCTGAAGTGAGGCGGGTTTAAATCAGTTGAAATGCCGCGCGTCGTGATCCTCGCGGCTCGTCGATGCCTTGGGCAACGTCCCAGTCCGCGCTGAAGCGGAGGCACGGAGAAAACTGGATTGCCAATGGGATAGCAGACCACCCTAGAAGTGGCTGTGAGGGGAGAAACAACATGGCTTCATTTTTGGACCGCGAAAATACGGTCGCTAAGCCGGGCTTCAGCCGGTGGATGGTTCCACCGGCTGCGCTCTGCGTGCATCTCTGTATCGGTCAGGCTTACGCTTACAGCGTTTTCAACCTGCCGATGACCAAGCTGATCGGCATCACGCAATCAGCCCCCGGCGATTGGAAGCTCACCGAGCTCGGGTGGATTTTCTCCATCGCGATTTTCTTCCTCGGCGTTTCGTCCGCCATATTCGGCCGCTGGGTCGAAGAAGGCGGCCCACGCAAGGCGATGTTTACCGCGGCCTGCTGCTGGGCCGGCGGCTTCTTCGTATCGGCGGTTGGTGTCTATCTCCATACGCTCTGGCTGATCTATCTCGGCTACGGGGTTCTGGGCGGCATCGCACTCGGCATCGGCTACATTTCGCCGGTCTCGACGCTGATCAAATGGTTTCCGGATCGTCCCGGCATGGCCACTGGCATGGCCATCATGGGTTTCGGTGGCGGTGCCTTTATCGCCTCGCCGCTGTCGGTCTGGTTGATGAGCAAGTTCAATACCCCGACGCACATCGGTGTCATGGAAACCTTCATCGTGCTCGGGGTGGTGTATTTCTGCTTCATGATCGTTGGTTCGATCATCGTGCGCGTCCCGGCGCCCGGCTGGGCTCCGGCCGGCTACGTGGCTCCGGAAACGAGCAAGAAGCTGATCACCCGTAACGACGTCTTCGTCTACGACGCCGTCAAGACTCCGCAGTTCTGGCTGATCTGGTGGGTTCTCTGTCTGAACGTCACCGCCGGCATCGGCGTGCTCGGTCAGGCTTCCGCGATGAGCCAGGAAATGTTCCCCGGCAAGATCACGCCGATCGCTGCCGCGGGCTTTGTCGGCTTGATGAGCCTGTTCAACATGGGTGGCCGTTTCTCGTGGGCGTCGCTGTCGGACTATATCGGCCGCAAGAACACGTACTTCGTGTACATGGTGCTCGGCTTCATCCTGTATTGCACGGTGCCTTTCGCCGGCAATTCCGGGAATGTCGTTCTGTTCGTCTGCTGTTTCCTTGTCATCATTTCGATGTACGGCGGCGGATTCTCGACGGTGCCGGCCTATCTGAAGGATATGTTTGGCGTCCGGTACGTCGGCGCTATCCACGGCCTGCTGCTGACCGCCTGGTCGATGGCTGGCATCTTCGGTCCGGTGATCGTCAACTATCTCCGTGAGTACAACATCACTCACGGTGTTCCCAAGGCACAGGCTTACAACAACACCATGTACATCATGGCTGGCTTGTTGGTGGTTGGCTTCATCTGCAACCTTCTGGTTAAGGCGGTTGCATCCAAATACTGGATGGTTGGAGACAAGCCGGGCAGCGTCGCCAACGGCGCGCTGGCTACTGCCCCTGACAGCGCCAAGGCATAAGGAGAGAACATCATGCAAAGCACACAAGAAAGCGGCACCAGCACGCTGCAACTCATTATCGCCTGGGGCTTCGTTGGCATCCCTTTGATCTGGGGTGTGTTGTCGACGCTCGACAATGCGATGAAGTTGTTCAAGTAACTTCTGTTGCCATCTGAAAGCCGCAACTGACGGCTTTCTAAGCCAGGACCGCACAAGCTGTCCTGGCTTTTTATTTGCATGGTACATTCTCGAATGATGACAACACGACGTACCTTCCTGATCGGAACGACCGCCTTGCTTGGGGCAGGGATCTCGGCACCTCAGGTCTTTGCGGGACCGTTGGAGAATCTGAAAGACAGGATCAGCCGCATCGAAGCCAAGGTGGAAGGTAGGCTCGGCGTCGCCGTTCTCGACACCGGTTCGGGCCGCAGCTTCGGTTACAGGGAGAACGAGCGTTTCCCGATGTGCAGCACGTTCAAGCTGATGGCGGCTGCAGCAATTCTGAAGCGTGTCGAACAGAAGCAGGAGACGCTCGAGCGGCGTGTACATTTTACCAAGAGCGATCTCGTCACTTATTCGCCGGTCACGGAAAAACACATTGAGAGCGGGATGACGGTCGCCGAACTGTGCGAGGCAGCGATCACGCTCAGCGACAATACGGCCGGCAATCTTATGCTCGCCTTGCTTGGCGGCCCGTCCGGCGTCACGGCGTTTGCCCGCGCATTGGGCGATCCGCTGACCCGACTCGATCGTACCGAGCCGACCTTGAACGAGGCCTTGCCCGGTGATGTCCGCGATACCACGACGCCCGCCGCGATGGCGGAGAACCTGCAGAAGTTGATCTTCGGACACGCGCTGGCCAAGGCGTCGTCTGCGCAATTGCAGGCCTGGCTTCTGGCCAACAAGACCGGCGATGCGCGTTTGCGGGCACGGCTTCCCTCCGGCTGGCGGGTGGGCGACAAGACCGGCAGCGGCGAGCGCGGTTCGACCAATGACATCGGCATTCTGTGGCCACCTGATTCAGCGCCCATCATCGTGGCGACATATCTGACGGAAACCGCAGCGCCTGCGGATAAGCGCAATGCCGCGCTGGCTGAAGTTGGAGACGCCGTGGCGACTGATTTGAGACCTCGCAGTTAAGGACAGGCCATAGTCGCCCGGTTGCAAAAGCGGAACTTTTGCGATGCACCGGCGTTGGTATGCCAAGCTTAATTATCCCAACGACAGCGAGGCTTGCATGAACGATGTGATTGATCGCGTGATGACGACCTTCGCCATGATGCGTAGCGTGGACGATGCCGAGCTGGAGGCTTCGCGTATCAAGCTCACCAGCTATATTGATGAGCTGACTTCTGCCGGTCAGCACGACGAACAGCGTCTGGCCGTGCAGGGCCTTGCTTATATGCGCGAGTTGCATGACGTCTCGGGGAGCGCGCCGCGCTAGTGCAATTTGACCGGCGGCAGCGTGGTGCGCCGCAGCCGGTCGGCCAGAAATAGCGCCGTGGCTCGCAGCCAGCCGTGCAAGGCAACACGGTGCATGTGATAGAGCGACACATATAGCAATTTGGCCAGAGTGCCGTTGGCCGGGAAAACAGACTGGCTATGCCGCAGCGTCGGGAATTCGCCCGCAGCGCCGCCTTCGCCGAGCGACACCAGGGTGCCGCGCGGCTGGTACTTGAAGGGGCCAATGCTTCGTCCGGCCAGACGGCGTTCCAGTAATTTTGCCAGATAATTGGCCTGCTGATGTGCGACCTGCGCGGTCGGCGGTACCAAGGCATTTCCAATATGGGCAGGAGCCGCAGCGCAGTCGCCCATCGCGAAGATGTCCGGAGCACCGATGCAGACGAGATGGTCATCAACCTTGATGCGATTGCCCGGCGTAAGCGACAGGCCTTTCAGTTTTGCGACGATGCCGTGACCCGATACGCCGGATGCCCAGACCTTGATCTCGCAAGGTACGGTTGTGCCGCCCTTGAGGTGTAGGGCGTCGGCGGTCACCCGTTCGACGCTTTGTCCCAGCAGGATACGAACCCCAAGCTTCTCAAGCACCTTCGTGGCGTGGCTGGAAGTCTTCGGGTCAACCGCTGGCAGAATGCGCGAGGCCATGTCCACCAGCGTGATATCGAGCTTGCCGCTGGCGCCGAGGCCGCCCCAGCGCTCCATGGCATGGACCGCGTGGTGCAACTCGGCGGCAAGCTCGACGCCGGTGGCGCCAGCGCCGACGATGCCAACGCGGACCCGGTCTAGCCGGCCTGCACCGACCTGAATGGCCGCGTCCAGGAAGGCGCGCTGCAGTTTCAGGGCCTGCGCAGGACTGTCGAGCATATGGCAGTATTCGAGCACGCCGGGAATTCCGAAATCATTCACCCGGCTGCCGAGCGCCAGCACCAGCGTGTCGTAAGGCAGGGTGCGCTCGCCGAGAATCTCGCTGCCATCGGCCGGGCTCAGGACGCGGTCGAGCTTCACAGTCTTGGCTGTGGGGTCGATCGACAGCAGGCTGCCAAAGGCAAAATCAAACCCGTGCACGCAGCCATGAGCGAGATAGTTGGTTTCGTCGTCACCGCTTCCGATCAAGCCTGAGGCAACCTCGTGCAGGCGTGGCTTCCAGAGGTGAGAGGGGTTGCGGTCCACCAGCACGATCTGCGCCTGTTTGTGTCCGAGGCGGTGGCCCAGCCGAGTGGCAAGTTCGAGGCCGCCCGCGCCACCGCCAACAATGACGATACGGGGCAGAGTGCCTGGGGGCGGGGTCATGGTGTTTCTCGCGTCTAGGGCCTGAAACCCTGATAGGCTAACATCGGAATCCAGCGTGACATCAGGCCGCAATTGGTTGGAGACGAAGGCCGAATCGCGGAAAACCCGATTCCAGCCGAGAAGCGCCGAAACTGGCGGCACCGGCTGCCACTGCGGCACGAGGGCGCCATATTTGGATGGTTTCCCCGACGTCGCAGAAACAGGAGTGAAGGGTGCGGGCCTGGGCCCCCTATATTGCGATAGCTGCGCTGGTCGGAGCGGCTGCGGCGATCGGCACGATCGTCGTGATCGACGATTTCGGTAGCCCTGAAGCGGCTGTCGAACCCGGCGATGCTATGGCCGAGCGCAAAGCCGAGCCCGAACCTTGGCCGGTGCGCTCGACAGCCGAAATCAAGGCAGACCGTCTGGCCTCGCGCGCGCCGCCGCCTGCCGTGAGCGTCAGTATGTTTCTGGACACCGCGCGGCAGTTCATGGTGGCGCCCGTGGTGGCACCGGCGCCAGCGCCGGTTCGGGCGACGACGGCGCTGCTTGATGACCAGCAGATCGCGGCGATCAAGGCGCGTCTGAAGCTCACCGCTGCGCAGGAGAAATACTGGCCACCGGTAGAAAGTGCGTTGAAAGATGTAATCTCGGCGATGCACATTACTCGCCGCCAGCCATCGTCGATGGACGCCGACCACGAGGCGGTGAAACGGTTGATGGTTGCGGCCGGACCGTTCTTGGCGCAGTTGCGCGCAGACCAGAAAAGCCAGATCCAGTCCTTGATGCGGATCGCGGGTCTCGGCACGCAATTGCCGAACGCGAACTAGCCCTTCTTCTCGTCAGCGATGCCCGCGAGTTTCAGCACGGTGTGAAGCAGCACGTTTGCGCCCGCCGTGCAGTCGGCTTGCGTCGCGTCTTCAAGCTCGTTGTGGCTGATGCCGTCCTTGCAGGGGACGAAGATCATCGCAGCCGGCATCACGGTGCTGAGGTTGCAGGCGTCGTGGATGGCTCCGGACATCATGCGGCGGCTTGCATAGCCAAGTTCGCGGCTCGACTGCGCGATGGCTTCAACGAGGCCTGCGTCGAAGACCGTCGGTTCCTTGCGCCAGACCGGAATGAGTTCGATCCCGACGCCGCGGCGTGCGGCGATCTCGGTGACCGCCTTTCTGAATGCGTCATGCAGTTTGTCGAGAATGTCCGCCGCACCGCTGCGTGCATCAATGGTGAAGTGAATCTCGCCGGGCACGACGTTGCGGGATGCGTTCTCGATCTTGATCTCACCGATGGTCGCAACCGCATTGGGGCCATATGTGATCGCGGCCTGTTCGACGGCGAGCGCGAGCTCGGACAGGGCCAGAAGCGCGTCGTGCCGCAGCGGCATCGGCGTGGTGCCGGCATGGCTGGCAAATCCGGTGATGGATCCGTCGTACCATGCGATGCCCTGGCCGCGTTCGACGACACCGATGGTCTCGTTTTCGGCTTCGAGAATGGGGCCTTGTTCGATGTGCAGTTCGACAAAGCCTGCGAATTTGCGTGAGCCGACCGCCTCACTGCCGCGATAGCCGATGCTATCGAGCGCATCCGCCACGCTGACGCCATCGGTGTCGCGGCGTCCCAGAATATCTTCGGTGGCGTATTCACCGGCATAGGCGGCCGACGCCATCGTTGCGGGCGCGAAGCGCGAGCCTTCCTCGTTGGTCCAGTTGACGACGCACAGCGGAGCGTCGGTCTCGATCTCGGCATCGTTCAGGGTACGGATTACTTCGAGCGCGGCAAGCGTGCCGAGCACGCCGTCATATTTGCCGCCGGTCGGCTGGGTATCGAGATGCGAGCCGAAGCCGACGGGCAATTTCGAATTGTCGCGACCCGGGCGGGTCGCGAACATGGTGCCGAGCGCATCGACGTGGACTTCGCAACCTGCCTGTTCGCATGCGGTGCGAAACCAGTCGCGGACTTCTTTGTCTTCGGCACTCAGGGTAAGGCGCTTGACGCCGCCCTTGGGTGTACTGCCGAACTTCGCGGTGTCATGAATATCGTGCCACAATCGCCCGGAATCGACCTGCAGGTTGCTCGGCTTCATCGCGATACCCAATCGTTCGTTACCAGCCGCGCGCCACCGGCCACACAGCTTCGACCTTGTCGCCGCGATATGCGACGAGCCAGTCATGCAGATTGACGGTGGGATCGCAATGACCCGGGATCAGCTTCAGCCGGTCGCCGGGCTTGGCGGTTGCCTCCGAGGACAACTGCAGCGTGCCGTGCTCGTCGGTAGCCTTGATGTAGGTGATACCGGGCGCTTCATATGTGACCGGCAGGCCGCTTTCCGCAGTAAGCGATTTCAGCCCCGCGTCGCACACCGCATGGCCCGGCGCAGCGGCGCTGATGACGCTTGTCAGAACGAACAGCGCGTTGCGGAACGGGCGGGCGGTGTCGTTGCGGCCGTAGTCGGCATCCATGAACACATACGAGCCGCACTGCAGCTCGGTGTAGACGCCGCTGGTCATTTCATTTTCGTACGAGCCCGTGCCCGCGCCGGCGATGACATCGCACGGAAGGCCTGCTGCGCGCAGAGCATCGGCCGTCTCGCGCGCCAAGGCGGTCGCTTTGGAGATGGCGGCAACACGCTCCTCGGGGCGGCGCAGATGCTGCGCGCTTCCGTGATAGGCCTGTAACCCGGTGAAACGAAGGTTTTTATGTTTGGCGACTTCTTTCGCAAGCGCCACGGCGTCGGCGGTAGAAGTGACGCCGCAGCGTCCCATACCGACATCGATTTCGACCAGAATGTCGAGAGTGACGCCAGCCTCGCGTGCAGCATCGGCCAGCACCGCGACCTGATCGGTATGATCGACGCAGACACCGATCTTTGCCGTGCGCGCCACCTGCGCGAGACGCTTCGCCTTTCCCGCGCCGACGATTTCATTGGAGAGGAGAATATTGTCGATACCGCCCGCCGCCATTGCCTCAACCTCGGCGACATTCTGGCAGCACACCCGGCTTGCGCCCGCCGCCATCTGACGCCTGGCGATCTCGACGCTTTTATGCGCCTTGGCATGCGGCGTGGCGCGCACGGAAGGGTAGGCCGCGACACGCGCCGCAAGCGCTGCAATGTTAGCCTCCATCGCGTCGAGATCGACGACTAGCGCCGGCGTCTCGACTTGCGCGATCGTCATGCCCGGTTCTGCTGGGCGGCGGCCTGTCATCTTCAAATCCTCATTTGCCGGTAAACACCGGCTTGCGTTTTTCCATGAACGCCTTGCGGCCTTCCTCATAATCGCCGCTCGCGAAGCATTCGTCGACCATCGCGTCGCATTTTGCCATATCGCGGGCACTCTCATCCTTGGCGATGTCGCCGACGATGAATTTGATCGAACTGACGGTTAGCGGTGCGTTGGCCGCGATGGTGGCGGCGTAGTCCCTGACATGGGTTTCGAGCTGATCGTCCGGCACCACACGGTTGGCGAAACCCATGATCCGCGCTTCTTCGGCATCGAACTGTCGCGCGGTGTAGAAGATTTCCTTGGTGAAGGAAGGACCGACGATATCGAGCAGCCGTTTCACACCGGCATAGCGATAGCCAACGCTCAGTTTGGCGGCCGGAACGGCAAAGCGCGAATTGTCCGTGCAGATGCGGATGTCGCAGCAGCTCGCAAGTCCCATGCCGCCGCCGACGCAATAGCCTCGGATCATGGCGATCGTCGGTTTTGGGCAGTTGTAGACCGAGGCGTACCCCGCATCGACAGCCTCGTTATACGCTTCGAGGCCATCCTTCGAGGCGCGTTCCTCATCGAATTTGGAAATGTCCGCGCCGGAGACGAATGCCTTTTCGCCCGCGCCCGTGATGATTACCACACGAATGGCGGGATCAGTAGAGAAGTCATCCATGATGTCGGTGCAGGCGCGCCACATCTCCAGTGACACCGCATTGTGGCGCGCCGGATTGTTGAAGATCAGGGTGCCGATCGCGCCGTCCTTGCGGGCGATCATCTTGTCCGTCGTTGTCATGATGCGCCTTGTTGTCAGACGGCCTTGCTCTGCTTCAATGCGGCGATTTCCTCGTCGCTGAACTCGAATTCCCGCAGCAGTTCGTCGGTATGCTGTCCGACCTCGGGAGGCGGAGCGACGAAACGGCTTGGGGTACGCGACAGCGAGAAGGGCTGCTTGACCAGGTTCACGTCGCGCTCACCGGTACCGGGCACCTTTTGGACGATGTCGAGATGTTTGACCTGCGGATCATCGAACATCTTGTCGATGGTGTAGATCGGCCCGCATGGTACGCCGGCTTTGTTCAGTTTTTCGATCCATTCGGCGGTGGTCCCGGTGCTTGTGACCTTTTCGATCTCGGCGTTGAGCGCATCGCGGTTTTCCGAACGCATTTTCGGATTGCGATATTGCGGCAGCTCGATCAGATCGCTGCGGCTGATTGCATGCGCGAGACGTTCCCAGATCACCTGTCCGGTGGCGGCGATATTCATGTAGCCGTCCGAGGTTTTGAACACGCCGGTCGGAATCATGGTCGGATGATTGTTGCCAGCCTGCTTCGGTACGTCATGCTGCATCAGCCAGCGCGCGGCCTGGAAATCCAGCATGAAGATCTGCGAATGCAGGAGGGAGGTCTGCACCGCCTGGCCTTCGCCGGACACCTCGCGTTCCAGCAGCGCGGTGAGGATGCCCATCGCGCAGAACAGGCCAGAGGTGAGGTCGGCGATCGGAATGCCGACACGCATCGGGCCTTCGCCCGGTGCGCCGGTAATGGACATCAGCCCGCCCATGCCCTGCGCGATCTGGTCGAAGCCCGGCCGCTTGGCGTAAGGCCCATCCTGACCGAAGCCGGAGATGCTGGCATAGACGATACGCGGGTTGATCTTGCGTAGCGTCTCATAGTCAATGCCGAGCCGCGCCTTCACATCGGGGCGGAAATTCTCCACCACGACGTCGGCTTTCTCGACCATGCGATAGAAGGCTTTCTTGCCTGCCTCATTCTTCAGGTTGATCGTCATCGCGCGCTTGTTGCGATGCAGGTTCTGAAAGTCGGGGCCGTGCCTTGCGCCGCCGAGTTGCTCGTCATCCGGCAGATCGGTCGGAGCTTCGAGTTTGACGACGTTTGCGCCCCAATCTGCGAGTTGCCGCACGGCGGTCGGACCCGCGCGAACGCGGGTGAGATCAAGCACGGTGAAGCGCGAAAGCGCGGCGGACGCTTTGGGCACAGGCATGGACGTTTCCGTTTTTACGTTTCTTGATGAAGCGGCGAGAGATTGTCTCTCGCCGCCGCGCGCCTGCGATGCGGCCTAGCCGACGTCAGCCTTCAGGCTAACGGCCTCGATGCCTGCGATGCAGCAAATCTCATCATTGTCGGAGGTGTCGCCGCTGATGCCGACCGCACCCACCACGTCGCCGTTTGCATCCTTGATCAGCACGCCGCCGGGGACGGGGATCAGCGCGCCGCGCGCCATGGTGTTGGCGGCATCGATGAAGTAGGGCTGCTCGTTGGCGCGCTTGAAGAGCGCGCGCGAGCCGACGCCCATCGCGAGCGCGCCGTAAGCCTTGCCGTGCGCAACTTCGTGGCGCATGAGGCTTGTGCCATCCTGAAGGACGGAAGCCTTGATGCAGCCGCGCGCGTCGAGCACGACGACAGCCATCGGCTTGGTCTTCAGTTCGGCGATCTTGGCGAGTGCTGCGTCGAGGATTTTACGGGCGGTGTCGAGCTTCAGGGTCATGGTCGATCCTTCACGAATTACATCGGGTGTTTTCAGCACGAGGCTCGATGGCGATCAAGCCTCGTGCGTGTTGGGTTGACGTGTGAAGCGGTTCAGGGCGCCACAGTCAGTTGCTGTAAACCGGCGCTGTCGAATGTCTTGCGGATGGTGCCGTCCTTTTTGGCGTCTTCGATGAACGCCTTCACAAAAGCGAGAGCGGCGGGTTTGTTCTTCTGAATGCCGATGGCAACGCCCACGGTCTGAAATGCACCATCCAGAATGACTGAGCCTGGAAGCTGTTTCTGGAGCTTCGGCAGGGCGTCATGGGTCAGGGCGAATGCCTGCACTTCGCCGGCTTTCATCTTGGCCATGGCTTCGTCGACCGATTTTGCGACAGTAACTGTCGCCTGTTTCAGCGTTCGGGCTGCAGCTCGCATTGTGGTCGAGCCGTCGATGCCCACAACCTTGACGCCCGCACGATCGACGTCTGCCATCGTTTTGATCCCAGAGTCGGCGGTAGCAAGGTAGGTGCTTTCTATGACAAAATAGGGCGGGCTGAAATCGAGCCGCTGCTTCCGTGTCTCGTCGGCGGGCATGAAACCGATGTCGATAAGACCGGCGCTGCCTGCTTCGGTCAGTTCGCCCGTGGTCGCAGTGACATGAAGCTCGACCGGGACGCCAAGCTTCTTCGCCAGCGCGTTGCCAATGTCGAAAGCGGGGCCGTGAACATTGTCGCCATCTCTGGCGACGAAGACGGGGGTTGGCGCCGGCGCATAGGCAAGGCCGACGCGCAGCTTGCCGGTCGGTACGAGTTCTTTCAGCATTCGATCCTCGACAGCCAGGGCAGGAGTGGAAACGGCTTGGGCGGAAACACAGCTTGCTACAATCAATCCGAGAAACCTACCCATTTTCATGGGCTCTCTCCCGATGTCTATCTGTGTTGCTTGAAGATCAGTGCCGCTGGCGACCTCCAGCCGGATCGCCCGCCGCGTCCTTTATGCTCATCGCCAGGACGCGCGCGACATGCAGCGCGCCGCGTCCGGTGCCGTCCTTGATCTGATGGCGGCACGATGTGCCGTCGGCCACGATGATCGCCTCACGCGGCGCCTTGCGGACTGCGGGCAGCAGCTTCTGTTCGGCCATGGCGATGGATTCGTTGTAGGTGTCGGCGCCATAACCGAAGGCGCCTGCCATGCCGCAGCAACTTGACTCGATGACTTCGACATCGAGATCCGGCACCAGACGCAAGACTTTCTGGACCGGCGTGAAAGCGTCGAACGACTTCTGATGGCAATGGCCGTGAACCATCGCCTTCGGAGCGATCGGCTTCAGCGGCAACTGCAATCGGCCCGCAGCGGCCTCCCGCATCAGAAATTCCTCGAACAACAGGGCTTGCGCCGACACCGCCTTGGCGGCCTCATTGTTGCGAAGAGACAGCAATTCATCACGCAGCGTCAGCAGACAGCTCGGCTCCAGCCCCACAATCGGAACACCGCGTTCGGCGTACGGCGCGAAAACGGCGACGAGGCGGTCGAGCTCCTCGCGAGCCTTTTCGACAAGTCCCGCGGACAGGAAGGTGCGGCCGCAGCATAGCGGCCGCGTGCCGGTGGCGGGTTTCGGCAGGTGCACGCGATAACCGCCTGCGACCAGTACGCTGAGTGCGTCGTCGAGGTTCTCGCGCTCATAGGCGCGATTGAACGTGTCGGCGAACAGAACGACCTCCGGACCGCCTTCTGGCCCGAACACCGTGCCGTTCGGCGAAAACGTATCGCGCCGCCATTCCGGCAGGTCGCGCTTTGCGCTGAAGCCTGCAATTTTCTCCAACGCCCAGCGGAGCAGCGCACTCCTGTTGCGCAGGTTTACCAGCGGCGCGAAGGTGGAGGCGAAGCTGGCATAATACGGCAGGTAGCCGACCAGACGATTGCGCAGGGTGAGGCCGTGGGTTTTCACCCGGGCTGCCAACACCTCGATCTTCATTTTCGCCATGTCGACGCCGGTTGGGCATTCGCGACGGCAGGCTTTACAGGAGACGCACAGCTTCATCGTCTCCATCATCTCGTCGGACGACAGCGCGTCGGGGCCGAGCTGGCCGGAGATCGCAAGACGCAGCGTGTTGGCGCGTCCGCGCGTCACATCCTTTTCGTTGCGCGTAGCCCGATAGGACGGACACATCACGCCGCCTTCGAGTTTGCGGCAGGCGCCGTTGTTGTTGCACATTTCGACCGCGCCCTGGAAACCGCCGGCCGCGCCGGGATAGGCCGACCAGTCGAGCTCGGTCTTGAAGTCTTCGACCTTGTAGCCGGGTTTGAAGCGGAACAGCGAGCGATCGTCCATCTTCGGCGGATGCACGATCTTGCCGGGATTGAGCGTGCCCTGTGGATCGAAGCGCTGCTTTACCTCCTCGAAGTCGCGCACGATGCGCGGGCCGAACATCTGTTCGTGGAATTCGGAGCGGACGAGACCGTCGCCATGCTCTCCGGAGTGCGAGCCCTTGAATTCACGCACCATGGCGAAGGCTTCTTCGGCAATGGCGCGCATCGCCTTGACGTCCTTGTCGAGACGCAGGTTCAGCACCGGACGGACATGCAGGCAGCCCTCGGAAGCGTGGGCATACATCGTCGGGCTGGTGCCGTGCTTGGCGAATATCTTGTTCAGTCGGTCCGTATACTCGGCGAGATACGGCAATGGCACGGCACAGTCCTCGACAAAAGACACCGGCTTGCCGGCAGTCTTCATCGACATCATGACGTTGAGGCCGGAGGTGCGGAAATCGGTGATTGCCGCCTGCATCGCCGGTTCCGTCACATCGACCACGCCGCCCCATTTGCGCGGCGGGTAATTCCAGCCAAACCCGAGATCGCCCATCAGCTCACTGAGCTGCTTGAGTTTGGCGAAGTTGGCGTCCTGACTCTCTTCGGCGAATTCAACGATCAGCAGTGCCTCGGGCTCGCCGCGCACCACGGCTTCGATCGTCGGCCGGAACATTGCGATATCGCGGCCGAGCGCGATCATGGTCTTGTCGACAAGCTCGACCGCGATTGGCTTGAGCTTCACCAGATGCTGGGTTGCATCCATCGCTTCATAGAAGCTACCGAAATGGCAGACGCCGAACACCTTGGTGCCGAGCAGGGGCCAGAGCTTCAGTTCGACCTGGGTGGTGAAGGCGAGGGTGCCTTCCGAGCCCACCAGGATATGCGCCATGTTGTTGGTAGGCCCGTTCGGTGTCAACGCATCGAGATTGTAACCGCCGACGCGGCGCTGAACGGTGGGGAAGCGATCGGTAATCTCGCCGGCCTCGCGGCTGCCTAGCGCGAGCAGGTCGCGAAACAGATCACGCCCGGGTGCTGCGACGTTCGGCCAGGCAGATTCGCGCTCGACCGGACCGAAATGGAGTTCGGTGCCGTCGGCAAGCGCGGCATCCATCGACAATGTGTTGTCGCGCATCGTGCCGTAGCGGAGCGAACGTCCGCCACAGGAGTTGTTGCCTGCCATGCCGCCGATGGTGGCGCGCGAGGCGGTCGAGACGTCGACCGGAAACCACAGGCCGTGCTTCTTCAGTCGCCGGTTGAGGTCGTCCAGCACGATGCCGGGTTCAACCACGCAGGTCCGCTTCTCGACATCGAGCGAAACGACCTTGTTGAGATATTTGGAAACGTCGACGACGAGGCCGTTGTTGATGGTCTGGCCGCATTGTGAGGTGCCACCGCCGCGCGGGGTGACGACGTATCCTTCACTGCGGGCGATCTCCATCGCGGCGAGTGCTTCGGCTTTGGTGCGCGGGGCGACCACGCCGAAAGGCATGATCTGATAGAAGGACGCATCAGTGGCGTAGCGGCCGCGCGAGAACGCATCGAACATCACGTCGCCTGTGATTTCAGCCTGAAGCCGCCGCTCGAGTTTCGATCCTGCTCCGCTCGCCATGCTCATCCCTTAAATAGTTCTGCGACTGCTTCTGGCGGCCGCGGCCTCGCCACTCGAATACGCCCGAGCAAGGCTCCATCTCGCCGGAGGTCAGCCGCATGGGAGGATATCCTCTTACCGCTGCTGCCTTCCGAGCCCGAAATCAGGTCATCAGCTCTCTGTGCCGTCCCGGAAAGAGCTCAATGCGCCTGATTGGTAGGGGCAAGACGATAAAATGCAAAAGAAATCACCACGTCGCAAGTTTTTGTATGCAAAACTTGCGACACCTCAATGTGCAGGTGGCGTGGCGGTATCCAATTGCTGTTGCGCCGGTTCCATTGCAGCGCTGCGCTTGTTTCTGAGGTGGTGGAATAGGATCTCGGAAAGCTCGGAGCCGGCGCGGCGCCGGAGCGCGTCGAGCATCAGTTCGTGCTCGCGCATGGCCTCGCCCCAGCGCTCTTTTTCGCGCGCGAAATTGGCTGAGTAGCGCACGCGGCGGATGCGGCCGGCGAGGGTGGCGTAGGTCGACTGCAGCATCTGGTTGCGCGAGGCCTCCAGGATCTTCTGATGGATTGCCTGGTTGGCGCGGAAGTAGTTGTGCATGTCCTTGCGCAGATAGAAGCCGTACATCTCGTGATGCAACTGCTCGATCTCGGCGATCTCAGTATCGGTGATGTTTTCGCAGGCAAGCCTGCCAGATAAGGCTTCCAGGCCTCCCATCAGGTCGAACAGTTCGTGCAGATCGCGCTCGCTCAGTGCACGGACGCGCGCGCCACGGTTCGGCAGCAGTTCGACGATGCCTTCGGAGGCGAGCACTTTGAGTGCCTCACGCAGCGGTGTGCGGGAAATGCCAAGCAGTTCGCACAACTCGCGTTCGAGGATGCGTCCGCCGTCGGGAATGTTGCCCTCGACGATGTGGTCCCTCAGCCGCGACAGCGTTTCGTCGTGAAGGGAGGTCTCTTCCTTGCTTCCCACGGGTTCATGGGAATGCAGTGTCGCAAGCAGGGATGCGGTCATATGTGGAATCGCCGTTTTTCTAATGTGACTTTAATCTGGCGAGGGAAAATCGTCGAGTTATTTTTTGCATGCAAAAAATAACTTGCATTCAAAAATTGTACATGCAATCCTTTGGGCTAACATTGAACATGTGAAGGCTGAGAAGGGTTCAGAACCATGGCGGGTTTCCAAGGGCGTCATTTTCTTCAAATCCCGGGACCGAGCCCCGTTCCCGATCGCGTGCTCCGCGCGATCGACATGCCGGTCATCGATCATCGCAGCGCCGAGTTCGCCCAGCTCGGCAAAGCTGTGCTGGCCGGTTCGCAGAAGATTTTCCAGACCTCAGGCCCCGTGGTGATCTTTCCGTCGTCGGGCACCGGCGCGTGGGAGGCGGCGATCGTCAACACGCTGTCGCCCGGCGACAAGGTTCTGATGGTCGAGACCGGCCACTTCGCCACGCTGTGGCAGAAGATGGCCAAGCGCTTCGGCCTCGATGTCGAATTCATGCCGGGTGACTGGCGTCATGGTGCCGATCCGGCCGCGATTGGTGAGCGCCTGTCGCAGGACAAGGCCCACGCCATCAAGGCGGTGATGGTCGTCCACAATGAGACCTCGACCGGCGTCACCAGCCGGATCGCCGACATCCGCAAGGCCATCGACGCTGCCAAGCATCCGGCGCTGTTCCTGGTCGACACCATCTCCTCGCTCGGCTCGGCTGAATACAAGCACGAGGAATGGGGCGTGGACGTCACCGTCAGTTGCTCGCAGAAGGGCTTCATGCTGCCGCCGGGCCTCGGCTTCAACGCCATTTCCGAAAAGGCCCGCGCCAAGGCGAAGACCGGCGGTATGCCGCGCTCGTACTGGGATTGGGAAGAGATGCTCAAGCCCAACGCGGACGGCTTCTTCCCCTACACGCCTGCGACCAATCTTCTCTACGGCCTGCGCGAAGCCATCGCGATGATGCTGGAGGAGGGGCTCGACAACGTGTTCGCCCGCCACAAGCGCCTTGCGGCCGCCACGCGCGCCGCGGTGGAGCATTGGGGACTGGAAGTGCTTTGTCAGAATCCGGAAGAATACTCGCCGGTGCTGACTGCGGTGGTGATGCCGCCGGGCCACGATGCCGATCAGTTCCGCAAGGTCGTGCTTGAGAACTTCAACATGTCGCTCGGCGCCGGTCTCACCAAGCTCGCGGGTAAGGTGTTCCGCATCGGCCATCTTGGCGAGTGCAATGAACTGACGCTGCTGGGTGCGCTGTCGGGCGTAGAACTCGGTCTGTCGGTTGCGGGTGTTCCGCACCGCGCCGGTGGCGTCGATGCGGCAATGAAAATCCTTGAGGATCGTACCCGCGCCAACCTCGCGGGCCACCTGAAACTCATCAAGAACTGAACTATAAAAGACTCGAACTACCAAGACCGCAAAATCCGTCCATCAGATGACGGAGTGCGTAACGTGACCCTGGGAGAAGTGTCATGGCTCACTACAATATCCTCATCCTCGGAGCCTCTTACGGCTCGCTTTTGGCCTCCAAGCTGTTGTTCGGCGGCCACGACGTGAAGCTCGTCTGCCTGCCGGCGGAAGCTGATCTCATCAACAAGGAAGGCTTCCGCGTGCGGATGCCGATCCGTGGCCGCAAGGACCAGATCGAGATCGATTCCCGCAAGCTGCCGGGCAAGGTGTCGGCTGCCGGTCCGGCCGACGTGAACCCGAAGGACTATGATCTGATCGGCCTTGCGATGCAGGAACCGCAGTATGGCTCCGCCGGCGTGCGCGAATTGCTCGATGCAGTTGCGAAGTCGCGGGTGCCGTGCATGTCGATTATGAACATGCCGCCGCTGCCCTACATGCAGCGCATTCCCGGCATCAACGCCGATGCGCTGAAGCCGGCGTACACCGCGCCGGAAGTCTGGGCGAATTTCGATCCGGGCCGGCTGACGCTGTGCAGCCCCGATCCGCAGGCGGTCCGTCCGCCGGAGGAGCCGGTCAACGTCCTGCAGGTGACGTTGCCGACCAACTTCAAGGTTGCGCGTTTCGACGATGAAGCCAGCAACCAGATGCTCCGCAATCTCGAGCAGGACATTCAGAACGTCCGCTTCGATGTGCCGGAAGGCAAGATCGAATTGCCGGTGAAGTTGCGCTTCCACGACTCGCTGTTCGTGCCGCTTGCCAAATGGGCGATGCTGATGGCGGGCAATTATCGCTGCATCACGCCGGACGGCATGCGGACCGCGCAGGAAGCGGTTCACTCCAACATCGAGGAATCTCGCTCGATCTACAATTTCGTGGTGGATGTGTGCGTCAAACTCGGTGCCTCCCGCGACGACATGGTGCCGTTCGAGAAATACGCCGCCGCGGCGGAAAGTCTCACTCGTCCGGCCTCGGCCGCTCGCGCACTCAACAACGGCGTTCCGAACATCGAGCGGGCCGACAAGCTCGTGCAGCTGACGGCCCGCGAACTCGGCATGAGCCATCCGGTGCTGGACGGTATCGTGGCGCTTGTCGACAGGCGGCTGGAAGCGAATCGGAAGAAGGCCGCAGCTTGAAATAGGGAAGGGATTTCATCGTACTAAAGATTGATCCGGATCATGAAACGGAACGATTTTATGGTTGCGCGGGGGGGTTTTACGGATACATTCCCGACGGCAAATCGACCTTATAATAAGGTCATTTGCGCCATAAAAATCGAGGATTTAACGATGGTTGGTCATACAGGAAGGCATTTCCTCCAGATTCCAGGTCCGAGCAATGTGCCGGACCGGATCCTGCGTGCCATGGATATGCCGACCATCGACCATCGTGGTCCGGAATTCGCCGAAATGGCGCTGGGTATCATGGAAGGTTGCAAGCGCATCTTCCGCACCAAGAACCCGGTGCTGATTTTCCCGTCGTCCGGTACGGGCGCATGGGAAGCCGCCATGGTCAACACGCTGTCGCCGGGCGACAAGGTGCTGATGGCGGAGACCGGGCAGTTCTCGGTTCTGTGGCGCAATCTTGCGGAGCGTTTCCAGATCGAGGTGGAGACGATTCCGAGCGACTGGCGTCGCGGTGCGAAGGCATCCGAAATCGAAGCGCGTCTCGTTGCCGACAAGCAGCACGCCATCAAGGCGGTGATGATTGTCCACAACGAGACCTCGACCGGTGTCACCAGCCGCGTCGATGAGGTTCGCAAGGCAATGGACCGTGCGAAGCATCCGGCGCTGCTGTTCGTCGATACCATCTCCTCGGTGGGCTCGATCCGTTACGAGCACGACGCCTGGGGCGTCGACGTCACAGTGTGCGGCTCGCAGAAGGGCCTGATGATGCCGCCGGGCCTGAGCTTCAACGCAGTTTCCGACAAGGCGCTGGCTGCTTCCAAGACCAGCAAGCTGCCGCGTTCCTATTGGGACTGGGCCGATGCCATCAAGGCCAACAAGGCCGGCTCATGGCCGTACACGCCAGCGACCAATCTTCTCTACGGCCTGCGTGAATCCATCAAGATGCTGGAAGAGGAGGGGCTCGAGAATATCTACGCCCGCCATCAGCTTCATGGTGAAGCCACGCGCGCTGCGGTGCGGGCGTGGGGCCTCGAGACGGTCTGCGTTGACGCAGGCGAGTATTCCCCGGTCACGACGGCTGTGTTCGTGCCGGAAAGTCATGATGCAGATCGCTTCCGCAAGATCGTCCTCGAAAATTTCGACATGTCGCTCGGCGCGGGCCTCGGCCGTCTGCAGGGCCGTGCGTTCCGGATCGGCCATCTCGGCCACTTCAATGATCTGATGCTGATGGGGACGCTCTCGGGCGTTGAAATGGGACTCGATCTCGCAGGCATTCCGCACAAGCGCGGTGGCGTACTCGCGGCGATGGATGTTCTGAAATCGAAAGACAATGCTGCTGTTGTAGAGGTTCCACGAGTTGCCGTCGCATGACGGGCAAGGGCGTATAAGCTCGCCAATAAAGAGCGGCGCCAGTTCAAAGGGCAAACCAGGGAGAGGAAACGATGCGTAAGGCTTTGAATACGGCGGCGGTCGCCGCACTGACGTTGTGTGCCGGTATCGGCGGCGCCAGTGCATGGGAGCCGACCAAGACGGTCGAAATCGTGGTGGCTGCGGGTGCGGGCGGCGCGTCCGACCAGATGGCCCGCATGCTGCAGTCGGCCATCCAGAAGCACAATCTCATGAAGGCTCCGGTCGTCGTGTCGCTGAAGGGCGGTGCCTCTGGCGCCGAAGCCCTGATGTACATGAAGGGCAGCGCCGGCGAAGCTGACAAGGTGATGATCGCCTATTCGTTGATCTATCAGCTTCCGCTGTCAGCCAAGATTCCGTTCAACTGGCGCGACCTGACGCCGGTCAACGTCATGGCGTTCGACCAGTTCATCCTGTGGGACAACGCTGAATCGCCGTACAAGACGGTGAAGGAATTCGTCGATGCGGCGAAGAAGTCTCCGACGCCGTTCAAGTTTGGCGGCACCGGCTCCAAGCGCGAAGACCAGATCCTGATGGTCGGCCTCGAGAAGCAGACTGGCGCGAAATTCTCCTATCTGCCCTACAAGTCGGGCGGTGAGGCTGCGACCCAACTCGTCGGCAAGCATATCGACGCCAACGTCAACAATCCGTCGGAAAATCTCGAAGTCTGGCGCGCCGGCCAGGTTCGTGCGCTGTGCGTGTTCGACAGCGAGCGCATCTCCTACACCGCGAAGGTGACGGACAAGCAGTCCTGGCACGACGTTCCGACCTGCAAGGAAGAGGGCGTTGACGTGCAGTACAAGATGCTGCGCGCGATGTTCCTGCCGGGCAAGGCGACGCCGGAGCAGGTGAAGTTCTACGAGGACATGTTCCGCAAGGTCAGCGAAACGCCCGAGTACAAGGACTACATGGAAAAGCAGGCACTCAAGCCGGTCTACATGACGGGCAAAGAGATGATGGATTTCCTTGAGCAGGACGACAAGGCCAATGCCGATCTGATGAAGTCGGCTGGTTTCGTCGCCAAGTAAACTCGAAAAGTAAACTCGAAGTCGTCAATTCAAGACTAGTGAGGCGCGCGTTGTCGCCACGATGACGCGCGCCTTTAAACAGGACCATCCGCGAGCGCAATCATGTCAAACAACGATATCGAAATTGAAGTGACCGACCCGACGGCACCGGCAGAGGATTCCCCGCCGCTCGCCAGGACCCTGACGGTCGATATCTGGGCGATGATCACACTCGGCGCGTTCTCGCTCGTGATGGCCTGGGACAACTACAAGACCGGCATGGGGTGGTCCGAAGACGGTCCGCAGCCGGGATACTTTCCATTCTATCTGTCGGTCATCCTGGTGCTTGCCAGCATCTATGGCGTGATCAAGTCGCTGGCCGAGAAGCGCGCGGGCAACGTCGACGTGTTCGTCACGCGCGATCAGTTCAAGCGGGTGCTGCTGGTGCTGCTGCCGACGGTGGCGTTCTGTGTGGGCATGCAGTGGCTGGGTCTTTACGTCTCGGCCTTCCTGCTGACCGCCGGTTTCATGATCTTCATCGGCAAGCTGCCTGTCTGGAAGTCGGTGCTGACCGGGCTGATCTTCTCGGTCGCCATGTTCTACATCTTCGAAATCAAATTTGACGTCATCATGCCGAAGGGGCCGTTCGAAGCCCTGTTCGGTTACTGAGGAGATACTTCAATGGAGGCTTTTTCGCTTCTGCTCCATGGCTTCTCGGTGCTGCTCACCTGGAAGATCATGGGCCTGATGTTTGTCGGCCTTATTCTGGGTGTGTTCGTCGGCGTGCTGCCGGGCCTCGGTGGTCCCAACGGTGTCGCGATCTTGTTGCCGATCACCTTCTCGATGGACCCGACATCGGCCATCGTGATGCTGTCGTGCATCTACTGGGGCGCGCTGTTCGGTGGCGCGATCACCTCGATCCTCTTTAACATTCCGGGCGAGGCGTGGTCGGTTGCCACGACGTTCGACGGCTATCCGATGGCCCAGCAAGGCAAGGCCGGCGAAGCGCTGACAGCGGCGTTCACCTCGTCGTTCATCGGCTCGTTCGTCGCGGTGCTGCTGATCACCTTCGTCGCGCCGGGGATTGCGTCCTTCGCGCTGCGGTTCGGCCCACCGGAGTTCTTCGCGGTCTATCTGCTGACGTTCTGCTCCTTCGTCGGTCTCGGCCGCGAGGACAAGCACAAGACCATCATCTCGATGGCGCTCGGGCTTCTGCTCACCGGTATCGGCATGGACACGGTGTCCGGCACGCTCCGCATGACGTTCGGCTCGACCGATCTGCTGCGAGGCGTCAACTTCCTGGTCGCTGTGATCGGTCTGTTCGGCATCAGTGAAATCCTGCTCACCATGGAAGAGCAACTCGCGCTCAAGGGCCATGCGGCGGCAATCAGCCCGCGCGTTGTGCTCAAGGTGTGGATGGAGATGCCGCGTTACTGGGTGACGCTGGTGCGCTCGTCAGCGATCGGCTGCTGGCTCGGCATCACGCCGGGCGGCGCGATCGCCGCGTCCTTCATGGGCTACAACCTCGCCAAGCGCTTCTCCAAGGATCCGGAGGGCTTCGGCAAGGGCAAGATCGAGGGCGTGTTCGCACCGGAGACGGCGGCTCACGCCTCCGGTACCTCGGCGCTGCTGCCGATGCTCGCGCTCGGCATCCCGGGTTCGGGCACCGCGGCGATCCTGCTCGGCGGTCTGATGGTGTGGGGCCTCAACCCCGGTCCGCTGTTGTTCGTCGAACACAAGGACTTCGTCTGGGGCCTGATCGCCTCGATGTATCTCGGCAACGTGGTCGGCCTGCTGATCGTGCTTGCGACCGTGCCGCTGTTCGCCTCGGTGCTGCGTGTGCCGTTCGCGGCGATCGCCCCGATGATCGTGGTGTCCTGCGCGATCGGTGCCTTCGCGATCCAGAACGCCATGTTCGACATCTGGCTGATGCTGGGCTTCGGCGTGATCGGCTACGTCTTCAAGAAGATCGGCATCCCGCTCGCGCCGCTTACGCTCGCGCTGGTGCTCGGCAGCAGGGCCGAGGACGCCTTCCGCCTGTCGATGATCTCGGGCGGTGGTTCGTTTGGGGTATTCTGGCAGAACTGGCTGGTGGGCTCGATCACGACGCTGTCGTTCGTGCTCCTGTTCCTGACGCCGATCGAGCGTGCGATCGGCAAGATCGGACGGGTCCTACGCCCCGCCCAAGCCTGATCTCATCAGCCTGATCCAAACAGGCCTGATCCATAATAAGGGGCGCGGATGACCGCGCCCCTTTATTTAAGGCAGCGAAAGCCCCATTTCGCCGCTGTGAGTTGCACGAAGTTTGTCCACTGGAGCATTCGAAAACCTTCATTTTATTGGTCTCAACCCCAAAAAACGTTGGGGCGTTGGCCATAAAATCAGGTGAAGTCTGTCCATTGGCATCCAATCCTAAATCCAGAACGCTGTGCAGATAAAGAAACAGCCCCCAGTGCGGGGGCTGTTTCTAAGCGGCTCTGCAACCTGATGTTAGAAGAAAACTTCCGATCGACGGAAGTACTTAGCCCTCACGAATCTCAATTCCTCCGCCGGCTCAACGCCGAACCGCTTCCGAATGCGGTCGAATTTAAATGTATGCATACCGTTGGCTTTGCTGAGCTCGTATAGCGAGACGTAAGTGGCTTTGAATTTCTCGATTTCGTCGATCGGAATGACCGGCTGCCGAAGGCGAGTGTGAGGATTAATTTCAATTTTCGTTTTCAAAAAAAAGCCGCCTTTGACCAAGTCGTTGATCACAAACGAACTTGTTTTGAGCAGTTTTGCCGCAGCGTAAAGAGAGTGTCCCTGTAGGGGATTTGAATGAACGGCGTGGCGGACGTCATTCAAATTGACCAGGATCGATGCAATACCTCTTTCATCTACACGACGGCCGACCCACGGAAGTCGGTTCTCTTGGATCAACGGCATGATCTCCGCCAGTGAGCGGTGAGCGCGATGGCACGCCTCATTCAGTGGAACGATCGGCCTCGCATAATCGGAAACGGGAGTGACGTTCGCTGTAATGTTTTCAAGAAAGACATCAAGGCAGAGAATCTACCTATAATGAAGGGATGGAGTCCCCTTTACGCCTTGGCCGCTGACTACCGCCGTTTGGATAGACGCGCCGAGCTTCATTTAGATCCGAGCCGAAGTGGCGTATGATTGCAGGAAGTTGTTCAATCCTTCTTGCACCGGAAAGCCGTACTGTAATTGTCTAGGAAACCAGAGCTTCCGACTTTCGCTTGGAAGGTCTCAGGGATATTGCCGGCTTCGCCGCCTTGCTTAAAATAGCCCCTGACGGAATAGAGCCCGCCTTGCATAAGATACTCCCACGTATCAGAGAGTTGCTCGGTTTTGACCGCGATAACCGCGTCGCCAAGAGTGATCAGATATTCTTTCTGCTCTTTTGGAGCGCCGTTCCGCATCTGCGATCCTCGGCGTAGCGTTCAATCCAGGCGCAGGTGGCCGACAGGGCGTCTTGCTCCGGGCCCTCTGTCCAAGTTGCGGGGGCAGGGATGAAAGAGCCGAAGGGATATTCGATTCATGCGGACGAGGATGCCGAGACTCTTGAAGATCGCGAGCGGAGCGATTGCATTAATTGCGGTCACTCTTTTTGCCGTACGCGTCTATGATACGCAAAGAGGTCCGCCGCTTCGGCCGTGGCATACATATGTGCCGCATGAGATGCATGCACAGGAGCTTGATGGCGCCGACTGGAAACAATATCTGGCGGCCGAGGCGAAGGTTTTTGATGAGGTCGAACGGAAGGTGTCGCGGAATCTTGCGGTAGAGGACCGGGTACCGGCCAACCGCTACTTCGATGGCAGTCCGATTTACCCGCCGCATTTCGTGCAGGACTTTAATCGCTCGTTTGAGCTCGCGCCGAAGGGAGAACCGGCCGGGGTCGCTGTTTTGCTGCATGGCTTGACGGATTCTCCCTTCAGCCAACGCCATATCGCCAGCTTCTATCGGAATCACGGATTTCTCGCGATCGTTCCGCGCCTGCCGGGACATGGCACCGTGCCGGCCGCGTTGACCGATGTTGAATGGCAGGACTGGATGGCTGCATTAGGCCTCGCAGTGCGCGAGGCGCGTCAGCGTGTGCCGTCCGGGCCGCTGCATCTAGTTGGATTTTCAAACGGCGGCGCCTTGGCGCTGATGTATGCGCTGGATGCGCTAAGTGACGAAAATCTGTCCCGGCCGGATCGCCTTGTCCTGATTTCGCCGATGGTTGGCATCACGCGCTTCGCCCGTTTCGCCGGGCTTGCCGGCTTGCCGGCGATCCTGCCTGCTTTCGCCAAGGCAGCCTGGCTCGGCATCGTGCCGGAATTCAATCCGTTCAAGTACAACTCCTTTCCCGTGAACGGAGCGCGCCAATCCTACCGCCTGACGCAGGCCCTGCAGGAGCGGATTGCTCGCTATGCCCGCGAAAACAAGCTGGATGAATTGCCGCCGATTCTCACATTTCAGTCGTTGACGGATTTCACGGTTAGCACCCGCGCCATCGTTTCCGCGCTTTATGATCGTCTACCCGCGAACGGCAGCGAACTGGTGTTGTTCGATATCAACCGTGCAGCCAAGTTCGGCCCATTGTTGCGTGCCAGCGCGGATACCGCTCTTGAGCGGGTCGTGCCGAGGAGGCCTCGACGTTTTCGTCTCACCGTCATCACCAACGCCAATGACGACAGCCTCGACGTGGTGGAGCGTATTACCGAACCTAGCAGTGATGCCGAGGTGTTGCGTCCCCTCGGGTTGCTTTATCCGCGAGGGTTCTACTCTTTGTCGCACGTTGCATTGCCGTTTCCAGTCACCGATGCCCTGTACGGGATTGAGCCGGACGGGTCCGAGAGTTTCGGAGAGAATCTCGGTTCGTTGGCGCCGCGCGGGGAGCGGAATGTTCTGATCGCCAGCCTCGATACGCTCATGCGGGCGTCTTCCAATCCGTTCTTCTCGTATATGCTCAATCGTATTGGAGAAGGTCTGCCTGCAAGAGCAGATGCCGGTTCGGGTGTTCAATAAGGGGATGTTAGATTAGGCCCTGCCGAGCGTTCTCCCACAGTCGATAGAAGGAGGTCTGCCGTTTCTAGCGCGGTGTTCCTTACAAGGATCTTACATTTTCTAACCGAGGAACAAGCCACGCCTGCATTCGCTTCGCCTCAACTAACATGCAGGAATTATACTTAGTCGGGTGATCCCGTCAGAATTTCTAGTAAAATGGAGCGACGACCACTGTCACGATTAGCGCCAAGATTGCTACGGGCAGGCCGAGAATGGCGGAGATAAGTATATCCGCCCAACATGAATATGCGCTTTTATTGAACGGATCGCGCAAGTGTAAAAGGTCGATCTGACTGATTAATTGCAACTCCGATATCATTGCACGACGCGGGCTCTGAGTCTTGTATACTCCTGTTCAGAGATAGACCCCGTTGATTTGAGCCGATCGAGTTTTTCAATCTCATCGGCTGCACTGAAGCCCACAAATTTGCGTAGCTCGTCCCGAGCCTCTTTGGCCTGAGCCTGCTCCCGCTCCGCCATGCTTCGTCCTTGCGTAAGGATGTATGCGAAGATGCCGATGTAAGGCAGTACGATCAGAAAAATAACCCAAAGCACTTTGCCAAGACCGGATACATCGTGGCGACGAAAAAGGTCTCTCGACACGGTTATGAGCAGCCAAAACCAAAGGATGAACATGAATACGGCAAAAACGTCTGCCACGAAATTGGTGAATGTGAAGCCGCCTTGAAACAGCATCTTCATCCTCTCTCTCGTTGGCGATGATCATAATCGCCGAGATTTCGTTGCTTGCTCAGTCTCGTTCGTGGTTTTAGCTTCGGCTAGACGAGAGCAACTTTTCCTGTTGCCAAGTCGTACACCCCGCCGACCACCCGAACTTTTTTCTTCGCGACCATGTCGGACAGAATGGGACCCGCATTCTGGAGGCGTTTGACGTTGTACTGCACGTTTGCAACGACGGCGCGTTGCTCCAGATTGTCGCCAGGCTTTTTCAGGACCGGCTCGATGCCTGGCTTCATAGCTCTCGCGAGATCCGCGATGTGGCCGGGCAGCTTGTTGCCTTTCTGGAGTGCTGCGACTGTCGCATTGACGGCACCGCAACTGCTGTGGCCGAGCACCATGATGAGTTTGGTGCCAAGGACCGCGGCGCCAAACTCCAGACTTGCCAGACCATCGGTTGTTACGAAATTGCCGGCGACACGGACGACAAATAGATCGCCCGGCGACTGGTCAAATGCGAGTTCAGGTGCAATGCGGGAATCGGCGCATCCCAATATTGCGGCGAATGGAGCCTGGCCGGAAGCGCGGCTGGCCCGACCAGAGGAGAAGTCACGTTCGCGCGGCTGGTTCGCTACGTAACGTTCATTACCATCGATCAGAAGTTTCAGTGCCGCGTCCGGCGTATCGGCCGCGCTGATCGGTTGAGCTTCGGCAATGTTGATGAGGGGTGTTGTTGCGAGCGCCGCGGCGCCCGTCTGTAAAAACGCACGGCGACTGATGCCGGAACCCAAACAAGATCTACACATGGCGTAAATCCTCCAGTTCTATCGAGTGACAAGCCTACGAAAAGAGAAGGAGAGAGACGTCGCCGTATGTCGAAACCTACTATGGATTAGAACTTTGGAGCAAGCACCGGATTTTGGTGAGAGGATTTGATTAAAGGTGTCGGAACTGTCTGCGTTGCTGACGCGGTCCCGAAGGGTGTCGCTTCATGCGATTGATATAAATTCAGTCAGATGCTGAACCGGTAATGTTCACGCGCTCCGGCGGAAGTAGAGAAGTATGCCCATAGGAATTTGTCGTCAGGGTGTGAATGTAAAAATGAGTGGAGGCGCTATCGAGGGCTCCCATCACGGGTGATGGACCCGATACGACTTTCAAGAGGCCGCATGTCCCGATCCAATCCATGTGGCGGTGACCATGAAAAATAATCGCGTGCGCAAAAACGATCATTGCCGCGCGGCCGCTTTCGATCCGGAAACCATAGCGTTCGCCGACGGCATGGATGTCGGTCAGATGAGCAACGCGCCATGCTTTCCGTCCGTGTGATGTGACATCGAAGTTCCTGAGGTCGCGAGGCTGCTCCATGCTCGCATCAAAAATAGCCGAAGATGAAGGATGAAATGGCAAAATAGACCGACACCAAAACAACGGCGTTGGCGATTGTTGGCACAATAAGATGATGCGGGAGCATGATGTCGCTGGCGGTACCGAGTCAGCGGGAACTGGGCCAGACAAGTCCAGCGACGAGTAATCCGCCCAAGCACATCATGAGGCCGGAAATTGCAGAACTGGCTCCGCGCAATTTGACGCGCTTCAGGTCGGTGTTGTTTCGGCCAAAAAGCCGTTCGATCAGATGCCGGATTGCTTCCGACCCGAGCATGTAAGTTGGCAGAACAAGAAGCGCGTGGAGCGACCAGAAATTCTCCTCCGCGATTCTGAGTAATGGCCGCCACGCGAAAAATCCGATGCCAACGACGACGAGGGGAACAAGCGCGGTGCCAATCTCCGCCGGATATAAAATCCGGGAGGAGAGGCTGGCGAACCACGCGGTTGCGACAAGTGGTGCAAGGCCTAGGAGAACCGCTGGTAACAGAAGCGAGATCGTCCACGCGAATAGGAGATTCGGAATGCTGACTTCAGCAAGAAGAGTTCTTGCAATTGCGAGGAGAGATCTGCTCTTCGGGCTTGAGCTGTTATCTTCTATATCGCCTCGACGAGGGTCGAGGAGATGTTGTTCGTATCCGGTTAGATCGTCGGCCTTCGAGGCCGGATCCATCATGGAACGGAGTCTAGACATGTGCCGCGTACATGGGAAGCCGATCGTGTGCGCATGAAAGCCGACCGAGTTTAGTCTGGAGCGTGTGGTGCTTTTTCACTAGGGTGGCCGGCATCCTGCGGTGTCTGCTGACCGGATTGGTTGAGCCATGCCAACAGAAGCTGGATCGAACGCCAAAAGCGAAGGGCGAGAGGCGCTGGGCACAATCGTGACCATTGCACTCGGTCAAGTGCTGTTGTCCTTCAATGTCGTCTCCTTGCCGATCGCGCTGAGTGGTCTGGTGAAAAGCTTCGGCGTTCCGCCGACGACTGTCGCGGCTGCAATTGTCACGTATTCGCTCGCAGTCGCCAGTTTCGTCATGCTCGGCGCGAAATTGAACCAGCGTTTCGGAGCGGTGCGTGTTTTCCGGTCCGTCACGGCTTTGTTCGGAATAGCGCAAGTGCTGATGACCGTCAGTCCGAACGCAAATGTCATGATCGCGGCGCAGGGCTTGTGTGGTGTCGCTGGTGCCATCCTCGTCCCTTCGCTCGTGATGCTCGTCGCAAAAAAGATTCCGGTGGATCGGCAAACCGCCGCATTGGGCATTCTCGGTGCGGCAGGGGCGGGGGGAGCTGTCGCTGCCTTGCTGATTGGCGGATTTCTGGGCACCCGCGTCGGCTGGCGTCCCGCATTCGGCATCCTTGCGGCCCTGTCGTTTGTCGCCTTCGCCCTCAGTCTGCGTTTGAAGCGAGATAAGGGGGTACCAGATATAAAGATCGATGTTGTCGGCGTGATCCTTGCGGCGACAGCGGTGATCTTGATCAGTCTGGGTTTCAACAACATGACTGATTGGGGAGCCGGACTCGCAGGGCCGAATGCGCCCTTCGATATTCTCGGAGTGTCTCCGGCGCCGATCATGGCTGTCGTCGGTGTGGTGTTTGGTCAGGCTTTTGTGAGCTGGACGAGGCGGCGCCGGGCACGGCGAAAGACTCCTTTGTTTGCAATTGAAGTCATGCAGCCGGCGCGGCAGCGGGCCGCCGTTTACGTTCTCTTCGCCGTCGGCGCGCTTGAGGCGATGCTGAACTTTGCTATGCCGCTTTATATTCAGGTTGTGCAGGGGCGCTCGCCGCTCGAGACGGCAATCGCGATGATCCCGTTTAATCTATCGGTGTTCGGCTCGGCGCTGCTTGTCGTGAAGCTGTACGACAGGTTTAGCCTTGGCGGGATCGCGCGCTGCGGTTTGGCGATTTGCGCGGTCGCGCTTTTCTGGCTGGTCCTAGTCGCCCGGAATGACTGGAGCACGATACCTGTCATCATCGGGCTTGTTGCGTTCGGGCTTTCTCAAGGAGCGTTGATGACGTTGGTATTCAACGTCATGGTGGCTGCGGCGCCCGCTGATCTTGCCGGGGACGTCGGCGCACTGCGCGGCACAACCCAAAATCTTGGAGTGGCAATCGGGACGGCGGTGGCGGGTGCACTGCTCGTGGGGGTTCTGAGCTCTGCCGTTCTTCGCAATGTCGCCGCAAGCGAGTTGCTGTCATCTGAACTGTTGCAGCAGTTCGATCTGAATAATGTCAATTTTGTCAGCAATGATCGTCTCAGAAGCGTGCTAGCGCGCATGAACGCGACCGACGTTCAGGTCGAAGAAGCCGTTCGCATAAATTCAGAGTCCCGGCTCCGTGCATTGAAGATCGGGTTTCTCGTTATGGGATGTCTTGCGCTGGTCATGATCGGACCGGCAGGCCGTTTGCCCAAACGGCTCCAGCCAAAAGCGGACGAGTCTCACGCTTAAGCGCGCTTATGCCGGCAGGCGGTGATCCATTTCGACGCCGCCGTTTTTGGCAATGAAGTCGATAATTGTCTGGAGGCCTTCGTTTCGTGACAGATCAGTGAACCCGAAGGGACGATCTCCGCGCATCCGCTCGGCGTCCTTGCGCATGACATCGAGGTCAACGTTCACATGTGGAGCAAGGTCGGACTTGTTGATCACGAGAAAATCCGAACGTGTGATGCCGGGGCCGCCTTTGCGGGGAATCTCCTCGCCCTGACACACTGAAATGACGTAGAGCGTCAGATCGGCGAGGTCCGGGGAGAATGTTGCGGCGAGATTGTCGCCGCCCGATTCTATAAAAATAATGTCGAGGTCCGGAAATTTTCGATTCATCTCGGCGATGGCCTGGAGATTGATGGATGCATCCTCGCGGATAGCCGTATGGGGGCAACCTCCTGTCTCGACCCCCAGAATGCGATCCTCCGAGAGTGCCTGATGCCGCGCCAAAATCAGCGCGTCCTCCTTCGTATAGATGTCGTTAGTGATGACGGCGATAGACAGTTGTCCGCGCAGCGCTTTGCAGAGCTTTTCTGTTAGTGTTGTTTTGCCCGAGCCGACCGGGCCGCCGATGCCGACCCGAAGAGGTCCGTTGTGCGACGACATGAAGAATTCCTCATGAAGCAATTATGCTTCAGTCATGGTGATGATGTGAATGGGCGTGATTGTGGTGATGATCGTGCGCATGGTCATGATCGTGACCATGATCATGGCCGTGCTCGTGACCATGGCCTGCATAAGCGCCGCGTACCGGATTAAAGGGAGCGACGATCTCGTGCACAGTGGCATCAAGGCCCTCCAGCATCGCCTTGATGACGTGATCGCGTAGGATTAGGATTCTATCGGCTGCGATTGCAGCAGGTAGGTGACGGTTGCCGATATGCCAGGCGAGTTCTGCGAGATGAGCACTATTGTGCCCCGTGATCTCGTAGAGCGGCTCGTCGGCGGCGATGATGTTCACGACCGCGCCGTTATCGAGCACCAGTTCATCTCCCGCGAGCAGCACCACGGGCTCTGGGAAGTCTACGAGAACGTTATTCCCGTTCGTCAGGTTGATGGTCTTGCGTCGCAAATGGCGCTCGTCATGTTGCAGTACAGCCGTGCCGAACGGCGATGAGGTTCGTGCCTCAATTTTAATCTTGGATGCAGGTCTAACAGCGATTGCCCGCAACATGGCGCCCTCTTTCTGTCCAGATACTGATTCAATTTTTAAAGAAACATCGTACACTGTATATAAACGTGCCTCAACTCAGCCGGTCACTCAAGCGAGCTGGTTGTCATTGCTCGGTGTTGCAGAAATTCTATTTCGTTTTCGCCTTGCGGCCTATCTGGGGCCAAGATAAGCTTGGTGCATCTTCTGGCTGGTGTTACGGAAAATTATTCCCTTACGTAACAATCGCACAGGCAAGGAGCGCTCCTTGAAGGCGAATTGCTGGCGTGCAGAGCTTGAGCTTTGGCTGGAGCATCAGGATGGCAAAACGCGGTTGATGCGTCGGCGCCATGTTGGTCCGCTTGCCGTCCAGCGTCCCTTCCATCCTGAATCCGATGGCACAGCTCATGTCTATCTCCTGCATCCGCCGGGAGGGGTCGCCGGTGGCGATAGTCTGGAGATCACCTGTCATGTTGAATCAGGGGCGCGCGCCGTTCTGACGACGCCCGGCGCGACCAAGTTCTACCGCAGCGATCATCAGAGCAAGCAGCGCACCGTGATCAATGTTGGCGCTGGCGCTGTTTGCGAATATCTCCCTCAGGAATCTATCATTTATAATGGCGCGGACACTCGCGTTGAGACGCGCGTGATGCTCGCGGATGCCGATGCGACCTATGTCGGGTGGGATTTTTTTAGCTTCGGCCGTCCCGCTTCAGGTGAACGCTTTGCGGACGGCTCGATGCAACAGCGCGTCGAGGTGTCGATCGGGGGGCGTCCTGTCTGGTTCGAGCGCCTTTCGCTTCAAGGAGACTCGTGCCTCGGCCGTGCGCTGTTCGCATTTGGTAGCCGGCCGATTATTGGCACCATGGTGTATGTCGGACCTATTGCCGAAAATGCTGCCGAGCGGACCCAAGCCGAATTCGAAGAAGCCGATGGCCGTGTCTTTTCGGTGAGTCAACTCAAACAGGGTGTTGTTTGCCGCTACCTCGGTGAAAGCATGTCGGAGGGCAAATCGCTTTTCGCGCGTGCTTGGAACGTGTTGCGCGATGCTGGTCAGAGGAAGCCGGCGGCAATGCCGCGTATATGGGCAACCTGAGACAGCGTAGAAGAGGGTTGAACGATGGAACTGCTACCTCGCGAGAAAGACAAGCTCCTGCTTTTCACCGCCGGATTGGTGGCGGAGCGCCGCAAGGCGCGCGGTGTAAAGCTCAACTACCCTGAAGTGATTGCGTATATCTCTGCTGCTATTCTGGAGGCCGCGCGCGACGGTAAAACCGTTGCGGAGTTGATGTCGTATGGCGCTACGCTCCTCACGCGCGCGGATGTGATGGAGGGCGTGCCTGAAATGATCCACGACATCCAAGTTGAAGCAACATTCCCTGATGGCACTAAGTTGGTTACGGTCCATAACCCAATTCCATAGGAGTCCGCGATGATTCCCGGCGAGTATTTCATTGAGGATGGATCCATCGAGCTGAACGCAGGCCGGAAGACTTGCAGGATACATGTTGCGAATTCCGGTGATCGGCCAATCCAGGTCGGTTCGCACTATCATTTCTACGAAACGAATAAAGCGCTGGTTTTCGAGCGCGACAAGACGAAGGGCTTTCGTCTCAATATCCCCGCTGGCACGGCCGTGCGTTTTGAACCTGGCCAGGATCGCGAGGTCGAGCTCGTGGCTTTGGATGGCGACCGCAAGGTCTACGGTTTTAACGCCAGGATCATGGGCAAACTGTAGGAGAGGTGGATGGCTACGATCACACGTCAAGCCTACTCGGATCTCTACGGCCCAACCACAGGCGACCGGTTGCGTCTGGCCGACACCGAACTCATCATTGAAGTCGAAAAAGATCACACCGTTTACGGCGAAGAAGTCAGCTTCGGCGGCGGTAAGGTGATCCGCGATGGCATGGGACAAGGTCAGCGTCTGGCCGCAGAGGTTGCTGATGTCGTCATCACCAATGTCATTATTCTGGATCATTGGGGCATCGTAAAAGCCGACGTCGGCATCAAGGATGGCCGTATTTCTGGCGTCGGAAAGGCCGGCAATCCGGATATTCAGCCCGGTGTGAACATCGTCATTGGACCAGGCACCGATGTCATTGCCGGTGAGAGCAGGATTCTGACAGCTGGCGCCATCGATACCCATATCCATTTCATCGCGCCACAGCAGGCTGAAGAAGCTCTTTCCAGCGGCACAACGACACTGGTTGGTGGTGGTACGGGTCCAACGGTGGGCACGCTCGCCACAACGGTGACGCCGGGTCCGTGGGCGATTCATCGCATGCTGGAAGCGGTCGAAGCTCTTCCCATCAATGTGGGATTACTCGGGAAGGGCAACGCCAGTCTACCTGAGCCGTTGCGCGAGCAGATTCATGCGGGCGCGATCGGTCTGAAGCTGCATGAGGATTGGGGGACGACTCCCGCTGCGATCGACAATTGCCTCACTGTGGCTGACGAGGAGGACATTCAGGTTGCGATCCACACGGATACGCTGAATGAGAGTGGGTTCGTGCGGGATAGCTTTGCCGCCATGAAGGGACGGGCGATCCACAGCTTCCACACGGAAGGTGCGGGCGGCGGCCACGCGCCGGACATCATCACCGCGGCGGGCGAGCCAAATATCCTGCCGTCCTCAACCAACCCGACACGCCCGTATACGATCAACACCGTCGACGAGCACCTCGACATGCTGATGGTGTGTCACCACCTTAGCCCGCAAATTCCGGAGGACGTTGCGTTCGCCGAATCGCGCATCCGCAAGGAGACGATCGCAGCGGAAGACATTCTGCACGATCTTGGCATCTTTTCGATGATGTCGTCGGATTCGCAGGCGATGGGCCGGATCGGCGAGACGACGCTGCGTTGCTGGCAGACAGCGCACAAGATGAAGGTGCAGAGAGGGCCGCTGCCTGAAGACAGCGCGCGCAACGATAATTTTCGCGTCAAACGCTATGTCGCCAAACACACCATCAATCCGGCGATCACCCATGGCTTCGCTCATGAGATCGGCTCCATCGAAGTCGGCAAGCGCGCCGATCTTGTCCTGTGGAAGCCGGCCTTCTTTGGGGTGAAGCCGTCGCTCGTCATGCTCGGCGGCATGATCGCGACGGCTCCGATGGGCGATCCCAACGCTTCGATCTCGACACCGCAGCCGGTGCATTATCGCCCGATGTACGGTGTGCTGGGTCGTGCACGCGGTTCAACCGGCGTCACGTTCGTCTCGAAGGCGGCGCTTGATGACGGGATCGGTGACAAGCTGAAGCTTTCCAAGAAACTCGTCGCGGTGCGCGGGACCCGTACAATCCGCAAGAAAGATATGATCCACAACGGGCTTACGCCCAAGCTGGAGGTCGACCCCCAGAACTATCAAGTCAGGGTCGACGGAAAGATCATCACCTGCGAGCCAGCTGACGTGCTGCCAATGGCGCAGCGCTATTTCCTGTTCTAGGCGATTACCCGAAAAGGGTGCTCACATTTTGTCTTGAAGCTCGGGAGATTTCCGTGCGCGTAGGGCAATTCCAAGATCACCCGACCCTCGGCTTCGCCGATTGGACGTTGCGTGGCGTAGGGCAGGTTGTTTTTCAGAATAATCCGTTGGCGGGTCTCGTTATTCTCATCGGGCTTCTTGTCAACTCGTGGATCTATGCCGCGATATGCATTCTGGGTGTGGCTGCCAGCACGCTGACCGCGATCTGGCTGAAGGCCGATAAGGGCCTTATTCGCGATGGCCTGTTCGGCTTCAATGGTGCGCTCGTCGCGCTCGCACTTGTCGCCTTCACCAGCGAGGATTTCCAGACCGGGGCGATACCTTCTGTCGCCATGACCGTTTATCTTGTCTGCGCGGCGGCGTTCACCACCATGGCCTTCGCAACCATCGCCGCGCTGCTTGGTCCGCATAAGGTGGCGCCTCTGACCATGCCCTTTGTGCTTGTGGGCTGGCTCTTCCTTTTTGCCGTCCTGAAATTCAATGCCATCGAGGCCGGTCCGATGGCAAAGCCCGTCTCGCCGGACCAGTTCGCCTATAGCGCGCCATATGACTTTGGGACGTGGTATCAGGGAATAGGCACATCGATCGGTCAGATCTTTTTCCAGGATAACTGGATCACGGGCTACATCATCCTTGTCGGCATCGCTATCAACTCTCGCATCAGCGCGGCCATGTGCTTGCTTGGTGCCGTGATCGGCACTTTCATCGCGGCCCTTTTTGGAGGGCCGGAAGGTGCAATTCGGGACGGGCTCTTTGGCTACAACGCAGCCCTCACGGCGATTGCACTCGGTGGCTTCTTTCTGGTCTTCAACTGGAGCAGCCTGCTTTATGCCGTCTTCGGGGCGGTCGTGTCAGCCTGGCTCTGGGCTTCGATTGCGATTTTTTTAAAACCCATCGGCATGCCGGTGCTGACATCGACCTTTGTTCTCGTGACCTGGATCATGCTGATCGGCCAGTACGCTTTTAAAGCGCTGGTCCCGGTGCCCCCCGCCGAGGCAACGACGCCGGAAGACAACCGCCGGCGTTATCTTGCAGGGCTGCAAACGAACTCAGGAGCGGAATAGCCGGCTGTACTGGGTCTCGTGCCACGCGCTTGCCATGGCCATGAGAGGAGCCACATTGCCGATCTCGTCGTCGGTGAGGGAGGCTGCATTTTCTGCCGCGCGCTCGATCACGGGCACTGACTCAATCATGATGCGTTGGCCGGCCGTATGGCCCAGTGGCACAAGACGGATCGCAGCGGCAACCTGACCCTCCACGACACTCCACATCAAGCCCTTGAGCGCGTCGGCTGGCGCGATTTGCCAATGGTGGATGGCGATGGCGAAGACCGCCGGATAGGTGGCGGCGTGGCTGGCGTCACTCCGGGCGAGGGGGAGCTCGAGATCCGTAAGCAGACGCAACAGGGCCTCGGCCATTCGTTGGTCTTCCAGAGCGAGCTCGCGGCTTTCCCGGCCGGCTGCAAGCCAGGCGTCGCAGGCGAGGAAGCGCTCTATGTCATCCTGCATAAGGGCATGGATCAGCCGCCAGAACAGCGCGCCGTCGAGCGCGGCATAGCTGTGCTCCAGCGTGCCCAGTATCCAGTCGCGCGCATCCGTTTCGTTCTTGACGCTGCCGGAGGCGACCGCCCATTCCAGTCCCCGAGAGTAGGAAAAGGCGCCCGCGGGCAAGCTTTGGCTTACGAGACGCAGGAGATGAAGCGGCAAAGCGCGAGAGCCGTCATGAAACACCACACTCACTCTCCGATTATACAGGCTAGGCAGTGTGGCCTGCCAAGGAAGCATGAGAATCCACGAGCCGGGCAGAGGCTGCCCGACCTGGAGCCATCGGCCTTCCACGTCAATATTGACCCATTCCTGTGGTTTTCGCCACCGGTCAGAACGAGCCAAACATCGAGCCCAATACGAAAACAACGGCTAGCGAAATAATCACGCCGACGATCACCGTCATGACCATGTCGAAGTAGCTTTCCGCGTGAGTTTGCTTGCTGATCTGCAGTAGAAGCAGAACAGTGCCGTTATGAGGAAGTGCATCGAGTGTGCCAGCGCTGATCACCGTGAGGCGATGCATCAGTGCGGGATCGATGCCGTGTTCGAGTGCGAGGCGCATGTACTCGCTGCCCAGCGCGTTCAGCGCGATGGCCATGCCGCCGGACGCTGTTCCTGTCAGCGCTGCCAAGGCGTTCATTGCAACGACGAGAGAAACCAACGGCCCTCCCGGCACTTCCAAAACAGCATCGCGAACGGATGTAAATGCAGGCATTGCTGCTATGACAGCCCCGAATCCGACGAGGCTGGCGATGGTCAGAATTGGCAGAACGGAGGAATTTGCGCCTGCATCAAGGCTCTCACGCAGTGAGGCGAGGCGCCGGTAGTTCACGATGATAAGCGTGAGGATGGCGGCTGCCAACGCAATGAGAACCGCCCATACGCCGGTGACCGCTCCAACATTAATTCCCCACGGTTCCTCGGCGAGGAATGAGAAATCAATGCTCGGAAGAATGACCAGCGCCATCATGAAGTTGACGACAATGACCACGATGAGAGGCAACAAGGCAAAAATAAAAGGAGGGTAATCGGTAGCCCGCTTGCCGTGGCTCAATTCTGCCGGATCGAAATCTCCCGAAAGTGTCGCCTGCTCGCGGATTTTCTCATCGATAACGGCGGCATCGGTATTGTCGATATAGGCTTCACCCGCCTGTCGCGCGGCAGCCTCAGCGCGGGCAAGCCACCACATTCCGAATACAAAAGTAACGATCGAGGCAATGATGCCGAGGCCGGGCGCGGCGAAGGTCGTAGTGTCGAAGTAGGGCATCGGAATCGCGTTATTGGTCGATGGCGTTCCGGGAAGCGCGGACATCGTAAATGTAAATGCGCCAAGACCAATCGCTGCAGGCATCAGCCTGCTTGGTATGTTCGCGGCCTTGAACATTTCACGAGCCATCGGGACGAGCACAAAGAACGCGACGAATACGCTGACACCGCCATAGGTTACGATGGCGGACGCAAGAACGACTGAAAGCATCGTCCGCTTTACGCCAAGCCGTTCCGTCAGGGAATGCGCGATAGACGTAATCGAGCCGCTGTCATCCATCAGCTTCCCGAAGATTCCTCCCAGCAGGAACAGCGGAAACCATCGCGCGACGAAGCCTGCGGTTCCCGTCATGAAGGTCTGTGTCCAGTTTGCCAGCAGCGGCTCGCCGGAAATTAAAGCGGCAAGAAGTGCCGCCGCCGGCGATAGCAAGAGGACGCTCCAACCGCGGTAGGCCAGCCACATCAAAAGCGCTAGTGCAACCAATATTCCAAGAAGTCCCATGATCAGATCCTTTAAATGAAGGATTGCAGCGATGACGTCATCCGTGGATTTGCTTTGTATCGGGTGCAGTAGATTTGGCTGATAATCACTCCCGCTCTATTGCTATCTCAAGCGTTCGAGGAATCTTCGCTTGAAGCATACGTGATGCCGCAAGGTAGCACGATGTCAGATTGTACGTAAGCGATGTTTGGCATGCAGTCTTCCGGCTGTATCTCAATGACGTGAGCATTGAGTGCTCGTTTCGTTATCGGATGCGCGCTTGATGGATTTATTGATTTCCGGTGCGGATAGTGGGTTTTCGGCACGGCTTCCCATCAAAGCGGATGGCCTTGGGATGATTCATAAGTGAATGCGCGGATCGACGCCGCCGATCCACGATACTTTTGCTAAAAAGCGTTTGATTTGTTGCGGCAGTTTCGTGTGCAGCGATATGCCTGGTGCAGCGCAGCGTTACGCGCTTACCGGCCCGAATGATTGTAGCCGCACGATTGATGAGACATTCTTGTCATCTTGCTGCACTCGGGGGTACGCTACGTTCGACATTCGAGGAGCTTACTGACTTTACCACTGTCCGGATGCTGCATTGTCACCGTTTGAGGAGATCTGCCATGGCTGAACTTGTGGTTATCGGGTGTGAAGATCGAAACGGTGTGAGTCTCGTGCTGCCGGAACTGATCTTCCTCCAAAGAGAGAGTCTCCAGATCTAGAAGGTGCAGTCGTCGCCAGTCGTCGTTTCGACGGTGATAATCGAATGCATTTTCTTTCAACTTTTCCGAACCAAATAACGGACGGCGTGTCGGCGATGCGAAGGGATCATATCCATGAACTCGCGGAGTCTTCTCACTGACGCAGGCAGTTCATGCGTCCCGGTCTGGTCCATATCCGCGGCGCGATTCAGGGCAGCGCGACACTGGATTCTGTTGTGTGGCCTTGCATCGATTCTGATTCTGAATGGCCACGCTGTTCGGGCCCAACAACCGCAATCGCCTGCCGTCGGCGTGACGCCGGTGCAGTTGGAGGATGTATCGCCGGCCTCGGAATTTGTCGGGCGCGTCGAGGCTGTCAACGCGGTGGATATTCGTGCCAGAGTCGAGGGATTTATCGAGGAGCGGCCCTTCACGGAAGGGCAGACGGTTCAAAGTGGACAATCGCTCTTCATCCTGGAGAAGGTCGCATATGAAGCGGCGGTGACAACCGCCCGCGCCAGCCTCACGAGCGCAGAGGCGGCGCTGAAGGACGCCGAAAGGCGTGTGCAACGTAATCAGGAGCTGCGCAGGACACAGGCGGTGTCGCAAGTCTCTCTCGAGGAGGCTCAAACCGCCCGCGACACTGCGCAAGCCAATGTCCTGTCCGCTCAGGCCAGCGTGCGCATGGCCGAGCTCAACCTGAGCTACACCGTGATCAAGGCGCCGATCACCGGCCGCATTGGTGTCGCCGCCTTTGCAGTCGGAAGTCTTGTGGGACCGTCTTCCGGAAATCTGGCCCGGGTGGTGCAGGTTGATCCGATCAGGGTTGTTTTCTCGGTCAGCGATCGCATCATCCTGGATATGCGGGAAGAGAACAACAATCGCGGCAAGCAGGAGATTGCCCGCAAGTATGTGCCGATGCTGCGTCTCTCCAATGGCAGCGATTACCCGATCAAGGGTGAAATCGACTTTGCTGGCAACGAGGTTGACCAGACGACAGGGACGATTTCGATCAGAGCCAGTTTCTCCAATCCGGATGGGCTCCTTGTGCCCGGTCAGTTTGTGACTGTGATCATCCGCCGCTCTGAGCCGGTTCGCCGGCCTGTCGTTCCCGTTGGGGCCGTGCAGCTCGACCGGGCAGGACGCTTTGTTCTCATTCTGGATGAAAACGGAAAAGTCGCGGAACGACGCATAAAGACCGGTGCGCAGCTTGGGCAAAACTGGGTTGCGACCGATGGACTGACGGGCGGAGAAAGCCTCATTGTGCAGGGCTTTCAGAATGCCCGGCCCGGTGCTGCTGTGCGGGTTGTTCCGGTATCTCCTGGCGCTATTTCTCCCCCAGATGTGGGAGTGAGTGCCCGATGATCTCGTCCCTGTTCATTGACAAGCCGCGTTTCGCGATGGTGATCGCGATTGTAACGCTGCTCGCCGGCTTGCTCGCTCTCAGTCAGATTCCGGTCGCGCAGTTTCCACCAATCACGCCGCCTGAGGTCCAGGTGACCGCCAGTTATCCGGGCGCCAATGCCGAGGTCGTCAACGAGAGCATTGGCGCGCCGATTGAGGATCAGGTGAACGGCGTCGAGAACATGCTCTATATGTCCTCGTCGAGCACGAACAATGGCGGTTATTCACTGACTGTCACTTTCGCCGTCGGCACCGACCCGGCCATCGAGCAGGTCAACGTACAGAATCGTGTTGCTCTTGCGACGCCACGGCTGCCACCTGTCGTCACGCAGACGGGTGTTTCGGTCCGCAGCCGCTCCACCAGCATGCTGATGGGCGTGGCGATTTATTCGCCCAAGGGGATGCATGACGAAATCTTCGTCAGCAATTATGCGTCCATCAATGTGCGTGATGCACTAGCGCGCGTTGCGGGCGTTGGCGAGGCCGGAATCTTTGGTCCGGTCTACGGCATGCGCATCTGGATGAACCCGGATCGCATGCAGGCGCTCGGGATCACCGCATCGGATTTGATGAGTGCCATACGTGCCCAGAACGCCTTGGCATCGGCGGGCTTGATAGGCTCGGCGCCCGCGCAGCCTGGACAGCAACTGCAGATGACAGTGATGGCGCGAGGCCGTCTGGCGGACCCGAAGGAATTTGGGAATATCGTTGTGCGTACCAATGCCGATGGAGCCATCGTTCGCCTCCGGGATGTGGCGCGGGTCGAACTCGGGGCTGAATCGTATGACACCGGTTCGAAATTCAACGGCCAGCCGAGCGCGACCCTCGTTATCTATCAATCGCCGGACGCCAACGCGCTGGCCGTTTCCCGTGCCGTCAAAGACGAACTCAAGCGCCTTTCGGCGTCGTTTCCTGACGACATGTCCTACACGGTGGTGTTCGACACAACCTCTTTTGTCAGCGCGACGATCCATGAGATCATGATCACGCTTCTGATCACCTTCATTCTCGTGGTACTCGTCACCTACATATTCCTTCAGGATTGGCGTGCCACGCTGATTCCGACGCTGACGATCCCGGTCTCGTTGATCGGCGGTTTCGCCATTTTGTATGTGCTCGATTACTCGGCGAACACCATCACGCTGTTCGCGATTGTGCTCGCCATTAGTCTCGTTGTCGACGACGCCATTATCGTGGTTGAGAACGTGCAGCGCGTGATGAAGGAAGATGGTGTTCCGGTTGCCGAAGCGACTCGCCGCACGATGCAGCAGGTTACGGGTCCGATTGTCGCCACCACACTCGTGCTTGCTGCTTTGTTCGTGCCGGTGAGCTTTCTCGGAGGGATCGTCGGCCAACTCTACAGACAATTCGCGGTGACGATTCTCGTCACGATCACGCTCTCGACGATCAATGCTCTGACGTTGAGTCCGGCGTTATGCGCCTTGCTGCTGCGTCCTCCAGCGGAAAATCGCGGGCGGATTTTTAGCACATTCAATGGCGCGTTGGATGTCTCGCGGGACTGGTATCTCCGGCTATTGGCCTGGTTCAGCCGCAGACTGATATTCGCGACGGTTATACTGGCGGCTATATTCGGCGGCGCCTATGGGCTGATGCGTATTCTGCCGACGGGCTTCATTCCGTCCGAAGATCTCGGTTACCTCTTTGTCAATGTGCAACTGCCGAACGCCGCTTCGCTCCAGCGAACGGAAGCGGTGATCGACGACGTGACGAACATCCTGCGGGCGACGCCGGGGGTGGATAATGTCATCGGCATTGCTGGCAACAGCCTGATCGGTGGCAGCGGATCCGACACCGGCATGGCGATCGCGGCTCTCAAGCCGTGGGACAAGCGAAACAGTTCCAACGAAAGTATCGGCGGCATCCTCACCCATCTGCGCGCTCAGTTCGCAGGATTGCCTGCCGCCACCGTCGTACCTTTCAACCCGCCGGCTATTCCGGGTCTCGGAACAACCGGCGGGTTTGACATGCGGCTGCAGGCTCGCGGCGGCCAAAGCCAGGAAGATCTTGCGGAGGCGGCACGGGCCCTGATTTTCAAGGCCAATCAGACGCCGGGGCTGACGGGCGTCTTCACTACGTTTTCCGCGGACGTCCCACAGGTCTATCTCGATATTGATCGCAAGCGAGCCGATCTTTTCGGTCTTTCTCCGGCGAATATCTTTGCCGCCTTGCAGGCGCATCTGGGCTCCGCCTATGTCGATGACTTCAATATCTTCTCGCGGGTCTATCAAGTCCGCATCCAGGACGAATCCGAATTTCGTAATCGCGTAGACGATATTTTGCGTCTGCATGTTCGTAATGCAGCCGGAGATCTGGTGCCGTTACGGTCGATCGTGACTCCGACGACGTCGTTCGGGCCGAACGCCATCAACCGCTACAATCTTTTCCCGGCGGCTTCGATCAACGGGCAGCCCTCTCCCGGAACGAGCACGGGGCAGGCGCTCTCCATCATGGCGAATCTGGCGCGCGCGACCCTGCCGAACAATTTCAATTTCGAATGGACCGGGCTCGCCCTACAGGAAAGCCACGCAGGCAATCAGACCATCATTGTCTTCATCATGGGTATTGTTTTCACCTATCTGTTTCTGGTCGCTCAATATGAGAGCTGGTGCGTCCCGGTTGCTGTCATGCTTGCAGTGTCGGTGGCGGTTCTCGGCGCTCTCGGAAGTCTCGCCATCTCCCGTATCCCGATCGATATTTATGCCCAGATCGGATTGATCTTGCTGATTGGTCTCGCGGCGAAGAACGCAATCCTGATTGTGGAGTTCGCTAAGCATAAGCGCGAGGAAGGCAAGAGCATTGATGAAGCCGCGATGGAAGGTACCGCTCAGCGCTACCGCCCGGTTCTCATGACCGCATTCGCCTCGATCCTCGGCGTGATCCCGCTCGTCGTCGCTAGCGGGGCAGGAGCGGGCAGCCGTCAATCTATCGGTTTGACCTTGTTCGGCGGCCTTCTGATCGGAACGTTGATAGGGCTTGTGCTGATTCCGGTTCTCTATGTCATGGTGCAAAGCGTTCGCGAGCGCATGAAATCGTGGTTGTTCGGTGTGCGGAGCGATGAGCCAGCGACGTAATAATCAGGCTTGTTCTATTTGTCTGGCAGGGCGTGAATGATCAACGGAAAGGGTCTCCAAACAGCACAGATTGTGATGGCGACAATCTTGATCGTCGCAGCACTCTCCATCGCGAGCTCGGTTTTTGCGCCGGTTGCCTTCGCGCTGTTCATCATTGCGTTGATGTGGCCGCTGCAGAAAAGACTTCAGGCCGCTCTGCCACGGCTTATTGCACTTGCCGTCAGCGTTGTCGTCATGGTGACGGCGTTCTTCGCATTCGGATCGCTGATGGGATGGGCGTTCGGCCGGGTTGGCCGCTGGATGATCAGCGATGCCGCCCGTTTCCAGGCGTTCTATGTCCACGCCATCCTTTGGCTCGAGGAGCATGGGATCACGGCGGCGGGAGCCTTCTCAGAGAATTTCAGTGTTGGGTGGCTGCTCCGCAAGGCGCAAACGGTCACAGGTCGGCTCAATACGACGGTCAGCTTCTGGCTGGTTGTGCTGGTTTACATGATCCTCGGTCTGCTTGAAGTCGATGATTTCAAGACCAAACTTCGCAATATGCGAAACAGCGAAACCGGGGCGCATCTTCTCGAAGGCAGCATGGCAACCGCGGCCAAGATTCGCCGGTACATGCTGGTCAGAACCGGAATGAGCCTGATCACCGGCTTGCTGGTGTGGGGTTTCGCCAAAGCTGCCGGCCTGCAGCTTGCTGCGGAATGGGGCTTCATCGCGTTCTCGCTGAATTACATCCCCTTTCTTGGTCCGCTGGTTGCGACCGTATTCCCAACCTTGTTCGCGATGACGCAGTTCTCGTCTTGGCAGGCCGTGGTCGCGGTTTTTGCCTGCCTTAACCTTATTCAGTTCATCATCGGGAGTTATATCGAGCCGCGCATCGCCGGAAGTGCTCTTTCGATGTCTTCGGCGCTTGTGCTGTTTTCGGTATTTTTCTGGAGTTACCTGTGGGGCATCTTCGGTGCGTTCATCGGCGTGCCGACCACCATCGTCATTCTCACATTCTGTGCGGCGCATCCTTCGAGTCGATGGCTTGCTGAACTGTTCGGTTCTCCGTCGCGGAATGCATCGGCCGTCATTCATCAGCCGGTGGCCTCATGAATCTGTCATCGCGTCTCACCGTATTCTCTGAAATCACGGCATAACAGGATGGGATCATGGCAACTGAGCAATTCCAGCGATCACCGCAGCCAGGTATTCCTGTGAGTGATGGCGATCATCGGAGCCCGGTGGCTGGCCTCAAGCTAAAATGGAGGCGATTTCTTGCGCTCGGCCTCGTGCTGACATTGGCCGGTGTGCTCGCCATATCTCTTCCGGAAATTGCGGCATTTGCGACAGGCGCGGTGTTTGGAGTCGTTCTTGGCATAGCGGGCGCCGTGAAGATGCTCCTTTCCCTGCAGATCAAGGAATGGAGTGGGTTCATCTGGCAGGAGCTAACAGGCGCGGCAGAATTGGTCGGGGGCATCCTGATTTATTTCAACCCCCTGAAGGGCGCTCTGGCCATCACGCTCTTGATTGCGCTGGTGCTTCTCGTTCAAAGCTTCTTGCAGATTGCGCTGGCCCTGCGGATTCGCAAGCAAAACGGTTGGCAATGGTTTGCATTGTCAAGTCTTGTCTCGTTGGCGGCCAGTGCGGCGCTTGTTCTCAAGCTCCCTTTCACGATCGGATACGAACCGGGGATGATCGCGGGCGTCGCTCTTCTCGTCGCAGGATTCGCTTACATTGCGATTGCCCTGACGATGCGAAGCAGCCGATGACTGCTTGCACGGAACTCGCGTTTGTTGTTGCTTGCGACAACAGGCATGGAGGTGCAGGATAAGCGCCTTGGCAATGATGACTCATACGATGCTCAGAGGACTTGATTAGAATTAGATCTGGAATTTTGCGCCTGACATCTGACTTCCACAAACAGCGCGAGGATCGAGATGATTCGCCTAGGGAAGAAGTATCAGAATTTTGTCACCTCTCCTGGTTGCGGTTGCTGTAACCCTTCACTGCGACAAGTTTCGCACCGGCTGGAAGAGTTTACGCGAAGACATTTTCTCGCCGGCACAGGCGCCATGTTCTTCAGTTCTCTGGCTGCGACCTCGGTGCTTGCACAACCTTCGAGAAAGAACTCCAAGATACTTTTCAGGCAGGCACGGTTGTTCGATGGGAAATCTGAATCGCTTCGCAACGTTCAGGTTCTGGTCGAAGGAAACACAATATCGTCGATCGATGAGAGCAACGCATCGCCACCTTCCGATGCGCTGGTCGTGAATTGCGATAATCGGGTCCTCATGCCGGGGTTGATCGATGCCCATTGGCACGCTTTGCTCGCAGCCGTGCCCGCGAATGTTCTGGTGTCCGCTGATCCGGGATTTATCTTCGCCGCTGCGACAGCCGAAGCCAATCGAACGCTGTTGCGCGGATTTACAACCGTGCGGGATTTGGGTGGACCTGTTTTCACGTTCAAACAGGCGATCGATGGCGGGATCATTCCCGGTCCCCGCATTTTTCCCTCCGGTGCGATGATTACGACGTCCGGTGGACATGGCGATTTGCGGCTGCCGACAGAAGTGCCTCGCAGCATCGGTCAACTGAGTCCGATCGAGCGTCTGGGCGGCGCCATGCTTGCGGACAGTGCCGGAGAGCTGCAGCTGCGTGTTCGTGAACAATTGCTTCAGGGAGCTTCGCAGATCAAACTGGTCGGTGGCGGTGGTGTTTCGTCTCCGCGCAGCCCTCTCGATATGTCGACCTTCAGCGAAGAAGATTTGCGGGTTGGAGTCGGGGTCGCAAAGGACTGGAATACATACGCGACAGTCCATGCCTATGCGCCACATACCATTCAGCGGGCGATCGCGGCAGGCGCGGCCTGTATCGAGCATGCACATTTGATCGATGACGAGACGGCGAAGCTAATGGCCGACAAGGATGTGTGGCTGAGCACACAGCCGTTTCTCTCGACGGAGGATACTGCGCCGCTGACGGGACCAAGCCTTGCAAGAACCAAAGTGATATTTGAGAGAACGCCCCGACTCTATGAGTTCATCCGCAAATACAAGATCAAAACGGCTTGGGGGTCGGACCTTTTATTTTCGGCTGAGGTGGCGCGGCGCCAGGGCATCATGCTGTCTCACCTTGCGAATTGGTATTCTAACACGGAAATCCTGCGCATGGCGACGTCCACGAATGCGGACCTTCTGGCGCTGTCCAATATGAGGAATCCCTATCCCGGCAAGATCGGGGTGATAGAGAAGGGCGCGCTGGCCGATCTATTGGTGTTCAATGGCAACCCGCTGGAAAACATCAGGCTGGTCGAAGACCCCGACAATAATCTTGCTGTCATCATGAAGGACGGAAAGCTTCATAAGAACACACTCAATGCATGACGTGGAAGGAGCAGCCCTTCTGGCGCCGTCAGAAAAGCTGTACTTATGTCGGGATTAGAACCAAGCGCCCGTACTTGACGCCGCGCTCGGCAATAATGTGATCGGCAAAATGCTGAATCTCGCTGCCGGAGCCGCGGAATGCAGTCACCTCCATGCAATTGTCATTGTCGAGGTGGACATGGAGCGTGGCCAGCGAGAGATCGTGGTGGCTGTGATAGTTTTCGACCAGCCGTCGTGACAGATTGCGTGCGGCGTGATCGTAAACATAGACGAGCGCTGCGACGCATTCGCCAGACTTACCTTTTTCCTGTGCGGCCTGCTGCATGCCGGCGCGCGCGAAGTCACGTATCGCCTCGGAGCGGTTCTGGTATCCGTGCTCTGCGATCATCCTGTCGAGTTCATCGATCAGATCATCGTCGAGGGTGATGGTGATGCGTTGCATGGTCCTTCCTTTTAAGCTCGACAAGTATGATGATTTATTCATATCATCATACTTATGATGTCAGATTCTTCGCTCTCCGTTAGTTTGCAGCATAGCCTGCCAGACGTCGCGGTGTGATTCATTCGTTCTGATTGTCGTCGCTGGGAGTGGGCGATGCGTCGATCTCTGGGCGTTTCGGGGCTTGTACTGATTGATCTGATGGCCGTGGCATCGTCTGCCTCGGCGCAGAGCGTGGCTTCCACCCGGCTTCCCGAGATCGAAATCGACGCGCCACACCGCCGCCAGGATAAAAATGTCAGGCGAAAGCCGGTGGCGGCACAGGAACGGGGACGGCACCGCGAAGTGTCCAGAAACCCAGCGCCGACCAGCAGCGCTGCGGCGAGGCCAAATGCTGAACCAAATGCCGAGGGAGCGGTTGCCTCCGCTCCGGCCGCGGCTGCCAGTGAAAAGACCGTGAGCGGCGAAGAGATCAATGCGCGGCCGTTCTCGCATCCCGCCGAAGCGCTGGAAGTTGTGCCCGGTCTCATCGTCACGCAGCATAGCGGCGAGGGGAAAGCCAACCAGTACTTTCTGCGTGGCTATAATCTCGATCATGGCACGGACCTCGCGATCACCGTGGATGATATGCCGGTCAACATGCGCACGCACGCGCATGGGCAGGGTTATGCCGATCTGAATTTCCTGATTCCGGAATTGATAAAATCGGTCAATATCCGCAAGGGACCATACTTCGCGGATGAGGGAGATTTCTCCTCCGTCGGCGCCGTGCATATAGGTCTGCTCGACACTATCGAGAAATCGATGGCCCTCATGACGGTGGGCAGCTTCGGATACAATCGCGTGCTTGGCATCACCTCGACGAAGGCCGGCGAAGGTCATTTGCTGGTTGCCGGAGAAGCCAACACCTATAATGGTCCGTGGGATTATCCCGACAAGGTCCGGAAGCTGAACGCTGTCGTTCGATACAGCGAGGGCGTGGCCTCCGATGGATTCTCTCTGACGGGAATGGCTTATTCCAACCGCTGGAATTCCACCGATCAGGTCCCGCTGCGCGCGATCACTTCGGGGTTGATCGGGCTCTACGGAGCGCTCGATCCGACCGACGGAGGCAATTCCGACCGGTTTTCGCTTTCAGGACGTTGGGCGCGAAGCGATGAGAACGGCGCTTCGAAGGTCAGCTTCTATCTGATTAAAAGCTCGCTCGATCTGTACAATAATTTCACGTTCTTTCTGGACAACCCGAACGAGGGCGATCAATTCCATCAGCACGACAACCGGGTGCTCGGCGGCATCAACGCTTCGCATACATTCAACAGCACCTTCGCCGGTTTGCCGATGCAGACCGAAATCGGCCTCCAGAGTCGTTATGACGATATCCGCCTGTCGTTGTCCAATACGTATCAGCGGAAATTTCTGACGGGGACGCGCGACGATAAAGTGAAGGAAGCGAGTGTTGGAATCTATATCCAGAATACGGTGCAATGGACGAACTGGCTCCGCACGACACTGGGCTATCGTGGTGATTTCTACAATGCGAATGTCGATTCGCTTTTGACACCGGTAAATTCTGGCAACACCAACGCATCCATCGGAAGCCCTAAGCTGAGTGTTGTGCTGGGACCGTTTGCGAAAACTGAGTTTTTCTTCAACGCGGGCGAGGGCTTTCACAGCAACGACGCGCGCGGGGTGACGATCAAGGAATCGCCGTCGGATGGATCGCCATTGGATGCTTCACCGTTTCTGGTGAAGACGCGCGGAATCGAGGTCGGTGTCCGAACGCGCCTCATTCCCGGTCTCGACAGTGCGGTGAGCCTATTCCTGCTCGATCAGGCTTCGGAGATCCTGTTCGTCGGTGATGCGGGCGACACCGAGCCCAGCCGTCCGAGCCGCCGCTACGGTATCGAGTGGACCAACCGCTACAAGCCGGTGTCGTGGTTCAGCCTGGATGGCGACATCGCGTTGACCCATGCGAGATTCCGCGGATACGATTCAGCGCAGGCTGCTGCTTACGCAGAACTAGCCGGCTATCCGGAAGCGCAGATCGGCAATGCGCCCGGCAACCTCATTCCCGGAGCGCCGAATCTCATCGCATCCGCCGGATTCAGGATTGGCGAGGCGACCGGTTGGTTTGGCGGGTTACGTTATCGTTACTTCGGCCCGCGGCCTTTGACGGAAGATGGTGCGTTTGTCTCGCCTGCGACAGGTATCCTGAACGGGCAACTGGGCTACCGCTTCGAAAATAGCTGGCGTATTCAGCTTGATGCGTTCAATCTCACTGACAGCCGTTCGGATCAAATCACTTACGCTTACGGCTCGCTACTCAAGACCGATGCTCTGTTCGCGCAATGCAATCCCCATACCGGCAGCTCGCCGCCTGCGGCGGTCTGCCAGACGGGAGTAATGGATAGGGTGCTCCATCCCGTTGAACCGCTCGCTTTTCGTCTTACACTTGCGGGGAAATTCTGAACGGCATTTTATGAAATTCCGAATGATCCTGATCCAGTCACAACGAGATTGTCGCGCGCATGTTTGGAATTCTGGGATTGGGTTTTCTGCTCGGCATGCAGCACGCGCTTGAAGCTGACCACATTGCGGCGGTGTCCAGCATTGCAGCCCGGCGCAGTCAGGTCGGCGATATTGTCCGGCATGGGCTGACCTGGGGGCTCGGGCACACGGTCACGCTGTTTGTTTTCGCGGGCGCGGCGATCCTGCTTGGCCACGCAATTCCTGAACGTATGTCCCAGCCGCTCGAAACCGCTGTGGGCATCATGCTGGTCGGGCTGGGTACTCATCTGCTGTGGCGGATTTGGCGCGATCGTGTGCACTTTCACCGCCATCGCCACGGTGATGGCGTCGAGCATTTGCACTTGCACAGTCATGCCACTGACAGCGTTCCTCATGCGCAGAGTGAACATGGCCATGCGCATGGTTTCCGCTGGCGCTCGCTGCTGGTGGGTTTGATGCATGGCATGGCAGGTTCGGCGGCGCTGATAGTGTTGGCGGCAACGCAGGTGGCGAACCCGTTATATGGCATACTCTATGTATTGCTGTTCGGGATTGGCTCGATGCTCGGCATGGGTGCACTATCGGTTGTGATTGCCGTGCCTCTCGTCGTCTCGGAGCGATGGCTGACGGGCGCAAATCGAGTGCTGCAGGTGGCGGTGGGACTTGTCACCATCGCGATTGGTTTTTCGACGATTTATGCCACCGCATTCGCATGAGGATCCAATAGGGGATCATGCTCTTTCCGCATTCAGGCCGCTTGCTTAAACAAACGGCAGGATACGTGCCTAATTCGTGATCAGAAACGGCGTGCATTTTGGCTGGTTGCTTAAGGCGTAATCTCGCCGCAAATCGAAACATCTAAGAGATTGATTTTTGGCCGTTATTTGCGGCGGTCTTTGTTCGTTTCTGTGGCATGGTTCTTGCGATTCTCCTGACGCGGAGGCGGTGAAGCACCGTCTGCAGCGTGAATGCACGCGTCAGGGAGTTATATCGCATGTTCATTCAATCAATTTCGGCGATCGGAAAATCGCGCGGCCTTAGGCGGTTTGCTGCGGGAGCGGGGATTGCTTTAAGCCTCGCGACCTTTGGCGCAGCCAGGGCTGCAGATGACACGATCAAGGTCGGCATCCTGCACTCTTTGTCCGGAACGATGGCCATCAGCGAAACGACGCTGAAGGATGCAGTGCTCATGATGATCGATGAGCAGAACAAGAAAGGCGGACTGCTCGGCAAGAAGCTCGAAGCCGTGGTGGTGGATCCGGCATCGAACTGGCCGCTGTTCGCGGAAAAAGCGCGAGAACTCATTACCAAGGATAAGGTTGCGGTTGTCTTTGGCTGCTGGACTTCGGTCTCGCGCAAGTCCGTGCTGCCGGTTTTCAAGGAGCTGGATTCGATCCTCTTTTATCCGGTGCAGTACGAAGGAGAGGAAAGCGAGCGCAATGTGTTTTACACCGGCGCAGCACCGAACCAGCAGGCGATCCCTGCGGTGGACTATCTGATGAAAGAAGAGAAGGTGAAGCGCTGGGTGCTTGAGGGCACCGACTACGTTTATCCGCGCACCACCAACAAGATTCTCGAAGCCTATCTGAAATCGAAGGGTGTCGTGCCGGAAGACATTACGGTCAATTACACGCCGTTCGGGTTCTCCGACTGGCAGACGGAAGTTTCCAAAATCAAGGCGTTCGGCTCGGCGGGCAAGAAAACCGCGGTTGTTTCCACCATCAACGGCGATGCCAACGTGCCGTTTTATAAGGAGCTCGGGAACCAGGGCATCAAGGCCACCGACATTCCCGTGGTCGCTTTCTCCGTGGGTGAGGAGGAGCTTGCCGGCATCGATACCAAGCCGTTGATCGGTCATCTGGCGGCCTGGAATTACTTCGAGTCGATCAAGACGCCCGCCAACGCCAAGTTCATCGAACAGTGGCATGCCTTCACCAAGAATCCGAAGCGCGTGACCAACGATCCGATGGAAGCGCACTACATTGGCTTCAACATGTGGGTGAAGGCCGTCGAGAAGGCGGGAACGACCAACCCCGACAAGGTGATCGATGCTCTGCCCGGCATCAAGCAGGCCAACCTGACTGGTGGTGTTTCGACCATGCTTCCGAACCATCACATCACCAAGCCCGTCTTTATTGGAGAAATCCAGGGTGACGGACAGTTCAACGTCGTGTCTCCCGATGATCCGACGAAGGCGACGCTGGTGCCCGGCGATGCATGGTCGAATTATCTGGAAGGCTCGAAAGACCTTGAGGCCGACTGGGTGACTCTGAAGTGCGGCAACTACAACACCAAGGAAAAGAAGTGTCTCGGTGGAAGCTGACAGCGGAGCGGCGGGCGTGAACCAGCGCGCGCTGAGTCGTTGAGGTCAAACAAGGAAGGCGACGGGTTTCGCCGCCTTCTTCATCGCCGGGGTTGTGATGTCATTTCATCGTTTTCAAACATGTCGAATCTTTTTCGCTGTTCTGGGGCTGATCGTCGCCACGGCGCTTCCTGCGTTGGCCGATCCGTTTGAGGACGCGGCCGCAAAATTCGCCAACGGGTCATTTGCTGATTCGATGGAAGCCGTTGAGGCCATTGCCGCCAGCGGAAACGCCGAAGCCTACCCCATTATCTCCGCGCTACAGGAGAGCCGCCTGCTGGCGGACCCGGATACGAAGAAGGTCTACATCAAGACCGCCGATGGCAAATATCTCGACGCAGCCACAGGACAACCGGTCGCTTCTGTGCCGCAAGGTGCCAGCCCTGTGCGCCTCAACAATCGGCTGCGCAGGCATGTCGAGTCGGCTCTTGCGGGCCTGACCTTGTCGTCACCGGACGCGGCTGTGCGCATTCAGGCGGCCCAATCGGTTTTCAAGAGCCGCGATCCGTCCGCTCTGCCGGCGATTGAAACCGCTCTGCAGAAGGAAACGAATACGTCCGCCAGATTGGCCTTTGCTGAGGCGAAGGCCGCCATCCTTCTGTCGAAAGCTGACGCGACAGATGCGGAAAAGCTCGATGCGATTGCTGTAGTCAGCGGGCGGGGCGATCAGGACGCGCTGGCGCTGCTCAACGATTTGCAGGTGGGATCATCAGAACGGCTGACGCGTGCGAAAGCGAACGCAATTGGTTCGATCAAGTACAAGCTGGCCGTCTGGTCCGTTGCACAGAACGCATGGTATGGCATTTCGTTAGGTTCGGTCCTTTTGCTGGCCGCGATCGGGCTGGCCATCACGTTCGGTGTCATGGGCGTCATCAACATGGCCCACGGCGAGATGGTGATGATCGGCGCCTACGTTACTTTTGTGGTGCAGGAAATCATTCGCACGAAATATCCTGCGCTGTTCGATTATTCGTTGATCATCGCGCTGCCTTCGGCATTTCTGGTCGCAGGTGCGATCGGCATCGTGATCGAGCGAACCGTTATTCGTTTTCTCTATGGGCGACCGCTGGAAACGCTGCTAGCGACGTGGGGCATCTCACTTATTCTTCAGCAGGCGGTGCGTACCGCATTCGGTCCGACCAATCGCGAGGTAGGAAATCCGTCGTGGATGAGTGGCGCGTTCGACCTCGGACAGTTGACGATCACCTATAACCGCCTGTGGATCGTGACTTTTACCATTGCCGTTTTCTTCGTCCTGCAGGCGATGTTGCGTTACACGAGCCTTGGCCTTGAAATGCGCGCTGTGACCCAGAACCGCCGCATGGCGGCGGCCATGGGGATCGCAACGTCGCGGGTCGATGCTCTGACCTTCGGGCTTGGCTCCGGCATTGCGGGCATTGCCGGCGTTGCATTGTCGCAGATCGACAACGTCAGCCCCAACCTTGGGCAAAGCTACATCATTGACAGTTTCATGGTCGTGGTGTTCGGCGGGGTAGGCAATCTGTGGGGCACGCTGGTCGGCGCGCTGACGCTCGGCATGGCGAACAAATTCCTTGAGCCGGTGGCGGGAGCGGTACTCGGCAAGATCGCCATTCTGGTTCTCATCATTCTTTTCATCCAGAAGCGGCCGCGCGGAATGTTCGCGCTCAAGGGCCGATCGGTGGAAGCATGATGCCGCATCTTTTGACTCGGTCGCTCAACAGGAGCGCGATGGGATTCCTCCTTGCCGTGGCGGCTTGCGGCATTCTGGTGCCAATATCGAACCTGCTGCTTCCGGAAACCTCGCCGCTGCAGGTGCCGACCTATCTCGTCACGCTGTTTGGTAAATACGTCTGCTACGCCATTCTTGCGCTGTCGATCGATCTGATCTGGGGTTATTGCGGAATCCTGTCGCTGGGACATGGGGCATTCTTCGCGCTCGGCGGCTACGCCATGGGCATGTATCTGATGCGGCAGATCGGAACGCGCGGTGTTTACGGCAATCCGATTTTGCCGGATTTCATGGTGTTTCTGAATTACAGCAAGCTTCCTTGGTATTGGCATGGCTTCGACATGTTCTGGTTCGCCGCACTGATGGTGTTGTTGGTGCCGGGCCTGCTTGCGTTCTGCTTTGGCTGGCTGGCCTTCCGCTCGCGGGTGACCGGCGTGTATCTTTCCATCATCACCCAGGCGATGACCTATGCGCTGTTGCTTGCATTCTTCCGAAATGACTTTGGTTTCGGTGGAAATAATGGCATGACGGATTTCAAGGACATTCTCGGCTTCAACGTGCAGGCACAGGGAACGCGCGCCACGCTGTTCTTCCTGTCCTGCCTAGCGCTGGCGGCGGCATTCCTGCTTTGCCGCGCCATCGTGACATCCAAGCTGGGCAAGGTTCTCATCGCGATCCGCGATGCCGAATCCCGGACACGGTTTCTGGGATACCGCGTCGAGTCCTACAAACTGTTCGTGTTCACGCTGTCCGCCTGCATGGCGGGCGTGGCGGGCGCGCTTTACGTGCCGCAGGTCGGCATCATTAATCCCGGCGAATTTGCGCCGGCCAATTCCATCGAGGCGGTGATCTGGGTGGCGGTGGGGGGCCGGGGCACGCTGATCGGCGCCGCGCTCGGCACCATTGTCGTGAACTACGCCAAGACGGTTTTCACCTCGGGCGCGCTCGCGTCGTACTGGTTGTTCATGCTGGGTGCCTTGTTTGTCGGCGTCACGCTGCTGCTGCCGAAGGGCATCGTCGGAACTGTTTCGGATTGGTGGCAAGGGCGCAGTGCCGGCGCGGAAGCGAATGTCCGGGATGCGGCGGAAGAAGATGGCGTCACCGGTACGAGCCTGGCGGAGTAGCTTATGAGTATGCTTGATATGCGAACGACTACGGCCATGCTCTACCTTGACGGTGTGCATGTGTCGTTTGACGGATTTCACGCCATCAACGGTCTGTCGCTGACGATCGCGCCGGGCGAGATGCGCGCGATCATCGGTCCGAACGGCGCTGGCAAGACCACGATGATGGACATTATCACCGGCAAGACACGGCCTGACAAAGGCGATGTGCTGTTCGATGGCACCGTCGATCTGACACATCTGGATGAGGCTGAAATTGCCGAACTCGGGATCGGCCGAAAATTCCAGAATCCCACCGTCTTCGAAAGCCAGACGGTCGAGAACAATCTGCTGCTGGCGCTCAAGACCAATCATCGTGTGTCAAAGACACTGTTCTGGCACGAATCTCCGGATGAGTCGGCGCGGATCGACCATGTTCTGGAAACGATCCGACTCGCCAATTCGCGCAACCGGTTGGCGGGTGCGCTTTCGCATGGTCAGAAGCAATGGCTCGAGATCGGCATGTTGCTGGCGCAGGATCCGAAATTGCTTCTCGTTGATGAGCCGGTGGCGGGGATGACCGATGGAGAAACGCACCAGACCGCGGAGCTCCTTAAGGAGATCAACAAGGAAAAGACGGTTGTTGTCGTCGAACATGACATGACCTTTGTCCGCGAACTCGGTGTTCGCGTGACATGCCTGCATGAAGGCTCAGTTCTCGCAGAGGGTTCGATCGATCAGGTATCGGCGAACGAGCGTGTTATCGAAGTCTATCTGGGACGGTAACGATGCTGGAGGTCAACAACATCAGCCTTTATTACGGAGCGGCGCAGGCGCTGCGCGGTGTGTCGCTGGTTGCCGAACCGGGCAAAGTGACGTGTGTGCTCGGTCGCAATGGTGTCGGAAAGACCAGCCTGTTACGCGCGATGGTAGGCCAGTTTCCTATCGCAGGCGGATCCATTATGTTCGATGGTGCAGATATTTCCGGACTGAAACCATATCAGCGCGCTCGACAGGGCCTGTCGTTCGTGCCGCAGGGGCGTGAAATATTTCCGTTGCTGACGGTGGAGGAGAACCTCAGGACCGGTTATGCGCCACTGAAGCGGAGGGAACGCAAGATTCCAGATGATGTGTTCTCGCTGTTTCCGGTCCTGCATTCGATGCTTGGACGGCGCGGCGGTGATCTGTCCGGAGGCCAGCAGCAGCAACTTGCAATCGGCAGGGCGCTGGTGATGCGTCCGAAAGTGCTGCTGCTCGACGAACCGACCGAAGGCATCCAGCCTTCCATTATCAAGGACATCGGCAGCGCGATCTCGTACCTGCGCAGCCTCGGCAATATCGCTATTGTGTTGGTCGAGCAATATCTCGATTTCGCCTGCGAACTTGGCGATAGTTTCGCAGTCATGGATCGCGGCACAGTCAAGTTTACCTGCGATCGCAGCAACCTCGACCCCGGCGAAATCAGCCGGGCGATGGCGATCTGAAATGTCCATCTATGTACAGGATTGCATTCGATTGCATTCGAAGCACGGATACCTGATTGTTTGAATTATCTGACCGCAGAAAGAGAGCCTCCAGGGCATCAGCGATGACCGATCCGGCGCGGAGCCGACCTCGCGCTGTCGTGGCTGGACATCCAGTCTCATCCGTGCCCGCTCGCACGCGGACATTCCCTCGGCACTCCAGTGGCGTCAGTCATGCTGAGCTGGGGAGCCGTTTCCACCATGAAATCCAGCCGACGACTATCGATAGTGTCGTCATGACAAGCGGCACCACCCCGTGCCCATATTCGCCGTGGAGTGTGACGGTCGCGAGCGCCGAGCCCCACAGCCGCGTCCGTGCCCGCACCAGCAGAACGGCGGTCGTGAGTTCCAGCGATCCGGTCACGAAATGGAACCAGTGCGGGTATCCCCACCGCAGATATCCCTCGTAGATATACCCAGGGGCGAAGATGTTGCTGAGCGCTCCCACGACGAAGAAAGCTGCAAGCGCCAAGGCCGAGACTTGGCGCCAAAAAATCTTGGCTCCGCATTTATGAGTCTACGGCCTAGTTTGGCCGCGTGGAAATTTTTTCGTCAGGGCGCTCGGCTTCACAGCGGCTGGCGAAGCGATGGCTAACGAATAATTGGGCTAATTCCCTGATCTGCGTCGCCGAATTCCCTAATCCAAAAGGTGTTTTCCCTGCTAGCTTGTGTTGAGAGGTTTGCGATAAGCCGCTGCGGCACCGTCATTTTTGACGATTGAATCTCCCGGATGGCATAGGATTCGCGAAATTCCCTGTAAAATTCCCTGTTAGCAGGCAATTTCCTCTGGAGACTGGCGCGATCGACACTGCGTCGTCGCCCCAATAATGGACAAACTTCGGCTTGTTTAGTGGACATAAAAATATGCGGGATGGACAACCTTTACCAATCCCACAGCCGCAGATCGGTCATTTTGTGCCATAGAAATCAATTGACCGTATCCAAGTAAGTGCTTACTTCGTTCTATGGCATTCAAGCGCATGAGCGGCGATTCGCGCCGGCGGCAGATTCTGGACGCAGCGAAGCAATGCTTCGCGCAACACGGATTCGCCGGCACCACGACGAGAAAGGTGGCGACCGCCGCCTGTATCTCGGAAGGGCTTCTGTTCCGTCATTTCCCGACCAAGGCCGCGCTGCACGCCGAAATCCTCGCGGAAGTCTGCGAGGCTGACCCCGACCTTAAGCGATTGCTTGCGCTTCAGCCCTCAAGCGAAACCCTCATTATTCTGGTGCGGGAAATGGTCGCCCATTTCCTTGCTATCCGCACCCAGCAGGACCGCGATGAAGAGGAACGGCTCCGCCTGGGCTTTTCCAGCCATCTCGACGATGGGGAATTCGCGCGACTGCTGTTCGAGAAGGTCGCGAGGCTGATCTCGCCGTTATTCACCGCCTCGCTTGAGAGTGCCGTGGCATCGGGCGATGCCGTGCGGATTGAGACGCGGTCAATCGACTTGTTCTGGTTCGCGCATCATCTTCTTTACTCTCTCGCGTTGACGAGATTGCCCGAGACACCCGCGCTCGATTATCCGCCGGACGATGTGCTCGCGCGTGAACTGAACGACTTTATCCTTCGTGCGCTCGGCGTGAAGGCGGATTTCATCGCCGCCCATCTCGACAGCGCCCTGTCTTTTTCAACCTTGCCTCATCTTGTTCCGGAAAGTGCCTAACATGACCGTTCCTGCCGAAGACGACCCGCATTTGCAGCGGCCTGTCGGTGAAACCGAATCCTCCGCGCATGCGCACAAGCCGGTGCGCCTGCGTAAATGGATGATCATCGTGGGCGGCGGGCTCGCCGTGCTACTGGTGCTCTTTGTGGGGTTCAATGCTTTCCGCGAGCACATGATCGCGCAGTTTTTTGCCAACATGAAGCCGCCGCCGGTCGCTGTGGCCGTGGTGGACGCCAAGAGTGAAGTGCTGCCGAACTTGATAACCACGATCGGTGATCTCGCCGCCGTCCATCAGGTGGACGTCTCCGCCGATGTCAGCGGCCGCGTGACGCAGATTTTGTTCACGGCAGGCTCGACAGTGAAGAAGGGCGACCCGCTGGTGCAGTTGTTCGATGCACCGGATCAGGCCGACCTCGTCAGCTACAAGGCGCAGACGCTGAATGCGCAGCTCGCACTCGACCGCGCCAAGGCGCTGCTCGCGAGGTCTTTCGGCCCGCAGGCAACTGTCGATCAGGCGCAGGCCGCTTTCGACCAGGCAAGCGCAGGCGTCGCCAAGACCGAAGCGGTGATTTCGCAGAAGCTTGTCCGCGCTCCGTTTGACGGGCAGCTCGGCGTGCGGCGCGTGGAAGTCGGTCAGTTCCTGAGCGCTGGCACGCTGATCGTGACGCTGACGGATTTGTCGAAGGTCTATGCCAACATCACCGTGACGGAAAAGGATCGCGCCATCATCGCGGTTGGGCAGGAGGTCCAGATTCTGGTCGATGCCTATCCGGGGCGTGTCTTTGAAGGCAAGATCACGACCATCGAGCCGCAGATCAGCTCCGATACGCGCAATGTGCGTGTGCAGGCGACCCTCGATAATCCCGAGCATCTCTTGAAGCCGGGCATGTTCGCGACTGTCTCGATTGTGCTGCCGGCGGAGCCCGCGCAAGTCACGCTGCCCGAAACAGCGGTCGACTACACGCTCTATGGCGACTCCGTTTTCCTGGTGAAGGAGAACAAGGAGAAGGACGGCAAGACGTCGCTGACCGCAGAGCGTGTTCCGGTGACGACCGGTACCCGTATCCACGGGCGTGTCGCGATCAAGAAGGGCGTCAATCCCGGCGATCGTGTTGTCGCGGTAGGCCAGCTCAAGCTTCAGTCCGGCGCGGCTATTGAGGTCTCGACCGATCAGCCGCCGCCAATTCCGGCACAGCCGCCACGTTACTGATTAGCCGGAGCCAGCTTTCATGGTCTTTACCGACATCTTCATCAAGCGGCCGATTCTGTCGCTGGTCGTGAGCCTGCTGATCCTGCTGATCGGGTTCAAGGCCGCGACCAGCCTGCCGATCCGCCAATATCCGAAATTGTCGAACACGGTGGTCACCGTGACGACGAGCTATCCCGGTGCATCGCCTGAACTGATGCAGGGGTTCATCACGACTCCGATCGAGCAGGCTGTCGCATCGGCCGAAGGCGTTGACTACATCACCTCGACCTCGGTGCAGGGCACCAGCACCATTCAGGTGTACGTGCGCCTCAACTTCGATCCCAACCAGGCACTGACCGAAGTCCTCGCGAAGGTGAACTCGGTCAAGTATCTCATTCCGAAGGAATCGAACGACCCGGTCATCACCAAATCCACCGGCCAGACCACGGCCGTGATGTATATCGGCTTCGCCAGTGACGAACTAGGCGGTTCGGCGATCTCTGACTATCTGACGCGCGTGATCCAGCCGATCCTGTCCACGGTCGAGGGCGTGGCCTCTGCCGATATTCTCGGTGGCCAGACCTTTGCAATGCGTCTGTGGCTCGATCCCGCGCGAATGGCGGGACGCGGCGTCACCGCGGCGGATGTTGCAGCGGCGATCCAGGCCAACAACTATCAAGCGGCCGCCGGCCAGACCAAAGGCTTCTTTATCGTTTCCAACGTCACCACCAATTCCGACCTCAGCGACGTGCAGGCGTTCAAGCGGATGGTCGTGAAGTCGAAGAACGGCGGTCTGGTGCGCATGGAGGACATCGCGACCGTCGAGCTTGCGGCGCAAAGCAACGATTCCAGCGTGGCCATGAACGGCCAGCACGCGATCTTCATCGGTGTTCAGGCAACGCCGCAAGGCAACCCACTCACCATCGTGAAGGGCGTCCGCGCGCTGTTCCCGGAAATCGAGCGCAATCTGCCGCCGACGCTGAAAATGAAGGTCGCCTACGATTCGACGAAGTTCATTCAGTCGTCGATCGACGAGGTTGAAAAGACTCTCGGTGAAGCCGTCGTCATCGTGATCGTGGTGATCTTCCTGTTCCTGGCGTCGCTGCGCTCGGTCATCATTCCGGTCGTCACCATTCCGTTGTCGCTGATCGGCGTCTGTTCGCTGATGCTGCTCGCGGGATTCAGTATCAACTTGCTGACGCTGCTGGCGATGGTGCTCGCGATCGGCCTTGTGGTCGACGACGCAATCGTGGTGGTGGAGAACATCCATCGGCATCTGGAGGAGGGGAAATCGCCTGTTCAGGCGTCCCTGATCGGGGCGCGCGAAATCGTCGGCCCCGTCATCTCCATGACGATCACGCTCGCTGCGGTCTATGCGCCGATCGGATTTCTCGGCGGCGTCACCGGCGCGCTGTTCCGCGAATTCGCTTTTACGCTGGCGGGATCCGTGATCGTCTCCGGCATCATTGCTCTGACGCTATCGCCGATGATGTGTTCGATTCTGCTCACGCATGTCGAGCAGGGATGGTTTGCCCGGAAGGTCGACGCAATTTTCCGCTCGGTGACGGACTGGTACGGAAACCATCTCGACCGTTCGCTCGACTATCGGCCCATCACGGCGCTGTTCGCGGCGGTGATCCTGTTCCTCGTCGGGTTTCTCTATACCCACTCCAAAGCGGAGCTCGCTCCCGAGGAGGATCAGGGTATTCTGTTCTCGCTGACCAAGGCGCCGAAATACGCCAACATCGACTATGTGAATTACTATGGTGATCAACTCGGCAAGGTGTTCGGCTCCTTCCCGGAGACCGATCTCACCTTCGTGCTGAACGGTACGCCCGTCGCCAACCAGGGCATCGCGGGCATGATCCTGAAGCCGTGGGACGAGCGCAAGCGATCCTCGACTGCGATGAAGCAGGAAGTGCAGGGAGCGGTGAGCAAAATCACCGGCACGCAGGCTTTCGTGTTCAACCTTCCGGCGCTGCCGGGCGGACCAGGCGGCTTGCCCGTGCAGATGGTGATCAACTCCACCAGTGACTTCCGACAGGTCTATCAGGAGATGGAGAAGCTGAAGGCGGCCGCGCGTAAGAGCGGTTTGTTCATCGTCTCGGACAGCGACCTTGCCTTCGACCAGCCGGTGGTTCGTGTGAACATCGATCGCAACAAGGCGAACGAGCTTGGCGTCACGATGCTGAACATCGGCAACACGCTGGCGGTCGCACTGGGCGGCAACTACATCAACCGCTTCAACCTGCAGGGCCGTTCCTATCAAGTCATCCCGCAGGTGCCGCGCGCGCTTCGCCTGTCACCGGAGGCGCTCAACGGTTATTATGTGGCCGCTGCGAACGGAGACCAGATTCCGCTGTCGACCCTGGTCGACATCTCGACCGGCACCGATCCGAATGCGTTGACGCACTTCAACCAGCTCAACTCGGCGACCTTCCAGGCCGTGCCGATGCCGGGCGTGACGGTCGGGACCGCGGTGGACTTCCTGGAAAAGCAGGCGCGGCAACTGCCATCCGGTTTCGGCCACGACTATCTGTCGGATGCGCGTCAGTACAAGCAGGAAGGCAACCAGCTTGCGGTGGCGTTCGCCTTCGCGCTCATCATCATCTTCCTGGTGCTGGCCGCGCAGTTTGAAAGTATCCGCGACCCACTGGTGATCCTGATTTCGGTGCCGATGGCGATCAGCGGCGCGCTGGTGCCGTTGTTCTTCGGTGTCGCTACGATCAACATCTACACGCAGGTCGGCCTGCTGACGCTGATCGGTCTCATCAGCAAGCACGGCATTCTGATGGTGGAGTTCGCGAATGAACTCCAGTTGAAGGAAGGCCTCAATAAGCGTGCGGCGATCGAGAAGGCGGCCCGCGTCCGTCTTCGCCCGATCCTGATGACGACGGCGGCGATGGTCACCGGCCTCATTCCGCTCCTGACCGCGAGTGGCGCTGGCGCGGCGAGCCGTTTCTCTATCGGTCTCGTCGTCGTCGCGGGCATGACCATCGGTACGATGTTCACGCTGTTCGTGCTGCCTGCGGTCTATGTCGCGATCGCGACCGACCACTCGGCGCATGCCATCTCGAAACGCACCAAGGATATCGAGGCGTTCGAGGCGAGCGTTACGTCCTGATGGAACTAACGCCGGCTTCCGCCGCTTGCGGCGGCGGGAGCCGGCGGTCACAATGGGTGGATGGATTCCGTATCTCCGTCGTCCCATCGCGATGAAGTCCGCTTTTTCTGGGTTGGACCTCCGCTCAGTTTTTATGAAGTCCTGTCGCTGAAGAGCTTTCTCAGCGCCGGCGCGCGCGTGATTTTATACGCGTATGAGAAAAGCCTCGTTGTGCCGGACGGCGTTGAACTGCATGACGCCGCCGCCGTCCTGCCGCTCGACATTCTTCATCGTTACAATGCTGGTAATCCTGATGCGTGGGCGCGGCATTCGGACCTGTTTCGTTATGTGATGCTGGAGCGTTTCGGCGGTTGGTATGCCGATCTCGACATCGTTTGCCTCGCCGATAGGCTCCCACAAGTAGAGCTGTATTTCGGTCGCTCCAGCGGTATGCGTGCTTTCGCTGGATTGCTGAAATTTCCGAAGGGCTTTCCGGCGCTGCGCGAAGTTATCCCTGAAGCAGAGCGAATTTTGTCGGAAGCAGGCGACGTGCAGGCGAACAAGACGCGAGCCGTGATCGGGACACCGCTGCTGAGTCGGGCGCTGAAACAGCATGGCTTCAATGATCGTGCAGCGCCGACGCAGGATGCCTACGCTATTCCATACAATGAGGCGCTGGCGTTTTTCGATCCGAGTCAATGCAAAGCGCTGGAGGCGCGGCTTGCGGATTCGACATTTACGCATTTGTGGAATGGCGCGTGGAACAGACTGCGCATTCCACGTAATTACGGGCCGCCGCGCGGCAGCTTCCTTGATCTGCTGTTCGCGCGTTTCGGCATCGAGGTGCCGGAGCAGGGAAGATTGGATTACACATCCATCGCATCCTGGGCGATGGAGGATTGTATTCTGGAAGAATACAAAGATCGCGTCGGTGAGGCGACCCTGACTGGCGAGGGGTTCGACACTTTTATCGCGGCTTTGAGGCGCGACGGCTTCGAGCCGCGCGCCCGGCTCTATCGTCCGTCCCAGCCAGAGCCGCAGCGCGCCCCGGCCGAGACGCAAAGCGCGCAGCCGCAGACCGTGCGCAGTTTCTGGAACGGCGCGACGATGCCGCTCTATCAGCAGGCATGCCTTGCGAGCTTCGCGCGTCGCGGCCATCGCGTCGAAGTCTTCACCTATCAGCGCGACGCGCATTTCGCGGGCGGGATTTATGTGCGCGATGCGCGCGAGGTCGTGCCGGAAGCGCGCGTGCTGCGTCCGCTGGCGGACGGTCGCGTTGGTATTCATGCCAACCTGTTTCGTTACGCGCTCCTCGAGCAGTTCGGCGGCTGGTGGATCGATCCCGATGTGATGCTGCTGCAGCCGGACCTGCCGGAATCCGATGTCTATGTCGCGCCGCCCGATATATTTCGCCGCACGCCGGTTGCGGTGCTGAAATTCCCGGCCGGACATCCGCTGATGGCGGAGGCGCGCAAGCGGGCCGATGCGCTGGAGGACGACCCCGCCGCATGGGAGCGCGGGGGAACGGGGCTGTTAAGCGAACTGCTGTCGGATTGCGATGTTCTGTCGCAGGCGGGTGGGGGCCTCGGCCCGATCTCCTGGCTGAACGTGCCGGACCTGTTCAACCCGGATAAACGCGACGAACTACACGGCGCCGCGGCCGATGCGGGCTTTCTGCACCTGCAGGACGAGGTCTGGCGGCGTGCCGGAATTCCCTCCGGGCTTGCGCCGCCGGAAGGTTGTTACTTGGCGGAATTGCTCGAACGTCATGGAATCGCGACGGATTTTCCCGCCCGGATGACGTTCGATCAGGTCAACCGGTGGGTCCGGCATATGTATCGTGCCGCAGGGCTTGAGCGAACTTAGGCCTGGAATCCAAGGCGGTTGCGCGAATCCGTCCCTGAGGCTTTTCAGTGACTCCACCGCAAAACTGCAAGGGATTTGCGCGGCGGCCGTTTGCTTCCGAATATTTTTTATGGTCTTTGAACCCATCGTTGGGCTGAGGGGACCAATCGATTATGCGTTGCTGGGCTGATTTCAGATCTTTCCGGTCTTGGGCCTTGGCTAAGGCCGCGCCGCGAACGGGCGGGCTACTGGCCGTGGCCGTCGTCGCGGGCTTGAGCGGTACCGCGCCCGCTGCTGCGCAGGACGTCTCCGAACAAAATCGCCTTTATCAGCAGATGGTTCGCAATCCGACGAACCATGATCTCACGTTCGAGTTTGCCCGCGTCGCCACCGCCAATACGGACTACGAGGCAGCCATCGGCGCGCTGGAGCGGTTGCTGTTCTACAATCCGAAGCTGACGCGCGTGAAGTACGAACTCGGGGCGCTGTATTTCCGACTCGGCTCCTATGAAATGGCGAAGCGCTATTTCAAGGAAGCGCTGGCGAGCCCCGATCTTGATCCGGTAACGCGCGCGCGCATCGAGGCCTATCTGCCGGACGCTAACAAGCAATTGCAGCCGAGTCGCTTCTCTGGCTTCTTCCAGACCGGCGTACGCTATCAGTCGAATGCGAACTACGCACCCGCGACCGGCTCGCTGCTGTCGGGCGGTACATTGTTTGCGCTGCCGCTGTCGTCGCAGAAGAGAAGCGACGTCAACTGGTTCGGCCTCGCAGGTCTCAGCCACGACTACGATCTCAATCCGCGCGGTGACGTGCTGGAAACGCGCTTCGCCGGTTACCTGACCGCGCAGAGCAAGTTCAGCGATCTCAATGTCGGCTTGTTCGATATTTCCGTCGGCCCGCGTATTGCGCTTGCACCCGAATTGCTGCCCGGCGCGACGATCAAGCCGTATCTGGTCGGCGGCAACACTTGGATCGGCGGTTCGTCCTATATGTCGACCGGTGGTGCGGGCGTTGCGCTGAACTTCCCTACCGGCACCCGCTTTGCGTGGGGGCCGAGCTTCGAGTGGCGGCATGCCGATTTCACCAACAGTCCGCTGCAGACGTTCGCGGGTTACGGCACCGGAAACTGGTACACCGGCGCGGTCGGCGGCTCGTGGCAGATCATGCAGACCTTGCGGCTGGAAGGGCGAGGCCTTTATCGCCGGGGTGACTCCGAACTGGTCTATCAGTCGTTCGACCAGTGGGGACTGGAAGCCGCGCTGACGTGGGAGTTTGCGCCGCCTTTCGTCAGCATTCCGCGCAACTGGAGTATCTCGCCGTACTTCAAATATACCAACACGCGTTTCGATGCGGCCAACCCGAACATCGACCCGGACACTGTACGGCGTGACAATCAGTGGAGCACCGGAGCGATCCTGAACACGCCGATCACCAAGGCGATCGGATTTACGACCACGCTGCAGTACGATCATAACGGTTCGACGCTGCCGAACTACAAGCTGAACAATTTCTCGGTCATTGCCGGGCCGACATTCCGGTTCTGAGGATATTGCGATGGACGCGCGCGTACGTTCCTGCCTGACACCTCTTCTGACGGTGCTTCTGTCCACCGCCTCGACGCTGATTGGCGTAGCGCCGCTTGAAGCGCAGAACGTCGGCCGCGTCGGCGCGGTCAATCAGGACGCCACCGGCACGCCGCCGGGCAACGCCTCGCGGATGCTGGCGATCGGCACCAACGTCGTTCACAAGGAGCGTATCCAGACCACGGCCTCCGGTTCGACGCAGATCCTGTTCCCCGACACTTCGACGCTCAATGTCGGCCGCAACAGCAGTATCGTGATCGATGAGTACGTCTACGATCCGAACGCTGGCACTGGCAAAATGGTGGCTTCCGTCGGGAAGGGCGTGCTGCGCTTCGTCGGCGGCCAGATCAGCCACACCGCGGGCGTCACCATCAACACGCCGGTCGCGACGCTGGGCATTCGCGGCGGTGTCGCCACCATTGTCTATCCGATCACGGCGAACTACGCGGCGGCCGATCCCAATGTTGCTAACTGCAAGGGCGAGTTGATCGTCGGCCACGTTGGCTCCTCGACCATCAGGAATTCCACGGGGGCGACGACGGTGCGGCCCGGTTTCGCAACCTGCGTGACCGGCCCGAACGATCCGATTCCGGAGCCGTTCCGGGTCTCCGATGGGCTGCTTGCGCAGATTATGACCAACCTGACCAGCAAGCCGGGACAGCAGGGCGGGGCGATCGACCTGCCGACCGATCAGATGGCCAGCCGTCAGGGACTGGGGGCGAGCACTTTGCCCGATCCGACCCACCCGCCGGGGACCGATCCGCTCGGCTATGTCTCGATTTTCGACGGCGGCAACGATCTCGCCAAGAACAAGGCGCAGACCAACCAGACGCAACAGGCTCCGCCCCCGGATCCGGGCTGTGGCTCTTACTGCTGCTGACATCAGCGGCATGTAATTTCAATTTACAAACTCGGCCGCTATGATCGGTTGGCGAGACGACGCCTGATTGTCGGTTACTCGCCAACAGGGATTGTCTTGGGCCAAATCTACGACATCGCGATCGTCGGCGGCGGCGTCAACGGCTGTGGCATCGCGCGCGATGCGGCGGGACGGGGTTATTCCGTCTATCTGTGCGAGATGAATGACCTCGCGAGCGGCACCTCGTCATGGTCGAGCAAGCTCATCCACGGCGGCCTGCGCTATCTCGAATTCTACGAATTCCGTCTGGTGCGCGAGGCTCTGATCGAGCGTGAGGTACTGTGGGGCATTGCGCCTCATATCATCGCGCCGATGCGGTTCGTGCTGCCGCATCATGACGGATTGCGGCCCGCTTGGCTGCTGCGGCTCGGGCTTTTTATCTACGATCATCTCGGCGGGCGACGTCGCCTGCCTGCCGCGCGAACACTGAATCTGCGCCGCGATGTTGCGGGCGAACCGCTCAAGCCGGTTTTCAGAACGGGATTCGAATATTCCGATTGCACGGTGGACGATGCACGTCTCGTCGTCCTCAACGCGCTTGATGCGGTCGAGCGCGGCGCGACGGTGTGCCCGCGGACGCAGGCCGTTGAGGCGAAGCAGGGAGAGGATGGCGTCTGGGAGCTTGTGACGGAGGACGCTGCCACCAGGGCACGTAGCACGATCAAGGCGTGGATTCTGGTGAATGCGGGCGGCCCGTGGGTGCAGGAAATTCTGGCGCAGCGCGCGGGCGTTGAAGCAAAAGCACATCTCCGTCTCGTGCAGGGCTCGCACATCGTGGTGCCGCGACTTTATGCGCACGACCGCGCCTATACGTTTCAGCACGGTGACGGTCGGGTGATCTTCGTTATTCCCTATCAGGGCGATTTCACGCTGATCGGCACGACGGACCGCGACTACGAGGGCGATCCGTCCAAGGTTCGCGCGACGCAGGAGGAAATCGATTATCTGTGCGCGTCGGTGAGCGAATATCTCGTGACATCCGTGAAGCCGTCCGACGTGGTCTGGAGCTATTCGGGCGTGCGTCCGCTTTATGACGATCGTGCGAGCGAGGCGCGCACTGCGACGCGCGACTATGTGTTCGAACTCGACGTGCCGGACGGATTGCCCGTTCTCTCGGTATTTGGCGGCAAGATCACGACCTATCGCAAGCTCGCCGAACATGCTCTGGAGAAACTTGCGCCATATCTGCGCAGCGGTGGCGCGCCGTGGACCGGCGCTGCGGCGTTGCCTGGCGGGGACTTCGCGGCAGGTGATATGGATGCGCTGGTGGAGCAATTGTTGCGCGACTATCCGTTCCTGCCGAAGCGTCACGCATTGCGGCTGGTCCGAGCCTATGGCACCCACGCGCGGCGGTTGCTTGGACGGGCAGCGTCATTGGCTGAACTGGGCCGCGATTTCGGCCAGACGCTGACAGAACGCGAGGTGCGCTATCTGATGGCACATGAATTCGCGCAGACGGCGGAGGATGTGGTGTGGCGGCGCTCGAAGCTTGGCCTGCGGCTTACAAAGCAACAAGTTGCCGAGCTCGATGAGTGGATGGGAGCGCAACGCAAGCCCGTCGCGTCCGACCCGCATTGAGATGCGTAGATATCTTTTGCGACGATGCGAGATGCGCTAAGCGGTACGGATAATGAACCGGGAGCCGATCATGACGAATACCCTGAAGATGCACAAGAAAGCGTGGGGCACTACCGGGACGCAGGTTTCCGTCATTGGGCAGGGTACCTGGTACATCGATCGCGGCAATCATGCGGCTGCGGTGGCGACCTTGCAGCAGGCGCTCGATCTCGGCATGACGCATATCGACACCGCCGAGATGTACGACGACGCCGAGCTCGTGGTGGCGGATGCCATCAAGGGCCGTCGCGACGAGGTGTTTCTGGTCTCGAAGGTGCTGCCGAGCAATGCCTCGCGCGCGGGGACGATCAAGGCCGCCGAACGCTCGCTGGCGCGGATGCGCACCGACCGGATGGATTGCTATCTGCTGCACTGGCGTGGCGGTTACGATCTGGAAGATACCGTCAGCGCCTTCGAGCAACTCAAGAAGGACGGCAAGATTCGCTCATGGGGCGTCAGCAATTTCGATGCGGACGATCTGCAGGAAATTTACGACATCGCCGGGAAGGGCAACATCGCCTGCAATCAGGTGCTCTATCATCTGAAGGAGCGCGCGATCGAACATTCGGTGATCCCGTGGTGCGCGGCGCATGGCGTCACGGTGACGGCTTATTCGCCGTTCGGGCACAATGATTTTCCGTCCGCGCGCTCGGAGGGCGGTGAGGTGTTGCAGCAGATCGCCGACGCGCATGGCGCGACGCCGCGTCAGGTCGCGCTGGCGTTTCTCACCCATGCGCCTGTGGTGGTGACGATCCCGAAGGCGTCGTCGATCGCGCATGCGGCGGACAATGCAGCCGCCGGCGGCTTGACGCTCACGGCCGCGGAGGTCGTGCAGATCGACAAGGCCTTCCCGCGCGGTCGGGAGCCGAGCCATTTGCCGATGATCTGAAGCAAGATTTAGTAATGCGGCGGCGGCGGTTCGCTGCCCGGCGATGCCGGAATGGTTTGCTCGGCGGCCGCGACGCGATCAGTCAGCCGCGTCATCTCGCGCGTGAGGACGTCGATCTGCTTCCACTGCGAGGTGATGACCTGATTGAGCGCTTCGATGGCCGCATCCTGATGCGCGATCTGGATTTCCAGCGCCTCGATGCGGCCCGCCAGTTCGGCTGCGTCACTCATCGTCTTCACCCTCCGATTGCGCCGCGCGTTCGGCCAAGCCGTGGCCGAGCGCGACGCGCTGGTCGAACACGAAGCAGTCGCCCTTCCAGCGGCTTTCGCCTTCGGGGATGGTTTCGAGATATCTCAGGATGCCGCCCTTGAGGTGGAAGACGTTCTTGAAGCCGCGCGATAGTAGATAGGAACTGGCTTTCTCGCAGCGGATGCCGCCGGTGCAGAACATCGCGATCTCGGTGTCACGCGTGGGATCGAGCGTACGATCAGCGAAATCCTTGAACTCGCTGAAGCTCTTGATCTGCGGATCGACCGCGCCCTCGAAGGTGCCCATCTCGACTTCGAAATCGTTGCGGGTGTCGACCAGCACCATGCCCGGGCGCGCGATCAGTTCGTTCCAGTCGGTCGCGTCGATATAGGTGCCGACCTGCCTTGTGGGGTCGGTGGCGTTGTCCTTGATGGTGACGATTTCCTTCTTCAACCGGACCTTCATCCGGTTGAACGGCATCTCTAATGCGGTCGAGAATTTCAGCTCGAGATTGCTGGCCCGTCCGCCGAACAGCGCGCCGTGCTGGATCTGCTTCATCAGGGCGTCGATGTTGACGGCGTTGCCTGCGACGGTACCGTTGATGCCCTCGGCGGCGAGCAGGATGATGCCCTTGATGTCGAGCGCCACGCACATGTTGCGTAGCGGTTCGCGCAGGCTCTCGAAATCCGGCAGCGGGGTGAACTGATAGAACGCGGCGACTTTGTGGGACATCGCGGTCTTATAATGGCAAGCCGGGCAGGGGAAAAGGCGCGACTGGCGATGAAATTGTCAGGCGACGCCGACAGCCTCGTTCGCCGCGACCCGGTGCGGATGCGTGAAAATCTCGAAGCCGTCGGACCGCGCGATGGCGCACAGCGTGATTCCGGCCCGTTCCGCCATGCGGATCGCAAGCGCGGTCGGTGCGGACACCGAGACGATCAGCGACGCGCCGATGGAGGCGGTTTTCTGCACCATTTCGACCGAGACGCGGCTCGTCAGCAGCACAGCGCCACGATTCGCATCGATCTTTCTGCGCGCGAGCGCGCCGCCGAGCTTGTCGAGTGCGTTGTGGCGACCGACATCCTCGCGGCACTCCAGAATGCCGTGCTCCGGTTCCCAGAAAGCTGCGGCGTGGACGGCGCGGGTCAGCGTGTTGAGCTTCTGCAGCGGATAAAGCGCCTGCATGGCGGCCATGATCTGCGCGGGCGTCACGGTGATGCCTTTGCCGACGATGGCGACAGGCTTCATCGCCTCGGCGATGGAATCGATGCCGCACAATCCGCAGCCAGTCGGGCCCGCAATGTGGCGGCGGCGTTCGCCGAGCCGAGTTGCACTGTCCGGCTTCAGCCACATCCGCAGTTCGATGCCTTCGTCCTGGGGGACGATCTCGAGAGATTCGATTCCGTCGGCACTGTCGATGATCCCTTCCGTCAGGCTGAAGCCGATCGCGAAGTCCTCCAGATCCTGCGGCGTGCCCATCATCACCGCATGGGTGCCCGCGTTGTAGGACATCGCGAGCGCGGTTTCCTCCGGAACGATGCGTGCGGCTTCGGTGAGGCCGCTTTCGCGCCAGATCTGACGATGGGCTGAAACTGTCGGCTCGGTCATGCGTTGTATCCTGTCCCGGCAAGGCTGCCGGTGCCTACCATATAGGAAATCATGCAGGTCAGGGTAAGCGGCTTAAGCCGTCTCGCAAGGGCAAAATGGATGCTGTGGCGGGCGGACATGCGCTGCCCCATTGTCACCGAAAAGCTATGGCGGGTTCGTAAGGTGAATCGGGAAGGCGGACTTTACGCATGAAAAAGCAGACCGGGCTCGCGCCGCGCCGCATTCTTTGCGTTTTTCCGAAATACTCGCCGTCATTCGGCACGTTTGAATATGCCTATCCGCTGACGGACGGCGTGAAGGCTTTTATGCCGCCGCAAGGTCTGTTGCTGATTGCGGCCGCATTGCCCGACTCATGGAGCGTGCGTTTCATCGACGAGAACATCCGCGCCGCCACAGTGGATGATTTCGAGTGGGCGGAAGTGGTGTTCGTGTCCGGCATGCATATCCAGCGCAAGCAGATCAACGACATCTGCCGTCGCGCACATCGCTACGGTCGCGTCACTGCGCTTGGCGGGCCTTCGGTGAGCGCATGTCCCGATTACTATCCGGAGTTCGACTATCTGCACATCGGCGAACTGGGCGATGCGACGGACGATCTGTTCAAGCGCCTTGCGGGCGATGTGTCGCGGCCGCAGAAGCAGATGGTGCTGACGACGCATGAGCGTCTTGCAATGGTGGAGTTTCCGCTGCCCGCCTACGAGCTCATTCCGTTGCGGAAATACTTTCTCGGCAGCATCCAGTTCTCCAGCGGCTGTCCGTATCAATGCGAGTTCTGCGACATTCCGGGGCTGTACGGCCGCAACCCGCGCCTGAAATCGCCGCAGCAGGTGACGGCCGAGCTCGACAAAATGGTGGCGAACGGGCTCTCCGGCGCGGTCTATTTTGTCGACGACAATTTCATCGGCAATCGCCGCGCTGTGCTGGAGTTGCTGCCGCATCTCGTCGAATGGCAGGAGCGCAATGGCTATGCGGTACAGTTCGCCTGCGAGGCGACGCTGAACATCGCCAAGCGGCCGGAAATCCTGCAACTGATGCACGACGCGTTCTTCCTCACCGTGTTCTGCGGCATCGAGACGCCGGACCCGAACGCGTTAAAGGCGATGTCGAAAGAGCACAACATGATGGTGCCGATTCTGGAGGGTGTGAAGACGCTCAACAGCTACGGACTTGAAGTGGTGTCCGGCATCATCCTCGGCCTCGACACCGATACGGATGAATCGGGCGAGGGGATTCTCGACTTCATCGACCAATCGCAAATTCCACTGCTCACCATCAATCTACTGCAGGCGCTGCCGAAGACGCCGCTATGGGACCGCCTCGCGCGCGCGGGCCGCCTCATCGAGAACACCGATCGCGATTCCAATGTCGATTTCCTGCTACCTTACGAACAGGTCGTGGAGACATGGCGTGACTGCATGGGCCGCGCCTACACGCCGGAGAAGATGTTCGCGCGCTTCCAGCATCAGATCGAGCACACCTATCCGAACCGCATCCATCCGCCGCCGACCAAGCAGCGCCTTACAACCGCGAACATCAAACGCGGCCTTACCATGATGGCGAAGATCATCTGGCACGCGGGCGTGCGCGGCGACTATCGCCGCGAATTCTGGAAGTTCGCCTGGCCGCGCCTGAAGGCGGGCGATATCGAGCGCTTCATCAGTTGCAGCCTTGTCGCGCATCATCTGATTACGTTCGCGCGTGGTGCGTCGAGCGGCCGCCAAACTGCGTCGTACTATTCCGACAAGCCTGGCGAGGCGCTGCCGCAGGCGGCGGAATAGGCCGCATTTTCAGTCTTTTAGGCCCCCTCGCATTCCCCGGCAGGGTGGGGTAATATGGCTTGTCTTAGCGGCAATGCCGCTCTTTCTCTAATGAAAACAATGCCTTAGGTCGCCGTGACGAATTCGTTCGCCCATTCTTTGTCCATTTCTGCACGCCGCCCGGCGATGCCGCGAAAGGGACGTCAGTCATGACCACTGCCGGCGAATTGCGCTCGGGCAAGGGACACAAGGACGAAAATTTCCCCGTTGCCTCGAAGCTGATCCATCCGCGCCATCGCGCGCTGATCTTTGCGTTCTACAACTTCGTGCGTACGGCCGACGACATCGCCGATCACATCAGCCTGCCGGCGCAGGAGAAGCTCGATCAGCTCGATCGTCTTGAAGCCGAACTGCTCGGCAACGGCAATTCGCAAGCAGAGGCGGTGGCGCTGCGCCATGCGTTTGCGGAGCGCGGAATGTCGCCACGCCACGCGCAGGATCTGCTTACTGCGTTTCGCATGGACGTCACCAAGCTGCGCTACGACAATTGGGACGACCTCATTCATTATTGCAGCTTCTCGGCGATGCCGGTCGGTCGCTTCATGCTCGACGTGCACGGCGAGGACCGCGCGACCTGGCCTGCGAACGATGCGCTGTGCGCCGCGTTGCAGATCAACAACCACCTGCAGGATTGCCGCAAGGATTATCGCGATCTCAACCGCGTTTATGTGCCGCTCGATGCGCTCGCAGTCGCGGGTGCTGCGGTCGAAGATCTCGGCGCGGTTAAGGCATCGCCCGCGTTACGCGCCTGCCTGAAGTCGCTCGCCGAGCGTAACGAGGCGCTTCTGATGCAGTGCGCATCGTTCTCCTCGCAGGTGAAGGATGTGCGGCTCGGCATGGAGATTTCCGTGATCGACACCTTTGCGCGAAAGATCGTCAATCTTCTGAAGACGCGCGATCCGCTCAGCGAGAACGTGCATCTGTCGAAGCTTTCGATGCTGATGCTTGCTTCGATTGCATCGGGGCTGGAAATCGGCCGCCGCGCGGCCGGCGTGAAATCAATACCGCGGCTGTCCACGGGCGCATGATCCGACCATGACCGACGTCGATACCTCACCGGCCCAGACGGCTTCCGGCAGTTCGTTCTACGCTGCGATGCGCATCATGCCGCCCGCACAGCGCGAGGCGATGTTCCACATCTACAGCTTCTGCCGCAAGGTGGACGACATCGCCGATTCCGACGGCCCGCGTGCCGAGCGTCTCGAAGCCTTGGCGCAGTGGCGGCGCGATATCGATGCGCTCTATGCGGGTAACCCGCCGCCGCGTGTCGCGCCTTATCAGTCCGCCGTGAAGCAGTTCGGCCTGAGACGTGAAGACTTCATTGCCGTCATCGACGGCATGGAGATGGACGTGCCCGCCGAGATTCGTGCGCCGGACGAGGCGACGCTTGATCTCTACTGCGATCGCGTTGCGAGCGCGGTGGGTCGCCTGTCGGTGCGGGTGTTCGGCCTGCCGGAGGAGGACGGGATCGCGCTGTCGCATAATCTCGGCCGCGCGCTGCAACTCACCAACATCCTGCGCGACATCGATGAAGACGCCGGCATCGGCCGGCTCTATCTGCCGCGCGAACTGCTGGATGCCGTGGGCATCGCATCGAGCGATCCGCAAATCGTCGCGGCCGATCCGAACGTGCCGAAGGTCTGCGCGCCGATCGTCGAACGAGTGAAGGTGTATTTCGCCAAAGCGGACGAGATCATGGCGCGCTACCCGCGCAGCACCGTGCGCGCGCCGCGCATCATGTCGAAATATTATCAGGAAATCCTCAAACGGCTTCTTGCGCGCGGCTTCGCGCCGCCGCGGCAGCCCGTGAAACTGAGTAAAGCTGCGAAAATGTCGATCCTCTTGCGCTACGCGGTGTTCTGATGACGAAGACCGCTCATATCATCGGTGCCGGGCTTTCGGGCCTGAGCGCGGGCGTGCGTCTGGCCGGGCAGGGATTCGAGGTCCACGTTCACGAGGCGACGCAATACACAGGCGGCCGCTGCCGTTCGTATTACGACGGCGCCACCGACATGGTGATCGACAACGGCAATCATCTGATGCTGTCGGGCAATCATCATGTGCGTCTCTATGCTAAGACGCTAAACACCTATGACAAGCTCGTCGGCCCCGCGCGCGCGCAGTTTCCGTTCATGGATGTCGCGAGCGGCAAGCGCTGGCTGCTCGATCTCGGCGCGGGCCGGTTTCCGGGCTGGCTGTTCGATGCGAAGCGCCGCGTGCCGGATACGACGGTCCGCGATTATCTGGCGCTGCTGCCGCTCGTCTGGGCGAAGCCCGATGCGCTGGTCGAAGACACCATTCCCTGCGAAGGCGTGCTGTATCAGCGCCTCGTCGCGCCGCTGCTGATCGCCGCGCTCAATGTCGAACCGCCGCAAGGCTCCGCAGGTCTTGCAGGCGCGATTGTTCGCGAGACGCTGCTCGCGGGCGGCGCGGCCTGCCGCCCGTTGATCGCGCGCGATGGCCTTTCACCTGTGCTGATCGATCCCGCGATCGAACTCATCAGGAGGAAGGGTGGGTCGCTGACGCTCGGGCACGAACTGCGCAAGATCGAGCGGTCGCCGCTCCGCGCCACGGGCCTCGATTTCGGCGATGAGACGATTCCGCTCGGTCCGGGCGATGTCGTCGTGCTGGCGGTGCCCGCGCGCGCGGCCTCGGGGCTGATGCCCGGCATCGAGACGCCGACGAAATTCCGCGCCATCCTCAACGCGCATTTCCGTTACGTGCCGCCGGCCGATGTTCCGGCGCTGACGGGTGTAGTCGGCGGTCTGATCGAATGGCTGTTCGCGTTCCCCGACAGGCTCTCGATCACCATCAGCGCCGCCGAGCGGCTCATCAATCTGCCGCGCGAGGACCTTGCGCGCGATATCTGGCGCGATATCTGCAAGGTGGCGGGTCTTTCGACCGATGTGGCCGAGGGTCCGCTGCCGCCGTGGCAGATCGTGCGCGAGCGGCGGGCGACGTTCGAGGCGACGCCGGAGCAGAACGCGCTACGGTCCGGCGCCGCGACCGAATTGAAAAACCTGTTTTTGGCCGGCGACTGGACCAACACCGGTTTGCCATCGACGATCGAAGGCTCGATCCGCTCGGGCGATCATGCCGCCGACCTGATCCTGCAAATGCAAGAGTGACGAAACGACCATGACTGATATCGCCGCTGTGGTTGCGCCCGACAGGCAGCACCTCGACAACAGCATCGCGTCTGCGAGCCGCGCGCTGCTCGACGTCCGGCAGTCCGATCGCCATTGGGTGTTCGAACTCGAAGCCGACGTTACTATTCCGTCCGAATATATTCTGATGCGGCATTACTTCGCCGAACCAATTGATGCGGTGCTGGAAGGGAAGATCGCAAAATACCTGCGCCGCATGCAGAACGACAATGGCGGCTGGTCGCTGTTCTACGGCCATGAGTTCGATATGAGCGCGAGCGTGAAGGCGTATTATGCGCTGAAGATGGCTGGCGACTCGGTGGATGCGCCGCACATGAAGAAGGCGCGCGAGGCGATGCTGGCGCGGGGCGGGGCGGTGAAGGCCAACGTCTTCACCCGCATCATGCTGGCGCTGTTCGGCCAGATCGAATGGAAAGCCGTGCCGATGATGCCGGTGGAAATCATGCTGCTGCCGCGCTGGTTTCCGTTCCACCTCACCAAGGTTTCGTACTGGGCGCGCACTGTCATCGTGCCGTTGCTGGTGCTGATGACGCTGAAGCCGCGCGCGAAGAATCCGCGCGGGATCGGCGTTCGGGAATTGTTCATCGAAGACCCGAAGACGATCGGCCCGACGCCGAAGGCGCCGCACCAGAGTCAGCTGTGGTTCACGAGCTTCGATATCATCGACCGCGTGCTGCGTATCGCCGATCCGTTCTTCCCCAAGGGCATGCGCAAGCGTGCCATCAAGAAGGCGGAGGAATTCGTCACCGAGCGCCTCAACGGCGTCGACGGTCTCGGTGCGATCTTTCCGGCGATGGTCAACAGCGTCATGATGTACGATGTGCTCGGTTATCCTCCGAGCGATCCGAACCGCGCACTTGCGCGTGAATCGGTCGAGCGGCTGCTCGTCATCAAGGACGACGAGGCTTATTGTCAGCCCTGCGTCTCGCCGGTGTGGGACACCGCGCTCGCGGCGCATGCGATGATCGAGAGCGGTGCCGACGCCGATCTGGAAGCGGCGAAGGCCGCGCTCGACTGGCTGCTGCCGCGTCAGGTGCTCGACGTGAGGGGCGACTGGGCCGACAAGCGGCCGGACGTTCGCCCCGGTGGCTGGGCGTTCCAGTACAACAACGCGCATTATCCAGACCTCGACGACACGGCCGTGGTCGTCATGGCGATGGACCGTGTGCGCCGGATGGACGGCACCACGAAATACGACGAGGCAATCGCCCGGGCGAAAGAATGGATCCTCGGCCTGCAGAGCGTCGACGGCGGCTGGGCGGCGTTCGACGCCGACAATCTCGAATATTATCTCAACAACATTCCGTTCGCAGACCATGGCGCGCTGCTCGATCCGCCGACCGACGACGTCACCGCGCGCTGTATCTCGATGCTGGCGCAGCTCGGGGACACGCTCGAGACCAGCGAGCCGATGCGCCGTGGCGTCGAGTATTTGCGGAAGACCCAGCTCGCCGACGGCTCCTGGTTCGGCCGCTGGGGCATCAACTACGTCTACGGCACGTGGTCGGCGCTGTGTGCCCTGAATGTCGCAGGTATCCCGCACGACGACCCGATGATCGCCAAGGCGGCCGACTGGCTTGAGGCCATCCAGAACCCGGACGGCGGCTGGGGCGAGGACGGGAACAGCTACAAGCTGGGCTACAGGGGCTACGAGCGGTCGGGCACCACGGCGTCACAGACGGCCTGGGCGACGCTGGCCCTGATGGCGGCGGGACGGGTGGATAGTTCTGCTACCCAGAAGGGCGTCATAAATCTTGTACAATCTCAGCGTGCGGACGGATTCTGGCAGGAACCCGATTACACCGGAGGTGGGTTCCCACGTGTGTTCTATTTGCGATACCACGGATATTCTAAGTTCTTCCCCTTGTGGGCGATGGCCAGATATAGGAATTTGCGAACCAGCAACAGCCGGTTTGTAGGGGCTGGAATGTGACTGACATGGCAGGCGAAGACGCCGCACAACAGCAGACCGAAAAGCCGGTTCTTATCGTCACCGGATTGAAGCAGGAGGCCCGAATTGCCGCGGGTCCCGGCCTGACGGTGATCTGCAGCTCCAGCAATCCGGTGCAACTCCGCGAAATGATGATGTCGTTCGATCCCGCAAGTATCAGCGGAATCGTCAGCTTCGGTGTGGCTGGCGGGTTGAGCCCGAAGTTGCGTTCGGGTGACATCGTCATCGCCTCCGAGATTGTTGCGGCCAAGGGCCGCTGGGTCGCCGCCGAGGGTTTGAGCCAGGCTCTGTACGGTCTGCCGGAAGGCGAGCATCGCATCATGCGCGGCGTCCTTGTCGGCGTGGAGGAGGTCGTGCTCGGCCGCAAAGCCAAGGCTGCGCTGCGCTCGGCCACCGGTGCCGATGCCGTCGACATGGAAAGCCACATCGCTGCTCGCTACGCCGAACAGTATGGCCTACCGTTCGCGGCCCTGCGCGTCATCAGTGATCCCGCACACCGCGCGCTGCCCGAGATCGCAGCCGCTGCGCTGAAGGCCAATGGCGATGTGGATGTCTGGAAGGTGATGCGCGGCATTGCGCGGCGGCCTTCGCAAATCCGCGCGCTGGTGCACTCGGGGCGCGACTTCAACCGCGCGCTGCGCGGCCTGCGCAGCTATCGCAGCCGTCTTGATGGAGCTTCGAGCTTCCGCCTTATCGAGGCGGCGGAGTAGGCGATCGTTGCGGCTCGCCTGGGGCTGGTCCACACAGCTCGATGCAACAAAAAAGCCCCGGATCGCTCTGGGGCTTTTGCTTTCAGATTGTGTCCTGCCTCAGTATTTCGCCGAGATCGGCGCGCCGCTCCAGTTGAAGCGATAGACCAGCGAGGTCGAGACGGTCTGCACATAGGGCTTGAAGGAATACGGCAGCGGCGGCTCCACCCCGGTGGGGTCGACGACACCCACCGATTTCCGTCCATATTCGGCGAGACGGTACTCGGTCTTCATGAACCAACCGGGAGCGGACAAGCCGAAGATGTCCAGCGAGTTCTCGACGCCGCCGCCCAGGAACCAGCCGTCATATTTGGTTTTCGGAAGGGTGAAGGATGTCAGATCCGGCGAGAAATCTGCCTTTGTGAACTCGGCATGGCTGTAGCCGCCATTGACGTAAGACAGCACGTTGGGCGCAACGAGATAACCGGCGCGGACGCCGATAGCGTAGCTGAGGTCGTTCTTGGGCCACGCGGCCCGGCCTGTACCGACGAGATCGGCACTGGTCTTGATGTCGCCGAACTGTGCGTCCGCAAACACGCCGCCGACCCATGAGGGCGCAAACTGCCAATCATAGCCGCCCCCGACCGTGCCGAACCAGCCGCGGCCACCCATGCGAGCATCCAGCGGGCCGAAGATGCTGGAGACGCTTTGGTCGTTGGTCAGGAGGCCATACCCGCCGCCACCGGACAGATAGAATCCCGTCCAGTTAGGGGGAGCCGCCGGAGCTTTCGTATAAAGCGGCGCACTGGCAATGCGCGCCGGTATGCCGTTCGAGTTGAAACGGTAGACCAGCGAGGTCGAAATGGTCTGCACGTAGGGTTTGAATGAGCCAAGCGGTCCGGTAAGCGGGCCCTCGGTGAGGATGAAGTTCTTCCGCCCGTATTCGGCGAGACGATACTCCGTCTTCATGAACAAGCCGGGGGTAGAGATGCCAAACAGGTCGAGTGAATTCTCGACGCCGCCACCCACGAACCACCCGTCGAGATTGAGTTTGGCCGTGGAGAAGGCGAACGGTGGTACAATCTGAGAACTCAGCGTCGAGCCTGAGAACTCGGCATGACTGTAGCCCGCGTTGACATAGGACAGCGCGTTGGGCGCGATCAGATAGCCGAGACGGGCACCTGCGGCATAGTTGGCGGTATTCTTCGGCGCGGCAGTGGCACTGTACGGGAAGGACATGTCGTACGTCCCTTTCATGCTGCCGAATTGCGCATCGGCAAAAATGCCCCCGACCCAGTTTGAACTGAACTGCCAGTCGTAGCCGCCGCCGACGGTGCCGAACCAGCCGCGGCCGCCCGTGCGTAACGGGTCCATCGGCAGGAGGTTAGGATCGACTTGCTGGTCCGCAGCCCACATGCCATAGCCCGCACCGCCGAACAGATAGAAGCCGGTCCAGTTGGCTTGCGCCGTGAGGGGCGCCTTGGTGTAGGTCTTTGGCGAAAGATCGGCGGCGTTCGCCGCCACGGTCAGCGCAATCAGCGCTGTCGAACCCAGCAATAGCTTTTTCATGAAATGCCCCAGCCCCTCATCCGGAGCGGGACTCCGGATGTAATGGTGGTCAATCTAAAATACCGGGTGTGGGGATGATGTAGCCGAGACGCCACAGTGCTCGTTTTGCGTGGAGCTTTCCTCCGTCAACTGGGGCTGTGACGAAGCGCAATATTCAGCCTGCTTAAACTGCAAAACAAAAAGCCCCGGATTATCCGGGGCTTTTGGGTCTTAGTTGACGTCAAGCTTTAAGCGGCGGTCGAAGCGTCCGCGGCCGGAGCGGCCTTGGCGGCGGCGAGCTTGGCAGCCTTGGCTTCTGCTTCCTTGGCTTCATCCGCGCGGATCTCGGACAGGCGCTTCTGCACTTCCGAAGAGAACACGTATTGCGCCGGGCGCTGCTTCGACATGTCGATCTCCGGCGCCATCGGACCTTCGGTCTTGATGCCGCGGATCGCGACCCACGCCGCCTTGAGCGGGTTGGTGATCGCCGCATTGGCCGCGGTCGGCTCGTAGCCGCAATGCGCCATGCAGTTCGCGCACTTCTCGTACTTGCCGGTGCCGTACTGATCCCAATCGGTGGTTTCCATCAGCTCCTTGAAGGTCTTGGTGTAACCTTCGCCGAGCAGGTAGCAGGGCTTCTGCCAGCCGAAGATATTGCGTGCGGGCATACCCCACGGTTCGCACTCGAAGCTCTGGTTGCCGGCGAGGAAGTCGAGGAAGAGCGAGGAGTGCATGAAATTCCACTTCTTGCCCTTGCCGCGTGCGAACACGCCACGGAACAGCTCCTTGGTCTTCTTGCGGTTCAGGAAGTGCTCCTGGTCCGGCGCGCGCTCATAGGCGTAACCCGGCGAGATCGAGACGCCGACGCCGAGCTCGGTGGTGAAGTCCAGGAATTTCGCGATTTCCTCGGCTGGGTAGTTGTCGAAGATCGTCGCGTTGACGTTGACGGTGAAGCCGCGCGCCTTCGCTGCCTTGATCGCGGACACGGCGCGGTCGAACACGCCCTGCTGGCACACCGACTGGTCGTGATGATCCTTCAGGCCGTCGAGGTGGACCGAGAAGAACAGGTAGGGCGAGGGCTCGAACAGATCGAGCTTCTTCTCAAGCAGCAGCGCGTTGGTGCAGAGCGAGACGAACTTCTTGCGCGCGACGAGGCCGCGCACGATCTCGCCGATCTCCTTGTGGATCAGCGGTTCGCCACCCGGAATGGCGACCATCGGTGCGCCGCATTCCTCGGCCGCGTCCCAGCACTCCTGCGCGCTCATGCGGCGGTTGAGGATCGCATCGGGATAATCGATCTTGCCGCAGCCGGCGCAGGCGAGGTTGCAGCGGAAGAGCGGCTCCAGCATCAGCACGAGCGGATAGCGTTTCCGGCCGAGAAGCTTCTGCTTCATCAGGTAGGAACCGATCTTGATTTCCTTGAAAAATGGTATGGCCATGAAGAAGCGTCTTTCCGATTAGAGCTGTGCTCCGGCTCTGACCGATGTCAGCTCCGGCGGCAGCTTGAACTCGATGTTTTCCTCGCGCCCAGGCACCACATCCACGGTCACGGGAGCGATGCGGCGTAGGGCGTTGATCACGTCATCGACAAGAACTTCCGGAGCGGATGCCCCGGCGGTGATTCCGACCGTTTTGACACCGCGGAGCCACTCCGGATTGAGTTGGCTGCCGTCGGCGATCAGATAGCTCGGGACACCGACTTCGGTGCCGATTTCACGCAAACGGTTGGAGTTGGAACTGTTGGTCGCGCCGACAACAAGGATCAGATCAACAAGCTTGCTGAGGTCGCGGACCGAGGATTGACGATTCTGCGTAGCATAGCAGATATCGCGGGTGTCAGGCCCCTCAAGATCGGGAAACCGCTCTGCGAGAGCGGCAATGATGTCCCTGGTGTCGTCGACGCTGAGTGTGGTCTGGGTGATGTAGGCGACCGGCGCGTCGCTCGGGATGTCGAGTTGCGCCACGTCCTCCACGCTCTGCACCAGCGTCACCGGACCGGGCACCTGGCCCATGGTGCCGACGACTTCCGGGTGGCCCTCATGGCCGATCAGCACGAGACGGCGGCCCTTGCCGACATAGCGTTTGCCCTGATTGTGAACCTTGGAGACGAGCGGGCAGGTGGCGTCTAGCACGGGTAGATTGCGGGAGGCCGCTTCCGCTTCCACGCTCTTGGCGACGCCGTGAGCGCTGAACACGGTGATGGCGTTGTCCGGCACCTCGTGCACGTCTTCCACGAATACTGCGCCCTTCGCCTTGAGGCTCTCGACCACGTACTTGTTGTGCACGATCTCGTGACGGACGTAGACCGGCGGGCCGTACTTCTCGAGCGCGCGCTCGACGATCTCGATCGCACGCACCACCCCCGCGCAGAAGCCGCGCGGCTGGGCCAGCAGAACCTGGATCGTGTCGGTTTGGATAGGAGTCTTGTTAAGCAAGCTGCACCGCGTTGATTTCGTTTTCACGGCCGAGCGCCTCGAACACGCGCTTGACGATGCCCTTCGCATCGAGACCGGCCTTTGCGTACATCGCAGCGGGGCTGTCCTGGTCGATAAAGACGTCCGGCAGCACCATCGAGCGGACCTTCAGGCCCTTGTCGAGCGCGCCTGCCTCGGCGAGCGTGTGCAGAACCTGCGCGCCGAAGCCGCCGATTGCACCTTCCTCGATGGTGATGAGAACGTCGTGGTCGCGCGCGAGTTGCAACACCAGATCGGTATCGATCGGTTTTGCGAAGCGCGCGTCGGCGACCGTGGTGGTCAGCCCGTGCGATTTCAGAATGTCGGCGGCCTTCAGGGATTCATTGAGGCGCGTGCCGAGCGACAGGATCGCCACCGATGAGCCCTCGCGCACGATGCGGCCCTTGCCGATTTCGAGCGGCACGCCTTCGGCGGGAAGATCGACGCCGACACCGTCGCCGCGCGGGAAGCGGAAGGCGGACGGGCGATCGTTGATGGCGGCCGCAGTCGCGACCATGTGAACGAGTTCGGCTTCATCCGACGCGGCCATGATGACCATATCGGGCAGGCAGCCGAGATAAGCGAGGTCGAATGAGCCCGCATGGGTCGGGCCATCGGCGCCGACGAGACCGGCGCGGTCGATCACAAAGCGGACCGGCAGCTTCTGGATGGCGACATCGTGCACGACCTGATCGTAGGCGCGCTGCAGGAAGGTCGAGTAGATCGCGACGAAGGGCTTCATGCCTTCGGTGGCAAGACCCGCCGCGAACGTCACCGCGTGCTGCTCGGCGATGCCGACATCGAAGGTGCGCTCGGGATAGACCTTCTGGAAGATGTCGACGCCGGTGCCCGACGGCATTGCGGCGGTAATGCCGATGATCTTCTCGTCCTTCTCGGCAAGCTTGACCAGCGCATTGCCGAACACGCTCGTGTAGGAGGGCGCGTTCGCCTTGGCTTTGTCCTGCTTGCCGGTGGCGACATCGAATTTGACGACACCGTGATACTTGTCCTTGGCGGTCTCGGCGTGGCTGTAGCCCTTGCCCTTTTCGGTGACGACATGGATCAGCGTCGGGCCAACCTTGGAATCGCGGACGTTCTTCAGCACCGGGAGCAGGTGGTCGAGGTTGTGGCCGTCGATCGGGCCGACATAATAGAAGCCGAGCTCCTCGAACAGTGTGCCGCCGGAGAGCATGCCGCGGGCATATTCCTCGGCGCGCTGCGCGCCCTTTTCGACGAATTTCGGAAGCCGCTTGGCGACCTGTTTGCCGATCTCGCGCAGCGAGCGATAGGTATTGCTCGAAGTCAGTCGCGACAGATACGACGACATCGCGCCGACCGGCGGGGCGATCGACATTTCGTTATCGTTGAGGATGACGATCAGTCGCGAATCCATCGCGCCCGCATTGTTCATCGCCTCATAGGCCATGCCGGCGGACATCGCGCCGTCGCCGATCACGGCGATCACATTGTTGTTGCCGCCCGACAGGTCGCGCGCAACCGCCATGCCGAGACCGGCGGAAATCGAGGTCGAGGAGTGCGCGGTGCCGAAGCAATCGTATTCGCTCTCGGCGCGCTTGGTGAAACCGGACAATCCGCCGCCTTGCCGGAGCGTGCGAATTCGGTCACGTCGGCTGGTCAGAATCTTGTGAGGGTAGGCCTGATGGCCGACGTCCCAGATGATGCGGTCATCGGGCGTATTAAAAACATGATGTAACGCAACAGTGAGTTCCACCACGCCGAGACCTGAGCCGAGATGGCCGCCCGTTACCGCAACAGTGTTGATGGTTTCCGCGCGCAGTTCCTGCGCAACTTGCAGCAGCTCGCTTTCTTTGAGCTTGCGCAAATCGGCGGGACAGTTGATCTGATCGAGCAGCGGAGTGGATGAAGTCATTGGGGGAGATCCGAACTGTACAAGAACAAGACGTGAACGGCGAGGGAGTGTATCATTACGGCAGCTATAACGCAGTAGTTCTCGGCAATTTTCCGTCTTATGCCACGATTGTGTGCCTGAAAGGCACCTATCCGGCAGGTCAGAGTTAACCCGCTGGCCTACCTAAACGCGCAATCCCTCAAGTTGATCGCTTCAAATAGAAAGAAAACCTGTGCTGACAAGGATTATCGTCTCTTTGGTCAAGACCTGTACGCGCCACGCATGGCTTACCGTACTTCTTGGCGTTATTTTGGCGGTCATAGCCGGTATATATGCATCGCACAATTTCGCGATTTCAACTGACGTTAACAAATTGATTTCCGAAAACCTGCCGTGGCGGCAGCGTGAGTTGGCCTACGAGAAGGCTTTTCCGGGCCGAAATGATCTGATTATCGCGGTTGTCGAGGCGGCAACGCCCGAACTGGCTGCCCAGGCGAGCGACGCGCTGGAGAAGAAGCTCACCCCCCAGACCGACAAATTCACCTCGGTGGTCCGCCCCGCCGATACACCGTTTTTCCAGAACAACGGTCTTTTATTCCTGCCCACGGCCGAGGTCGGCAAGATCACCGGCCAGTATGCGGCGGCGCAGCCGTTTTTCGACATTTTGCATGACGATCCCAGCATCCGCGGCCTGACCGGGGTGCTTCAGACCGCGCTGCAGGGTGTGGAGCGGGGGAAACTGCCGCGCGAGGCACTGGCGCGGCCCCTTAACCTTGTGTCCGAAAGTCTTGAGCAGATCCTCATGACCGGCAGCGGCACCTTTTCCTGGCGACAACTCACCAGCAACGAGGCGCTTCAGCCCTCCGACCTGCGTTCGCTGATTCTGATCCAGCCGATTCTGGACTATCAGGCGCTGGAGCCCGGCAAGGTCGCAACCGATGCCATCCGTCAGGCCGCGACCGATCTGTCCTTCGACAAGAATTTCCATGCCCGCGTCCGGCTGACCGGACCGGTGCCGATCGCCAATGAGGAATTCGGCACAGTGCAGGAGGGCGCGCTGCTCAACGGCATCGCGACGATCCTGATCGTAATCTTCATTCTGTGGCTCGCGTTGCATTCGCCGCGGATCATCCTCGCGGTGCTGATCACGCTTGCCATCGGCCTGTCGATAACGACGGCGGTCGCGCTCATCATCGCACATTCGTTCAATCTGATATCGATCGCGTTCTTCGTGCTGTTCGTCGGCCTCGGCGTCGATTTTGGCATCCAGTACAGCGTCCGCTACAGATCAGATCGTTACGATATCCCCGACCTGCAGGAAGCGCTGGAGGCTGCGGCCAAACATGCTGCTGTACCGCTGACGCTCGCCGCCGTGGCCACCGCCGCGGGCTTCCTGTCGTTCCTGCCGACGCATTACAAAGGCGTATCCGAACTCGGCAAGATCGCCGGCGCCGGTATGCTGATCGCGTTCTTCATGGCGGTGACGGTGCTGCCCGCGCTCCTGAAACTGTTCAACCCGCCGGGCGAGAAGGAGCCTGTCGGCTATGCCTTCCTCGCGCCGGTCGATCAGTTCCTGGAAGACCACCGCATCGGCATCGTCGCGATCACGCTCGGTGTAGCGACGCTCGGTCTGCCGCTGCTGTATTTCCTGCATTTCGACTTCAACCCGATGAACCTGCGCAGCCCGAAGGTAGAATCGATCGCGACCTATCTCGATCTGCGCCGTGATCCCAACACAGCGACCAATGCGGTCGACGTGCTGGCGCCATCGCTTGCTGCGGCGAAGGATGCTCAGCAGCGGCTTTCGAAGCTGCCGGAAGTGTCCCGCACCACGACGCTGGAGAGCTTCGTGCCCGAGGACCAGCAGGCCAAGCTCGGTCTGATCCGCCGGGCCGCGGGCGCCCTCGATCCGATCTTCAAATCGCAGCCGGGTTCACCGGCCGAGGATTTCGATAACGTCGCGGCACTAACGGATGCGGCGGCGGCCCTAAAGCGCACGGCCGGAAAATCCCCGCCGGACGTAGCTGCGGCTGCCAACCGTCTCGCGGACGATCTGACGAGGCTCGCGCAGTCCGACAAATCGGTGCGCGACAAGGCTGCGGAGATTTTCCTGTCGCCTTATCGCACTGTGGTGGAGCAGGTTCGCAATTCGCTGAAGGCACAGCCGATCACGCTGAAGACGCTGCCGCCGGAGATTGTAAGCGAGTGGATGACGCCGGACGGCCGCGCCCGTGTCGAGGCATTGCCGACTGGCGACCCGAACGACAACGAGACGCTACGCAAGTTCGCGGCCGCCGTTCAGAAGGTCGAGCCGACCGCGGTTGGCGGGCCGATCTCGATTCTGGAATCGGGCCACACCATCGTGATGGCCTTTATTCAAGCGGGATGCTGGGCGTTGCTGTCGATCGGCGTACTTCTGTACATCGTGCTGAGACGGTTCAGCGACGTGCTGCTGACGCTGGTGCCGCTGATCCTCGCAGGCGTGGTGACGCTGGAGATCTGCGTCCTCATTGGAATGCCGCTCAACTTCGCCAACATCATCGCACTACCGCTGCTGCTCGGCGTCGGCGTCGCGTTCAAGATCTATTATGTGACGGCGTGGCGATCAGGGCACGTCAAGCTGCTGCAGTCGAGCCTGACGCGCGCGATCTTCTTCAGCGCGATGACGACCGCGACAGCGTTCGGCAGCCTGTGGCTGTCGAGCCATCCTGGCACGTCGAGCATGGGCAAGCTGATGGCGTTGTCGCTGGTGACGACGCTCGCGGCGGCGGTGCTGTTTCAGCCGGCCCTAATGGGCCGCCCCCGCGACGTCGGGGAGAAGACAGATGTCTGAACCGGGAGCCGGGGGCGTTGCCGCTCCCGGCACTGGAGCCGGAGTTGCGCCCTTTTGACCGACGGTCCGAGGGGCACCGGTCATCTTCGTGCCGGTATGTGGCGCGCCCGCATGCGGTGCCACCGGATTGGCGGCGACCGGCGAGGCCGGTTCGGCAATACGCGTCCATGTCTCGCCGCCGCACAGGAAGCCGAGCACGCAGCCCTCGACCTTCAACTGGTTCGGTGACGCCAGTTTGATCGACGACTCATAAGTCTTGCCGTTCTTGGCGTTGTAGATATGGCCGTTCCATTTACCCTTCTCGTCCTCGTCCGGTGTCATATCGAGGAGGACGGGCATGCCGAGGGTGGGACGGCTCTGCTTGGCCTTGTCAGGGTTCTTGCTGTCGATTCCGCCTGGCGTCTGTTCCGAGGCGACAACGCCCCAGAGGTGGCCGTTACAGTCGGCAATGCGGATGGTGGCTACGCCTTCCTTCACCCGCCACTCGCCGGGAATGTCGGCGGCATGAGCAGCGCCGATGGTGCCGAGTAGAACGATGGCCGAACAAGCTATTTTCCGCATGAATCCTCGCGTAGGCTGCAAACGAAAGTAAACCGTATTTTCTCTGGATGTTCCATCCGGCCGATGACGGGCCGCGACGCTTTTTTGGTTGACGAGCGACCCATCAAACGACGTATGTACTGCATGGTGAAAGCAAATCTAGACATTTCCGAGATAGTCGCCGACCGCCAGTTTCAGCGCGGCGCGCTCCATACGAGATATCTGAACGAGCAACTCGTCCGGGTTCTTAAAACCATTGGTTATGACGTCGGGTTCCAGCGCGGGCAGGGACAATACCTCTTCGATCGCGATAATGCGCGCTACCTCGATCTCCTCAGCGGTTTCGGGGTGTTCGCGCTCGGCCGTAACCATCCGGTGATTCGCGATGCCCTGAAAAGCGTGCTCGACAGCGAATTCGCCAATCTCGTCCAACTCGATATTTCCACGCTCGCCGGTGTTCTGGCCGAACGCCTGATCGCGCAGGTGCCTTACCTTGATAAGGTGTTTTTCGCGAATTCAGGGACGGAATGTGTCGAAGCCGCGATCAAATTTGCGCGCGGTGCGACCGGTCGCACAGGCGTGATCTATTGCGACCATGGCTATCATGGCCTGACCTACGGTTCGCTGTCGCTGACCGACGATGCGAATTTTCGCGGCGGCTTCGGCCCGCTCCTGCCGGATTGCTCGGTGATTCCCTTCAACGACCTCGAGGCGCTGGAAAAGGCGCTGATGTCGCGTCAGGTTGCGGCGTTTATCGTCGAGCCGGTGCAGGGCAAAGGCGTCAATATCCCGAGCGACGATTACCTGCCGGGCGCGGCTGCGCTCTGCAAGAAGTACGGCACGATCTTCGTCGCCGATGAAATCCAGACCGGACTCGGCCGCACCGGCCGCTTCCTCGCCGTCGAGCACTGGAATGTCGAGCCGGATATGGTGCTGCTGTCGAAATCGTTGTCGGGCGGCCATGTCCCAGTCGGCGCGGTGCTGATGCGCAAGGCGATCTTCGACAAGATTTTCGACCGCATGGACCGCGCGGTCGTTCACGGCTCGACCTTCGCCAAGAACGACCTTGCGATGGCGGCGGGTATCGCCACGCTCGAAGTGCTGAAGTCCGAGAAGCTGGTTGAGAACGCCGAGCGCTGCGGCAATCGCATCGTCAGCACGCTGAGTGCGATGATCCCGCGTTACGAACTGTTGAAGAAGGTGCGCGGCAAGGGCCTGATGATCGGCGTCGAATTCGGTCCGCCGAAATCGTTTGCGCTCAAGGCGTCGTGGAATCTGCTGGAGTCGGCGAGCAAAGGTCTGTTCTGCCAGCTTATCACCATTCCGTTGTTCAAGGACCACAAGATCCTGACGCAGGTCGCGGGCCATGCGAGCCACACGGTGAAGATGCTGCCGCCGCTTACCATTACGGACGAGGATTGCACCTGGATCGAGAATTCGTTCGACGAGGTGATCGCGGCGAGCCACCGCGTGCCCGGCGCGGTGTGGTCGCTCGGCAAGACACTGATGGACAACGCGGTGCGCAAATCCGCGTGACGTAAAAGTTATTCTGACAGCAAAAAGCCGCCGCATCGGGGATGCGGCGGCTTTTTGTTTGGCCGAAATATTTCGCAGGCGGTCTTACTGGCCGTGGCTGACCAGAACGCCGTCGCACGCCTTGCTGATCTTCGCGCGATGCTGCTGCAGGCAGGAGAGGACCACGAGGTCGGACTGATCCATCACCGAGCGGCAATAGCGCGAAACGTCCTTCGCACAAGCCTTCTGCTCGTCGGGCGTGCCGCTGCGGCCCTGTCCCTGTGCCATAACCGCAGCCGTCGAGGACGCAAGCAATGCGGCAACGAGAAGTGTTCTAATCATTTTCGTCCTTTGTCTGATGGCGGTGCGATTCGCACTATAGATGCCACGCGGGTGAATACCAAACGCCACAAGCCCGACGCCGCCTCTGCGTGCCAGATTCCCAGCGTCATGTGTCTTCGGCACATGAGATGTTCCGCACCTTGTGCGTTTCAAATGTGGCAGCAATCATGGTGTCACATTCGACGATTTGCCTAGCGATTGTCCGCAAGAATGAAGGAGGAACCCTTCTCGGCGATCATGGCCGTCGGTGTGTTGGTGTTCCCCGAAGTGATGGTCGGCATCACCGAGGCGTCGATTACGCGCAGCCGTTCGATTCCGAAGAAGCGCAGCCGCTCGTCAACCACCGCGAGCGGATCGCTAGGCAGACCCATCTTCGCGGTTCCAACCGGATGGAAGATGGTGGTGCCGATATCGCCCGCCGCTTTGGCGAGCGAGGCGTCGTCCTCGCCGACGGTGGGGCCGGGGAGATATTCCTCAGGCTTGTAAGGCGCCATCGCGGACTGCTTCATGATCTTGCGAGTCACGCGAATTGCGTCGGCGGCAACCTTGCGGTCCTCGTCGGTCGACAGATAGTGCGGTGCGATGATCGGCTTCTCGATCGGATCGGCGGAGCGCAGCCTGATTTCGCCACGCGAGGTCGGGCGCAGATTGCAGGCGCTGAGCGTGATTGCCGGGAAGGCGTGTAGCGGGTCGCCGAACTTGTCGAGCGAGAGCGGCTGCGCGTGAAACTGGATGTTGGCGCGCTCGTGTTCGGGACTTGAGCGCGTGAAGATTCCGAGCTGCGAGGGCGCCATCGTCAACGGCCCGCGCCGACGTAGAGCGTAGTCGATGCCCATCCACGCACGCTGTATCAGCGAGGCATAGACTTCGTTGAGCGTCTTGATGCCGGTGACCTTGTAGATCGCGCGCTGCTGCAGATGATCCTGCAGGTTTCGCCCGACGCCCTGACGGTCGAGAACGGTGTCGATGCCGAGCGGCTCCAGCCATTCGCGCGGTCCGATGCCGGAGCGATGCAGGATTTGTACCGAGCCGACCGAGCCGGAAGTGAGGATGACCTCGCCTTTGGCGCGCGCCTCGAAGGTCTTGCCGTCGCGACTGTATCGCGCGCCGACGGCACGGCCGTTTTCGACGATGAGCTTGTCGACCAGCACGTTGGTTTCGAGTCGCAGATTGGGGCGGTGCAGTGCGGGCTTGAGGAAGCCGCGCGCCGACGACCAGCGCCGCCCGCGCTTCTGGTTGACCTGAAAGTAGCTGGAGCCTTCGTTGTCGCCGGTGTTGAAGTCGGGAATCTTGCGGATGCCCATCTGCTCCGCGGCGGCGGCAATGGCGTCGAGCACGTCCCATGAAATGCGCGGCGGCTCGATCCGCCATCCACCGCCCGCGCCGTGATGTTCGGTCTCGCCGAGATAATGATCCTCGAGCGACTTGAACGACTTCAGGACATCCTCCCAGCCCCAGCCATTGAGGCCGAGCTGGCGCCAGTGATCGTAGTCCGCGGCCTGTCCGCGCATCGATACCATCGCGTTGATCGCCGAGCAGCCGCCGATTACCTTGCCGCGCGGATAATGCAGCGAGCGGCCGTTGAGGCCGGGCTCGGGTTCGGTGCGAAACATCCAGTCGGAGCGCGGGTTGCCGATAGCGAACAGATAGCCGACGGGAATGTGAAACCAGATCCAGTTGTCGTTGCCGCCGGCTTCCAGCGTTAGCACCCGGTTTTTCGGATCGGCGGACAATCGGTTGGAGACAATGCAGCCGGCAGTGCCGGCGCCCACGACAATATAGTCATAGTCACCTTCGAGCAGATCGGTCATGGGCAGAGCCTTCGGCATTTTGAAGCGTCAATCGGTCTTAACGCGCTGACCGGCGCGCCGCCATTGCACTTTGAGCCAGAGGCGCTGCCATGTTAGCCTTGTGCATCGCACTCTTTTCAGGTTCGCCGAATGCCGATCGTCAATCGCATCTCCGAATTCCAGCCCGACATTACCGCGTGGCGGCGCGAACTGCATGCGCATCCCGAGTTGATGTACGAGGTGCATCGGACGGCCGATTTCGTCGCCGCGAAATTGCGCGAATTCGGCTGCGACGAGGTGGCGACCGGCATCGGCCGCACCGGCGTGGTCGGACGCATCAAGGGCCGCAAGCCTGCGCAAGGTGACGGCATCAAGGCCGTCGCCTTGCGCGCCGACATGGATGCGCTGCCGATCGAGGAAGAAACCGGCGCGCCGTATCGCTCGACTGTGCCGGGCCGGATGCATGCCTGCGGCCATGACGGCCACACCGCGATGCTGCTCGGTGCGGCGCGCTATCTCGCCGAGACTCGGAATTTCGCGGGGGAGGCCGTGGTGGTGTTTCAGCCTGCCGAAGAAGGCGGCGCCGGTGCTGCGGCGATGCTCGACGACGGGCTGGTGGACAAATACGAGTTTGACGAGATTTATGGGATGCATAACGCGCCCGGCATGGCGGTAGGCACGTTCGCGCTGCGCGCCGGCCCGGCCATGGCGTCGACCGATCATGTCGACATCGAGATCGAAGGCATCGGCGGTCATGCTGCTGCACCGCATAAGACGATCGACCCGGTGCTGGCCGGCTCGCAACTGATCGTCGCCCTGCAATCGATCGTCTCGCGGTCTGCCGATCCGCTGGAGTCGGTGGTGATTTCGATCTGCCAGTTCAAGGCAGGTGATGCGCGCAACGTCATCCCGCAGACCGCGACGCTGATCGGGACGGTGCGCACGTTGACGCCGCAGATGCGCGATCTGGTCGAAAAGCGGATCCGTGAGGTTGCGGCCGGCATCGCCACGCTGACCGGGGCGAAGATCGCCGTGCAGTATCGGCGCGGCTATCCGGTGTTGGTCAACCATGCCGGCCAGACCGAGATCGCGGCGCAGGTGGCGGACGAGGTGGTCGGGCGGGAGCGCGTCAGCCGCGATATGCCGCCTTTGATGGGGGCGGAGGACTTCGCTTTCATGCTGCAGGCGCGTCCGGGGGCCTTCATCTTTCTCGGCAACGGCGACAGCGCGGGCTGGCACCACCCGGCCTTTGACTTCAACGACGAGGCGGCCGTTTTCGGCACGTCATACTGGGTCCGGCTGGTGGAAACGCGGCTGCCCGCGTGAATCGGCCGAAATCGTCGTTTTTTCAGGGGATTGAAGGCTCCGCCGGTCTTTCTGTGGAGCGGAATTAACACATAATCGAAGAAGTGATCGGAATTCCGCCTGGCTGCGATGTTTTGGATTGTCGACAAGCCAAAACCGGCCCTATAGACGGCCAGGGTTGGCGGGATACCGTCATCACCGGGTTGTGACCTTTGTGCCATGGATGATGGCTGTTTCGTCTCCTCTTTCACGGGATCGTTCGCGTGTTGGATCAACGCCCTTCCTTGAAGGACATCATGGCCCGAATTGGCCGCAAAAGGGCGCTGTTCGGCGCATGTGCCGTGCTGGTCGCAGGTGTTGCGATTTATGGCGGCTCCTATCTGCTGGCTCCGGCTCCGCAGCTATCCGATATTTCCAGCAGCGCGGTGCGCGATCCGACACGCTACAAGCCGACGGACGTGGAATGGGCGAGCCTGACGGTGGCGCCCGCGATGCAGAAAGTCTTCCGCGCCGAGCACGTCACCGAAGGCAAGATTTCCATCGATGAGGATCGCTCCACCCAGGTGTTCTCGCCCTATACCGGGCGGGTGACGAAACTACTGGTGCGCGCGGGCGAGCATGTCGAGCAGGGACAGCCATTGTTCCTGCTCGAGGCCACCGATACCGTGCAGGCCCAGAACGATTTTATCGCCGCGCTGACGGCGACCAACAAGGCGCGTTCCGCACTCGACCTCGCGCAGACGCAAGGCAAGCGCGCCAAGGAGTTGTTCGAGGGCAAGGCAGTTCCGCTGAAGGATTACCAGTCCGCGCAGGCGACCGAGATTCAGGCGGACAACGACATGCGTTCGGCGCAAACCGCGCTGGAGGCGGCGCGCAATCGCCTGAAGATTCTCGGCTTGAACGATGACGCCATCGCTTCCTTCCAGAACAAGGGACGCATCAACCCAGAAATGACCGTCGTCGCGCCGATCGCGGGCACCGTGGTCCAGCGCAAGGCCGGGCCGGGGCAGTATATCAATGCGGGTGCGACCGATCCTGTTTTCGTGATCGGTGATCTCTCCACCGTGTGGCTGGTCGGTTACGTCCGCGAGGCGGATGCCGACGATGTCGCGGTGGGACAAGACGTCTCCTTCACCGTGCTGGCGTCGCCGGGGCGTTCGCGTACCGCGCGGATCAACTACGTCGCGACCGCGATTGATCCGACCACGCGACGTCTGACCATCCGCGCCACCATCGACAATTCCGACGCGAGCCTGAAGCCGGAAATGTTCGCCAACGTCACGATCTTCTCGCCGGGCGACCATCCGGCGGTGGCCGTGCCGAAGCAGGCCTTGATCTATGAGGCGGATAACGTTCGCCTCTGGGTTGCCCACGAGAACAAGACCATCGAACTTCGTCCGGTGAAGGTCGGCCTGTCCAGCGGCAATCTCGTCGAGGTGACGGAAAACCTCCGGCCCGGCGAGCAGGTCGTCGTCAAGGGCGGGTTGTTCATCGACCGCGCGGCGTCCGGCAGCTAATGATGGCGCAGGTGATCACCCGATGCCGCGGGCTGTGGCAAAATCGAAGCGTCCGCGGCTGGCCTGAAGCCGGTGCTGACCGTTTGCGGCCGGTGTCCGTTCGAGGGGCGCTGGCTTGATCGACCGTCTCGTTGCCTTTGCCGTTGAGCGCCGCTTTCTCGTTCTCGGCATTTTCGCCGCGATCGTCGTCGGCGGCCTGATCGCGTTCAACCAGCTCAACATCGAAGCCTATCCCGATCCGACCGCTCCGATGGTCGACGTCGTCACCCAAAGCTCGGGCATGTCGGCCGAGGAGATCGAACGCTACATCACGATTCCGATCGAGACGCAGGTGGCAGGCATCAAGAATCTGCGCGTCATCCGCACGATCTCGCTTTACGGACTGTCGGACGTCAAACTGCAGTTCTCGTTCGACTACACCTATGACGAGGCCCTGCAGCAGGTGCTGAACCGGCTGTCGCAACTGCCGCCGCTTCCGGGCGGGGCGCAGCCTTCGATTTCGCCGTTGAGCGCGGTCGGCGAAATCTACCGCTACCGTCTCGTCGGGCCGCCGAATTACAGCGTGCTCGACCTCAAGACTCTACAGGACTGGGTCCTGCAGCGACGCTTCCGTTCGATACCGGGCGTAATCGACGTCACCGGCTGGGGCGGCAAGACCAAGACCTACGAGTTGCAGGTCGATTTCAATAAGCTGGCGGCAGCGGGCCTGTCGCTGCCGCAACTCCTGCAGGCGGTCAGCAACGCCAACATTAACGTCGGCGGCAACACCATCAATATCGGCGCGCAGTCGGCAGTGGTGCGCGGTGTCGGCTTGATCCGCTCGGTGGACGATCTCGCCAACACCATGATCTCGCAAAGCGGCGGCAACCCGATCCTGGTGAAGGACGTGGCCAAGGTCGAGATCGGCTACAAGCCGCGGCTTGGCATTGCCGGCATGAACGACGCCGACGACATCGTGCAGGGCATTGTGCTGATGCGGCGCGGCGAGAAAAGCTCGCCGACCATCGCGCGGGTCGTGGATGCGGTGGAGAAGATCAACACGTCAAATATCCTGCCGCCCGGCGTGCGGATTGAGCGCATCTACGACCGCCAGGACCTGATCGACATCACCACCGCGACCGTTCTGCACAACATGGTAGTCGGCATCATCCTGATCGTGCTGCTGCAATGGCTGTTCCTCGGCGATCTGCGCAGCGCGCTGATTGTCGGCGCGACGATTCCGTTCGCGTTGTTCTTCGCTGTCATCATTCTTGTGCTGCGAGGAGAATCCGCCAATCTGCTGTCGGTCGGCGCGATCGACTTCGGCCTGATCGTGGATGGCACCGTCATCATGGTGGAGGCGATCTTCCGGCGGCTGTCGAACATCACCGAGCTGTCGTCGACAGAAGAGCAGGCGATGTCGCCCGAGACCATGATGGGCATGAAGAGCCACGGGATTTTCAGCGCAGCCGCCGACGTGTCGCGCTCGATCTTCTTCGCGGCGGCGATCATTATCGCCGCGTTCCTGCCGCTGTTCACGCTGAGCGGAGTCGAGGGCAACATCTTCGGCCCGATGGCGCGGACTTATGCCTATGCGCTGGTCGGCGGGTTGCTGGCGACCTTCACCGTGACGCCAGCGCTGAGCGCTATTATCCTGCCCGCGCATGTTCGCGAGGTTGAAACCCGCGTGGTGCGATGGCTGCATGCGCGCTACGTGCCGCTGCTGAAATGGTCGGTGGCGCACACGAAATACGTGATTACCACGGCAGGCGTGCTGCTGCTTCTGACCTTTGTTTCGATCCGGATGCTGGGGCTGGAATTCCTGCCGAAGCTCGAGGAGGGCAATCTGTGGATTCGCGCCACGCTGCCGTCCACCATCTCTCTTGAAGCGGGCAATACCTACGTTAACGAGATGCGGCGCCTGATCGCCGCGCGGCCGGAAGTGCAGTCGGTGGTGTCGCAGCACGGTCGTCCGGATGACGGCACCGACGCGGCTGGCTTCTTCAATGCGGAGTTTTTTGCGCCGCTCAAGCCTGTCAACCAGTGGCCCGGAACGCACGACAAGGACAAGATTACCACGGAGCTGCTCGAGCAGCTTCACGCAAAATTCCCCGGCGTCGAATTCAACTTCTCGCAGTATCTGCAGGACAACGTCGCCGAAGCAGTGTCGGGCGTGAAGGGTGAGAACTCAATCAAGCTCTACGGTAACGATCTCGTCGAACTCACCGAGACGGCCAACAAGATTAAATCGGTGCTGGCGACGGTGCGGGGCATCACCGACCTGTCGGTGTTCACCTCGCTCGGCCAGCCGACGATCCAGATCGACGTCGACCGTGTTCGCGCGGCGCGCTACGGGCTGTCGCCGGGTGACATCAATGCGACCATCCGCGTCGCCATCGGGGGCGATAGCGCGGGCGACCTGTACGAGCCGGGCAGCGACCGACATTTCCCGATCATCGTCCGTCTCGCGCCGGAATATCGCAAGAGCGCCGAGAGCATCCAGAATCTGCGCATCGCCGCACAGGGTCCGAATGGCATCACGCAGATTCCACTGAGCGAGGTCGCGACCATCAAGCTCGTCTCCGGCGCGGCATACATCTATCGCGAGCAGCAGGAACGCTATCTGCCGATCAAGTTCTCGGTCCGTGAGCGTGATCTCGGTAGCGCCATCCGCGAAGCACAGGAGAAGGTGGCAGCCGAGGTGAAGCTGCCGTCGGGCACGCATATGGAATGGGTCGGCGAGTTCGGCAATCTGCAGGACGCGATCAAGCGGCTGTCGGTCGTGGTGCCGATCAGCCTAGCGCTGATCGCGGTGCTGCTGTGGTTCAATTTCGGCTCGATGGTCGATACTATGCTCGCGATGAGCGTGATCCCGATGGCTGTGCTGGGCGGCGTTCTCGGCCTGTTGCTCAGCGGCGTGCCATTCAGCGTATCGGCGGCGATCGGCTTCATCGCGCTGTTTGGCGTCGCCGTCATGGACGGCATCATCATCCTGTCGCAGTACAATCAGTTGATCGACGAAGGTTTCGACCGCTTCAAGGCGGTGATCCGTACCGGTGAATTGCAGATGCGGCCGGTGCTGATGACCTGCGCTGTCGCAGGCATCGGACTATTGCCTGCCGCGATGTCGACGGGTATCGGCTCGCAGGTGCAGAAGCCGCTGGCACTGGTCGTGGTGTCCGGTATGGCACTCGCGCCGTTCGTGATCCTGATCACACTGCCGGTGCTGATCCTGCTGTTCTCGCGGCGGGGACGCGAGAAAGCATAAATTACTGCCCGGACGGCGTGCGCAGGCCGTGCCAGGCGTCGCGCACCTGATGGTAGTGTACCTCGGGCAGGTAATCCGGCGTGTTGAGGCCCAGCGTGCGGACATCGAGTTTGCCGATGGCGCTGAGCAGCGTGTAGGAGGCGATCACGCGATCGCGCTGGCTCAGGATCTGGCGGCTGCGCGCGGCGGTGAGATCGGCTTGCGCGTTCAGCACATCAAGCGTGGTGCGCTGACCTGCCTTGGCCTCGCGCTGGACGCCCCCAAGCGCGACCGTCGCAGCCTTTACTTCGCTTTCCGCGGCGGAGAGGGCGATCTTGGCACCCTCATTGGTGATAAACGCGCTGAGGGCCGCGGTGCGCGCCTGATTACGGACCTGCTCCAGAACCTGACGGCTCTGCATCGCCAGTTCTTTCGACTGGCGCGTCTGCGACGCAGCAAGGCCGCCGTCATAGATCGGCATCGTGAGCTGTCCGGTGACGCTGGCCTGATCGGAGCGTTTCACGCTGAGATAGGGGTCGCCGTCTGACTGGCGCAGCACGTTGCCTTGCACGGTGACCTGCGGCATCAGGCTGGATTCCGCGACACTGATCGTGGTGGTCGCGACGTCGACATCGTAGCTCGCCGCGATCACCGCCGGGTTCTGCTTGATGGCGAGATCGATCGATGCCTGCTGGGTGTGCGGAATGAAGCGGTCAACCGTGGGCGCGGCCACAAGATGGCCGGGTGGGGAGCCGATCACCTGCGCGTAGGTAGCCTCGCTGACCTGAAGCGCGACCTGAGCCGCATTCAGGTCGGCAAGTCCGCGACTGAGGCGGGCCTCGGCCTGCGCAGTGTCGGTCGGTGTGACATCGCCCGCCGCGAGACGGGTGCGGGCGACGCCGAGCGTCTCGCGCAGGAACTGCACGTTGAGTTTTTGGGTCTCGACCAGCGCCTGATTGGCGATCACGTTCATGTATGCGGTCACGGCATCGAGTAGCACGCCCTGGCCGGTGTTGCGCAGCGCCTCGCGTCCCGACAACACCTGGAATTCGGCGACCCGCACGCTCGACGAGGTCTTGAAGCCGTTAAATAGCGTCTGCGTGACGGTGACGCCGATCTGCCAGGGTTTCTGGCTCTGGGTCTGGACGGCGTTGTCGGGCAGGGTGTTGCGCACCGTCTGCAGGCCAGCCGACAGGCTTGCGATGATCTGCGGCCGGTAGCCCGAAAGCGCTTGCGGGACGTTTTCGTCGGTGGCGCGCTGCTGGGCGCGGGAGGCATTCAACTGCGGGCTGGACTGGTAGGCCTTCACCAGCGCGTCCTGCAGCGTTTCGCCGGACGCAGACCGAGGGCCTGTCGCCGCGCCGAGCAGCAACAGGGCCGTCACCGCTCCGTAACGCTGCCGTGAATGCCAACGAATCATGACGCCCGATCAGAAAAGTCCCGCGACGGCGGATACCCCAACATGAAGGGCAGTCATACTGGCCGGAGAAGGGTTCGGCAAACTGTCCCGCGAAAATGTTGGCGGCTGTGGCAATCCGACCGCGTTACGGGGAGAAACGCCTTATTTGCTTGACCTTACCGCACGGGTGATGACAGTCGGCCCCGAGCGCGGCGGTACGGAATGGCGGGGCAAAAGAGCATGTCGAGGGTCTATTCCGACGCCCACACGCTCGCGGATGCGATCCTGTGCGATTGCGGCTCCAGGTTGGTGGTAGGCCTGCCGCTGGGGCTCGGCAAGGCCAATCACATCGCCAACGCTTTGTGTGAACGCGCGGCGGCGGATTCCGCGATCCGGCTGACGATTTTTACCGCGCTGACGCTGGAAAAGCCCGCACCGAAATCCGAGTTGGAGCGGCGCTTCATCGGCCCCGTCATCGAGCGTCTATTCGGCGGCTATCCCACGCTCGATTACGCCAAATGGCTGCACGCCGGGACCTTGCCGGCAAATATCGAAGTCGCGGAATTCTTCTTCCTCGCGGGCAAGTGGCTGCATCACGGCTACGCCCAGCAGCATTATATTGCGGCGAACTATACCCACGCCGTCGCGGGCATGCTGACGCGTGGTCTCAACGTCGTGCTGCAGCTCGTCGCCAAACGCGTGGTCGATGGCGAGGTGCGCTACAGCCTGAGTTGCAACACCGACACAACGCTCGATCTCCTGAAAGCACGCACCGAAGGCAGGATCGATTTCAAGCTGATCGGGCAGGTGAATTCGGAATTGCCGTTCATGCCGGGGCCGGGTGATCTTCCGGCCTCCGAGTTCCACGCCATCCTCGACAGCTCGGAGACAGATTTTCCGCTGTTCGCGCCGCCCTCGGAGCCGGTGGGAGATGCGAAATACGCCATTGGTCTGCACGCTGCGACGTTGATCGAGGATGGCGGCACGTTGCAGATCGGAATCGGTCAGGTCGGCGATGCACTGGCGCAGAGTCTCATTGTTCGCGACTGTCACAATGTGGATTTTCGTGACGCCGTCAGCCGTCTTGCGCCGGACGCGCCTGCCGCTGCGCTGACTCCGTTCGCGGAAGGGCTGAATGGCCTCAGCGAAATGTTCTTCGAGGCTTTCCTCGGTTTGATCGAGGCGGGCATTATCCGCCGCGAGGTCGATGGCGCGTGGCTGCATGCGGCGTTCTTTCTCGGGCCGAAATCGTTCTATCGTGCATTGCGCAAGATGCCGCCAGAGAGGCTCGACCGCATCCGGATGATGCCGGTGTCCTTCACCAACGAGCTTTACGGCGACGAGGCCGCGAAGCGCGCGGGGCGGCCGAAGGCGCGCTTCGTCAACAACGCGATGATGGTGACGTTGCTCGGCGATGCGATCTCCGACGGCCTGAGCAACGGCCAGATGGTGAGTGGTGTCGGCGGCCAGTACAATTTCGTCGCGCAGGCTTTCGCGCTGGACGGTGCGCATTCCATCCTGACGCTCGAGGCCACGCGCCACAATGGCAAGCGGCTGGAATCGAACATCCGCTGGTCCTACGACCACACCACCATTCCACGCCATCTGCGCGATATCGTGGTGACCGAATACGGCATCGCCGACCTGCGCGGAAAATCCGATGCCGAAGTTATCGCAGCGATGCTGTGCGTGGCGGATTCGCGCTTTCAGGATGACTTGATGCGGCAGGCAAAGGCGGCGGGCAAGCTGCCGCAGGCTTATGAGATTCCGCCTGCACATCGCGCCAACATGCCTGAGCGCATTGCGCGTGCACTTGCACCCTTACATGAAAAGGGATTGTTGCCGGAGTTTCCGTTCGGAACGGACTTCACCGCGACGGAGCAGCGGCTGATCCCGGCGCTGCGAAAGCTCCAGCGCGCCTCCGCTAGTTCCGCCGCGCTGCTGTCGCTGCTTTGGCGAGGAATGTCCGCGAGCGGCGCAGATGACGCAGACTGTCTCGCGCGCATGGGACTGAATAGGCCTGCGACGATGCGCGAGCGCGTCTGGCACTGGCTGCTGCGCGGCGCGCTTACGCGATAATCATCCGCGCGGCGGAGGCAAGCGTCAGCATCACGCCGAAGGCGATGAAAATCTTTCCGATCAGTGAGGCGTTGCCCCATGCGGAGTCCTCGCTCGCCGCGGCGGCGGGAGGTGCGATCTGAGCGAGCGCGACGGTCGCGGGCTCCGGCGTTGCGGCCGGGGCCGCCGCATCGCGGTCCATGTCGTTCAACTGGTCGGACGTGGTGACCTGAACGCCGCTCGGAGCAGGCTCCGCAGCTGCGGCCTTGTCGGCATCGGTCAGGGTGGAGGTGTCGGGCACCATGTTCTGTGCGACCATCGGCTGCTCCGGAGGAGGGCTGGTCAATTCGGCGTGGGCATTGGCAACCGAGGGCGACATAGGTGTATCCGCCTCCGCCTCGTTCGCGGTTTTGGCATCGTCGTTCTTGTCGGCCTTGGAAGAAACCTTTGAGGTATCCTTGGCGCCGGTGTGATGCTTCTTTGAAGAACGGGCGTGGTGGCGTACGTGCTTCTTGCGGTGTTTGGTGAATTTGCTGAGCGCAAGCGGTTTTGCGCTGGAAGCAGCCGCCTCGCCTTGAGGTGCTGCCTGCGAGGGTCCGGCGTTGCCCGCGACATACGCGAAAGCCATGGCGGCCACGATCAGGGCATAACGGATTCTCCGTCGCATGATCCCGTCTCCGTTGTTCTGTCTGTGTTGCCCAGCGCCCACATCAGAATGGCCTCTCGGAGGTGGCCAGATCGCGGCAAAAGCAGGGAATCTTTGGTTCAAAGCGAGGCGGCATGCGCGATAGGCCCGGCCCCCGGGAATGCCGGAACCGGGCGATTTGCCATCAACCGCCGTAACATCCTAGAAAACAGGCCGTATTGCCTTGAGGGAGCGTGGTGCGCGGCCAGGAACATGAATGGACCGACCTGATGCGGTCGGCCAATGCGGGTGATACCGCCGCTTACCATCGGCTCCTGTCGGCCATCGCGCCGGTCTTGCGGGCGGCGGCGCAGCGCGGCCTGTTGCGTGCTGGCCAATCGCCCGATCAGTCCGAGGATATCGTGCAGGATACTTTGCTCGCCGTGCATCTGAAGCGGCACACCTGGGACCCGACGGCTCCGTTCGCGCCATGGCTGTTCACCATCGCGCGCAACAAGCTGATTGATGCGCTGCGCCGTCGCGGCCGCCGTGTGTTCGTCGACATCGACGATTTCACCGACGTGCTCCCCGGCGAGGAAGCGCCCGAGCCGACAAACGGCGTCGATGTCGAGGCGCATCTCCAGCAGTTGCCGCCACGCCAGCGCGACGTGCTGCAATCGATTTCGGTCGACGGTCTGTCGATCACCGAGACGGCGAAGAAGTTCGCCATGAAGGAAGGCGCGGTGCGGGTGGCCCTTCACCGGGGATTGTCCACGCTGGCGGCCCGCGCGCGGAAAGACCTGACATGAAAACCGACGATCTGATCGCAAGCCTTGTCGCCGATCATCCCTCGCGGACACAGCCGGTCTGGCTCTGGCTGCTCGCCGGACTGTTCGCGGCGCTGCCGCTGTCGGGCGCACTGTTCATGATGACTCTCGGCATGCGGCCTGACATCGCGACGGCGATGTACAATCCGTTCTTCGATCTGAAATTTGTGGTCACACTCGCACTGGCGTCGGCGGCCGCGGCGTTGAGCCTGCATCTGTCGCGTCCCGATGCTTCGCTTCACGGCTGGATGTGGCTGCTCGCGTTGCCCGTTGGTCTGCTCGGCATCGGCATCGTTGCCGATTTTGCCGTGCCTCAGCGCGTGAACTGGACCGGCCGGCTGGTCGGATCGAGCTCGGTCGCCTGCATGTCGTCCATTCCGCTGTTTTCGGCGCCGTTCCTGATTGCCGCATTGCTGACGCTGCGGCATGGCGCGACTTCACGCCCGATGCTGACGGGCGCATTGGCAGGATTGATGTCCGCGGGACTTGGCGCGGCGATCTACGCCGCCCATTGCATGGACGATTCGCCGTTGTTCGTGGCGACCTGGTACACGCTGGCAACAGCGTTCGTGACCTTCATCGGTGCGATGATAGGCCGCCGTATCTTGCGTTTCTGAAGCGAATTGAGAAGTGAATGAATGCCAGCTCATCGCGGGCGTTCACCAATTCAATCCAACTTCCATTTTAGTCGAATTTGATGAGATCAATGGCGGATCGTATCCGTGCATGACACATGAGAGATTTTGTCTGCTGCGATGCGACCGCAATTTCAGAAGACCGATGATGGTGGATGAGATAGCATCGGCTTTCTCGCGTTGCACAAATCCTTGGCGAACTGATCTGGGAGGTTATGAAATGTATCGACTCCTGTTCTTGCTGTCTTTGCTTGCAATCATGACAATTCCGTTTCTCGGAGAAGCACACGCGCAGAGCAGTGCCGGGCGTGGCGCGTTGGTAGGCGGCGCGTCGGGTGCGATCATTGGCGGTGCGGTCGGTGGAGGCCGGGGCGCTGCGATCGGTGCTGTCGTTGGTGGCGGAACAGGCGCGGTTGTCGGAAACGAAAGAGCGCGGCGCGGAAACTATCGTTGGCGCAATGGCCGTTGTTGGGTTCGCACCCGGCATGGTCGCTATCATGCGGTTGCCAGTCGTTATTGCCGCAGATAGACGGCTCATTCGTATCGCCGCAGTCATTCGATGAATCTATCGGGTGTCTGCGGCGGGTTCGTTTTGCCTCATGACATCGTTTCAGAAAGAGGTTGCTAAAAACAGCCGTCTGCTATCGATTAGCAGAACTGGAATGTTGAGAATGGATACTGCGCTCGCTTTTGTTTAGGAGATAAAGAATGTCGAAGATCTGGCTATCTGCCATCGCGCTTGTTTCTCTGGTTGCAACTGCTCTGCCAGCCTCCGCACAAAACCGGGGCGTTCGCGCCGGCGGACTGACTTGTACGTCCGGAACGACTGTCGGAATGATCATTGGCTCCCGGCAGAATCTCCGGTGCACTTTTCATTCGAATCGGACGAGAAAAAATTATTCATATACCGGGACGGTCAGAAGGTTCGGGCTTGATGTCGGCGTGACCTCAGGCGCCAGGTTCGTCTGGGCTGTCTTCGCTCCTGTCTCGCATGTCGGCCGTGCGTCGCTGCGGGGTAATTATGTCGGAGCAAGCGGCAGTGCGTCATTTGGGCCCGGCGTAGGAGCCAATGTGCTGATCGGCGGGTCGAATAACGCGATTTCCCTGCAACCCTTGTCCGTCGAAGGCCGCACGGGTGTGAATCTGGCTTTGGGCGTTGCCAATCTGTCGCTTCGATAAAGCAGGCAAAACCTGATCTGCCGCTTCATGACTCCCGATGAGTTCGGCCTATGCCGTTCGTCGGGAGTTTTCATTTCAAATGGGCGCTCACTGTGTACGCTCGCCGACGCATTTATCGGACGCAGGTTCCTTTACCGCAGCGAGGCATGCTGACCGAATGGAGAACATCCATATCAAGACCAGTAGCTGAGCGGCGTCAGGATGCAGCCGCAGTCGCGGGAACGGTGCCGGCCTCGCGCATCCGGTAGAAGCGCAGCACCTGCTGCGCGGTCGCGGGCCGCAGCAGATTGAAGTGGTCCTGATACTCGGCAAGGCTCGTCGAAATGCTTTCGTCGCTCGCCACATGCCGCGCCTTCAGGATCTTTTCGACGGTCGTCCAGTTCAGGCCCGCAACCTTCGCCAGAACGAGAAGTCCTTCCGCGCGCGGCTCGATCATCATGTTCTCGACGGTGAGGATCGGCACGTCGGTCATCAGAGCGATGGCGGTGGAGACTTCCTCGACGCGGCCGCTCGCGGCGAAGGCCGCTACCTGCGCCTCGTTCAGGCGGCCATCGGTGTGGAGCAGCTTGACGAGCGTCTGCGCGCGAAGAGTCTCCTCGGTTTTCGCGGCGCTGGCGTTGACCGCGACTTCCTTCACCACGGCGGCGACATCATCGGCGAGATGAGGATTGGCTTCGTTGAGCTTCGCCCGGACTGACCGCGACGCCTTGGCGACGAGCTGCAGGTAGAAGTGCCGCGGAATGGGACGCATGCCGAGGCAGGTGGCGATGCCGTCGTGGCTTTCGGCGCGCGTCAGCAGGCGTGAATATCCGTCGTCGGAGAACTCGGCGCCGGGATTGTTGAGCGTGCTTTCGACGACGACATCGTTGCCGCGTTCGACCAGCACGTCGGTGACGGCATGGCCGAGAGCCTTGCGTTTCGATATCGCCAGCAGATGGCCCTGGCCCTTTTCCCGCGCGTTCCGGACCAGCGCTTCCTCGTTGAGCCTGTCGGAATAGACCAGAACCGGGGCCGCGACGTCGATGAGGTCGTCGAAGGCGAGGGTGTGGATCACGCCCGGCGGAGCTTCGGCGACCGGCGCCAGCCGTTTCGCCAGCAGCACCTTCGCCGATTGTTCCATTTTGAGAAGGAGGCACTGGAAGACGTCGTCGAACAGAGCGATCTGCGTGTCGGAATAATCGGAAGGCGCGAACAGAAACAGGTCGGTGACGCGGCGGAGCGCTTCGACGCGACGCGCCACGGTTCCGTGCGTCAGAGCAGCTTGAAGATCTGCCAACAGACTGGTGGCGCTGGCGGTATTTACACCCATCGACTTCTGTCCCAAATACCCGCCGCGTTTCTCACGGCAGGCAACGATATCCTCAAGCGCGCTCAATTCTGTTTCGTCCGCGATCCTTGGCGCGATACAGCGCCACGTCGGCCCGCAGCAGAAGGTTCTCCGGTGTCTCGCCCGGGCGCAGCGTGGCCACGCCCGCCGACATCGTCACGGCGACGCCCGGCGAGATTGAATTCCAGTCGATGTCCGCGACGATCATGCGCATGCGATCCACCACCTTCTCGGCGGCGTCTTCGCTCGTCTCGGGCAGGACCAGCAGAAATTCCTCGCCGCCGTAGCGGCCGAATTTGTCGATCGCCCGCATGTTGGCGAACATCGTGATCGCGAAGGTGCGCAGCACCTCATCGCCGGCGGGGTGACCGTAATGGTCGTTGATCTTCTTGAACCAGTCGAGGTCGATCAGCGCGACGGAGCAGGCGCTGTTCATGCGGGTCGTGCGTTCGCTCTCCTCGGCCAGCGCATGCATGATGCTGCGCCGGTTATGCGCGCCTGTCAGTTCGTCGAATTCCGCCAATTCCTCGATGCGGCGATAGGCTTCCTTGAGCGCGAGACCCTGCGTGTAAAAGGATTCCCTGAGCGCGCTGGAGAACATTCCGACCATCATGCAACGGCCGATGGTGATGGCGAACAGAAACAGGGTGGCAAAGCGCTCGGCAAACGTGCCGTGCGGCATTCCGATCGGAAGGTTCGTAAACAGGAACAGCCACGCGAGGCCGATGGTAAGCATGCCCCAGGCGATGACGATCTGCAGCATCGTCGAGCGCAGCGAGCCGAGCGCGACGATCACGAACAGCGAGCAGAGAAACACGCATCCGACTTCCGGCGCGACGTACGTGAACGACAGCATCAGGAGGAAGCTGATGCTCATCTGCTGAAGGACGAGATAGTGATCCTTGAAGCGGTCGTTGAAGTGCGTGTCCGAGAGAAGAACGAAGCAGGCGACGCTGAGCAGCGCGCAGACCAGAAACACCAGCGGGGTGGTCACGCTAACGGTGCCCGCATAGGCGTAGAGTGCCAGCACCACCGCGTCGGTGAAATAGCTGAGCGCCATGATGGTCGGGATCTGGCGGCGCTGGAGTGCGCGGCGCGGCAGCACCTCCGACGCAGGCGCGTCGGCACTGTTCAACTGATCCATCAATTTGAGGGGAAGGACTGCTCCCCACATGGCGAAAACCCCGCAGCTCTTAGCTAAATTAGTCTGCAAAGCGTTTAGGTTTGGTATCATCGAGCTGCTTTGCAGAGTTCGGACGGCAAACTGCGGTACCGCATAAAGCCTAAAAATTTCTATATGTATCAATAGTTTAATTGGCCGTTGCGCGGTTTTAAGCCGATTTTCGGCGGCGAAATGCGGTCCGGGTGGGCGCAGCTTGCCCAACCTCTGCTTCAAGGGCATTTTCGCTGCCTTTCCGGCGGCGTTTGCCTGGACGATGTTGTGATTGATCGAACCCGGTCGCCGCCTCGTGCGACCAACCTTGCGAGACGGCCATTGAGCGCGACACAGGCGGCTTCGGATGAATCCCTGATCGGCCGTATCGCCCAGGGCGATCGTCTCGCGATGCAGGTTTTGTACGGACGATACCACGTCCGGGTGTATCGGTTCGCGTTGCGTCTGGTGCGGAAGGAGCAGGTCGCCGAAGACCTCATCAGCGAGGTGTTTCTGGATGTATGGCGTCAGGCGGGCAAGTTCGAAGGGCGATCCGCCGTGTCGACCTGGCTGCTGGCGATCACGCGGTTCAAGGCGTTGTCGGCGCTGCGCAAGAAGAAGGATGCGGAGCTCGATGACGAGACAGCGGCGGCGATCGAGGACACGTCCGACAATCCGGAGGTTGCTGTCGCCAAGAAGGATACCGGGAATGCGCTGCGCAACTGTCTGGCAAAGCTGTCGCAGGACCATCGGGAGATCGTCGATCTCGTCTATTACCACGAGAAGTCCGTGGAGGAGGTCGCCGAGATCGTCGGCATCCCGGAGAACACGGTGAAGACGCGCCTGTTCTATGCGCGCAAGAAACTGGCCGAGCTTCTGAAGGAAGCCGGCGTGGAGCGAGGCTGGCCATGACGGCGAACGACAAGGAACTGGCTGAGCCCGGCAAGATCGAGGCGCTGCTGCCCTGGCGGGCGGCGGGCACGCTCAGTGCCGAGGAGACGAAACGCGTCGATGCGGCGCTCGCCAAGGACCCCGTGCTCGCGAAGCAGCACGAGGTCATCCAGGACGAACTGGCCGAGACCGTGCTCCTGAACGAAGACCTCGGCGCGCCATCCACCCATGCGCTGGAGAAGCTGTTCGCTGCGATCGATGCCGAACCCGCGCGCGATCCGTCGCGCGCATCCGGCCTGATCGCCCGACTGGGCGCGTTCTTCGGCGGATTGTCGCCGCGTGCGCTCGGCTGGTCGGCGGCTGCGGCGCTGCTCGCGCTGGTGCTGCAGGCCGGGATCATCTCGACGACGGTGGTGAAGCAGGGCAGCGGATACCAGACGGCATCGTCCGAGGCCCCGACAGCGGGCACGCGTGTGCTGGTGGGATTCAAGCCCGACGCCACCCTCAACGAGATCACCGCGTTTCTCGATACCTATCACGGCTCCATCGTGTCGGGCCCGTCGGCGAGCATGTTCACGGTGAAGTTCGGCGACAAGACACTCACGGCGGCGGATGCGGAGCAACTCATCGCGAAGGTCAAGGCGGACAAGATCGTCACGTTTGCCGCTGCGACGCAATAATTTCTCGCATTTCCTTCATGCAGCATCACAGGTGACAGCATGACGAAGCGACACGATCTGACCCGGAGAACTCAGGCTCTGTTGCTTGCGACGGTCCTCGGATTGTCTCCGCTCGTCGTCGCACCGGCGCTGGCGCAGATGCGCGGACTGAGTGTCGGCGGTCCCAATATCCATGTCGGCCCGCGAATTCCGATCAATCCGAGTGTGCGCTATTCGCCGAACCTGAACTACGGTCCGGTGGTCGAGGATCGCATCGAAAGCGGACCTCCGCGGACGCGCAAGCTGCCGCCGGAGCGCGCCTCCAAAAAATTGTCGCGTAATCCCGTTGCCGCTGCCGACCGGACGTTCGTGCCGAATGAAGTGCTGATCGAGATCGCGGGGCAGCCGACCGGCTCGCAGGTGCAGGACATCGCGAAGAAGCACAGGCTGCGACAGGTTCAGTCGCAGCACATCACACTGCTGGACACGACGTTCTATCGCTGGCGCATTCCGGACGGGCGCTCCGTCGACACCGTGGTGAAGCAATTGAGCGCGGATGGCGGCATCAAGTCGGCGCAGCACAATTCGATCTTCCGATTGCAGGACGACCAGAGCGGGAAGACACCGTTCCAGTACGCGCTGGCAAAGCTGCGTTTGCCTGAAGCGCAGGCGCTCTCGACTGGCGAGAAGATCAAGGTTGCGGTGATCGATTCCGGCATCGACATCACCCATCCCGAACTGGCGGGCTCGATTGCGGGCACGTTCGACGCGCTGGACAGCAAGGAGAAGGCGCACGCGCACGGTACCAGCATCGCGGGCATCATTGCCGCGCATGCCACGCTCAAGGGTGCGGCGCCCGCCGCGAAGCTGCTTGCGATCCGCGCGTTCGGCGAAAGCAAAACGGGTGCGGAGAGCACGACGTTTCTCGTGCTGAAGGGTCTCGATTATGCCGCCTCGAACGGCGCGCAGATCGTCAACATGAGTTTCGCTGGTCCGCGCGATGCGGTGATCACGCGCGGCCTTGCGGCGGCCGCGGCCAAGAACATCGTGCTGGTGGCGGCCGTGGGCAACGCCGGGCCGAAGGCCGCGCCGCTGTTTCCAGGTGCTGATCCTCACGTCATCGGCGTGACCGCGACGGACGCGTCCGATGCCATTTTCGCGAAAGCCAATCAGGGCGCTTATGTCGCCGTCGCAGCACCGGGCGTGGACATCCTCGCGCCGCTACCGGACGGGAAATACGGCGTCTCGTCCGGCACGTCGTTGTCGGCCGCTTACGTCAGCGGGCTTGCGGCCCTGATGCTGGCGCGCAATCCGTCGCTCACCCCCGACGAGGTGCGGCAGGCGCTGACGCAATCGGCCCGCGATCTGGGGGCTCCCGGCCGGGACGATCGTTTCGGAGCGGGGGAGGCCGATGCCTTCGCGGCTGTGTCGGCCGTGGCGGCCCCTGTTGCCACCGCGTCCGAGCCGTCTGCGCGCGCGCCGCGTTAACCTTGCGCGCCGGATTGGAAGGCTTCTGTAAGCGAATACCTTGACCCGAAGCCATCCGGTGGCGACGATGGGTCATTCAAGCGGCGATTCTATTGCTTCGCCGAACCGGGCAGATGCCCGCCGCGTTTGTCGCGTTCCTCAAGTTGCTTTGTGTCACCATTGTTTCGCAGCCGTCCTGTAAGGCTGGCGTCATTCCTGCAACGTGTTTGTTATGGAAACAGGCGATGTCTGAAGCTCCCCCGAAGCCGGTCGCAGCCGCTGGTCGCGCGGTAGTCGTGCGCTGGCGCATTCTCGCGAAGCAGCGGCTCGATCACCTGCACGAACTGGGCAGCAGCGGGCGCTGGAAACTCTATCACACCGAAAGCGATTTCTTCGCGATGCTTCAGGAAGCGCACGACGCGCTGAAAGTCTGGGAAGATCTCGCGCCGCCCGACGCCGCGCTCGACAAGACGATCGAGGTCGCGATCGCGCAAAATAGCGAGGATCGCATTCCGGGAAGTCTGCCGAAGCCCGGCCTACTGGACCGTGTTCAGTCCCAGTACGATTTTCGGAAATCCTGACGCGCCGACTACCGCGAGATCGCCGGTGATCGGCTTGTAGTGATCGTAACCGACGATCGCGCCGCGCGGCGCGTTCGAGATCAGGTTGCCCGTCACGAGCGTTTTGCCGGTGCCGTCCACCGCCGAGATACCGATGCCGACGAAGGCATTGCGGATCACGTTGTCGGCGACATTGACGTCGCGCAGATATTTTCCCCAACCCACGACGATGCCGCAGACCGGCGCGTTCTCGATCACATTGCCGGTGACGTTGCTGTCGGCCTCGACGTAAATGCCGTGGCCGCCGGTTTCGATATCCGACCCCGGATCGCGCTGCGCTTTGGTATTGCGGATGATGTTGCCCTGCACGACGGCGAGGCGGCCACCTTCGTTGAAATTGGCGACCGACACGCCGGTGGCGCAGCCATCGACGACATTGCTGGCGATGATCGCTCCTTCGAACGCGAACTCCGCATAGAGCGCAACCTCGCGCACGTCGGTGACATTGTTGGCGATGATCTGGATGTTGGAGGCTGAGTTGCCGCGCACGCCGGAGAAGTCGCAATTGCGGATGCGGTTGCCGCGCACGATCACATTGCCGGCGCGAAAGGCGTTGATGCCGTTGCCGTATTGCCCTGAGCCGCCAGGGCCAGCCTTGATGTTTTCGATGCGGTTGTCAGTGACGATGGTGCCGTCGTCGCCGGGCGCCGAGCGCAGGATCTCGATGCCGTTCTCGGAGGCGTCCTGAATGACGTTCTGCGCGATCAGGAGGCCGAGCGCATCGACGCTGACGATGGCCGTCGCTGAGGTCTGGCGGATGGTGGTGCCGCGAATATCGCCGGAGCACGTCTCCAGCCAGATGGCGTTGCGGCGGCTTCCGACAATGTCGCAATCGGCGATGTGGAGATCGCGACAGGCCTGCAGGCTGACGAGGCCGCGCCGTTGCGGCAGTTCGACGCCGCCGCCGTCGAGTGTCAGCCCGGTCAAAGCGAGACCGTCCACGCCTTTGGCCGTGAAAAGTGCCGTGCCGCCGGTAAATTCCAGCCGCGTGGCCCCGCGCGTGCCGATGATCTGTGCGCCATCCGGCAGTTCAAGCTCGCCGGTGCGATAGCGGCCGGGCCGCAGCACCAGTGGAGTACGGGCCGCCGCCGCGGCATCGATCGCGCGCTGCAGCGGTGCGGTCTGGTCGTCCGGGCTGTTCGCTTTCACGCCGAGCTGGCCCGCATCACGGCCGACAGACGGCGTTGCAGGTGCGGCTCTGGCAGCGGCATTCCCTAGCATCAGCGCACCGGCCGATACGCTGAGCGAGCCCATGAAGCGGCGACGGGTGAAATCCATGATGCGGCTCCTGTCGCCGGTTTATGGCATGAAGGAGAGGTGGTCGCGACCTTATGGCTTGGCGTTGGTTAAATTTGCGCGAGAACGCTCCGCCCGTGCGCGCTGAATGAGCGTCATGAGCATCGCTTCTCCGGCATCGACAAGCTGCTCGAATGCAACCCCTGACTTTCGCCAATGAGCGGCGTCGCGCGGCACCAGCGGCACGTGGATGAAGGCAGCGAGCGTCAACGCGCGGGGATGACGCTGCGTGGCTTCGATCGCGCGCCAGCTTAGATAGTTGCAGAGATAGGCTCCGGCGTTGATCGAAGAGCGCACGGGGATGCCCGTCGTCTTCGCCGCCTGCAGCAGATGCTGCGTATGGAGGCCGAACCGGCGCGTCGCGGATGCGGTGGGGTCAATGGTGCGGCTCAGGACCGCCCCATGATCCGCATCCGGCCAGAGCTGAGTGATGGTGTTTCGTGCCCGCGTCTCCACGCGGCACCAGGGCGTTCGGGTCGCGAGACCGAACATCAGCAGCACATCCGGGGCGTGGCGCGTGAGCAGGGCAGGCAGTTGCGCATCGACCGCCTCGTAGGTGACGGGAAAGACGTGGCTGGTCCGTTCGACATCGGCGAAGGCGGGGCGGCGCAGGCGCACCAGCCGGTCCACCAGTTTTTCAGTCGGGTTGTAGGGCGCGCCGGGAAACGGGCCGAAGCCTGTGACGAGAAGGCGGATCCTGCCCGTTGTCATCGCGGGCTGGCGTTGTCGCTCTTCGGCGGCGCTCCGCCGAAAATAGCCGTGCCTTCCGCCGACAGATAGGGCTTCAACTCCTGCCACGGCACGGTCACGTCGAAACGGCCCTCGGCGTAAGGGCCCACCGCATAAGGCTCGTAGTGAAAAACGAGCCCCGCGCTTTTGCCGGGCTCGGTCGAGGGAGCGAGCGTCACCGGACCGATTGTGAGCAGGCTTGCGCCCATCTCCTTGTACCAGTCGAGACCGGAATCGTCGTCCTCGATGCCGCGTTCTTTCTTCTCGGCTTTCAGCGCGACGATGACAGCCTTTCGCATCGCGGTCAGCGTCGGGCCGTTATCGGCGGTCTCCTTGAAGAATGGCCGGATAGAGATGCGCTTCTTCGCGGTATCGTCCCACAGGATCGTGTTGACGTAAGTGTTGGGATGCGCGCCGTGGGTGTTGGCGTAATCTTCCCGAAGAACGCTGATGTAGCGGCCACCGACAACCGATGCGGTGAGGTACTGACGTTCGAACGTATAGCCATCTTTCGGAAAGTATTTCGGATCGCTGCGCCTGCTGTCGGTGGCTTCCTTGCGCTGCTTCTCGGCGTAGCGCTTGCCTTCCGCGAGACAATCGGCGGAGAGCGCCGGATTGGCCTTGATCGTCGCGTCGAGCACGACGCTGACATCGACGGCGTTCGTCTTGATCGCGATGTCCGGCTTGGGCTCGGCTGCGAAGCAGGGGCCCGCAAGAACGAGGCTGGCAACAGCGACAGGGGCGATGGTGCGAAAAAATGCGAATGAAGTCATTCGCTTCCTATACAGGAATTATCCGCCTGCCGATATCAGGCAGGGTCGCTCAGCCGTTCGATGCCTTCCGCTGGAATATCGGCCAAAGCCTGACGCGGCGTGCGTCCGCCGATGTCGCGGTCCGGCGCGATCTCGGCAAGCGGCACCAGCACGAAGGCACGCTCGAACAGGCGCGGGTGCGGCAGGGTCAATTCCGGCGTGCGGATCGTGCCGTTGTCGTAGGCGAGAATGTCGAGATCGAGCGTGCGCGGTCCCCATCGCTTCTCGTTGGCGCGGTCGCGGCCGAATTTTTTCTCGATCCGGTGCAGGGTGAACAAGAGCGCCATCGGATCGAGCGAGGTTTCGATCTCGATGCAGGCATTGATGAAAGGCGGCTGGTCTTCCTCGCCCCATGGCGGGGTGCGGTAATCGGCCGAGCGCGCAACGAGCATTCCTTGCGTCGCGCCGCAGATTTGGGAGATGGCGGATTTGAACGTCGCGCGGACGTCGCCGACATTGCCGCCCAGCGCGATCAGCACGCTTGCCATGACTCAGGCACGCCTGCGCAGTATGACGACACCGACATCGTCGAAGATCGCCGCGATTGGCGCGTGCGGCTTGTGGATCGTCACCTTCACGGCCTCGACCTTGTCGAAATCGCGCAGCACCGCGTCCGCCACCGCGCCCGCCGCCCGCTCCAGCAGATAGTAGTTCTGGCCCTTGAAGGCCTGGCTCGCGCTGCTGACGACATCGGAATAGGACACGGTGTCGGCGAGCTTGTCTGTGCGCGAGGAATCCGCGAGGTCGATCGACAATTCCAGATCGATGACGAAGCGCTGTCCGACTTCGGCTTCATGCTCCATGACGCCGTGGCGGGCGTGCATCAGCAGGCCCTTGATGAAGATGGTATCGCTCACCGTTTGTCCCCGATTGCGGCCGCCACACGCAGCGCCTGAACGGTCTCAAAGACGTCGTGCGCGCGAATGATCCGCGCGCCATTTTGAACTGCCAGAAGATGCGCCGCAAGAGAGCCGCCGATGCGCTGGCGTGGCTCGGAGGGCGAGACGCTGGCGATAAACCGCTTGCGCGAGGCACCCACCAGAACGGGCCGTTCGAACTGGGCCAGTTCGCCGAGCCGCGCGAGTGCGATCATGCTCTGCTCGGGCGTCTTGCCGAAGCCGATGCCGGGATCGAGCACGATGTGCGACTGCGGCAGCCCAGCCTTGGCGGCAATCGTGAGCGAGCGCTCGAAGAAGGCCGCGATGTCCTTCATGATGTCGATGGCGGGATCGGCGGCGTCGCGGTTGTGCATCACTACGATGGGCACGCCGCGCTCGGCCGCGAGCTTTGCCATCGCGGGGTCGCGATGCAGGCCCCAGACGTCGTTGGCGATGGCAGCGCCCTGATCGAGCGCCCACGCCGCAACGCCCGCTTTCATCGTGTCGATCGAAACCGGCACGCCGAGCCGGACGAGGGCAGGCAGGACGGGCGCAAGGCGCGCGATTTCCTCGTCTGCGGAGACGGGAGTTGCGCCATAGGGCCGGGTGGATTCCGCTCCGATGTCGAGGATGTCGGCGCCGTCGGCGATCAATCGCTCCGCCTGCGCGAGCGCGTGTGCGGGATCGAGAAAATCGCCGCCGTCGGAGAAGGAATCCGGAGTGATATTGAGCACCCCCATCACCAGCACATGCGGCTTCGCCAGCAGCGCGGGCAATATGTCGTGCCGGGCGTCTTGCGATGTGCCAAGTGTTGAGGAGCGGGAGCTCATGGCGCGGCTTTGCGCGGTCCCGAAAGCCAAGTCAAGCCGGAAGCGGGTGGGAAGCTGCCCTAAACTTCGGCCTTTAATAGCTGATCTTGAGCGGCAGCTTCTTGGCGCGCTCGATCAACTGGCCGACCGACTGCTCCGAAGGGAGCACGCGCACCAGTTTGCGCTTGGTGTTGGCTTCGGCCATCGCCTGCGCCAGCCGTCCCGGGTTTCGCAACGCGAATTCCCGCACCGTGGTGACGCCCGCGGCGCGGATCAGCTCGGCCTTGGCCTTGCCCATGCCCTTGATGCGCATGCAGTCGGCGATGTTGGCCCATCCCAGAATCTGTTTTTCGCAAAGGCCGGTCGCCTCCGCCAATTCCTTGCGGCCCTTATAGGTGCCGGCGCGCTCCAGCAGCGTGGCGGTCGTGCGGATGCCCTGGGATTTCAGCTTCGAGGCCGCAAGTGGGCCCAGCCCGTCGATCTGTATCAGCGGATATGTCATTGCAATGGAAGAAGTTACACGTTCGAGAAAATCAGAGATGACGGTTGCAGCGATCTGGCGCGACGACCGGCGTCGCGAGCAGAAAATCCTGAAGCGCAGATGGAATAGCGGATGATTGAAAGCTCGAGAGGGTCAGAAGGTTTCAAATTTTTTTCTGTCTGGGTGCAGATGCGTCCCGATAAAACCCCACGCAATGCAATCCGGCAATCCATCGTTCGTATCCTTCCGGTTTCTTCCGGCTCTTGAAGCTTGTTGTTTCATTATTGATCGGGCGCGCCGCGAATTACAAGAGATGAACGCTCACACAGTTCAGATTCTCTCTCAATGCGCGCTCAGGTGTTGCCGTGATGCATGGCATTCGTGTTGATTTCGATCATGAGAGACAAAAAGCGCGCATCGCAGCAGCCTTCCGCGACGAATTACCTCCTTCTTCTATTGTCGGGATTTGATTTGTTTCGTCGCGATCTATCATTGAACGGTTCCATTGCCATTGAAGAAGCTGAAAAGATGCTTCAATAAATATCTGCCGGGTTGCGGTAAGACATCGGAGCGAGGAACGGCGATGGCAAAGACGACAAAAAATACATCTGCGTCAACGAGTCCGGGCGCGAGCGGTGCACCGCAGACCGCATCGGCCGATACCGACACTGCACTCTTTATTGGCAAGGGCGATCAGCCAGCCTTCCTGACGCTGTCGCTCGCCAATCGTCACGGACTGGTGACGGGCGCGACGGGAACGGGAAAAACCGTGACACTGCAGGTCATGGCGGAAGGTTTTGCCCGCGCGGGCGTTCCGGTTTTCGCGGCCGATATCAAGGGCGACCTCTCCGGCATCGCGGAAGTCGGGCAACCGAATGATTTTATCCTCAATCGCGCCAAAGGTATGGGACTGACGTTCCAGCCGGACCAGTTCTCGACGATCTTCTGGGACGTTTTCGGCGAGCAGGGGCATCCGGTGCGCGCCACCGTGCTGGAAATGGGTCCGCTGCTGCTGTCGCGGATGCTCGATCTCAACGACGTGCAGGAGGGCGTGCTCAACGTCGCGTTTCGTCTCGCCGATGAGAACCATCTGCCGCTGATGGACATGAAGGATCTGCGCGCGTTGCTCGACGCGATGATCCCGGTCCCGGCCAAGGCGGGCGAGGATGACCCGCTTGCGTCGCTGCGTGCCGCCGCGCAATCGTTCGGCAACGTCACCAAGGCGACCATCGGCACCATTCAGCGCCAGCTTCTGGTGCTGGAGAACCAGGGCGCCGATAAATTCTTCGGCGAACCCGCGCTGGTGCTGAAGGATTTCATGCGCACCGACTCCGACGGGCGGGGCATGATCAATATTCTCGCTGCCGACAGGCTGATGCAGAGCCCGAAGCTCTACGCGACCTTCCTGTTGTGGATGCTGTCCGAACTGTTCGAGGAATTGCCGGAAGTCGGCGACCTGCCGAAGCCGAAGCTCGTGTTCTTCTTCGACGAGGCACACCTGTTGTTCAACGATGCGCCGAAGTCGCTGATGGACAAGATCGAGCAGGTGGTGCGTTTGATCCGTTCGAAGGGTGTCGGCGTCTATTTCGTCACGCAAAATCCGATCGACGTGCCGGACAAGGTGCTGTCCCAGCTTGGCAATCGCGTGCAGCACGCGCTGCGCGCGTTCACCCCGCGCGACCAGAAGGCTGTCGCGGCGGCGGCACAGACCTTCCGTCCGAATCCGGCGCTCAACACCGCGCAGGTCATCACCGAACTCGGCAAGGGCGAGGCGCTGGTCTCGTTCCTCGAAGGCAACGGCACGCCCGCGATGGTGGAGCGCATTCTGGTGCGGCCGCCGAGCGCGCGCATCGGGCCGGTGACGCCGGAGGAGCGCAAAGCGATCATCGCGGCAAGCCCCGTGAAGGGCAAATACGACACCACGATCGATTCCGAATCCGCCTACGAGATGTTGCAGAAGCGTCTGGAAACTGCGGCGACCGGCGACCCCGGTAGTGGCGGCGGGTTGCTCGACCATATCGGCTCCATCGTTGGCTCCGTATTCGGTACCTCGAATTCGCGAGGGCGTCTCTCCACGGGGCAGTTGATTGCCCGCAATGTCACGCGCTCGGTGACCAACAAGGTCGTCGGCGGGGTGGTGTCCGATCTCGGCAAGTCGGTCGGTGGCTCCATCGGCGGCTCGATCGGACGCTCGATCGTGCGCGGCGCTCTCGGGGGGCTGCTGCGGCGGTAGACGGAATAAAATCGCGAAATACCTCGCCCGCACGGCGCGATTGAAAGACAGACATTTAAGGATCACCAATGACGCCTGACGATCTTTCCGCCGTTCTCGACCGTGTCGATACCGATTTCGACCGCAGTTTGCAGCGCCTGTTCGCTCTGCTGCGGATCAAATCGATCTCCGCCGATCCGGCGTTCAACAAGGATTGCGCCGAGGCGGCGAAGCACCTCGCAGCCGATATCGAGAGCATTGGCTTTTCGGCCGAGGTGCGGCCGACCGCCGGTCATCCGGCGATTGTTGCCCGCTATGACGGCCCGGTGCCGAACGGACCGCACGTGATGTTCTATGGCCATTACGACGTGCAGCCGGTCGATCCGCTGAATTTGTGGCACCGGCCGCCATTCGATCCCGTCGTCACCAAGCATGCGGACGGCCGCGAGATCATCGTCGCGCGCGGCGCGGAAGACGACAAAGGCCAGTTGATGACTTTCGTCGAGGCATGCCGGGCATGGAAGAGCGTCACCGGTAGCCTGCCTCTCGGCATCACCATCCTGATCGAAGGCGAGGAGGAGGTCGGCTCGAAGAATTTCGGTCCCTTCCTCGAAAAGAACAAGGCGGACCTGAAAGCGGATTTCGCGCTGGTCTGCGACACCGGCATGTGGGACCAGAACACGCCCGCGATCACCACAGCGCTGCGTGGCCTCGTCTATGAGGAAGTCATCGTCAAGGCCGCCAACCGCGACCTGCATTCCGGCATTTTCGGTGGCGGCGCGCAGAACCCGATCCGCGTGCTGACGCGCATTCTCGGTGGCATCCACGATGACAATGGTCGCGTCACCATTCCGGGTTTCTACGATGGCGTCAAAGACTTGCCGGCGGATATTCTCGCGCAATGGAAGAAGCTTAACCTGACGCCTGAGATGTTTCTCAAGCCCATAGGCCTCTCGTTGCCCGCGGGCGAGAAGGATCGGCTGCTGATCGAGCAGATTTCCTCGCGGCCCACGGCGGACATCAACGGCATCGTCGGCGGTTACACCGGCGAGGGCTCGAAGACCGTCATTCCGGCGCAGGCGTCGGCGAAGATTTCATTCCGTCTGGTCGAAGGACAGGACCCGGCCAAAATCCGCGACGCGTTCCGGGCCTATGTGAAAGCCCGCATTCCGGCGGATTGCAGCGTCGAATTCCTTGACCATGCGGGCGCACCCGCCATTGCGCTCGATTGGGGCATGAAGCCGCTCGCCGCCGCGAAGCGCGCGTTGACCGACGAGTGGGGCACCGAGGCGCTCCTGATCGGTTCGGGCGCGTCGATCCCGATCGTCGCGGATTTCAAGAAAACGCTAGGGCTCGACACGGTGCTGATCGGCTTCGGGCTGGAGGACGACAACATCCATTCGCCGAACGAGAAGTACGACCTCAAGAGCTTCCATAAAGGCATCCGCTCGTGGGTGCGCATCCTCGCGGCATTCGCGCAGGCACCGCGCTGAGGTTGCACGGTTTCATTTCATCATGTGAAAACGCCGCCCGGAATTGGACGGCGTTTGTAATCTGAAACGTGCAGAGGGTGATGACCAAGCGTACCGCGCTGCGGCACGAGGTCAAGCCCGCTACGGCGGTGGAACCGACAGCAGGCTCGCGATGCTTTCGCCGCGGATATCGTAGACACGGGCGTACACCACGCCGTCGCGCTTGATCTCGGCATAGATCGGCGCGGGCAGGCCCTTGCAATAGAACTCGCCGAGCGTCATCGCGAAGTCGGCTGCGTGGCTGTCCCATCCGATCGAGAAATCGGGACCGAGCGCCACCTGCGCGGGACGCTGCGGGCCGCATACTGCGACTTTCCATTTGCGATTGACTGGCGGGATTTCCTGTCGCGCAATGATCTGCTCGCGCAGCACGTTGGACGCCTGTTTCAGCGCGAGACCCCAGTAATCCAGCATGAATCTGCGGTCAGCGGTGCGCACCGTGCCGGCGACGTCGTTGAAGTAGGTGTACTGATACGGATGCAGCCGCACCATCTCGACCAGCGGCAGGGTGAGCGTCGCGGCGAACAGAGCGTAGGTTGCGAATTGCCAGTTGCGGCGGCGGTCGTCACGGCCCAGCCATTCGACGAGGCGGCCGAAGGCGAGGCCGCCGAGGATCGCCATCGGCGGAATGACAAAGATGAAATGCCGGATACCGTTGTAGAGCGCGGGGCGCTTTACCACGGCAATGGCGAGCGGCAGGAACGCCGCCAGCGCGATCATGATATAGATCGTTGTACGACGGGCATCGCCACGCCGTGTGGCCGCCGCGATTGTCATGGCGAGGCCGCCCATGCAGAGCGCAATGAAGATCTCCGGCATCTGCATCGCGAACAGCGTCGGCAGATATGACCACGGCATGTCCGGCACCGACACCATCGCGCCGTCGAACAATTCTTTCCAGGGCTTCTCGAAGAAGGCGGAGAAATAGGTGACGGCTCGCAGCGGGTTCGCGGGCTCGATGATCGACCACGGCCAGATCAGGCCCATCACGAGGTAGCCGAAGAGGAGGCCGGGCAGCAGCAAATAGCAGGCGTGGATGAAACGGCGGAGCGTCACGCGCCATCCCAGCGTCGCGATCTCCTCGCGCCAGATCGGGATGAAGGCGAGCAGGGCGTAGACAAGACCGAAGCCGCCGAGCACGCGGCAGCCCAGCGACAACCCCGCACCGAGCCCGAGGATCAGCACCGTCTGCGGCGAAGGCGATGGATAGTCCTGCGCGAGCCGTACCAGCCCGAGCAGCAGCACGATCATCGCCACCGCAAACGGCGGGTCCTTCGGGTTCATGAACATGTGGCCGTAGAAGGTCGGGCACAGCGCCAGCAGGAGAAGTGCGGCGAGGCCTGCGACCGGGCCGCCGACGCGGCGCGTGACGCGCCATGTCAGCGCGAGGCCGATCAGGCCGACGATTGCGCCGAGCAGGCGGCGTGTGTCGAACAGTCCGAGCGGGATGACCTTGTGCAGGAGCGCGGCCGCCATGTCGAAGCCGCCGCCGTACATGTAGAGGTTGGCGAAGGAGAGCGCGCTCGTATCCTTGAAGCCGGAGCCGAACATCTTCAGCAACAGGTCGGCATATTCGGCGTGGGTGTAATCGTCCCAGCCAAGGCCATAGTCGCGGAAGGTGAGAGCGGCGACGCTTGCGATCACCGCAAGAGCCGCGCAGGCGAGCATATCGCATGTCTGATCCAGCGGCCGCCGGAGAGGGACCTCAAATCCGGATGCCGTGATCGATGTCATAATGCGATTACGTCTGTTGAAATGCGATGACGCTTGTTGAGCCTCGAAGGCGGCCAGTCCCGCCGTTCAGTCGGGACATAGTCAGTGATTATGGCTTAATTTTCCTAAAACGTTGCAACAATAAGGGCTTGCCGAAAGTTCATACGGTCCGTGCCGCCAGACAAGGGAAATTGTTGGTATATTTGTACTTTTCTGGAACCAATAAGGAAAAATTACCTTTCCTAAGGCAGGTACTGGAACCTTAGTATGACAGATCGAAACTGCAGGCCCTTAAGGCAGCAGGCTGGAGTTTGAGTGATGATTGCGTTGTTGCTGGCCGGAGCCGTGGTGTTTTGCGCAGGCGTGCTGGCCATCGTGTTCGGAATTCCGATCAAGGAATTCTCTTTCGGCAATACGATGATCCTGTGCGGCGCGGTCGTGTCCTCGACCGGCCTCATCTTGATGGGCCTTGGCATTCTCGCGCGCGAGATGAAACAACTGTCCAGCCGGCTTGGCACCGCGTCCACCCGGGCGGAGGCGGAGCTTGCGGAGATCATGGTGGCCGAAGTGCCGGCGCCTGAGCCTGCGATGCCTGATGAACCGCGCCCGGCGCCGCGTGCTCCCGGCAACGGCGATTTCCTTTTCTCGCGCGATGAGCCGTCGGCACGTGAGACGGATAGCGAGTTCGACTTTCCGCCGCCGAGCCGCACGCCGTTTCCGCCGTTGCCCGAGCGTCCTGAGCCGCCGGCGCCACCAGCGGAGCGGCCGAAGCGCGATTTCCTGTTTTCTTCTCGCCGCCGCAAGACGCCTGCGCCGGAAACGACACCGGACGCCGATATGCAGGTCGAGGCCGCACAGCGCCGCGACGACGATCTGTTCGAGCCGCCGTGGGCGCAATCCGAGCGTCCGGCACCGGAGAACGGTCTGACGGACGAGCCGCGCCATCCCTTGCGGCCGCAGCGCCGTTTCACCCAGCCTCCGCGCCGCGAGGAGCCGCCGCGTCGTGAACAGCCGGAGGTCAGCGTGGTGAAATCTGGCGTGGTCGATGCGATGGCCTATTCGCTGTATTCGGATGGTTCGATCGAAGCGCAATTGCCGGAAGGCACCGTGCGGTTTGAATCGATCGAGGAGCTTCGCGCCCATCTCGACCGGCGCTGATAGCCCCTGCACACATTCAGGGCACAGGTTTCAGGGCACGGCGCGCAATGGTGGTTGCGGAGCGATGCGCGGCTCGCCTAATCTTTGCGGCGTTACGAGGAGCCGCGACGACGCGGGCATTCCTCCATTCAGCAGCGCGAGCATTGTATGAGTGAGCCGGCCGGCAAGAATTTCGTTGAAATGGCGGCTGGCATCGTCTCGGCCTATGTCAGCAACAACACCGTGCAGCCGTCCGACATTCCCGCGCTGATCTCGCAGGTTCATGCCGCGCTGTTGCGCGTGGCGACGGGCGCGGACGTGCCCGCCGAGCCCGCGCGGCCCAAGGTGTCGGTGAAGAAGTCGATGACGTCGGAATATCTGGTTTGCCTGGAGGACGGCAAACGCTTCAAGTCGCTGAAGCGGCACCTGCGCAGCCAGTACAACATGAGCCCCGAACAATATCGCGAGAAGTGGGGCCTGCCGCCGGATTATCCGATGGTCGCGCCGAACTATGCGGTGGCGCGTTCGCAACTCGCCAAGAAGATGGGGCTTGGCCAGCAGCGCCGCCGGGCGAAGCGTTAGGCGCGCGTTCCACAACAAGAGGCGGGAACGGATATCCCCGGTTGCAAAAGCTGCGTTAGGGTGTAGGTATAAAATCCTAACGAGGTCGCCCGATGCTGTTCACAGAAGTGCCCGTTTCCCCGCCGCGTCCTGCTGTCGTCACCCCAGCCCCCGAAACCATCCGATGCCGTGTTGCCGCCTGCGTGATCGCCGAATTCGGCATCACGGCGGATGAACTCGCATTCGGCTCGCGTGGTTCGCCGCGCGCCTCGCTGGCGCGTCAGGTCGCGATGTATCTCTGCCATGTCGGCTTCGCGCTGAGTTTCGAGGGCATCGGGCGGCTGTTTCATCGCGACCGCACCACGGTGGCCTATGCCTGCCGTGTCATCGAGGAACGGCGCGAGGAAGTCCGGTTCGATGGCCGGATCGCGGCGCTGGAGCGGCAGTGTGCGGCTGCGCGGACGGAGTGCGGCCGATGAAGGCGCAACGCTCCAAAAGCAAAGCGCGCGGCCCGGCAGACGTTGCTCATGGCGTCGATGCGAAACGTGCCGAGCATCTAACGCTCGCGATGCGCGAGGTCATGACCGACAGCGGTATCGCCCGTGTGCTCGTCAATGACAGTGAAAGCCCGCTCGCCTGGCTGGCGCGCCGCAAGGGCCGCGACGGGCGCACCATGATCGGCCATAACCAGTTCATCGCCGGTGAAAAGCTGCGCGCCGATTTCACACGCGCCCATCTCGCGCCGCGCGTGACATCGAGCTGGTCCGGGATCGCGCGGGGGCGGAATTGCGGCAGCGGCGATGCCGGCACGATGACGGACGTGGTGGTGGCCGCACGTCAGCGCATGCAGCTTGCGCTCGATGCCTGCGGACCGGAACTGTCTGGTGTGCTGCTCGACGTGTGCTGCTTCCTGCGCGGGCTCGAGGACGTGGAGCGCGAACGCGGCTGGCCCGCACGTTCGGCGAAGGTCGTGCTGCAACTCGCGCTGGATCGTCTCGCGCGGCACTACGGGCTTCGCGACAACGCCCGCGACAGCGCGCATATCCGCACCTGGCTTGCGGAAGACGCATCCTTCACGGCGTGAAGCCGTCCTTGCCTATGGAACCGGTTCGGGAACGTCTGGCCCGCTGGGCGGTTGATTCCGCATCGCAATGGAGGACGGAACATGGAAGAGATTCAGATCACGCAGGTCGAGTTTCCGCCGACAAAGGACAAGCCGGAAATCGTCAGGAAGCCGAAAACCAGCCGTTCCCAGCAGCAAAGCGCCAGCATTCCCGAAAAGGGTCACAAGAAACCCGACGGCGGAATGAAATAGAAATCCCGAAAGTCAGACTTTCGCTTCAACGGCCCTGCGTGCATCGGACTTGATGCGTTCGACCATCGCGCGCAGGCCGTTCGAGCGTTGCGGCGTCAGATGTTCGCGAAAGCCGAACTCGTCGAAGATCGCCAGCGCATCGGTGGAGAGGATGTCCTTCGCCGTCTTGCCCGAATACAGCGTGAGAAGAATCGCAACGAGCCCGCGCACGATGTGGGCGTCGCTGTCGCCGAGATAGCGCAGCACCGGCTCGCCGTCGGCGGCGCGGTCATTCTTGCGCGAAAGCCAGACCTGGCTGGTGCAGCCCTGCACCTTGTTCTCGGTGGTATGCTCGGCGTCCGGCATCGGCTCTAACGTGCGGCCGAGTTCGATCACGTAACGATAGCGATCGTCCCAGTCGTCAAGGAGCGAAAAATTGTCCCGAATGTCGTTGATCGTGGTCATACCGATATTGCCGTAAGGGTGAAAAGCCTGTGCGTTTCGCACTGTAGCTTACGGCTTATATGAGAATGCGGACCGCGGAAAGCGAGAGTTTGAGCGGATTTTTCCGCAAAAAGCGCGGACCGCGAGGGCGGCAGCAACCCGGAATCAGTCAGATTTGCGGACCCTGCCATGCAATCGCGAGGTCGTCCTGCGACAGCGTATCGGGGAACGGTGCGGCGTCGCTCTCATCGATCGAGCCGGTATGATCCGGGTTCTTGCGCTCGATTGCGCTGTGCTTGCCCTTCTTCGGTTGCTTGTCCTGGACCTTGTCCGACGCCTTCTCCTGAGCGGCCTGCGGTTTCTCCGCGCCGTCTGTCTTCTCGACCTTGTCGTTTTTCTCGTTACGCTCGGTGAAGAAGTCATAGACCTTCTTCGCGCCGGCTTGCGCACGTTCGCCGACCACGCTTGCCGCCTGTCCGCCCACCGCGCATGCCGCGGGCTGGCGCGCGCAGAATTGCGACATGTCGGAAACGGCAGCCGTTGCAGCCAGCACCGCTTCGGTCGCGCTCACCTGCGGTCCCTTGTCCGTTTCCGGCGCCTTGTCGCGCGGAAGCAGCACGAGCACGAGACCGAGCCAAAAAGCCATTCGCAGCAAGAAGAACATCACGCATCCCCGTCGCACCGCGCTCTCCCGACGCGGCTTTGTTTCGTCCGTTAAACCACCAGCCGATAAATCTTGAGTGTTTTGCGACGGCTAAATTTGCGTAAAATTTGAATCGTTTCGTATGGCGTAAATTTTCGATTGACGAAAAGCACGTCGCAAAAGGCCGATAAAAGCTCGCGTCTACCATTTCGAAACCATAAGCCGCCGCATGATGAAACGATGCGTTCACCATCACCGGCAAATGCATGCGTAAAACTCCCGCAAAACGCGATCACGACGGCCCGCTCGCGAGTTCATGTGGTTGCCTTAGCGTTCGCTTAAGTTCGCTCTGACACGATCCCGCGAACAACAAGAGGGGGCTTGCCGGCCCGCTATTGGCGCTCCGGCGGTGTGAGTTTCACGTGACGCTTATCAAGATCCTGCGCGAGCATCTGGATTCGCTGCTGCATCCCTCGGTAAGAGGCGATGCGATGACAAGCGCGCGACATCGCTCCTTCATTGCGCTGCGCATGGGTGGCGGGCTTGCCGTTCTCAGCGGCGTGCCGGTCTATCTCGCCATACGCGGCGCGCCCTCCATGATCGAAGTGATGATCCTGGGGTGGGCGATCTCGCCGATCCTGATTTCCTATTTCCTGTCGCGCACCGGCCGGTTTGAGGTCGCGCAGATACTGTCGTCTGTTTCGCTCGCCACGCTGGTGTTCGCCGTGTCGGTGCAGACCGGCGGCATTTCCTCCTTCGCCGCGGTGTGGCTGATCGCGGTGCCGCTCGAGGCGGCGCTGTCGGCCTCGCGGCGTGTGGTGGCGGTGGCGGTCGCGCTGGCACTCGGCTGCGCGGTCGCGCTCGTTGGTCTGGATGTGATGGACGCGCTGCCGCCTTCGCATCTGTCGGGCGACGTTGCATCGCTGTTCACGGGCCTTTGTATTGTGCTGGCGACGATCTATGCCGCCGGTCTTGCGTTCGGCGCGGAATCGCTCGCCCGCACCAGCAAGCATCTTCTGGCAGTGGAGGAGCGCCGTTACCGGCTGCTCGCGCGCAATATCTCAGATGTGATCGCGCGCCACCGCGCGAACGGCGATTTGAACTTTATCTCGCCGGCGGCCGAAGTGCTGCTCGGCGTTCCGGGCCCGACGCTGTTGCAGAACGGATTGTTCGACCGCGTGCATGTCGCGGACCGGCCGCGTTATCTCACCGCGCTGTCTGATGCTGCGCGTGGCGGCGAGGCCAGCAGCGTCGAATTCCGCGTCCGCCGCGAAAGCCCGCACGGCGCCGAGTTCGTCTGGGTGGAAATGCGCTGCCGTCCGCTGGAGCCGACGCAGGATCAGGCGAGTGGCATCTGCGAAGTGGTGTCCGTGATGCGCGACGTGACCGAGCGCAAGGTGCAGGAACAGGCGCTGGAGGCCGCACGGCAGGAGGCCGAGCAGGCGGGAGCTTCGAAGTCCCGCTTCCTCGCCACCATGAGCCACGAATTGCGCACGCCGCTGAACGCCATCATCGGTTTCTCCGAGATGATCGCGCGCGAAGAAGAGATGAAGCTCGACGCCGTGCGCCGCCGCGAATATGCCGGGCTCATCAACGAATCCGGCCTGCATCTGCTGTCCGTCGTCAACGGCATTCTCGACATGTCGAAGATGGAAAGCGGCAAGTTCGAACTGGTGTCTGAGCCGTTCGCACCGCGCGAGGCGCTGTCGAGCTGCTGCAATCTGATGGTGCTCAAGGCGCGCGACAACGGCATCGATCTTTCGACCCGCATGCCGAGCGATCTGCCGCAGATGACCGGCGACGAGCGGGCGTTCAAGCAGATCCTGCTGAACCTTTTGTCGAACGCGATCAAGTTCACCGGCGCAGGCGGCTCGGTCACGGTGTCCGCGCAGGTCGAAGGCCGCGAACTGCTGCTGCGCGTCGCCGATACCGGCATCGGTATCGGCAAGGACGATCTCGCGCGTCTCGGCAATCCGTTCTTCCAGGCGGGCGCGAGCTATCAGGGCCGCTATGAAGGCACCGGGCTCGGGCTCTCCATCGTCAAGAGCCTCGTGTCGCTGCACGGCGGCGAGATGAAGGTCGAAAGCGAACTCGATCGCGGCACCACCGTTTCGGTACGGTTGCCGATGGTTTTCACGCCGGCTGCGAAGCCGAGCAATATCACAACTCTCGCACCGGCGCCGCGCGCCGATGCCAATGTCATGCTGGTGAAGAAAATTGCGTAAGGGTAGTCCGATGGACGATGACAAGCCGCGTCGCAAGCGCCGCGCCAAGGCGGTCGCAATCGAGATCGAACAGGAGCAGAACCTGCTGATGCGGGTGCTGCTTCACAGCCCGAAAGACACGATGGCGTGCGTGGTGGCCGCCAGCGCGATGACTGCGATCGTCGTCAACGCGATGTTCCTGCAGCCCGGTCATCATCCGTCGCCGATGTTCGGCACAATGCCGGTGGAGACGACGGTTGCTGCGCCCGCAGCCGTACAGCCGCAGCCGTTGCCGCGTCCGCGCCCGGCCGAGACGGAAGCGGCGCCCGCAAATGTCATCGATCCGAAGCCGATGGTGGCGGCCCAGCCTGCCAAGCCTGCCGCAGCGCCGGCTTCGGTGCGTCCGCCGGCTTCCGTGCCCACGCCCGCGCACAAGGATCCGCTCGGCGATCTCATCAACGCCAATCACCGGGTTATCTCGGTGCAGCGCGTGCTGACCGATTACGGCTATGGCCAGTTGAAGGCCAACGGCATGGTTGGGCCGGACACTCGCGCAGCGATCCGCAAGTTCGAGGCCGACCGCCGCCATGCGCAGACCGGCCAGGTCTCCGACTGGCTGCTTGCGGAAATGGCGAAGCTTACCGGCAAGGCGATCCACTGATCCGCCCTTCTGCCGTCGCGATATCGCGCTGGCTTAGGTTGCGTGGATCGCCTATCACCACCGCATGAGACTGAAATCGGAGATCTGGGTCGCGGCCTATCTGCGCCGCCTGCAGGGCGAGGGAATCTTCGCTGCCGTGCGCAGGCGCGGCGCGGCAGAAGCGGGGGCGGTGTTCGTCAAGCTCGCGCTGCTGGATGGCACCGCAACGCTGTTCTCGCCCGCGCCGCAGACCTCCTACGACGACGCGCAGCCGTCCGACCGGGCGTTCGTAGCTTCGACCGCGCAGCCGGTGGAAGAGCAGGCCGTGGAGACGCGGCTGCGACGCGAGATCGATTTCGATCCTGACGCCTGGATCGTCGAGATCGAGGACAAGCGGGGCCGCCACTTCCTCGATCTCGCCAAGACCTAACCTTCCATGCGGCTCAGGGTTTGCCGAAGCCGTAATGGGCGAAGATGTCCTGCGCCTCGGGGGTGACGAGGAAGGCGAGCCATTGTTTGGCCTCCTCGGGATGGGCTGCATCCTTCACGACCGCGCCCGAATAGATGCCAGTGACGTTCTGCTCGGGCGGAATATCCACGCTCTCGGTCGCGAGCCCACGTTCCTTCTGAAAGATGGTCTCCGAGCGCCACGTCACGCCGGCTTCGGCGCGGCCATTCATGAGCCAGACTGGAGTCTGGCGGTGGTGCATGCGCGTGAGAACAGTGGTGCCGTCCTTGACCTTGGCGTCATAGACCGTGTCGACAAGCGCCTTGCCGCCGGCTTTCTCGAATGACGCCTTGATCTGCCGCGCCACACCTTCGAATTCAGGGTTTGAAAGCGCGAGATGGATGTCCGGCCGGCCGAGGTCGTTCAGAGTCTTGACGTGAGCCGGATTGCCTTTCGGCACCATGATCGCGAGCTGGTTGGTCGCATAGATGGTTGGTGGACCGACGAGGAGGCCGTTGTCGATCAGGCGCTGTACCGCGATTTTGCCGGCGAAATAAGCATCCGGCTTAGCGGTCCATGTCATGTTGCCGACCGTGATGCGGCCGCCGGCCTTCATCTGCCGCACCAGCAGGCCGGGCGGAATGGTTTCGTAGTAGACGTTGCCTTTCAGCTCCGGATGCTTCGCCTCGAACGCCTTGACGAGCGGGGCCATTGCGAAAAAGTAGTTGCCGCCGACGTACAGAACCAGCCGCGCATTGGTGATGTCGCCGTGGAAGTCCGCGAGGTTGTCGGCCTCATGGACGGTGAACTCAAAGCCCTGATCCAGAGACGGATTGTTCGCGCCCTTCTGCCAGGGCGGATAGAAATCCGTGCTTGCAGTGGGCTGCGCTGCATGAGCGGATATCGCTCCGCCGCAAAGTGCAAGCCAGAACGCTGCCGCGTGGCGGCTCATTCGTTTTGCCATCATCGTTTCGTCTCCCCGCACGGAAATTGACGCTTCCGCTTCGATTTCTGATTGCCGCCACGACGCGACGGTTCAGGTACTTTAGGATAATCTAAAGTACTGTAAAGGCCGGTCGAACAGGGGAACGGGACGTTATTTCAGCGGCAGGCGCTGCGGCTGATGTGTATCGGACGGCGACGGGGCCGGAGAGGCGGACGACGCGGTGCGGGCGCGCTGGCGCTCGCCGTCGTAAAGAACGGATTTGTACTTGGCGCGCGTCGTGACGATCGAGGAGCCGCGCCACGCCGCCAGCATGATGAGCGCAACACGTTCGCTCAGGATGTCGTACATCCGGGCGAGACGATAAACGTCGATCACCGACGCGCCGATGGATGGATTGAGGAACAAGAGCACGCGCTGGAAGGATTCCGCATTCATGCCGAGCGCCTTCATCGCACAGGCGAGCGGCTCGCCAAGCGGATCGGCGACGATCTCCTTCGCCACGGAAGCGGGCAGGATCAGTGCATCGGCGAGCTCAGTGGTGAAGGCCTGCGCGTCGGCGACCATCGCGGCACCTTCGAGCGAGGCGATAGCGCGGCTTGCGCGCTTGGGATCGATCTTGGCCGACGGCTTCAGCGGCGCATCAAGCAGGTTCTCGAGAATCTTCGCGCGCTCTCGCGACGGCGCGGCGGTGAACATCTCGATCAGCGAGGAGGCGTCCTGTGGCTTCATCGACAGCATTGGCGACGGCTGCGGCGGGGCAAGCGGCGGCGCGGCCACCATGGCCGGCTCAGCCTCGCTTTGCGCGGGCTGTAACGATGGTGCGGCGTCGCGCGGGTACAATGGCGGTGGTGGAATCAGCAGCTTGCGGCGAACGTCGCGCGGCGTCTTCGGATAGATCGCGAGCTTGCCGCGCACCACCGCACGGGTGGCGTCGTCGACTTCGTCGAGCAACCGCATCGTGAGTTCGGTGAACTGGCGCTCTTCGTCCGGCGTGTGGTCGGGCGTCTGCACATAAAGGTCCGTCAGGACGCGCAGCAGCGTCGGGCGGATGTCCACGCCCTCGCGCTGGGACAGGGACATCAGGCCGTCGAAGCCTTGAAAGAGGGGAGGCGTACTCATGCAAACCAGCGCGCGTTGAAGGTGATCGCTTCAATCTAGAGCGGGTTTTTTAACGCGCAGTTAAGATTACCGAACGGTTAATCGCCGCAAGCCTCTGTGCGCCCGACAAAACAGAAACCGCATCCGCACGACTTTAAGACACCGTTAACCATGCGCAATTCTAATGCGGATGCGTCACGAAGCAGTGATGTCGTGACGAGGAGACAGTATCGATGGGCACCATTCTTGAATTTCCGGCGGATGCGGCTTCGCGGCGCGCGGACTCAAATATGGGATCGGCCCCGCGTGAGGCGACAGCGACCGTGCTGATCCTTCCCGTTGTCCGGATCGAACGGCATGCTGAGGAAACCAGCGGCGACCGTGGACCGGAAGAGGGAGCGGCACCGGGCCGTCGCCGTCGCCGTCGGGCGCGGTCCTGATTTCTGCGCGCGCCGGATTGTCCGGCGTATCTGTAACCTGAACGGCCGTTCGGATGTGCAATCCAATTTTCGTTTTGCCGCTGGTGTTCGGGATCGGCTGTGTCGGCGATGATTTCGGCCGCACCCGGCAGATGTTCTACCATCAGGATATGCATCAATGGGTCGGTGCGGAAGCGACCGAAGCACTCGGCGGACGGCCTTCAGCCTTCCTTTTGACCGACGACGAACGCGCGCTGCGCGACATGGCCTATTACTTTATCGAGCCACCCCATTCGCGCCCGGCATGGAAGGGCGTGTTCGGTGATTACCAGCGCCTGCCCGCGCCGTGGCGCGCGAAGGTGGTGTTCGACCGCACCAGCTACGGCCGCAAGATGATCGACGAGCCGCATCGCTCGCAGGCGTCGTCCTATCAGGGCTTGATGGAGGACGTGCGCAATGACCTCACCATGCTCGATCAGTTCATTCCGCTCGCGGTGAAGCTCAACGATCTCGACATCAAGCGCAACAAGGCGCTTGGCTATATCGGCGATGTGTCGCCGCGCGAATATGCCGATGCGCAGGCGCGGATGCGCGAGAATGTGCTGGTGGTGCAGTGGGCGCAGCAATGCGTCGAGCAGCGCGTGTCGTCGTATCGCTGGGCGCTGGAGCGTCTCGTCATCATGGCGCCCGATCGGATGGCGGCGCAGGCCGATGCGCTGATCGCCGAGCTTGCGCGCCGCGCGGCCAGCGCCTGGACCACCGCGACGCCCGTGGTGGGGCAAGTGCTGCGCGTCGGCGGCTGATCTTCTCTCTCTGGTTCCAGCGGCACTTCGTTGCACCGATGGCGCAGAAGCCATCACGCGCGCGTGAGAGAAACCGCGTCCGGATGACACGCGGCGGATGACCACGTTGCGCATCCATGCGAGCCGTTATGTGATGATTGCGTCGGGGGCGATGTGCCCCCTGTTCGGGAGGCGGCCTGCTTCTCTTTCGTGAGCGGGACGCAGCATTTTGCAGCCCGAAAGAAAGAGGACGATATGATTGCGTCCATCGAAGGCAGGTGGAAACACAGGTTCGCCGAATTGAAGCGGCCTGTCGCAACCCTCACGGCGCTCACTCTCGTACTTGTCGTTCCGGTTCTGCTGATCGTGCGCATGATCGGTTCAGAACTGACGATGATGGCGCTGAGCCTGATGTTCTTTCTCAGCGCGTCGCTCGCGGCGGCCATCGCGTGGTTCATTGGCAGCAGGCACAATTCGCGCAACCTCTCGCTCTGGGATGTAGCAGGCGGCTTCGCGATCACGGGTATCGCGGCGTCGGTGCTGGCCGATCCCGAGCATGCCGTTGAACTGTTTGAGCATTTATTCGAGTACCGTTTTGGATTGCATTAGCAGGAGAGACATATTATTTAACAGGAACCAGACCGGGCCCCTCTGGCAGCCACATGCTGCGATGTCGGACTGGACATAGTGGGAGTGGCCCTTTTCCGTCTTGATCATTCCATATGCCTTGATCTGTGATTGCCCGCAGGGAATCATGGCTTTGGCGTTTGGCGATCAAGGCTTTGTCGATCCTCGCATCCGCGGCTGTTCGGCCGTCATGCGGTTGATGGATAGGCGACGAGAGCTGCTCCTTCGCAAAGCCAAGGAGCCCGGCTCATGTTCGACTTCATTACTCCGGACGTTCTCACCGCTCTTTTTCAAGTCATCCTGATCGATCTTGTTCTCGCCGGCGACAACGCCATCGTCATCGGCCTTGCCGCCGCGGGCCTGCCGAAAGAGCAGCGCGCGAAAGCGATCCTGATCGGTATCGGCGCGGCGACACTGCTGCGCATAGTGTTCGCGGGCCTGACCACGCAGTTGCTGCAGATCGTCGGCCTGCTGCTCGCGGGCGGCCTCCTGCTGCTCTGGGTGTGCTGGAAGATGTGGCGCGAACTGCGCGCGCAGGCGCATCATTCGGCCGTTGATGTCGACTCACTCGCCAACGACGAGAGCGCGCCGCGCAAGACGCTCGCGCAGGCGACCTGGCAGATCATCATCGCCGACGTCTCGATGTCGCTCGACAATGTGCTCGCGGTGGCGGGTGCCGCGCGCGAGCATCCGTGGGTGCTGGTGTTCGGCCTGTTGCTGTCGATCGCGATGATGGGCGCTGCGGCGTCGTTCATCGCGAAACTTCTGCAGAAGCACCGCTGGATCGCCTATGTCGGCCTGGCGGTGATCCTCTACGTCGCGGGCGACATGATCTATCGCGGTTTCCTGGAGATCTATCCGCAGGTGTCGTCGTGGATCGGCCACAGCGCCACGTCCTGACGGGAGGAGGGCGCGCGGCTCATGGCCGCGCGTCCCATCACCAGTTGGATGGAAGGCCACCGCCGAAGATGAAGCGGGTGGTGTCGAAGCCGTCGCGCGGCCGGTAGCGCTTGCCTGCGGCTTCGGCGAAGGCGAAGTTCGGATTGACGCCGCAATAGGCCTGCTGACCGGCAGCCGAAGCTCTACACTGGGCATATGTGTCGTAGGCGCAATCACCGGGGTAAGGATAACCGCCGCCGACCAGGCAGATTCGCCGGTCGAATGCTTCGGCCGGCGTTGTCGTCAACACCGCGCCGAGCGCTGCCGCTGTCAGAAAGGTCGCTGTCAGGATTTTCATGTGAAGCTCCATTGTTGGAACCAACATAAAGGTCGGATAGCGCTTGCGCCAGACGTGCGGTTGCAGACGGCTACGTCAAAGCCGCGTGAGGTGCGCGGCTTGTCACGATTCGTTCTTGTGGCGTTATGAGTGCAGCGTCAAGAATTGACGGTCGAAGTCCACGATGCATCATGACCGTAATATTACGCGGTGCTGAATGCTTTCGTATCTGAAACGGCGTTACCCGGATTTGCAACTGGTGCGGATGAGCGATGGCCGCTGGTCGATCATTCGCGATCTCGGGCTCGTCAAGGGCGGCAAGGGCTTGCGCTGCCACGAATGTGTTTTCTCTTTTCGGCTCGACGTGAGGCGGCTGCTGCGTCCGCGCGAAAAAGCCCGTCACACAGCGCTTTCCGCGCCCAGCGAAGCGGCTGTTCAAGCCCAGAGCTAGCCTGATTATCGCCGCTTCGGCTGCGAGATTTCCGACTGCACCTTGCAGCTGGCCGCCGCCAGCGAAGCCTTGGCCTGCGTCATGAGTCCCGGTTCGGCGGCGAGCGCGCGCATCACGATCAGGCCGGTTTTGGTCGGCGATTCGATGATGAGCCGGTCCGCCGCGGTGATATCCTCGTCCTCGGGCAGCGCTGCCTTCTGCTGCGGCGTCATCAGGTCGAGCTCGATCACCTTGCGTCCGGCGGAACGGTCGTTGATCGCGTAATAGGAGATGTCCTCGTTGGTGTAGAACGACACCGACGTATAGGCCTGGCTCACCGGTACTTTCAGCTTGATCGAGCCGTTCGAGAGATCGTATTTGCAGGCGGCGGCGGCGAAGGCCGGGTCCATGAACGGCATCGGCGCGGTGCCGGGCGTGGCGTCCGGCAGCGGCGTCACGGCATTGAGCTTCAGCATCGGCGCGAGACGCGCATAGGCGTCCTGCGAAGCGATGCGCGGCAGCGCCAGCACGCTGACGAGATGCACCACGCCACCGAGCAGGATGCCGCCGAGGATTGCAAACAGCCAGCGGATCATGAGCACCCCGCCATCGTGATGGAGGGCAGTGGCGCGTCCTTCTGCGAGCGCGTCGCGACGCCGACAGGCGTATCGTAGAGCCGCAGCAGAAGCTGGTAGCGGCTGACGCCGCCGGTCGGCAGCCAGTTGCCGGCGCGCGCGCGTGGCGCGACGTGCACGGTGAAGGAGCCGTCGGAAGCACGCACCACTTCCTGGCTGGTGAAGCCGTAACGCTGCAGCCCGTTGGCGACGAGCTTGCCCTTAAGGTCGTAGACCGTCAGCGTCCAGAACCGAGCTGCGGGCGTGACGCCCGAGACGATCACATCGCAGCGGCCGTCGAGTTTCTTGCCGGAATTGTCGGCCGTGGCGCGGAAGGTGATGCCGTCACCCGCGCCGATCGGCAGTTCGCCGCTGCGGGCGACCGTCGCGCGCGCGTAAGGATCGATCTCGCTGGTGCCGATGCGCGGACGCGCCGTCCACGGGCCGATGGTCAGCGTGCCGATCTCGACACCGCGTGTCGCGGTATTCCACGTCAGGCCGAGGCCGACGAAGGTGGCAATCGCCATGGTGAGGATCAGCACGAAAATCAGCCGCACGGCAGCATCGCCTTCATGATTGCCGGGCCCATTCTCATTTCTTCGGCGGGGTGGATGCCGTCGCGTCGTTCGCGGAGGCGAAGCTGTCGGGGAATGGCAGCGCGGCGCGCGGGGCAGGCGGCGCGCGGTCGTTGATCGAGGTCTTGCCCACCGGCACGGTCTTGGCGGTTTCGTCCATTTCCTTCTCGATATGAACAAGGGTGTTCACACCGCGACGTGTGAGCGTGGGTGGCGGTCCGGCGCCGACGTCGAGAATCTTCGGCGCGGCGGTGACGGAGGCGACGCTGCCCTTCGGCAGCTTCTGGCCCGCGCCCACGCCGGTCAATTCCTTGATCTCGATGCCCTGATGCGCGACTTCCATGATGTCGTGCCACGTCTTGGCGGGCAGTGAGCCGCCCGTCATGCGGTTGGTCGAGGAATAGTCGTCGTTGCCGTACCAGACGCCGCCGACGAAATTGCCAGTGTAGCCGACGAACCACGCGTCGCGATACGCATTGGTGGTGCCGGTCTTGCCTGCTGCAGGGATGCCGTCGAGTTGCGCGCGGCGTGCGGTGCCTTCCGAGACGACGTGGCTCATCATCATCGCCATGTCGGAGGCGACGGAAGGCGGAATGATCTGGCGCGGCTGCGGCCCGTCGCGATCATAGCGCCAGACGAGGTCGCCCGCGCCGGTGCGCACTTCGAGGATCGCGTGCGGCGCCACAACCTTGCCGCGGTTGGGGAAGGTCGCATAGGCGACGGTGTGTTCGAGCACGTTGACCTCGTCCGCACCGATCGGCAGCGAGGGCGTGTCGGGCAGCGGCGTGACGATGCCGAACTTGCGTGCGGTCTCCACGATCTTGGCGCGTCCGGCCTTTGGTCCGGCCTTGCCGCCGAGCGCGATCGACAGCTTCACTGGGATGACGTTGATCGAGTGCGTCAGCGCCTGCGTCAGCGTGATCGAGCCGGAATAGGAGCGACCGTAGTTTTGCGGGCACCAGTTGCCGATGCAGACCGGCCCGTCCACCACGATGGAGGTCGGCTTGAAGCCGTTCAGCAGCGCGGTGGTGTAGACGTAAGGCTTGAACGAGGAGCCCGGCTGGCGCATCGCGTCGGTGGCGCGGTTGAACTGGCTTGCGCCATAGTCGCGCCCGCCGACCATCGCGCGCACGCCGCCATCGAGGTCGGCGATCACCGCGGCCGCCTGCGTCGCGTGGTAGTCGCGGCCGAACTGGCGGAGTTGATCCTCGACGGTGTCTTCGGCCGCCTTCTGCACCTTCATGTCGATGGTGGTGCGCACCACGAACACGCGTTCGGTGTAGGATTTCGGGAAGGTGGCGACGAGCTTCTTCACCTCGTCGAAGGCGTAGTCGAGGAAGTAGTTCGGCGAATTCTCGTCGCGGCGGTCGACCACGGAGGCCGGATTGCGCCGCGCACCGAACACCTGGCCTTCGGTCATGAAGCCCGCGTCCACAAGGTTGTCGAGCACGACGTTGGCGCGCGCGCGGGCGGCGGGCAGGTTGATGTGTGGTGCGTATTTCGTCGGCGCCTTGAACAGACCCGCGAGCATCGCGGACTCGGCAAGGTTCACGTCGCGCGCCGACTTGTTGAAGTAGAAATGCGCCGCGCCGTCGACGCCGAATGTGCCACCGCCCATATAGGCGCGGTCGAGATAGAGCTTGAGGATCTCGTTTTTGGTGAGGCGCGATTCCAGCCAGAGCGCGAGAAACGCCTCGTTGATCTTGCGCTCGATGGTGCGCTCGTTCGACAGGAACAGGTTTTTCGCAAGCTGCTGGGTGATCGAGGAGCCGCCCTGGCGCACGCCGCCGGCCTGCGCGTTGGTAACGAGCGCGCGCAGCGTACCCGCGACGTCGATGCCGAAATGATCATAGAAGCGGCGGTCTTCGGTCGCGAGCGTCGCCTTGATCAGGCTGTCGGGGAAGTCTTCGAGCGGGATCGAGTCGTTGTGCTTGATGCCGCGGCTGCCGATCGGATTGTTGTAGCGGTCGAGGAAGGTCACGGCCAAATCCGACTTCTTCAGCCAGTCCTCGTCGGAGGTCTCGCGGAAGGAAGGGATGGCGAGCGCGAGCATCAGGATGCCGCCGGCCAAGCCGATGGTCGCCATCTCCGACAAAGGCTCGATGAACACCCAGCGCTTCCAGCGCCCGACATAGAAGCGATCCATGAACGCCGAATAGCGCTCATAGAGCTCGCGCAGGCCGCGGCCCGAGGAGAACAGCGTGGAATCGAAACGCGAATCGAGATCCAGAAAGAAATTCCGGATCCGTTGCATCCACTCGCTGGGTACGATCTTGCGCACCAAAATTTCCTAAATCGTCGGTCGCGTCCGTGGTTCGCCCGGACACTGGCGGCGGCGATGGCGCAGGCGAACATGGACGTTCGTTTGCGGCATCCCCGTGGCGATGGTGAAGGCAACCATCGAAGGGAAGAGCCCGTCGGCCCGTTCCGCGCGTCGATGCTTGCGCCGGAGAGAAGATCACGCGAGACGGCCTGAAGTTCCCGGACTCTCTCCACGTCCGGGAATCCACCTTCTTCTAGCCGAGGTAAGGGGATAAACCAATGCTGCCCTTGGCGTTTTTCATGGGAAGGACTAATTTCCGGGTCTGTTTCCACGCCACTGGAGCCGTTGATCCGCGCGAGCCGTCTGGCGCCGCTGCGGGATGCCGCCGAAGAGGCGTGGCCAAACCAGAGAACCGATGACCAAGCCGCCCGAAAAGCCGTCCGACCAGGCCAATTCCTTTTGGAAAACCAAAACCTTGGAGCAGCTTTCTAACTCCGAGTGGGAAAGCCTGTGCGACGGTTGCGCGCGCTGCTGTCTGGAAAAGCTAGAAGACGAGGACACCGGCAAGATCTACTTCACCCACGTGTCCTGCCGGTTGCTCGACGCAAATCTGTGCACTTGCCACGATTACGCGAACCGCTCCGCCAAAGTGACCGACTGTGTGCGCCTGACGCCAGAGAATGTTCGGACCTTGAACTGGCTGCCGCCGAGCTGTGCTTACAAGCTGGTCGCGGAGGGAAGGGACCTTTACTGGTGGCATCCGCTGATCTCCGGCGATCCCAATACCGTCCATGAAGCGGGCGTTTCGGTGCGGGGGCGGGTGTTCGGCACGGAGGATGACGTCGACGATGCCGACCTCGAGGATCACATCGTGCGCTGGCCGGCGCTTTTGCCCAAGCGCGCGCGGCTGAAGCGGCGCGCCTGAGTCGCGTCATCACATCACGTTGATCGATGCGCGCTGGGCGAAACCACCCCATGCGCGCGGCCCGCTAACGGCGTGGCCAAGTCTGGGGTAAGTTGTTGACCTTCTTCCGATACATTTAAACGTCAATTCGCGCAGTCGCGCACGGGCGGTATGAGCAAAATCCAACGACCGGAACCTGAGATGCAGGGCGAACCGCTGGCGCCGGACGATCTGGCTGCCATCACGGGCGAGGCCATCCGGATCGAGGATTCCGAGCCAGCCTTCCGCGCATCGCTGCCGCACAGCGAAGCTCTGCCGATCGTGCTGAGCCTGTTGTGCAACCTGTTCCTGACCGCGCTCGACCAGACCATCGTCGCGACGGCGCTGCCGACCATCGGCGCGCAATTCCACGACGTGTCGAACCTGTCGTGGGTCATCACCGCCTATCTGCTGTCTTCGACGGCAGTGGCCCCGGTCTATGGCGCACTGGCCGACATCTATGGCCGCCGCACCATGCTGATGGTGGCGAACATCCTGTTTCTGGTCGGCTCCGTGCTGTGTGCGCTGTCGCCGAACCTGCTGACGCTCATTCTCGCGCGGGGCCTGCAAGGTCTGGGTGGCGGCGGCCTTCTGCCGCTGGTGCAGACGCTGATCGCCGACGTGGTGACGCCGCGCGACCGCGGCCGCTATCAGGGCTATATCAGCATGGTGTGGGTGACGGCGGGCATCGGCGGCCCCGTGCTCGGCGGCGTGTTCGCGCAGCATCTGCACTGGTCGATGATCTTCTGGATCAACCTGCCGATCGGCGTCGGATCGCTGATGTTGTTGCTGCCCCGGCTGCGCAAAATTCCTGACTACCACCGTCGCCGCAAGCTCGACTGGGCGGGTGGCCTTCTGCTGATGGTGTCCGCCGTGATCTTCCTGCTGGCGCTGACCTGGGGCGGCCACAAGTTCGCGTGGCTGTCGCCGACGATCCTCGCCATGATGGGATCGGCTGCCGTGCTGATGGCAGCCTTCGTGGTTCATGCGCGCACGACGGACGAGCCGTTCCTGCCGCTGCCGCTGATCAGCGGCTCGGTGGTGCCGTACTCGATGGTCGCTGGCGGCTGCGCGATGGGGGCGATGATCGCGATGATCGTTCACCTGCCGATCTATTACGAATCCGTCTATCGACTGAGCGCCAGCGAAGCAGGCATCGCACTGATCCCGCTGGTCGCGGTGTCGGTGCTGGGCGCATGGAGCGCGGGACAGTTCATGGCGGTGACGGGGCGCTACAAGTGGGCTGCGGTCGGCGGCGCGTCCATCGCCACAGGCTGTCTGCTGCTGATGGCGTTGCTGGCGGGATCGTCGCTCTGGGTGGTGCTGACCCTGCTTGCCGTTCTCGCGCTGGGAATCGGTACCTGTTTCCCGGTGAGCGTGGTGTCGATCCAGAATGCGGTGCCGCGTTCGCAGGTCGGGACCGCAACGGGCGCGATGAATTTCTTCCGCGCGCTGATGTCGTCCTTCGCGGTGGCGATGTTCACCGCGATCCTGCTCGCGGCCGTCGGACAGGATATTCCAATCGGTGAAGGAGCCACCGGCGCTCACAGCGTGGCGTCTGGCGATATGATCACTGGCTTCCGCTTCGTATTTCTCGCGGCGGCGGTTCTGATGGCGATATCCACTGTGCTGTTCGCCTTGATGGAAGAACGCCCACTGGCGGGCGGCAAGCCGTCACCCACGACGACGATGGCCGAGTAGACCGCAAGTCCCTTTCAGCTTTTGTAGCGCGGATCGTGCGAGTGGTGCTTGTCGCGCTCGCCGCCGCCGCCCGAGATGCGCGACGAGTTCGTGTTGGTCGGCTCGCCCGGCCTTGGCTCTTTCTCCCTGACGAATTTTTCCGGATGCTTTCGGTCTTGCTGCGACGATCCCGGGCCGCCGAAGCGCTCGGTGTCTGGGTTCTTGCGCGACATTAGCGATCCTGCTGACGGCTTTGATTGTGGGTGTTCTGCTTGATGCTGTCCTGGCGGCGTTGTTCTTCGAAATGTGCGTGGCCTGCACGTGCGTCACTCTGGACGGTCTTGGGGCTGCTTCCCGTGCCTTTCGGACTTCGCTGCGCGGGCGGGACTGGTGGCATCCTGGTCATGGCGCTCTCCTTTTGCGCTCTCATGGTTCTGTGTTGGGAACGGGAAGGGAGCCTTATCGTTCCGGGCGGACGCCTTATCGCCGATCAATTCACGCTCTTTGAACCAGGGGGCGGCGCTCGGCTACCAACGAGAAACGAGGTTTCTCACGGAGGCAGCGGTGATCGGGACGGTGAGAACGTGGGAGCGGGCGGCTCGGCTTGCCAATCTCATGGGTGCGATATGTTTGCTGCTGTCGCTGCAGGCGATGCCTTCCGATTTTCGCTTCGTGACTGAGACGAATGCCTTGCTGATGCCGGGAGACGACGCGGCGACAAACCATGCTTATGCCGTTTGTATCCGCGACCGCACGATGGCGGCGGCCGATTCCTGGGGAACGGTCTTCATTGGGGTCAGGAAGTGTCCCGACGGGGACGATGCGATATCCGCGACCATCGTAACGGCCCGATATCCGGGTTTGCTCTATCTCGGATTAGCTCTGCTCATCCTTGGCTTTTCCAGTCAGTTTCTGATGACTCTCCGGCCAATATTGCGATCTAGGAAAATAGTCCCAATTATATACTTGACACCACAAAGCTAGATTCTTAAAAAGGGCCATACACAACGGATTTGGCCCTATGTCTCAGTTCAACGCCAAACATTTCCAGACGCCGGAAGCAGCCCGCGCCTACCTTGAGGCCCTTCGCTGGGGCTCGGAGCGCGTTTGCCCGCATTGCGGCACGATCAATTCTTCCTACGCCACCAAGAAGCCCGGCGTGTACCGCTGCGCCTCCAAGGAGTGCCGCAAAGACTTCAGCGTGACCACCAAGAGCGTGATGGAAAGCAGCCATATCAAGCTGCACATCTGGCTTCAGGCGTTCTACCTTATGGCCTCGTCCAAGAAGGGCGTTTCCAGCCATCAACTGCACCGCGCCCTTGGCGTGACCTACAAGACCGCATGGTTCCTGTCGCACCGCATCCGCGAAGCAATGCGTAACGGCGGCATTGTCTCGCCCATGGGCGGCGAAGGCTCCGTGGTGGAAGCCGACGAAACCTACTTTGGCAAAGCCAGCCCGCGCCCTCTCGCGCGTGGCCGTATTCCGAACCCTACCAAGGGCGGAAAATCAGGCCCTGCCAACAAGCGCGCTATCGTATCGCTCGTTGAGCGCGGCGGATCGGTTCGCTCGTTCCACGTTGCGGTTGCTGACGGCGAAACCGTTCGCAAGATCGTCAAAGACAATGTTGCCCGCGAGAGCCGCCTGCACACTGACGAAAGCCGCCTCTATCACGGCTCGTCTGCACACTTTGCAGCACACGAGACTGTCACTCATTCGCGCAAAGAATACGCTCGCGGCGATGTGACGACGAACTCAGTCGAAGGCTATTTCTCAATCTTCAAGCGCGGTATGCGCGGCGTCTATCAGCATTGCGCAGAGAAGCATCTGCACCGCTACTTGAGCGAGTACGACTTCCGCTACAATCACCGCATCAAGCTAGGCTTCAATGACGGGGAACGCGCAGACCTTGCCATCAAGGGCGCAGCCGGTAAGCGTCTGACGTATCGACAAGCTAACTGAGCCTGACTTTTCCAAGAAAGCAGGACGCTTTCTTCGCTGGCGCTCAAAGCTACCGAAACCCAAGCCCAAATTCGTCAAATATTGGCGCACGCGGTAGTTGTGGAAAACGGGTACAAACAGAGAACTAATCCTAGACTCTGATACCATTATCTGGTTCCACTGGAACCTTGAGTCGAAAAAAGCCGCCCCGGCAAGGGCGGCCTTTCGATCCCGCACCAAACAGCTTGGGGCTGCTAGCGGGGCATAAGGTAGTTGAGAGCCGGACATTGAGTCCGGAATCGCCTTTAGTCAATAGCGGCCCCTCATTTTGAAAGGGGCCATAGATGGCTCTCTACCGCGAAGAAGCTTACGTCAAAAAGGCGAACCCTCACGCCATTTTCGAGGCGGTTCACTCTCCCGGACACACCGTTCCTAATTCCGGGATTTACCGCTGTGTGAACTGCGGCGATGAGGATTGTTGCAACAAGGGCGATCCGTTCCCGCCGCAAAACCATCATCAACACCGCACGTCAACGCCTATTGGCTGGAAGCTGTTGGTCCTTGCTCAACAGGTGAAATAGTCGACAAAAAACCTATTGGTGTGATTGGCTCGCCCCCGCGCTTACCCCAGAGCGCGGGGGCGAGAATGTAAATTGCCTCTGCCAGTGGACTTAAACGGGACAACTCGAAATTTGACTGCATAAACTCAGCTAAACGAGCAACGTCCTTGTTCAATTCCAACATCATGCCGAGTCTTTCGTTTTGCGCTTTACTATTTTGCGTTGCCCAGATGTCAATTTGGGAATGTCTTTCAAGGGTTTTGGTGGCGACTTAAGCGCGCCCTTTAGCATCGCGTCGAAACGCTCTTTCGCTTCCTTCTTCGAATACTTCTCGGAGTCTTTTGCCATGGCCGAAACTTCAACAGGACTTTGGGGTGCCATCATGGGTGGCGCGGGAGATGATTGGTACTTTAGACACTACCCCAATCACCGAGATCATATGCAAGCCCTTGGAGTTATAGCCGCAAACTATAACGATCTTGAAGGAGCGTTCTACCGTCTCTTTTTCATCATCATGCACAACGTCAACGTTGGGAAGCTGGTATTCGCCAAACTCAACAACGCTGAAAGAATGTCAGTCGCAAGGAAGGCTGCCGAAATTGAACCTGCCGTCTTCCGTCCGCTATTTGAGTATTTCATAGCTGGTTTTGGCGTAGCTACAGAAAACAGAAATATTCTGATGCACTCAAAAGCTCACAACGCCGGTGCGTTAGCGTCTCTTGGACAGTCCCATTTAACGTTTGCAAAATCTACCAAAGCAGACATGGACGAAAATAACTTCGTCAGTCTTGAGGTTCAAGAACTCCGCGATATTGCAGATGATATGGCAAACTTTTCAGTTTTCGGATTCGATCTTTTTCTCTGGCGTGTCGCGCTAATCACAAAGGGCACAATCACTTGGGGCGATGGAAAGACGACAACGCCAACATTGCCAGAAAAACCTCGCGAACCACGTAAGCTGACTCTCTCAGCTCAAGAAGCTCAAATAACTGTCTCTCCCCCGCAGCAATCATCTGCGGAGTAACTTCTATCTCGGGCGCGCCAGCTTCAGGCGACTTGCTGCCATCCGCAGCCATCTTTTACAGTCCCAAGGTTGTGGTGCCAAGTATATAAATGGGAAAATAGTCCTTGACAGCGTGACGCTGCCGCAGTAGGGTTGCGACATGCTCAAGAATTGGGTTCGCAGGAACCCGCCTTTGCTTCCCGCGTTTGACTGACATGCACCATCGCTTCCGAGCGATGATGCGTCATTCAACGCGAACGTGAAGTTTGAGGCGGATATGGTGACAAAGCAGCACGGTCAGATCGTTGAGACGCCTACCGAGGCGCGTCAGGCTGAACCCGGGCCGTCGGTAGCGGCGTTGCTCGTCATCAGCACGATCGCCGCGATATTCACTCTGGCGATCGTCTGGTTCGTGTTCTTCCGCACCTGAGGCGGCGGCCGTCCAAGACGGCAACACGGGATCGTTCTTCGACATGCCTGTGGGAAAGAAGACCGTGCCGGTCAAGCGACCGGCAGCGGCCAAGCGTGTTGTCGGCATTCAGAAGAAAGCTCCCGCCAAGAAAACACCTGCAAAAAAGAAAATTGCCGAACCTGCCGACACTACGCCCACGCGGAATCGCGCCAGCCATATCCGCAGCGCGGTCGATCGGCTCAACGATCCGCCACCCGCGCCGCTACCAGCTTTGCTGAAGCGTGTGAGCAGCGCCATCGAGCGTGAACTGACACAGATCGAGATCATCATTTGCGGGACGCACGTGCACCCGCGCCATCGCACCGAGGCCGAACGCCGCGCGCGGACGCTGGCATCGCTGGCGCGCACGCTGCGCGAGGTGATGTTGTTGCGCGACAGGGAGGAGAAGAACCGCGAGGATGACGACACAGTGCCCCGCGACCTCGACGAGTTTCGACGCCAGCTCGCGCAGCGACTGGATGAACTTGTCGCCGACGCAAAGGCTGCACATCCTGGCGAGGCTGAATAGTGACGAACTCGACGCCATCGCCTCCGACTGGAAACTGTTTGCGCATTCGCATCAATGGCCGCCGGAGTTTGCTGCCAATGGCAAGCCCTGGACGACGTGGCTGATGATCGGCGGCCGCGGCGCGGGCAAGACGCGCGCGGGCGCGGAATGGATTCGCGCGCAGGCTTTAGGATTGCCGCCGCTGGCGATGGAGCCAGCCAGACAAATCGCGCTGGTCGGCGAGACGGAACACGATGTCCGTGAGGTGATGATCGAGGGGGTCTCGGGATTGCTCGCGGTGCATCGCCGCGACGAGCGGCCGGTGTGGCTGCCTTCTCGCAAAAGATTGGAATGGAGCAATGGCGCGGTGGCCTATGCGTTCTCGGCGGAAGATCCCGAAAGCCTGCGCGGCCCGCAATTTTCCTGCGCGTGGTCGGACGAACTGGCGAAATGGCGATATGCCGACGCGGCTTTCGATATGCTGCAGTTCGGCCTGCGCCTCGGTGCGCAGCCGCGACAGTTGATCACCACGACGCCGCGCCCGACCGCGCTCATCAAGCGTTTGCTGAGGGACGAGACTTGCGTGACGACGCGCGCAGCGACCAAGGCCAATGCGCTGCATCTCGCGCCGACGTTTCTGAAGAATGTGATGGCACGCTACGCCGGCACGCGCCTCGGGCGGCAGGAGCTCGACGGTGAGCTGATCGAGGACCGCACGGATGCACTGTGGACTCGCTCAGTCATCGAGCAAGGCCGCGTGAGCGAAGCGCCGCCGTTGCAACGCATCGTCGTGGCGGTCGATCCGCCAGCGACCTCGGGCAAGCGTGCTGATTCCTGCGGCATCGTCGCGGCGGGCATCACGGGCGAGGGCGCGCTTTACGTTCTTGCCGACGACACGCTGGCGCAGGCCGCGCCAAAAATCTGGTCCGCGAGGGCGATCGCGCTGTGGCGCAGGTTAGAAGCCGACGCGCTGGTGGTGGAAGTCAATCAGGGTGGCGAGATGGTGCGCGAGGTCATCGCGCAGGCCGATCCCGACGTGCCGGTGCTTTCGGTGCGCGCGCATCGCGGCAAGTGGCTGCGAGCCGAACCAATCGCCGCGCTCTACGAGCAAAGGCGGGTGAAGCATGTGGGCCTGTTCGCCGCGCTCGAAGACGAGATGTGCGACTTCGCGCCGACGGGATTGTCGTCGGGCCGCTCGCCGGATCGGCTCGATGCGCTGGTGTGGGCGCTGACGTCGTTGACGCACGGCGCGCGTGGTCAGCCGCGGATGCGGAGCTTCTGACATTGGAGAGACGATGTTCGATCGTTTGAAAACACTTCTCGCAGCCCCCGAATCTAAAGCGAGCCGTACCGCGCAGGTACTGGCTTTTGCGTCCGGTGGCCGCGCACGATGGACGCCGCGTGACTACGCGGCGCTCGCACGTGAAGGCTATCTCGCCAACGCAGTGGTGCATCGCGCGGTACGGTTGATCGCGGAGAACGCGGCGGCGTGCATCTATCTTCTGTATGAGGGCGCGCGCGAGCTTGAGGCGCATCCGCTGTCGCAACTGCTGGCGCGACCCAATCCGCGGCAGGACGGCGCGAGCCTGTTCGAGACGCTGTATGCGCACATGCTGCTCTCCGGCAACGCCTATGTCGAAGGCGTGGCGCTGGATGGCGACGTGCGCGAGCTTTACGTGCTGCGGCCCGACCGCATGAAGGTGGTCCCGGGCACGGACGGATGGGCGGAGGCCTACGAATATACTGTCGGTGGCCGCAGCGTGCGGTTCGATCAATCGGCGCAACGCGTGCCGCCGATCCTGCACCTCACATTCTTCCATCCGCTCGACGATCAGTATGGCCTCGCGCCGCTGGAGGCGGCGGCTGTCGCGGTCGATATCCACAACGCCGCGGCAAAATGGAACAAGGCACTGCTCGACAATGCGGCACGGCCGTCGGGTGCGCTGGTCTATGCCGGGCCGGAGGGTGCAGTGCTCTCCGACTCCCAGTTCGAGCGGCTCAAGCGCGAACTCACCGATACCTATCAGGGCGCGGCCAATGCCGGGCGGCCGTTGTTGCTCGAAGGCGGGCTCGACTGGAAGGCGATGTCGCTGACGCCGAAGGACATGGATTTTCTGGAAGCCAAGAACGCAGCCGCGCGCGAAATCGCGCTGGCCTTCGGCGTGCCGCCGATGCTGCTCGGCATTCCCGGCGACAACACCTATGCGAATTTCCAGGAAGCCAACCGCGCGCTGTGGCGGCAGACGATCCTGCCGCTCGCGTCCCGCGTCGGCCACGCGCTGGCGCAGTGGTTGGCGCCGCAGTTCGGCAACGAACTGCGGCTCGTTGTCGACACCGACCGCATCGAGGCGCTGGTTTCCGACCGGAACGCGTTGTGGGACCGCATCGCGCGCGCGCAGTTCCTCACGCTCAACGAAAAGCGCGAGGCGGCGGGCTACGTGCCTGTTGATGGTGGGGATAGATTTGAGTGAATGCGGGAACCCACACCGGGAGCGTTGCAAAATCGAAAGAGGCGATTACCTTTCATTTATCGTCAACAACGAAAGGAGGTGGTCCAGTGTTTCATTCCAAGCGCTGTCACCTCGCTGAGGCCGCCCGCTAAACTCAATTGAGTTTCGGACAGGGCGGTTCTCCCGCCTGGTTCAGCGAGATTCGGAAGAGAAGGCGCATCGAGCGAAAGTTCGATGCGCCTTTTTCGTCTCCGGGATTGGCGATTCAAATGAATGATCTTGTCCGCACCTTTGCCGAGCGCGGTGATCTCGCGCATCTGGCGCTGTTTCTATGGGCCGTGGCGGCGAGCGCCGCCTTTCTTTTCACGCTGCGTGAACTCGCGGCCGCTTTGAGGCGGTTCGATGATTTCGTGCGCGAACTGTCTCTTTTCAACCGGCGGGCACGCCGCCGCAAACCGATGGATTAGATGATGGACGAATTGCATACGGTGATTCAATCGATCAGCGGCGGGACGAAAGCTAGACCTGCGCACCTCACGGTGTTCCGCGAATTCCTCGCACATCTTGAAAAGATACAGCACAAGGCGCCGCGCGCACCTGTGAGGGCCGTCACCAAACCGACCAAGCGCAAGCCACGCGTGAAGTAGCGCGCCGCACCTCAGTTCATCCTACCGATTTCTTTTCCAACTTGCATTCTGCGAGAACGCCCATGCATGCGCCACTGCCATCCGCTTCGCGCGTTTCGTTCACTGGCGACGGCGCGGTGGAAGGTTACGCCAGGCTGTTCGGCGAGGTCGATCAGGCGCGCGACATGGTGATGCCGGGCGCGTTCACGCAAACGCTGCAGCATCGCGGGTTGCGACGCATTCCGATGCTGTTCCAGCACGACCCGTCCGAACCTGTCGGCATCTGGCTCGAGCTGCGTGAGGACATGCGCGGGCTGTGGGCGAGGGGGCGTCTCATTCCCGAAGTAGCGCGCGGACGCGAACTGATGGCGCTGGTGCGTGAAGGCGCGATCGACGGGCTATCGATCGGCTACCGCACCGTGCGCGGGCGGATCGATCCGAAAACCCGCATTCGCAGACTTTACCAGGTCGATCTCTGGGAAGTGTCCATCGTCACCTTTCCGCTGCTCACAGGTGCGCGCGTCCATGCGGTGAAGGGACGTGCGCGGCCCAAACGTTTTTCAACCTCTTCATGAAGGAGAACCATATGGATTACGACATTCAAGACCACGCGCCGGAGCATAAATCCGGCATCGCTCCCGCCGCGCGCAGCGAGCACGACCAGATCATGCAGATGTTCGAGGAATTCAAGGCGGCGAACGACGAGCGCCTGGCTTCCCTCGGACGCCGCGCCGACGTGCTGCTGGAGGAGAAGGTCGACCGCATCAACGGCGCGCTCGACGCGCAGATGAAACGGATCGACGAACTGGCGCTCAAATCGGCGCGGCCTTCGCTGGACGGCAGCCGCGTGAGCCACACCGACAACACCGCGCGCGAACACAAGAGTGCGTTCGATGCTTATGTCCGCTCCGGCGAGGCGTCGGCCTTGCGCCAGATCGAGACCAAGGCGATGTCGGCGGGAAGTAGTACAGATGGCGGCTACCTCGTGCCGTCCGAACTCGAACGCGAGATCGGCGAACGTCTCGCGGCGATTTCGCCGATCCGCGCCATCGCATCCGTGCGCGAGATTTCCGGCGGCGTCTACAAGAAGCCGTTCATGACCGCGGGTCCCGCGACCGGCTGGGTGGGCGAGACGGATTCGCGCACGCAGACCACGTCGCCCACGCTCGACGCGTTGTCGTTTCCCGCCATGGAGCTTTACGCCATGCCGGCGGCGACCGCGACACTGCTCGACGACTCTGCCGTGAACATCGACGACTGGATCGCCTCGGAGGTGGAGCTGACCTTCGTGGTGCAGGAAGGCGCGGCCTTCGTCAACGGCGACGGCAGCAGCAAGCCGAAGGGCTTTCTGCAATACGACACAGTGGCGAACGCCTCATGGGCCTGGGGCAAGCTCGGTTATGTCGCGAGCGGCAACGCAGGCGCGTTTCCAGCCAGCAATCCGTCCGACGTGCTGGTCGATACGATTTACGCGCTGAAGGCGGGCTACCGGCAGAACGGCACCTTCGTGATGAACCGCAAGACGCAGGCCGCGATCCGCAAGTTCAAGGATTCGGGCGGCGCGTATCTGTGGCAGCCGCCGGCACAAGCGGGCGGGCGTGCCTCGCTGATGACGTTCCCGCTGGTGGAAGCGGAGGACATGCCGGACATCGCGGCGAACTCGCTGTCGATCGCGTTCGGCGACTTCAAACGCGGCTACCTGATCGTCGACCGGCTCGGCGTGCGGGTACTACGCGACCCGTATTCCGCAAAACCTTACGTGCTGTTCTACACCACCAAGCGCGTCGGTGGCGGCGTCCAGGACTTCGACGCCATCAAGCTGGTGAAATTCGCCGCGAGCTGAGGTGCCCCATTCAGTGGCCGGCTTGTCTGCGTGTTGCAGGCGGGTCGGCCCGCGCTTAACCAGTCGTTCACTTCTGGCGTCATAATGTTACCGATTATGGCGGTTTGGGCCGTGGATGCCGGCTGCCAGTTTCGAGGTGGTGCGTGGTTCAGAACAGACGTTTCGCGCGTGTCAAACCTTCGGGGCGTATTTCAAGCTCCGGCAAGATTGCGATTGATGCGAAGTCGCCGCTGATCGATTGCTTCATCATTGATTATGGCGCGGGCGGCGTGTGCCTGCAGGTCAATCCCGGCGTGGTGTTGCCGAAGCGCTTTGAATTGATCCACGGCGCCATCAAGAAGAAGTGCCGCGTCGCCTGGACCAACGGTCGAAAGATCGGGGTCGCGTTTCAGTAGATACCGGCTCTGTGATTGCACATCGGTTTGTCTCACTTCATAGCGCACACAAAAAGAAATGGCCCCAATGAAGGGGCCATTTGTTTTAATAGTCTCGACGATGCTCCTTGATCACCACCGTCTTATGGCCGTAGCCGCGATCATGGTGCCAGCCATGATGCCAGCCGCGATCCATGTGATGGTGGTGGTAGCCTTTCTTGATCACGACGGTTTCCGCCGAGGCAATGGTCGGTGCTGCAATAACCAGCGCAACAAGCGCTGCGAACGCGAAAGAAATTTTCTTCATATCAAGTCCTCCTCCATTCAGTGGAGGGTGAACCTGCCATCGATGATGACGTTCCGGCGCATCGCTCATAATTTTCTGAATGCTTGTTCAGAAAACTTCGTGTTTACAGGGCTTTTATACGGAACGACTTTTCGAATTCAGATAACTGGTCGGTACAAGATATAAATTGCTGTTCTCTGAGAGGAGGAGTGCTCCAGATGCGCATCATGGTTTTCGTATCTTTTGTCCTTGCTGCACTGGCAAACCTATCCCCGTGTTTCGCACGTGGTGGCGCGCCGAACCTGATGGACTCGCCCGGCTATCAGCGCAGGCTTCAGGAATCGCGGCAGCAGTTGCAGACGCAGCCCGCGCCGGCGCAACCCGTCGTTCATCACAAGAAAAATCGCAGGCCCCATAACTGACGGGATCGGCCGCAGCGCATGAAAAGCGGGCTAAAACCGGCCTCCGACATCGACGCCGACATAACCGCCGATCCGAACACATGTGTCGCTACCGGGCGCGCGGACGAAGCCCGCGCCATACTGCGCGCATGGATTGTGCGAAGATGAGCGCGGTGCGAGCGTTGTCGCAGCTTCCGGCGCGGGATGTTTTCGCGGCTTGTGCTTCTGCTGTTGCGCGAAGGCGCCGTCTGCCCATGGCAGCGCGAAAAGCACTGACAATGATAGAACAACAAACGATTTGCGCGGCATCAACGGTCTCCGCCCGGTGAGCGTGTCGTGCGGGGCTGTCAAAACGTGGCACCCCAGCTTCGGGCCGTCTGCACGACCCAGTCTTTATATAGTGTCAGTGGCGTCACGCCGGTCATACCGCCGCAGCCGTTGGTGAAGTTCGGTCCGGTGGACCAGCTTACCACGCCCGCGACGACGCTACGTCCACCCTGGTTTTCGAGCATCGGCGCGCCGGAATCACCGGTGCAGCCGCCCATGCCCGCGCGCTTGTTCTGCGTCAGCGGATCGGTGAGGCGGATCTGCAACGTGCCGGGCTTGCCGGTGACGGTGAGGGAAGCCGCGCGCGCGGTGCCGACATCGTTGCCGCCGGGCGCACTGGAGCCGATGCCCGCGATGGCGAACATCGCGCCCGGCACCACAGGCAGGTTCGGCGTGCCGAGCGCCACCGGCGTCTTGCCCGGCATCGGCGCGGGCAATTGCACCAGTGCGATATCGGCGGTGGCGCGATGCGCGGCCATCGCCTGAGCGCTGTAGAGCGGATGCGTCAACGCCTTGCGTGGCGTGACGAGGCGCGGCGGCTGCGAGGAATAATCGACGAGACGCAGCGATGCGCTCGATGTCACGCAATGCGCGGCAGTGAGCACCACTGTCGGCGCGATCACCGCGCCCGTGCAGACAACGCCATTTGGTCCGATCACGGTGACGAGCGACTGCGCGATCGTAGCGCTCGGCGCAGAGCGACTGCCGGTGATGGCATGCGCGGGAAGCGCAAGCGCAAACGTCAGGATGAAAGCGAGGGGGAGGCGAAGCGGCGTCATGCCCGCAGCTTGAGCCCACGCGCAAGGGTTTTGTCAACTGAAAGAGAAGTGAGCCGATGGCCGCCATTCTTCTGACTCCGCCGGAGGCCGAGCCGATCTCGGTGTCTGACGCAAAAGCATATCTGCGCGTCGAGACCGACGACGATGACGTGCTGATCGCAAGCTTGATCGCGGCGGCGCGCAGCCATGTCGAGGCGCTCGGCCGTTGCGCGTTGCTGACGCAGACGTGGCGACTGGTGCTGGATGGCTGGCCGCCGGACCGGCGTATCAAACCGAAACTGGGGCCGCTGTCTGCGGTGACTGACGCGCGCGTCTATGACGAAGTGGGCGCGGCGCACACGATCGATCCGGAAAACTTCGTGCTCGATGCAGCGCAGAACCTGATCGCGGTACGCGCCTGTTCGTTGCAGCAACCGGGACGCACTGCCGCGGGAATCGAGATCGACGTGGTGGCGGGATTTGGCGATGCCGGTAGCGACGTGCCACCCGCATTGATGCAGGCGCTGCGGATGCTGATCGCACACTGGTACGACAATCGCGGGATGATCGCCATCGGCGCGAGCATCGCGGTGATGCCGCCGAGCGTCAACGCGCTGATCGCCTCCCATCGGGTGTTGTCGCTATGATCGATCCGGGACAATTACGAACGCGGCTGGTGTTGCAGCAGCCGATCGAGACGCCGGACGACCAAGGCGGCGTGACGCGTGTCTGGTCGTCTTACGGCAACGCCTGGGCGAAAGTTGTGCCGCTGGTCGCGCAGCCGGGCGTGGACGCCGATGCAAACGGCGCGACGCAGAATTATCGCATCACCATGCGTGCGAATTTCAGTCTCACACTGCAGCACCGGCTGGTGGAGGGTTCGAAAGTCTATCGCATCGCTGCGATCCGGGACTCGGACGACTGCCGCCTCATCGAGATCGACGCGCAGTTGCGCGTTGAATGACGTAACGCCATCAGGACCATCGATATGACTCCAGCCAACGTGGCGCTGCGCGCCGCCATTCACGTCGCTTTGCGTAGTGATACCGGGCTCACGGCAATGCTTGGCGGCAACCGCATCTATGACGAGCCGCCGCGCAATGCCGCCTTTCCCTACGTGACGCTCGGCGAGGCGCGCCTGATCGATTCCTCCGGCGACGGCGCTGAGACGCAAGAACATCAATTGACGCTGCATGCCTGGTCGCGGCAGGGCGGGCACCGCGAGGCGCACATGATCGCGGGTGCGCTGCTGCAGGCGCTGGATGATGCGCCATTGCCGCTGGAAGAAAACCGGCTTGTCAATCTGCGCTTCGCGCTGGCCGACATCCGCCGCGAGAACGACGGCAAGACCTATCATGCACTGGTGCGCTTCCGCGCGGTGACGGAGCCGGTGGCCTGATCGACAACATCGAACATCTAGGAGACGCCATGGGCGCGCAAAAGGGCAAGGATCTGCTCCTGAAAATGAATGACGGCACGGCGTTCGTGACGGTCGCGGGGCTGCGGAGCCGCAAGATCGCGTTCAATGCCGAGACGGTGGACGTGACGCATGCGGAGTCGGCGGACCGCTGGCGCGAATTGCTGGAAGGCGCGGGCGTCAAGCGCGCATCGATTTCCGGGCGTGGCCTGTTCAAGGATGCAGCTTCGGATGCGCTGGTGCGGCAATTTTTCTTCGACGGCGCGATCAATGCATGCCAGGTGGTGGTGCCGGATTTCGGCACCATCGAAGGGCCGTTCCAGATCTCCAGCCTGGAGTTTTCCGGCGAGCACAATGGCGAGGTGACGTTCGACATCGGGTTGGAATCCGCTGGCGCGCTGACCTTCACCGCACTGTAGGAGGTGGTCGATGGCGAATTCCCATCGAGGCGAGATCGCCGCCGAACTCGGTGGCAGGCCGCGCACGCTGGTGCTGACGCTCGGCGCGCTTGCCGAACTCGAAAGCGCGTTCGGCGCTGACGATCTGATGGCACTGGCGGAACGCTTCGGCACCGGCCGACTATCGGCGCGCGATCTTGTTCGCATCATCGCGGCCGGGCTGCGGGGTGCGGGCGAGACGATTTCCGACGACGAGGTGGCCGCGTTGCGGGTCGAGGGTGGGGTAACGAGCTATGTCCGCATTTCCGCCGATCTGATTGCCGCGACTTTCGAGGAGGCGTGAGCGATGAAGCCGTTTCCCTGGGCTGATGCGGTCGGGTTCGGGCTTGGCGTGTTGCGCCTTGCGCCCGCGCAGTTTTGGGCGATGACGCCGCGCGAACTGGCCTTCGCCATCCGTGCCGTTCGCGGAGCGGTCACTGAACCGATTGACCGCGCGGCGCTCGATGAATTGATGACGCAATTTCCGGATCGCGCGGAGCCTCGACCATGAGCGATACATTCAACAGCCTTGAGAGCACGTCGCAACTCGCCGACGGCCTGACGCTGCGGGTGCGCGACCTCGAACTGTCCGCGAATGCGTTCTCACGGGCGATGACGAATGCGTTCGCTGTTTCCGTTACCGGCGGCAGACAGTTCGATGACGTGCTGAAATCGCTGGCGCTGCGGCTCTCCAGCCTGTCGCTCAATCTGGCGCTGAAGCCGGTTCAGAATTCCATCGCCGGCGGAATCGAAAACCTGCTCTCGGGGCTCACAGGAATGGGGACATCCGCCAGCACAGCGGTTGCAGCAGCGAGCGGCGCAGTGAAGCCGTTTGCGTCCGGCGGCGTGATCGGCACCCCGACTTACTTTCCGCTGATGCAAGGCGGCGTCGGTCTTGCGGGCGAAGCGGGGCCGGAAGCGATCATGCCGCTGAAGCGCGGGCCGGACGGACGGCTCGGTGTCGCGGGGGCGGGCGGCGGCGTCAACAACATCACGGTGCAGATCGCGACGCCGGACCCGGGAAGTTTCCGCCGCTCGGAGAGTTACATCACCGGCCAGATCGCGCGTGCTGTCGCGCGCGGTCAGCGCAGCCTGTGAACATTCACTATCGCTGCCAAGGCGCGGAGAACTCGATGACATCCTTCCACGAAATTCTGTTTCCGCTCGACATCTCGCTGAAAAGCGCGGGCGGGCCAGAGCGCCGCACGGAAATCGTCGCGTTCGGCTCGGGGCGGGAGCAGCGCAACGCGCGCTGGGCGCATTCGCGCAGGCGCTACGATGCTGGCTACGGCGTCAAGACGCTCGCCGCCTTGCAGGAGGTGGTGGCCTTTTTCGAGGAGCGTCGCGGACAGCTCTATGGTTTTCGCTGGCGTGACCGGCTCGATCATTCCTCCGCAACCGATGCAGCCGCGCCATCGCCACTCGACCAGATGCTGGGAACCGGCGACGGCGCGCAGACGCAGTTTCAGCTCACGAAGATTTACGGCTCCAGCTACGCGCCTTATGCGCGGCCGATCGGGAAGCCGGTGCCGGGCAGCGTACGCGTCGCGGTGGCGGGCGTGGAGGTGGCGGCGGACATTGACTTCACCTGCGATTCAGCAACCGGGATCGTCACGTTCCTGCCGGGACATAGTCCACCATCAGGCGCAGCGGTGACGGCAGGCTTCCTGTTCGACGTGCCGGTGCGGTTCGATACCGATTATCTCGAAGTCGATCTGTCGGCGTTCGCCGCAGGCGCCATTCCGAAAATTCCGCTCGTGGAGATCAAGCCATGAGAGAAATTCCACCCGTGCTGCAGGCGAGGCTCGACACCGGCATCACCACGCTCGCCCGATGCTGGATAGTGATGCGCCGTGATGGCTTGACGCAGGGCTTTACCGATCACGATGGCGATCTGGTCATTGAAGGCGTGACCTGCCGGGCCGGCACGGGTTTCGGCGCATCGGAGGCGACCAGCCGCTTCGATCTGTCGATCGACGGTGCGGAGATTTCCGGCGCGCTTGCGTCTGACTCGTTGACGGAGGCTGATCTTGCTGCCGGACGCTTCGATGCCGCGCAAGTCGATACCTGGCTGGTGGACTGGAGCGATGTGACGCTCCGAGTGTTGCTGTCGCGCTCGACGCTCGGCGAAGTGAAGCGTGAAGGCGAAGCGTTCAGCGCCGAGCTGCGCGGTCTCGCCGACAAGCTCTCGCAGGAGACCGGGCGGCTCTACACCGCGCGCTGCTCCGCCGACTTCGGCGATGCGCGCTGCAAGGTCGCGCTCGCGGCGGCTGGCTTGAATGGCGCAGGCACCGTGTCGCGTTTGTTGGGTGCTTCCATTATTGCGGCTGATGGTCTCGGCTATTTCGCCGAGGGGGTGTTCACGGCCGGATGCCTGACTTGGACGAGCGGCGTCAATGCTGGCCTCGCGGTCGAGATCAAGGAGCATCGGATGGCCGGTAGCGAGGTGCGACTCTCGCTGTGGCAGGCGATGAGCGAGGCTCTTGCCGTCGGCGATGCTTTCACCATCACAGCCGGATGCGACAAGCGTTTCGAGACATGCCGTGACCGCTTTGCCAACGGCGAGAACTTTCGTGGCTTTCCGCATATCCCCGGCAACGATTTCGTCATCGCGGGCGCGGATGCGTCCGCCAACAATGATGGCGGCTCGCTCGCTTCCTGAGGTGTAAACCATGGCTTCTCTTGTGACCCGCGCCGCCATCGTTGCGGAGGCGCGGAGCTGGCTCGGTACGCGCTATCGCCATCAGGCGTCGCTGAAGCATGTCGGCTGCGATTGTCTTGGGCTCGTGCGTGGCGTCTGGCGCAACTGCATCGGCGATGAGCCCGAGCTGCCACCGCCTTACGCGCCGGATTGGGCCGAGGCGCATGGCGAGGAAACACTGGCGCAGGCGGCGATGCGGCATCTCGTGAGAGTCGAAGCATCTGAGATCGGCGCGGGCGACGTGCTGCTGTTTCGCTGGCGCGAGGGCCTCATTGCCAAGCATGTCGCGATCGCGAGCGGCGAGGGAACCATGATCCACGCCCATGACGGCGCGGCTGTTTGCGAAGTGGCGCTGACGCCGTGGTGGCAGCGGCACCTTGCCTATGCGTTTCGCTTTCCGGGAGTCATCGAATAATGGCGGCGCTGGTTCTTTCCGTCGCGGGCGGCGCGGCCGGTGCCGTGTTCGGCCCAGTGGGCGCCATTGCCGGGCGCATCGTCGGCGCGCTCGCAGGCAACATGATCGATCAGGCGCTGCTCGGTTCGACCGCGCGCAGCATCACCGGCCCAAGGCTCGCCGATCTCGATGTGATGGCCTCGACCGAAGGCGCGCCCATCCCGCGATTGTACGGCCGCGCGCGGTTGTCGGGGCAGGTGATCTGGGCGACGCGACTGGAGGAAGTTGTTTCCACCAGCAGCCAGAGCGCGGGCGGCAAGGGCGGCATTGGCGGCGCGACGGCGACGACGACCACCACGACCTATTCCTATTTCGCCAATTTCGCCGTCGGCCTGTGTGAAGGCGAGATCGGCAGCGTCGGCCGTATCTGGGCCGATGGCGATCTGCTCGACACTTCGACGCTGGTGTTGCGTGTGCATCGCGGCAGCGAGGATCAGGCGCCGGACGATCTGATCGTGGCGAAGGAAGGCGCGGCGAATGCGCCCGCCTATCGCGGGCTTGCTTATGTGGTGTTCGAGCGATTGCCGTTGGCGCAATTCGGCAACCGCATTCCGCAACTGTCGTTCGAGATCGTGCGACCGGTCGGCGAGCTTGAGCGCATGACGCGCGCGGTGACGCTCATTCCGGGCTCCACCGAATTCGGTTACGAGACCTCCGCGGTCGTTCGTGTGCTCGGTCCTGGTCAGTCGGCGCCGGAAAACCGTCACGTCACCACGGCCACCTCTGATGTGATGGCATCGCTCGACGATCTGCAGGCGACGTGTCCAAACCTCGAGCGTGTCGCCATTGTGGTCGCATGGTTCGGCAGCGATCTGCGCGCGGGTGCATGCAAGATCAGGCCCGGCATCGACAATGCGATCAAGGTGACATCCGGCAGCACATGGTCGGTTGCGGGTGTGACGCGGCCAAACGCCTATCTCGTTTCAAGCGTCGACGGCGTTCCGTCCTATGGCGGTACGCCATCCGACGACAGCATCCGGCATCTGATCGGGGAACTGAAGGCGCGCGGTCTCAAGGTGACGCTGTATCCGTTCCTGATGATGGACATTCCGCCCGGTAATGCGCTGCCCGATCCCTGGATCGGCGCGCCCACGCAGCCAGCCTATCCGTGGCGCGGACACATCACTTGCGATCCCGCGCCCGGCGTGAGCGGTTCGCCGCAGGGGACTGCAGCGGCAACCGACCAGGTTGCGCAATTCTTCTCCGGCGGCGGAGCCAGTGGCTGGAATTATCGGCGGATGATCCTGCATTACGCATCGCTGGCGGAATCTTGCGGCGGCGTGGATGCGTTTCTGATCGGCTCCGAACTGAAGGCGCTGACGCGGGTGAGCTCCGGCGCGGGTGTCTATCCGGTGGTGACGGCGCTCGCCACGTTGGCGGCGGACGTGAAGGCGATCGTCGGGCCGTCGACGCTTGTGACATACGGCGCGGACTGGACCGAATACGGAGCGGACGTGGTGACGCCGGATGCTTCCGAGGTGCGCTTTCCGCTGGATGCGCTATGGGCATCGCCCGCCATCGATGCGGTCGGCATCGACTACTATGCGCCGCTGTCTGACTGGCGCGACGAGGCCGGACATCTCGACGCGGCGGATGCTTCGACGATCTACGATCGTGGCTATCTCAAAAGCCGCCTGCAAAGCGGCGAGGCTTATGACTGGTACTACGCGGACGATACCGCACGTGTCGCACAGGCGCGCAGTCCCATCACCGACGGTCTCGGAAAGCCGTGGACGTTTCGCGCCAAGGATATCTGGAACTGGTGGCGCAATGCTCATTACGAGCGGGTGGGCGGCGTGGAGCTCGGTGCACCGACTGCGTGGCTCCCGTGCAGCAAGCCGATCTGGCTGACCGAGATCGGCTGCCCGGCGGTGGACAAGGGCGCGAACCAGCCGAGCGTGTTTCCTGATGCGAAGTCATCCGATGGTAATGTCCCATATTTCTCGAACGGCCAGCGCGATGACCTGATCCAGCGTCGCATGCTCGAGGCGATGCTCGGCGCGTTCGACTCTGCGTTCGGCGGCGACGATACCCACAATCCTGTTTCGCCTGTCTATGGCGGACGGATGATCGATATCTCCGGCATCCATCTGTGGACCTGGGACGCCCGGCCTTATCCGGTGTTTCCGCTCGCGAGTGATGTCTGGAATGATGCGCCGAACTGGCAGACCGGACACTGGCTGACCGGACGTCTCGGTGGCGCACCGCTCGATGCGACTGTGGCAGCGATTCTGAGCGATGCATCTGTCGAGGGTGTCGATGCGTCCGCGTTGCGCGACGGTTGCGACGGCTATGTCGTCGACCGGCCGATGACGCTGCGGGCGATGATCGAGCCGCTGACCGCGGCCTATGCGTTCGATGCGACAGCGGTAGGAGCCGATCTCGTGTTCGTAGCGCGCGGCGGCGCGCCGGTGATGGAGATTTCGGAAGATGATCTCGTCGATTCGGGGAAGGACGCACTGGCGGTGCTGACACGCGCGCAGGAGACGGAGCTGCCGCGCGAGGTGAGTTTCGGCTACACCGACGCTTCGGTGGATTACCGCCGCGCGGCCGTCACGTCGCGGCGACTGGTTGGCGGCGCGAACCGGGCGTTGCATTCGGATCTTGCCGTCGTCACCAGCGATGCTGCCGCCACACGTCGTGCGGATATCTGGCTGCAGGACCTCTGGGCCGGGCGGGAGAGCATTTCGTTCGCGCTCGGCATGGATCATCTCACCTTGATGCCGGGCGATGTCGTCGGCGTCACGATCAAGGGCAGGCGGCGGGTTTATGAGGTGAGCGAACTGATCGATACCGAGCAGCGGCAGGCCCGTGCGCGTAGCATCGATCCCGATATTTTCAACGTGCCGCTGCCGTTGCCGCGCCTGAGCACGCCGACGATCCCGCCGGCGCTCGGCCCGGTGCAGGCACTCGCGCTCGATCTGCCGATGCTGGACTTATCCGACCCGCCGGTGCTGACGCGCCTTGCGGTGTTCGCAAGCCCGTGGCCCGGTTCGGTCACGGTGTGGCGTTCATCGGACGGTCTGAGCTTCGAGCGCGCGGCGACGGCCTACGTCCCTTCCGTGCTGGGTGAGACGCTCGATGCATTGCCGGCTGGTCCGGTCGCCTGCTGGGATCGCGGCAGCGAGGTGCGCGTGCGGCTTTATGGCGGTGCTCTGACGTCGCTGGCCGATGCCAATGTGCTCAACGGCGCCAATGCGGCGGCGGTGATGAACGCGGACGGCGCATGGGAGGTGATCCAGTTCGCGCAGGCCGAACTTGTCGATGACAAGATCTATCGGTTGAGTCGGTTGCTGCGCGGGCAGGCTGGGAGCGAATATGCGATTGCCGCGCCGTTGCCTGCGGGGGCACCTTTCGTGCTGCTCGACGATCATCTGATCGAGATCGCGCGTGGCATCGGCGCGCTGGATCGGTCGGTCGATCTTCGGATCGTCGCCACAGGGCGCAGTCATGACGACCCGTCCGCGCTTGCGATGACGCTGGTGCCGCAGCCGGCGGCGTTGATGCCGCTTGCGCCGGTGCATCTGTGCGCCACGCGGGAAAGTGGCGGCAACATCGCGATGTCCTGGATCAGGCGCACCCGCAAGGACGGCGACGCCTGGGGCGTCGAGGTGCCGCTCGGCGAGGATGCTGAGGCCTACGAGATCGACATCATGTCGGGCAGCACCGTGAAGCGCTCGCTTTCGGTGAATGTGCCCGCTGCAACATATGCCGCGTCGGATGAAGCCGCCGATTTCGGCGGGCCGCAGACAAGCCTCACCATTCGGGTCTTCCAGCTTTCCAGTACGGTTGGCCGCGGCCATCCCGCGGAATCCACCTTCGCACTTTGAGGTCATATGACAGAGACAACCAATCTTGGCCTGCCATTCATCGATGGCAGCCAGGCGCAGAAACATGTCACGCATAACGAGGCATTGCGGATTCTGGACGATGCGATCCAGATCGCGGTGCGCGAGACCACGCTCGTCCTGCCGCCAGCGTCGCCCATTGATGGCGAGCGGCATATCGTTGCGAATGGGGCAGGCGGCGCGTGGGTTGGGCATGGTAAGGCGGTGGCGACGTGGGAGACCAATGCGTGGCGTTTTCTCATGCCGAAAGCCGGATGGTGCGTTTGGTCAATCGCAGATGATGCGTTGCTGGTGTTCGACGGCAGCAACTGGATTCCGGTGACGGTCGCAGGCGGGGCCGCTTTTTCATCCGACAATCTGCCGCATCTCGGTATCAACACGGCCGCAGTCGAGACAAACCGCCTCACCGTTCGTTCGGACGACGTGCTGTTTCATGCGATCGACTCAGATGATGACGGTACCGGCGACATCCGGTTGCAACTGTCGAAAGAGACGGCGGAGAATACGGCCTCGGTGGTGTTCGCCAATGCGTTCTCCGGTCGCGCCGAATTCGGCCTCACGGGCGACGACGATTTCCATCTCAAGGTGAGCGCGGATGGGACCGCGTGGCGCGACGCGCTGAGGTTTGAGCGGACGACGGGGCGGGTTTCTTTTCCATCGGGCGGCGCACGCGAGCTTCTCACCGCCAACCGCATCTATTACGTGTCCACGACTGGAAGTGACAGCAACAACGGTCTCTCGTCGAGTGAGCCGTTCCTGACCATCGCGAAAGCGCTCACTGTCGCACTCAATACGCTTGATTTTGTCGGCTTTACCGTCACCATCCAACTCGCTGATGGAAGTTATACCGGCTCATCGGTTGCGATCGGTGCCGGCGTCGGCGTGATCTCGCCGTCCAGCCTGGTCATTCGCGGAAACAGCACGACGCCGGCCAATGTGAAGGTGACGGGGACGGCCACGACGTTCGCCGCGCAGAGTGCGAACGCAATTTGCACCGTTCTCGACATGGAGATTTCATCGTCGTCTGGTTCGTGCCTCGCCGCGGCGGCAGGAGGACAGATTTACTTTGGCAATGTCAGGTTCGGCACCGCTCCCGGCGGCCAGGTCACCGTCACGGAAGGCGGCGTTGTCCAGGCTGTCGGAGATTATGCGATCATCGCCGGATCATCCTATCATGCCCAGGTTGCCGGCGGTCTATTCCGTAACCAGGGAAGAGCCGTGACGCTCTCAGGTGCGCCTGCATTCACCAATGCATTTATCGGATGTAGCCGCTGCGGTTCGGCTATCGCGTTCGGAAGCACATACGCCGGTTCGGCGACAGGCAAGCCATATGACGTCAATACAAACGGCGTTCTGCTTACGTTTGGCGGAGCGTTGCCGGGAAATGCATCCGGCACGACGGCATCGGGAGGGCAGGTCGGATGACGCAGTCTCACCCGTGCGCTGGGTATTGGATACTTGTTGAGCGAGACTGACGAGGTAATTGGAAAAGCAAAGCTCGGGATATAAGATTAGCAGGAATCTCAAAATTCATTCAGCCGTACTTCATTTGAAAAGAGATTATGGGCGTTATTTTCGAGCGATTGGCTCATTTGGTACGGCCTTCGATCCGAATTCGACTCATTATGGCGGCGACGTCAGTCGGATTCCAGGCTGCTTTCCGCGAAGAGGTGCTGATCGAGTGGCTTCAGACGCAGGGTTATGATGCTATCGCGTTTCGCTGCTATCCTCATGATATCCCAAAGCCTCAGGATACAGGTTTAATCAGGCATTTCCCGTCGGACGGGCCGGTTGCCTATGACCAGCTATCAACGTCTGCAGCTCTCACCCAAGAAGCAATTGCGGACAAACCAGATATCGTTGTCATTCGTGCCGCAGACTACGCGGTATGTCATGCGACAGTCGAAGCGCTGCCTGAAACGACTCCCGTCATTCTTATTTGCGGTGGGGAATCACGGCATCCGGCTATTGATCAAAGGGTTGATTATGTTCTGCAGGAATACGAAGGGCAGGCCGATCCAAGCGTATTCCCGAGACTAAAAGGGATCTCGGTCTTCCCTAAATTCGTCAATTGGTCCGCCGTCGAAACGGCGAAAGACAAATCGAAGGTCTACGATATCGTCAATGTGGGGTCGTTCGAGGGTCGAAAAAATCATACAGCCTTGCTGTCGTTAGGTGAGAAATTCAGGTGCTGCTTCGTTGGAAGCGGTCCTCTGAAATCCGAGATTGAGGCGCAAGCGGCGTCTCTGAATTCGAAGAATTTTGATTTTGTAGGCCAGTGCTCAGGTCCTGACGTTTATCAGCACATCGCCAGTTCGCGAATTATGGTTCACCCCTCGACTTATGAAGGTTTCCCCCGAGTTTTTGCGGAATCGCTGGCGATGGGTGTGCCTGTTGTGGCGCTCAAGTCGACCTTTTCCCGCGTTGCTCCTGTTCCGGGCATCTTTCTGACGGAGATCGAGGAGTTGCCGACGACGGTAGATCGTCTTCTCTCCAGAAGTGAGGGCGACACGGCAATTGAAGACGCGGCGAGAGCATATGCGGTTGCGCATTATCAGACGGCACGCATTTTTGATGTGTTTTTGCAGGCGGTAAAAGAGGTCAAACCACGGCGTTTGTGGTGGCCGCACCCGTTCACGTCGGCGCGACGAGAGCGACTGTTGTTACGCTGGCGTGATGGCTTCCTTGGGTGAAGAAGCTTCTCGAAGTCTTTGTGCCAGCTTGCGACCAAGCAGCATCCCCGGCTTTTCGACTGTCACATTCACTATTGCGGAAATCGCAATGGAGACTGGAATAAACGGGATCAGCGCGACGACCATCTGACCGTTCGTCAGTGATGCGCTGAACCTTGTGATGATCCACATTGTCAGCCCGAGCACGATGATGTGGACTAGGTAAATCGAATAAGACAGGCTACCGAGATATCTCGCCGGTTTGTTCGAAAAGATTGCGTCGAATATCTTCAAACTCCGGCGGCTGACAAGGCACGTATAGAAAATTCCCCATACGATGATCGGGCTTGGGTTCAGATAAAGAAGAGCCATCATCGATATGGCCAGGGCCATTTTTGGTGCCCACGATGCTTCCGGTTTTTCGATCGAGAGGCGCGAGGTGATGCCGATCAGGAAGTATCCGCATGCGCCGACAATGGTCGAGTAGCGGTAGTAATGGCCGAACACGCCGCGATCGTATGCAAACATCAATGTTGCGCAGATCAGAAGAAGGAAAATCGAACCGTTTGGCTTGCGCGCAAGCCAGATAGCGGCCGGCGCCGACAGATAGAACTGCCATTCGAGCGAAGTGCTCCATGCTGTCCCGACAAATGATCCGTCCGAGCCGGGCAGAAATTTGTCCGGTATTGCTCCATGAAGCATGGATGCGTGGGCAAGAATGTGAACTGTCGGGTTCGCATAAATGCTGGCTTCGCGGTTCTTTAAAAGATCGGCGATCCCAATCGTTCCCGGAGCCTTTGTAAGTGCATCAATGAACAGATCGTAGGTGAGCCAACCAAACAAACAGGCGATGACCAGGACGGGCCAGAGGCGAAAGAAGCGCCGCGTAATGTAAGGAAGGTACGGTTCGGGCCGCTCGATCATCATGTGAGTGATGACGAAACCACTCAGGATGATGAATACGTCTACAGCCTTCGTTGCCCCCGTAAACAGCGCAACAGGTCTCGATAGGGTAATTCCGGAGTATCCAATGAGGTGGCCGACCAGCACCCAGAGCGCGAGATAACCGCGCAGTCCTTCAATTTGGTCAAATCGCTTCATTTGCCGAGAGTTCGCCCTAGATTCGAAAACCGTACCGCCGACCACGGAAAATACCAACATTCAATAAGGAGGCACACTGGCCTGTTCCGCTCTTATCGGAACCGCGCGCGGGTAGGCTGCGACATCCATGGAATTGCATTCGGTGGGCATCGGCGTTTATTTAGAACCTATAGTTTATCCACAACGACACAGTTTTTTGCATGACCGAGATTGCGCCGCTCCCGGTTTACCTGGAGGAATGGACTCCTCGCCGTATTACAGTCCGCGTTGACAAAGGCTCGGCAGAGAACAGCTTTTATTTTCAGTCTCCTGCGGATTTATGGCCGTCGGCTCCACCTGCAACGCTGGATTTTGCAGCGGTCGCTCTTGCTCAGTTCGCTTCATCGCAAGGTCGCGACTTACATATTCATGGGCTGATGACCCGCACCCAGGCGCGGAATTTGGAGCGCTTCATCGAGATTTGGTCGGTGTGGCGTCCGGATCGGTACAGGCCGATCAATGTCCTTGCGGATGGCTGGCAACATGCCTCGGAGCCCAGCTCGTTCGATTCGGCAGTCCTGACGTTCAGCGGCGGCGTTGATGCGACTGCGACGCTGATCCTCCACAACGACGGGAAACTTTCGACCGCGATGCCGCGGGTGGGGTTAGGCGTGTTCGTGGGCGGATTGGACGTCAGCAATGAGGATCAATCCGGGCAGAGAACGGCGTTTTCTTCCGCGCAGGAAACCCTGTCGGCCTTCAACGCTGAAGCCGCATTTGTGTCCACGAATTGGAAGGATCATTTCTGTCCCAATTGGGATGACGGACATAGTTCGGTCCTATCAAGCATCATGCGCACCTTCGAACAGAAGTACGGCGCCGGAATCATCGCTAGCGATGCCAGTTATCTGGAGGATTTATCCGTTGGCCTGTTTGGAAATCACATGGCCATGAACTATCTGCTCGGGTCTTCGTCGTTCGCGATATTTCAGGGCGGTGGCACGCTGACCCGTGTAGAGCGGGTGAGAGAGATTTGCAGCCATAGTGTTGCTCTGAGGAATCTCAGGGTTTGCTATCAATCGCATGCTCAGGGTCGAAATTGCGGGAGATGCAAGAAGTGCATTTTCACGCGGATGGCGGTTGTCGCGTGCGGTCATGAGCCGCACGAATTATTCGACACAGAGTTCGATGCGGAAGATGTCGAGAGGATCACCATCGGCATTCACGGTTGGATTTATCTGAATGACATATTGAATTACTTGCCTCAGTCAGATCCTCACCATTCGAAATTGAGGGCTTTGCGAGAACGGGAAAGTGAGAAATTCGTATCCACGAAACATCCGTCACTGACGGGAAAACATCGATCGATGTTTGAAGAAATCTCTGAATGCCGTGCGCGCATTTCGGAGATGGAAAATTCGAAGAGCTGGCGCATCACAAGGCCGCTTCGCGCGCTAGGCCTCTGAGGAGACTGGGGTCGGTCCTCCGATCCGATCTTAAAAGGCCGTCCCATGCGTCATGGCTGCCGTATTTCACAGCGGCCGGCGCCCGGATCAGTTTTGAACTGACTTTCAAAATTAGGATTTAAGCAATGTCCAACGCTGCTTCGGTGGCGCGCGTCGTCGTGCCTGCGGGGATGAGCAAAAGCGGTCTTGAGCTTGTGAAGGCATTCGAGAGTTGCATGGCGCGCGTGAAAGGCAGGCCAGGCTGCTTTTGTGCTTATCGGGACAGTGCCGGCGTGCTCACTATCGGGTGGGGACACACCAATCATCATCTGCCGCGGTTCGATGGAAAGGCGATCTGGACTCAGGCCGAGTGCGATACGGCATTGGCTGGGGATATGGAGACGTTCGAGCGGCACGTCCAGCAGCTTTGCAACGTCTCGCTCGAACAGCATGAATTCGATGCGCTGGTGTCGTGGTCGTTCAACACGGGCGGGCCAGTGAGCGCCACGCTCTGGAAGAAGCTCAACGCAGGAAACAAGGTCGCGGTGCCGAATGAGCTTGCGAAGTGGAGCAAAGCGGGCGGCCGCGTGCTGGCTGGCCTGACACGCCGTCGCAAGGCGGAAGGGCTGATGTTTGCCGGCGACGTAAAAGGCGCGCTCGCGCTGGCGCGGTCCTGACAGATCAGGACACGAGGCTCGGAGCCGCGCGCACGGGAATGTAGCGGCGATCCACCCCAAACGGCCTTCTACCGCGCCTGACGGTGTCAGGCAGTTCGATGCATTCAAAGGAGAAATCATGACGTCAGACACGATCTGGCAGCTCGTTCGCTATGTGCTGCTGCTGGCCTTCGGACCGCTCGTCACCAAGGGATATCTGTCGTCCGACCAGATCACAACGCTGATCGGCGCGCTCGGCTCGATCATCACTGTCGGTTGGGGCGTGTGGGTGAAGTACGGCACCAGAACCACCACCGCCGATGCTGCCGCTCGGCCTTCAGTTCCGGTCGTCAGCGCGGCGACCGGCACCGTCAAACAGTAACCCTTGCTCACATTCGAAAGGACGACCTCATGCGAAAGCTTCTTGCCGTCGCAGCGATGGCCTGCGGTCTCGCGCTTGCGGGCTGCCAGACGACGCTGCCGTCGCTCGATATTTCCAATGCCGTGGCACTCAATACCATCTATGGCATCGAGAACGCCTACGGCATCGCCGTCAATGCCGCGAATGCCTACAAGGCTCTGCCATTGTGCCGGACCGGCACGCGGCCGGGCGCGACGAACATCTGCGCGAAGCGTTCGGTGATCGTGAATCTGCAAGGCGCGATGAGCAGGGCGCGACTTGCGGTGAACAACGCGGTCGCGTTTCAGAAAACCTATCCCACTCTCGACGTGACCAATATCGTTGCCGCCGCGCAGGCTGCACTGAGCGACGTTCAGGCCGTCCTTGCTTCAGGAGCGAACTGACATGGTGACCGCAGCAGAAATCCAGGCCGGTGTGGCGATCGCGGAAGCTATCGTTAGTGCCATCGTCAAGGTCGCACCTGCGATCCAGGATGGCGTTGTATCGTCTCTGCCTTATGTGCAGGCGATCGCCGGGCTCATGCAGGGGACCAATGCGACGCAGGAGCAGATCGACGCCACTCTCGCTCAGATCAATGCGGCAACCGATGAATTCTTGAAAACACTGCCGCCCGACGATGGCACCACTGCGACATAATGCGTCGGGTCTGATCGTGGTATTTTGGCACCGCCATCGGCGCGCTCTGCCGAAATACGTGCCGTAAATACCCTCAGAGGATCGGCCACAATCGTACCATTTAAGCGATTTTTCAATTTCATACTTTATTCATAGAGCAACCTCATTCAGCACCTTGGTATTTGAGATGGAGCAGCAGAAGCAGAGGCGCAAAACGGAGCGCGTTCAGTTCGGCAAGGGCTTCGCCATGAAGATCATCGCCATCGATGGTTCATGGTATCGGACCTGCAACATTCTCGACGTGTCTGAAGACGGTGCACTGCTCCAATTTCAGCAATCGCTGGGTGGCCTCGTTCTCGATGAATTCTTTCTGGCGTTGTCCTCGACCGGTGTCGCGTTTCGTCGCTGCAAGATGGCCTGGATCAATGGCGATCAGATGGGGGTCCACTTCATCAAGTCGAACGAGCGCCCTCCCGCCAAAGGCGGCAACCGCCCGGCCTGAAGCCGATCCGGCACCTTTCGAGCGGCTGCGCGTTCTCCTGACCAAAATGTAAGTTTTCCCGGGCGGGGCATTCATTTGCCATTCACGGCCGCGCGGGTCATCTTGAGCCTGTCCAGTTCAGGATGCCGGAGCGACCGCCTTGCGCCTTCTCGTTGTCGAAGATGATCCCGATCTCAACCGTCAGCTGACCGCCGCTCTGAGCGATGCGGGATATGTGGTCGACCGCGCCTTCGATGGGGAAGAAGGGCATTTCCTCGGCGAAAACGAGCCTTACGACGCCGTCGTGCTCGACATCGGGCTGCCGAAAATGGACGGCATTTCGGTGCTGGAATCCTGGCGGCGCAACAAGCGGGTGATGCCGGTCCTCATCCTCACGGCGCGTGACCGCTGGAGCGACAAGGTGCAGGGCTTCGATGCCGGCGCCGACGATTATGTCGCCAAGCCTTTCCATCTGGAAGAAGTGCTGGCGCGCATTCGAGCGTTGCTGCGCCGCTCGACCGGCCATGCCCAGAGCGAACTGTCCTGCGGCCCGGTCGTGCTTGATACCCGCACCGGCCGTGTGACGGTGGATGGCAATCCCATCAAGATGACCTCCCACGAATATCGGCTGCTCGCGTATCTGATGCATCATGCCGGGCGCGTGGTGTCACGCACCGAACTCGTCGAGCATCTCTACGATCAGGATTTCGATCGCGATTCGAACACCATCGAAGTATTCGTTGGTCGCATTCGCAAGAAGCTCGACGTCGACATTATCCAGACCGTTCGCGGCCTCGGCTATCTGCTGGCGCCGCCGCCCACGACCGATGCGCGCTAATTCCCTCGCCATCCGGCTATTTTTGTCGGCGGCGGTCTGGGTTGCGCTCATTCTCACCGTCACGGGCTTCGCGCTCTCCTCGCTGTACAACCATTCGGTGGAGCGCGCCTTCGATCGTCGTCTCAATCTTTATTTGCGCACGCTGATCGCCGAGGTCGGCACACCGGACGATCCCAAGAATCCTGAAAAGAGCATCCCCGCGCTGGGCGAGCCGTTGTTCGAATTGCCGCTGTCGGGCTGGTACTGGCAGATCGAAAGCATCGATTCCAGCAAGCAGGAAGCGCGTGCGTCGCGTTCGCTATGGGATGCGACGCTGCCGCGTCTCGACGAGAAGAGCATTCCTCTTACGGCGTCAGGTGTTCGGCTTGGTTACGTCAAGGGACCGGAAGACCAGCCGCTGCGCATGGTGGAGCGGCCGATCGACCTTGGCAGCGATGGCAAATATCTGGTGACCGTGGCGGGCGACGCCAACGAGATTTTCGACGAGACACGATTGTTCGACTGGTATCTCGGTGGCACGTTCGCTGCGCTGGCTGCTGTTCTCCTGCTGACCACGATCTTTCAGGTTCGCTTCGGCCTCGCGCCGCTCAAGCGCATTTCCAATGCGCTCGCCGATATCCGCTCCGGCAAGGCCGAGCGGCTGGAAGGGCGTTTCCCCGTCGAGATCGCGCCACTCGCGCGCGAGACCAACGCTCTGCTCGATGCGAACCGCGCCATCGTCGAGCGCGCTCGTACCCATGTCGGCAATCTCGCCCACGCGATCAAGACGCCGCTGTCGGTCATTATCAACGAAGCCAATACGCACGGCTCCGATCCGTTCGCCGCCAAGATTCTGGAGCAGGGCGATGTCATGCGCAACCAGGTCGCTCATCATCTGGAGCGCGCGCGTATCGCCGCACGGCTGACGGTGGTGGCCACCATCACGGAGATCGAACCCGTGATCGAAGGGCTGGTGCGGACGATGGAGAAAATCCACCGCGACCGGGGCATTGTGATCGACTGGGAAGTCGCCGACGGGGCGAAATTTCGCGGCGAGCGGCAGGACCTCGAGGAAATGGTCGGCAACCTGATCGACAATGCCTGCAAATGGGCGGGGCGTCGGGTCCGGATCGGCGTCTCGGTGGTTCCACCGGGGGACGACGAACTGGACCCCACGCTCCATATCGTCGTCGACGACGATGGAAAGGGCCTGTCAGTTGCCGAGCGTGCGCAAATCGTCCGGCGCGGGCAGCGGCTGGACGAATCGAAGCCCGGTTCGGGGTTGGGACTTGCGATTGTTGTCGATCTGGCAGGGCTTTACGGCGGGAACTTGAAGTTCGATAGCGCCCCGATGGGTGGCTTGCGGGCTGAACTGGCGCTGCCCGGGGTGGTGTGACCATCCGCTAACACCTTGACCGGGCTTGAGATCGCGGGGCCGGATCGGCGACAGGCGGTGGTCAGCCCTAACGTGAAATTAACGACGTGCAGGGTAAGGCTGAGAGAAGTGTCGCCCCGTCCCGGCGGCTGGCAGTGTTTATGCATCGATGGGTCCCTCGTCACTCGAACGCCTGAGAGAATTTCTCGCGCAGCTGCCGCCAAAATCACAGGCGCTGCTGATGCGGGAGTTCGAGCGCGCCATCGAGCGCGGCGGCGAGGACGCGACCATCGCCAACATCGTTCTTGCCGAGTTGCGCAAGATCGTGCGCGCGCCCGATGAGAACGCTGCACCTCGTACTGATGATCCTGCACGCCTGTTGTTCACGCCCGTCGAGTCGTTCCTGATCGAGGGGACGGGCGCTGTGAGGCCCGGGCAGATCCGGCGATCCTCGCTCGTTCCGGTCTGGCTGTGGCTGTCGCGCGAAGGCACGCCGACTGAGGTTCAGGCCTATGAGGCGGTGCTGAAAAATCCGCAGGCCACGGCGGCCGAGATTGATCGCGCCGTTCGCCACATGCAGCTCGCGGCGTCGCAGGCGATCGAGGCGGCGGCCAACGGCACCGACCGCCGCGGCTTCGGCCGCATCGGGACACCCGCCGCGGTGGAGGACATTCCCGCGATCGGCGCGGTTCTCAAGATTCGCGAATCCCTCGAAATTTTCGGTGCGCGCCTGCCGGGCCAGATTCGCGTTTTCACCGACGCGCAAATCGCCTCCGTCACGACGGCAATGAATATTCCCTCGCTGCAAACCCCGCAGGCTTTGCCTTTCGCGCTGTCGGTCGTGATGCAGCGGCTGATGTTTCCCTGGCAGATCATCCGCGTCAGCATCTCGGTGGCGGCCTCCGACGACGAGGTTCGCGTAGCGAGCACGCCCTACGGCGTAGCCGTCACCATGGCGATCCACGACCTGTCACGTCTCGTGGGCGAACTGCGCAATGATGTCCGGCGCGGAAAGTTCGACGATACCGCCAATCTTCTGAAAGTCCTCCACGACGGTCTGCGTGGTTTGCGCACCGAACTGGATATCCGCTCCGATTCGGCGTGGGGCAGGCAGCTCTCGTCGATGCGGGCTGAAATTTCGAACGCGCTCGATTCTGAAATAGGCTCTGTCCCAGGCCGCGTCCGGCGGTTGCTGCGCCAGCGGCCGGACAAGGACATCACCGCGAACAGCCGTATCGACGATATGGAGGTGGACGAGACCGCGGCGTTCATCGATTTCGTCGCGACCTGCCGCAATTATGCGGGCGAGCTTGCCATCAACGAGGTGACGCGGCGCACCTACAGCGATTTGCAGCAATACATCGAGAAGGCGACGGAAGCGCTGGTGGAAACGCTTCGCGCGAGCGATGCCAGAACGAAACCGTTCCGCTATGCCCAGGCGCAGGCCGCGATACGCTTCTGCGAAGTGCTGTTCGGCCCCGATTATGCCTCGCTGATGAAGAAGGCGGTCGAGGTCGCGAGGTCCGGCGAGCGGAAATCTGCACGCAAAACCTGATTTTTTTGTTCTATGTCATTGAAATTGCTGTTTGCAAAGCTTGACTGCGCGTGGTGTAACCCCGCCGCATCCTGAAATCGGCCGGGCGTCGGCCTGTTCTGTGCGGAAACCCGGAATGTCGCTTTGGTTCATGCTCGCGTTGATGACGGCTGTGGCGGTCTTCGCGGTGCTGTGGCCGCTCGGGCGGCAGGTCAAACGCGGGCCGTCCGCCAGCGAAACCGTCGTCTATCAGGACCAGTTGGCCGAAGTGGCGCGCGATGCCGATGCCGGCCTGATCGGCCCGGTCGAGGCGAAGGCCGCACGAGTTGAGATCAGCCGTCGTTTGCTCGCCGCGGCCACAAGCGAAGAGGGCGGCACGCTTTCCGTCAGCCGAAGCTGGCGTCGCGCCGTGTCGATCGTCGCGCTGGTTGGACTGCCCTTGATCGCCGCCGGTCTTTACGTCCAGATCGGTTCGCCTTCGTTGCCCGATTTTCCGCTGGCCGCGCGCCAGCAGATGAAGCCGCAGGATGCCTCGATTGATCGTCTGGTTGAACGCGTGCAGGCGATCCTCGAAAAGAATCCCAAGGACGGGCGCGGCTGGAGCGTGCTGGCGCCGGTGTTGCTCAAGCTCGGCCGTGTCGACGAGGCTGTTCCGGCCTTCCGCAATGCGCTTGCCTATAATGAAGAGACCGCAGGCCGCCATTCCGATCTCGGCGAGGCGCTCACGGTGGCTGCAAATGGCGTGGTGACGGCGGAGGCAAAGGCCGAATTCGACCGCGCACTCGCGCTCGACCCGAATGAAAGCAAGGCCCGCTATTTCACCGGCGTTGCGATGGAGCAGGACGGCCAGCCCGCCAAGGCCGCCGACATCTGGCGTGCCATGCTGGCAAAAGCCCCGGCCGATGCGCCGTGGCGGCCGCTGGTTCAGGAGGCACTGACGCGGGTGTCCGGCAGCCGGCCTCCGGCTTTGTCCGAAGAGCAGATGTCGATGGCGAAGGGAATGGACGCTTCGGGCCGCACCGCCATGATCGAGGGCATGGTCGAGCGTCTGGCTGATCGTCTCAAAACGAACAAGGATGACGTCGAAGGATGGCTGCGGCTGGTGCGAGCCTATATGGTTCTCGGCGAGAAGGACAAAGCCAACGCCGCGCGCGACAATGCAAGGCAGGCTTTGGCCGACAATCCGGAACATTTGCGCCAGCTCAATGATGGCCTCAAGGGACTTGGAATAGACGGGTAGACATGATGCCGGAAACCGCGAATGACCGATCGGGCCGCATCGTGCGCGAAGGATTGAAATGACGCGCAAACAACGGCGGCTGACGATGATTGCGGGCGCGCTGGCGGTGCTGGCGGTGGCCGCGGCGCTGGTGCTGAACGCCATGCGCAGTTCCATCATGTTCTTCACCACGCCCGGCAAGATCGCCGAGCAACATATTGCTCCGGGAACGAAATTCCGGCTCGGCGGCCTCGTCGAGAAGGGTTCGCTGGTGCGCGGCGACCAATTGAAGGTCAACTTTGAGGTCACCGACGGCAACGCCAAGGTGCCGGTGGCTTATCAGGGAATTCTGCCGGATCTGTTCCGCGAGGGGCAGGGCGTGATTTCGGAGGGTGCGCTCGACACCAGCGGCGTCTTCCACGCCGACACCGTGCTTGCCAAGCACGACGAGACCTACATGCCGAAGGCCGTTGCCGACGAACTGAAAAAGGAAGGTCACTGGAAGGACGATTACGGCAAGACCTCAGCGGCTGACGCGCCGGGGATGGTGCGATGATCGCCGAGGGCGGGCACTACGCGCTGGTACTGGCGCTTGGGCTGGCGCTGATCCAGTCCTTCGTGCCGCTGATTGGCGCGCGCGTGAACGATCCCGCCTTGATGAACGTGTCGCGCTCGACCGCGATTGCTCAGTTCGCCTTTGTTTTGTTGTCCTTCTTCGCGCTGGTCTCGCTACACGTGATGTCGGATTTTTCCGTCGTCAACGTCTACGAGAACTCGCACTCGCTGAAGCCGCTGATTTACAAGATCACCGGCGTCTGGGGAAACCATGAAGGCTCGATGCTTTTGTGGGTGTTCATCCTCGCGCTGTTCGGCGCGCTTGTCGCGATCTTCGGTGTCAACCTGCCGCTGTCGCTGCGCGCGCATGTGCTCGCGGTGCAGGCATGGATCGCGACCGCATTCTATCTGTTCATCCTGCTGACCTCCAATCCGTTCCTGCGCATCGCCAATCCGCCGATCGAGGGACGCGATCTCAATCCGATCCTGCAGGACCCCGGTTTGGCGGTTCACCCGCCGATGCTCTATCTCGGCTATGTCGGTTTCTCGATTTCGTTCTCCTTCGCCATTGCAGCCCTGATTGAAGGCCGCATCGATGCAGCATGGGCGCGCTGGGTGCGGCCTTGGACGCTGATGGCGTGGATCTTCCTCACGCTCGGCATCGCGATGGGTTCGTACTGGGCCTATTACGAACTCGGGTGGGGCGGCTGGTGGTTCTGGGACCCCGTCGAGAACGCCTCGCTGATGCCGTGGCTCGCGGGCACCGCGCTGCTTCACTCCGCGGTGGTGATGGAAAAGCGTGAGGCCTTGAAGATCTGGACCGTGCTGCTGGCGATCCTCACCTTCTCGCTGTCGCTGCTCGGCACCTTCCTGGTGCGTTCGGGCGTACTCACCTCGGTTCATGCGTTCGCGACCGATCCTCGCCGCGGCGTCTTTATCCTGATGATCCTGTGCGTCTTCATCGGTGGCAGCCTGTCATTCTATGCGTGGCGTGCGGCCTCGCTGAAGCAGGGCGGGCTGTTCGCGCCGATCTCGCGCGAAGGCGCACTGGTGCTCAACAATCTGTTGCTGACCACCGCCTGTGCCACAGTCTTTGTCGGTACGCTTTACCCGCTGGCGCTGGAAGTTCTGACTGGCGAGAAGATTTCCGTCGGTGCGCCGTTCTTCAATCTGACCTTCGCGCCGCTGTTCCTGCCACTGCTGCTGGCCGTGCCGTTCGGTCCGCTGCTTGCGTGGAAGCGCGGCGATCTCATAGGTGCTGCGCAGCGTCTGATGACGGCGGGTATCGCCGCGCTGGCGACGATTGCGATTGTCTGGGCGTGGGAAAAGGGTGGCAGCGCGCTTGCGCCGCTCGCGATCGGGCTTGCGGTTTTCGTCATCATCGGTTCGGCGGTTGATATCGCCGAACGCATCAAGCTGTTCCGCGCGCCCCTTGGGACATCGTGGGATCGCGCGAGAGGCTTGCCGCGCTCGACCTGGGGCACGGCGTTCGCGCATGCCGGACTTGGCATCGCGCTGATCGGCGTGGTCTGCGAGTCGACGTGGAACATCGAGCATATCGCCACCATGCGGCTGAACGATACTGCGCAGCTTGGCAGCTACAGCGTGACCTTCGATGGCATGAAATCGCAGCAGGGTCCGAATTACCGCGAGGACATCGCGACGTTCGCTATCCGGCAGGGCGGCGTTCAGGTCGGCACGATGACGCCATCGAAGCGCAGCTTCACGACGCGTGGCATGTCCACCACGGAAGCCGCGTTGATGACGCGCGGCGCAAGTCAGCTCTATATTTCGCTCGGCGCTGCCGAGCCGAATGGCTCGATCACTGCGCGCATCTATTACAAACCGCTGGTGCTCCTGATCTGGTTCGGGCCGGTGCTGATGGCGTTCGGCGGCGCGCTGTCGCTGTCGGATCGTCGCCTGCGCGTCGGCGCGCCGAAGCCGGCGCGGCCGAAGCTCAGCGGCGTCGCACAACCAGCGGAGTAGGGCGATGCGGCGTCTCGCAGTCCTTGTTGCGCTTGTGTTGATGGTAGGTCTGCCATCGGCGCTCCATGCGGTTCAGCCCGATGAAGTGATGAGCAACCCCGCGCAGGAAGCGCGGGCGCGGACCTTGTCGCGCGAATTGCGTTGCATGGTCTGCCAGAACCAGTCGATCGACGATTCTGAGGCGCCGCTGGCGCGAGACCTCCGCCTTCTGGTGCGCGAGCGGATCGCCGCGGGCGATAGCGATAGGCAGGTGCTGGATTTTCTGGTCGCGCGCTACGGCGAGTTCGTTCTGCTGAAGCCCCCGCTCAAGGAGCACACGCTGATCCTGTGGCTGCTCACGCCCGTCGTTCTAATCGGTGGGGGGGCAGGGTTGTGGCTGTACAACCGCAAGCGCTGGGCCTCGCGCCGCGAGGACATTACGGCGCTGACGCCTGAAGAAGAAGCGCGGCTGGAAAAGCTGATCGCCAGCCACGACTCCGTGGAAAAATCCGTTTGAGCGATTAGACTAGGCGATACGCTTTTCGCTCTTCCGGAGGTCATATGGCTGGCGACCGCATCGCTTCACCCGAAGATCTGGCCAGGGCCTATCCAAATCAGCCTTCTCCGGCTTCGCTTTTCAAGGAAATCGATCATGTGGATGCAAACTATGCAGCCCTGATCGCCGCTTCCCCGTTTGCGGTGATTTCGACGGTGGGGCCCGAGGGGCTGGATTGCTCTCCACGCGGGGATGCGCCGGGTTTCGTCACGGTGCGGGATTCGAAGACGCTGCTGATCCCGGATCGTCGGGGCAACAATCGGCTCGATTCGTTCCGAAACATTCTGTCCGACGACCGTGTCGGGATGCTTTTCCTGATCCCGGGCTATGGCGAGACCTTGCGTGTCAACGGGCGCGCGGAGCTGTCCTGCGATCCTGATCTGCGCGCGCAATTCGCGGTGGCGGGTCAACGGCCGGCGAGCGTCATGATCGTTCATGTTGAGAAGGCATTCTTTCAGTGTTCTCGCGCGGTGGTCCGAGCCGAACTTTGGAATCCCGAGCGGCACGTCGACAGACGCACTTTGCCGTCGGCCGGCATGATCCTGCGCGATATTACTGCGCGTAACGAGGCCGCCGCGACTTTTGACGGCGAGGCTTACGACGCCGCATTGCCCGCACGGGTCAAGGCGACGCTGTACTGAAGGCGTTATTTGCAGGGAGCCTGCGACATCGGCCCGCAGGCGGTATCGCCTTAATTACCAAAACTTAATTCCCCCGACAGAGCGCCGTAAGGGCGCATCCCCCATCTTTCACTCCGAAGACGCATCCCCGCGTCACGAATTTCGATTCACGGAGTGACCCTCATGACCAATCCCGCCGACTTCCCGAAAATCCCGCCCCAGAAAAAGCCGCGCGGCCTTTTCGCCATGCGCAAATTCGCCCTGATGGCGTCCGTTGTCGCCGGTCTCGGCGCCGCCGCTTATGGCCTCGGCACGCCGTATGCGACTGATGCTTTCGTCAGCACCGCGCAGGCCCAGGTCAACAAGGACGTGCGACAGGTTCAGCAGCCGATCGGCTTTGCCGATATCGTCGAGCGCGTGAAGCCGTCGGTGATTTCGGTGCGTGTGCGGATCGAGGAGAAGCAGTCGGCGGATAACAACGAGGATCTGCCGTTCCCGCCCGGCTCGCCGATGGAGCGTTTCTTCCGTCGCTTCGGCGGACCCGATGGATTCCCGGGTGGCCCCGGCGGTCGTCGCGGGCACGGCAACCTTGTGACCGGGCAGGGCTCGGGCTTCTTCATTTCGGCTGACGGTTATGCCGTCACCAACAACCACGTCGTCGATGGCGCTGACAAGGTCGAGGTCACGACCGACGACGGCAAGACCTACAAGGCCAAGGTGATCGGTACCGACAAGCGCACCGACCTCGCGCTCATCAAGGTCGAGGGCGGCAGTAACAACTTCCCGTTTGCCAAGTTGTCCGACAGCGAACCGCGTATCGGTGACTGGGTGCTGGCGGTCGGCAATCCGTTCGGCCTTGGCGGTACCGTGACAGCTGGCATCGTTTCCGCGCGTGGCCGCGATATCGGCAACGGCCCGTATGACGATTTCATCCAGATCGACGCGCCCGTGAACAAGGGCAATTCAGGTGGCCCGGCTTTCAATACTGAAGGCGAGGTGATCGGCGTCAATACCGCGATCTATTCGCCGTCCGGCGGTAGCGTCGGCATCGCTTTCTCGATCCCGTCCGCGACGGTGAAGAACGTGGTGGCGCAACTTAAGGACAAGGGCAGCGTCAGCCGCGGCTGGATCGGCGTACAGATCCAGCCCGTCACGCCGGAGATCGCCGATAGCCTCGGCCTGAAGAAGGCAGAGGGCGCGCTGGTGGCCGAGCCGCAGAAGGATGGTCCGGCCGCGAAGGCTGGCATTGAATCGGGCGACGTCATCAACAAGGTGAACGATCAGCCGGTGAAGGATGCCCGCGAATTGGCTCGCACCATCGGCGGCATGGCGCCGGGCGCCTCGATCAAGCTCGGTGTGCTCCACAAGGGTACCGAGAAAACGCTGACCGTGACGCTCGGCGAACTGCCGAACGCCAAGGCGATCAAGAGCGGCTTTAATGACAACGACAACGGCCCCAGCAGGAACGGTAACGGTTCGGACGTGCCCAACCTCGGCCTGACGGTCGCGCCGGCGAAATCCGTCGCGGGTGCCGGCAAGGAAGGTGTCGTGATCACGAGCGTTAACCCGGACGGTGCGTCTGCCGAACGCGGCTTGAAGGAAGGCGATGTGATCCTCGAGGTCGCGGGCAAGTCGGTCGCCACGGCGGACGACATCCGCAGCGAACTGTCCACCGCCCGTGCCGACAAGAAGAACAGTGTCCTGATCCGTGTCCGGAGCGGCGATTCTTCGCGCTTCGTCGCATTGCCGGTCGGTAAGGGCTAACTACATGTGAAGTTCCTTTCGATGGAAAACGCCCCCCTCCGTCGGAAGGGTAATGGGTGGGCGGTGAGGTTTCCCCAGCTTCGCCGCCCATCTCCTTTTCAGTTCCCAATGCCTTGCAAGAAAACGGTCGTCGCGCCATGGTGACAATGAATAATCCCGAGCCAACTCCATCGCAGATGCGCCTGCTCATTATCGAAGACGATCGCGAATCTGCGGAATACCTCGCCAAGGCATTTCGCGAGGTTGGTCACGTTGCGGAACTGGCCGGCGACGGCGAGGAAGGGTTGGCGCTGGCACAGTCTGGCGATTACGACGTGCTGGTGGTCGACCGCATGTTGCCCAAACGTGACGGCCTGTCGGTGATCGGCACGCTGCGGGAGAAGGGCGACACGACGCCGGCACTGATCCTCTCCGCGCTCGGCCAGGTCGATGATCGCATCAAGGGCCTGCGTGCTGGCGGCGACGACTATCTGCCGAAGCCTTATTCATTCGCCGAACTGCTGGCGCGCGTCGAGGTGCTGTCGCGCCGTCGCGGCGGCCCTTCGGAGGAAACGAGCTATCGTGTCGGCGATCTCGAACTCGACCGGCTGTCGCATCAGGTCAGGCGTGGCGCGACCGAGATCACTCTGCAGCCGCGCGAATTCCGCCTGCTCGAATATCTGATGAAGCATGCCGGCCAGGTGGTGACGCGCACCATGCTGCTGGAAAACGTGTGGGACTATCACTTCGATCCGCAGACCAACGTCATCGACGTGCATATTTCACGGCTGCGTTCGAAGATCGATAAGGGGCAGGAGCGGCCGCTGCTGCACACCATTCGCGGCGCCGGATACATGGTCCGTGACGGCCTTCGGTAAACTGATCCGCACCACGGCGTTTCGCCTGACGCTGGTGTACCTTTTTCTGTTCGCGCTGTTCGCGGCTTCGCTGCTTGGCTATTTCGCCTGGAACACGCGGCGGATGATCACCGAGCAGATCACCGAAACCGTCAACGCAGAGTTGAGCGAACTCGACCAGCAATATTCGCGCGGTGGTATTCGTGGGCTGGTGTTTGCGATCGAAAACCGTGCGATGCGCCCGGGCGCCAATCTCTATCTGCTGACGACGCCGCAGGGACAGGCGGTGGCGGGCAATATCGGCTCGCTGCAGCCTGGCGTGATGAACAACACTGGCTGGGCGAACACTGTCTACCACCGCCTCGACGAAAACGACTCCAAGAAGCATTTCGCGCTGGTGCGGGTCACACAATTGTCCGGCGGTTTCCGTCTCCTGATCGGGCGCGATCTGGAGGAACGGCAGCGGCTGTTCAGCATCGTTGCCAAGGCGGCGCAATGGTCGGTCGCGATTGTGCTGCTGCTCGGGCTCGGCGGCGGTATTTTCGTCGCGCGGCGTGTGCTTCACCGCATCGACGCGATGACGGGGACGACGCAGCGGATCATGGGCGGCGACCTCAGTGAGCGGCTTCCCGTCGGCCGCAGCGGCGACGAACTCGATCGCCTGGCAGAAAACCTCAATGCGATGCTCGACCGGATCGAGGCGCTGATGGCGGGGCTGCAGGAAGTCTCCGACAACATCGCCCACGATCTGAAAACCCCACTGACGCGGCTTCGTAACCGCGCCGAGGAGGCGTTGGCCGACGCCGGCAACGAGATGGAATACCGCGCCGCACTGGAGCGGACCATCGAGGAATCCGACGGTCTGATCCGTACCTTCAACGCGCTGTTGATGATCGCGCGGGCGGAATCGGGGCAGGCGCGCGACAACATGGTCGATTTCGATACCGCCACGGTTGCCCGCGATATTCAGGAACTCTACGAGCCGCTGGCGGAGGACAATGGCCTTGCGCTTGAGGTTGCGACTGAGCCTGCCGTCATTCGCGGCAATCGTGAGCTCATCAGCCAGGCGCTCGCCAACCTCGTCGAGAACGCCATCAAATATGGCAAGCCGACCCAGCCCGCGCCGGATGTGAAGCCGTCCGTGCTGATTGAAGCGCGCCGGGATGCCGAGGGCGTCAAGCTCAGCGTCACTGATCACGGTGACGGTATTCCCGAAGCGGACCGCCAGCGAGCCACCGAGCGTTTCGTCCGTCTTGAAGCCAGCCGTACTCTGCCGGGTTCGGGATTGGGGTTAAGTTTGGCCTCGGCGGTCGCCGTGCTGCACGGAGGCGAACTTCGTCTCGACGATGCACACCCCGGCGTGCGCGCAACCCTTGCCATGCCGGGGCGAGACGTGGAACAAGCGGGGGCATGACGTCAGAGAGTGCAGGCGCCACGGACACCCGACCGCTGGCCGCCCGTTTTGTAACAAATCCGACATCCTTCGCGCCTGAGGAGGCGCAGCAACGCGTCGCGGGCTGGCTCGCCGATCTGTCGGAGGAGGGCGCCGATGCCTGGCGCAACCTTATCAGCGCGCATTCCCGCGCCGGCGCGATCCTCCACGGCATCGCTGAATTCTCTCCCTACCTGTTCGACCTGATCCGGCTCGATCCCGCGCGCGGCCTGCGGGTGTTCACCTGCCAGCCGGAAGCTCAGATGACGGCGCTGATCGCGCAGGCGCGCCATGCGGCGGCCGCCGCCACTGACGAGCCGGCGGTGATGCAGGCTTTGCGGCATCTGAAAGCCGAGGCGGCGCTGTTGATAGCGCTCTGCGATATCGGCGGCGTCTGGTCGGTCGGCGAGGTGACGTCGGCACTGACCGATGTCGCCGTCACCTCCGTGCAGTGTGCGGTGCATTTCCTGCTCTCGCAGGAAGTCGAGCGCGGGCGGCTTCTCGCCAAAGTTCCTCAGCATCCTGAAGAAGGCAGCGGCCTGATCGTGCTCGCAATGGGCAAGATGGGTGCCGGCGAGCTGAACTTCTCCAGCGATATCGATCTGATCGTTTTCTACGATCCCGAAAAGGGCCAGTTGTCGGAAAGCGTCGAGGCCTCGCCGTTCTTCGCGCGGATCGCGCAAGGCATCGCGCGGATCCTTCAGCAGCGCACCGGCGACGGTTATGTCTTCCGCGTCGATCTGCGGTTGCGGCCCGATCCCGCCTCGACGCCGGCCGCGGTCTCTGTCGAGGCGGCGCTCCACTATTACGAGCGCGAGGGTCGCACCTGGGAACGTGCGGCGATGATCAAGGCACGGCCCTGCGCGGGCGATCTGGCGTCCGGCGAAGGGCTGCTGGCGGAGATTTCACCGTTTGTCTGGCGCAAGCATCTCGACTTCGCGGCGCTGACCGACGTTCATGACATGAAGCGGCAGATGCAGAGCTTCCGTGGTCAGAGCGAGATTTCGGTCGAGGGCCACAATGTCAAGGTCGGGCGCGGCGGCATTCGTGAGATCGAGTTTTTTGCGCAGACCCAGCAACTGATCGCGGGCGGACGCCATCCCGAACTGCGGGTAAGGCCGACGCTGGTCGCGCTCGACATTCTCGCCGCCAACAACTGGATCGCGCAGGACGTGCGCGACGAACTCACACGCGCCTACGAATTCCTGCGCCGCGTCGAGCATCGCATCCAGATGGTCGCCGACGAGCAAACTCATACGTTGCCTGCCGATCGCGAGGGTATCGAACGTTTCGCCCGGTTCTTTGGCTATGCCGACCGCGCGTCCTTTGGTGCCGATCTGCTGCTGCACCTCAACTGCGTGCAGGGACATTACGAGCGTCTGTTCGAGGGCGATCCGACCGAGCCGGAGAAGGCGCCCGATGTCGATTACGGCGCGGGGCCGGAAGATGCGCGGCTGCTCGACCAGCTTCGCCGCCTCGGCTTCAAGTCGCCGCGAACGGTCGCCGAAACCGTACAACACTGGATAGCGGGCGAATATCGCGCGCTGAAGGTGGAGAGCACGCGTGACGCGTTCCGCGAATTCGTGCCGAACCTGTTGCGCGGCCTGTCGCGCGCCGAGCATCCCGATGCCGCCGTCAATGAATTCGATCGCTTCCTGCAGGCACTGACCCGCGGTGGCCGCTTGATCTCGCTGCTCGCGCAGAACAGGGACGTGGTGGCGCTGGTGGCATTGATCCTCGGTGCCGCGCCGCGTCTCGGCGACATGCTGGCACGCCATCCGCAGATCATGGACGGGCTGATCGACCCGCGTTTCTTCGGCGCGATGCCCGATCGCGACGAATTGTCGGCGCGCCTGACCGCAACGCTCGCTGATGCAGATTCTTACGAGGAATTCCTCGACCGGCTGCGGATGTTCGGGCAGGAGAGCCTGTTCCTGATCGGCACGCGGATATTGTCCGGCACCGTATCCGCGCAGCAGGCGAGCACGGCGTTCGGCGACGTTGCGGAGGGTATCGTGCGTACCGTGCACGACCTCACCGCGCGGCAGTTCGCCGAGCAGCACGGGCATATCAGGAGCCAGCAGACCGCGATCCTGGCGATGGGCAAGCTCGGCGGGCGGGAGATGACGGCGTCCTCCGACCTCGACCTGATCCTGATTTATGATTTCGACCACGATCATCCGGATTCGGACGGATCGCGTCCGCTGCACGGTGCGCAGTATTTCGCCCGCTATACCCAACGCCTCATCAGCGCGTTCACGACGCGGACCAACTACGGCGTGCTCTACGATATCGATATGCGGCTGCGCCCCTCAGGTCGCGCAGGGCCGGTCGCGACACGGCTCGATGCCTTCGCCGACTATCAGGACAACGAAGCCTGGACCTGGGAGCACATGGCGCTGACGCGCGCCCGCGTGATCTCCGCGCCGCCGGATTTTCAGAAACAGATCGAGGAATTGATTGCGCGCGTTCTGATGCGGCCGCGCGACATCGACATCATCGCCAATGACGTGCTGGAAATGCGCAAGGCGGTGGCCGACGAGAAGGGCGAAAGCGACATCTGGGATTTGAAATATGCCGCGGGCGGTATCGTCGATATCGAATTTTTGGCGCAGTACCTGCAGCTCATTCATGCCGCCAAGAAGCCCGGCATTCTCAACGTCAACACCATGCAGGTCTACGACAACGCGGTGAAACTCGGCGTGCTGGCATCGTCGGATGCGGAAGTGCTGCGGCCTGCCGCGCGGCTTTATCAGAACCTGACGCAGGTGCTGCGGCTGTGCGTGTCGGAGAAATTCAAACCAGATACGGCTGGGGAAGATCTTTTGCGCGTGATGACTCGGGCTGCCGACGCGCCCGACTTTTCCGCGGTTGAGGCGCGGCTTCGGGAGACGCAAGCCGAGGTGCGCGAGATTTTCCTGAAGCTGATGCAGGCGCGGCCATAGCTGTCGCCGGTTCGCAGGCTTGGCACGGCAGGCTGATCCTGACCACGGTGCCGACGTCGAGTTGCGAGCGCAGCTTCATCGAACCGCCGTGCAGTTGCACCAGTGATTTGGCGATGGCGAGGCCAAGGCCTGAGCCGTGATAGCTCTTGGTCATCTGGCTTTCGACCTGCTCGAACGGATGGCCGAGGCGGGTGAGGGCTTCCTTCGGAATGCCGATGCCGGTGTCGGCGATTGTCAGCGTCACCCTGCCGCCGATGCTGCGGCTGCGAACCATGATGCGTCCGCCGTCTGGCGTAAACTTCACCGCATTCGACAAAAGATTGACGAGGATCTGCTTCATCGCGCGACGGTCCGCGACGACCGGCATGGCACCGTCGATCCGGCTGTCGAGCGTCAGGCGTTTACCGTCAGCGCGACTCGAGGCGACGCGCGTGGATTCGGAAATGGTTTGCGCGAGATCGAGCGCCTCGGGGCTGAGCTTCATGCGCCCGGCCTCGATCTTCGACATGTCGAGCACGTCGTTGATGACGTCGAGCAGGTAATTGCCGCTGCTCAGGATGTCCTGGCAATACTCCTGATAACGCTCCGAGCCGAGCGCGCCGAACATGCCGCGGCCCATCACCTCGGAGAAACCGATGATGGCGTTGAGTGGCGTGCGCAACTCGTGGCTCATATTGGCGAGGAATTTCGACTTGGTCTGGTTGGCTTCCTCGGCGCGGTGTTTCTCCTCGGCATATTTCTGTGCGAGGTCGGCGAGCTCCTTGGCCTGCTGTTCGAGCGCCGATTGCGAGCGCTTGAGATCGACCACATAGGCCGTCAGCCGCAGGTCATTGTCCACCAGCCGCTGCTCGTGGCGCTTGATCTGGGTGATGTCGGTGCCGATCGACACGAAGCCGCCGTCCTTGGTGCGCCGCTCGCTGATGTGCAGCCAGCTTCCGTCATTGAGTTGCGCTTCGAACGTGCGCGAACCGGGGGCGGAGATGTCGGTATCGGCAACGCGGGCCCGAATTTCCGGCATGTGACCGACCTCGGCCACCGTCTCGTAGGGGGTGCCCGCTGTAACGGCGGAATCCGGCAGCTTGTGCAGACGCTGGAAGTGCGAGTTGCACAGCACTAGCCGGTTTTCCGAATCCCACAACACGAATGCTTCCGGAATGGTCTCGATGGCGTCTCGCAGGCGCAGATCCGCCTCGACCGTCCGTTGTGCGAGACTCTTTTGTTCGGTGATGTCGAGCGCGATGCCGATTAGATGGCATCCGCCATTGCCGCGGGCTTCGGTCAACTCGCAGCGCACGCACAGCCAGATCCAGTGACCGCTGGCGTGGCGCATGCGGAAGGTCTGGTCTATGTGGGTGATCTGGCCCGACAGCAACTGGTCGGCGATCGCCAGCAGGTCGATATCCTCGGAGTGGACCAGTGCGTTGACTTCGCCGAACGCGAGCAGGTCGTTACGGCTCTCCAGCCCTAGCATCGTGAACATGGACTGCGACCAGAAGATGCGCCCGCGCGACAGGTCCCAATCCCACAATCCGCAGCGGCCGCGATTGAGCGCGGTGTCGATGCGCCCACGAACGGCATCGTTGATGAGGTCGCTTTCGCGCGCGCGGGTCGATTGCCAATGGAAGGCAAAACCGAGAATGAGCACGACGAAGCCGGTGGTCGCCGACAGCGTGATCTGCAGCGTCGTGTCGGAGTGCCATGACGCTGCGTTCTGCGCCTGCATGACGATGATATTGCCGGGCGCATTGGTCAGCGCGCGTTGGGTTGCCAGCGTGATCCGCCCGTCGGGCAGTATCAGTTCGGTGACGGCTTCGCCGGTGCTGTCCAGCGTCTGGATTTGCGCGGGCGTGATGGCGTCGAAGGCGGTGTCGTTGCTGCCGTCGAGCGCGAGCTGCGCACCTTGCTGCCGGTCGAGCCCGGTGATGAGGATATGCCGCCCGGCGGCGCTGGCCCATGACGGCACGAGATCAGGCAGGGATGACTGGAGTTTCGTTGCCGACAATGCGCGGTCGGGCCTGCGTGCCGCGAGATGATCGATGCGCTCTTTCATCAGGTCGGCGAGGGATGCGATCTCGCGCGTCGTGGCGGCGTGTTTCTGGCGGTTCTGATCGAGCACCTGCACGAAGGCGCCGATCAGGATCGTCACGAGGAAGGCGATGATGAGCGTGGGAACGGCGCGGCGAAGAAGCGGTTCGGCAATGAGCAGGCGATTATAAGCTGGCTGAGCTATCGACTGTGCCAATCCTTTGATGGAATCGGATTGGACACACGAACTCGTCGCGTGAACGCGCGTCATTAACAGCCCCCGGATTTGCCGTTGTCCCCTCCGAAAGCTGACGCGTAACTGGCTCTCGAATCGCAAGCTGATTTGAATCGAGTTTTCCCACGCTGTCGAGAGTCAACGAATCCTTAATTGAAAATAATTTTATCCAACGCTTCTTTGGAGGCTGACAGTGGTGCTTTTTTGAGTCCGAACCGAGAACGTTTGCCTGCACGATGCCGATGACGCGGCAGGACAGCGGTGAGTACAGATGACGTCGTCCTCGCAAACGCAACGAAGTAAGGCGTCACGCCATCGCGATCGTCCTGTTCGTCTGTCGCCTGCCATTGCGGTTGTGTCAGGTCGTCCATTTTGCAGGGTGGTCTCGCAGCCTCGTGCGTTGCGGAGGTGCGGCGAGTTTGGTATTCCGGTGATGAAAGTCGTTCGGTGCGAAGTCGGCCTGAAGGCCCTTTATTGTTGAATCGAGGGGCGAACCTACGCAGCATCGGTCGAAGCCACCGGCTGGAGATGCGCGCGTGAATCTGCACGAGTTTCAGGCAAAACAAATTCTGGCGGGTTATGGCCTGCCGACGCCGGGCGGCAAGGTCGCCATCACGCCCGATCAGGCGGCGGCGATCTTCACCGAACTCGGCGCGACGTCTGCGGCCGTCAAGGCGCAGGTCCATGCCGGCGGCCGCGCGCAGGCGGGCGGCGTCAAGATCGTTCATTCGGCCGCGGAAGCCAAATCGGTCGCGGCCTCGCTCCTCGGCAAGAAACTCGTGACCGCCCAGACCGGCCCGGCCGGGCGTGTGGTCCGGCGCATTTACATCGAGAACGCCGTCGATCCGGTGCGCGAACTGCATGTCGCGCTTCTGATCGACGGGTCTTCCGGCCATCTCACGCTGTTCGGCAGCGCGCGGGGCGGGGACGATATCGAGCAACGCGCGGCGCGCGGCGAATTGCGTCTGGAGCGGCTCAACCTAGGCGATGGCTCCAAACGGCAGGCCGACAATGTTGAGGCATTCGCCACGCGCATCCGCATCGACGCTGGATCGCTGGCGGCTTTCGAGAAGATCGTCGACGGCCTGCGCCGCGCCTTCGTCGAACTCGACGCCAGCCTCATCGAGATCAATCCGCTCGCGATCCTGCGCGACGGCAGTTTCCAGGCCCTCGACGTCAAGATGGTGCTGGAAGACAACGCGCTGTTCCGCCACCCAGAACTCACCGCCTTGCGCGACGAGGACGACATCGACCACCGCGAGGTCGAGGCGCAGCGCCACCAGCTCAATTTCGTCAGCATGGACGGCAATATCGGCGTCGTCGCCAACGGCGCAGGCTTAGGGCTTGCGAGCGTCGATCTCGTCTGCGCGGCGGGCGGCAAGCCTGCGAACTTCATGGATATCCGCACCACGGCGACAAGTCTCGACGTGGCCTACGGCTTCGGTCTCCTGCTCGATAACCCCGCCACCCGCGCGATCTTCCTCAATGTGCATGGTGGCGGCATGCAGCCTTGCGACACTATCGCGGAAGGGCTCGGCATCGCCATGCGTCGCACCGGCCGTTCGCTGCCGGTGGTGGCGCGGCTCGCGGGTAACAACGCAGAGTTCGCGCGCTCGCGCTTCGTCAATTTCGGTTGCCCGGTCATCGATTGCCCGGACATGTGGACGGCTGCGACCAAGGTCGTCGCCATTGCGCAGAAGGGAGGATGAGGTGGCCATCCTCGTCAACAAAGAGACCAAGGTGCTGTGCCAGGGTATGACCGGCTGGGCGGGCACTCACCACACTGCGCGCATGATGGAATACGGCACCGATGTTGTCGCGGGCGTGACGCCGGGCAAGGGCGGCCGCACGCATCTCGAGCTACCGATCTACGACACCGTCGCCAAGGCGAAGGCTGAGACTGGCGCCAATGCCAGCATGATCTTCGTGCCGCCGGCGAACGCGGCCAGCGCGATGATCGAGGCAATCGAGGCCGAGATTCCGCTGATCGTTGCGGTTACCGAGCGTGTCCCGGCGCTCGACATGGTGCGGGTGCGCCAGGCACTCGATGGCTCGAGAACGCGTCTCGTTGGCCCCAATTCGCAGGGCATTCTCGCGCCGGAAATCTGCATGATCGGCGTGATGGCGACCGGCAGCGAACGGCCGGGGAACGTCGGCATCGTTTCGCGCTCGGCCTCGCTCACGAGCGAGGTGGTGGCGCAGATTTCGGCGGAAGGGCTTGGACAGTCGACCACGATCGGCGTCGGCGGCGATCCGATTCACGGCGTCAGCATGCTTCAATGCGTCGAGCTGTTTCTTGAGGACCCCGAAACCAAGGGGATCGTGCTGATCGGCGAGATCGGCGGCACCGAGGAGCAGGAGGTCGCCGAATATCTGCAGGGCCGCAAGGCCTCGAAGCCGATCGTGGCGCTGATTGCCGGCCAGTACGCGCCGCCTGAGCGGCGCATGGGCCATTCCGGCACGCTGACGATGTACGGTCGCGGCGACGCCAGCAGCAAGATCGCGGCGCTGGAGCGGGCAGGGGTGCAGGTCGCGCCAAGTTCGCATCTTGTCGGCGCGACGATTCGTCAGGCGTTGTAGGGCGCGCGCTGATAGGCCGAGCACTGCTCGTCAGTAACTGCGGCCGTCGACCTTCTGCACGGGCAGGGCGTCGATATCGACGTCATCCAAGCAGCGCACATTGATTGCCGCCATCTCCCGGCCGTCCGGCGCCGTTCCGCGTGCGAAGGACTGGATCCCGCATGTTGAACAGAACAGATGATGGATAGCGTGCTTGTTGAACGTGTATTCCGTCGTCGCATCCTTGCCCTTCAGGAGGGTGAAGGAGGTAGCGGGCGCAAAGGCGAGCAGCGATCCGAGCCGCCCGCAGCGCGAGCAGTTGCAGGCCATCACGCCGTTGAGGTCGAGTTGCACTTCATATCGCACGGCGCCGCACTGGCATCCGCCGCTGTAGGTCTCGGGCATGGCTGTTGTCTCCGTGAACCGGAGACTGGTTAGCGCGCGAAGATCATCCGCTCAAGCGCGCTGCGGCAGGACCCCGCCGATCGACGACGTGATCTGATCGGCCGCACGCATCACCAGCGGGCCGAATTCGCCGAGGCGCTGCGTGGTCAGCCGCACCGTCGGGCCCGAGATCGACACCGCGGCGATAGTTTCACCCAGTTCGTTATAGATAGGGGCTGCGATGCAGCGCATGCCGGGCGTGCGCTCCTCATCGTCAATCGCCCAGCCGCGTTCACGGCTCTCCGTGAGTTCGGCGAACAACTCCGCGGGGTCGACGCGGGTCTTATCGGTGAAACGTTGTAGACCCTTCGCGTAGAGAATCTGCTTCACGCGTGCTTCGGGCAGGCCCGCGAGCAGGGCCTTGCCGACGCCGGAGGCGTGCATCAGGCTGCGCGAGCCGGCGCGGAAGAAGGCGCGCAGCGTGTTATGGCTTTCGATCTGCGAGATAAAGACCACCTCGCCATTGTCCTCGATGCCGAGATTGATGGTCTCGCCGGTCTGCTCCATCAACTGGCGCATCACCTCGCGACCCATGCCGGCGAGGCGGCGGTTGCGCAGGAATGTCATGCCGGTCTTGAAGGCGTCGACGCCGATCAGCCAGAGCCCACGCTCCTCGTCATGCATCGCAAAGCGGTGCGCTTCGAGCGTGAACAGCAGGCGGTGCACGGTGGAAGGGGCGAGGCCCGAGCGCTGCGCCAGATCGGTCAGCGTCAGGCCGTCGGCCTCCGAAATCAGCCGTAGCAGCGCAAGTCCACGGTCCAGCGCCTGGATCGATCCAGCCTTTGCGGGATTGAAGTTTCGCGGCCGCCCGCGCTTGCGGTGATCTGCCGTGCTCATTGGGTCTGACTCCAGAGTTGCCGTTTCTTCGCATATTACGGAAATATTTTTTATAATGAAACCTGATCAAACGATTTATAAGGTCAACTTATTGATCCTATAGAATAAAATATCAATAGACAAAACTGGAAAAATATTCTGAAATGAGTTGACGAATAAAATCTTTTGGCATTCAGTATGCCAATCGGAAAATAATTCAGGGAGAGCCTTCATGGCCCGTATGAGAGCTATCGACGCCGCTGTCGCCGTTCTGGAGAAGGAAGGCATCGTTCAGGCGTTCGGCGTTCCCGGCGCTGCGATCAATCCGCTTTATTCGGCGCTGAAGAAGCGCGGTTCGATCAAGCATGTGCTGGCTCGCCACGTCGAAGGCGCTTCCCACATGGCCGAGGGCTATACCCGCACCAAGCCCGGCAACATCGGCATCTGCATCGGCACCTCGGGTCCCGCCGGCACCGATATGATCACCGGCCTCTATTCGGCGAGCGCGGATTCGATTCCGATCCTCTGCATTACCGGGCAGGCGCCGCGTGCGCGCCTCTACAAGGAAGATTTCCAGGCCGTCGATATCGAGTCGATCGCCAAGCCGGTCACCAAGTGGGCGGTGACGGTGCGCGAGCCCGCGCTCGTGCCGCGCGTATTCCAGCAGGCGTTCCACATCATGCGCTCGGGCCGTCCGGGTCCGGTGCTGATCGATCTGCCGATCGATGTGCAGATGGCCGAGATCGAGTTCGACGAGGACACCTACGCGCCGCTGCCGGTCTACAAGCCATCGGCGACCCGCAAGCAGGTCGAGAAGGCGCTTGAGATGCTCAACGCCGCCGAGAAACCGCTGATCGTCGCCGGTGGCGGCATCATTGGCGCCGGTGCGTCCGATCTTCTGGTGCAGTTCGCGGAGACGCTGAACGTGCCGGTAATCCCGACGCTGATGGGGTGGGGCTCCATTCCCGACGATCACGTGCTGATGGCAGGCATGGTCGGTCTGCAGACCAGCCACCGCTACGGCAACGCGACTATGCTCGAATCCGATTTCGTGCTTGGCATCGGCAATCGCTGGGCAAATCGCCACACCGGTTCGATCGAGACCTATACCAAGGGCCGCAAGTTCGTTCACGTCGACATCGAGCCGACACAGATCGGGCGCGTGTTCAACCCCGATCTCGGCATCGTCTCCGACGCCAAGGCGGCTCTCGAACTGTTCGTGCAGGTTGCGAAGGAGTGGAAGAAAGCCGGCAAGCTCAAGGAGCGGCAGGCTTGGCCAGCGGCGTGTCAGGATCGCAAGCGCACCATGCTGCGCAAGAGCCATTACGACAACGTGCCGATCAAGCCGCAGCGCGTCTACGAGGAGATGAGCAAGGCGTTCGGTCGCGACACCTGCTACGTCAGCGTCATCGGTCTGTCGCAGATCGCGGGTGGCCAATTCCTCGGCGTCTACAAGCCGAACCACTGGATCAACGCCGGTCAGGCGGGTCCGCTCGGCTGGACGCTGCCCGCGGCGCTCGGCGTGCGCGCGGCCGATCCGGATCGCGAGATCGTGGCGCTGTCGGGCGACTACGACTTCCAGTTCCTGATCGAGGAGCTTGCAGTCGGCGCGCAGTTCAAACTGCCTTACATCCACGTTCTCGTGAACAACTCCTATCTCGGGCTGATCCGTCAGGCGCAGCGCGGCTTCGACATGGATTACGAGGTCCAGCTCTCGTTCAATAACGTCAATACGCCGGAGATCGGCGAATACGGCGTCGACCATGTCAAGGTCGCGGAAGGCCTCGGCTGCAAGGCGATCCGTGTGACCGACCCGAAGAATGCGCAGGCTGCCTTCACGCAGGCGCGCAAGTGGATGAAGGAATTCAGCGTGCCGGTGGTCGTCGAGTTCATTCTCGAGCGTGTGACCAACATCTCCATGGGTACCGAGATCGACAATGTCGTCGAGTTCGAGGAGGTCCTCGACCTTCCGCTTGACGAAGTGCCGGCAGGTAAGGGTAATCCTCGCAAGCTGCAGCCCGTCTAGGCTGCAGCGGCGATCCCGCAACCTGTCACAAACTGGAAATGAAGGAGGGCGCTTTGCCGCGCTTTGCAGCCAATCTCACGATGTTGTTCAACGAAGTGCCGTTCATGGAGCGCTTCGCCGCCGCGGCGAAGGCCGGCTTCAAGGGCGTTGAATATCTGTTTCCCTACGATTTCCCGGCTGAGGAGCTGGCCAAGCAGCTTTCGACGCACGGTCTGACGCAGGTCCTTCACAATCTGCCCGCGGGCGATTGGGGGAAGGGCGAGCGCGGCATCGCGATCTTCCCGGACCGCGTTGACGAGTTCAAGGCCGGCGTCACCAAGGCGATCAGTTACGCCAAGGCGCTGAAGTGCACGCAGCTCAATTGCCTCGTTGGCATTCTGCCGCAGGGTGCCGATGCGAAGAAGCATCACGACACGCTGATCTCGAACCTGAAGTTCGCAGCCTCCGCGCTCAAGAACGAAGGTATCAAGCTGCTGATCGAGCCGATCAACACCCGCGACATTCCGGGCTTCTTCCTGACCCACACCAAGCAGGCGCTGGACATCATCGCCGAGGTCGGTTCGGACAACCTCTACGACCAGTACGATATTTATCACATGCAGATCATGGAGGGCGACCTGGCCCGCACGATCGAGGCGAACTTGCCCAAGATCGCGCACATCCAGCTTGCGGACAATCCGGGCCGCAACGAGCCGGGCACGGGCGAGATCAACTATCCCTTCCTGTACGAGTTCATCGACAAGATCGGCTACAAAGGCTGGATCGGTGCCGAGTACAAGCCTAAGACCGATACGGTCGCAGGGCTTGGCTGGTTGCCGAAGTAACGCCTGACGCCGTTTCAAAAATCCACGAGGGAGTTTTTAGATGTCAAAGAAACTGGGCTTCATCGGACTGGGCACGATGGGTGCGCCGATGGCCGGTCATCTGA